>ENA-OUQF01000015-OUQF01000015.1-human-gut-metagenome-genome-assembly--contig:-NODE-15-length-215694-cov-10.090818_pt1 | contig 215694 bp, 215 predicted proteins | sample MGYA00237947_ERZ548826 | MGnify/ENA primary metagenome ERZ548826 (study PRJEB26490, sample SAMN05194701) | human gut metagenome | biome: terrestrial biome; feature: human-associated habitat... | reverse complement strand
TCAGCGCAGGCGGTTTTCACCCGATAATTGACGAGAACAAAGACCCGTGGTTCGAGACGGCGGGCGAAGCACTCGGAAACATTTTCAGTATAGACTAACACAAAACGGCACCCCTCAAAGGTGCCGTTTGCTTTTAAAAGGGACGGTGATTGATTTTGAAAAAGGTTATCCTGTGTATATTGATATTGTGCTTAGCAGTTCTGCCGTTGAACTCTTCTGTAAAGGCAGTGGAAGATCGAACTGTGTTCTATCTTGATTACGGAGATGTTAAAATCGGTTCGGACGGCGTTTCTGGCTATGATGAAAACGGAAAGCTTGTTTCGGAAGTGAATGCCGTCGGTTATACCGTTACCCAACAAAATCCGCAGAAAGCACTCGAAAGAAGCATATCAATTACTTCCGGTGAGCAGAATGTTGAGATTAAGAACATCAATATTGCAAGAAAGGGCGAAAACGATTATGCTCTGTGTGTCTTAAAGACCGCAAGTGCGGTGATAACCGTTAGCGGCGAAAATCACCTAAAATCAGGAACGTACAGAGCCGGACTGGATATTGCCGTAAAGGCTTCAGCCATGATAAACGGTGACGGCATACTCTATGCCGAAAGCGAGCTGGAGGCAGGTATCGGCGGAGGAAGCGGAAAATCAAACGGAACACTGACTATCAATTCGGGAACAATATATGCAACGGGCGGCACCGACGGTTACAGCGCAGGTATCGGCGGAGGCTCTTCGGGAAAAGGCGGAACGATAACTATAAACGGCGGCACTGTAGTTGCTGTCGGCGGTCTTTATGCCGCAGGTATCGGCGGCGGTTTCCTCTGCAGCGGCGGCACTGTTACAATTAACGGCGGCACTGTTACGGCAATAGGCGGCAACGAAGGAGCAGGTATCGGCGGCGGTTCCGGCGGAAACGGCGGTACAGTAGTAATTAACGGCGGCAGTGTCAAGGCGATTGCAGGCACCGGCGCGGATGACATCGGAAACGGCAATAATTGCAAGACAGAGTTTGCCGGAATTTATAACAGCAACGGTGACAGTGTTTCAAAGCTGACGGTTTCCTTGAGCGGCTTTGAACGTGTTTATCAAAACAGCATAGAAAATGCGCCCATAACAGCAGGACATCCCGATGACGAAAATCTATATTTCTATGTGACTTCATCTCAGAATATTGCAACGGTTTATATGAACGGCGGCGAGGTCAAGTACCTGAGCTATAACAGCAACGGCTTTGATGAAATTAACCCGTTTTTGAAGGGAGACGCAAGGTATTCATCTTATTTGATTGTTTCCGATAAGAACAACATTTCCGTTGCCGACGGCTTTTTTATAGAAAAAGAGAACTGCCGTCTTATTTATAACGGCAGTTGCGTGGATAAATTTGAAATTGTCATAAGGGGAGACGTGAATCTTGACGGAAATCTCGACGGAATGGACGCTGTTGAAGCGGCTTGCGTCGAGGGCGGCATGAATACGGATAAGCTTGCTTTGATGCTTGCCGATGCAAACGGCGACGGATATGTAAACACCTCGGATATCAGCTTGTTGGAAAACCTTGGAATTGCGTCAAAGAATTAAAAATCGTTGTCTATCGGATTTTCTCTCATTTCGCTGATTTTTTTCATTCCTTCTTTATAATCTGCGGTTTCACGGTTTTCGGATTCTTCCGTTTCCGTTTGAGAGGAAAGAATGTTCTCGACAATTTTATTTTCATTAGCGTCGTCAACAATTATATGCTCTTTCATTTGATTTACGGCTTCCATACCCTGTGAAACATCAGCTGTTTCGCTTTCAAAGTTTTCTTCATCAATCAGATTCAGCGGATTAAGTTCTTCGTTGGGCTTTTCGTGAGGCTCGGCAAGGAAATTATCGATTTTTTTATCGTTATTTATGTCAATAGTTTCTTTCGGAGTCAGATATTCGTTAAGCTCCATAATATCGGCTTGTGCGGACTGAGCCTTGATTTTTTTTCTGACAACGGCAGTGAGGACGAGAATAACAATCAGTGTTATCACGAATAGAACAATCGAAACACGGCACGACAGAACAAAATCATTGAAGATTTTTGCGATAAGAATGTTTGCGATTTCCATAACTATGAAATATAAAAAGGCAAATATCTCGGCTCCGCCGCAAAGCTTTGTCGGCCGTGACCTTGAGCTGCTTTGAATTCCTTTGAAATAGAAAAAGAAACGTGCAAACGGTGCCAGAAATACCCTGTTATCGTTCTTTCTCAGATCGCGGTCATATGTAAAGCCGAAAAGATAGCAGGTCAGAAAAGCACCGAAATTAAATGCCGTAAATATTATGCAATAACATATAATGAGCAAATTGTAATGTCCCATAAGAATCTTCCTTTTGTTTTATATGAGTTAAGTTAATATCGCACAGTTGAGGTATACGAATTGCCTTAATTATACTATATATTTAATTAAAATTCAAATGCTATAGCGCCTAAAATGTGTGAATTTTTGTTGCAAGCATCAGATCGGCAACGATAAATTATTAAGTCCTTGTCGGTTTATTTAATCACAAACAGTTTTATGATCGAAAACAAAAATAAAGGAGAATGAAAAAGACAGAGCTTGAAAAAATGCAAAGAGCAAAAATGTGCATTGATAAGCTCGCGAACGGAATTGACCCGCTGACGGATAATGAGATGACGGACGACCGCAGGCTTAACGATCTTTATATAAGTAGGTGCCATCACATTCCGAAAGAAGGCAACTTCAAAGTCGGAGCAGAGTATGAGTATTCCTACATCATTGACGGCATCTATGTTGTAGACGATAACGGTGACAGTTTTGACTTTAATGATTATACCTTTCTATGGTATTTCACAAAGCTGTAAATACAAAAGAGCTATCAGATTTTTTGAACGTCTGATAGCTCTTTACTTTTGCAATAATTCAAATTATGTTGCCATTTTGTTGCCAAAAAGCATATACAATCGGCAAAAGCCCAGTAAAATAAGGCTTTTTTTGAGTGTGAATTTATTCCCACTCCTAAGTGCAAAACAGACTTTAACTGTTTTTGCTTAGGAATTATGACTTAATAGGGCTTTTATTTGGTACAGATTATTTCAGTTCTATGAGGTATTTCTGCTTTTGCTATCAAATAGCTATCACTTGTATGCTATCATTTTTTAGTTTTTGTTCTCTTGATTATGGATTCTACTCTTTTACGTACATAAGATGTTTGTTTCACATATGATGCTCCAAATAATATTATTAGCAAAATTAATATAATCCAATCTTTGTTATCTTGAAAAAATGTAAAGTTTTTTTCAACGCAGGCCTTATTAACTACTAAACATATCTTCAACACCAAAGTGCCTACAAAACAAGAAAGTAAAGTTCGATATGTATTATTTGTCTCGGATAAAGTAGCAACTAAAGGAACTTCATTGCTGGCTTTTTCATAATCCGAGTAAGGCGAAAATTGTAGTAATGGTTTTTTCTTAACTTTAATTTTTTTCATTATCGGCTCAATTATCAAAGAACCTATTCTGCTTATAACCATACCAATAAAATAAAATAAAATTAAATTTTCAAACCAATTATCCGATAGTATATTTATATCAAACATAAATTTTAATAAATAGCATAGCAATATTCCTGGATATAAATTATTAAATATATTATATGACGAAATTTTATCAATTATTTGTTTTAGAATAACATTCATACATTTTTCCTTTTCTTATCACTTACTGTTAGATGCTTTTGGTGTAAAAGAGCCTAGGTAATAGCCTAATTCTATATTCGTTTTTGATTCATTCTCAAGAAAATCGGTATTGTATGAATACGATTCATTTGAGATATATACATCCACTACATTATCTTTGCAATCAAAGATAATATCACCTGCTGAATTTTGAGTAATAGTGTTATATCCAGTATAATAATTCAAATATTCTGATGGTGCTTCACCAATAATAATAATGTGGGGATTTAATTCTTTCAAAACATCAGATGATACCTTTCCTGAATCTCTTCCGTGATGAGGTGCAAACAGAATATCAACTTCTGGCCATTCAATTTCATCCTTGATTTTTTCGAGAAAACTATGTTCCATATCGCCCATCCACATTACCTTCACATTATTTTCTAAAGAATATGTGAAAATTGGTGAAATATTATTATACCCTTTACCATTAGCAACGTTTTCGAGAGCTTCTTCATAATACTCATTATTTGTTTTTGGCCAAAGGAAATTGATCCCTGATGAGCCGTAGTTTTTGCCATCATTTTCATTGTTTTCATTCATCCATTTTCTTTTACATCCTTCATAAACGTAATAATGATGTTCTCCGTCTCTCAAACCACAATAATATTTAAAATCCTCACTTTCGTCCGACTTAGTAGCCGAATTTTCAACACAGTAAAAATTTAGTATCCCAAGTTTACTGTCTAAGAACTTTAATCCGCCAATGTGATCCTTGTCTGGATGCGTAGAAATAAACCTTGTAATATCCTTGTTTTTCCTTTTGTCAATAATTTCATTGACGATACTCTCTTGATTAGTATCATCCAAAAAGCAATCAATTATTGTAAAATTACTCGAGCCATGAATAATATAAAACATATCCCCATCACCAACTGAAAACGATTTAATTATACTCATATCAATTTCTCCAATCATTCATTTTCTAAACACAAACAAATACTCGTGTGCAATCAGCAAAAAATTGTATTTTACGCTATTTGTTTTCCAATATCCCGTTGCTTTGCAGTTGTGTTGCTCTTTGATAATCAATTCTTTAAGAGTAAATCCGGCGGCTTGGAAAATTTTCATAACATCAAAAGACATTGGTATCATACAACCTTTTTGTCTTGTATCTCCCATAAGTATGGCACAAAATTTATCTTTTTTCAGAACACGGTAGCTCTCTGCAGCTACCGTGTTCATTTCTTCAAGAAAATCTTTCACTTTGAGTTGCGACAAATCTCCGTCAATGCCATCGCTATATTTAATAATATCGGCATATGGCGGATGTGTGCAAATCAGGTCAATACTTTCATCCGAAAGAAAATCTAAATTTCTTGCATCGCCCTTACGGATATAAACTTTTCCGTTTGCGCCTTCATGCTCAAAATCTATTTTTTCTTTGCACCTATCAAGTGCAACATCATTGACGTCAACGCCGATAATATTACGATTCAAAAGCTTCGCTTCAACTAGGGTCGTACCTCCTCCAACGAATTGATCAAGCACCAAATCGCCCTCTTTTGAATACCTCAATATAATGTTTCGAGGAATATACGGCGACCAATTACCACGCCACTTTGCATCGTGGGTTGCCCAATCGCCACGCTTTGGAAAAGACCAATGTGTTGTCATTTCCAACTCAAAATCTTCCGGTTCCCATTTTGTAATCTTCTTTGACATTATTTAAAAACCTCGCTAATTACACCATCCTCCAAGTCTTTGATGTTGTAAATGTGCTGCATAACATCAAAAGTTTCTTCGAGGTTGTTTCTTGCGCTTGTCCAGCCTTTACCGTCGGTAAACCATACAAATGTAAATCCGTCTATTGTATCCGTTTCAAGTGCAAGAGTCTTATAACTGCGAGCGGTTTCGTTAAGTTTTGAACCGCCGCCACCGTAAAAATTGGTTTCGATACCATAAATCATATTCGGTGTTTTAACAACATAATCAAAACGCTTTTCTGTTTTGCCTTGATTTGAGATGGCAGATAAGTCTATATTCCATTTTTCTGTAATTTGATGAATATACATTTCTTTGAAGTAAGTTTCATTTTTAACAAATCCAGATTTTTTAATAAAACTTTCCACCAAATCCTCCATCAAATGACCGCCACGATTTTTTCTTCCGTTTGAATCAAGTCCCGTTTCAACACCTGTTGCGTAATCGACAAGGTTGTTGACTATATGATTTTCAATCAAATCAAAAAGACCCGTTTTACGCATAAATACCTTATATTGCTCAACCGAAAGATTTGGCTTTTTGAAGTTATATGTAAATTCTCCCTCGCTGTCAATGGCATATATTTCATTTGCTCTGACAGCTAAAAGTAACGGTATGCACTTTAAAACTTCTGGATATTTATTAACCAAATTTTCAAAATCCTGCTCAATATTTTTAGAGCCGATAAGCGAATTTAATATGTTAAGCTCAACTTTGATATTATCCACATTTCTGTGGACTTTTTCAAAATTTATGTAATATCCGTAATCGGCGATACTTTCACGAAAGCCGGACAGCCAATTATTAAAATCTCTGTTTTTCATACATATTCTCCTTAAAAATTACTGATAAGCAATTCTTTAATTTTTCCTCTTGCTTCGCTATTACAATTAATCATTCGAGTTGCTTCAACTCGTTTGATTTTATGTGCAGAATAGATGTTATCAAAGAAATCATCATCTGTATTTGAATTCTTCGGATCGGAATTGCTGATAACGACTTTTGCACCTTTTCTGTGCATATCATCAACAAAATGAGCGAGCTCAATCTGTTCCTCATCGTTAAACAAGTTTTCGGTATATGCAGTAAAACTTGCTGTATCGGTAATAGGTCTGTATGGGGGATCAAAATACACAAAAGTATTTTCGTCAATAAAGTCAGCCGACTCTCTGTAATCACCACATACAATATTAACTCTTTGTAACTTCTCAGAAACTGCTCTGAGGTTGTTTTCATCGCAAATCATAGGATTTTTATATGCTCCCATAGGAACGTTAAACAACCCTTTTTTGTTCACTCGGAAAAGACCGTTGAAACAGGTTTTATTAAGAAAAATCATCAACGCCGCTTTTTCGATATTGATGTTCTCGTTTCCATTGACCTTTAAATCATTAAAACGTTCACGCTTTTCCATATAATATGCTTTGCGATTATCCGTATCTAACGGAATGAAATCGTTCTGCATAGTGTAAAGAATTTCAACCAGAGCATCTATGTCATCACGGATAATGTGATACGTATTGATGAGTTCAGCGTTAATATCGCTGATATATACTTCTTCTAAATCATACTTACTGAGAATATCAAACAAAACTGCACCACCGCCAACAAATGGCTCAGCATATTTTGTAATTCTTCCACTATCAAACGGATAGTAACGTTCAATCTCTTTAATGAGCTGACCTTTGCCGCCTGCCCATTTCAAGAAAGGTTTAACCGCTTTTTCATCAGTTTTACTATATCGTGTACTTCTTGCATCTATCGGTTTTTCTGCCGAAGTAGGTATAATCCACATATTGCCCACCATAGTTGCTTCAGCAATTCTTTGTTCGGAACACAAAACCGCTACTCTTCTTTGAGAAATACCCCATTTATCAGCGGCTTCTTTTGCAGACATAAATTCCATAACAACCTCCTGAATACATCGAGTTTATATTTGTATAATATTATATTCTATAACTCGAATAATAGCAATATCATTTTTAAAAATGATTGTTAATTTTTCATGTATAAATATTATATAATGTATAAAGGCGACAGAGATCTTCCTCTGCCGCCAATACGATTATACTGTTTAAATCACTTTTTAAGAATTCTTGATAAAACAAAACGATTATCTGTTATCATTCCCACTCGCTCCCTGAAACCGCGACCTAAACGATTTTGTATATGTAGTTTAGCTCCGATTATCAGGATTGCTTAGATTATCCAAGAATTACGGTGTATCATAATTCCTGTTGTCATTGTGTTGTCAGTTATAACGATTTTTTTATTTTATATGTCGGCGTACTATCTTTATGATCAATTGCTTCTTTTATATCTAAGTTTGGGTATTTAACAAAGTCATCCCAGTCAACAACATATATGTACCCATTATCAATATTTTCTTTTAATATTGGAAAAAGGTTGTCTTTCTTGTAATAATCATATGTACCATTTTTGTTCGGAAGAATTACTGCAAGAATTGCATTATTATGACTTGTTCTATCGCTTCGAGTAGTTTCTCTTAATGAGTAGCTAATTTCCCAAGGAATCCATTGCGATCTCTGCCATCTTCCGGCTTCTTTCATATTTGGAGATATAAGCACTATCGTAACAGTGCTGTCATAAATTTTATCCTTTAAATGTGCCCAAATAGCATCCTCTGACCACGAAGATATATCTTCGTCGCTTTTTTCCCCTTTATATATGTCATCGTCTGATAAAATGTTGTCCTTTATATAATTAACATAATCACAAGGCCAAGTCGGTTGAAGAACATTCGGTATTTCTTTTACATCATTATCTTTGTATTTATAAGAAACAAATATTTTTCTTCCCATAATTTCTCCCTTCATAATTCTTAATTAGCTATCACATTTGAGCCTTCAAGCAACGCGACATCTTTATAATTGTCGTCAATAAACCATTTGCTTTTTTCGAGTAAAATAAAAAAATGACCTTTGCATATATCAGCAGTATCTATATAGTAAATGGGCTTGTTTAATTCATAAAAATAATTCAATTCATATTTACACCATACTGAAGATATCGAGTAATCTGATTTAACGAAAATAAGAGCAGAAGATTGTTCGAGTCGCTTTTCAATTACATTGAGCGTCGCTTCACATAATAAATTTCGTTTTAAATAATCCGAATCATTTATCCAATCACAAAATATATTGTTTCCCTGATTATTTTCAAATTCAATAAGTTTTTGAACAACTCTGCTGTCCTTATAACTGTGAGATATAAAGAAATCATAACTTTTGATTTTTTGCTCTTTTGAATTGTTGATTCTGTACTCAAGTTCAGCAGGTGTTTTCTCAATATGAGAAATTTCGTTTGGGTAAATATTTTTTAAATAATTCCTCCGTTTTTTGTTATTCGAATGTATTTGCATATATTTTTGTTTTCGGGCTCTCGGATGATAGTTGAAGCTTTGCAGATATGTAAATGCTTCTTGACGAAGTTGCTTGTTTAATTCTATATCATTGAGCTTGAAGAAGAATTGAACGATTTTAGGACTGTAGTATTTCTTTAACTCGGTTAGTATGTAAAGCTTGTCTTTCTGACTTGTGTTTTTTCTTTCATATAATCCGATTAATTGATCTAAATATTTAGGGGTTACCTGCTGAACTTTTGACATTGCTTTTTCGATTTTGCGATCGATTTTTTCAATTTTAGGCTTTCGTTCAGTTAATAGCTTTTTTCGTGCAAAACATGCCTCTTTTTCAGAAAATTTATTATAATATGTCGACTTGCTCTTTGTGGAAAGAATAATCTGGTATTGTTTGGCATCTTCCAGCAGAAGTTCCGCTGTCTTCATATCATATCTTTCTTTTCCAATCTTTTTCTTTAAAAATTTATCTTTTTGAGAATAATAATTATATTTAGCTTGTACAGAATTCCACTCGTGTGGATAATATAACTTAAGTGCTTTTATAATATCTGCTTTTGAATAATCTCGAGGTAAGGTCGGATATATTTCCTTTAATTGATTGTTCCACATTGATAGTATTTCTCTGATATCCGAATCAAAAATATGCTTAGTAACACCTGGCATTTGTTTCTCCTTGTTTTCAAATTATATGGGTAATAAATATAATGCCAGCACAAACCAGCGCTAACGGTAAATAGAACAATATTTCTGTTTTTGACAATAAACAACTGAAAAAACAGTTTTTTTCACTGCAGAACTCCTCTTTAGTTGCTTTCATTGAAAAGTCAACATCTTTTTCATTGAGCAATCTTACTTTATTGTATAAATCTCGATATAGGCGTTCTTGAAGTAAATAGTACGAGTCTAACCCCCAAAAAACCACTATTGGTATATACGCAATTAAAAAATATAGTTTATCTGTGCCTTTTGACGCTAATGCAAAAATACCAGCAACGAGGGTTACAGCCCAGCCCTTTAACATAAATGAATTGCTAGCCATACGATTGATAACGCCTTGAACCATCTCTAAATGTTTTATTTTATTGTTGTTTTCCATATAAGTCAACTCCCATTATTTATTATGAGCCTTTGCTGCTTTTTCAACCCAATTGGCCATATTTAAATAACCTTTCTGTGAAACATAATCGTAAATTCCATCACAAACATTGTCAAAGAATGCAGGTGAACCATCCTGATAATGCCCTATAATTGTATGTGGGTTTGCTTTAGATGAATGTTTAAGCGTACGCATATCCTGTATACCGTGTATATAAACTCCTATCAGACCATTTCCTCTCTCTATGCTTTTGCATATTTCGTATTGAACAAATGGTCTATTAAGGGTTTCGCTACCTAATAATACAACAGTGACGGATGTTCCTTTAAGTTGCTTATCAATCCAATTATAAACAGCCTGATTACCTTTACGTTTTGTTTGCTCGAATTCTGCTTTATCAACAAAACCAGCAGCCTCTTTTCCTTGCGTAACCCAACTGTTACGTACAGTCATAGAGCGATTTATATCATTATCATAATGGAAACTAAAAAATACTCTTCTTGCCATATGCTTTTTTTCCTTCAACTTTTGATACTCATTGTGTGTAGACTTTTTGTGTTCATCCATATTATACTATATAATTGGAGGATTGTAAATATGGATATAGTAAAAGTATTTGGCGACAACCTGCGAAAATATCGCAATGAGCTTGGTCTATCTCAAGAGGCATTTGCTGACAAATGCGGTCTGCACAGAACATATATCAGTGCTATTGAATGTTATCGCCGGAGCATTGCTCTTGAAAATGTTCAACGTATTGCTGATGCTCTTGGGATCGAAGCATATAAATTATTTATCGAAAGCGAGGAGCAAAAATGATTTATACACTTGAAGATTTTATTCGGGAATACTCAAACATTGTTAATATGGGATGGGTAAAAACTCATCGAGCTGGTCCAACCGGAATTGGGAAAACATTAGAAGATCTTCTTGGCATACAGGAAAACAACATTGATGGACCTGATTTCGGCGACTATGAGTTGAAGTCCTGCCGCATCAATTCCAATAGTATGCTTACAATGTTTACAAGAGCTCCAGAGCCGGGCGGTGCAAATACATACCTAAGATTGAAGTATGGCTATTCAAGTGGTGCTTATGATAATGACGAGAAGGTGTTGCACGCCACACTTTCCGCCGACCGATTTACCCCTATTTCAGACACTGGTCATCACTTGAAAATTACTTGCTTGGATGATGGCATATACATCGAATCCGAAGAAGGAATAGAAAACATTTATTGGTCCCGCACTGCGCTAAAGCGCTGCTTTGAGAAAAAGTACAAGAACAAGTTTGTTTACGCAAAGGCAGATTCTCGTGGTGAAGGTGTATCTGAAGAATTTAAATTCCGAGATGCATACGAGGTTTCCGGGTTCAATTATGATTCCTTTATCGCTTTATTAGAAGCCGGAAAAATATATGTTGACTTGCGAATTGGGCAATATCATAGCGGTAGAAATGCAGGAAAAACGCACGATCACGGAACCGGTTTTAGAATTCGTGAATATGACCAGCCATTTTTATTTACAAACAACCTAAGAATAGTTTGATTGTATAGCGGAGAGTACTTGCTCTCCGCTATTTCATCATCTCTTTCGCAATACAACAATATGTTCGTTTGTCATTGTTTCTGCTTTAACTCCGCTCTCGTTTGTTGGAGAGTTAAGCGAAGGCATAACTTTGTTGATGATATTTCTATCAATCGTATAAACGTGCTCAAGGCCGTAGCTGTCAGCAATTTCCGTGATGATGACATCGGTTTTCAATAATTCGCCCTTTACGGTTCGATTTCCTACGACCCAGAAGTGATAACCACCTATCTTTGTTTTTTTAGAAACGGCTTTAATTGAATTTTTGAGGTCATTATAGAAGCTATAAACATCTCCAGCTCTTTCGAGATCTTTGTCTTTGATTCTGAATAATGATTCTCGCAAAGATTGGCTCGGTATGGTATATTCAAAGCCGTTTCTGAATTTGGCACCACCCATCAAGGATTTATCAATGCCCATTATTTCCTTTTCGGACAAATTGTCTATTCCAAGCCACTGTAATGATAATCTGCTATATTCGCCATAGGCTACTGTTGTTCTACTGTCTCCATATGGAGGAGAGGTAACAACCAAATCAATCGATTCATTTGGCACATCCTGCAATACGGTAGCATTGTTTTGGAAAATCGTCACTTTACTGTTCGTTCCGGTGTCCGAACAAGCTTCAACAAAAGCGTTCATTTTTTCTATGTTTCGCTGCAAAATCGTAGAAAACTCTTTGATGACATCAGGAACGAATTTTGCCACTTTCACAGGAGGCATTCGGAACATTTTGAACTCTCCGTTCCGGCGGTTAGAAACAAGGCGGATTGATTCACTAAATGCAACGAAAGCGAAATTCCGCATATTTTTATCTTCTATTTTATTGATTTCATCTTTGATGATTTGCAAAAGGAGGATTACTCTTGGCTTAAACCAATATCCAATGTTCTTGAATGATGGAATGTTAATGTCAACATTGTTCTTTTCGCAATACTCTGTAAGATAGTGCGGTGCATTATCACCCCAGCCGTGTTTGGCCGTCAAATCAAGCTCATAAGCATTTGTCAGCACATCATCGACGGAATCTATTTGCAGTATGTACTGTTCATATCTGCTTCGGATAGAATCCAACAGCTTATTTGTAGCCGACTGCAACATACTAATGTCCAGTTGAGTTGTTTTTACTTTCGCTAAAAACAGTGCCAGCGGATTGATATCGTTGCCTACCACATTTGGAATTCCTGAAAGCAATCCCTCGACAAGGACAGTACCAGATCCGGAAAAGGGATCAAATAACGATGAAATCGGCATAATGCCTTTCATAATTTTGATAATATTTCGGCTGATTGGGCAGACCATCATTGCGGGATAACTATGTATTCCGTGAGTATATTCTCTGGTATCATCTTCTTTAAAGTCCCAATAGTTTTCCGGGAGTTGTTGGAGCAAAGATATTAGTTTTTTGTCAGTGTCTGTCGTCTTTTCGGATTTGTGCGTACCCATTTTTTCACTGTCCTTTACGGGGGATATTTCGCCTTCGTGTGTTTTAATTTCAACGGTACAAATTGTGTCGTTGTGCCAGCCGCCGTGGGGTACTAAAAGAACTTTTTGTATTTCAAAGCCATATTTATACCCTATTCCTCCACTGTTCCATCCGAAAGTAATTACCTTGCCTCCGATTTTTACAATTCGTGAGATCTCTCTCTTATGATTTCCCCAAAAGGACGCTTTTGTAGTATCCCAAGTTACGTTATAACCCACATTGTTATAGCATTCGCTTACTTGGCGAGGCGAATAGGGGGGATCGTACAAGACCCCATCAACAGAATCGGTATCAAACATTTTTAAGAAATCAAGAGCATCCAAGTGATAGTCTGTGTCGAATTCTGTACTTAAATCGTTTGTAATGGACGCAAGTTTGTTCCTGTTAGCAAACGGATCAATCCATATTCCGTCTGTTATTTCATCAACGATCAAATCGTGAATAGGCTTGATTTCAAACGTATTTTTATTGGGCATAGCCCATATACGCTCTATGGTAATATTTGAATTTATTTTTGCTTTTGGGGCTATTATTTTCTTTCTTGCATCAATTGGCTTATCTGCGTTTTCAGGTATAGTCCATACATTTCCCACACGCTGGGCACCATCAATTCTTCCGTCATTGCAAAGAACCTGAACCCTGCGGGGTGTCATTTCCCATCTTTCCGCAGCCTCTCTAACGCTAATATAATTCATAATACACCTCCAATAGCATTTTTATTATATACCGAAATGCGAATAATTGCAAGGGGTATTTGCGATTATCTATGGTTATTAATGAAAAATGGCGGCAGGGAGCAATCCCTGCCGCCGTTACGCTTATGCTGTGTAAATCAGTTCGCTATTTACAATTTCCATAGCTCTGCTTCGTATGCTATTCATCCTGCCGACCCACTCCATTTGGTTGTCTGCCTTGAGTTGCTCTGTGACACCTTCCACCTCAGCCATCTGCTTTACCAGCCGAGAGAACATTTCCTCTGCCTGTCGGTCGATGTCGGCAAGGTAGCTGTTCAACTTACCGCTGGCGAGCAGCGCCGTATAGGTTGCTCGCCGATGCTCCTTCAGGTAACGCCGGTGGCGTTGTCCCCACACGCCGATGGGCTGCTGTTCTTCTTCGGGCAGTTTCAGATCAGGAAGAAGATAATCCCCGACCTGCGTGTAAGTACCGCCCATTTCTTCAAAAATCGTCTTTGCCATTGCCTGTTCCTACCTTTCATAATTTGTATTTCTGCGCCTTGTGCGCTGGGTTTGCTTTCGCTGCTGCTCCATATCTTTTGCCTGTGCAATCAGATTATCGATCTGCTGACTGCCAAGGATCTTCCGCAGGAAGCGGAAATCTTTCAGTTCGGAGCGTAGGACTTCGTTTTCTCCTTTGAGCCGGTCGTTGGTGGCGCTCAGATGCTCGTTTTCTCGGTAGAGCCGCCCGTTGGTGTTATTCAGCCGGTGGTAGCTGTCTAGTGCCTGATAGTAGTGATAGAACACCTCTCGGATAACTTCTTTCAGTTTCTTAATGAGTGGGTCAACAAACCGCTGCTTGTAGGTCTTGGCGGTCATTAGAGTGGGCGGATCGGGAAGCTGAAACTCACTGTCCATCTCAATTCGTTTCTCTAATCGCTCGATGGACTGCACACCCTGATCGAAGTTGTCAATCCGACTTTGCACCGTTTCCAGCTCGTTCTGCTTTTCGGCAAGCGTGCTGTCCAGCGCAGCAATCTCTTTTTCTCGCTCTTGCTTCTTGTAGTCCAGAACAGAGAGGTGCTTTTCGTGGGTACCTTTCTGCTCCCACTGAATATCATACCGCTCCATCACGGCGGCAAGCTGCTCCTTTTCGGACTGTACCCACTGCGCCCATTCCGTTGCACCTCGTGTGCCACCCTTGAAGCCCTGCGCTGCCAGCGCCTGTTTCAGCGATACACGGGTATCAAGTCCTCGCTTGCTCCCGGTGGTGAACGGCACAAAGTCAATGTGGATATGCGGTGTGGCCTCGTCCATATGAAGGTGCGCCGAGAATACCCGGAGGTTGGGATTGCGCTCCTGAAAGCCCTGATAATATTCGTCCAGTACCTGCCGAGCCAATTCTGAATACTCGCCGGTGGCGCTCATATCTTCTTTATTTCCGATTTGTAGTACGATCTCGTGGAATGGCTTCTCCTGATTGCCGGAGCGAATTTTCTCATAGTAGTTTGAGATGCGCCTGTCTGCACGAGCTTGCTTTTCGTTGTACCGTTTCAGAGCCTCATCGAAAAGTTGGTGGTACACAGTCTGAATTCGCTTATTGCAGTAGTCAATGTTCAGGTGCGTGCGGCTTCCATCCACATTCTCCGCCCGAAATTTGCGGCTGTTGTGATTGACAGAGCCTTTACCTACCTCTGCGCTGATCGTTCTTTTCATAAAATCTCACTTCCTTTCACTCTCCGGCCGCAGCCGGGGTTCTGTTACTCTTGTCAAGAGTAACGCAAAAGCACTTTTGACAGCCTGCGGCCATCAAAAGATGCTATTGCGCTCTCCGAGGGGGCTATGGGGCTTTGCCCCGGCAACTTCGGTTGCCTCCCCAGCAGGGCTGCCCTTTGAAAAGGTCACCCTGCACCCCGCCGAAACTTCTGTGACGGTGTGTGACGATGGTGACGGTATTTTTGATACCGCACCCGCTCATAGAAATATCGTCACACCGTCACATATCGTCACGATTGCTCTGTCGCTGCAAGCTTTACAGTGCGCTCGTTCCGATTGCGGCTGCTTTCATATCGGATGCCGTACTCATTCAGCAGCCGTCCGGCGTTGACATTCAGCCGCCTTGTCAGGGCATTGGGCTTCATATCCACGCCGAGAAGTGCCGAAAGCTCTGTGGGCGTTCCCGCCCAATCCTTACCAGCCGAAGAAAGAAAAGCTGAAACCTGTTCCAGCAGCGGCTCCGGCGGCGCTTTCCAAAGCTCCGTTTCCACACGCTCCAGCTCCCACGCAAGTGTTTCCTCGTTGCGGAAAAGGTGCAGCCGCTGATCCGGCTGATCTCTTCCGGATACATCAAGACAAGCGGTATTACCGGTACGTTTTTCTTTGGTGAGCAGAAACGCTCCATCCGCTGCACCCAACAGCCCGTTGGTGCCGGAGATCATATCAAACTTATCGTCTGACTGCTGCTTTCGGGTGTGATGGACAAGAAGCAGACAGATACCATAGCTATCCGCCAGCGCTTTCAGCCGGGTGATGATCTGATAATCGTTGGCGTAGCTGTAGTTGTCCCCGCCGACCTCACGCACCTTCTGAAGGGTGTCAATGATGATAAGGGAAGTGTCTGGGTGCTCCCGCAGAAAATTGGTGAGCTGTTCATCCAAGCCACTGCCGAGCTGACCGGCAGAAACAGAGAAGAACAGGCTCTCATTTTCTGCCGTGCCGAACATCCGGTAAGAGCGCTCCTGCAAGCGCCGATAGTCATCCTCAAGTGCAAGATACAGCACCGTACCTTTGTGGACGGGATAATTCCACAGCGGCGTGCCGGTGCTGATATGATAGGCAAGCTGGGTCATCAGGAAGCTTTTTCCCAGCTTCGGAGCGCCGACAAAAAGATAAGTACCTCGGTAGAGCAGACCGTCCACAAGGGACGGCTTGCTCTGATACACATTGTCTAGCAGCTCAGACATTGACACGGTTTTCAGATAGGACGGATCCATCATTCGCAGAATTTCTCTCTGCATTTTATCAAACCCCTTGAAATCCGAGTCAAAATCGGTTAAACTATAATCCGTAAGGTTTTGGGATGACTGCTCCGTATCTGCGCCAACAGATACAACGGGAGCGGTCATTTCTTTTTCATTGTTCATTCAGATTCCTCCTTCATCCCGCCGAGAATATCGGCTATCATTTCAATTAGGTCAAGCAACTCATCATTGACTGCGCCGCCAGTCTCAATGCGCTGCAATTCCAAAAGCACTTCGGCAAGCTGATTCCGCAGCGCCTTGAAAACTCTGGGATTGCCCTGCACCATCACATCCTTGTGGGTGAGCCGCTGGGTGATATAGTCCTGCTTTGTCAGCCCGGAGAGCTGCACATAGCGTTCAATTTGAGCATCTTCCTCCAGCGATACCCGGAAAGCAACCGTTTTGCTGCGCCAGCGATTATGCTCGTCCCTGTTCTTCAATGACATCACTTGCACCATCCTTTCTGAATTGATTGAGCTTGTCCGCCATATCGCTTTGCGTGGATGGGAACAGGTGAGCGTAGTTGTAGGTGATATTGATGCTTTCGTGTCCTACCCGATCGGCGATGGCTACCGCCGAATATCCCATTTCAATCAGAAGCGAAATATGGCTGTGTCTCAAATCGTGGATTCTGATCCTCTTGACCCCTGCGGCCTTGGCGCCTCTGTCCATTTCGTGATGAAGATAGCTTTTCGTGACTTCAAACAGACGGTCATTCTTGCCGATCCGGTAGAGTTGTTTCATATAGTCCTGCATTTCTTCACAGAGGAACTCCGGCATTTTGATCGTCCGGTTACTTTTCGGCGTTTTCGGGTCAGTGATGATGTCCCGGCCACCGATACGCTGATAGGATTTGCTGATCGTGACTGTCTCCCGGTCAAAATCGAAATCCGCCGGGGTCAGTGCCAGCAGTTCACCCTCCCGGATGCCGCACCAATACAGCATTTCAAAGGCATAGAAAGAAACAGGCTTATCCATCATTTCTTCGGAAAATTTCTTGTATTCCTCCTGCGTCCAGAAAAGCATCTCTCTTGCTTTGGCCTTTCCCATATTGCCGACCTTAGCGGCAGGATTGTCTTTCAGCCCGTAGAATTTCACAGCGTGATTGAAAATGGCACTGAGCTGATTGTGCAGGGTTTTGAGATACACCGGCGAATACGCCTCGCCGCTCTTATCCCGACATTTGATCATCTCATTTTGCCAAGCGATAATGTCTTTGGGCTGGATCGAGTTCATTTTCCGCTTGGCGAAGTAGGGAAGCAGCTTGGTGCGGATGATATGCTCCTTGGTGTGCCAAGTGTTCTCTTTCAGCCGGTTCTTCATATCGGCTGTGTAGGTGTCGATAAAGCTCTCAAAGGTCATATCCAGATCGGCTTCCACTTTGTGGAGCTGTTCCCGCTCCCAAGCAAGCGCTTCTCGTTTGGTTGGAAAGCCTCGCTTCGTAGACTGGTGGACTTTGCCCTGCCAATCCGTGAAGCGATAGTAGACCTTCCAAGTGTTGTTTTTGGTATCTTTATAAACGGACATTTTTACCTCTCTTTCTGAACAGCACCGTAACAGGTGCGTTCCATAAAATATTGCTTGTTGACTCGTCCCGAAATCGTGAGGAAGCCTTTGCTTTTCAGTTCCTCATTCAGCTTCTGGACGATCTTGTAGGCGTAGGATTTGGAAATGCCCAATTCCTGCGCTACTTCCTCCACTCTCATAAAGCTTGTGTTTTCCATTTCATCACCCCTTTCGTTTGGTTATAGTTCTCTTGTTTAGTGTCGGAGAACTTTCTGGCCGCATTCCGATTTGCCCGAGCGGGTACGCCATTACCGTGACGCACGACGGATATTCTGTTGTCTGCAAACAACTTAACGCTATTTGCTTAATCATTATACTAAACGAATTTGCTATTGTCAAGAGGCTTGCGGGAAAATATTTAACTTTTTTGCTTTTGCTATCTTGACACAACTTAAATCCATATGCTATACTGATTGTACAGTATCAAAACGAGGAGCGTAATCGCTATGGCAATCGGTGAGAGAATTCGGTTTTTCCGTAATCTGCGGGGAATGACGCAAAAATACTTGGGGCAGGTGGTCGGCTTCCCGGAAAAGACCGCCGACATCCGTATGGCGCAGTATGAGTCCGGCAGCAGAACGCCCAAGGCGGAGCTGACGGAGAGCCTTGCCAGTGCGCTGGGCGTATCACCGCTGGCACTGTCCGTGCCGGACATTGACAGCTATCTTGGCCTGATGCACACACTGTTCACTTTGGAAGATCGCTACGGTCTGACAGTGGAAACCGGCGAGAACGGCGTTTCCCTGCGTGTTGATCCCCGGAAGGGGAAGGACGCCGCTGAGCTTTCCGAAATGCTTGTTGCTTGGACGCAGCAAGCGGAAAAGTATCGTAGCGGAGAAATCAACCGGGAGGACTACGACAAGTGGCGTTATAACTACCCGAAATATGACGAAGCCTCCGGCTATGTGAAAGTGCCGTCCCAGCAGCTTAGCGATGCGATGGTGGCGGCGTTCAAAGACCGGCTGAAGAACGATTAAATTCAGACAAAACAAAAAGAGCTGTCTGACTTCTCTAACAGAAATCAGATAGCTCTTTATTCTTGGATAATCTTAAAATGTTGTCATTTTGTTGTCACGGGGCAGTTCCGTAACGCAAAAGTCCAGCATTTTCAAGGCTTTTCAGCCGTTTGGGGATTATTCCCACTCCACCGTTCCGGGGGGTTTGGAGGTGATGTCGTAGACGATGCGGTTGACGCCGTCAACCTCGTTGGTGATGCGGTTGGAGACGGTTGCAAGGATATCATACGGGATTCTTGCCCAGTCTGCGGTCATAAAGTCGTCCGTTGTGACGGCACGGATCGCGATGACATTCTCGTACGTTCTGTGATCGCCCATAACGCCGACCGACTTTGAGCCTGTGTAAACGCAGAAGAACTGGCTGAGGTTTTTCTCATAGCCGTTCTTAGCCATCTCGTCTCTGAGAACAAAGTCTGCGTCCTGGAGTATTCTTATCTTTTCGGCTGTTATATCGCCGACAATTCTTACACCGAGACCCGGACCCGGGAACGGCTGGCGCCATACAAGCTCATGGGGAATTCCGAGCATCTCGCCGACCTTGCGAACCTCGTCCTTAAAAAGATCCTTGAGCGGTTCGATCGTGCCGAGAAACTGTATATCCGACGGCTTTTCAACCATGTTGTGATGAGTTTTTATAACGGCCGTGTTTGCCTTATCCTTGCTCTTGCCCTTGCCGGACTCGATTCTGTCGGGATAAATCGTACCTTGTGCGAAAAATCCGTCCTCTGCCTGCTTTCTGACCTCGTCCCAGAATACCTTATAGAATTCCGTACCGATGATTTTTCTCTTCTGCTCGGGGTCAACAACGCCCTTGAGCATCGCAAGGAAGTGGTCGCCGCAGTTTACGCGGACAAAATTCATATCAAAGAGGGAAGTGAAGGTCTGCTCAACAAAATCTCCCTCATCTTTTCTCATAAGACCCTGATCGACAAAAACGCAGGTGAGCTGCTTGCCGACGGCACGGCTGAGAAGCGCAGCGGCAACAGAGCTGTCAACACCGCCCGAAAGACCGAGAACGACTTTTTTGTCGCCAATCTTTTCACGGAGCTTTTCAACGGTTGTATCAATGAAGCTGTCCATCTTCCAGTCACCTGTGCAGCCGCAAACATTGAAAACAAAGTTTCTGAGCATTTGATTGCCGTACTCGGAATGAGTAACCTCGGGGTGGAATTGAACAGCATAGAGCTTTCTGTCAACGTTCTGCATTGCTGCGCAGGGGCAGTTGTCGGTTTTGGCGATAATCTCAAAGCCCTTCGGAGGCTCGGAGATATAGTCCGTATGGCTCATCCAAACAACACTCTTTTCGGGGACGTTCTCCCAAAGAAGGCTGTCCTTACTCTGCTCAAGCTCAATCTTGCCGTATTCGGAAACAGGAGCGGTTGCAACCTTGCCGTCGCCCATCCATGCGATGAGCTGGCATCCGTAGCAGATGCCGAGAATAGGAACGCCGATGTCAAGAATATCTTTTGTATAATGCGGAGATTCCATATCGAAAACAGAGTTCGGTCCGCCTGTGAAGATAATTCCCTTGTAGCCGTTTGCCTTGATCGTCTCAAGGTCGGTGGTGTAGGGGAGAATTTCGGCGTAAACGTTGAAATCACGGACTCTGCGGGCGATGAGCTGATTGTACTGTCCGCCGAAATCGAGGACAAGTATTTTTTCGTTCATTCTTTTCGTCCTTTCTTAGATAGTGACTGCCGTGTCACATCTTTTGAAGTCTGTAACACGACAGTAATTTTTTATCGGTATATAATTTCTTCTCTCTTCGGACCGTTGGAAACCATTGTAATCGGCTTGCCGATCTCCTTTTCGATAAAGAGGACATAGTCCTGTGCTTCCTTCGGGAGCTTGTCGAATTCCTTGATGCCTCTTATGTCGCACTTGAAGCCGGGAAGTGTTTCGAAAATCGGTTTTGCTTTCTTGAGCATATGTGTGTTCGGGAAATCCTTAATGATTTTTCCGTCAATCTCATAGCCGGTGCAAACCTTGATCTCGTCAAGATAGCTGAGACAGTCAAGAGCGGTCAGGCAAACCTGAGTTGCGCCCTGAACCTCAACACCGTAGCGAGTTGCAACGCAGTCGAACCAGCCCATGCGACGGGGACGGCCTGTTGTTGCTCCGTATTCACCGGCGTCGCCGCCGTGATTACGCATTTTATCGGCTTCCTCGCCGAAAATCTCGCTGACGAATTCGCCTGCACCGACTGCCGAGGAATAAGCCTTTGTAACCGTGATTATATCCTTGATTTCATGTGCCGGAATACCTGCGCCTACAGTGCCGTAGCCTGCGAGAGTTGAGGAGGATGTAACCATCGGGTAGATACCGAAATCGGGATCTTTGAGTGAGCCGAGCTGACCCTCAAGAAGAATCTCCTTGCCGTCCTTGATTGCCTGACGAATGAATGCGCCCGTGTCGGCAACATAAGGCTCAATCATGTCCTTGTACTCCATGAGTGTGTTGAAAAGCTCGTCAACATCAAGGAGAGGTTTATGATAAACGTACTTAAGAAGGAGGTTCTTGACCTCGCAAACGCTTGCCAGCTTTTCTTTAAGCTCGTCGGGGTAGAAAAGATCGCAAACCTGGAAACCGATCTTAGCATACTTGTCCGAATAGAACGGAGCGATACCCGATTTTGTCGAGCCGAACTGCTTGTCTGCGAGACGCTCTTCCTCGTATGTGTCGAGAAGAACGTGATAAGGCATCATAATCTGTGCCCTGTCGGAAACAAGAAGCTTGGGCTGAGGAACGCCCTTGGAAGTAACGTCGTTAATTTCCTTAACGAGCTTCGGAATATCAAGAGCTACGCCGTTACCGATGATGTTTGTAATCTCGGGATGGCATATGCCCGACGGAAGAAGATGCAGAGCAAACTTTCCGTAATCGTTGATAATTGTGTGACCTGCGTTTGCACCGCCCTGGAAACGGATAACGACATCCGCTTTGGAAGCAAACATATCTGTGATTTTACCCTTACCTTCGTCGCCCCAGTTAGCGCCGACAATTGCTCTTACCAATGAAAGCACCTCCAAATGAAATATGGAACTCTCGTTCCAAACATGATAATTATAATATTTTTAAGAAGTAATGTCAATGAGAATAAGGAAGTTTTTCGTGGTAATCGACGGAAAAAGAGGAAAACAGTCGTTCGGGTATGATTGACGACGGAGACAATTGATGATATAATCAAAGCGGTGATTAAATTGAGCATGAGAAAGCAGATAAAATTTAATAACGGACACCTTAAGGTTTTGCAGATTTCCGATTTGCAGGATAATCGCTTCACTTGCGTTGACACACTTCGCTTCATGGAAGCGGCGGTGAAAAGCGTAAAGCCCGATCTTATAGTTCTCACGGGCGATCAGCTTGATGTCGTTGACCTTTGGGGCAAAGGAGAGAGGTGCCGGAAGAATGTTGAAAAGGCGATCAACCGCCTTTTCAGCGTCTTTGAAAGCTTTAATATTCCTTTTGTGCTGACCTTCGGCAATCACGACCGTGAAACGGGACTTCCAAACGATGAACAGGCGAAAATCTATGCAAAGATGAAAAACTGTATCTGTTTTGACGATGTGAACGACGGCAGACCCGATGCAGGAACGTTTAATGTACCGATCATGTCCTCAGACGGAAGCCGCACGGCGATGAATATTTATGTTTTTGACACAGGTTCAAAAACCAACGGCGTTTACGGCGGCGTCAGAAAGGAACAGCTTGAATGGCTTGACAAAACGAGCCGTGAGGTCAATGCGGATTCAATCGTTTTTCAGCATATTCCGGTTGATGAAATATATGAGCTGCTCGAAAAGGTTCCGAAGGGAACGGAGGGTGCCGAGCCTGCCTACGGAAACAGAAAAGGCGAATATTACAGGCGCAGGGACGGCATTAAATTCATGGGTGAGTACGGCGAAACGCCCGCGGCTCTGCCCCGTGAGTGCGGCGAATTTGAACAGCTGAAAAAGCAGGGAGATGTTTTTGCCGTCTATTGCGGCCATGACCATTATGACAGCTTTGTCGGAACGGTTGACGGAATTGACCTCGGCTATTGCCCCGGTGCAGGCTATAACACCTATGGTATATATCAAAGAGAGGTCAGAGTTTTTGAATTCAACGAAAACGATGTAAAAAACTATAAGACCTATACTGTGAGTTACGGCGATGTTTGCAATAAGCCGCTCGCTGAGCCTGTCAAAACCTATATTTTCAGCATTGCACCGTGCTGCACTCCGCAGCTGCCGATGTTTGCGGTCAAGGTTTTTGCATTGCTTGCCGCAATTGCCGTGCTGTTTGTTCTGCTGGCAAAGGTCATCGGATCGAAAATCGTAATCGGAATACTATTGGCGTTGCTTGCCGTTTCTGTAATATATTTCGGCGGAGCGATAATTTATAATATTGTTACAAGAAAAAAGCTGATTGAGAGGTATCGAAATGAACGAGGTAATTAAAGCAATTCTTGAAAGACAGACGATAAGATCATATAAAAAAGAGCAGATAACGGATGAGCAGCTCGACCTGCTCATGCAGGCGGCAAAGAAGGCGCCGAGCGGAAGAAATATGCAGCCCTGCCATGTCCGGTTTATTCAAAACAAGGAAATGCTTGACCAAATGAACACCGATTTTAAGGAGCTTGTCGGCTACGATACACCTGCCTACACCCGTTGGGATGTGAATCCCGTTTACCACAATGCTCCGACATTTGCGGTTCTTTTCGCAGAGAATGAGAGCTATATGGACGGCGGAATTATGTGTGAAAATATCTGCATTGCAGCACAGGGTCTCGGACTCGGAACATGTATAATCGCAAGCGTAGGTGCACTCTTTGCTGACGGAAATGCCGAGGGTAACAAGTGGAAAAGGGCATGGGATATTCCGGAAAACTATAAATTTCTTATCGCCGTAGCAATAGGATATCCCGATGAGAAGCCCGAGGAAAAGCCGCGCTTCGACGACCGTATAAAGGTAATAAGATGAAATATTCGATAGACAGAATTGAAGAAAACATCGCCGTTTGCGAGGGCGACGACGGCAACGTTCTGAAGCTGAAGCTTGACGAGCTGCCAAAGGGAACCCGTGAGGGAGACATAATAGAGAAAAGGGAAAACGGCTTTATAATTGATGCCGACGAAACACAACTTCGCCGCAAAAAAATGGCGGAAATGCAAAGAAATATATTCGGAAAGAAAAGAAAATGAACTCTAAAAGGGTGATTTTATGAAAAAACTGGAATGCCATCTTTCCTTCGACAATACATGCTGCTGGATGTGGACGCTGTCGTCTATATTTGTCGGCTTTAAGATCTTGGAGGAACAAGGACTTTTGAAGGTTAAATCCGTCTCGATGGACAGAAATTTTCGTGCCGACGGACGCTATCCCGACCGTATGATAGTTGAACTGAAGGCAGACGGAAAAACAATTGCCTATGATATGTCCGACGGATATCAGAGCATCAATATTCCCGAACTGTTCGATTCTCAGCTGGACAGGATTGATTATTATTTTAAATCGAGCTATGATCCGAATTTTGCCGAAAAGCTCAGGAATCACGATAAATTTCTTCCTCTCGGAATAGCTTACGAATGTTCATGTGACGGAAACTATTTTGAAAAAGCAAATATTAACGATGCGCTGAAAAATCACAGATATAAAGAGTTCGCTTTTCAGATATTGACAAAAGCCAAAAGGCAAAGGCTGTTGAACTACAAAAACTTTGAAGGCAATGAGCACTTTGATAACTATAAAATCCTTTTTTGGTCACGGCTTTGGAATGTGCATACGACGCCGGAAGAAATTTTAAAGGTGTATTCTGAGCTTGATTATGATAGGGCAAAGAAAAAGGCAGAGACCCAGAACCGAATGTTTGAGGATGTCAACAGGCAAAGAATTCAATGCGTGCAGGTTCTCAAAAAGGAATTCGGCTCGCGTTTTGTCGGTGGACTGAGTGACAGTGAGGAAAGCCGCAGTCTTGCCCCTGAACTGATTACTCACGATCCTGCTATAGAGACGAGGGAGGAATACCTCGCTTCATTAAAAAAGAACTATATAAATGTTTTATCAAAGGGCTTGCACGGCTGTATAGGTGCGAGATACGGAGAGACATTTGCTGCGGGCAGAGCATTTATGACGGATCCGCTTGTGTATGCGCCGGCAGGAAACCCGCAAAAGGATATCAATTATCTTGAATATACCGATGCGTATTCATTGGCAGAAAACATGAATCGACTTATTACCGATGTTGACAGAATACATGAAATCGAAAACGCAAACAATGAGTATTACAATAATTATGTCAGACCTGATTCAAGAATACTGAACACGCTGAAAATTGCTTTTCCTGAATATTTTTAAAAAGAACAGAACCGCAGATTTTTGAGATGCTGCGGTTCTGCCGTTTTTTTATTTTAATTTAACTGCAATATATTCATCCGTTTCAACGATGCAGTCTTTGCTCGGGTAGGGGGCGATATCAGAATACATTTTGTGAGCTTCATCATACTGTGCTCTTGTGCAATGCTTAAAGCTGACGCCGATGTAATTGCAGAATTTGTAAAGTTCGTCCTCGGGCTTGTCTCTGTCAAATGAGTTTCTTATGCTCCAATCCAGATAGGATCTTCCGATATAATCATATTTTCGTTTTGCTTTATCGGCGGAATCGCCGGATGCCAAACGGTTTATGAGTTTGCCCAACGGAGATGAATCGGAAACGGAGGTTAAGTCTGTTATGTGATCCGACATATTATAGCCGCCGATAAAGACAACAGGCTTGTTTGTATCGCAGTTTTCACTTATTCGGCTGTTCACTGTCAAAATAACGTTTTTTTCTTCCTCAAAGCGCTGATTGTTTATCCAGTATGATTTGTTTAAAGCGCCGATTTGAATAATCAGTGTGAAAACAAATAAAGCGGCAAAGGCTTTCTTAGCGAGGCTTTTGCCTGATTGAACATTAAGACAAAGAAGAAAAGCCGTAAAAGCAACAAAGAACGGCATTCCCTGTTCGGTTCTGTATTCCGCGCCGCCGCCTCTGAAAAGTGTCATAGCAAAAACAGGGAGAATCCCGCCGAGAAAAAGAAGAAAACTCGAAAAGCTTTTTGTCTTTTTTATGTTGACAATGAATAAAATAATGAATATTATTCCTGCCGCAAACAATACAGTAAAGGCGGGATTGCAGAATACTTTAAGCCCCCAATAGGCAATATATGAACGGATAAGATTTTTAACAGCTTTTATTGATGCTGTCCAAAAGCTTTGAGTTCTTGCAAAAGAATTGACTTCAATTGAGAAGATTTTTATGAGCGCCTTTGTGATAACAGTCTCAAACACAACACCGAGCACAAGAACTGCGGCATGAAAAATTCCTTTTGAAATAACCTCTCCCGTTTTTATTCCGTTTTCAGTGCGTTCTTTAAGTATAAAAACTGCAAATACCGTGCCGATATAGGGCAGAATCATGCATTCATACCAGGAAAAAACAAACATCATCAGCACAGTCGGCAGAATAAGGCAACGCCATATATCGCTGTATTTAATCGAAAAATACAATGCAAGCGACAGCAGAACCGTACAGCCTCCGACCGTCAGTATTGCTCCGTTATAAATAAAATACTCCGCCAGAAGAGGGAATGAGATATATATGCAGGAAAAAACAATAGACGGAACGATGCTTCTGTATTCCGTGAAACCGTCAAAAATTGCGAGCATTATAAGCGTTCCGAGAATAAAGCAAACGAGCCCGAGCAACGGCTCAAACCAAACGGGGCAGTCCCATAAATTGAGCACTCTTTCGACAATCGTTGCCGTAAATCTTCCCTGACCGAAAAGCATACCGCTGTAATATCGGTCATATGAAAGCCAGTCGATTGACGGCGAAGGGTTGGTAAGATAAAAGCCGTATGTTCCGATAGCGGTCAACGCAACCGCTATCAGATAAAAAGGGTTGGTTATTCGTTTGCATATCGACTCTTTGAGGTCAAGATTTTGATTTGTAAGCTTATGTTTAATCATTTTTATTTTCCTCGTCATTATTAAAGTTTATTCTTTCTTCCTCAATAACAAGCGGCCGATTCATAACCCTTGTGTTTATATTGAGAACATATTCTCCGAGAAGTCCGATAAAGAATAGCTGAACGCTTCCGAGAAAGCACATGCCGATAAGCACGGGTGCCATGCCCATCGGGAAGTTATCCCACATGATAAGCTTGAGAATGAGATAAATTATTCCGACAATGAAGCTTATCGCACCTACTCCTACACCGAAAAATGTTGCGAGCCTGAGGCCGATTTTGGTGTAAGAGGTGAAGCTGAGCATCGCCGCATCATAAAGCGTGTAAAAATTATTATGTGTCTTTCCCGCTCTGCGCTTTGCCTGCTCATAAGGAATATCCTTGCGCCTGTAGCCGAGCTCCGCAACAATTCCTCTGAGGAAAGGTGTGGGATCCTTGAGATTTCTGAGAACCTCAATGAACGACTTGTCATAAAGACCGAAGCCGGTAAAGTGTTCAATCTGCTCAACGTCGCTCATTTTCTTGATGAGTTTATAATAGCAGGTACGCAAAAATCTGATGATTTTATTTTCCTTGCTCGTTGTTTTAATGGCGCAGACAATTTTATAGCCGTTCTCCCATTCGTGAACAAGTTTCGGAATCATTTCGATCGGGTCCTGAAAATCGCAGCACATACAAATTGTGCAGTCTCCTGTTGTTTGCAGCATTCCGTAATAAGGTGAATTGAATTGGCCGAAGTTTTTGGCATTGAAAATTGCCTTGATCTTCGGATTGTTTTTGCAAATTTCACGTAGGAGCGGACGTGTGTTGTCCTTTGAATCATTGTCAATAAAGAGAATTTCATAGTCATATTCGGGAAGACTTTTTCCTAATTCATTTATGACAGCCTCACTTATCGGAACAACGTTTTCTTCCTCGTTATAGCACGGAACCATAATGCTGATTTTTTTCATATTCAAGACCTCAATCCAAAAATTCTTTTATTCCTGCTTCAAAGCTTATTTCGGGAACAAATCCCGTGTCCTTTGTCAGCTCGGAAATATCTGCCTGTAAAAACATAACCTGATTGCGAGAGTACGGTATTGCGCCGAAGTCAATTTCCGACCGGCTGCCGCAGAGCTCATGTATTTTTTCTATATATTCTCTCAGCGGTTTGGCTTTGCCGCTTCCGAGACAGTAGATTTTTTCATTGTGTTCACTGTCACAGCCGACGAGATAAAACGCGTTTGCGGCATCCCTTGCACTCAGAAAATCCCAGAGCTGTTCGCCCTTGCTGAATTCGGCCTTTTCATTGGCGGTGAATTTATTTATTGCCGATTTTATTACGGAATTCTCCGGATCGTACTTCCCGTAAACGCTGAGAATTCTCACCCATGTGTGATTTATGCCGAGCTTGCGGCATTTTAGCCTGCTGAGCTGACCTGCGGCAAGCTTAGCCATGCCGTAGCCCGTAAAAGGAAATGCCGGTGTTTTTGGGGTCAGCGGCTTATCGCAAAGACCGTATTCCGCCTGCGAACCTGCGCCGATAAATTTTCGGCAGCCCATTTTTTTTGCCAGCTCAACGGCATCAAGGGTGTATTCAATATTTTTAAGCTGAAGGTCAGCGTCGTCTCTTGCCGTTCCCGTGGTGCCCGCCCAAGCGAGGTGGTAGAAAACATCATAATCATTTTCTTCGGGAACAAAGCTTTTCATTTCGTCAAGAGAACAGCAGACTTTTTTTATGAGTCTGTTGTCGGGAATATCGTCAACTCTTTTTGAACCTCTGTGGCAGAGCACGGTGATCCCGACGTTTTCGGCGATGAGCTTGTCGATTATTGCTCGGCCGACCGAGCCTGTTGCACCTGTTATTACGGCTTTTTTCATAATATCACTCTTTTATCAGCGGAATGTACATGTTTTGAGCCAGCTCATCTCTGTCAAGAAACGGAGCAAGATCCTCAAGCGGAGGACTGACAAGCGTTCCGTCGGGGAGACGTTTAGTGCTGCTCTTAGGCTCCCAAACCTGCTTTGTATCCGTGAAGATTTCGCAGAAAGCATAGCCGTCGGTTGCAAGAGTCTTTTTGACCGCGTCCTGCATTTCGGCATTACTGCTTGCCGAAAAATACGGGAATCCGAAGGCCTTTGCTATGTTCTCAAATTTCGGGAAGGAGAGATCGCCGCTCTCCGGACCGATGCCTACCTTAGTATGATCTTTGAACAGGTTGTTTTGAGTTATTCTGATACTGTGGTAGCCGCTGTTGTTAATAAGGAAAAGCTTGATCGGCAGCTTATTTGTTACTATTGTCTGGAGCTCCTGAAGATTCATCATTATGCTACCGTCACCCTCGAGGCAAATCGTGTCCTGCTTTTTGCCCGAAACGCAGAGACCGACAGCCGCCGGCAGACCGTAGCCCATGCTTGCGATTGCGCTGTTGATAATGAAGCGTGAGCCGTGCTTGATTGTCCAGCACTGATGGCCGGCAACGCAGCAAGCGCCGTTGCTGACCGCCGTAAGCGAATTTTCGGGAAGCTGATCGGCAAGATATTTTATGAAAGCATAAACATTGGCCGTTGTGCCGTTTTCCTCCTTATGACGCGGGAGCACGACCGGATATTTTTCTTTCCATTCAAGACACTGTCTGCGCCAATCGTTTCCGTCGAAAACGGGAGCATTTTCATCACTTACATTTCTGATAACGGCTTCGAGAAAATCCTTTGCGTCCGCCCAAACAGGCATATCAACATGAATGGTCGGTTTTTTCATCTCAGCCTTGTCAATGTCAACCATGATTACCTCGGCGGCTCTTGCCCATGTGCCGTAGTCATAGCCGACCTGACGTATGCTGATTCTTGTGCCAACCGTGAGAAGAAGATCGGAATTTTGAACGGCAAAGTTTCCCGGGCGGTCGCCCATGTTGCCGCCCCTGCCGCAATAGAGAGGGTCTTTATCCTCTATAACGTCAATGCTGTTCCAGTATGTTACGACGGGAACACCGAGAAGCTTTGAAGCTTTTTTGAAAGCTTCATATCCGCCCGAAAGACGTATTCCGCCGCCGGCATAAATAACCGGGCGCTTGGCATTTTTTATTTTTCGGAGAATTATTTTAATTGTATTGTCATCGATCTTGGGCGGAAGCTCACCGTCGTCATCGGTCGGGTCATAGCCCTTGAGGTCATCCGTTTCAATATAACTGCCCTGATAATTAACGGGTATATCAAGCCAAACGGGACCCGGTCTGCCCGTTGTGGCGAGATGCCATGCCTTTTCAAGCATATAACGTATATCGTTGATATCCTCAAGCATGGCGGAATATTTGCACATGCAGGAGATAGCTTTTGTGATATCAAATTCCTGGTCACCGACAGCTCTGAGAGGGAGTCCCTCGGTGAACTGCTCGGCATATCGTGCCGTTGTGGTGTATTTAACCTGACCGCTGACGACAAACATAGGAATCGAATCGAGCCATCCGCCGACAACGCCGGTAATTGCGTTTGTGCCGCCGGGACCTGTAGTAACGCAGAGAGCGGCAATTTTGTTATTGAGTCTGGCATAGGCTTCTGCCGCAATTGCACTTGCCTGCTCATGGTGATTATAGGTGCAATGAATTCTGTCGTTATGACCGAATGCGTCGTTGAGGTGCATTGCACCGCCGCCGACAACAGTAAAGCAGTCGGTTACGCCGCGGTCGGCAAGAAAATTTGCAATATAGTCAGCAAGTCTGATTTTCATTTTTTTCATCCTTTGTCGGTTTTGATTTAAAAGCCCAAAATTTGTTCATGACAAAATTGAGCGGAATTGTTATAACGAGCGCGCCGAGGCTTGCAATGAAGAACGGAACGCTGATTTTTGTAAGTAGAATTTTTATTATCGGCGAAAGTATCAAGCCTGTAATACCGTAGCAGGCAAAGGTCTTGAAATAAGTTTTGAAATGCTCGGAAAAGCTCTTTTTGCCTGAGCCGAAAACATATCTGTTGTTCCAAAAATACGAGTTTGAAACGCTGACAACAAAAGCAATGACAGTCGTTATAACGATTTTAACATTGTTGCCGTCGGTAGATATGCCGAGAAGCGCAAGAAGATTTAAAATGCCGATAAATTTTGTGTTCTTGAAAAGAACGTAGTAGCAAAGCATTTCAATGCCGTAGGAAATCGCAGTGTTAGACACGCCTACAAGCCCGAATTTTATAAACTGTATCAGCGAGCTAAGCTTTTCGTTCTGCAAAAGAGCTTTGATTTTATTCATTTTTGAGCGCCTCGATGACAGTCTTTGCCATATACATGAGCTTTTCGTCCGTCATGCCGGGATAAACGCCGATCCAAAAGGAATCATTCATGATTCTGTCGGTGTTTTCGAGCGTACCGACAACACGGTAGCCCTTGCCGCTTGCACGCATCTCGTCAAAGCAGGGATGCTTTATAAGATTGCCGGCGAACAGCATTCTTGTCTGAACGCCCTTACTCTCAACGTATTGAACGAGCTTGTTCCTGTCAACGCCGTCCCTGCAGGTGATGAAGAAGCCGAACCAGCTCGGGTCGGAATTCTCATTCGCCTCCGGAAGCATGAGCTTATCGGAAACGCACTCAAGAGCATCGTGAAGTACCTTGAAATTGTGCTTTCTCTTTTCGACGAAGCTCGGAAACTTCTTCAACTGAGCGCAGCCGACAGCCGCCTGCATATCCGTGGCTTTAAGATTGTAGCCGAAGTGGGAGTAAACATATTTATGGTCGTAGCCGAGCGGAAGCTCGCCGTACTGTCTGTCAAATCGGTGACCGCAGAGGTTATCCTGACCGGGCTCGCACATACAGTCACGTCCCCAGTCACGCATAGAGCGGATAATCTTGTGAAGAAGCGGATTGTTTGTATAAACTGCGCCGCCTTCGCCCATTGTCATATGGTGCGGCGGATAGAAGCTGCTTGTGCCGATATCTCCGATTGTGCCCGTAAATTTCGTCTCTCCGTCAATTGTATAGGTCGAGCCGAGCGAATCGCAGTTATCTTCAACAAGCCAAAGGTTGTGCCTGTCGCAGAAAGCCTTGACAGCCTTGAGGTCAAACGGATTGCCGAGCGTATGTGCAACCATGACGGCCTTTGTCTTATCTGAATATGCTTTTTCGAGCATGGAAACGTCAATGTCTGCATTCGGAAGCTTTACATCAACAAAAACGGGAATTGCGCCGAACTGAATCATCGGTGTAACGGTCGTCGGGAAGCCTGCCGCAACGGTGATTACCTCATCGCCGGGTTTGATCGCTCTTTCTTTGAGGAGGGGAGAGGTGAGCGTCATAAACGCAACAAGGTTTGCGCTTGAGCCCGAATTGACGAGCGAACAAAACTTTATGCCGAGATATTTGCTGAAATCGCTCTCAAACTGCTTTGTATATCTTCCTGCTGTGAGCCAAAATTCAAGCGCGCTGTCAACAAGGTTCACCATTTCCTCAGAGTCGTAAACTCTTGAAGCGTAAGGGATTCGCTGTCCCTCTCTGAATTCGGTTGGAACATTGTGAAATTTGTCGCAGTATTCCCTTACCTTTTCGAGTATTTCATCATGTAACTGTTCTTTTTCGTTCATTGCGATTTCTCCGTTCAAATATTAAAAAATTCTTTTATCTGCTTGGCGGTATATATCGTCATGTCCTCATTGCCGACATATGCCTTTGTCCATTCAACGGTTTTTTCAACAGCCTGACGTGCCGTCCATCTCGGCTTCCAGCCGAAAACAGATTTGACCTTTGAACAGTCAAGCTTGAGGAAATTTGCCTCGTGCGGACCGTCCTTATGCTCAGCAACGAAGCTCTGTCCGCCGCCCCAAGCGTCGCAGAAGCAGCCTGCCAGCTCGCCCGTTGTGAGACAGTCGGACTCATTAGGGCCGACATTGTACCAATCGGCAACGCTTGCGTCCTCATACTGCGCCGCAGCTATCATCAAGTAAACATAGAGCGGTTCAAGCACATGCTGATAGGGACGAATGGAGTTCGGATTTCGCACCTTAATATCATCGCCTTTAATTGCCGCCCTTACGCAGTCGGGGATAATTCTGTTTGCCGCAAAGTCGCCGCCGCCTATAACATTGCCTGCTCTTGCGGTGGAAATTCTTACACGATTATCTGCAAAGAATGAGCTTTTGTAGCTGTGGGTTACAAGCTCGGAGCAGGATTTTGAGTTTGAATACGGATCAAAGCCGTCAAGAGGCTCATTCTCACGGAAGCCCCAAATAGTTTCATCGTTTTTATAAACTTTATCGGTCGTAACGTTGAGAAACGATTTGACCGAATTTCCCGTTCTTATACATTCGAGAATGTTGACCGTGCCCATTACATTGGTTTCATAAGTATATTTCGGATTGTTGTAGGATTCGAGGACGATCGGCTGAGCCGCAAGATGTAAAACTATCTCGGGCTGAATCTCGTCAAAAACATTTTTGAGATTCTCAAAGTCTCTGATATCGCCGATTACGGAATTCATTCTTCCTCCGAGACCCGTAATCTCAAACATGCTCGGGTTCGTCGGCGGTTCAAGCGAATAGCCTGTAATATCGGCACCCGCAAGCAGGAGAATGTTGCAAAGCCACGTTCCCTTGAAGCCCGTGTGGCCTGTAATGAGAACCTTTTTACCTTTATAAAACGTAAGATCAAGCATAATAATTACTCCGTTAAGTTATCTTTATTACCAGATTTTCCACGGTGCGGTGGAGTCTGCCCACATTTTTTCAAGCTGCTGCTTTTCTCTGAGGGTGTCCATCGGTTTCCAGAAGCCGTCATGCATATAAGCGTCAAGCTGACCGAGAGAAGCGCAGGTTTCAAGCGGCTTTTTTTCAAAAACAGTCTCGTCTCCGTCGATAAAATCGAAAATTTTCGGCTCAAGTACCATAAAACCGGCATTGATGCGTCCGCCGTCGTTATCGCTTTTTTCACGGAAGGAAGAAATCTTATTGTCTTTTTCAATATCAAGCACACCGAAACGCTGACCGATATTAACGGCGGTCAGTGTTGCAATGTGTCCGTTATCCTTATGAAATTTAACAAGGTCGTCAATATTGATGTCTGCAACGCCGTCACCGTAGGTCAGCATGAAAGGCTCGTCGCCTATATATTTCTGAACTCTCTTAACTCTGCCGCCTGTCATTGTATTAAGACCCGTATCAACTAACGTAACCTTCCATGGCTCATTCTCGTTTGAATGAACAATCATTTTGCCGTTATCGGTAAAGTCGAAGGTAATATCACTCCTGTAAAGGAAATAATCGGCAAAATATTCCTTGATAACATGCTGCTTATAGCCGCAGCAGATAACAAAATCATTATAGCCGTAAGATGAGTAGATTTTCATTATATGCCAAAGGATCGGCATACCGCCTATCTCAACCATAGGTTTAGGAATAAGATGACTCTCCTCACTTATTCTGGTTCCGAATCCGCCCGCAAGAATAACCGTTTTCATAAAATCGCCGCCTTTTCATTATTTTTAAATACAAATTCCCAGTATAAAATACCTATACTACTATATCACATGCGGCGGTTAAAATCAAGAATTTAATACTGTTTACTCGCTTTGAATTGAACAAAAAACTATCTTATGCGCTTTATATCCAAAATAAGAAGCGCGTTTTTTTGCACATTTCACAAAAATAAAAAATCTGAGGGAAATCTATTGACATTTGCTCGTGTTTGGTTTATCCTATGGTCGTAGGGTAAACGATTACCCAAGCCAAACGAAATGGAGAGTATATGGACGGTAAAAGCATTTCGATGGTCGATATAGCCCGAATGTCGGGAGTTTCGATCGCCACGGTCTCAAGAGTCCTTAATAAGAACGGACGGTATTCCGCCGAGACCGAAAAAAAAGTAATGGCAGTCGTCGAGAAGTACAATTACGCCATAAATCCCAACGCACAGGGATTAAGAACCAACAGGACAAAAACTATCGGAGTTATAATTCCCGATATCACAAACGAATATTTCTCACAGATAGTAAGGTCGGTTGAAAGCACGGTTATCCCGATGGGATATAACGTATTTGTCTGCGACAGTGACGAGAATGTTGATTATGAATCTCATCATATTGCGTCACTCCAGTCAAAGGGTGTTGAAGGTATAATTTATTTCAGCGTAAGAAAACCGGGCGACGAAGTTTCAAAGGAATTTACGGTTCCCGTTGTTTACATTGACAGACGTCCGGGTGTTGAATTTAACTTCGTTTCTTCTGACAACGAAACGGGCGGATTTCTCGCAACGGAGGAGCTTATCAAAAAGGGCTGCCGAAAGATAGTTCTTATTCACGATGTCAACTCTTACTCAACGGTTAACAAACGTAAGCAGGGCTACCTCAGAGCACAAAAGCAATACGGCGTTGAGATTGACGACAGCAGAATGGTTCCTTGCAGAGTTTCCTATCCCGATGCGAGGAACACGGTAAAAAAACTTATCGCCGACGGCGTAGACTTTGACGGAGTTTTCTGCACAACGGATTCCATGGCACTCGGAGCACTGAGAGGTCTTAAAGAGTGCGGAAAAAGAGTTCCCGAGGACGTGAAGCTGGTAGGCTTTGACGGTATAACACATACCGAGATTTCAGATCCGCCGATAACAACGGTCATTCAGGACACAGACCAGCTCGGTAAAAGATCGGTTGAGGTTTTGATGGATCTTATCAATAACAACACGGGTAAGATTCACGAATACACAATTCCCGTTAAGCTTTCGGTTAGAGGAAGCACGGACTGATTAAATAATTTAAGAAAGGGTTCAGCCCTTTTTTAAACAGCTGTTGAGTAAACCTTTACTCAACGATATATACAAATTATTTCCACATAATATATTTCGTAAAGCAGCATTGAGAAAGGAAGGATACCATGAGTACTCTCGTTGAAATGAAAGGGGTAGTCAAAAAGTTCCCCGGAGTTACAGCGCTGAAGGATATTTCCTTCGATATCCAAGCGGGCGAAGTACACGTCCTGCTCGGAGAGAACGGAGCCGGTAAATCGACCCTGATGAAAATTCTTTCGGGCGTTTACCAGCCGACCGAGGGAAAAATAATCATCGGCGGTAAGGAATTCAGCAAGCTCACACCGAAGGACTCCTATGATAACGGAATCAGCGTTATCTACCAGGAATTGAGCGTTATCAATGAACTTTCGATTCAGGAAAATCTTTTTGTAGGAAAGCTTCCGATGAAAAAGATAGGACTTGCATCGGTCGTTGATTACGGCGAAATGAACAGGAAAGCGAAAGAGCTTCTGGCAAAGATCGGTCTTAACAGAGACCCGAAAACGTTGGTCGAGGATATCAGCGTTTCGGAAAAGCAGCAGGTCGAAATTGCAAAGGCGCTGGCATCCGACAGTAAGGTAATCGTCATGGACGAGCCTACGGCTTCCCTGACAAACAAAGAGGTTGAGCACCTTTTTGATGTTGTCAGATCACTGAAAAAGGAAGGCAAAGGAATTGTATTTATCTCGCATAAGCTTGCCGAGATTAAAGAAATCGGAGACAGAGTTTCGGTTCTTAAGGACGGTGCTTATGTCGGAACAAAGCAGGTAAGCGATGTTTCGGTTGACGATCTTGTAACGATGATGGTCGGCAGAACGGTTCAGAACACCTACCAGCATGAGGACGCTCCGGATAATTACGACGGCGAGGAGGTAATCTTCGAGGTCAAGAATCTTTCCCGTAAGGACGGAAAGGTAAAGGACGTTTCGTTCAAGCTTCATAAGGGCGAAATAGTCGGTTTTTCCGGACTCGTCGGATCGGGTCGAAGCGAAATGATGAACTCGATCTTCGGTGCCGAACCGAAATCGTCTGGCGAGGTTTTCATAGGCGGCAAGAAGGTCAACATCAAAAGCCCGTATTCGGCAATCAAGAACGGACTTGCGATGGTTACGGAAAACAGACGTGAGACCGGATTCTTCCACAACTTTGATATCAAGCAGAATATTTCGATTCTGCCGTTTATAAAAGCGTCAAGTCTCGGCGGTGCCGGCGGACTGATAAGCAGCAAATTTGAAAAAGAATGTGCCGAAGCTCAGAAAAAGAGCCTTAATATCAAATGTTATTCCGTAGATCAGGGTATCACGGAGCTTTCGGGCGGTAATCAGCAGAAGGTAATCCTCGGCAAATGGGTAGCCGCCGATTCACAGATAATTATTTTTGACGAGCCCACAAAGGGTATTGATATCGGCAGTAAGAGTGAAATTTACACCCTTATGCGTAGGCTTGCCGACGAGGGCAAGGGAGTCCTTGTTGTTTCGTCGGAGCTGCCGGAGCTTCTCGCGGTTTGCGACACGATCCATGTTTTCAGAGAGGGTCAAATAGTTAAAACCTTCCCGCACAGAGAAGCAACAGAAGAAAATATCATCAAAGCGTCTACGGCGGATATCGCCTGAATTAGGAAAGGAACGTGAATACCATGTCTGAAAAAATAAAGCAGGTTAAACCTAAGGAAAAACTCACTTTTAATATGATCTGGCAGAAGTACGGAACATTCGGGATTCTTGTAATCTTGCTTGTAATTCTTGCAATTATGAGACCCGGAACCTTCTTCTCCACAGCAACGATAACACAGATTCTTTCACAGAGTTCGGTTAACATTCTTATTGCGATGGGCGAGTTCTTCGCAATCCTTATCGCAGGTATCGACCTTTCGGTCGGCTCGGTTGTTGCCCTGACCGGTATGGTCTCGGCTCAGATGATGGTCGCTGGCATCAATCCGCTGATTGCAGTTTTGCTCGGCATAATCTTCGGCGGCTTACTCGGCTTCATCAACGGACTTCTTATCAACGTAACCGGACTTCATCCGTTCATCATCACGCTCGGTACGCAATCGATTTTCAGAGGCGTAACACTTATCATCTCAAACTCAAGCGCAGTTTTCGGTTTCCCGAAATCATTCACAAACATTATTTCTTACAAAGTATTTGACCTTCTCCCAATCGTTGCGATAATCGCAATCGTTGTAGCGCTTTTCCTCTCGTTCCTAACAAGGAAAACAAAGGTCGGCAGAAACATTTACGCACTCGGCGGCAACAAAGAATCGGCTTGGTACTCGGGTATCAACGTTAACATGCACACGCTTATCGTATTCATTATCTCGGGTATTTGCGCAGGTATCGCAGGTATCGTCCTTCTCGGACGTGTCGGTTCTGCTGAGCCGGCAGCCGCAACAGGATTTGAAACTTACGCAATCGCAGCTTCAATCATCGGCGGAACAAGCTTCTTCGGCGGTAAAGGTAAGATCTTCGGCGTTGTAATGGGCGGTCTCATCATCGGCGTTATCAACTATGGTCTTAACATTCTCGCAGTTCCGAGCGTTTGGCAGCAGGTTGTTATGGGCTTGCTCATCATCGGTTCCGTTGCACTCGACAGATTCGTAGCTCGCAAGAAATAATCTAACCGCAAAGAGGTGCTTTTTATGAAACCAATGTTTAATCCGTCGCTTATGTGCATGGATCTCCTTGATATAAAAAATCAGACGGAGATCCTCAACGAAAGATGCGACCTCTATCATGTGGATATAATGGACGGTCACTTCGTCAAGAACATTACTCTTTCACCTGATTTTGTAAAAGCTTTCTCAACTATAGCAAAGAAACCTATTGATTGTCACTTGATGGTTACAACACCCGATGATTACATCGAAAATCTCGCTAAGGCAGGGGCAGGCTATATCTGTCCCCATGCCGAAACGATAGTCAACGACGCTTTCAGAATCATGAACAAGATTGAGTCGCTCGGCTGCAAAAAGGGAGTTGTGCTCAGTCCGTCAACTCCGCTCTCGGCAATCAAGCATTATATCAACAAAATTGATAAGCTTACAATAATGTCTGTTGACCCCGGATTTGCAGGACAGCCTTTTATCGAGGAAATGCTTGATAAAATCAGCGAGGCGAGAGAGCTTAAAGAAAAGTACGGCTATAACTATCTTATTGAGGTTGACGGCTCATGCAATCAAAAAACCTTCAAGCGTCTTTACGACGCAGGAACGGAAGTGTTCATTGTCGGTTCCTCCGGACTGTTCTCAAAGGATCCGGATCTTTGCAAGGCATGGGATATCATGACAGATGAATTCAAAACCCTGACAGGCGCAGAAATATAATTGATTACCTGCCAAAAGGAGGTGGACAGGATGGGAAATTTAACTTTGGGAATTGACATCGGCGGAACGAATTTCAGGCTCGGTGCAGTCGACGAGGAAGGCAACATCAGTCACTTTGAAAAAAATTCAAGCAGAGTTTTTGATGCGGGCGATGTTGTGGAGATAATTCACAAGGAAATTGAGGATTATATGGACAGATACGGAATCCGTGATTCTGTCAGAGCCGCGGCGGTCGGAATACCGTCAATAGTCAGCAAGGATAAAAAGACAATTATTTCAACCCCGAACCTTAAAGGGTTCAACAATATCCGATTCAGCGACAAGCTTCAGGAAAAGCTCGGTATTCCGGTTTTTCTTGACAGAGATGTAAATTTTCTCCTTATGAATGACATGAATAAGCTGAAAATCGACAATACTAAAACCGTGCTCGGTTTTTATGTCGGAACCGGTTTCGGAAATGCCATCTGCATCAACGGCAAGCTCTATGCCGGCAAGAACGGTGCGGCAGGCGAGCTTGGACACATTCCTCTTTATGATGTTGATGAGGAATGTACCTGCGGCAATATCGGCTGCTCGGAAACAAGATGCTCGGGCAAGAGACTTGAATACCTTGCGGAAAGGTATTTTCCCGATGTTTCGATAAGAGAGGTTTTTAAGTATCACGGAAATTCACCGATTATTTTAAAATTTGTCAAGGATCTTGCAATTCCTATTGCAACAGAGATAAATATTCTTGATCCCGATTATTCAATAATTGCAGGCGGAGTTACCTTTATGGAGGGCTTTCCGAAGGACGTTCTTCTCAAAGCTGTCCATGAAAAGGTGCGCAAGCCTTACCCGGAGGAAAACCTTGAAATCATGTTTACCGAGCATGACCAGCAGAGCGGAATTTACGGCAGCGGAATTTACGCTCACCAAATGTTAAAGAATATTATCTGACGGCAGATTGATCCGTTGGTAGTATTAAAAAACGGAAGCTGTTAAAACAGTTACCGAAAAAATTATTAAAAAACAGAAAGGATAATCACTATGAAAAAGACACGAATTCTCAGCATTATTTTAGCGGCAGTTATGGTATTTGCACTTGTACTCACAGGTTGCAGCACAGGCGGCAATACAGACAAGAACACAGGCAGCGCAGACTATGCAGTTATTCTCAAACCGCTTTCAAATGACTTCTGGGCAAAGATGAAGGCCGGTATTGAGGAAGAAGCAAAGAAACAGGGTGTTACTGTTGATATCTTTGCAGCAACAACAGAGGAAGACACAGAAGGCCAGCTCAAGATCCTTGAAAACTGCATCAACAAGGGCTACAAGGCAATCGGCGTTGCTCCGCTTTCACCGACAAACCTTATTAACGGTATTGTTGAGGCTAACAAGAAGGGCATCTATGTAATGAACATCGACGAGAAGATCGACATGGATACTCTTAAGGCAGCAGGCGGCAGCGTTATCGCTTTCGCAACAACGGATAACGAAAAGGTCGGCGAAAAGGGCGCTCAGTATATCATTGAAAAGCTTGCAAACGGCGGCGAAGTTGCTATCATCGAGGGTAAAGCAGGTAATGCTTCCGGTGAATCAAGAAAGACAGGCGCAACAAACGCATTCAATGCTAACTCAAAGGTTAAGCTTGTAGCTTCTCAGCCGGCAGACTGGGATCGTCAGAAGGCTCTTGACACTGCGGCAAGTATGCTTCAGTCAAATCCGAACCTCAAGGCTATCTACTGCTGCAACGACACAATGGCACTCGGCGCACTTCAGGCTGTTAAGAATGCAGGCAAGGACGTTATCGTAGTAGGTACAGACGGTGCAGAAGAGGCTCTCCAGAGCGTTCAGGCAGGCGAGCTTTCGGCAACGGTTGCTCAGGACTCCGCAGGAATCGGTGCAACATCACTTAAGCGTATGATCGAAGCCGTTAAGAATAAGGAGACTATCGACGCTAACGCAACTCCGGAAACAATTCCGGTTGACTCCAACCTTGTTACAAAATAATTAAATAAGGTTCTTTCCTCCGAACTTTATTATATGTAATCTGTAGATTACAAAAGCTCCGGGACACCTACGGCATACTGCGTCCCGGAGCACGAGCAAAAAAATGACGGCTCGATCGGCTCACTTCTTGATATATTTTCCCCTTCTATTTTCCAAAAACTGCTTTACGAGTTTAGATCGACCGACATTTTGTTGCCGCCGCATTGTTAATAAACGGTGTGGCGGCAACAATAAAGCATAATAATCGCTGATTAAATTTCAGCACGGTACAGCGAATGTGTGCCGCAATTTAATCAACGATTATTTGAAAGGTGGTTTTTTTTATGAAAATTGCAATAGGCTGTGACCATGTCGGATTTGAGTTAAAGGGCAAGGTCATTGAGCATCTTAAAGAAAAAGGAATCGAAGTTGTTGACTTCGGCACAAACAGCACCGAGCGCACGGATTATCCGATTTACGGCAAGGCGGTAGGTGAGGCGGTTGCCTCCGGTGAGTGCGATAAGGGCATTCTGATTTGCGGCACAGGCGTAGGCATTTCTTTGGCGGCAAATAAGGTTAAGGGTATCCGCGCCGTTGTTTGCAGTGAGCCCTATTCAGCATTGCTTTCAAGACAGCACAATGATACAAATGTGCTTGCCTTCGGCGCAAGAGTTGTCGGACTTGACCTCGCTTTGATGATTGTTGACGCATGGCTCTCCGGCGTTTATGAGGGCGGACGTCATGCAAAGAGAGTACAGATGCTTGCAGATATTGAAAATGAAAGATAATCGGATTGCACCGAAAACGACCGTTGCAGATTTTTTGCGGCGGTCGTTTTTCGGTGCCGGAACCGTGTATGTACAGATCTGAGATACCTATTTAAAAGCAGCAATAAGACATAAATCTCCGTAAAGTGCATATTTCACAAAAAAAGCCAACTAATATTGTCTATTAACACCAAGTCAAGCACCTTGCACTTTGACGGAAAATAATTTATAATATTATTTGTGATGGTATAGTCAATTATTAGATTTTGTATAATAGGAGTGTTGCTTATGAAACGTAGGATATTATCCGTCGCGATAGCGATTCTTATTTTGACCGTCTCGGTGATTCCGGGACTTTCCGCGCTGGCGGCAGGTACGGTGCCGACCTTATCGGGCGGAGTTTATCAAATCGGAACCGCTTCTGAACTTATTTGGTTTGCCGATGCCGTAAACAGCGGCTCACAGTCAATAAAGGGTAAGCTGACGGCAGATATCCAGCTCAATGCTCCCGGCTCTGTTGCTAACAAGTGGACGCCTATCGGTACGCAGGCAAGTCCGTTCCGCGGAACCTTTGACGGTGACGGACACACGGTCAGCGGAGTTTATGTTGATTCGGGTATTGACTGTTCGGGATTCTTCGGCAGCGTTGTAATTCCGAGCAATACTTCCGGTGATGCGGACGCTCCCGATAAAATGACTTCGGAATATGTTCTTCAGCACACTCAGACAAGCATTAAGAATATAAAGATAACAAATGCGGAAATTCACGGCGGCTACAGCGTCGGCGGTATTGTCGGCTATGCCGAGAACCTCGGTCTTTCCGATTGCTCCTTCGAGGGAGATGTTTACGGCTCGGGTAACAGCATCGGCGGCATCGTCGGTTGGGCATACTATTATACGGTTATCAATCAGTGCTATTCTTCGGGAACAGTCAGCGGTAATCAGCGTGTCGGCGGCATCGCAGGCTATGCAAACGGCAACTCGGTTATAGTAAAGAGCTACAGCGATATGGCTGTTTCCGGCAAATTGAATGTCGGCGGTGTCGGCGGAACTCTCTCGGGCGCATTCCTTGAGGGCTGCTTCTTCCTCGGCTCTGTTTCGGCAGATGATACTGTCGGCGGACTTGTGGGCTACGCCCTTTTCTCAACAGTTTGCGACGCCTATGCAATAGCTCCCGTTACAAGCACGGGAAAAGAGGTTGGCGGTACGATAGGTTCCGTTTACGGCAGCGAATGTGACAGCAACTTCTACAGCTATGAGACTTCGGGCGTTGACGGCACGGCAGGCGTCGGACGTACATTGGCAGACATGAAGCTTTCCGCCTTTGTAAAAGAACTCAACGGTCAAAAAGCATACTTCTGCTTTGACTATACGGAGATCAATAACGGTTATCCCGTTCTTGCATGGATGCTTTCGCTTGATGTTTGGGCAGGCGACCGCTCTGTTCCGCAGAAGAATTCAAGCGGTACATATCTTATTTCAAAACCGTCGGAGCTTGCATGGTTTGCGGCTTTGGTAAACGGTCAGCTCAACGGCATGGATGCAAATCCCAATGCCAACGCAACCGTTACGGACAACCTTCTTATGAACATCAATGTCAATGATGACAGCTTTGGCGTTATTGAATGGACGCCGATAGGCATTGACGAGGCACACGGATATAACGGCATTTTCAACGGCGGTGGCTACAATATCGCGGGTCTTTATACGTCATCAAGCTCGGGCGACAGCGGAAGAAATATCGGTCTCTTTGGATATATCAATACCGGTACGGTCACGAATACGGTCGTGCTTGACGGCAGAATCTCAGGCATTGAAAATGTCGGAGGTATTGCCGGCTATTTAAAAAGCGGTTCGATTCTTAACTGTGCGGTTGACAGTGAGGTAAGCGGTGATAAGGCAGTCGGCGGAATTGTCGGCAATCTCGGCGGCTCAACGGCAAGCGTATCAACGAGCAGTATGCTCGGCAGCATCGTGGGTACAAATTATTCCAACGATAAATCGTTCCTGACAAATGTCGGAGGCGTTGTAGGCATCAGCAATAAGGCAACGGTAAACAAGTGCTTTAACTATGCGACGATAAGCGCTCCGAATGCAAGATTTGTCGGCGGTATTCTCGGCTACAACTCAGCCGGAACACTTACCAACAGCTACAGCACAGCGGCTCAGACAAGCGGTAACGTCATGGTCGGCGGACTTGTCGGCTACAACAATAACGGTACGGTCAAAACCTGCTATGTTTCAAGCAAAGTAACGGGTTCAAGCCAGGTCGGCGTCGCTTTCGGCAATACTGTGGGTGCAAATGTTTCGAGCATTATATTTGACGGAACATATAAAACAAACCTGTTGACAACGGGTGCAACGGAAAAAACTCCTGCCCAGATGACAGGGTCTTCCTCTGTTTCAAACATCGGATTTTCAAGCTCAGACTGGAGAGCAACCGCCGATGATACGTATTTTTATTATTATCCTCAGCTTACATCAATGTACAACATGTCCTCCGTCAAGGTGATAAAAGACGGTTCCGTGAGGAGCGTAAAGAGAGTTCAGGACAAGTATGTTGCAAAGGTTCAGATAGACGGACGCACGGATACATATTATGAAACCGTTGCGGCAGCTATTGACTATGCTTCAAACACAAGCTCAACCGTTCTTCCGACGGTTTATGTTATCCGTGATACCGAGCTTGCCTCAACCGTAAACATCACCTCGGAAATCGGAATTTTCTCCGAGGACGGCGCGACGCTCACAAGGGCGGCTTCGCTTACCGCTCCGATGTTCAATGTAACCGGCAAGCTGACCTTGGGCTCAAAGGTCTATGGAGACGAAAGCTCGGCTAATTTCTATATCGACGGCAACAATGTTGCGGCAACGGCTTCTGCAATCAAGGTTGCCGAGGGAGCAACGCTTACGGTTCAGCCGGGTGTTGAATTATATGACTTCAAAACCGCAGAGCAGTCAGCGGCAACCGTAATGGGTGCAGTTGTTTATAACCAAGGCACAACGGAGATCGTCGGCGGTATTTTCAGCGGAAATATCGGCAAGTCTGTCGGCGGCGTAATCTATAACCTTGAGGGCACCGTAAAAATCAGCGGCGGCATATTCAGATCAAATGAGGCGACACAGGGTGCAGTTCTTTACAATAACGGCGGACAGGCTGTCATCACAGGAGGCTCATTTACCGCTAATATTGCAAAGCTGAAGGGCGGTGTTGTGGCATCGTACAGTGTTTATGCAACAACGGCTGTCGGCGGAAAGGCTTCAATGACCGCTAATCAGGCAACCTATGGCGGCGCGATTTGCGCAATGAATTATTCAACGGTTGAAATCAGCGGCGGTACGCTTTCCTCTAACCGTGCATATTCTTCGGGCGGCGCAATTCAGATAGAAACAGGCGCAGAGGTCAGAATCTCAGGCGGCGATGTTTCAAGCAACACCTCGGATAAGGCACTCGGAAATGCGATCTATAACGGAGCAACGCTCTCTCTCGACGCTGCGGCTCAGATCGACTCTTCAAATGATATTTATCTTGTCAGCGGCAAGACCGTTGATATAACCGGCAAGCTCACATGCTCCGGATTTGCGGCAACTGTAACGCCGCAAACCTACGCTGAAAAGACAAAGGTTCTCGGCGGAAGTGCAATGAGCACCAACTATATGAAATTCGGACTTTCAAATTCCAACTGGTACACGCTCGCTAACGGTACAATAACCAGCATGGAGACCACAACGGTCGCAAGGGTAAGTAAAGCCGGAGCCTTTTCGGTTGAATACACCGATTTGTCCGACGCTTTTGCGGCAGTCTCGGCAGATGAGACGGCGATAATTACGCTCGTTGCCAATGCTTCGGTAACCTCAACAATTACCGTCAACGGCGACGTAACTCTTCTCTGCGACGATGCGGGCTATAAGGCGATCAGAACAGGCTCATTCTACGGAATAATGTTTGATATCAAGAAAGGCGCAACGCTGAGATTGGGCAATTCCGTTGCCGATAACGTTCAGCAGTCCCAGAGCGACTATGAATCGGGCACGGATTCCGACGGACTTATGATAATCGACGGAGGCAAGGAGCTGACCGGAGTTGTCGGTGCAGCGGCTGTAAATGTCCAGACGGGCGGAAGCTTTTATATGCACGAAAAATCCGCGGTTCAGAATTGTAAGAACACCACAACCGGTGCAATTACAGTTTCCGGCTCAATGTATATCTACGGCGGAACGGTAAGGAATAATGAGTGTAATTACGGCGGCGTTTATGTCAAGGCAGGGGGCAAGCTCTTTACCTACGGCGGCGTTATAGCCGATAATAAATCCGCAACGAGCGGAGATGCAGTCTATTCCCTCGGCAAAGTTACAAGGGTTGTTCAAACATACAGTTACCTCTATGTTGAGAAGGAATATGACGAAGACGGCAACGTTATCGGCTCAAAAGATCCCGTTGCGGCAGGCTCTTCAAAGACAGATATATTGATTAAGAACGGCGACGCGGTCTACAATTCAACGAACATTATCTATATTGACACGGCGACGACGGATATTTATATCACAAGTATGTCGCAGGTTCCCGAACAGACGGAGTTCAAACGCTATGTCATGACTCTTGACTGTGCAAAGTATACTGTCGGCAATGTGATTGTTTCGGGCGAGAATGTGATAGACAGCTACAGTTATTTCGACACCTACGTTGACGGCTATTGCATACTTTATACGGGTAAGCTTGGCATAAACAAGCTTGTTGCGAAAAGCACTTCGGGATTGATTGTTGACAGAAAGAACAATCTGGTTTCTGGCTTCAATTTCAATAATCTGACCGTAAGCAAGGTAGTTTCACTCTTTGAAAATGAGGTAGTTTACCTCAGAGTTTATGATGCAAAGAACACCATGCTGAAAAACACGAATAAGGTGACAACAGGCTGCACCGTAAGGCTGATTGACGCTTCGGGCAGTGTGATTGATTCACTCACTGTTGTTATTCGCGGCGATGTCAACGGTGACGGCTACATCGATGGCAGAGATTCTGTTATTGTCAGAGCAATTGCAGGAGGAATGTTGAGCGGCGATAATGTGACTGCGGCTCAGACGGCGGCAGGCGATGTCAACTTTGACGAAACGGTAACTTCCGTTGATGCAGAACATATAGACCTCGCAGGCATCGGAATGCAAACAATCGCTCAAAAAGCTTGAACGATTAAATCGGGAAATTGATTTTTCATGCAACAAAACAGTGATTTAAGACATCCGAAAGGGTGTCTTTTTTCATATCTTCACTTCAAAAGTCTGTGAGAAAGAGAGTGATTCAAATACAAGATGTAACTTGTAAAAATGCAGGATAACATTTTATTGCAAAAATGACGGTTGAAAGCTCCGTTAAATGAGTCTATCGAGTCTTTTTATAAGTGTAAACACTTTGATTTACCCTGAAACACCGACAGTCTACGGAAAAACTCTTTCGGTAACCTTGAACTGATATAAAGAGAAAACCGTCGCCCCCGATTCTGAACAGATTACAATAATCGGAAGTGACGATTTGAAAGGATTTGAAAGTATAGCTGTCGCTCAGATAGAATTAAACAGATTAAGAAAACCCAAAACAAGAAAAAAGCCTTATCTATCAACGTTTTCATTGATAAATAAGACTTTCAGCAAGTGGTCGGAGTGGCGGGATTTGAAGAAACGGCGACGATAGGTTCAAACGCTTATATATCAACGGTTACACTGCTTTTTGACTTGCATGTTGACTTGCACTGTTCAAAAAGTCGTTTAGCTTTTCAATGGAAGATTTTTTCTTTTCTTCCGAAAGATGCGTATAAATTCCCATTGTGGTTTGCACGTCTGAGTGCCCGAGCAAGTCCCTTGCGGTCATAACATCAACCTCGGCATCGTAAAGCAGCGTCGCATATGTATGACGTAAACAGTGCATCGTGAACGGCTCAACAACCATAGGCTCTTTCTTGTTGTGCAGCGTCGGCTTCCAACCTCTAAAATCGCCGAAAGTGTGATTGTAATTATACAAGTATGATTCCCACAGGTGCCGCCAATTCGTTTCGGTCATTGTACCACCCTTTGTATTCGTGACGACAAGACTGTTCTTTTTACCTTTCAGCGGTTTTAAGAATTGTATCAGCTCTTCGGGCATTGGTACCGTTCTGATACCTGCGGCAGTTTTGGGAAGCTTAACCTTATTGTTTTTGAAATCAAATGATTTTGAAACGGTGATCGTCTTTTCTTTAAAATCTATGTCCGACCATTTTAAAGCGGATATTTCGCCTCGTCTTAAACCGCAGAGCATAGCAATCATAGCCGGAAGCTGCGCACGGTGTTTAAATGTACGAACTCGGTTTTGCTCTTCGGCAGTTAAGGCTCGTCTGTCCTTTTTCGGCACGGCCTGTTTAGGGATTGTCAGAGCTTTCGAAGAGTCAAAGTCAATATATCGGTTGTCGGTCAAATATTTATAAAACATCTGTACGGTGTTTTTATAATTCAACACGGTCTTGTATGACGAGGGATTTTTTGTGGTAGGATTGTTGACGGCTATATCGTTTAAAACGGCCTGCAGGTTCTCAGGCTTAATATGGCGTAGTGGATAATTGCCCAAGCGTTCAACAAATACGGATATACGGTATTCATATAGATTGTACTGTGACTCTGATGTTTGAAACTTCATCGTTGACAGCCATTTTTTCACGCAATCGGCAAAAGGCGTTGAGCTTTCGACAATGTTAATTCCTCTGTCAAGTTGGTTTTTGATTTCTCTGACTTTCTTTTCGACTTCCTTTTCGGTTTTTCCGTACACGACTTTATATTGTCTTTTGCCGTTGATCCTGCCGAGATAAACCTGACGTTGAAATCTTCCGTCAGGTCGTTTTGCTGTTTTAGCCATAAAAATAACCGTCCTTTCAAAAAATGGTTGCAAAAACCTGAGAAAGGCGGTATAATGTAGCCACAGCCTTTCTTTTGGTGGTTCGGAAGATTGGATGTATTGCCGTTCGGTGTTGGTAGCGCCGGGCGGCGTTTTTTATTTTAGCTTCTTTACTTCTTTTTTTGCTGTTTTTTCGGTTTCTTTGATTGTTTCAAGGTATGACTGTTCAACGGGGGAGAGGTTGTCTCGTTGATATTTACGATATTCTTTTTCGGCTTTCTCGAGAGCCTGTGTATGGCTTATTCTGCCTGGACCGGCGAGAACATCTCTGTTGCCGGAAGTAAGAACAGCGTCAAGCTGTCGGATATAATCTTTCATATACATCGGTCTGTGTTCGATGGCGTTGATTTCTGCCAAGTCAAAGTAACCAGAAACGAGGTTGTTTAAAACTCTTAATTCGTCCTCAGAGAGGTAATTTTTAGCAACCTTTGTATCGCTTAAAACAGGAAAATCACCTTTAAATGAGGTTAGTCCCATGAACGGCTTTTCTGCGTCTGCACGTTCATATATTACTTCTGCAGCGGTGTGACCGTGTGTGGCATAGTGCAATTTATTTTGAACTATTTTGAAAAATTGAACGGATTCGTCGCTTTTGGGGTCATAGTCAATACTTGTTGCATACAAATCTAAAACCTGTCTGTAAAGAACTTTTTCCGAAGAACGAATGTCACGGATTCTGGCAAGCAACTCTTTCCAGTAATATCCGCCGCCGACGGATTTAAGCAAATCATCATTCATCGAAAATCCTTTAACAAGGTATTCTTTCAAAATGCCGTTTGCCCAAATGCGGAATTGTGTGCCACGCAAGGATTTTACACGGTAGCCGACAGAGATGATGACATCAAGGCTGTAATATTCAACATCATATGTTTTACCGTCTGCTGCAGTTGTTGCATTTTTTGCAACAACTGAATTTCTATCCAATTCACCTTCATCGAAAATATTTTTTATATGTCGTGAAATTGTTGATTTATCTCTTTGGAAAAGCTCGGACATTTGATCTTGATTAAGCCAAACCGTTTCATTTTCAATTTTTACGTCAATATGTGTTAATCCGTCATCAGATTGATAGATGATGATGTCGCCGTTATTATCTGACATATTGAACACCTCTTTTCTTAGCCGCCCTCACGCCGAGCGGCGTTTTTTACTTCTATTGATGCGAAAATAAATCACAAACTACTCTTTCGGGTAGGTGTCAAAGGTTTCATTTGTTGAAATGTCGATTATATTATCTTACTTATCTAAAATGACTTGCGCTGCGGTGGTGGTAGTGCTTTTACCCGAACTATCCGGGCTTGAATCATTGGTAACGCTGATAATGAGGGCAACGGAAATAATTGCAAAAGCAAGGATCGCTATTATAAAAGCCCACATACAGCCCGTTTTTGCTTTTGTCTTTTGTATGCTTGATTTAAGATCTGCGCCGCACTCGGGGCACTGTACTGAACCGTTGGGAATAACCTTTTTACACTTTGAACATATCATTTTCAATATCTCCGTTATTTTATTTCTATTACGTTGCCGATTTTACATGTAGCGACATATTGTAGTTTTGTAAATCGATTTTTAATTTCAACATTAAAATCTAATTTGTAAAAAGGTACGCTGTTAATTTTTAATCGTATTTTGTGTGTACCGACATTTAATTTATAAGAGCCTGTATTGCCGTTAAAAATTGTACCGTAATCTATGCCGTCGATTTTTATACGGATACTTGCCTTTTTATTGTAAAGCTTTCCTGTTGTTGCTGTAATGAAAAGATTTGGTTCTTTTACGATTTGATTTAATCTCTCCATTGCGTTCCGTGCAATCTCGTTATCAAAATCTAAGTCTAAAACACGATTGTAATAGATCTCTGCTCCGTCGGTGTCACCTCTTTGCATATATTCGGAAGCTCTGCGAAGAAGATTATCAATTTCACCGGAATGGTCAACGCCAACACTTCCACGATGTTCGACGACTACCTTTTCCTGCACAATTTTTGTGCCGCAATAGGAACAGAAGCCAAATTCTCTCGAATCGTCCAACTGAACCTGTGCACCGCATTGCGGACAAACCATCGGAATAAATCCCATTTTTAACACCCTTTCAATTAAAGTCATTTATCACACCGCAAGGCGGTTATGAACTAAGCTAATCAATTTCTCTTATAAGCAGCCTCGAGCGGCTTTTTTATTATGGATTACATTTGCCGCAAGGAGTATATCCCATGCTTTCCAGCTCGTCGGAAGTTCCATGAATAACAGCTTTATTCTCTTCCTTGATTCGACCCGCCTGAGAACAAGAGCTGTAATGGAATTTGCCTGTATTTGTGTTTACGATATAATCGTAAGATGCCTGAGTATGAACGATTTCCCTTTTAGGCTCAGTCTCTTCCTCGGTTGTCGGCTCTGTTGTTGTTTCGGTAGTTGTTACCGTTGTTGGCCTTGACGTTGTTGTAACAACTGTAGTGCTTGATGCTGTTGTTTCGGGTTCCTCGTTTTTGTTTTGCAGCGAATCATTGCACGAACCGATTATTCCCAGAAATAAAACGACAGCAACAATTATAATGATCGTTTTCTTGCTTGGCTTTTTCTTTGTGCCGCTCATTTTCTCCCTCCTTCGCTTTAAAATTTTGCCCTCAATTCGACTACTTTTCCTATTACCGAGACGGGGAGGGAATTGACCTCGTCGGGAGTAAAGAAAAACGGGTCGTATGTGGGGTTGGTTGATACAAGCTTAATACCTGCATCGGTTTTATAAAATTTCTTAACGGTTGCATCGTCGCCGTTTATAAGTACGACGGCAATTTCGCCGTTTTCAACTGTTTCCTGCTTGCGGACAATGACAACATCGCCCTCGCTGATCTTCGGTTCCATACTGTCACCTTTAATCATTAAGCCGAAAAATTCGCCTGTCCGAGCTTGCTCTTGACTTATTTCCTCATAGTCTATAATGTTTTCAACCGCAGTCATCGGTATTCCTGCCTTAACATATCCGAGGACGGGGATTTGTACTGCAATATATGAAAAATTATCATTTTCAAATAAAAAATCTTCCAATGTTAGTTGCTCATTTTGAGTAAGTGGGAGATCTTCGTCGATTTTTTGAAAAATATAGTTAATGTAACTATCTGTGTCTTCATCAATGTTCAGCCCATAACCGGTTAGCAATTCGACCGATTTTAATCCAAGAGCATTAGCAATACCTATTAATCTTGGATCGTTGAATTTTTCGTCGTCAGTACTGCAAAGGATGAAATTACGCAAACCGTCAGTATCAACAGATAGATAATTTGATAAATCATAAAAACTGAGTTTTTTATATTTCATAAGCGCTAAAATTCTGTATGAAATATTATTCGTTGTTACTCTACGAGTCCTATTAATAGCTTGATCATAGTCAGCGATATCGTTTTCTATAAAGATTACAGGATTCACTTGAAGAATTTTAGCAAGCTGCTCAATTCGATCCCTTCTCATGTTGGAGATAGAACCTGTTTCCCATTTCTTTACTGTGGATTTTCCTACACCTGTTGCTTTTCCAATTTCTTCCAGAGTTAATCCCAATTCCGTACGTCTTCGCTTTATAAAATCTCCTATAGTCATGGCATCACCTCATCTCATCTATGGTTTATAATAGCACACAAGTTTCAAAAAAGCAACTATTTTTTAAATAAACACAAAAAAGTTTCTTTTAAGTATTGACACAAGAAACATAGTGTGTTATTATATTGGTGTCCTAAAGGAAACAAAAGAGGTGATACAAATGAACATAGCAGAATTAAGAGCTGAAATGGCTCGGCAACAAATATCTATTCCCAGATTAGCAAGTCTTTTGAATATGAATAAAAAGCAGCTATATAGTAGATTTGCTTTAAAAACATCGTTTAAACAATCTGAAATTTTTGGAATTAAGAATATTTTGAATTTATCTGATGAAATGGTTATACGAATTTTTTTTAGCGAGTAAGTTTCCTAAAAGACACAAGAACACCCCGATTCTTCACATCAGCACAGAACAGGAGGTCACTATGAATTCCGATCTACTCAAACAATTAAGAAAAGAGGCTGGATTAACTCAATCTGATATGGCGCAAAAGCTGGGTTATAAACATAAGACCGGATATCAAGCACTTGAATCAGGTACGGTGAAAACGGAAGTGAATGCGGCATTTAAAATTAAGGACATTTTGAAAATGAAAGATGAAGAGTTTGATGCCGTCTTTCTTGACAAGTCATTAGCTGTTGAACCGTACATTGAAATTCCCGAAGCAAAGCCTGCTGATAAAGAAACAGAGCTTGAGCAGCTTGAAACTGTGCTCCGAGAAACAAAAAAGAGCTATATACAAGGCATACAGCTCGGATTGAGTATCTCGGCATTGATTATTTCTGTTATTGCTTTATCAATGCAAATATGGAGGTGACGTATGGCACCGACAATATTATCACTGCTTATGTGGTGGGTTGCAATTATCGGCACATTGATAATGCAGCGTATAAGTCAAGCGTGGAAGGCTTATGCAATATACGCTGCGATAATAGCAACACTGTTCACTTTTTGGATTGAGTATTTGTATAGCAATCCCTTGTTTCTGAAAGCTCCTTGTTGAGAAAAGATGCTATTGTAAAGAGAAGTTGGTTATATTCGTTCATTTTTGATGAGTTTGAGGCAATGTTGAATTGCTCATTTGCAAATGAAAGAAAATTTGAAATCTCTTGCTTGTGCTCATTGTTACAAAATAGGATTGCTGAGTATGCCGCCGATTGAAGTTCATCTAATTTTATTGGTGTTGGAATAAATCTGTATGAACCTGCATTTTTCAAAAAAAGATCAAATGCTTGTTTCTTTTCAGAGTAATACACATCCATTTGCTTGACTTCTAAATCGTGTTGTAACTCCATTTTGCGAAGTCTTGCTTGATAACGGTTATTTATTATTGCTACGGCTATTGGGGAGACAAGCGCAACAAGTGCGATGATAACCGATATTGTAACCGTTAAATTTAATTCCATTTTTTTCACCTCCTTTGAGGGGATTATAGCACATCGAGGTTCGATTATGCAATCATCTAATTATAATCACTTTACAGGCAAAAAGAAGCCGATACAAACACAGCGGCGAAAGTTCGGCAAGGAAAAAAACACACGCACACATAAAAACAAGTATTCTCGCTTTTCAAAGGCTGAGGACATCAAGAAAAAGAGAATATACCGCAAGTGAAAATAACTCACAAAATCAAGGAGTGTCAATTATGAAAAACGGTAATCACACTCAGAACGGCAATACAACCTTTATGAACCACCAAATAATAATGGAGGAGGTGCGAAATGAAACAGAAGATTGATTATTACGACGAAGTTTTTACCCTTAATGAATTGTGTTGCTTTCTCAAGTTGAGCGAAAAGACGGTCAGAGGACTGTTGCAAAAGGGCACAATCAAAGGAGCAAAAGTCGGAAAAAAATGGCGCATTTACAAATCAAATGTTATCAAATACTTAGGCGCATAACAGAAAGGAGGGATAAGCAATGAGTGATTTTATACATAAGCACATTTATTACATTGCCGCTACCTTGATTTTTTTGATAGGTCTTGTGGGCGGAATACTTATAGGAAACATAACCGGACAAGCAGTACCCGAAAGCAAAACAACGGCAGTTTCCGATGAAGCAGATCACATTGTATCTGTTATGCTGTCGGACAAGCCGAAAAGTCTCGGAGAGTTCAAGCTGACGGCATATTGCACCTGCTCGGAGTGCTGTGATGAATACGCTGACGGTTATACCGCAACAATGACCAAAGCGACGCCCGGAAGAACAATAGCGGTTGATCCCGACGTAATTCCTTACGGAACAAAGGTAATTATCAACGGTAATGTGTTTGTTGCCGAGGACTGCGGCGAAGCAATCAAGGGCAACCGAATTGATGTTCTCTGCGCTTCGCATGAGCTTGCGGAACAATTCGGTGTTCAATATGCGGAGGTTTACATTGCAAACGAATAAGGCTCGCTTGAGCCTTATATGAAGGTGTAGTCAAACGGTAAGACAACAGACTTTGATTCTGTGATTGTGGGTTCAATCCCCACCGCCTTTGCCAAACCCATAGAAAATCCTCAGGATTGTTACCTCCATATATTTTTCATTCTTTCTATTTTATTAACTCAGAGGTTTGGAACGGACACCGATACAAGTACAGTAAAAAGGGCATTCGGTTGACGGCTCGGAACAGACGAGCAACACGGGAACGTAATTCAACGGCAGAAAGTTCGCGATATGGACAGATGTGAGTTCGACTCTCACCGTTCCCACTTGGGTGTTTTCCCATTTTTTCTCTTTCATAAATGATGAGCCACGACGGATGTGAATATATCATTGCTCTCGGAATCCGTGCGGTGAAAATCCGCAATATTTTTAGAAAAGGAGGTCAGAACGATGCAGCTTATATCAATGGTTGAAAGAATTCTCGGAGATGAACCGGGTGTTGAAGAATTCACCGATGCTTTCAACAAAGCTCAGCAGAAACTTCACAGAATTATTCAACGTGAGGGCTCCGACGGCGGACTTCGTTTCGGCGGCAGTTATTTTGCACAGCTTATAGCCGAGCAGATAACAGAAAGGAGAGCCTCCGATTTAACGGAAGCTCTCTACAAAAGCAAAAGGCGCACTGCTCACACAGATACGCCCCACATCACATTGACTATTGTATCACTTAATGATCGATAAGTCAAGTAAAGAAAGGATGAAAATTTTGTCAGAAGTAATTGAAACCACTGCGGAACAGATTGTTGATGTTCCGACAGGTAATGATTTAATGGCGGTTACTCAGCTGCCGATTATCACAGAACAGCTTGAAACGCTTACAAATGTAATCAAGGCGAAAGTCGATTATGCACTCAGTCTCAGCGTCACTGAAGAGTCATATCGTGAAATTAAGAGCATAAGAGCCGATCTGAACGCAGATTACAACGACCTTGAACAGCGCAGAAAAACGATCAAAAAAGCTATCAATGCACCGTATGAGGCATTTGAAGATGTCTACAAGAGATGTGTTACACAAAACTTCAAGCCTGCAATTGACGAGTTGGGTTCCCGTATTTCAGAGGTTGAAGCAGGTTTAAAGGAAGAAAAGAAGCAGAAGGTTCTGCAATATTTCAATGAGTATTGCGAGTACAAAAACATTGATTTCGTTTCGTTCGATTCGCTGGGATTAAAAATCAATATGTCGGGCAGTTTGAAATCTCTTAAAACTGCGGTTGCCGAGTTTATCGACCGAGTTTCGGATGATCTTGAAATGATTAAGGTCCAGGAGTATTCGGCAGACATTCTTGTTGAATATAAGAAGTCTTTGAATGTGTCACAAGCAATCCTTACGGCGCAGAACAGGATAAAAGCTATCGAAGCGGAAAAGGCAATGATGGCAGAGCGTGAAGCAGCTATGAAAAGTGCCGAAGAGACTGCCGCAAAGGTTGATGAAGTCCTTGAAGAAATTGAACAGGACGAAGCATTTGAGGCTCCCGAACAGCTTCAGATGCCGACAGAAGAACAAATTGAAGAAGCGCCGAGAAAAAAATATACGGTTGCGTTCAAGTATTCGACATACGACCTCAATTCAATCAGAGAAATCAAAAACATAATGGAAAGGAACGGAGAATATGAACAACTCTAATGCGGTTGCAGCACCGCAGAAACCAAAATTCAGCGTGGCTATATCTACCGACAAATACCGTAAGCTCATAAATAATACCCTCGGCGACCCGAACAGAGCAAGACGCTTCGTTGCCACTATTTCATCGGCAGTTGCCGTAAATCCTGCTTTGCAGGAGTGCGAGGCGGGATCGATACTTTCAGGAGCACTTCTCGGCGAAAGTCTTAATCTATCGCCGTCGCCGCAGCTCGGTCAGTATTATCTTGTACCGTTCAAAAGCAAGGCGAGGAAAGACCGTGAGGGACGTATTATTTCACCCGAATGTACCAAAGCGCAGTTTATCCTCGGGTATAAGGGATATATTCAGCTTGCAATCAGAAGCGGTCAGTACACTAAAATCAATGTAATTGAGGTAAAGGAAGGCGAGCTTGTTCACTTCGATCCGATAACGGAAGATGTTGATTTGAAACTCATTGATGATTACGAAGCAAGAGAAAAAGCTCCGACTGTCGGCTATTGTGCGACGTTCCAATATCTTAACGGTTTCCGCAAAACGATATATTGGAGCAAAGAAAAGATGCTTTCTCATGCCGATAAATTCAGCCCTGCGTTTTCAAAGGAAAGCTACTACAAAATACAGAACGGTCAGATTTCTGACAGGGATATGTGGAAGTATTCTTCATTCTGGTACAAGAACTTTGACGATATGGCAAAGAAAACAATGCTTCGTCAGCTCATCAGCCGTTGGGGTGTAATGAGCATTGAAATGATTACCGCCTTTGAAAACGATAACAAAGAGATTGAAACTACGGCGAACGGCGATTTTGTTTCATCTGAAACTGAACCAACAGAAACACCGGCATTAAATTCACAGCCGGAGGTGACAGAGGTCGAGGAACAGGTTGACCTCAACAGCCTTGATTAAATATAACATCATTTCCACAGGCTCACAGGGCAATGCAGTCATTATAGAAAAGGTCATACTGATTGACTGCGGTGTAGGTTTTAAAGCCTTAAAACCGTTTTATTCGGATCTGAGATTGGTGCTGTTAACACATATTCATTCGGATCACTTCAACAAGCGGACAATCAGACGTTTAGCGGCAGAAAGGCCGACGTTGCGCTTTGCTTGCTGTAGATGGCTTGTTGAACCCTTGACAGCCTGTGGCGTGTCAAAAAATAACATTGACATTTTGGAGTTTAACAGACTGTACGGATACGGCTTGTGCAACGTTATCCCCGTTGAGCTCGTTCACAATGTCCCGAATTGCGGTTGGAAAATACATTTTGCTGAGAAAGGCAAGATGATATATTGCACCGACACGAATAACATGAACGGCATTATGGCTCTTAATTATGACTTATTTATGATTGAAGCCAACTACGATGAAAACGAAATAGAGGAGAGAATCCGTCAGAAGAAGGAAAACGGCGAATACGCCTACGAACTCCAAGTGATAAAGAACCATTTATCAAAACAAAAATGTGATAATTTCATATACCGTAACATTGGGCCTAACGGCGGTTATGTTTATATGCATCGTCACATAGACAAAGAGGTGAACGGCATTGATAACGACAGCGAAAATACTCAAGGTAGTTGATAATCAGCTTATATTGGCACCGGATGCAGACCTTTCAAGAGAAATTGCAAAGAAGCATATAGGAAAGGTTGAAATTCGTTTGAACGATGGAAGAACGATATCCAACGAACAGCGCAAGAAGATATTTGCGATTGTCAGAGATATTGCTATTTGGAGCGGACACGAGCCTGAGTACATAAGAGCTTTTTTAACCTGGGATTTTTGCTTAAAGTCGGGTGTCAATACCTTTAGCTTATCAGATGTCGATATGACAACAGCAAAGGATTTCATAACATATTTGATTAACTTCTGCTTTTATAACGATGTTCCGACGAAGGACACGCTTCTCAATCAAACTGACGATATCGGGAAGTATCTGTATATGTGCCTTGAGCATCGTAAATGTGCAATCTGCAACAAGCCTGCGGAAGTTCATCACGTTGACCGTATCGGAATGGGCAGAGACCGTGAAAAGATAGTTCACGTCGGACTTAAAGCAATAGCTTTATGCCGAGAGCATCACGATGAAGCTCATCTCCGAGAGAAAGATCTCTTCAAAGAGTATTTTGTATACGGTATCAAGCTGGACGAATATCTTTGTCGCTGTCTTAATCTCAATACCAAGAAAAGGCGGTGATCGTGTGGCTCGTCCTATAAAGGACGGGGTTGATTACTTTCCTAAGAATACAGACTTTTATCAGGATGATAAAGTCAGACTTTTAAGAGCAAGGTTCGGCGCAAAAGGTATGTATCTTTTAGATTACCTTTTGTGCGACTTATATGGCAAAAATGGATACTACATAGAGTGGAATGAAAACAAGTGCTTCTTAGTGTCAGACGGTGCGGGTTGTGGTTGTGATTCCGGCTTAGTAAAAGAATTCATTACCGGGTGCTTACAATGTTCTTTCTTTGACGAAAGGGTGTTCAATGTGTTTGGTATTTTGACTTCTTCTGGTATCCAGCGGCGCTATATAAGAATGTTTAACAGCCGTGACGAAATTCAAATAATTAAAGAATACTGGCTTCTGAATGTTGAAGATAAAAAAGACGTTCCGCTTAGTGTTCTTAATAAGATTACTTTTAAAAGCCTTAAAAGTACCGAAAACCCCGATAAAAGTACCGAAAACCCCGATAAAAGTACCGAAAACTCACAAAGTAAAGTAAAAGAAAATAAAGTAAATAAAAGTAAAGTAAATAATATTAGCTCGGAGCAAGTCGAGCTTGCAACCGAGCCGACGATAATTGCTTTACCGATGATTGACGGTAATGACTATCCTATATGCCAAAGTCAAATTGATGATTGGGCAGATGTTTTCCCAGCGGTAGACATATTGGCAGATCTAAAGCGTATGAGAGCTTGGCTAAATGCCAATCCGACAAAGCGTAAGACCCCGAGAGGGATAAAAAGGTTTATTGTGACTTGGTTATCAAAAACTCAAGACTCGGGAGGTACAAGAGGATACAGACCGAAACCGTCATATGATAAGACTGATCCGACAGCTTATACCGGAGAGGATGACAGCGAGGCGTTTTTAAGATATGCGAGAGAATTGGAAAACACGTAAGCAAATATGTTCTGTTTGCGGCAATGAATATACACAAAGATATGTTCCTTACATAAATCTTTGGTGCGGTGAATGCGACTGTGTTATCAATCAAAGAAAAGCAGATGAGCAGAAATGGCACGAGGCGCAGCGCCAGCGCAAGATTGAAAGGAATATCCGTAACAGCAATATTCCGAGGTTATATACCGAAAGTACGTTTGAAACATTTGAAATGAGACCCGAGCTCAAAAGGGCATTTGACATATCAAAGAAATATGCTGAGCTTTTTCCAAAATTAAAAGAAAACGGCAAAGGGATATTGTTTATCGGCAATACGGGCAGTGGTAAAACACACCTTGCAATTGCCATTGCACACGAAGTCCTTAAGCAAGGCTATATTGTCAAATTTGCTTCTCTTACAAATGTAATTGCACAAGCAAATTGTGCAGGCGATTACGGAAAAACGGAAGCGGAAACGATTATGTCACTTTCAAAGTGCAGTTTGCTTATTCTTGACGATATATGCGTAACAAATGTCAGCGACAGATGGAAACGGGTTTTGTTTACGATCATTGATAACCGTGTCAATGGCGTTAAACCTACGATCTTCACCTCAAACATTTCAAACGCCGAGGAAATAAAAACGCTGTTAAACGAACAAATCTATGACAGGATAACAGGTAGCTGCACCACTATCAATGTGACTGCCGAATCCTTCAGAAGAAAGAAGAGATAAATTGACCTACGATGATTTTTTAAACAACAAAGTCTGCGTGGCGGCAGACAGCGGATTTGATGTTACAGACGATGAAATCAATCCGAATTTAAAGCCGCATCAGCGTGAAGCTGTAAAGTGGGCTTGCAAAGGTGGCAGACGAGCGCTGTTTGAGTCTTTCGGTCTCGGTAAAACAGTTCAAGAACTTGAATTTTGCCGACTTGTCTTGAAGCATAACGGCGGACGGGCGTTGCTGGTTCTCCCGCTCGGCGTTAGACAGGAATTTACGCATGACGCCGTGAATTTACTCGATATTAATCCGCCGAAGTATGTCCGAACAATGGACGAGATCGAAAGCTGTACCGATGAAATATGCATGACAAATTATGAACGTGTCCGTGACGGTGACATTGATCCAAAATACTTCTCATGCGTATGCCTCGACGAGGCATCAGTTTTGCGCTCGTTCGGTTCTAAAACATATCAGATGTTTTTACCGAAATTCAAGGGTATTAAGTATAAGCTTGTCGCAACGGCAACGCCCGATCCGAACAAATACAAAGAAATAATCCATTATGCCGGATATCTTGAGGTTATGGACACCGGACAGGCTCTAACAAGATTTTTCAAGCGTGACAGCACTAAGGCGAACAACCTTACACTTTATCCACACAAGGAACAGGAGTTTTGGCTCTGGGTGTCATCGTGGGCGCTGTTCCTTAATTCACCGGCTGATCTCGGATTTGATTCAACAGGATATGATTTGCCGCAAATGGATATACGGTATCACAAGCTAACGTCGGAAATCAGATATCAGACCGATCGCAGAAACGGTCAGGTTGAATTTGAACTTGATGCGGCGCAAGGGCTTACACAAGCGGCGAGAGAAAAAAAGGACAGTCTGGAAGCTCGTATTGCCTGCATGAAAGAAATTGTTGACAGCGCACCAAACGACCATTTTATTTTATGGCACGACCTTGAAAGTGAGCGGAAAGCGATTAAAAGAGCTCTGCCGGAAGTTGTTGAGGTTTACGGTTCGCAAGATCTCGACATCAGAGAGAAAAACACAATTGATTTTTCTGAGGGCAAAATCAGACTTCTTGCAACAAAAAAGATAATCAGCGGTTCGGGCTGCAATTTTCAGAAGCATTGCCACAGGGCGATATTTGTCGGCATAGATTATAAGTTTAACGATTTTATACAGGCAATACATAGAATTTACCGTTTCTTGCAGACGGAGAAGGTCATTATCGACATTATCTACACTGCAAATGAGCAAAGCATTCTTGACGAGCTGCTTGCGAAGTGGGACAGATTTAATTATCAAGCTCGGCAGATGTCTGAGCTTGTCCGCAAAAACGGAATAAGCCATAAAATTATTATGGAGAAAATGAGAAGATCAAAAGGAGTGAAAAGAGTGGAAGTCAAGGGCGAAAGATTTACGGCGGTCAATAATGATTGTGTTGAAGAAACGAAGTCAATGCCGGAGAACTCGGTTGATTTGATCCTCAGCTCAATCCCGTTTTCAAACCACTATGAATACACACCGAGCTATAACGATTTCGGACACAATTCCGATAACGATAAATTCTTTGAGCAGATGGATTTCCTTACGCCGGAGCTTCTCAGGATTTTAAAGCCCGGAAGAATTGCGGCAATCCATGTCAAAGACAGAATTCTTTTCGGTAATGCAACCGGTGACGGAATGCCGACGGTTGATCCATTTAGCGACATGACGGTTATGCACTTTACAAAGCATGGCTTCCGTTATATGGGAAGAATTGTAGTTCTAACGGACGTCGTCAGAGAGAATAATCAGACTTACCGTCTCGGCTGGACTGAGCAATGCAAAGACGGCACCAAGATGGGTGTCGGTTGTCCGGAATATGTTTTATTATTCCGAAAGCTGCCGACGGACACCACAAAAGCCTACGCTGATGCACCGGTAACCAAAGATAAATCTGATTATACCCGTGCACAATGGCAGCTTGACGCACACGCTTTTTACCGTTCAAGCGGTGATCGCTTGTTGACAAAGGAAGAAATCAAAAAAATGAGCGTTAAGGATATCCAAAAAGCATATAAAAAGCAGTCAGAATCCAATGTCTATAACTTTAATCAACACGTAGCAATGACCGAAGCTCTCGATGAGGACGGCAAACTCCCGGCAACGTTTATGATGATGCCGCCTGCGTCGTGGTCGGATCAGATATGGGATGATATCAACCGTATGCGCACACTCAATACAACTCAGAGTCAACGTTGTAAAAATTTGCACGTCTGTCCGCTTCAGCTGGATATCGTTGAAAGAATAATCAACAGATATTCCAATGAGGGCGACCTTGTTCTTGACCCGTTCGGCGGACTTATGACGGTACCGTACACGGCTGTAAAGATGAATCGTCGAGGATACGGAATTGAGCTTAACGCTGATTATTTCCGTGACGGCGTCGGATATCTCAAAAGTGCCGAAGAACAGTACGACACACCGACTTTATTTAATTTTATAAGCATGGGAGCGTAAATGTAATTTAGTGATATACAGCTCAAACCGAGAATATTCAAAAACGCATCGAGAGGAGAAAAGATAATGGCTGATTGCTACAAAACTATTGATTTTTTAAGAGAATATGCACGGATGCACGGGAAACAAAAGGCGAAGCATGACAAGAAGAAAATGTATTGTGAAGACTGTCCTCTTGTTGATCTCAGAGCAAGATGTTACTCAAATTGTATCCAGGCAATGCTAAAATTTCCTAAAGACGCAATTCAGATTGTGCAAAAATGGAGTGATGAACATCCGGTAGAAACAATGATTGAACATTTAAAGACGCAGCACCCAAAAGTACAGTTAGATGAAGATAACGTTCCTCCGTTTTGCCCGTCAAGTATAGGCTATGAAGAAGATCATAGCTGTGATAAGGATTGCATTAAATGTTGGAACAGACCTTATATGGAGGAGAATGACATATGAATAACCTTATATCAGAAGCAAATGACTTGTTAATGGCGGCGGGAATTGAACAGAACCCCGAATTACTCAGAAAGGCAATTAACAAAATTTCAATGCAGATTTCACAGGCGTTAATGCCGCTCAATCCAATGAATTTGCCATTCGTTACAGCGGTTCTTTTGAGTTATACAGAGCTTCTTGAAAAGCAACTCAAACCGGAGCAGTATGAAGCCTTTTTTGCAATGAGACTGATTATGAAAGACGATGCCGAAAAGTATACGGTAAAAATTCCAATAACCGATATAAGAGGTGAATAACAATGTCGGATGTAATTAACTTGTTTGACTGTGATAAGGATTTCAAAGCGCTTGCGGTTGAACGCATAAATAAGGAACAACAAAACTTTAAGGGCGATAAGTACGGAAATGCAGTATATACATATGTTGCAAATTCGCTCAGAGATTTTTGCAATCAAGATGAACGCTTTGCAGAAGCCGTTGTTAAAAGCAACAGAGGATTTGAGGAGTGTATCAAAAGCATAATGAAGGGCTGCGGTAATGCAATCTCCGATATCGAAGTCTACCGTAGGGCGGCAAAGTTTTTCTTTCCGGACAGCGAAGTGAGTTTCATTATGACGATTAAACTCGGCGAGTTCCCGACGGAAAAATATCTTTCTCAAAAGAGTGCTGTGAAGAATGAGCCAAAAGGTAGTCGGCAAAAGAAGCCCGAACCTAAGCAAAAAGCAAATGTGGAGAAAAAGAAAGATCAAAATATAATTCAACTTTCTCTTTTCGGTGAGGTGTGAATTATGCTGAACAAAAAAGAGCTTAAAAAAATTCCTCTTTGCCCGATTCCGAAAATCGGCAAAAAGGAATTGAAAGACACAAAATTTGTCACCGCAGTAAAGGTCGTCGAAAATCCAAAATGCGGACAAATCTTTGTTGCCGATAATTATAGCATTGATGATAACAAATTGCAAGTAAGATTTTTTGCAGACAGAAAGAACAGCATAGTTTATAAAGTTAAGTCGGATCAATGGGTAGACAAATATTTGACCCCGATGTTTACCGACAAAAACAATCCGTACCGATCTTGCATTTCGGCTGCGGTCAATGAAGATATTGAAACTGCAAAACGTTTTTTCGACAATCAGTCCGAGTACTTTTATATGTCAAAAACCGGGTGGCAATATTACACTACCCACGGAATAATTGCGGTTATTGACGGAGCAATCCAAAGGCGAAAAGCAGAGAAAAGGCAAGAGGCAAACGACAGAGCGGAGGGCTTGTTTGAAGAAAGACGGCACTGGTTTCCGAAGTATAACGACAAGGTGAAAAAATTCTGCAATAATGTCGCTTTCAAAGAAACCTACATATTTTTCTCAAACAAAGGTTCGGACCATACACGGGAATGCACCTGCACACGATGCGGCAAATCGTGGATAACAACGGAAAACGTCAAACACAAGTCAGAAACGGTATGTCCAATGTGCAAAAGCAAGGCTTTGTGGTGGGCAGTACGATATGAACACTGCATAAGAAATATAACAACCATCGTGACGCCTTACAAAAAGGCAAATCAGCTCATTTTACGATGGGCGGTAGTAACGAGACGGTTCTCAGGGCAAAAGCCTTTAATCGCCTTTGAGGACGATGCATACACGTTTTATCTGAATGAAAATGGCAAACAGAAAATAGTTTCATATTTCAAAACCAACAATTATTATGCAAGTGAAGAGTTCACAAAGGCTTTTATCAATCAAACTTGCCGCCATGATGCCTATGTTTATATCGGAGATTTGAAACGGACATTCAGCTATAAGTATTACAATGTTAATTTTTCGGAGGTGTTAAAGACCCAAAATAGTCCAATGAACTTCATCGGACTTTTAGATAATTTGAAGAACTATCCGCAAACCGAATATCTTTGCAAAATGGGATTGGCATCGTTAGCGTCTTATTTTACTCAAACTGATTTTTTAAATGACGGTTGCAGGATAAAAAGGCAATATCTTGATATGTACCGCAATATGGGCGTGACTGTTCCAGAACACAGGATTATAAACAGCACAGATAGGTTTGTTCACGAAAACAATTTAAAAGAGATAAGAAGGTTACACAAAGCTGGAATGACGTATGAATGTCTGCAACAGGCTGTTCAATATCAAAGACCTGACACATTGCATGATTATATCTTACGTCAAAAAGCCGTAACGGGTGCTCCGATTTCACACATAAATTATTGGCTTAGGGATTACTACAATATGTGTGACAGCCTTGATGTTCCGATAATGGGGCAGACTGCAAGACCGAAAAATTTAAAGAAAGCTCACGATATAATCCTCAAAAGATACAATGAGGTTAAAAATCAGATTGATGCAGAAAAAAGCAAGGCGGCATTAGAAATTGTAAATCAATGGTTTAAAGGCTATGAAAAAGACGGTATGTGCATACAAGTTCCGCACGAAAGAGCTGACTTCATTCGTGAGGGACAAGCACTCAGCCATTGCGTAGGAGGCGAACGCTACTACAAAAATCATATTGCAGGAACGCAAATGATATTTTTTATTCGCAAAGCGTCGTTGCCGGACAAGCCTTTTGTAACCTGCGAAATTGATATGCGTACCGGAATGGTTCTTCAATGCTACGGTTTCGGGGATTCTGTTCCGCCGAAAGAAGTAAAAAGATTTGCAAAAGACTTCGCAAGGTTTATCCAATCTCGGATTTCAGTTGTAAGAAAGGCGGGATGATTTTGATACAAAGAATATATCCGCAAAAAGCCGGTGCCTTAAATGAAGCCGAACGGCTTGAAATAGCAAAACTGCTTATAAAGGCAGGATATGCCGTAAAAATCGGAACTGAAAAACCGAAAAATACAAACGTTTATTTCATTGAATATTGGGATGAACAGACAAAGAATGATACATAAAAGGAGTGTACATATATGAAAGTCGAAAAGACTGAAATTGCAACAAAACTGAAAAAGCTGAAAAGTTTTGTGAAAGCTGAAAAAGAAACGGTATCGGGTATTCTTTACAAAGACGGAATGCTAATTGCTTCCGACGGTGAGGTGATAGCGAAAGCTGTATTGGAATGTCAGCCTGCGCTGGATGAAACATTTGTGATACCGATAACGGCAGTCAGTTTTATTGATAAACTCCCACAGGGAGTCGCAGAGATTACAGCGGATAAATCAACCGTTAAAATTAAATGCGGCAAAGCAAAAGGAGCATTTGCAAACGTATCAGTTTTTGGGGGATTTGATGATGAGACGAAGTGGACTGCGGTATTCTCGGATGAAAACGGTGAGGTCTTTGAGAAAATCAAAGAAGTTATTCACTGTTCATCAAAAGATGCAAACGGATCAAACGTAACGGTCAAAGGTGTGTATTTTGACACATCGGATGGGGAAGCGTCAATTGTAGCATGTGACGGATTCAGAGCTGCGATATCACATTGCAAATGCCAATCTGAGGCAAAGCCTATTTTGGCTCTCGCTGCGACGCTTCAAAAGATTATGTCGTTACATAATGGTGAGCCGACAGAAGTCTTTACCTCAGGAAACAAAGCGATGTTCAAATTCGGTGACTATGAGATAATCACCAAACAGTTGAGCGGAACTTTTTTGGATTATAAAAAGATATTCACAACTGAACCCGGAAAGGCGGTTTTCAAAATATCAAGGAGCGGCGCTTTGGATATTCTGAGCAGAGCAGAAGCCTGCATCGGAGGAACACAAATTCCTGTTATGCTTACTGCTTCGGAAGATAAAACCGTTACCTTCAGCGTTTTGTCGTCAACAACGGAATTTAATGAGTCAGCCGAGATTGACGGCGTTATCACAGAAACGATTGAAATAGCTTTCAATCCAAGATATCTGATTGACTGCATAAAAGCATTTCCAAAAGAGCAAATCGAAATGACTCTTTACGGCCCGACACGCTTTGCTATGTTTTCTGCAGGAGAACTTCAACAGATTATACTTCCAGTCAGAACAAGGAGAAATAAATAATGGCGGACATAAATACAGCGACATTCACCGGTCGACTTGGCTCAGACATTGAACTTAAATGCACACAGTCAGGCGCTTCGGTCTGTTCGTTCTCTATTGCCGTTGAGAGGCGGAAAGGTAAGGACGAAGAAACAGCAACGGTAGATTGGATTGACTGCGTTGCGTGGAGATCAACAGCCGAATATTTGTCAACATATTACGGAAAAGGCAGAAAAATCGGTGTTTCGGGAAGACTTCAAACCCGTATATGGGAAGATAAAAACGGACAGAAAAGAAAATCTGTTGAGCTTATCGTTGAAAGCGTAACGCCTTGTGACAGCAAGAGGTCAGATGTAGCGGAACAGAATGTTGCAAATATAGATCATTCCGATTTTGAGGAAATTCCGGGCGAAGATGATTTTCCGTTTTAATTTGAAAAGCCCCCATCTGAAAAGGTGGGGCAGAAAGGAAAAAACAATGATTTTTGAATTTAATATTATGAGCTTTGTTTTTGGCGGATTTTTCGCCTACGGGCTCTTAGGTATAGGTTTAGTTGTATATTGCTTGATCTGCGGAGGAAAAGACGATGACAAGTAATGCAAATTGGCAGGGCAACTTGTTAATAAACAACAAGCGTGAAATCCTTGCCGGAGTTATTCGTAATAGCGGTGGATTTGTCGTTGTTGCATTCAGGTCAAAGAGCTATATTGACTTTGACGGATTTCAAACTTTAGAAGACGCAAGATGCTTTGCGGAAAGGGCGGTCGGATAATATGAAGCTACATACTGTATCGGATGTTTTTGAGCTTATGGGTACTGAAATACGTCTTGTTGGAGGAAATGGCTGGTCGAGTCCGATTTTTAAGGTTATCAGCAATTATTCAGCAACTCAATGTGAGCGAACTTTTGTTTTTCCACCGGAACACAACGTATTTAAAGCGTTGCAGAGAAATCCAAATGTTTTTATTTCAACGGGTGACAGATTACTAACAATTTTTGATTGTGGTGAAATACTTGACTGCGGAAAAGTTGTTGCATCGTGGGCAAAAGTTGAGGTGGTTCAAAAATGACTGAACGTGAAACACAGAAAAAGATAATTCTTGAGCATCTGTCCGCAGGTGAAAAACTGACACCTGCCGACGCATTCCGGCTCACGGGATCAACACGTCTGTCTGCTCGCATATATGACCTCCGACGTGACGGACATGTTATCAACACTGAAATGATAACGATTCGCAACCGCCTTGGCAGAACGGCAACGGTCGCACAGTACAGCATGGAGGCGAACTCTATTGAGCAAGTACAATAATCAAAAAATCAGAGTAGGCGGAGAATTGTTTGACAGCAAGCGTGAATATAACCGTTGGTGCGAATTGCGCTTGCTTGAGCGCTCCGGCATAATCTGCAACTTACAACGACAGGTGAAATTCCGCTTGATTGACAGTCAGAAAACATCAGAGCGAACAGAACGCCCATGTGATTACATAGCTGATTTTGTGTACTACGAAAACGGTAGCCGTGTTGTTGAGGACTGCAAAGGAATGAGAACCGACGTGTATAAAATCAAACGTAAACTTATGCTTGAAAAATATAACATCTCGATTAAGGAGACTTGACTATGAATACTAAAAAGATGAGGATCGTCCTTGATGATGGCGCATATATGCCTGTTAGAGGGCACAAGACAGATGCAGGGCTTGATATAAAAACGCCGAAAGATGTTACCGTTCCTGCAAAAGGATCGGTAATTGTTGACACGGGAGTACATATTGAATTGCCGCCGAATACAGTTGGAATGCTTAAAAGCAAAAGCGGACTGAATGTTAAATACGGAATAACCTCAGAGGGCGTAATTGATGTCGGATATACAGGCTCAATTGTTGCAAAGCTCTATAACCATAGTGAAACACATGTCATTTTGAAAAAAGGTAACAAGATTACCCAGCTTGTTATTCTTCCTATTGTTCCGGTTGAATTGGAACAGGTGAGTGAACTGATGGCTACAGAGAGAGGATCGGGCGGATTTGGCTCTACGGGTAGATAACCATGAAATCAGTAATAAGAACGGAATGTCTGCCGAAGGAGCAGAGGGTGGCTATTCGGAGGGCGTGTCAGGACGAAATTAAAAATCACAACAGGCGAATGCTGAAGCTGGCATGTATTGCACTGCATCAACGGTACGGCTTCGGACGGGAGCGTTTATTCGCCTTTATCGAAGAAATGTCGGAGCTGTCAAGCGGCAGAACAGACGATCCTGTATATTGGCAGCACATAGATAAGCTTCTCACCGAAACACTCAAAATGGAGTGGGACACCGAGAACTACGAAGAAATGGGGGAGTAGATATGGGCTTAAAACAGCAGCCGAAATGCAAAGACAAGACATGTCGCTTCTGCGATGATGATACTTGCGAGGACTGGGAGGAAAAAGAAGAAAGAAAAGAGGTTTTCAATGATGAGATACTATGAAATCAACGAAGCAGCAGCACGACAGGCACGGCAAATGTGGTCGTTTAGCGACTACAAAGAGGGCAGCAAAACAGCAGAGTACAAAGCAGAGGTTGACAAGTGTTACAGCCTTATTGACAAGCTACCCGACGATTTGAAAGAGAAAGGCGAAGCGATAGCAGACAGATACGCCCGCCGCCTTGCTGAATGGTATAACAAGCAGTTCAGAATTGAAATGATGTGTCCGTCCGTGATGATTAGCGGAGGCAGTAATTTCCCCGTAAGAAAGAAAGAAAAGCAGAACGCCGCACAAGATAGACATTATCAGCTATATCAAGAAATTCAACAGATACCCGAAAAAATCAATAAGTTGTTAAGAGGTTCAAGCGTTATTAAATCAGGCGACACCGACGCCTTAGAACAGTTACAGAAAAAGGTCGAAAAAGCCGAAGCATTACAAGCTGAAATGAAAGCGGTAAACGCTTATTATAGAAAGCACAAGACATTGAAAGGCTACAAAGACTATATCGACGAGAAAGCGGCAGAGCTTGACGAAGAAATAAAAAACAGTCTATACGGCGTACCGTTCCCGCCGTATGCGTTACAAAATAATAACGCAAAAATCAGAAACACAAAGGCAAGAATTGCACAGCTTGAGCGGCTCAAAAAATCGGCAGAAACAGCCGCAGAGCAGCCGAAAGACGAATACAAGACCGATTTATTTAAGGTAGTCGAAAACGCTGAAATCATGCGTTTGCAGCTCATTTTTGACGGCAAGCCCGACGCAGATACAAGAACGGTTTTAAAGAAAAACGGTTTTAAGTGGTCGCCAAAAAATACGGCGTGGCAAAGACAGTTGACACCAAACGCAAAATACGCCGTGAAGCGAGTTATCGACGAATTAGCATTAGAATATAAGGGGGTGAGGAAGAATGACCGATAAGAAATTTACTGATGAGGAAATTATAAGGAATTACGAATGGTGTATTGGTTGCACATCAGATAGATGCAGAGAATGTACAATGGACGAAGAAGGTTTTTGCGAAGAAGAATTACAAGATTTAGTTCTTGACCTTATCAAACGTCAAAGGGAAGAGATTGAGAGGTTAGAAAAAGCAAGACAAAGGCAAGCCTACCTTTCATGCAACCTTAGGGGGCAAAAATATGAGCTGATGAACAGAATATCAGTGGTTAAAAATGAAGCATATAAAGAGTTTGCGGAAAGACTAAAATCGTATTTGTTGCTTAATAAAAAGGGCGAAATGTCTGTTATATCTTTTGAAAATGTTGATACTCTCTTAAAAGAAATGGTTGGTGAGGAAGAATGAGAGAAATATTGTTTAGAGGTAAAAACTTGCTTGGCAAATGGATTGAGGGAGATTTACTTCAATATCTTGGCTATGAAAAGAAGCATATAGTTCGACACAGCACGGGTGCAGGCGGGCAAGAAGTTATACCCTCGACCATAGGAGAATACACAGGGCTTAAAGATAAAAACGGCGAAAGGATTTTTGAGGGGGATATTGTAACTATGCCAAGATATGGCAGTGGCAAACATAAAAGCGTTGTTTATTTTAAAAATGGCAAATTTGCTGTTAATGGTTCAAATTATAATTTTAAAGATATTTGTCCAAGAAATATGGAAGTCATCGGAAACATTCACGATAACCCTGAATTATTGAAAGGATAACGAAAATGAAAGGTCAACTTGAGTTTTTCAAAATTGAGCCGTCAGCAGAAAAGAAGCTAAAGCGAAAATGGGAAAATGCTTTTCAGAAATGGAGTAACGAAAAATCACATGACGGAATGACTTCATTAGGAAAATGCGGTTATGGTTTGATATGTGATTACTGCACAGAAGTTGATAAAGGCAGACCTTGCGTAAGAGCTTTAAACGAAACATTACGAATGATTGGCGGTAAGATTGATTACAGTAAAATAGATGAGGAATACTTTGAAGATGTATTTCAAGGAGGGATAAACAATGCTTGAAATATTACACAGAATATATGAAGTTGCAGACAAGGAAACAGCCGCAAAAAATCGTGAAAAAGATTTAGATTTTGGGCGGTATTCGTCAACAAGCAAAGCGCAAAATATAGAACTGCTTATGGATTGCTTGATATGCGATAGCAGAGAGCAATTCAAAGAGATAATCAAAAGTCAGTACGGAGAAAATATTGCCTTCAGATACAGCAAGAAACTTCAAGCCGGAGACCTCTACTGTGTCATTATCGGAGAACATTGCTACAATACAGAACGTTACTTTAACAAAATTACATTTACTTGCGATTGCTGCGGAGCAACAGTTGAAACATACTACGGTAAACCGATATGTTTTGCAGACTATGAAATTAGAAATGATTTCTATGGGATTCGAGAATATGCTGAAAAGCGGTTCTGCTCTAATAAATGTAAGCAGGTTTATAAAGATAAAGAGCGTAGCAAATTAAGACCAGCAGATGACCAAGAGTTCTATATCAGCAGAGATATGTTTACGGAGAAAGTTTCCGGGTACATATATAACATTTCAAAAAAATCAACGGGTGAATTTTATATCGGTCAAACAATTTATGCGCCTGTTTTTCGTTGGGGGCAACATTTAAAAACAAATAGATTTCCAATTAAGGATATAACAGATTATAAGTTTGAGGTTATAGAGATTGTTCCGAAAACGGAAAACATCCTTGAAAGAGAAAAATATTATATTCAGAAATACTATAAGGAAAACCCCGAAAAATCTTTAAATATAATGTGTACTGCAAACCTAAATTCAGACCAAATATCAATGGAGGTGTAAACAATGGATAAATGTCAACTTCAGGCACCCGATTATCAGGTGGAAGCCGAGCACTACAAAACATTATTTACAGAAGCAAAAGAGAAGAATGAATATCTTTGCAAAGAGCTTGAAGGAATGAAAATGGCATTAGACAAGAAATCTGCTGAACTTGAAGAAAAACAGCACGAGTGCGATATGCGTCTCGCAAGCACTATTAAATTAGAAGGTCAGATCGAAGCGTACCAATTCTGTATTAAACATTGGAGGGATAGATAATGATCAGCATAAAGAAGCCACAGAATAGAACCGAGGCTGCAAATACAATCTTTAAACTGCTCAAAGAGTTTTGGGGCGATTGCGTGTCTGTAAATATTTTTGTAAACTGCTGCGGAATAGATGTTACAACAATCGAAAAGCCGTTTACAGTTGACTGCGCAATGAGGACAATAAACGGTAACTGGTTGCCGAGAAAGGACAAAGATATATGAGTATAGTGCTATTTGCAATGATTGGAGCGGCGATTGACGCAGGAACCTTTTACTGGGTTATGTTTGCAATATATTGTTTGTTTCAGGTCATCGGATGGATAACGAAAGATTGAAAAACCGAAAGGAGCTAAACGTGAATTTCAACGATTCTCACATTCCGATTTGCAATGTGAATTTTATAAACGGCATAAACACATCACAGGTTTTTTATTGCCCAAATTGCGGTAAAAGGCTCAAAGTAAATCAAAGACAATGTGAATGCGGGCAACTGCTCAGATGGGATATCGAAGGAGGAAAGACAATGCAGTTAAGCGATATCGTGAAACTTGCGGCAAAAGTCGGAGCGGAGGCGGCAACGGCGGAAGCTGCACGAAAAGAGAATCAGCGGCAGAAAGAACTGAAAGACAGACGGCTTTATAACACAAAGCTCTTGCTTACAAATTACCGTGAGTTTAAGGCTTGCAGTAAAGAAGCTATTTTCAAGGCTTCGCAGGCGGATGAGCTTATCAGTGTGCTTGATTTGATGTGGGACCCGAACAATCGAACCGATGCAGTGGTTGAGAGCATAAAAAAGTCAGCGATAAAGACGAAGATCATTATGACACACATTGACGCTATGCTGTCGGTGTACGGTGAGATCGTTGCAGCCTCGGATAACGATATTGACCGCCGCCGGTACTACATAATGAAAGCAAGATATATTGATGATGAAGCTCGAAGCATACAGAGCCTTGCGAAAGAGTATTTCATTGATGAACGAACCGTTTACTTTGATCTCGATATAGCCATAGACAAGATGTCAAAGCTCCTTTTCGGCATCGAAACGATACGCAATGATTGAACTTCAAAATGTCTTCATTGACTGTTCAGAAGCGGTGTAGTATAATGATATCGTAAAATTTTATGTTGAGAGAAGCACTGCGGATTGTATGGTTCGCAGTACGTCAAAAAAGGAAAAACGTATACATTGACGTTGATGGCTGGGGTTACCGTGTTTATGAATACGATGTTGACAGACCGTATATGGACAACCATTATGCGACACTTCAGGAAATGATTGATAACTATGTTTTCCCGGACGGAACTCCGCTAAAGGGATTTGTTGACGGAACTATTCCTGAAACAGGCGAAGAATAAACAAATTGAATGATTATGAAGCAGACAGAATTACGCTGTCTGCTTTTTCTTTTGCAGATTAACATAACAGCGAGGTGGTGAAAGTGATTTGAAAACCAAAAGCCCCGAAAGAGAAAAAGCACGCAAATTGTACCTTAAAAGTGATAAGACGGCAAAGAACAAAGAGATTGCTGAAAAGTTGGGCGTTTCGGCTTCGCTTGTTGCAAAATGGAAGAGCCAGGACAAGTGGGACAGCGAAGATTTACCGAAAGAAAAGGTAAAAAGTAAAGGTAAAAACAAATCAAAAGGTAAACCTGGAGCTCCTTTTGGTAATCATAACGCTTTCGCAAACCGAGGCGGTCCGCCTCTTGGGAGTGTCAACGCATTAAAACACGGCGGTTACAGCCAAGTGTATTGGGATACGATAGACGAAGCCGAACGTGCTATGATACAGGATATGCCCGAAGATGAAGAAACAATGTTGCTCGATCAGATCAAGCTGTTTTCGGTAAGAGAACGGCGTATAATGCAAGCAATTGAAAAGGTAAAAGGTAAAGACGAGCAGATGACAAACACAACGGTAAAGACAGAAGTGCGAGTTGATAACGATAACAATGAATCGGAGGACGAAAGCTCCAAACCGTACAAATTGGTAACGTTAACCGAAAACAAGCATAACGTTGTGGCAAGGCTTGAGGACGAGCTGACAAGGGTACAAAGAGCTAAAAGCCAGGCAATAGCGACACTTTCAAAATTGAATATCGAAAAACAAAAAATTGCACTCATAAAGGAAAAGGACGATGTGGAAATCGAAGATACATCAGAAACGGATGCGGTGATATATGGCGAAAACATTTCATCAGAGTAAAACCATTCCGTATAACTTCGGGCAGAAACACATTGACTATATCCGAAAGAGTGCAAATTGTATTTATAACATAGCTGAGGGCGCAGTTCGTGCAGGAAAGACGATAGACAATGTTTACGCTTTCGCTCACGAACTCTGCACGACACCGGATAAGATCCATCTTGCAACAGGCTCGACAGCGGCGAATGCAAAGCTGAATATAGGTGACGCGAACGGTTTCGGGCTTGAATACTATTTTAGAGGTCAGTGCCGATGGGGCAAATATAAGGGCAATGAATGTCTTGTGATACAAGGACCGTCAACAGGGTACAAGCAGAAGGTTGTTATCTTTTCAGGCGGGGCACTTGCAAACAGCTATAAGAAAATTAGAGGAAATTCGTACGGAATGTGGATTGCGACAGAGATCAATCTACATCACGACGATACAATAAAAGAGGCGTTTAACCGTACGCTTGCATCGAAACGGCGTAAATTCTTTTGGGATTTAAATCCTGATAACCCGAATGCGCCGATTTATGTTGACTATATAGACAAGTATCGCAAGAAAGATGCCGACGGGATTTTGCTCGGCGGCGTAAACTATGAACATTTTACAATTTTTGATAATATAAACATCTCCGAGGCTTCACGGCAAGCGACAATAAGCCAGTATGATGTCGGATCGTTATGGTACCGACGTGATATTGAGGGTGAGCGTTGCATTGCCGAGGGTCTCGTTTATGCTTTATTCGACGAGAAACGGCATATAGTTGACGATATACTTCCACCGAGCCCCCGACATCGTTATTTTGTTTCGATCGACTACGGTACAGTCAATCCTTTTGCTGCAGGCTTGTGGGACGTTGATGAAGCCAATAAAACAGCGACAATGCTCCGGGAACTGTATTATTCCGGCAGCAGCAACAACCGAAAGAGCGATGAGGAATATTACAAAATGCTTGATGAGTTCATCGGCGAATATGACATCGAGTGGATCGTAATAGATCCGTCGGCTTCTTCGATGATAGAAGCGATAACAAGGCACGGAAAATATATCTGTGTCGGAGGTCAGAATGATGTCAGAAACGGTATTCAATGTGTTACACGTTTTTTGAGAGCCGGAAATCTGCGGTTCAGTAGAAGCTGTGAGAACACATTCAGAGAATTTAGGTCGTATTGCTGGGATAAGGAAGCAAGCGAGAAAAACGGCAAGGACGAAGTAATTAAGAGGAACGATCATGCAATGGATATGATTCGTTACTTCTGTTATACGACCCTCAGAACAATATTCTGGTGGGTTACAGGAGAATAAGAGGCGGTGAATAATATGAGCTTTGGTTCTCGTCTCATAGGGAGGATCAGAAGAATGTTTAATTTAACAATGAAGAATGCTTCGGAGGCGTTCGGTATAGATATCATCCATTCCCCGGAAATGTATGCGGCACAAAGCAAGTGGAACTCCATTATTACGGGTATTCCGCCTTGGCTTGATGCTGAGGATGATATTGAAACGGTAAATCTTGCTTTGCTTATGTGCAATACAAGAGCAAGGCTGACAACGCTCGATATAGGCGTTGCAATGAGCCAATCTCCGAGAACAGAATACATGCAAAGCGTAGCTGATAATCTGTTATCAAAGGTCGGGGAGAAGCTGTCGAGAGGGCTTGCTCTCGGCGGAATGATGATCAAGTATAACGGCGAGTCATGGGACATAATGTACCCCGGGCAGTTTGCTGTTGCGGATAAGGACAGCAACGGCAATATACAGGGCGCGATTTTTTCGGTTCAAAAGGTTCAGGGCGATTCTATATATACAAGGCTCGAATGGCACAGATTTGAGCAAAGTGGAACCGGTAAGACTTATCGAATTACAAACAAGGTGTTCAAAAGTCCTTTGAACGGTAATGATGAGCAACTCGGCAAACCTGTTAAGCTCAATGCTGTTGAAGCGTGGAAAGACATTGAGCCCGAAGTAAGAATAGCAAATCTCGATAAACCGTTATTTGCCTATTTCAGAGTGCCTGGGGATAATTTCATTGACGAATCGTCTCCGCTCGGTGCTTCGGCGTTTGCGGGAGCGATATCTGAGCTTAAAGCGGTTGATGTCGCAATCAGCCGTAAGAATGCAGAAGTTGAGGACAGCAAGCATATTACTTTTGTCTCACAGGTTGCTATTCAATCGGCACAAAAGCAGGGAACGAAACTTCCAAGGTTCGTTAAGGGGCTCGGTGTCGGAATTAACGCCAATGAAAACTCGGCTATACATGAGCACGTTCCAACAATGCTTACGGATCAGCGCATTAAGGATATCAACTTTAACCTTTCACTGGCAGGAACAAAATGCGGCTTCTCTGAGGGCACATTTGTTATGGACGGTCAGACGGGTATGATTACAGCAACACAGGTTGAAGCCGATGACCGTGACACAATTCAGCTAATAAAAGATACCCGTGACGCCCTCAGACTCGCACTCGATCAGGCGCTTTACGGTGCAGATCAGATCATAACGCTATATAACCTTGCTCCGCTCGGACTTTATGATATTGATTACAATTTCGGCGATATTACATACAGCTATGAAGAGGACAAGGTTTCGTGGAAGCAATATGTAATTCAAGGCTGGGTTCCCGCTTGGAAGTATTTTGTAAAGTTTGAAGGTATGAGCGAGGAAGAAGCAAAAGCTCTTGTTGCAGAAGCACAATCGGCAAAGAAAGGCTTGTTTGAGGAGTGATATAAATGCTTACTCCCGAAGAATTAGCAACCATTGCCGAGACAATGCAGCCGCACCTCGATGAGCTGAATATGTGGATATCACAAGATATGATTCGCCGCTTTATGGCTCGAATGGGTCGTGGCGAAAAAGAACTTTTGAGCGGTACCGATCAATGGCAGGCGCAGGTTTATAAAGAGGCAGGCGGTTTGTATGAGGATTTACAAAAGGAATTACATAACTTCACAGGTAAATCCGAAGATGAAATCAAGGCTATTTTTGAAGATGCGGGTATAAGAGCTTGGAATGCTGATGATATTTTCTATGTTGCGCAGGGCTTTGAATCTGTACCGTTGCTTAGCTCGGAGCGGATGTTAAATATCCTGACCGACTGTTATCAAAGAACCAACAATGAGGTCTACAACTTTACGAGAACGACAGCAAACGAGACTCAGCGGCGGTTTATCAAACTGCTTGATTCAACGCATATGAAAGTAATGAGCGGCGCACAATCATATACCGCTGCGGTAAAAGAGGCTGTCAGCGAGCTCGCAAGCACGCAAACAGAAGTTATTTATCCGTCGGGACATAAAGATACAATTGAAACAGCGGTTCTCAGAGCCGTAAGAACGGGCGTTGCACAGGCAAGCGGCAATATGACGCTGCAGGGAATGGAAGAACGTGACTGGGATTTGATAAGAGTCTCGGCTCATCTCGGCGCACGTTACGGTGACGGCGGCGAAAATCCGGGTAATCATTACTGGTGGCAAGGCAAACTATACAGCAGAACGGGCAGAGATAAGCGTTATCCCGACTTTATATCATCAACAGGCTACGGCTCGGGTGAGGGCTTGTGCGGTTGGAATTGCCGTCACTCATACGGCCCGGGGGAGCCCGATCATAATCCTTACAAGGAATATGATGTAGAGGAAAATAAGAAAGCCTATGATCTCTCGCAAAAGCAGAGAAAGATTGAGCGTACTATCCGAGCTGACAAGCTGAAGGTTAAAGGACTTCGGGAAGCTATCGACTGTGCAGAAGATAAGACTTTAAAAAAAGAGCTCTCTAAGGACTACGAAAAAGCCTCTGCAAGGCTTTCAATGCATAATGCAGAATATAACCACTTTTGCGAAAGCAACGGTCTGAAACGCTATGATGACAGATTATCAATAGCCAAGTGGAATAGGTCGGAAGCTATGAAAGCGGTTAGGGCGGCGCAAAGACTTGAAAAAAAGAAAAAATCTGCTATAATTGATGCAGAGAAAATACGGAAAGACATACTAAACAATAAATACAATTTGAACCTTAATATCGGTAATCAAAATAAGCATATAAAGGGTTCGCATTCCTACAATGAAGAAAAGCATAAAAGCATTCTGTTTGGAGATTTAAATTATGCTCAAGGCTTAGTTGAAAAATATCACGGAACAGGAGATATAAAAATGACTAAAGATGGAAATTGGACTAAAAAAGAGTTTGTCGAAGTCGATTTTGACATTGGAATGAGTTATAATTATGAAATTAAAAAGATGTTTTCTACAAACAGGTTTGCTATTCATTATGGAAAGAATGGTACTCATATCGTTCCAGTAGAAAGGAAAAAATAATATGGAGCTTTGGAAATACAGCGGAAAAAATGTAAGGGTGACATTCAAAGACGGAACGGTAATGGCTGGTAAGGCATATGACTTTATGCCGTCGCAAGATAATCCGTCGGGAGTTGCCAGCATTTCTATTGACATTTACGAAATATATGAAAACGAAATTAAATCAATTGAAGAAATTATATGACAGCCGTCACAAATGATGTGGCGGCTTTTTCTATGCCCGAAAACAAATAAACAGGAGGATTGAACTTGAAAATATTTATATCACAGCCCATGATGGGCAAGTCGGATGAGCTTATTGCCGCCGAAAGGAAACTGATTATTGAACGGGTCAAGTCAATGTACGGTAATGACGTTGAAATCCTTGACAGCCTTTTCAATGATTATAATACTTCAGATATAAAGCATCCGCCCGTTGCGTTCCTCGGAAAATCTCTTGAGGTCCTTGCACAGGCGGATGTTGCCTTTTTCTCGAGCGGTTGGAAATCGGCAAGAGGCTGCCGTATCGAATATGATGTGGCACGGCTTTACGGCATCAGAGTAACCGGTGATGCATCGTGATCTGTCCTTATATTAAACCGACGGAGATTGAAACTCAATCGTGGTTTCAAAATGCCGATCCATCAACACAGACATTAACGGATGGAGTAACGGTAACATCAAGTACAGTTGTTCCTCAGAAATGCAGGGAGAATGATTGTGCTGTATGGTATGACGGCAGATGTCATTATAACAAGTAAATATTTATAATTACGCTCTGTTTTTGCAGGGCGTTTTTTTATGCCCTTTTTTAGAAAGCGTCGGGGCAGAACCGGCAAAGGGCACCATTATCAGACTGTCGGCGGTCTTAATAATGCCGAAATCCGCAGGGTGCGAGCATCATCCTTAACAACTGCTTAGCGGATAACAGGAGGTTTTTGTAATGAAAACTGAAGAACTCAAGGCTCTCGGTCTTTCCGATGAGCAGGTAAGAAGTGTTTTTGAGCTTAACGGTAAGGAAATCGATAAGCAGAAGAAGCGCATTGCTGAACTGGAAGCAGATCTCGAGAATGCAAATGAACAGTTCAAGCAGGCAGATGAAACTCTGAAAAAGTTCGGCGATATGACGCCCGACAAGTATCAGGAAGAGCTTGAAAAGTACAAGAAGGCGGCAGAAGATGCAAAGTCCGAGTACGAAAGCAAGCTCACACGAAGAGATCAGTCGGAATGGATTGATCAGAAACTGGACGAATACGGAGTAGCTTCACCGTATGCCCGTAAACAGCTCAAGGCAGAGTGCTTGTCTGAGGATAGCGGACTTAAATGGAAGGATAATACCTTTTTTGGCTTTGACGACTTTATGAAAGCGGCAAAGAAGAATGACAACGGTCTTTATCTTTCGGAAGAAGAGAAGCAGGCTGCGGCAAAAGAAAGTGCCGCAAAGGAAAAGGCGGCGAGGTTTACCGGACCAATGCAAGGTGACGGCACAGGGACGGAAACAAAAGCCAAAGTACCGCCTAAGATTTTTTAAATTAAGAAAGGATTGATATTTTATGTCACGTATCACAGCATTGTCAATGTTGACAGAAGCAGAGGGCAAGGCTTATCTTGCCGAACGTTACGGTGCAGTTATTGAGGGACTTCAAAAGTCGCTCGTTTCCGCATCAATGAAAAACAAGGAGCTCTCGGGCGATCCCGACGCAGGTTCACTTGAAGCAAAGAGATTTGTAAATGCCAGCGCAAAGGCCTACGGTACTGCGAGAACAGCAGGTAAGGGCGATAAGGTAAAGGCTCAGGCGGTTACAGTCCCGCTTGACCAGGACAAGGAGATTATCGAGGAGCTTGCGGAGAAGGACGTACGTCTTTTGGGCGTTGAGGGTGTAATCGACCGCAGAACAAACAACCACGTTCTTGTTATGAACTCAGAGCTTGACAAGAAGTTCTTCGCTTGCGCCGCAGACAACGCAACAAGCGTTAATCTTACGGGATATGACAAGATCGAGGATAAGCTCGAAGCATTTATCCAGGAGCTTGAAACAACTCAGAATGATTTCGTTGACGGTATTCCCCGTGAGATTATGAGACTTGTTCTTTCCCCGAAGTATTACGGACTTATTCGTAATCAGCTTGATAAGCAGGAGAGAGCGAATGTCGACACGGGTACAGAGTCATTCAATGTATGGCACGGTGTTGAGACACAGTCTTGCGTTCATCTTCCCACAGGTGTTGACGCTGTTATTATGGCTGACGGTGCGGTTGCACAGCCCGTTTATTCCAACGGCTATAAGGCAGAGAAAATTCCTCTTTCGGACGACTATGCCGTTGAGCTGTTCTTCTATTACGGCACCAAGGCGGTCACTCCCGACCTTATCTTCAAGCCGGCAACGTTTACAAAGGTCAATACAGCTTCGGAGACCTATGACAGCTCCAAGACGTATTACACCGAGTCGAACGGCGTTTACACGGTAGCCGAGATTACCTCTTTTGCTTCGGGTACTACTTATTACACGATGAACTGAGGTGACGGCAATGCTCTTTATGAATAAGCGGACGGGAAATATTCTTTCCGCTACAAACAAAACGAGCATAGCTATGATGCAGGCTTCGGAGAACTATACAGAGTATAAAGCCACACCGAAGCCTGCCAAGAACGGCAGAAAGAAGAAGCCGGCAAAGGAGGGCTGAGTATGTATTCTACAAGTCAATTCTATGTTGAAGAATACTTCGGGAATGAAATCCCTTTAGACGATATAAACAAGTATTTGAGTCGTGCTTCTGACGAGCTTGACACGCTCACATACGGTCGTTTAATCAAAGCCTATCCTACGGAACATATATACGATGAAAAAGTCCAGAAAGCCGTTTGTGCGGTTGCTGAGTGCCTTTACAAGATAGAGGAACAGCGCAAAGCGGTTGCGTCAAGGATTGATACTGACGGAAAATACACGGGACCGATATCCTCAATAAAAGCAGGGGAAGAATCGGTCTCGTATACTTCCGTAAACAGCAGTTCATCTGTGTATTCCGCTGCGGCCGCAAGCAAGGAAGCACAAAATCAGCTGATAGCTGAAACTGCGGCACGGTATATCGCAAATGTTCCTGATGCGAACGGAATCAATCTGTTGTATGCAGGCGGTGAAGCCTATGTTTGACAGAACTATAACTCTTTTTAATCATCTTGACGGTCAATGGTTTGTTTCCGTAATTCCCGATGTATCACTTGTTGAAAAGAAATCGAGCGAGCTAAAGTCGGGAGAAACCAACAACGGTGATACTGTCAAATTGCTGATACAAAGCGACAAGGAACAGCAAATCCGAACGACAGACGGATTGAAGCAATACGCTCAGCCGAAAATGTTTAAGGGTTCGGATGAGATAACGTTTGATCTTGCGAAAGATTTCTTTTATGTCGGTGATTGGAACGATGTCAAGACTGTTGCAGACTCGGACTATGAAAACGGACTTTATAACGCAATGAACGACGCATACGACGGAGTGTATCTCATTTCATCGTGTGCGTTTTATTCTCTGCTTCCTCATTTTGAGATAGGGGGTAGGTAATATGAGCGATATAAGTCATTTTAAAGGGATATCGGTTGTTCACGGTGATATCAAAGTGAATATTGACCTTGATAGATTTTCCAAGCAATTCGAAAGGGCGCAATATGAGCTTGATAACATGGTCTTATTGTCGTGTATTGACTATGTTCCAATGAGGACGGCACTTTTGCGGCAAAGGTCGTATGTAGAGGGTCCCGGAAGAGTTGTTTTTCCGGGTCCTTATGCAAGGTTTTTGTATATGGGAAAAGTTATGGTTGATCCTGATACAGGAAGCCCTTGGGCAAGAAAGGATGCTAAAAAGGTCTTAACGGAACGCAAATTGACGTACGGCCAACCGGGAACAGGCGATCATTGGTTTGATCTTGCAAAAGTGCAACATGGGAAATACTGGATAAAAAGAGTTAAAGAAATAGGAGGCGGCGGATAATGTTACCTAAACCGCAAGAAACAATTAAAGTTGACGTTGAGGGCTCAGAGGCAGTTTCTACAGTTCTTTTGCAGCTTATAAATGAATTCCCGGGCAAGGCTGAGAAAATTGCTTTTTCAAGTCTTAGTGAAACATCAGGTATAAGTTTGTTTCCGACGGCGGGTTCCTCTGTCTTATACGAAGAAACGGACATTTGCGGTCACGTAACGCAGATATGCCAATATCCGTTCAGCGTGGTTTACCGCTGTTCACCGTCAACAGAGCAAATGAGAATAAAAATTAAGGAGTTTCTTGACCTGCTCGGTAAATGGCTTGAAAAGCAGGACATCATTGTTGACGGTAAAACATACAAGCTCGAAGAATATCCTGCTTTATCGGCAGGAAACAGAATTATCCAGTCTATAAGCCGTACCAATGTTGCACACCTTACGGCAACATATCAAGACGGTATAGAAGATTGGGAAGTGTCGATGACACTTAAATATGAAAACGAATATGACGAATAGGAGTGATTTAAATGGCAGCAGAAACAACAAAAATTAAGTCAAGCAAATCGGCGGTGCTGCTTAATGTCGGCACGGCGGCATCACCTGATTACAAGCGAATCGGTAAGGGCGTTACTTCCTTGCCGATAAGCTACAATCCGAAGATAACAACCGAAACATATGTTGACGAGGACAATGCGACAAACTCGGTTGACAGCTACGAAATTTCGTCCGATATCGAGCAGACTGCAATTAAGGGCGATCCGATTTTTAATTACGTTGATGAAATAAGGAAAAATCTCAAGACAGGCTCGGATTGTGAAACAACGGCTGTTTTGGTTGATCTTTATGACATGACGATTACCGACGGTTCGGGTACAGGTAAGGGTAAGCAGTTCAATGTTACAATTTCGGTATCTGACTGGGAAATTTCGGGCGGTGAAATTGTTAAAATCAAGTACAAGATCGGCTTTAACGGCGATCCGACAGACGTTAGCGTTACTGTTACGAAGGGCGTTATTACAGTCGGTTCAAGCGCTAAAGCGGGGTAAATGACTACGAGGGGGCTATATGCTCCCTCTTCTTTTTATAGGAGGATATTATGGAACAGTTAAGGATTCAGCGTAAAGATCTTTATGAAATTCAGGTCAATGACAACGGAGATACAATTGTTTTTCAGTTGGGTGACCTTGAACTGCCGTTTAAGCTTGACAAAGCGTTTAACGACGTCAACAAGATACAGAATGACCTGAAAACCCGTCTTATCATCATTGATAAGCAGAAGGACAGCAAGGGCAAAAATGACCTTATGAGCAGAAATCAGCGTGACAGAATGAACGCATGGAAGAACGCATACAGCAAGATGCGCACGGCGATGGACGGTTTCCTCGGCGAAGGCGGCTGTCAGAAAATTTTCGGCGACAGCAATTATCTTGAAATGTTCGATGATTTGTTTGATGAACTTGACCGTCCGCAGGCTGACGGAAAATCTCACCTTGAGAAGATGAGGCTTTCCGACGAGGCCATTGTCAAGAGAATTGAGGACAAGTATAAGAGCGCAAAGAACAAGCAGGTGATTTAACGTGTACCCTACACACGCAGAAATCAACGGTGAGCTTTATCCGATAAACACCGATTACCGTGTCGCAAAGGAATGCTACGAGATCATCAACGATGATACCATATCTGATCAAGAAAGAGCTTTAGCGGTTATTTATAAGCTTTTCGGCTTTGTTCCGCTTGAAAACGGTGAGGCGTTCCTTGATAAGGCTTCGCTTTTCTTGACTTGCGGACAGAAGCAGGAAAATAAGTCCGACGAGCCGCCCGATTTTGACGTAAACGAGGACGAAGGCTTTATTGAGGCGTCCTTTAAGAGCTGCTACGGGGTTGATCTTGATGAGGTCAATATGCACTGGTGGAAGTTTAACGACCTTATACAGGGGCTTGACAAGCATTGCATACTGTCGAGAGTGCGTGAAATCAGGAATTATGATTTGAACGAAATCAAAGACCCTATACAGCGGTCAAAAATGGCTGAGGCGCAGGAACGGTTGAAGCTCCCGGAGAGAATATCAACGGAGGAACAGGAAAAAATTGATGAGTTTGACGCTCTGTTTGGAGGTGGTTAAATGGCGGCGGACGGTTCAATAAGAGTTGAAACGAAACTCGATACCGAGGGCTTTGAAAAAGGCTTGGAAGATGTCGATAAGATGTGTAACGGCACTAAAAAGCATCTTGAAAGCATTGCGGAAAGCCTGAATATCAAAACAAATCCGATTGAGATTATAAATAATTCTCAGCTTGCAAAAGCAAAGAAAAAACTTGAAGAAATCAACGCAGAGGTTGAAAAAATACAAGCTCAGACAGACGAACTGCTTCCAAAGGCAGAAACGGAGGAACAGGTTGTTAACCTTCTCAAGCTGGAGGAGGAACAAACAAAAAATCTTGTGGCAGAGCAAAACAATCTCAACAAGGCTATTTCCGAATATGAAGCCAAACAAGAAAAAATAGCTGCCGAAAAGCAGCAAAAGGAGCTTGAAAGACAAAGACAAGCAGAGATCAAGGCTGCCGAAAAACAGCAGAAAGACGATATTAAATCAATCAATTCCGATGTTTCCGGCACGGTCGCAGGTGATGATTTTGTATCGAAAATCAAGAATGCCGAGCAGTACGAAGCGACACTTGAAAAGGTCAAAGCAAAAATGCAGACGATTGAGCAGAAAACGGCGAAATTGGCAGCAAAGAAAGGCATTGACGGCTCGGACGCACTGAGCGCAAACAGAGAATATCAGAAGCTTAAAAAGCAGTATGACGCACTCATAGCCAGTGCAGACAAATTTAAACGCTCGTCAAAAGGCGGTTTTGATACGGCGAATTCCGGTGCCAAAAAGCTCGGTGCAAGCATGAAAAGCGCAGTAAAAAGCATGGCAAAATATACGCTTGCAATTTTCGGCGCACAAGCGGGATTCTATGCCGTAAAGAATGCTATTCGTCAGGTGCTTTCCGACAATGAGAAGCTTAACAATACCGTAACCGCTATGAAAGGTGCATTTGCAAACGCTTTAGCTCCCGTAATAGAACGGGTGGTATATTGGCTGAAATATGCCTTTGCATACTTAAATCTGTTTGTCAAGGTGCTTACAGGCGTTGATATGGCTGCACAGTACAACGCAAAAGCAATCAACAAGCAGACCGAAGCTACAAAGAAAAACGCAAAGGCGACAAAAGAAGCAAATGCACAGCTTGCGTCGTTTGATGAAAAGAACGTTCAGTCGGCAAATAATCTTAATGCAGCAGATACCGAGTCAGAAAACCCTGCCGCATTGCTTGATCTTCCCGATGTCAGCGGCGGAAAGTTTGAACAGATATGTGAAAATATCAAGGCACACCTTAACGAACTTATGATTATTGCAGGTTGGGCGATGATTGCAATAGGCTTGATATTACTTGCACTGGGGCAATATCCTATGGGCATTGCCTGCCTTATTGCGGGTATAGTCCTTGAAGCGAAAGCCTTGGGAAATTGGAGTCAATTATCCGAAGAAGCGCAAAAAATGATTTCTGCCATAATGGGAATTGCAGGTACTGCTTTCTTGGCGCTGGGAATTATCCTGTGCATTGCTCAGCAATATCCGTTGGGAATCGCTCTGATTGTTTTAGGTGTTGCAATGATAGCAACCGCAATAGCCTTGAATTGGGACGGTATAAAAGCAAAAATTGAGGTCGTACTGGATAAAATCAAGCAAGTAATTTTGAAGTCCTTTCTTATTGTTCTCGGAATAATGTTACTTACGACGGGCGTAGGCATGCCTCTTGGTATTGCCTTAATCGTTGAAGGAATTAAAGCGATAAAATCAGAGGAAACCTTGGATTGGGAAGCAATTAAAACACATATCGAAACCGCATTAACGAAAGTAAAAAATATAATTACAGGCGTCTTGATGATGGTTGTTGGTGTATTACTCTGCTGTTCAGGCGTTGGCATACCTCTCGGCGTCGGTCTGATTATAGAGGGAGTTCGTGCGATTAAATCCGACGAAGCGCTTGATTGGGAAAAAATGAAAAACAAAATCCAGGCTACAATGGAAACCGTGAAAATGTACTTATTAAATGCAGGCGCAATAGTCGTCGGTATTCTTCTGTGTGTAACAGGTGTCAGCTTACCTTTAGGCTTGGCGCTAATTCTATCGGGAATAAAAGCGTTTAAAACAGGTGAAACCATTAACTCCGATTTGATTTTGAACACCGTAAAAGATACATGGGCAAGAATTAAAGCTTTTTGGAATGCACATATCGGTTATGTGTTCAAAAAAGAATGGTGGAGCAGAAAATTTGACTGTATAAAACAGGGAATGAAAGACGCTCTGAACGGTGTTATCGGTATTGTCGAGCGTACGATAAACAATATCGTTTCAAAGCTGAATTCATTCAGTATAAAAATTCCGAATTGGGTACCGACCTATGGCGGCAGCTCTTTGGGATTTAATATTCCTTACGCTCATCTTCCCCGTCTTGCAAAAGGCGGTATTGTAAATAACCCGGGCAGAGGTCAGGCGGTTATTGCCGGTGAAGCCGGAGCGGAGGCTATCCTCCCGTTGCAGAACAACACCGAGTGGATGGATATGCTCGTTGACAAGGTTGCCGATAGGGTATCAATGAACGTTGTCAACCGCATTACGATTGACGGCAAGGATGTAAATTCATCAAACAAGAAGTACGATTCACGATTTGCCTTTGCCACAAACGGAGGTGTTTTGTGATGATAAAAACATATACAGATACCACTATAAAAAACTGCACGCAGCCTTTTGCAATCAAATGCGGTGCAACGTGGTATGCTTTCCCGAGTACAATTAAAGATGCGTCGCTCAACGACTATAAGTTGTGGGGAGATGATACGGGGCGCAGTATGACGGGCTCATCAAAAGGTACGCTTATCGGTATATTTCCGAAGTTGCAGGTGACAATCGGAAAACAAAATGCCGACGAGCGTGCCATTTTGTGTAAATGTCTTAATCAGACCGAAGCTACCGTCAGAGCGTACTGCACCGAACGCAAGCGCTTTGAAACCGCAAGCTTTTATTTTGGTGACGTCACCAACAAAATAAAACATTGGGACAAATACGGTACGCTTGGAACATTGAGCAACGGCGTACAGTCGTACCAATGTAAAAGCACATTTGACTCAATGCAATTTAGTGTCATTGCCAATAACAGGAGGTCGAAATCATGAGCAAAACCGTACAGGAAATAATGGAGGTAATGGGCAAGACGGCTGAGGTCGTTATGGCGATAATTAAAAAAAGTGGCGGCAACTACTCTCTTGTTGCCGACCTTGCGCCGACGAGCATTAACGAAATGCGTTATTACTTTGACGGTGCGCTTTATCGTTCGGTCATGCGCTGCCTTGAGGTCAAGCTTATCGGCAATCAGACCGAAAAGGCTCGCAAGGGCTATTTTCTCGGCGAAATCGGATTGACCTTGACCCACCCCGAGGGCGACAGCATTAAAATTAAATATGGCAGCTTTTGCATCGCCGAAGAGCCCGAATACGATGCGGCACAAAATCTTACAAGCGTAATTGCTTACGATGAGCTTTATCAGTCTATGCGGCCATATACTGCATCATTGTGGCAAAGCGGTATTACCATTAAAAACTATCTTATTGCTATATTAAATAAGCTCGGTATCAATTACGATGCAAACAGTTTTAATTTAATGGCAAATGCCGATAAGGTGATCACAAGCGAGAAATATCTTGACATTGAGAACGACAGCACCGAAGCGGCTTATACATACCGTGATATTCTTGACGAAATCGCAAAGGCTTCGGGCGTGACGTTTGCGTTCAAGAATTCGCTCGGCGGCAATCCTGCTAAGCTCTATGCAATCAAGCCGACAGAGAGCGGCTATGTTATCGACGAGAGCAACCTCCGCAGTGTGACTATCGGTGCAAAGTACGGACCCGTCAAGGGCGTTGTGCTTTCCCGAGAGCCGCAGGAGGATAATGTCTATTATCCGTCAAACCTTTCGGATTCTCAGACAGCGGTTAAAATATCGAACATCGAGCTTATTGAGGACTCAAGCAACGACGAATACCGAAAGCAGTTTGCGAAAGGTATTTATGATAACGTTACAGGTACGGAGTATTACCTTTATGACCTTGATTCGTTCGGCATCGGCTTCCTTAATTTCGGTGATATATTCACTCTCAAGGTTTGTGAACGCACAGGCGGTATGATCGGTGACGAAAAAGAGTACAAAACAATCTTTATGCGTACCGATATGACCGTCAGCCAAGGAGTAAAAGAAAAGTCGAAGCTTGAAGCGCCGCAGGCTACATCAACGGACTATTCGGCGGCAGAGTCGGCATCTGATAAGCTGCTGAAGAAAACCATGATCAAGGTTGACAAGCAGGAGCAGAGGATCACGGCACTTGTTAAAGAGAGCGACGAGAAATTCTCAGAATTTACGCAAACAGTAAACGGTCTTGACGGAAAGATAGTTGATACCAAGAATGATCTTGAAGCAGAAATCACGGCAACTGCAGAGGCGGCAACAAGTCAATATACGGCGCTGAAAACGGAGGTTGAGAAAAACTATGTGGCGAACAGCACATACAATACATTCGTCAACCAGACCGCCGAAAAGTTTTCAACACAGGCAGAGTCAATCAAGAATATTCAGGACGCAGGATACATCACCGAGGAGCGATGTAACTCACTCATTGAAGCGCAGTCGGACAAGATTACGCTATCGGTCGAGCAAAATATCAAAATCGGCACAAGAAATATTCTGCTGAATTCCGAGTGCTTTGCAGGGTTCACACCGACGAAATATAAGGTCGACAAAGCGTTGATATATCCGTCATACCCCGATACATATGTACCGTCGGGAAAATACAGTCAAGTGATTTTTACCGCTGATTCGACAGGCGGAGATACAGGAATAACAAGGGGTATCCGTTTTGTTGAGTCTGATATCCTCGGTCAGAGCACTGTTGATAAGGTCAAGCCGAATACGACATATACATTGTCATTTTGGCTTAAAACAGACGGTGCATTCTCACACCCGGGTAATCTTGTTGCTTCATCTGCGATTTATGCCGGAGAAGGCGTGAAGGTTACTCTTGACACAAATCGTAGTACTGCTCCGACGCTCACAACCTCGTGGCAGAAATACGTATTGACTTTCAAGATTACAGGCTCAATCAGTCATTTTTATATAATGCTTTTCTTTACAGACTGTTTAGCAAGCACACAATATCGAGTTGATTTTTCCTCATTTAAGCTTGAAGAAGGTAACATTGCTACCGATTGGACGCCGTCGGCGGAAGATATAGATCAATCCGTCAAGGCGCAGATATCTATGTGTGTGCAGAAGGACAAGAATAATAAGCTCACATCTGCTATTGCAATTGAGGGAAATATGATATCCATTAAGTCGGATAACTTTGAACTGTCCGAGGACGGCACAATTACAAAATGTCAGGGTGCAACGATTACGAATGGAATCGTTGATGTTAGCAGCGAAACATCTGGTATACGAATTTCCGATGGAGAAATAAAACAATATACGAGTAAATATGGGACGCACGGACTGTTTACAACTGTTCATTATGGCAACTTTCACCCCATGATGGGAATACAAGGTCAATACGGAATCCGCTTTATGACAAGCGCCGATGAATATTCTAACACAATCACTTTTAACGACGGAAAAATATATTTAAGTAATTATGCGGGAGGCTCCGGAAAAAGCACCTTGTACATAAATAAAGAAACCGGAGAAATCTATGCAGGTTAAGGAGATGCCACAATGAAAACAACAATCAAACAAATTTTAAACGCCCGTGAGACACTTTCACGGCTTGCAGAAAAGACATTGCCCGTCAAGCAGAGTTACAGACTGGCAAAGCTCATTAAAGCCATTGACGGCGAAATCAATGTGTACGACGGCGAACGTATCAAGCTCTGCGAGAAGTACGGCACCTTGAACAAGGAAAAGCATATCTACGAGTTTGAGGATGAGGCGTACAAGAGCTTTGAGACTGATATTAACGTCTTGCAGAGCCAAGAGGTCGAGCTTGATATCAAGCTGATTGACATCAGCGACCTTGAGCTTTCGGCGCAGGAAATCATCAGTATTGAGCCTTTTATTGAGGTGATCACCGATGATTAACCGAATTACAGTCAGCGAAAAAAGGGGATTGTTTCCCGAATATTCAAGCCTCGGAACAATAGGGGAGAAGAACGCAACGACGCTGTTGTTTCTTCTCCCTTCGTCGTTGCAGGGATACAGTAAAAATATCGTCTGTGAGACCGCACAGGGCAGTTTTAATTATACGGTATCAAACGATACCTTCGACCTGCCGAGTGAGGTTCTGACGGATAATACGCTTGCTTTACAGCTTGTTCTCAAGGACGGTGACAAAGTCATATGGAAGTCAATTCCGTACACATTCACCCTCAATCCGACCCTTGACGACAGCGGAGAAAATGTCATTGAAAAAGCGAAAACGGAGCAGAGAGAGACCGACAGGACGGAGCTCGGAAAGGCTCTGAAAGAAGCAACGGGTGAGGACTATGAAGCTGACAATTGGGAAAAATTGATTGAAAATGTCGGAGCACTTATTGTCTTAACTGACGAGAATAAGAGCGCCCTTGAAAACAACAAACACATCAGCTTTCTGTTTGAACGCTCTACGCAACCGCCCTCAATTCTTTACGGCGATTATACGATCGCTGATGATGAAGCTTCTGACTATGTTGACTCCGACGGTCTTATTATCACACCCTATTTGGAGACGCCTAATGCGTTATATTCCGCAGGCACCAAATTCAGTGAAAAAATCAGCAACGTTGAAATAAATGTATCGGGTGTTGACAATTCGGGATTTAATAAATCAAGCGGCAATACAAGCTCAGTCTTTTGGCTTAGTGGTACGAATGTCAAAAAGATGGTGCTCATGGGCTCTCAAAATATAGCGAACATGGCGTTCCTATTCAGTAATTCTCCCGTGGAAGAACTTACACTCCTTGAAACAGGGGAGAAAAGAGAGGACATCACGTACAGAAACGGTTGGGAATGGACATTCAACGGTTGCTCAAATCTCAAATATATCTTTGGAACGCCCCTTGACATAACCCGAAGTGGCGGTTCAAGCGGATTTAACATGTTCGCCGGATGTGTAAATTTGCGCTATGTCGGCATTAAGCCCAAAACCATAACAGGGCACCTTGCCATGGGTGCCTGTTCAAACCTCACAAAGTCAAATATGGAGGCGATTATCAGTCTTTTAAACGGCTGTCGTGATTGGGTAAATGCCGGAACGGCGTCTTGCACACTCACGCTGAACAGCGCTTGTAAAGATGATCTGAAAAATCAGAAATGTCATTGCAACAAAGAGACGGGAGAGTATATCAGCCACAACACCTATCTGCAATCTTCGGAAGAAGATCAGAAGAATTACGGCGCAGAAGTTGATTATATAGCGGCGTTTACTCACCAAGGTACGGTATGTGACTCAACGACTCAGACTGAGGTTTGGTACAAAGGAAAAGGGGTGACTTTGGCATGGAGTTAATTGTTAAGACAGAACAGGGATTTATTCAGGTGCTTCCGCCCGATGGATACAAAATTCGTTTGAACGGAGATAATACGCAGAGCTTCACGGAAGTTGATATACCGCTCGGCAACAAGGCTGAGGTTGAAAAGTACATTGCCGTACCGCTCGACGAACCGGATGAGACGGTCGAAAATCCTCCGATAACGCCGACGGAGGACGAAGAAATCTCAGACAGTGAGGCGTTAGCTATAATAACATCGGGAGGTGTTGACAATGACGAGAGCTGAGGCGAAAGCATATCATGATAAGGTTGTGCAGGGCGAAACGGTCGAAAAGCTCGGCGGCATCACCGAGCGAATCGAGCAGTCCGACAAGATAGGCTATGATTGGCATAACTACTATGTCGGCGATAAGCTCGTCAAGTCCGAATACGTCGAGCAGGACAACCCCGTCGGCACACAGGACAATCCGTTTACATGGTCGCCCGGTATGCGACTTATCCAGAACGGCTATTACACTTATGGCGGCAGGCGATACGTTGCGATTGCAGAAGGTTCGCCCGAAACAATCACAAAAGAATACTTCGAGGAATTATAAGGAGGAGTCAAAATGACACCAACAGGAAACAAAATTATTGATACGGTTTTATATGTCGCAGGCTCGGCGATTGCATTTAATATAATCTTGCCAATCTGCGCCGTTATCCTTAAAGCAATTGGGCTAATGTGAGGTGAGGTGCGGCATGGAAGGAATAATCGCAGCAATCATTACGGGTGTTTTGTCGCTTATCGGCGTTGTAATCAGCAACCTTGCGTCAAATGCCAAAATGTCAAAAGATCTTGAAAAAGCACAGGCAGTCACTGATACGAAGATTGAAGAGCTCACCCGTGAGGTTAGAGAACATAACAACTTTGCGAAGCGTGTTCCCGTGCTCGAAGAAAAGGCAAAGGTCGCAGATCACCGTATCAGCGATTTAGAGCATATCAATCAGAAAGACTAAGGAGGAATCATTATGAAAAAAATCAATCTCAAGGGCGTTACGGCTCAGACATGGGCGAGAACACTTGTGCTTGTCCTCGCACTCATAAGTCAGCTTGCCGTTATTCTCGGCAAGCGCAGCGAAGCAATCGACATTGATCAATGGCAGGAGTATGTGACCTACATATTCACCGTCGGCGCATCAATCGTCGCATGGTGGAAGAATAACAGTTTTACGAAAAATGCACAGACGGCGGACAATATTTTGAACGGAGGTGACGACAATGGCAACTAAAGGCGTTGATGTGTCATATTGGCAGAAGGAAATTGACTGGAACAAGGTAAAAGCTTCGGGAATTAAATTCGCAATTATTCGCTGCGGCTACGGCAACGGAGGTGTAGATTCGTATTTCGAGCGAAATGTTAAGGAATGTGAACGGGTCGGAATCCCATGGGGCGCATACTATTTCAGCTATGCCGAATCTGTTGAAGAAGCGAAAAGAGAGCTTGATAACTGCCTTAAACTGCTCAAAGGCAAAAAGCCGTCCTACCCTGTCTACTATGACCTTGAAGACGAAGCAACTACGGGCAGTCAGTCAAATTCAACAATTCTAAAAATGGCAAAAGTTTTTGTTAACGGAATTGAAAAAGCCGGCTACTGGGCGGGAATTTATGCCAACACAAACTGGTTCAACACACGTCTGACAGATTCGTGGTATGATAAAAAAGCCAAGTGGGTCGCTCAGTACAACGATAAGAACACCTACAAAAAATCATACGGAATATGGCAGTACACCTCGTCAGGTAAAGTCAACGGTATAAGCGGTAATGTTGATATGAATTACTGCTATGTTGATTATCCGACAAAGATTAAAGGCGACGCTACAAAGCCCGCTACGCCGAGTAAGCCGAGTAAGCCGACAACCGTCAAGATTGAAGCACCGAACCTTAGCGAATACCTCAAAGAGGGTGACAGAAATCTTGCTGTTTATGCTTACAAACAGCAGCTTGCCTTACTCAAGAAGAAAGGAATAATCGCTCAGGGCGTTGACAACAACGAAATTTTCGGCGCAGGAACAAAGACAGCCACAAAACAGGTCCAGCTCGCCGCAGGCATAACCGTCGACGGCCTCGCAGGTCCGCAGACAATCCGTGCTTGCTATGTGCTGGCGAGTAAGTAAGTTTTTAAATCCGACCGCAATTTTTTGCGGTCGGTAATGCTTATAAGTTTAATGCTTTATCCAGTATAAATTTTATTTTAGAGTTTTTAAAAATAATATTGTAAAAAAAGGGAAAAAAGTAATTATTTGTGAATTTTTGCTATTTACTTTTTGAAACAAATAGCTTATACTTTAATGCGTTAAAATAATGTGGAGGGGAAAATGATGAAACAAAGGAATCCATTAAAAAAATATTTTTTTAATAAAAGCAGTTTGATTCTTTTATTTTTGATTGTGTTTTTTTCTTTTGCACTATATTCATATTCATTTTATGAGTATTCGAAAGTTGATATGGCGGTAGTATCAAATGCAAAAGCAGAAATAAGTATATCCGAATATAATAGATGGAAAAGAGTTTCAGAAGTAGCATTGATTATTTTTTCTGTTTCTGCGAGTTCGCTTGTTTCGACTTTGTTAATTGAAAAAAGAAACTCAAATAAAATCATTGAAGATGTTTTTGTAAGTGATTTTTTTACAAGCGATAAATTTATTAATATCATGGGGTCCGAACAAAGAAAAATCACATTAAAACTATTAGAAAAAAATTTATATTTTAATGGATGTGATGAGAAATCAAATATGTACAGCGCGATACGGAACAAAATTCAAAATTCTGTTTTTGACCATGATTTGATATACAATTCATATAATATTGATGTTTCGTGTGTAGTAAAAAAAGATTTTATTGAGAAAAAGATAGTAAGGACGACATTCATTGGGTCTTCAAAGAAAAATGACAATATTAAAGATTTTGTTTTGCTTTCAGGTAGCTTTTGCATAATGGAAGGCGTAGAACCTGTCTCAATTGAAAAACTAATAATTGATGGAAAGACAATTGATTTAAATAAAATAAAAAAGAAAGAACCTAAATATAATAACATATTAGATCACAAAAAAGGATACTTGAAAAATATAGAATATGTCTATACACCGTACTTGAATTTTTCAAGAAAAAAAAGCATAAAAATAACAATGGAATATGTGACATATTGTCCACTTTCTGATAAAGCTTATTCGTGCAGACTTCCATATCCATGCAAAAAATTTGATTTTAAGTATGATATTTCTAATAAAGATTATCGCCTGATTCCGTATGCTTTTGGATTTATAGATGACGCAAAGGATTCTCCGAATCATACTGAAGACAAAAGAAAAGTATCTATCAAATTTGAAGATTGGATATTCCCTTTAGATGGTGTTTGTGTTTACTTAGAGAAAATTTAAAAAAAATATTGCATTTTATTGCAAAATGGTATATAATACGTAGTGAAAGGAGGTAGTTGATAAGATGTATATGGAGGAACAATGGGCATAGCAAATGCTTTTATTTATGATTAGGTAGCTTAAAGATTATCTACTAATACTGTATAAATGAAATTTTTTAGATAATTTTTCAACCTCAAAAACTGTATTTTATCCCCGAACTATCACACGATAGCTCGGGGATTTTTTGCGGTTATTGAGATAATTTTGACTTGCATTTTGACTTGCATACTTGCATTTTGACTTGCATTTTTAGCGGTAATTTGCGGTAAAAATAAGCGGATTAGAGAAGCTGAAAACAAGAAAAAAGCCTTATTTATCAACGTTTTCATTGATAAATAAGACTTTCAGTAAGTGGTCGGAGTGGCGGGATTTGAACCCACGGCCTCTTGGTCCCGAACCAAGCACGCTACCATCTGCGCTACACCCCGACAACGCTTGAATATTATATACTATAATCATCATAAAATCAAGTGTTTTTCTAAAAAAATTTGATTTTTTTTAGAAAAACAGATGAATTGAGATAAAGGAAAAATAAATGCGTTAGTGATAGGACATCTATTGCGGTAATTGCTTATTTCCTGTACTGTTATTTTGCAGTGCTTTTTTGCTGAAACGCCGCAGGTGCGTCACTTGACTGAGAATCCATTGACTTTTTCGAGCTGTGGGCGTAGAATTACGGCAAGGTGAAAGTGCGGGAACACTGAGGCGAACAGGCGCCGTCCGTCGGTGTGTTTCCGGCTGTCAACTTTAACTTGTTGAAAGGATTGATCTTATGATCGAAAAAAATATGCTTGGAAAATTCATCAGAATAAAGAGAGAGAATGCCGGACTTTCTCAAAAGCAGTTTGCCGAACAACTCTTTGTGACCGAGTCGGCAGTTTCAAAATGGGAGAGGGGAGTTAATTATCCCGACATCACAATGATCTCCGACATTTGCCGTGTGCTGAATATAAGCGAAAAGGAGCTTATCACGGCTTCGGATGACACAGCATATCGGCAGATGAAAAAGCAGTCGGCAAAATATGAGAGAATTCAAAAGCTTACGTTTTGGATCCCGACCTCGGCATATATTTTTAGTTTTATTATTTGCCTTATTTGTGCCTTATGCGGCGTCATGCCGTTTTCGACCCTGTTCATTGTTACGGCAAGTCTTTTTTGTGCATTTCTTTTCTTTCCGTCGGTTACGAATTTTTTCAGTAATCAAAAGCTGCTTGCCTATCTTGCTTCATCGGCGATAGGTGTTATGTTGTTGCTTGTTGTATGCGGAATCGCAACAAAGAGCATCACATGGATCCCGACAGCGGTCATTGGGACATTGCTTGGGTATTCTGCCGTATTTCTGCCGATTGTTTTAAAAAAATATTCAAAAGCAGGATTTGTTTCAACGCATAAAACATTTATAAGCATTATCGCCGATACGGTGCTGACAATCATTCTCGTTGCAACGGTTCAAATTCTTACACCGATAAATTTACGCAGTGCGGAACTGACGGTGCTTTATTGTTTCTGTCCGTTGCTGATAACAGGTCTTGTTGTCAGTCTCAGACTTAACGGGCTGATAAAAGGCGGAATTTGTACGGTTATATTCGGTATTTATGCTTTCTTTGCGAACTATTTTGTCGGCTTGGTTTATGATGTTCCGACAGACATGGCAATCAATCTGTCGGATTGGGCAACATATACCAACGGAAATGTGCTGCTGACTGTGCTGGTCACATGCGCTGCGGTTGGAATAGGTCTCATCGGCTGTGGAATAAAGAAAAGCAGAAAGTAAATAGAAAAGGGCTGTGACATTTTTTGCCACAGCCTGATTTTATTTCAATATATTTTTTTCAACATACTTTGATGTCATTGCGTTGAGCAGGCAGTTGTAGGTCATTTTAAAATCTACGACCGAGCCGACTTTATAATCGTCGCCGCAGTCGGTTACGTCAAGAACAACGTGATCACTGCTGCCGCCGACAGTTTTCATTCGCTTGTCTGCACAGATAAGTCCGGGCAGGTAAATATCCTGCTTGCCGATCGCAACTATTGCACGCTTCATCAGCTTGTCGCAGTCCTGCGGAAGAGTTTCGGGTACACTCGGCTTTTCTTTCAGCTCGATGATTTCGGCTTTAAGAATGAAATTGTCCTCTCTCGCTCCGTCAAAGGGAACATCATAAACGGGAATGTTGCCAAGAAAAATCGACTCACCCATTCGCATATTGTTGATGACTTTCGGCAACTTGCCGTCAAAAAGCATATTTATTGAGCTTGACGCACCGCCGGAAACTATCGGAAGGTTAATATTGTATTCCTTCTGAACTTCATTGACGGCGTTCTCAAACAGAGCCATGTTTTTTTCACTCGGGAGCACCTCGTTTACACAACTGAGGTTCGTTCCTACGCCGTAAAGCTCAAGGTTCGGCATTTTGAGGATCTCACCCGCAAGAGACTTGAGCTCGTTTGTATAGCAGCCGTCACGCAAGTCGCCGCATTCATACATGAGAATGACCTTATGGCGCTTATTCTGCTTCTTCGCTTCGTCATTCAGTGCACGGAGCACATCAAGCTCGCTGTTAAGGCTGACGTCGGTGAACTTCACAACGTCGCTCACCTGCGAAAGCATAGGAGAGCGAATCAGCCATTTTTCAGCCTTGATATCAACAAATTCCATGAAGTTTTCAACTCTGGAATCGCAAATTGCCTTGATTTTGCCCTCCTCGACGAGGTAGCGCACAAGAGGCTCATAGCCGACAAGCATCTTGGTAACGACCGAGAGAGACATTCCGTTTTCTGAACATCTTTGCTTCATTATTTTAAGGTTATGAAGTATTCCGTCCGGTCTTATTTCGATACATGGAAACATATTTTTACTCCGTTTTCTGATCTATGAAACGTCTTACGGTCTTGAACGAATTGCGCTCGATTTCAAAAAAGCTTTCGTCAAGCGGCTTGCACGGTTCGCAGCCCTTTGCCTTGAGAGCCTCGTTGATTATCTTCTCCGTGTACCACGGATTCTTTACGAATACCGGACCGAGCGCATTGGTGAAGATAACGTTTTTGTATTTTGCACCCTCGGTTTGATCCTTGTCATTGTTGCCCTTGCCGTAAGTGAGCTTTCCGAGTGCGATTGACGGGTCGTTAAGGAAGAAATCAACAAGGTGAATCTGAACCGCCATGATTTCAAAATTTTTGTCCTCGCAGAGAGAGAATTGAAGATCGTCTCCGTAAATCTCGTTGCGTTCAACAGCAGTGGCGTCAAGAAGTCCGAGACCTTCAACAACAGAGCCGTCGCATCTTTTTGTGGACTTGATGAGAACCATACCCGTTGTTCCGATTGCAATAATCGGTTTTCCTCTCTCGGCGAAGTTATAAACGGCATCGCCGTATTTTTTGATGCTTTTTACTATTGAAGCCGCGGTTTTTATTTCGCCCGCATTCATAAAGATAATGTCGGAATTCTCAAAATCAATCTCCTGAGCGAAGGTGTCAATACGGTTGATTTTAACGTCGAGACCCATTGCCTTTCCGACACGCTCAAAAGCCATGAGATTTCCGCGGTCGCCGTGGAGATTAAGCAGGTCGGGATAAAGCCATGTTATATTTAATGTGTTCATTATTCGTTACCTCCGTACTGCTTTGTGGATTTTTCAAGCTCATGGTATTTCTTGAGCCACGTGATAAGGTAAACATTGTCAACGTCGAATTTGTCAAGCTCCTTGAGAATTGCCTCGTCGCTGTCGTTCGGAAGTATCGAAATGTCATTTCTGTCGATACCCGCATAAATCATTCTGTTTGCAGTGTCATATGCAACGGCCTCGGAGAAGCAGATATAGTGCTTGATGTTGTTCTTTTTAAGCGACTCAAAATCAACGTCAAAAGCGTAGAATGTGTTGGTATAGTACGGGTCGAAGTCCTTGAGCTCCTCCAGACCCATGAGAAGAAGCTTCGGCGAATCGTCCTTTGCGATATAGTCAAGCGCAGTCTGGAGAGTTTCGGGATTTTCCTGTTTGATTCTGATATATTTGAGTGTCTTGGTCTTGTATTTGAGGGTTTCCATGCGGCCGCTTATGTTTTTAAAGTTTGAAAAGCTCCTTTGAAGCTCCTCGTTTGTCATGCCGAGCTTTGTGCAGACGGCAATGCAAAGCGCATAGTTGAAGATGTAGAAAGGCTCCTTGTTCGTTACGGTGAAGCGATATCCGTTACAGTCGAAGCTGCACTCGGAGAAATCAACGTTCTGAGCGTAGAAATCAACCTTTTTCTCGGATGAAAAATCGCAGCCTGCGCAGTGAAACTTGCCGACATTGTCAACGTTGTAATAATCGAAAATAATCTTGTCGTTGCACTTGGGGCAGGGCATTGTTACGTCGTAGAACTTGTCCTTGACGAAAGAATACTGAGTTTTGTCAACGCCGTAGTAGTATACCTTGTCGGAAAAATCCTCGAAGGATTTTGATCTCGGCTCACCGTCATTGAGGAAGAAGGTCATGCTGTCGTTAAATACCTTGCGGAATTTCTGAACGATGTAATCCGGCTCGCCGTTACGCTGGACCTGATCCTTCTGAAGGTTTGTTATGCATATCTTCTTAGCCGGGATATATTTATAAATACCGGCAAGCGAACGCTCGTCGATTTCAAAAGAGAAAAACTCCGTTGTAACCTTGCCTGTAAGCGTTGAATTGCGGATGAGAGCTGTTGCAATTCCGCCTATCATGTTGGCACCCTCAAGATTTGAGCAAACTGTTCTGCCGGAATCTCTGAGAGCGTGAACTATCATATTGTTGGCTGTGGATTTTCCGTTTGTGCCCGTGATAAAAATAACCTTCTCGGGGTCGATTCCCGTAAAATGACCGATGAAATCAGGCATAATTCTGTTTGCCTTTGCGCCGGGCATATTTGTTCCTCTGCCCTTGGCAAAGATATTTGAAAAGAGCATGAGCCCCTTGCCGATGAGCAGAGTTAAGATGAATTTTAGCTTTTGCATTTTGATCCTCCCGAATAAATAAAACGTTCATTTAATTAACGCTATTATTGTATCACATTTAATTGTAAAGTCAACATTGACAGGCAGAATGAGTGAATATATTTTTTTGAATCGCAAAGACTGAATATAACAATATTTTTTCTTAATCGCTATTGACAACACCCCCTTTTCGGGGTTAAAATATTCGTATCAATTCAATGGAATTGCCAAAATTCAATGTGAGGTGAGATTTCAGTGAGTAGTGACAGTAGCTACGGGCAACGAAACTTGAACAAATTCAATAATTTGCACAGCATGAATACCGTTGCAGACGTCCTCTCGCGAGATCGGAGCTGAAATTACGCCTGCAGCGCGGTTTTGTGCCGTGCTGAAAGGGGCGCTTAAAATTGGACACTATGGTTGAAATCATCAGCAAGATGCTTGCCAACAACAAATTTTCTGCCATCAAGGAAATGCTCAGCGAAATGAATGTCGTTGATATTGCCGCCTTGATTGAGGAGATGGAACCGGAAAACCAGGTTCGCCTTTTCCGCTTGTTGCCCAAGACATCATCGGCTGATGCTTTTTCTTATTTGCCCGGCGATATTCAGGGTAATATCGTTGACGCAATCACAAATTCCGAGCTTGAATTCCTTATGGAGGACATGTTCCTTGACGATGCGGTTGACTTCCTTGAGGAGGTTCCGGCAAACGTCGTAACCCGTGTGCTTGCCCACACAAAGCCGGACACGAGAAAGCTAATTAACAAATTCCTTCAATATCCCGAAAATTCGGCAGGAAGCATCATGACTATCGAGATGGTTTCTTTCCCTGAGACCTATACCGTTAAACAGGCGATAGAAATGATAAGAAAAACCGCTCTCGACAAGGAGACGATTTACACCTGCTACTGTATGGACGATAAACGCAAGCTTGTCGGAACGGTTCCGCTTCGCAAGCTCATTGTTGCTCCCGAAAATCAGATCGTTAAGGACATCATGGAGGACGACGAGCAGCTCATTTTCGTCAACACGATGGACGACCAGGAAGAGGTTGCCGCAATTGCGAAGAAATACGACCTGCTTTCAATTCCCGTTGTCGATAAGGAAGAAAGACTTGTCGGTATCATCACCATTGACGATATCGTTGACGTCATCGAAGACGAGAACACAGAGGACTTTGAAAAGATGGCTTTGCTGTTGCCCTCTGAGGATTCATATCTTAAAACAGGCATTTTCACCCTTTACAAAAACCGAATCGTGTGGCTCCTTATTCTCATGGTTTCGGCAACCTTTACGGGTCAGATAATCGAGGGCTTCGAGGATAAGCTTTCAATGATTGCCGGTCTGACCGCCTCCATTCCCATGCTTATGGACACCGGCGGAAACTGCGGCAACCAAGTTTCGACCCTTGTTATCCGTGGACTTGCCCTCGGCGATATTAACATCAAGGATTTCTTCAAGATTATCTGGAAGGAAATCCGAGTTGCCGTTCTCTGCGGCTTGACGCTTGCCGTTGTTAACTATGCGAGAATGTGGATCATCAAGCTGGTAACGCACAATGACATTTCAAGCAACACATTTATAGTTGTTTGCCTTGCAATGATTTGCGCCGTTATCGTCGCCAAGGTGATAGGCTGTGCATTGCCGATTCTGGCAAAGCTTTTGCATCTCGACCCTGCACTTATGGCAGGACCGATGATTACAACTATTGTTGATGCGCTTACGCTGCTCATTTACTTCGGCTTCGCAACCCTCTTTATCAACGGCGGACTTTTGGTTTAGGTTAAAACAGAATAGTAACGCTTCGTTATCTTCGGATTGCGGAGCGTTTTTTCTTGCACTAATCAGGAAAATATTATATAATCAGCATGAATTCTATGTTTCTATTTACGAGAGTGACCGCCAAGTGAAGCTTGAATTTTTCAACACATGTGCCGAGCTCCCCGACGCAGAACCCGATAAGCTCTTTGACAGATTCTATCGAGGCGACAAGGCTCGGACACAGAAAAACGGAGGCTACGGGATTGGACTTTCTGTTGCACGTTCGATTGTTGAAGCAAATCGAGGAACGATAGATGCCGAATTTGCCGATAACGGAGTAAAATTTAAAATTAGATATAAAAAATAAAAAATCGCACCGAGTTGAAAAATTCGGTGCGATTTTATCTTGTTAAGATTTGACGGATTTAATCCAACTCAATCGTTCTGCCGAGGTCGAACGAATAAATTACCGTGCCGTGAATTTTTTTGCCTGTGCACTCGTGCAGGGCAAATTCGTACATTTTCAACTGCTCCTTGTAGCGGCTTTTCAGCATTTCCTCGTCCGTTCTGCGGTCGGTTTTGTAATCGACTATAACCAGTCCGCCGTTCTCTTCAAAAGCGCAGTCGACATAGCCTTGAACGACTATTGTCTCATCAGCCGAGTTTTCGGCGATATCGGGGTATATGTCACCGGCACGAATGCCGACTGTAACCTTCTTTTCACGCATAATAAGCGGCGAATGTTTAATTCTTGCGGCGATTTCATTCCTGAAGAATCTTTTGAGCTTATCACGCTCAAGTATTTTCGCCTCGTCCTCTGTCAGGTGATGCTCCGCGACCATGCGTTCGATCTGTGCGTCTACGTCGAAGCTCTCGGCAGAATAATCGAAAAATTCCATAAATTTGTGTGTTGCCGTTCCTCTGTTCGCCGGATTCATGCCGCTCTTGCTCAAGAATTGCGGCTTCTCGGAAGCAAAGTATTCTGTCGAGAATTCCGTTGCTTCAAGGTCTGAGGGTGAAACCTTTGCCATAATGCCTGCAAGCGATGAATACGGGTATTTATACTCGGTTTTGCGCTTTATTTTTTCCAAAAGATCGGGGTCGGCGGCAAGCTTTTCTCCCTCACCGGTACTTTCAACCGGTGAACCGAGATCTTTTATCAATTCGAAGTGCATATTTCTTGCTGCCGGGAGGGTTATCGGCGAGTTTTCACCCCAAAGTGACGCTGCATCGGGATGACGGATAAAACCGAGAAGAAGCCAGTCTGCCATTGAACTTTTTGAAAGCAGAGCAAAGGGCATTATATGCTCCTCTTTGCCGATTTCACCCCTGATTGCGGAAAGCTTCTTTTCCGGATTGTCATATCTTGTGATGCAAATCAGTCTTTCCTTGGCTCTCGTCATTGCAACGTAAAGAACTCTAAGCTCCTCGGAACGTCCGGAAATTTTTTCGGCAATGTCAATTGCTTTTTTGCCGACGGTCGGGTATTTGCATTTGCGCTTTGAATCACGCCGCTCAAAGCAGATACCCATATCCGGGTGGTAGGCAGCAACATTCCTTGCGGCATCGCCGTTGAACGGCGCATTGAGGTCGGCGATTATGCACACGGGAAATTCAAGTCCCTTGCTTTTATGAATCGTCATAATATGCACAACGTCTGCGGCTTCCGAAACGTCTGCAGCGGCTTCAAGGTCGCTGTTTTTACGCTGAATTCTGTCGATGAAACGAATAAAGCCCGAAAGTCCGCGCTTACCCGAGTCTTCGTATTTCTTTGCGTAGTCAACAAGCATGCTGAGGTTTGCTTTGCGCTGTGAGCCGTTCGGCATGGCGGAAGCAATGGCTTTACAGCCTGTTTTTTCAAACATTTCTTCAAGGAATCGGTCACAGGGGAGAGTTGCACTGAGCATACGAAGCTCGTCGATTTTTGAGAGAAATGCAATGCATTTTTCATTGCCGCTGTCGGCGGCTTTCCTTATGCAATGGTAGATCGGCTTTTTGCGTTCGTCAATTCGCATCTGAGCCAGCTCGTCCGCAGTGAAGCCGAAAATCGGCGAGAGCAGAATTGCCAGCAGCGGAACGTCCTGGATGGGATTATCCGTCACTCTCATTAGACTCAGCATGGTGCTGATTTCTGGCGAGGCAAAAAATCCCGACTTACTTTCGATATATGACGGTATGAGGTTTTCGGCAAGTATCTTTTCGTATATTTCGGCTTTTCCGCCGCCTGCCGAGCGCAGAAGAATACAAAAGTCGCGGTACGACGCTTTTCTGTAGCCGTTTTTATCCTTTACCTTCATATCGCCCGAAAGAATTTCGTGTATCTTATCGGCAATGAACTGCGCTTCGCTTTCTCTGCCGACTTTTTCCGCCATATCGCCGAGAATATACATCTCGGCTTCGGGGAAGCTGCTTTCTTCATAATCCGCCGCCGCAACAAGCTGTTCATTCTCGTTGTAATCGACCGAACCCATCTGCCTTGACATTATCTGAGAAAAGAGAAAGTTAACATTTTCCGTAACACCCGAACGGCTTCTGAAGTTGCGGTCAAGCGTAATTTTTGCAGGATAGTTGTCGCACTCAAAGTCATTGAGAGCGTCACGCCGTGAAAGGAAAATTTCGGGCATTGCCTGGCGGAAACGATAGATGCTCTGCTTGACATCGCCGACAGTGAACATATTTGTTTCATCCCTCGAAACAGCCCAAAACAGAGTGTTTTGCAGGTCGTTGACGTCCTGATACTCGTCAACAAGGATTTCTTGGAAACGCTCGGCGAAGCTTTCGGCAAGCGCTGTCTTTTCGGCGTTGCCGCTCTCGTCGTATTTCACAAGAAGCTTCAGCGCAAAATGGCATATGTCTGAAAAATCATAGCTGTTCGCCGCCTTCTTTTCTTCGTTGAGAATTTCGCCGTATCGCTTAACCGCTTCAATGAGCTTTTCGGCAACAGGGCGAAGATAATCCATGTCGTCTTTATTCTCACTCTCAGACGCACAGAAAAGCGGCGCAAGCTTCTTCAATTGATCGGTAAGAACTTTTTTCTGTGCCTTGACCGATTCGGATTGGACAGAGGAATACTTGTTTGGCAAGCGGCCGAGACTGCCGACAGAAGCTGAGGTGACAGCACTGCGTATCTCGTCCCATGAGCCGTTCTCAATCACCTTGGAAAGCTCGTCAAACATTACGGCGTTGTTGGCGATTCCGACTCCGTATTTTTCGCCGACAACGGGATCGTCCTTGCCCGATTCAATCATTTTGCCGCAGAGCATACGGCAATATTCAACCGACTTTGCCGTATAGTTTATGATAATTTTGCCCCACACTTGATCACGCAGGGGAGCGTCGGTATGATATGCGCTCGTAAGACTGTCGAGAAAGGCTTCCGGCCTTGCAAAAGCCATTGAATCGTTATAAAGCTTGCATATAAGGTCGGTCAGCGCACTGTCGTCCGTGCCGTTTGCCATTATGCCTACAAGTTCGACGAATTCGGGCGAATTCTCTCTGTAAAGCTCGTCCATAACCTGTGAAACGGCGTCGTCACACATCAGGGCAAGCTGTGAATTGTCAAGAATCCCGTAGTCGGGGGAAATCTCTATATCGTGAAAATTCTCACGAACAATGTCGTTGCAAAAGCCGTCGATAGTACTTATTCTCGCAAAGGGGAGCAGAAGTGCCTGACGCTTGAGCAGATCGTTATCGGGAGCCTTGTCGATTTCGGACATGAGCGCCTGATAGATTCTGTCTTTCATCTGTGCGGTTGCGGCTCTGGTGAAGGTAACGATTAAAAGCCTGTCGGCAGGACAAGACTCTTTTTCATCCATGAGCCTTTCGATAACACGCTGAACCAAAACAGCCGTTTTACCCGAGCCTGCCGCGGCGGAGACGAGAATCGAGCCTTTGCGCGAGTCAATCGCTTTTTTCTGTTCTTTTGTCCATTCAGGCATTCTCATCACCTCCTAATTTTTGCAAGCTTTCGGAATGGTTCGGGCTTGTTATCTCTCTCGTCGGCGTATTTTCGTCAACATGGCAAACGTCCTTGTAGTCGCAGTATTTGCAAACATCGTTGTAGGGACTTTGACTGTTGGCTGCATGCGCCGGCATAACGTGAATAATTCCGTTGTGAAGATCAACTGCCATTTTTTCGAGTATTTTTTCACATCGCTTCATCAGAAGCTCCATTTGTTTTATTGAAATAAGATTGCCGCCGTTCGTGCCGTCCTTCTTGATTGAGGCGGGCACGAACATTCCGCTGCCGCTGTTATCCATCATGTAAATCACACGGCTGTCGTCAAGCACCATGCCGTTCATTTTTGTTCCTTTGAGTTTTTTCTGCTCAATCGTTTTTTCGTTCTCGTCGCGCTCCGTTTCAACGAAGGGAGCATTAACGGGCATATACAGAATACCGGCAGGAGTAATATTTTTGTAATTCCTGAATCCGTTTTTCCATATGGCGAAAAGATATATAAGCATTTGCATATTCAACCCGTAGAAAACCTCGTTGAGGTCGAATTTTTTTCCTCCGGATTTGTAATCGACAACCCTGACATAGCTCGTTCCGTTCTGTTCGGCAACGTCAACACGGTCAACCGAGCCTTTGATTTTAAGCGTTCCGCCGTCGGGCAGGGGAATGTTATAGGTATCAACCTCGCCGTCGCTGTCAATGCTCAGCTCAAATGCGACAGGAACAAAGTTGCTGTTGGCAAATTCTGCAACAAGCCTGTCAACGACCTCACAGACGGTGAGACCGAGCTGACGGAAGAGGTAATCGAATCTTTCACCCATTTCTTCGCCGGAGGTCAGATTTTCTTTGAAATATTCCTCAAGAATGTCGAAAACGCATTTGTCACGGTCTGCTTTCTCCATGGAGCAAAGTCCGTCACTGCCGTATGCGGAAATCAGCTTTTCAAGTATATAGTGTATCGCTGTGCCCTTTTGCATCGGATCAAGCTCAGCGGTCTTTCTCGGCTGAGCGTTCAGTCCGTATTTGCAGAAATATTCAAACGGACACTTGTGATAAACTTCGGTTCTCGAGGCTGACATATACATGTTGAGCCCGAAAAGCTTGGTTGCGATTTCCTTGTCTCTGATTTTGATTTCTTCTTTGTTAATTCCTCTTTTGAGGGCAGCAAGACGGTCGGAATATCCGGGAACAGCTTCGAAATATTTTTCAAGCGTGCTGTGCAGAACGGTGTTTTTTTGCGTCAGCTCCGCCATGATATCGAAGGCGCTTTCGACGCTTTCGATCCTGTCGGTGTCGTCAATATCAACGGTGTCAATAACGGTGAGCTTCGTAAAAAGCTTTTTTATCTGAGTGACGATTTCCGAAGGGGAAACCTGTGCGCCGTTTATGTCCTTGCGAAGATATGTGACGTAAAGTCTGTCGGAGGTTGAGCAAAGCGTATTGTATGCTATAAAACGCTCCTCCATCATTTTTTCTTCAAAGCTGTCGTCGGTTTTCAGTTCAAATTCGGCAAGCTCACGCCGCTCGTTCTCCGAAAAAATGCCGTCGGAATTCGGAATCATCGGGAAAACGCCGTCGTTCATTCCGACGGCAAATACGATTTTCGGCGCAGAGGTCTTAACCCTGTCCGCACTGCCGATAGTGATTTCGTCAAGACCCTGCGGCAGGTTGCCTACGGAATAGGTGGAAACCAACAAATCAAAAAGCTCTCTGAATCTTGACGGCGTGAGTCGCACTCCTTCAAGAGAGTCGGCTATACGGTCGAGCATTTCCATTGTCAGTGACCATATTCTTTCCTGTTCGGAGGCGAGCTCGGACTGTGAACTCTCATTAAGCTTTATCGCAAGCTTTTTGAGATTTTCGCCAACATTCATGTCAATGAGCAGGTAATAGATAGCCTGCGCCGCTTCAAGTGACGTGAAGTCCCTGAGCTTGACTCTGAATTTCTGCAACGGTGCAACGAGCTTTATTCTTGTGTCATTTATTTCCCTGAGCTCGGCGGCATCCTTTTCAAGCATTTTTTCACCCAAGCCGTTTGGGTGAGCAGTCCATTCATCAAGCCATTTTTTACCGTTTATCTGCCACATAAGCGCATAGTTTTCGATTTTTGCGATTTCTTCGATTGTAAGGTCGGTAAGACCTGTTTTTGCAAGTCGCATAAGCGCGTCTGTCGAAAAGCCCGATGTACCTATTTCAATCGCACTCCTGACAAATTCAATCAGCGGCTCAGAGGTTATCGGTTGACGCTTGTCCTCGAAAACGGGAACGCCGTTCTTGATAAGGGCAGAGCGAATCTGCCTTGAATAATTATTTTCGCTTCGCGAAATTACGGCAATGTCACGGCAACGGATATTTTCGGTTCTGATGAGTCTTTTGATCGTGCAAGCGACGAACTCACATTCGCTTTCAAAATCCTCCGCCGAACAAAGAGTGATTTTTTTCGTTTTTTCACCGTATATTTCGGCACCGCCCGAGTAGAGACCTTTTTCAAGGGCATTAAGCTCGGGGTCAATGCTGCCGTCACGGGTGAGAAGCTCAGGCTTCGCAATATCTGTTCCGCTCTTTTGTGCACAGCGGATGAGCTTGCGCTTTGTTCTGAACGTGTGGGCAAAAACGCCGAATTCATCATCTGCTTTGTCAACACAAAGCGTCACCCAAGTTTCGGCGGATTGGTGCATAATTCTTTCGAGCACGGCATATTCCTGCGCCGTGAAGCCGCGAAAGCCGTCAACGAAAACCTCTGCACCGTCAAAATCTCTGTGTTCGTCCAAAACGTCGCAAAGAATATCAAGCGCACAGTCATCGTCAAAATAATTCTGCTCAACCAGTGCGGTGTATGTCCTGTCGATAAGCAGTATTTCGCCGAGCTTATCTTTAAGAAGCGACGGATTCAGCTTTGCGAGCGTCTCTTCGATTTTATCGGAGGTCACAGAGCACTGACGGAAATCTTTAAGAGATTTGAGCATCTGCAAAATTACGGCCGGACTGTATCTGTGGCGTGAATAGACCTGCAAATCGTCACCCGCTTCGTCGAGAGCGACACTCATCAGCATGGCACGGGTGCTGTCGTCAAGAGACTTTTCGGAATTCAAACCGTATTTCTTCAAAAGATTCTTTGCAAGGAAAGAGAAGCTGACAACATTGACCCTGTCGGCACCCCGAGCACCGAGCATTTCAAGCATTTTTTTCTCCGTATGGAAGGAATACTGCTCCGGGACGACGAGTGTAACCTCGCCGCCCTGTTCGGTTATTTTGCGAATTTCTTCATAAATACGTGCGGTTTTGCCGCAGCCGATCCGTCCTGTTACAAGTCTGAGCATATTTTCCATTTTCCTCCGTGCTTTAATGATATAATTATATAATAATCGAGCATTAAAAGCAACAATTAAAACAAATCGACAGCACCGAAAAAGGTACTGCCGATAAGATAAGTTATATTATGTTAAGTAAACCTGTTTTGCTCGTGAAAACATTTTCTTCGTCAAACTGTTTTTCCCGCTGACGTTCAAGCGTTCTTACCGTTTCAATTTCATTGTCGTCGGCATATGCGCCCGTGATCGCCACCGTAGCAACCTCGGAAAATGAGCTTGTCGCCTTTTCGTTGGCTGCGTAAGCGACTATCTTGTAGAAGTATTCGCCCGACCGATTTGCAGAGAAGTCGGTGAAGCTCGTACCTCTTACGTCGCTGATTGCAACATAAACGCCGTCAACGGCTCTTGAACGGTAAACAACATATTTTTCCGCTCCGTCGACCTTGCTCCATGTGAGATTTCCAAAGCCGTTTTTATCATTTTCGACCTTTGAAACAACCGGCGCAGGGAGCTTTGCCGTGATGTACATGATTTCGGTAATGTCGCTGTCATATTTTTCTTTATCAGCAATGGTCTTGAGCTTGTAATAATATCTGTGACCCTCTTTAACGTCCTTATCAATGTAGCTTGTTGTGCTGCTGTCAAGCTTTTTATGTTCCTTGAATTTACCGTTTGAGCTTTCACATCGGTAAATTATGTAACCCTTTGCTTTGTCAACCTTATCCCAGCTTATGCCTATTTCGTCCTTGGCAATATTTGTCAGCTTGATATTCTGCGGCTTGCCGATCAGAACGTTGACGTCAACCGAGGAAAAAGCCGAACCGTAATTTGTCGTTGCCGTGAGAGTAACCTTGCCGTAGCCCATGCCGGTTATAATTCCTGTATTGCTAATAACGGCAATGCTCGGATCCGAGGATTGCCATGTTACGCCTTTATCGGTCGAGCCGACAGGGAGCTGCGCCCACATGATTTCGGCAGTCTGACCGATACCCACGTTAATTGAGGTTTCGCTGAGAACAAGCTGCTGAGGAACGTCACTGACCGTTACAACGGCATACATCGGGCCCGTGTAAAGATTGCCGTTTATCGTGGCATACGCTCTGTAATAGTATGTGGTTTTCGACTTAAGCTTGCCGAATTTTTTTGAAACGCTCATGCTCAGCGGAATTTCCTTGCTTGATGATGACGAAACAACGGGATATTTTGTAAGGTCATTTTTGTCAGCGCCGAAGTAGAAGCCTGCCGCCGAAACATAGTTTCCGCCCGTATTCCTGATCGAACCGTTCAGCGTTGCGTCGCTGCTTGTTATACCTGTCGCCGTGGTGGTTACAACCGAGAGATTACTTCCGTATGCGGTTGAATTGGAATGCGAACCGCCCGAGGAAGAAACGGAAGCCGCAAAGGCGTATGAGCCGACATAGGTTGAAGCGTCGTTATATTTCGGAACTCCGTAGCCGAGGACATAGGAGGCGTTCAGCTCTCTTGTTCTGCCGTTGCACATATAGCCCTCGTCGCCGTCCGTGTTGCCCTCGATGGTATAGAGACTGCCGCCGGAAACGCCGGTTACGATTCCAATGTGCTGTGCACTTGAGCCGCCGCTCCAATTAAAGAATACCATATCACCCGGTTTGGGAATATAACCAGAGGAGCGTGAATAATAAATCGACCTGCTTTGATACCAGTCGGTAAGCGTTACGCAGTTGCCGAGCCGAGGAACGACAGAGGAAGGGATGCCTGCCTGAGAAGCGCACCAGGATATGAAGTAAGCGCACCATGCGCCGTTCGGCTCACCGAAGGAAGCACCGTATTTTGTATAGCCGCCGTCGCTTGCGGATGAAATCGGATTACCGGAGCTGTCAAGTTCCGTATAACCAAGCTGGGTTTTTGCAACACCTATTAAGTCTGCAATGTGCGAACCGGTGTTTCTGTGAGTATTCGGATAGTAGTCGGGATAGCCGGCCGCCGCCGCTTCAAACGCAACAGAGAAGCACAGCGCAACTATCATAAGCAATGCGCCGATACGTTTTATGCCGTTTTTCATTACGTTCACTATCCTTTCTTAAGACAATTTGTGCTGTGTTGCCTTTGTCCGTATAATTTTATTTTATCAAATTGCCCGTTATATGTCAATGGAGCAACGTGGTAATGATGCCTGTCAAAGTTCCGAGAATCATCAGTCCCGCGAGGACGAGAGCAATTATTTTAGTTGTGCTTCTGTTCATTCTTTTTGCCTTTCTTTTTGAAAAATCCCGCTTTTGAGAACGCCGTGGTAAACATTCCGGTGAGTGAGCCTGCCGCACCTATTATAAGGTCGATCATTGTGTCGATGAGTCCCGCCTCGGTATTGAAGCCCGAGCGCTGAAGATTAAGACCGTAGAGCCTGTCCATTGTGAATTCGTAAAACTCCCAGCCTGTCAGGAGCATTACGGAAAACGCAAGGCCGAACATTGCGGCAAGCGCCGGACTGAGCTTCTTGTCCTTTGGCTGTCTGCTTTGGATTATGACGGCGAGCTCATAGCTGCCTGCGGCGGCGATATAGCCTGCAAAGAAATGCTCGGGAATATCTATGTGCTCAAAGGTTGTGAATTTATTGATGGTAGAGCCTACGACGACGCCGAAGCATATTAAAAGATTGAGCATCGTCTGCACACGGTGAGGAAAGAGTGTGATAAAAGTTTTTCCTCCGAGAAGCTGAAAGAGATCCCACAGAAAAGTAAAAATTATCGCAAAAACCGCCTCAAGAAATTCCGTTGTGTAGCCGGTTAAAAGCATGACTGCGCCCCATATGAAAAGGAGCCCTCGACACACATACCATGTCACTTGAACGGCGGTAGGTAATTTCGGGATTGAATTCAATGTTTTTTTCTTCATTTTAGCACCTTATTTTTTTATGATCTTCCGCCTGTAACGATATTTAACAGCTTGGGAGCGATTTTTCCGAGCACAAAGTGAATGAACGCTGCAGCGGCAATTATAATTATGATGAATAAAAAGCGAAGCGTAAGGCTTGCAAAGAACGCATACGGTATTTTTGACACGGCCGGGATCAAAAATCGCCTGAATTCAAGAAGCGGCTGATGAATTGCATAGACGAGAAATGAAATTCGATAAGCTTTTTTGCCTTCAAAAGCCGTAAGGTCAGGCATAAAATACAAAATCAGCACCGGAAGAATTCTGACAAGCGAATCCTTTGCAATTCCCGTGAAAGCCCCTTCAAAAAGTATGCCTGCAAGAAGCAGAGACAGGATATATTTTATCTTATCGGTTCCGTCGGAATTCTCCGAGAAATGACCCATAAACGCTCCGATGAGAAACGACGGGAGATATGAAAAAACCAGCCTGATATATCCGTAGGAAAGAATTTGCCTGCTAACGATGTTGTCGGTGTTGTCCAGGCAATATATAAGCACGGTCAAAGCCACGGTTGCGAGCCAGCCGATGTTTTTATTTTTGAATAGCAAAAGAAAAAGCGGCGATAAAGCGGTCAGCAAAAACAGTGCGTAGAGATACCAAAGCGCACCGTTCGGCGGCAGGCTTTTCATCAGAAATACGCCGCAGAGCAAATCTTGAAAAAGCTTGGAAAAAACAATTGAGCTGTGACGTATGAGCGGTATAACGATCAGCGGAACAACTGCGGCAAATTCCCAGATGAAATACGGCACCAAAAGCGAAACCGAACGTTTTTTTAACTTCTCTGCATAATTCTTAAGAGTCAGATTGCGAAAAAGCAGGAATCCGCTGATTGAAAAGAACCAGCACATAGCAACAAAAGCCAAAGCTTCGGCAGATGAATCGACAATACCGATTGCTTTGCCGTCAAATGAGCCGAAGGGCTCACCGCTGTAATTGCAATGATAAAAAACAATTATAAGGGTCATAATAAATCCGACGGATTTTATTGTGCTGCTCATTTTCTTTGTAATCAAGCATTTACCCCCTCAGATATCCGCAATATTCATATTATATCATCTGTAAGCCCTTTCGTCAACAAATAAGAAAGTAAAGATGATAATAAAAACAGTTGCATTTTTTATAATAAGGTTTTATAATAATTGACGGAAACCAATAAAAGTGAGGTTGTTTAAAATGTCAAATCAGGTTTTAGTCGAAACATCGGCTCGCCATGTTCATGTCACACAGGAGGTTCTTGAAACTCTCTTCGGCAAGGGATATGAGCTTACAAAAAAGAAGGATCTTTCTCAGCCGGGTCAGTTCGCTTCAAACGAAAGAGTTCAGGTTATCGGATCCAAGAGCAGTTTTCCCGCTGTATCAATTCTCGGCCCCGTTCGTCCCGAGACTCAGGTTGAGCTTTCAGCTTCCGACGCACGTTCAATCGGCGTAAACGCACCCTGCCGTGAGTCGGGCGATATCGCAGGCAGTGGCGCATGTAAGCTGGTAGGCCCCGCAGGTGAGGTCGAGCTCAGCGAGGGCGTTATCGTTGCAAAGCGTCACATTCATGCAACTCCCGAGGATGCCGAAAAGTTCGGTCTCAAGGATAAGGAGATAGTTTCCGTTAAGATCAACTCCAACGGACGTTCGCTTGTTTTCGGTGATGTTGTCGTAAGAGTAAGCCCCAAGTATGCCCTTGCAATGCACATTGATACAGATGAGTCAAACGCAGCTTTCGCAACTCCCGGCATGATGGGTGAGATAATTAAATAAGCTGTAAATTTAAAAAAGACTGCTCCGAGTGTGCTTCGGGGCAGTTTTTGTTTTTGTTGAGATGTGTTGTATAGGTTCGGTAAAAGCACAATTCGTAGAGGTCGATGTTAAGTTCGGCAGAAGCCTCCCCTTGGCACCGTGCAGGGCGGGAATATTCATATGCAAAAAAGCTTGACTAAACCACAAGATATAGTGTAAAATATACTTTGTATCTTGGAAAGTATTGCTTTAGAGAAAGGAATGGTCATTTTTATGGCAAAAAAGACAAGCTACGGAAATAACGATATTGTGGCGCTCAAGGGACCCGACCGGGTTCGTAAACGTCCTGCTGTTATTTTCGGCTCCGACGGATTGGAAGGTTGTCAGCATTCCGTTTTTGAAATTTTGTCAAACTCAATTGACGAGGCTCGTGAGGGATTCGGCGATAAAATAATTATCACGCGCTTTCTCGACAAGTCGGTTGAAATTCAGGATTTCGGCCGAGGAATTCCGGTTGACTATAACGAGAAAGAAAAGAACTATAACTGGTTCCTTGTTTTCTGCACTCTTTATGCAGGAGGCAAATACAACACGAACAACGGCGGCAGCTATGAATACTCACTCGGTCTTAACGGACTCGGACTTTGTGCCACCCAGTTCGCCTCGGAGTACATGGAAGCCGAAATTCACCGTGACGGCTGGTGCTATAAGCTCAATTTCAAAAAAGGCAAGGCCGTCGGCGAAATGGAAAAGGAAAAATACACCAAGAGGGACACGGGCTCACGCATAAAATGGCGCCCGGATCTCAAGGTCTTTACCGATATCGACATTCCGCTTGAATATTATCAGAGCACTATTAAGCGTCAGGCTATAGTCAACGCAGGCGTTAAGTTTATTCTCAAAAATCAGCTTAACAAGACTCAGTTTGAAACGTTTGAATATTGCTACACGGACGGTATCACGGATTACGTCAAGGAGATTGCCGGCGATAACGCAATGACAAGTGTGCAGACGTGGAAAGCCGAGCGTGTCGGACGTGACCGTGACGACCTCAATGATTACAAGGTGCTCATCAATTCGGCGCTTTGTTTCTCAAACAAAAATCAGCTCAAGGAATATTACCACAATTCGAGCTGGTTGGAGCACGGCGGCGCACCCGAAAAGGCGGTCAGAAATGCGTTCACATATCAGATCGACGCTTATCTCAAGGCGAACGGAAAATATGTAAAGAATGACCCGAAAATTAAGTTTGAGGATATCGAGGACTGTATGATTCTCGTTATTTCCTCGTTCTCAACCCAGACCTCATACGAAAATCAGACGAAAAAGGCTATTACAAATAAATTTATTCAGGAAGCGATGACGGATTTCTTCAAGCATCAGCTTGAAATCTATTTCATAGAGAACAGGGCAGAGGCTGAGAAAATCGCCAACCAGGTGCTCGTCAACATGAGAAGCCGAGTTAAGGCGGAAACAACACGTCAGAGCCTTAAAAAGACGCTTTCAACCTCGAACGACCTTGCTAACAGAGTTCAGAAGTTTGTCGACTGCCGCACAAAGGACGCAAGCGAACGTGAGCTTTTTATCGTTGAGGGTGATTCTGCTCTCGGTGCCTGTAAGCAGGCGAGAAACTCTGAATTTCAGGCACTCATGCCCGTCAGAGGTAAGATACTCAATTGTCTGAAGGTTGAGTACGACAGAATTTTTAAAAGCGAGATCATAACAGATCTTATTAAAGTACTCGGCTGCGGCGTTGAGGTCAAGAGCAAGGCGATGAAGGGTCTTGCACAGTTCAATCTCGATATGCTCAGATACAATAAGGTCATTATATGTACAGATGCCGACGTTGACGGTTTTCAGATAAGAACGCTTATTTTAACGATGATATACAGACTTATGCCGACCCTCATTGAGGAAGGCAAGGTCTTTATTGCGGAAACTCCGCTTTACGAAATCAACACGAAGGATCAGGTATGGTTTGCCTATACCGAAAAGGAGAAAGCGCAGGCTCTTGAGGAGATAGGAAATCAGAAATATACAATTCAGCGTTCAAAGGGACTCGGTGAAAATGAGGCGGATATGATGTGGATGACGACAATGAATCCCGAGACTCGCCGTCTTGTCGAGATTCTTCCCGAGGACGCAGAGAGAACGTCACAGATATTTGATATGCTGCTCGGGGACAACCTTGCAGGACGTAAGGAGCACATTGCCGACAACGGACATCTTTATATCGACATGCTCGATTTAAGCTGAGAGGAGTGGTATGAATGGCTAAGAAAAAGAAAACGGAAAAGCCCGTTGAAAAAATGGATCAGAATACCCATATTCTCGGCGCAGGCGAGGTTTTACGTCAGAATATCACCGATACGCTTGAAACGAACTATATGCCATATGCAATGAGCGTTATTCTTTCACGTGCAATTCCCGAGATTGACGGCTTCAAGCCCTCTCACAGAAAGCTCCTTTATACAATGTATAAAATGGGGCTTATCAACGGAGCAAGGACAAAATCGGCGAACATCGTCGGTCAAACTATGAAGCTCAATCCCCACGGCGACGCTGCGATTTACGATACGATGGTTCGCCTTTCGAGAGGCTACGAAGCGCTTTTGCACCCGTTTGTTGACTCAAAGGGTAACTTCGGCAAGGCGTATTCAAGAGATATGCAGTGGGCGGCTCCGAGATATACAGAGGCAAAGCTCGCGCCGATCTGTACGGAGCTTTTTGCCGAAATTGATAAGGATACGGTGGATTTTGTCGATAACTACGACAACACAATGAAAGAGCCGAGCCTTTTGCCTGTGCGCTTTCCGAGTATTCTCGCCAACCCGACGACAGGTATTGCCGTAGGTATGGCAAGCTCAATTTGTCCGTTCAACCTTCGTGAGCTTTGTGAAACGACGATTGCGCTCATTAAAGATCCCGAAGCCGATATTTCCGAAACGCTTAAGGCTCCGGATTTCGCCGGCGGCGGCCTTCTTCTCTATGACAGAGATGTTATTGACACGATTTACAAAACAGGTCGCGGCGGCTTCAAGATAAGAGCGAAGTATAATTACGATAAAGACGGAAAGTGCATTGATATCACCGAAATTCCGCCGACAACGACTGCCGAAGCGATTATCGACAAGGTTATCGAAAAATTCAAGTCCGGATCTCTGCGTGAAATCAGCGATATCCGTGACGAAACGGACAAGTCGGGACTTAAAATTACAATCGACCTCAAAAAAGGCACGGATCCCGACAAGCTCATGCAGAAGCTTTATAAGGCTACTCCTCTCGAGGATACATTCTCCTGCAACTTTAATGTACTGATTGCGGGTGCGCCGAGGGTAATGGGAGTCGGCGAGATACTCAACGAGTGGATAGCATTCAGAACAGAATGTGTCAAGCGCAGAGTTTATTTTGATTTGAGCAAGGCTAAAGACAAGCTTCATTTGCTTGAAGGTTTGCAAAAGATTCTTCTTGATATCGACAAGGCGATTAAAATAATCCGCTCGACCGAGGAAGAAAGCGAAGTTGTTCCCAACTTGATGATTGGCTTCGGTATTGATGAAATTCAGGCGAATTATGTTGCCGAGATAAAGCTTCGTCACCTCAACCGTGAGTATATTCTCAAGAGAACGCAGGATATCGAACAGCTCAGAGCCGACATTGAAAAAATGGAGGATATCTTAGCTCATAAGTCGAAGATAAAGAAGATTCTTGTCAATGAGCTGACCGATGTTGTAAATAAATACGGTCAGGACAGAAAAACCCGGATCATATTCGCTTCAGAAGTAGCTGAGGAGGAGACCGAGGAGGAAATTCCCGATTTTCCTGTCAATCTTTTCTTCTCAAAGGAGGGCTATTTCAAGAAGATAACGCCGCAGGCGCTCAGAATGAGCGGCGAGCAGAAGCTCAAAGAGGGCGACGAAATGCTGCTTGAAATCGAAGCGACTAATAATACGGATTTGCTGTTCTTTACGGATCAGTGTCAGGTATATAAAGCAAAGGCTGCCGATTTTGACCTCGGCAAAGCGAGCCAGCTCGGAGATTTCGTTGCAAATAAACTCCAGATGGACAGCGGCGAAAACGCAATTTACATGGTTTCAACGCTCGACTACAAGGGATATGTAATGTTCTTCTTTGAAAACGGAAAGGTTGCAAAGGTTGACCTTGCGTCATATCAGACCAAAACGAACAGAAAGAAGCTTATCAAGGCATACAGTAACAAGTCACCCATAGCGGCAATAAGAAAGATTGAAGAGGATTGCGATCTTGTGATTGAATCAACGGCAGGCAAGCTGCTGCTGTTCAACACAGGGGCAATAGTTCCAAAGACAACCAAGGACACTCAGGGTGTTGCGGTCATGACGCTGAAAAAGGGTCATGTTGTTAAACTCGTCAGGGATTATCGCAAGGGCGAATTTGCAAAGCCCTACAGATACAAGACGAAAAATCTTCCTGCCTCGGGAGCAACCCTGAGCGCAGAGGACGCCGGTGAACAGCTTTCGCTGATATAAAGGCAACACCGCACAAACCGACGAAAAATTTTGCTACGCAATTCGCACATCTCAATTTGTGCGATATTGTCCGAAAAAAATCGCCGCTCACTTTAAAAAGTGAACGGCGAACAGCGGAAAACTGCAAACGCCGGTTATTTATAATTTCCGCTGACGGCGGCTTGTTTTTTGCCGCCTGATATTATAATGAACCGATTTTTTGCAATAATTCATTGAAATACTTTGCTTTCTGAAAAAATTATGGTAATTGCTATTGCATTTTGTGAAAGTGTGTGCTAAAATAAATCGGTAAAAATACTTATGGAGGTTTGATTATGAGTGCTTTGCAGTATGTATTCGGAGCAGTTCTTATAATTCTTGCGATTTTCCTTATAATTGTTGTTCTTCTTCAGGAGAGCCGTTCGGCAGGCCTTTCGGGAGCTATTTCCGGCGGTGCCGACACATTTTTCGGCAAGAGTAAGGGCAGAACTATGGAACAGAAGCTCGTTAAGCTTACAAGAATTTCTGCAATCGTTTTCTTTATTCTTACACTTGGCATTACGATTTTCTTCATGTTCAAGTATTGATTAAAATTCAAAACAAATGAAGCAGGTAACTTCGGTTATCTGCTTTTTATTTTGCTCATTTTTTGTGGGCAATTTTTTTTTGCAAAAAATTTATTTTCTAAACTTCAGCTAAGGTAAGCCCGTTATGCTATAGACAACAAAAACAGCAAGGGAGTGATAAACATGAACTTCAGACACGAATTTAAGCACGAGATAGGCTATTGCGATATGCTCGCTTTGAGGTCGAGGCTGTCGGCTGTTATGCAGCAGGACCCTCACGCAATCAACGGAAGATACAAGATTCGCAGTCTTTATTTTGATAATCCTGACGACAAGGCTTTACTTGAAAAGGTGAACGGTGTTGACCGACGTGAAAAGTTCCGCCTTCGATGCTACAACGGCGACACATCTTTGATTTTTCTTGAAAAAAAGATAAAGGTCAACGGGCTTTGCGCAAAGGAGCAGACAGTTGTTGATCGGGAGCAGGCAATGGCTATCGTCAACGGAAATGACTTTGACAACGGCGGGAATGAACTTTTGAAGGATTTCAGAATAAAAACCGAAACGCTCGGGCTGAGACCGAAAACAATCGTTGATTACGTACGTGAGCCGTTCGTTTTCCCGGTCGGAAATGTTAGGGTGACAATGGACTACAACATCAGAACCGGAATGAACTGCACGGATTTCTTCAACAGCGACTGCGTAACCGTTCCGGCAGGGGATGCGCCGATAATTCTTGAGGTCAAATGGAATGAAGTGCTTCCGTCACTGATAAGAGACATAGTACAGATTCCGAGTACACGCACATCGGCTTTTTCAAAATATGCGGCATGCCGTGTTTACGGCTGAAATAAAAAATAAAAAAGGAGTTGCTTTTTATGAGTTTTAACGACATTTTCAAATCAAGCTTTTTGGAGAACATAACCTCTGTTTCACCGCTCGATATGGTGATTTCCCTGGCACTTGCATTCGGCATAGGTCTTTTCATCTTTTTAATTTATAAAAAAACCTTCGCCGGCGTAATGTATTCGTCAAGCTTCGGCGTAACTCTTGTGGCACTGACAATGATATCAACCTTTGTAATTCTCGCCGTAACCTCGAATGTGGTTCTTTCACTCGGTATGGTCGGTGCGCTTTCAATCGTAAGATTCAGAACGGCAATCAAAGAACCGCTCGACATTGCGTTTCTCTTCTGGGCAATTGCCGCAGGTATCGTTCTTGCCGCATGTGCAGGTGTTCTGATACTCGGAGTCGCATTAGCGTTTGTTTACAGAAAGAAAAGCTAAAAATAAGGGGCGGTTCAATGTAAACGGCCCCTTAAAGTTATTTGATAATTTTTACATATTTCGGATCGTTTGATCCGTGGTAATTATATACTACATTTGTTTTGCGTATCCGATATATTTTTATTTTGTCGGATTCTTTGAGCAGTACGGTTCCTATGTATTCCTTTGGCATAAATGGCGGAAATTCTTTCCTGAGTGTGCAGTGCCAAAAGCTCGTTTTCAGTGAAACAAGATCACAGCCGATTGTCACAATGTATGTGTATTTCGAAGTATCAAGCTCCAGTTTTGACGGATCTATGCCGATATCCCTCAAGCGTTCCGGGGATGTGCTTATGACTCCGTTCTCATAATCGCTGACGGAAAACCAGAAAATATTTTGCATCTCTTCGCTGATTTCCTGCGGCTTGTCAAAGGAATAAACCTCGGTAAAATTATATCTGTGCTCAAGAAATATTGAATTAAGAACAACAATTGTCAAAACTATTGCAGCTATTATAAATAATTTTCTTTTTCCTTTCATCTTTTCCGCTCCCTAAATCAACCGTCATAAACGCCCATTATAACAATACCGGTGACGGTGAGAAGGATGCACACATAGTGTTTCCACGAAAGCTTTTCTTTAAGGAAAATTCTGCCCCAGAGGACGGATGCAGCGCAGTAAGCGGAAATAATCGGCGCCGAGAGGGCAAAGTGCTCACTGTCGGCAATGGCATAGATATATGCAAACTGACCTGCCGTTTCAAACGCTGCGCCGATATATTTCGGAGCTTCCTTTTTCGGAAAGAACTTATCCTTCTTGATGAATTTAACATAAATGAAGCAAAGTATGCCGCAGATGAGGAATGTCAGTTCATATGAAGTGTTGGCGGCATCCTCGTCAAGCTTTTCAAGAACAAGGCTGTCGGCAAAAGATCCGAGTGCATCAAGCAGACAGTAAATAATCGGCAAGAGAATTGCGAGAACACTTTTTGTATATTTATAGTTGCTTTTGCTCTGGCGTGCCGCTCTCAGGTCATCATCCTCTGTCATTTCGGCAATGCTGAGTCCGACAATGCCGATGGCAACAAGGGCGATTGCAATGTACTGAGCCTTAACGAGTACTGCCATTCCTGTGATTATGCTGATAATAGAAGCCAATGAACCGGATGAATTGCAGATCGGAGAGGAAATCGAAAGCTCGATAAAACGAAGTCCGACATAGCCGATCGTCATTGACGATATGTAAAGGAATGAGACGGGCAAATAGGTGAGCATGGTTTGAAAAGTGAAGTCAACGTCGGTAAAAATAAGCGTGTATGCAGCATGAAGGCCCATAACAACACCGACTGCGGTGACCATCTTCAGTGCGCTGTGTTTATCCTTTGAGTCGGCGCAGCCGATTTTTGAAAATAAATCCGAAAAGCTCCAGCAAAGCAGAGCTGCAATAGAAAAAATAAACCATTTCATAATAATAACAACCTCAATATACTAATTTTTTTTCAACATATAGCGTCCCGTCGGCAAGGCTGATTTTGCCTAACCCGAGGAACTTCTTTGCGGGAGAATAAACACGGCAAAAGCCGTCGTTTTTTTCGCCCTTGATTCTGTTGAGGTCGAGTTCTCCGCCGTTTTCAAAGCGTGTCGCCTGCTTTTCGCTGACATTGACGGCAGTGTAGCAACGAAGCATTTCATCACACGGGGTGATCAGTTCGTCAATTCGTCCTTCGTCGGCAAGCTGCTGAACCGTTTCAAGCGTAACGGTTTTGTCTATTGAAACTCCGTTGGCTTCAATGCGTCTGAGTGCGGTTATTACTGCCCCGCAGCCAAGCTCGGAACCGATATCGGCGGCAAGCGAGCGTATATACGTTCCGGCACTGCATGAGACCTCGATCTCAAATTCGTTGTTTTCGTCCGGAACGTCGAGAAGCTTTATATAGCGAATAACCACATTCCTTGCTTCTCTTTCTATTTCGATGCCCTGACGGGCAAGCTTATATAACCTGACGCCGTCCTTTGAAACGGCGGAATACATCGGAGGAAGCTGACTTATTGAGCCGACAAAACGGTTGATTACCCCGTTGAGTCTGTCAACGCTGATGTTAACAGGATTTTTCTGAAGCACCGTACCTGTTATATCGAGCGTGTCTGTGACGGTGCCGAGTAAAACTTTTGCACGGTAAGTCTTGTCATGAGTCGGCAGGTACTGTGAAAATCTCGTCGCTCCGCCAAGCATGACAGGAAGCACGCCGGTTGCCATTGGATCGAGTGTGCCGGTGTGTCCTGTTTTATTTATTTTCAGTATTCTCTTGACTCTGTTTGCCGCAACAAAGGACGTAAGCCCCTCAGGCTTGTCAAGAAAAATGAATCCTGTCAAAATTATCCCTCCGTGAGAGCATAGTGCGGTTGAATTATACATTATAGACGAAAAAAAGTCAAATATTATCTATGTATCAGAGCGATTGTCACATTGAAAACATGAAAAGTTTGTGCAATTAAAATATTTGCGTCAATATAAGTACAATTTTAATTGTTAAAACGACCAAAAAATATCTGTTAAATTTGTTACAATCTTCAAAAATTGAGAAAACAACGGATTTTTTGTTGACATTGATTAATTAATGGGATATCATATAAACGTATCTTAGTCCTGTGAGGTGTGCGTATGAGCAAAATTCCGATAAATTCGGATAAAGTTTATGCGGCACGTTACGGCGATAAAGCAGCAATGAATGAACTGATTTCATCTCTTGCGCCGACTGTTGAGTGCATTGCCACAGGCTATGTCGGACGGTGTCCGATGAGCCGGAGCGATCTTATTCAGGAGGGCATGATAGGTCTTCTCGGTTCTGTTTACGGGTACGACCCTGATGAGGGCGTGAGGTTTGAGACCTTTGCAACGGTTTGCATTTCCAATCGCATCAAAAGCGCCGTGCGAAATCAACTGCGGAGCAAGCATATGCCGCTCAACGGATATGTTGACATTGACGACGTTGAAATCAGCGACGATATGTCTGACCCGCAGACGATGATAATTATGCAGGAACGGTTCGAGGATCTCAGCGAGAGTATCGAAAAAAAGCTGACGGATCTTGAAAAAGATGTGCTGAGGCTCCATATCGGAGGTCATAATTACAGTTCTATTGCCGAAATGCTTTCAATAAGCGTCAAAAGTGTTGACAATGCTTTGCAAAGGGCAAGAAAAAAGCTCAAGGAAAAATGATACCCCTATGCCTGCGCTGTACATAACGTTTAAGGACGTGCGCAGAGCGTAAATAAAATTTAGCGAGGTAAATTATCATGTACGAAGACAAGACGTTAGTATGTAAGGATTGCGGTCAGGAGTTCACTTTCACCGCAGGCGAGCAGGAGTTCTACGCTGAGAAAGGCTTTGTTAACGAGCCGCAGCGCTGCAAGGCTTGCCGTGATGCAAGAAAGAATGCAGTCAGAGGCGAGCGCGAAATGTTCGAGGCAACATGCGCTAACTGCGGCGGCGTAGCTAAGGTTCCTTTCCGTCCGAGAGAAGACCGTCCTGTATATTGCAGCGAGTGCTTTGCAAAGATGAAGGAAGAGGGCTAATTACCGAATAATTGAGGAGCTGTATCAGAGTTCGTAAAAGCGAACAACGGTACAGCTCCTTTTTTTAAGTTGAAAATCACAGATTGCCGTGAATGCCTTAAGAATTTGAAAAGCCTTTAAGAAAATCATCTACGTCAAAGCTTTCAACGGTTTCCTTTGCCATATCGGGTTTTGAAGTCTTAGGCGGATTATATTGTCCCTTCGGCTTACCGAAATCCTTAAGATAACTGTCGATTTCCTCCTCGGAAAGCTCCCCGTTATGCGGCAAGGTGGATTGAACAGTGTTTTCTTTTATAATCTCTTTGAATTGACTCGGGCTTATCTCGGCTTTATCGTTGAAAGCCTCAATGTTAATTACTTCTTTTTCCTCATGCGTTTCAATCGGCGCTGGATTTTTTGTTTTTTCTTTTGCTGCGACGGTTGATTTTTTTTCGCTTGTTTTTTCTTCGGCGGATTTGGCTGAAGAAGCTTTTTTACAATATATTGCAACCAAAGCAAGGGAGATAAGCTGGGTTGCAAGCATATGGATCATAAAGAGCCATTTGGTGCTTTGATCTACAATATGGAGGCTGTTTGCAAGGAAAACATAAAGAAAGTTGTCGATAATCGAAATATATACCGCTCCGCTTACTTTTGCAAGCATGCCCCATTTCAAGCCCGTTATAAACTCGTGAACAAGATAAAAAATAACTACAAATGCTGCAAGCTTTACAATATCCTCACTGTAGTAGTTCATGGCAAAATTTCGTATCAATTTCGGAATAACGAATGTCATGTAAAGAAGTGCCTGAAAAATGTTTGCCACCTTAAGGGTCGTAAGCTTCTCAAGCTTGTGGAGCAAAAATCCGCGGAAAAACATCTCCTTGAAGCAGGCGGCAAAAAGAGAAGTCAAAATATAAATCGCAATACATAAAGCCGGTGTGAGATATCCCTCGGTTTGCACATAGCTGAGGCTCGGCGGAGTGAAATTGATATCAATGGCATTTGGATAGATTATCTTAAAAAATATATATTCAAATATTGAAACAGTTGCAATCGGGACAACGGAAAAAAATGTGCCGAAAATAAATGCGGATTTCAGTTTAGTTGCTTTTCTGCGTATACCAAAGGTTATGAAGTGTTCCCTTTTGAATACAACTGTCATCAAAAGTACTGTTAAGCAAAGAAAACGCGAATAAAAATTATCGCCGAGAACCGTGAGATCGGATTTGAGAAAAAACACATCCAAACAGTATATTACAAGCATTATAAGATACATTGAAATAAGATCCGGTAATGCTTTGCCTTTCGGATTGCTCATCGGCTCACTCCTTTTTAAGTATTTTTCGCTGTAATTATATCATGGATTAACAGACTAATCAATACAACAATAAAAATTTGATTCCCATGCAGGGACATAAGGATGATGAGCAAAATAAATTCTGTAATCCCGACATATCGAACGGATTTTCAGCGGCAGAGCGAACAGGTCGCTGTTGCGATGATAGGCGCAAACATAAAGCTTAGGGCGAAAGGTTTTTATTGTTTTCACGGCTCCGTCAAGTGCCTTCTCTTCGCTGCCCTCTATATCCATTTTTAACAGAGTAATTTCTTCTCCCTTGAGAATACCGTCAACGCTGTTTGCATCAACTTTAATTTTGCCGAACGATGAAAGCTTTGAATTTCTTCCCTTTTTCTTTTCAAAGAAGAGGGTTTCTTTTTTATCCCATGCCGCAAGATTAAATCTCTCGATTCTTGAAAGCTCGGATGTTTTGTCGAATAGCTTTTTGAAATTTTTTTCATCGGCCTCAACGGCATAAATTTTTTGATATTTGTTATCGGTTACGTTGAGTAATTCTCTTATCGTGTCACCGTCATAAGCGCCGAGATCCATGATAATTTCATTATCGCCCGGGCGAAGATAATCGAAATATATTTCTTCTTTTTCTCTCTCGCATTTAAAGAGATATTCCGTTTTACCGCTGACTTTAAAATTGAGAACATCAATATAGCTTTGCCGTGATTTTTCATCGCTCAAAAGAGAATACGCTTTATCAAATTCGCTGTCATGTTCTTTAATATATTCTATTGAAAAAATACCGTCGCCGACAACGGGAACGTCGGGAAAATAAAGCGTGTGTTCTTTTGAAAGCTCCTTAACTCTCGCAAGCATTTTTTTGTCATGAACCGCAAATGCCATTACAATAACGAAATCATTGTATTTCTCCTGAACTTCTGAATATTTCAGCACCTTTTTGCCGTGGAAGCTGTGACCCCTTACAAACTCGTCGCTCGCAAAAATATCGGCAAAATCAACGCCGATGCTTTGAAGCTTTTCGATAATCATATCCGCTCCGTTTCCCATGCCGTAAATAACGATGGGAAGAGTTGTTTTTATTAACGAATCCCAGACGTTTTTTTCGTGAATTTTTTCAATCATTATTTCATCGCTTTCTATTGCTTAATTGCCTTGTTTTATGATATACTAAATTGAAAAAATAATCAAGGCTGTGATGAAATGATTTTTATGTTCAAAGACATAAAAATAATTGCCGACGGGGAAAAAGCAAAATTCGCCGCCGAGCTTTTCGCGGAAGAAATTGAAATCAGAACAAGTAAAAAGCCGCTCGTTTTCGACAAAAAAACAGGCGACTGTTACGTTGAACTGAAGCTCGTTGACGAGAGCGAAAGCGAAGATTTTTCGATTGAACATGAAAAAGAAATAATTACGGTTACGGCGCATCGTTTGCGAGGCTTGATTTACGGCTACTCTGTTTTTCTCAGAAAATGCAGGGTGATTGACGGTGAGCTTGCACTGACGAAAGATATAAGCGGAAAATATTCACCGTATATGCCGATAAGAGGTCATCAGCTCAGCTATACGGACATGAACAATACATATGAGACGTGGGACGAAAAGCAATACGAAAGATATATCCGTGATTTGATGATGTTCGGAACGAACACGGTTGAGGCGTGTCTCGGCGACGATGAAAAGCACACGGATTTGATGAAATACAGCTTTGAAGAAATCACAAAAATTAAATCGCAAATTTGCGAAAGACTTGATATAAATTTTTCAATTTTCTGCGCTTATGCAAAGAGACTTTCCGACGAAGAAAGCAGCGATTATTTCTGCGGCTGTTGTCATAATATACCGAAATTTAATTTTTATTTTCCGCCGGGAGGAGATCCGGGTGATTTGCAGGCTGAAGACTTTTTTGTGCGCTGCAAAAAAATAAAAAAAGATCTGCAAAAGGAATTTCCGGACATTGAGCTTTGGCCGTCGGCTCAGGCTCCGCATCAGTATGCCGATTGGGGCAAACGGTTTATAAAAGAAATGGCAAAAATGCCCGAGGAAATCGACGGACTTATTTACGGGCCGAATCATCCGTTTACGCTCGATGAAATGCGCCGCTTTGTTGATGTTAAATACCCGATAAGATACTATCCGGATATTTGCCACAATTTGCGCTGTGAAATTCCCGTTCACTTTGACCGTGACGATTGGCACTACGCCTATGCCGCAACGCTCAGCCGTGAAGCAATCAACCCGAGACCGAGCGAGTACAGGCTGATTCACCGCCTGACGAAGCAATATGTTTGCGGCAGCGTTTCTTATTCCGAAGGGGTTAATGACGACGTTAATAAATTCGTTTTCGGCGCACTTGATTTTGACCCCGATGCCGACCTCCGTGAAATTCTCAGGGATTATGCCCGTGCGTTTTTTTCGGGTGAGGATTGCGAAAAAATCGTTGACGTGATTTTTGGAATGGAGCAGAGCTGGAACGGTGACCCCGCTGAGAATTGGTCGGTTGAAAATGTATACAGGGCGCTTATTGAAATGAAATCGGATAAGCTAATGAAAAACTGGAGATATGTTCTTTTCCTTTTCCGAGCGAGCTGTGACAAAATTGTTCGCGACAGAAGAATTTTTGAGCTTGATTTGATTGATGACGCAAGGACTCAGATAAGAAAAGGCAATATTGAGCTTGCAAAAGAAATTCTTTCAACAGACTTTGACGAAGAATATAAAAATTTGCGAGCGGAATTATTCCCGCTTGCAGAGAAGCTTTTTAATCTTATCGGAATGCAGCTTGATGTTGAGCATTTCGGCGGAATGAACGTCGAAAGAGGTTGTGTTCTTGACACGATCGATATGCCCGTGACGGACAGAAATTATCTTTTTAATAAAATCAAAAGTCACCCCGACAGCGATTATCTTGCTGAAATATTTGACAGGAACAGGGTTGAAAAGGACGAGTATTATTTCTCGTTTGCCGAGCACGGCTTTGAGGTCTGCGGCAAGCAAAAGGGCGAATTCTATATGAATTTCCAAGGGGACGATAATGCCGATGCAAGGCTTCCGATGTGCATTACCAAGGTTTATGACCATTTCAATTTTAACTGTAATGTTGCGGGGCTGACAGGCGGCGATTATAAGTTGCGAGTGACATATAAATCACGCCCGAACGAAAAAATAAATCATCATAAAATTACAGTGAACGGCAACGTTATTTATGACGGGCCGCAGTTCGGCGGCAGACGTGACGGGGAGTACGAAAAGAAATTCCTTGCCGACGGATATCAAAGTATTGTCTATGACGTGCCGAAAGATTTTTTGCAAAACGGTTGTGCCGAGCTTGAAATTACAGAGCCGCTCGACGGCTTTATGATAAGCGAATTTCGCTTTGTGAAAAAGAGGTGAGCCAATGCCGAAATACAGTGTTTTGCTGACGGTTTACAACAGTGAAAAATATCTCGATGAATGCTTCAATTCGATTTTGTGCCAGACCTTTAACGATTTTGAGGTGGTTGTTGTCGATGACGCCTCGACGGATTCAAGCGGAAAAATATGTGATAAATATGCCCGAAAAGACAGCAGAGTTAAGGTTATTCACAAGGCAAACGAAGGAGTAAACGTTGCCCGTAAAACCGCTTTTGAAAATTCAACGGGAGATTATATTCTGACCGTTGATTGCGATGACATAATTGATCTTGATTTAATTGAAACCGTTGACGGAATTTTTGAAAAATATTTCTGCGATATTGTCATGTTCGATCTGTCGATTTTTGACAACAAAACGGGCAAGGTTACAATTAAAAAGATGTCCGAAAAAAGCTGCTTTTACGATGAAAAAAATAAAAAAGAATTGTATTTGATTTTGCTGAATCGCTGCATGAATTCACTTTGTACAAAATGCTGCCGCAGAGAAATTTACGGCAGGTCGTTTGACTTTTTGAAATATCTTTCGATGTGTCACGGCGAGGATTGGTTCCAATCGGCAATTCAGGTTTACAAAATGAAAACAGGCTATTATCTTCAGCGACCGATGTATCATTATCGAAACCTCGGCTCGAGTCTTTCTCACAGCTTTGACCTCGACTCATTCAGACTCAATTCCGATTCGCTTTCGGACGTGAAAGCGATGATTATTGATGACGGATATTTTGACGCCGAAGTAAAAGCGATGTGGAAGGCATATGCAAGGAAGGTTGTCAATACTCTCTTACTCGGACTTTCAAGTTCCGATTTGAACATGAAAGAAAAAATCGGCACGGTCAAATCAGTGGCCGATACCGATATTTATAAAACTGCGATTGATAACGATGCCGATTACGGTTCGTCAAGAATGACAGTTCTTAAATTCCGCTTGCTTAAAAACAAAATGTACAGATTGCTTTTTGCGCTGATGAAAAGCAGAGGTTCGGGATCTTTTTAAACGGAATATTCGACAAAGTGATGATTGATTATTAATATGATTTTTAGTTTACCGGAAGAAAATATAAGGATAAAACAGAAAAAAGCTTGCATAATTTAAAAATATATGGTATATTTATAATCACCGAAAGGGAGTAGTCGGCGAAAACCGTTACATTCAGCGTCAATTCGGTCAAAAAGACCCGCTTTTGTATTAAACGACGAGACTTTTATTACTATTGCAGTAGAAGTCTCTTTTTTTATGCCGATTCTTCCAAAAATTTTTAAAAAGGAGTTTGTTTATGGATTTTTTCTCTTTTCTGTATCAAAATGCCGTAGATAATTTTGATTACAGAATGCTCATCATGTGGGCGATAGGCGGATTGCTGATTTTTCTTGCAATCAAAAAGAATATGGAACCGACGCTGCTTTTGCCGATAGGCTTCGGCGTTATTCTTGTTAACCTGCCGCTCTCGGGAGTGGTTGACCGTGTGGTAAACGGCTTGCCGCAGGAGGGTGCGCTAAGTATTCTCTACAAGTCAGGAATCGCAAATGAGCTTTTTCCGCTGATACTTTTTATCGGCATAGGGGCAATGATCGATTTCGGACCGATTCTTGCAAATCCGAAGCTGATGATATTCGGTGCGGCAGCGCAGTTCGGAATATTTTTTACCCTTTGCACATCGTCAATGTTTTTTGACATAAAGGACGCTGCGTCGATAGCAACGATCGGAGCGGCAGACGGCCCGACCGCAATAGTGGTTGCTCAAATGCTGGATTCGAAATATCTCGGCGCAATAATGGTTGCGGCATATTCATATATGGCACTTGTACCTATCATTCAGCCGCCGGTAATAAAGCTGCTTACAACGGAAAAAGAGCGAAAAATACGAATGAAATATAAGCCGAGTCAGGTTTCAAAGCTTACAAAAATACTGTTCCCGATTGTGATAACAATAATTGCCGGAGTTGTTTCGCCAAACTCCGTTGCACTCGTAGGATTTCTCATGTTTGGAAATCTTATCCGTGAATGCGGTGTGCTTGATTCGTTGTCTGAAACGGCGCAAAGAGTGCTTGCAAATCTTGTCACGATTTTTCTTGGAATTACCATTGCGACTCAGATGCAGTTTGACAAATTTCTTCGGAGGGAGACGCTGCTTATTCTCGGTCTCGGATTTATAGCGTTTATATTCGATACTGCAGGCGGTGTTATTTTTGCAAAATTTTTAAATCTTTTCCTCAAGGAAAAAATCAATCCTATGATTGGTGCCGCCGGAATTTCGGCTTTCCCGATGTCGGGCCGTGTTGTTCACAAAATGGGCCTTGCCGAGGATCCTCAAAACTTTTTGCTTATGCAGTCGATGGGCGTTAATGTTTCGGGTCAGATTGCCTCGGTAATTGCCGGCGGACTCATACTTAACTTTTTTGCATGATGAAAGGAGATTTATTTATGAATTTATTAGGTTTTAATCCGTACGCTTTCATAGAAACGCTCCCGTATATGGGAAAAGGTATGCTTGGAATTTTTATTGTTATAGGAATTATAATAATTTGTGCAACAATTTTGAATAAGCTGACAGGAAAGAACAAATCAAAAGACAATAAATAAAAACAGCCGCAAAGCAAGCATCACAATTTGCTTTGCGGCTGAAATTTTTTTATTCAATACTCATCGTCGCATAGGCGTTCAATGACATATCGGCGGTATTGCCACCGATGAATTCATAATAGCCCTGTGCACCGACCATTGCACCGTTGTCGCCGCAATATTTAAGCTCGGGGGCGAAAAGCTCCCAGCCGTTCTTTTTGCAAAGAGCCTCCATATCCCTGCGGAGAACCGAGTTGGCCGAAACGCCGCCGGCAAGCACGATCTTTTTATAACCGAGGTCCTTTGCCGCTTTCTCCGTATTTTCGGTCAGGCAGCGTACAACCGCCTTGATATACGATGCGCCAAGGTCGGGAACGTTTATCTCCTCGCCCTTCTGCTTTGCGATATTTATGGTGTTCAATGCGGCTGTTTTCAGTCCTGAAAAGCTGAAATCGTAAGGCGCACCGTCAACTCTCGGGTGCGGCATTTTGTATGCCGTCGGGTCGCCGTCCTTTGCAACACGGTCAAGGTTCAGACCGCCGGGGTAGGGCAGACCCATTGCTCTTGCCGCCTTGTCCATTGCTTCGCCTGCCGCATCGTCATGCGTGTAGCCGACGATTTTAAATTTCGTATAGTCCTTAACCTCGACAATATGGCTGTGTCCGCCCGAAACAACGAGGCAGAGAAATTCAGGCTCAAGCTCGGGGTGGGTGATGTAGTTTGCGGCAATGTGTGAGCGCAGGTGATGAACGGGAACAAGCGGAATACCGCTTGCAAGCGACAGACCCTTTGCGTAATTTACGCCGACCAAAAGTGCGCCGATAAGTCCGGGCGCATATGTAACGGCGATTGCCGAAATGTCGTCAAGAGTACAGCCTGCATCGCTCAGAGCCTTGTTAACGACACCCGAAACGGCTTCGACATGGCGACGCGATGCAATCTCAGGCACAACTCCGCCGTAGATAATATGTTCCTGCACCTGAGAAGCTACAACGCTTGACAGTACCTTTCTGCCGTCCTCAACGACGGCGGCCGCAGTCTCGTCACACGAGGATTCGAGGGATAATATTTTCATTTGATATCACATTCTTTCAATGTCATGATGACCGCATCTTCGGCGGGATTTGTATAGAAATTTTTACGCTCGCCTGCCGTTTGGTAGCCGAGCTTTTTATACAGCGAAATCGCTTTTTCGTTGCTTCTGCGAACCTCAAGCGTAATGAATTCACACTTCCTGCCGAACGCATTTTCCTGCGCCGTTTTGAGAAGCTTTTCGCCGATGCCGAGCCGCCTGTAATCGGGACGCACTGCGATATTGTCAATATACGCCTCGCCGCAAACCTCGTGAACTCCGATGTAGCCGAGAACATTTTTGCCCGACTGAGCGACGAGAAAACGAGCGCTTTCATTGTCAAGCTCCTCGGCGATCCCTTTTTCCGTCCACGGAGCGGAGAAGCAGAGCTTTTCTATCTCGGCAATGTCGGAAACGTGCTCGGCGGACATGGGCTTGATTTCGGCAGTCAGGGCATCGAGAAGCCTTGAAACGAAGCTTTCGATCTGATCCGCACAGGCGGAGTAAATGTCCTCGTCGCCGCCGTAAGGATCGGAAATTTCGGGCTCGGGAACAATAACCTTGAATTTCGGATTCAGCGTCATTATTGCCTGCTTATGCGCCTTAGTCATGCAGACCATGAGGTCGGTTCCGTCAAAAATATATTGGTTGATCTGCCTTGAACGGTGGTCGGAAATGTCCGCACCGTGCATTCTTGCCGCCCAAACTGCAAGCGGCGATGCGCTGTCGCCCGTAAATGCACCGAGACCGCAGCTTTGGCAGAATATGTTTTTAGTTTTTCTGTCGGCAATGAGCCTTTTGCAAATGCCCTCTGCCATTGCGCTGCGGCAGGTATTGCCTGTGCAAACAAAGGTAATTGTCATATTATCATCCTATCAGATAGCGGCTGTCAAGCGTTCCGTTAAAGAATTCGATAACGCTTTTGGCAGCCCTGTTGTTCATTTCACGGAAATTTTCTTTTGTAAAAGGAGCTGTGTGGGGTGTTAAAACAACATTCGGCAAACCGATAAGAGGGGAGTCCGTGCAAGGCTCATTGTCAAAGACATCAATTGCCGCACCCGAGAGCTTGCCCGATTTCAACGCATCGACAAGTGCATTTGTGTCAACAATTCCGCTTCTTGCCGTGTTGATTAGAATTGCTCCGTCTTTCATTTTTGAAAATATTTTTTTGTCTATCATGTTGACGGTGCTTTCGTTAAGCGGAACGTTGATTGAAACGTAATCGCTTTTTGCGAGAAGCTCGTCAAGCTCGGCGTAATTTGCACCGAATTCATCCTTGGGGTGGCGGCAATAGTAAAGCACGTCCATACCGAACGGAACGGCACGCTTTGCGATTTCTTTTCCGATTCCGCCGAATCCGATAAGGCCGAGCGTGTGACTTTTTGCGCCCGGGGTCATGATTCGCTTCCATTCGCCCTTGTTCATGCTCTCGCTTTGCAGGTCGATTCGTCTTGCAAAATAGAGGATATAAGCCATAACGCTCTCTGCAACCGAGCCTTCAACCGTACCGAGCGCACGGGCAACTGCAACGCCGTTCTTTTTGCAGAAATCAATATCAATAGAATCGTAGCCGATTCCTCGGCGGGAGACAATTTTGAGATTTTTGCTTTCTTCTATTGCCTTGTTGCTGATTTTTTCGGGACCGCATATAACTGCGTCAGCATCAAGCACGAGTGAACGTATATATTCCTCGTTTGTGCCGCTGCCTATGTCCTCTTTGCTGTGATCCTCAACTTCAAATCCTGCATTTTTGAGCATTTGAAGAGCTGTTTTGTCATCTGTCGAGAAATTTCTTGCCGTAACAACAACCTTCATTTTGCATTATCCTTTTGCGTCGTACCAGCTCTTGCCGCAATGCACATCTGCGGTGAGCTTTACCTTCATTTTACATGCATTTTCCATCTCTTCACGAATGATTTTTTGAACCTGCGCCTGCTCATTTTCGGGAGCCTCGACAATAAGTTCGTCATGGATCTGCATGATAAGCTTTGATTTGAGATTTTCTTTTTCAAGCCTGTCGTAGACACGAACCATTGCAATTTTGATTATATCTGCGGCGGTTCCCTGAATAGGCATATTCCTTGCGACACGCTCGCCGAAGTTGCGGATCATAGCATTCGACGCGGCAAGCTCGGGCAGATAGCGGCGGCGCTTGAACAGAGTCTGAACATAGCCGTCCTCCTTCGCCTTGGCAATGACATTCTTCATGTAGCTGTCAACGCCCGAAAAATGATGAAGATAGCCTTTGATATATTTGTCGGCTTCGGCTCTCGTTACGCCGATATCATGGGCGAGTGAGAATGCGCCGATGCCGTAAACTATGCCGAAATTGACCGCCTTGGCACGGCTTCTCATCAACGGAGTTACCGCCTCAACGGGCATGTTGAAAACCTGCGAAGCCGTGATTGTGTGGATATCGTCGCCGTTGTTGAAGGCGGATATCATTGTTTCGTCGTTGGCAATGTCCGAGAGAACGCGCAATTCAATCTGCGAATAATCGGCATCAACGAGCACACAGCCTTCCTTAGCAATAAAGAATTTTCTCAGCTCGCGTCCGACGGGAGTTCTGACGGGAATGTTTTGAAGATTAGGTTCGGTCGATGATATTCGACCCGTCTTTGTCTCGGTTTGGTTGAGCGTCGAATGAATCCTGCCGTCAGGCGCAATGCATTTCTGCAAGCCGTCGCAGTAGGTCGATTTGAGCTTTGCAAGCGTTCTGTATTCGAGAATGAATGAAACTATCGGATAATCGGGTGCAAGACCTTCAAGCACGTCGGCATTGGTCGAATAACCCGATTTTGTTTTTTTCTTTGCCGGCAGTCCGAGCTTTTCAAAAAGGATTGTGCCGAGCTGCTTTGGCGAATTTATATTGAATTCCTCGCCTGCAAGGTCATAAATCTCGCTGACCAGGGAGTTGATTTTTTCTTCAAGCACCGCTCCGTATTGTTGAATGCTCTCACGGTCAACAAGAAATCCCGTAACCTCCATTGAGGAAAGCACCTTTGAAAGCGGCATTTCAATATCGTATAGGAGCGGAAGCTGGTCATTTTCCTCGATTTGCTTGATGACCTTTTCCCATGTGCCCTTTAAAGCGGCGGCTTTAAGAGCGGTCTCATTTTCTTCGCTTATTTCGGGACAGAGTGCACCGTATTCCTGCGCCATTCTTACAGGCGAATAGTCGTTCGCCGAAGGGTTAAGAATATAGCCGGCAATCATAATGTCGCTTACTTTTCCTTTTATCCGAACGTCACGCATGAAAGCCCATGAATAGAGCTGCTTGGCATCGCAGGTTATTTTTTCGATTTTTTCATTTGAGAGAATATCGGCAAGCTCAGAAGCAAAAGTGAAACTGCTGTTCTCGACGACGGCAATGAATTCGCCGCAGTCGAAAGCGATTGAAATTATATCGCCGTCCGAAAATTCGGGAATGAAATAAGCCTTATCGCCGAGCCTGATTTCCGAGAGCGACTCAAGGTGCTTGACAGGAACGCTGACTGTTTCGATATCGGTCTGCTCACCCTTGCCGAGGTCAAATTTTTCAATCATTTTAAACATTTCAAGCGAAGCAAGAAGCCTTGAGGCCTTGCCGCTGTCGGGAACGGACGGAATGTAGATATCCATGTCCGTATCAATCGGAGCGTCCGTGCGAATGGTGCCGAGCGCGTGGCTGAGCATTGCGCTGTCCTTGGAATTGACGAGCTTTTCACGGAGCTTGTCCTTTATTTCAATTGTATCAATGTTACTGTAAATGTTTTCAACCGAGCCGAAGCGCTGAATTAAATCTCCTGCGGTCTTGGGACCTACTCCGGCAACTCCGGGAATATTGTCCGAGCTGTCGCCCTGGAGAGCCTTTATTTCAATCATCTGCCACGGTTCAACGCCGTAGTCCTTTTTGATTTTTGCTTTGTCATAGGGGATTGTCTGAGTTTTGCCCATCTTGGTTGAAGCGAGAAGAACGGTCGTCGTGTCGCTGACAAGCTGTAAGCTGTCACGGTCTCCCGTTGCTATGAAGCACTTGTCACCGTCCTTCATCTGAACCGAAAGCGTGCCGAGAATGTCATCGGCTTCCCATCCCGCTTTTTCGACAACCTTGTAGCCCATGAGCGTCAAAAGCTCCTTGAGAACGGGCAGTTGCTGCTTAAGCTCCTCGGGCATGGCATGGCGGCCTGCCTTATATTCGGGATACATTTCGTGACGGAAGGTCGGCTTCTTGACGTCAAAAGCAACGGCAACCCTGTCCGGTCGGCAATCGTCGAGAAGCTTATGAAAAATATTCATGAAGCCGTAAATTCCGTTTGTATATTTGCCGTCCTTTGTGCTAAGGAGCTTTATTCCGTAAAAAGCACGGTTAATTATACTGTTGCCGTCAATAACAAGAAGTCGCATTTTATTTCACCTTACTTAATTTAGCGTTGATTTTGTCGCGGTCGGGTGTGACGTTGACCGAGTAGTAAACGTGGTATATGACCTTACCGTAGGGCGCACCCTGCGGCTTTTTGAGATTTTTAACATATGTGTAGTCAACCGGTACAAGCTTTGCATCACGAGCCTTTGAATGATAGGCGGCGATTTCGGCCGCTTCAACTATCGCTTCGTCGCTTATCTCCCTGTTGTCGCTGACAATTATAACGTGAGAGCCGGGAAATTTCTGCGTGTGAAGCCACATATCATTTTTTGCGGCCGTTTTAAGCGAAAGCCTGTCGTTTTGTACGTTGTTCCGCCCGACGAGAACCCTAAAGCCGTCAGTTGTCCTGTATTCAATCGGCGGCAAGGTCTTTGATGATTTTTTATCAGTTCCGCGCTTTTTCTTGACGTAACCGCCAAGCGAAAGCTCGTTACGAATTTCGTCAATTTCAGCCTGCGTGTCGGCTCGCTCGAGCGAATCCGCAACCGTTTCAAGATAGGCAAGCTCCTGCTTGCTCTCCTCAATGAAGCCGGTCAAAAGCTGCTCGGCAGTCTTCGCCTTGCGATATTCCTTGAAGTATTTTTGTGCGTTCTGCGACGGGGATTTTGACGGGTCGGCTTTAATCCTAATCGGTTTGTTTCCGTCATAGTAGTTTTCAAGGTCGTAGAAAAGCGCACCTTTTTCGAGTCTGTAAAGGTTTGCGTTGATAAGCTCGGCATTGATTCTCAGCTTTTCTCTGTCTGCACAGTGAGCCAGCTCCGCCTGCCTCAGACTGAGCTTTTTTGAAACTCTCGATATTGCGGAATTGAGAAGCTTTACCAAGTCCTGCCCCTTTTGCTTTGTGCGTTCGAGTCGGTCACATTCATAGTAGAACTCGTCAAGAAGCTCGGAAAAACTTGACTTTATCTCCGTTCTGTAGCGGTCGCCGTACTGTTTTATTGGAAAGAAAGAGAAGTCAACGGGCTTGCCTGTCTCGTCCTTGAGCATGAAAGGAACGCCCGGTTCATTCATAATAATATTGCGTAAACTGTCGAGATTTTCGGAGAGATACTCAAAGCCCTTGTCGCTGACCTCGTCGGTGTAAAGCTCACCGAACTCTCCGCAAAGCTCACGGCAGGTGAGAGGAGAGGCACCCTGCAAGGTGCTGAGAACGGCAGACGAAAGAGACTTTGAACGGAAGCTTTTAATCTGTGCGATAATGTTCTCCGTCGTGTGGTCGGTTATGTTGAGCTTGCTCTGCGGCGGCGGTGCAATATATTTGAAGCCGGGCAGAATCTGACGGACCGCCGACTGGCTGAGGTCAACACGTTTGATTGCGTCAACGATTTTTCCGTCGCCGTCGAAGAGAATGATATTTGAATATTTTGCCATTATCTCAATCGAGAGAATAAGTTTTATTTTATCGCCGATTTCGTTTGTGGCATTGAAGTCGAGGTAAAGTATACGGTCAAGACCCGATTGGCGGATATCGACAAGTTGAGCGTTGAGCAGCTTTTTTCTCATCAGCATACAAAACATCGGTGGAACAGCCGGATTCTCGGGCGCATGTTCGGTCAGATGGATTCTCGGGCTGTTGCCCCTTATCGAAAGAAAAAGCTTCTTTGCTCCGTTTTTGCCGCGCAGGTGAATAACCAGCTCCTCACGGGAGGGCTGGTGTATTTTTTCAACTCTGCCGAATGAGATTTCTCTGAGCAGTTCGTCTTTAATTTTGCTGAGAAATATTCCGTCAAGTGCCATAATTACCTCAAATGAATTTTATCGGATTTTCCTGTTTAATGTCAATAATTTCAATGTCGGGGAACTGTGCCTGCAATTTTTTTACAAGAACGGGAACAACAACTATTTCCGTTTCGTAATGTCCCGCTGCGATGAGCGTTATACCTGCCTGAATGCAGTCGAGAAAGTTGTGGTGCGATGCGTCGCCCGTGATGAAAGCGTCAATTTCACCTGCCGCTTCAATCAGCGAACAGCCTGCGCCGGTGCAGATTGCGATTTTTTTAATTGTTTTGCCTGCGTCGGCATAGCGCACCTTCGTGTTGAGCGTTTTTGCGATTTTGCCTGCAAGATTTTCCGCCGTGGTCGGCTCAACCGTTCCGAGCCTTAATATCGGATCTTCGGTACGGGTGACCTCTATTCCGAGCAGTTTCGCAAGACTGTCGTTCGTTCCGCCGTCTGCAATGTCGAGCGGAGTATGACAGCAGAGAGCGTTTATCGAGCTTGCGACAAGCTCATACGGCACACTGCCCCTTGTCACGGATTTGATAGGGTTGAAAATGACAGGGTGGTGGCTGATTATTAGGTCCGCACCGATTGCTTTGGCTTTTTTGATTTCTTCGTGAGTGATATCGAGCACAACGGCAACCTTTTTTACTTCGGCGTCCATATCGCCGACGAGCATTCCGCTGTTGTCCCAGTCCTCCTGCGTTTCAAAGGGAGCAATGCTGTTAAGATAACCGTAAAAATCCTTTACCTTTGCCATTTTTCCACCTCTTTTATTATTGCTTCAAGCCGCTCTTTTTCGCCCTCGTCACCGCCGTGTGCGTTGAGTGCAGAAAGGCGAGCAGTTATTCTTTTCAGTTTTTTATTTATGAAAGCTTCTACCGCTTTGTCGTGGCGTGTGAGGAGACTGCCGAACATGATTTCGGCTTCGCTGTGTGATGTTATTGAGCCTGTATAGACCGCTCCGATACATATGTAAATTTTTCCGTCTTCGAAGCAGACCGTCTCGTCTGTTATATTAAAACCGTTGGCAAAAAGGTATCTGCGAACGTCCTCGTCATGCGACTGCGGCTGTAGAATAAGCTTGTATTTTTCGTTTTTTACCCATTCGGCGGCTGTCAGAATTTCGGAGATTAAAATGCCGCCCATGCCTGCGATAACAATATCGTCGGCATCATCGGGGGAAACACATTTAAGCCCATCGGAAAGGCGAAGCTGAACCCTGTCCTCAATATGATTGGAGCGGACGGTTTCCAAGGCGTTTTCCAATGGACCTTTTCTGAGGTCTGCCGCAATGGCAGACGGTATTTTGCCCGACAAAATGAGCGCTGTCGGCAGATAGGCATGGTCGGTTCCGATGTCAGCGACACGGGAACCGTAACGAACCATATCCGCCGCCGATTGAAGCCTCGGCTTAAGTCGAATCATTTGCTTGCAAGATAAGCGTTGATGTCTGCAACCATCTGCTCAACGTCAACACCGTGAACGGCGCATGCCATCTCAAGGCTCTCTCCTCTTGCCGAGGGGCAGCCGAGACAGTGCATACCCATGTTGAGAAAGAACTCGGCTGTACCGCTGTCTGCATCAAGAATATCGCCTATAAGCATATCTTTAGTAACTTCTGTCATGTTAAAACCTCCGTTTCATACTGTTATATATATTATACACATTATTTATTATTTTTCAAGGTTAAATGCCTTTATACTCTTTTCAAAAGGGTAAAAATATGTTAGAATAAACCGAACGGAGGGTTAAAGATATGAAAAAGTTTTTGTTTTATCTTGTAGAATGGACATGGGCGTTGCCGATCAACCTTATCGGCTTCATTGCCTATATAATTTTTGCGGTCATCAAGGGCTGTAAGCACGAAAGATTTTTCAATGCGACGGTTACATATGTGCCCGGCGACTGGGGCGGAATTTCATTCGGAACGTTTATCTTTATGAATCCCGACCGACCGGATGACTGGCTTCGGGATACAAAAATTCACGAGTACGGCCACACATGGCAGGCTCTTCTGCTCGGCCCGATATGGTTCCTCGTCATTGCGATTCCGTCATTTATCTGGTGCAATTTTAAGCCCTGCATAAACTACCGAAAGAACAACAACGTTTCTTATTACTCCCTCTATTGTGAAGCTTGGGCAAACGCATGGGGACAGAAGTTCACAGGCCTCAAGCAGACGAGAATAGGAAAGTGAGTATTGAAGATAAATTCAAGGTGCGATGTGGGCATCGCACCCTACGAGTTAGTTATGACAAAGGCACGTTTCGTAGGGGTAGATGACCATATCGACCCAAAGTAAGAAGAAACCATTTTCGACGACCCTATATGGGAACAAGAGATGATTTCGGCGAATTTGAAATAAATTATAATAGTTTCAAATCCCCACCACCGCAAGCGGTCCCCCTCCCCTTGCTTCAAGGGGAGGCTGAATACTGCGATATCTTTGATTTATGTGAAATCATTATCATTTAAACTAATGAGGAAAGTATGAAAAGAAAGAGTAATGAAAAGCTTGTGATTCTTGCCCGTAATCTCAGGAAGAATATGACAAAAGAAGAAAGAAAATTGTGGTATGACTTTTTGAGTGGATATCCTATCAGATTTTATAGGCAAAAAATTTTAGGAAAATATATTGCGGATTTTTATTCTTCAAGAGCGAACTTGGTTATTGAGCTTGACGGAGCACAGCATTATGAAGATACGGGAATGATTAAAGACCATATAAGAACAGAATATTTAAAAGAGTATAATATACAGGTAATAAGAATACCAAACAATGAAATAAACAGTAATTTTGATGAAGTTTGCCTGTATATTGACAATATAGTTAAAAAGAATTTAGAAAAACTATAAACTTGAAGTCGGCCTTAGCCTCCCCTTGAAGCAAGGGGAGGGGGACCGCTTGCGGTGGTGGGGATTTGGAAATAATCAGAACCTCCTACCGCAATACAGACTTAAACTGCCCGAAAGGAAAGAACATATGAAAGCAGAATACAAGGCAGCAGCCAAAATAAACCTCATGCTCGATATACTAAGAACGCTTGACAACGGATATCACAGCCTGTTTATGATAATGCAGTCTGTCGGACTTTACGACACGGTGAGTGTTGAGACAACGGACGACAGAAAGATCACGATAACGTGCAGCGAAGCGGCTCTGCCGTGCGACAAAACGAACATTGCATACAAGGCGGCGCAGGCATTTTTTGACTATACAAAAATCAAAAACACAGGTATAAAAATTCATATTGAAAAGAATATTCCGTTTGCCGCAGGTATGGCAGGCGGCAGTGCGGACGGAGCGGCGGTCATTGCCGCACTTAACGATATTTTTTCGGCAGGTTTGACATTAAAGGAGCTTTGTGCAGTCGGCGTTAAGGTCGGTGCGGATGTTCCGTTCTGCCTGACGGGCGGTACATGTGTTGCACAGAATATCGGCGAGATTCTTTCTCCGCTGCCGGATTTAGCGGATTGCCGGATAGTGCTTGCAAAGCCGGAGAGGGGAGTCTCAACAAAAGAGGCTTACTCTGCTTTTGATACGGCGCAGAATATACGCCACCTCGACACCTGCGGAATGCTGTATGCCGCATCGCAGGGCGATCTTTATGAGATGTGCCGCCGCTGTAAAAATATTTTTGAGCAGCTTATCGAGGTACCCGAGCGTGTGCCGATAAAATCGGTTCTTAATCGCTACGGGGCGTTGGCAGCTTGCATGAGCGGAAGCGGCCCGACGGTTTACGGAATTTTTGACGACGAGTCGAAAGCCGAGTGTGCCGCAGAAAGCCTGAAATCAATCGTTAAACAGGTCTATGTAACTAAGCCCGTCAAGTCGGGACTTGAAAAGATTCTATAATTCGGGAGAAAACGCTATGAATAATAAAATTGCAAAAGGCATCGCTTTGATTTTGTTCGGTATACTTCTTTGTGTAGCCGGTGCGGATATTAACAAAACTCTTTTAAGCAGCTTTTACGATTTTCCGTTCTCTTTGGTCGGTATAATCAGCGGAATCGCAGGACTTGTTATGATATTTGCCAAGAATAAGGATGCAAAGGATAAATAAAACAAAAATCGGATATTAAGAAAGCTGTATATCATTCCAGTCACGAATTGGTAAATAATTATAAGTAAAAAAGGCAACGAAATCGTTTTGATCTCGTTGCCTTAAATATTTACTTTTCAGTCAAGATTACTTGCCGAGAGGTGAGGGGATCCAAGCATAGATTCCTCTCAAAAGTGCAAGGATTCCGTGAGTAAGATGACGAAGTACTATTCTGAACCTGTATCCTGCAACAGTCTCCGAGTGCTCCTGATTCGGGATGTTTGAGCCGTCCTTAACCGCAAGATCGCTTGTGTAAAGAATTTCTGTGCTGTAGGTTGAAAGATCTTTTTCGTCAAGAGTAATTACCATTGATCCCTGATCCGTAACGCTGCTGTATGACTTGAAGGTTGTGCCCGGAACGCTGACTGCCGTAACGCCGTCAACATCAACGCTGAAGTTGTTGACATGGTCATGGCCGAAGAAGCAAGCCTTAACGTCGCCTGTCTCTACGAACGCATCCCACTGACCTTCGTTATCGGGCGACGGGCACGGAGCTTCGGAAAGGATTCCGTTGAACGCAAAGTAGTTCGGAAGATATGTAGCGGATGTTCCGTCGGTGAAGTTCTTAGTGAGCTTGCCGAGCTGGAACGGAAGAGAGAACATAACAGCCTGAGCTGCTTCCTGCGGAATGATGTGCTGGAATGCAAGTGACGGAACAGCTACGCCGCCGTTGGCCGCCTTGAGCTTTGCACTCTCTGCCTTGTACCATTCGATCTGGTCTGCACGAACGCAATCATAGCCTCTTCTCTTGCCGTTCTCGTAGAAAACATAATCTCCGCTGTCGAACATCCAAAGGTTGTAAGCGACCTTTTTGCCGTCGCTTGAGAGAATCGGAAGATTGTGAGTTGCACAGCCGTGAAGCGACGGGTCTGCATCATAAGCAAGGCAGCCGTCATAGGACTGATACTTTTTGAGCATTTCTTCCTTTGTTACCGTCGGAGCGGACTCATCATCGTGATTGCCGAATACGAAAGTGAACGGGACGCCCTTGCTTTCGAGGATCGGGAATACCTCGTCGTAGCCCTTCCAGTAGCTTTCAACCGTGCCGTCCTCAGGGCTCATAATGTTATCGCCGAGGAACATAACAAGGTCGGGATCCGAGGCGTCAATAGCTTCAGCTATATAAGCCTTGAGTGCTTCGCCGACCGGGAAGCCGGACTGAATATCGGCAAGAGCAAGAATCTTAAACTGTCCGTTCTCGTCAAACTGAAGCTTGTCATTACCCTTTGCAGACGCAAAAACAACGCCCGAAATGAGAATAACAACAGCTAAAAAGATTGATAATACTTTTTTCATGGTTTCACCCTCCATTATTTTTTTCGTATATATGTTAGCACAAACTAACTGTAAAGTCAACCGACGATTAGTCGATTCTGTTTATTTTATCGACAATTTTGCTGAGACAAAGTTCATTATTTTTGTCGAGAATCCATACCTCGCCGCCGTCATTGCCCCTGACCGTACCTATCATACCGTCGATGAAAAGCAATGCGGCACCGTTTTCAATCGCAAGTCCCTGCTCGGGTCGGTCAAGAATAGCCTTTTTGAAGGTCTGCCAGTGGTCCGATTCATAGTGCGGACAGGCACAGTAGGGGAGAATTCCAAGACAGTCGCAGAACATGAAGCTGTGCTCCGGGCCGCAGTCATCATAGCCGACATCGAACCAGCAGACTGCGCCTGCGCTGTAGCCTGACATGATTTTGCCGCTGTTGTATGCTTCAATAAGAGCTTTATCGGCACCTGTTTTGCGCCAGGTTTCCATCATGAAGCGGACATCACCTCCGCCGACATAGACGATATCCGCATCGAGAATGACTGAGCGAATATCATCGACGGTTCTTTTCTCATCCGTGAGATAGAGAATATCATATTGACAGCCGTATTTTTCAAAGCTGCGCTGAATATCCTCGTCTCCGTTGATATCGTCATAGCCTGCCGTCGGAAGAAACAGAACCTTGGGGTTCTTTTTGTCCGCAAGGGAGACTATTCTTTCAAAGATATTGATTATTTCACCGTCACTGTAGCGTCCGCCGCCGATTGCAACAATTTTTCCCATGCTGTTCTCCTCATTTGTGATAGAGCTTTTTGGTCTGATATTTCGGTTCACAGGTTATGTTGATACCGAATTTTTTGAAAACGGATTCGTCCTGCTCCTTGAGGATAACCGTTGCGTGAGCCTCCATACCTCTGAGCTTCGGAATTTGCTGAAGTGCAAGCTTCGCAAGTGGATTTGTTGCCGCAGAAACGGAAAGAGCAATGAGCACCTCGTCAACGTGAAGCCTCGGGTTGTGGTTGCCCATGTATTTTACTTTCAGCTCCTGAACCGGCTCGATAACGGCAGGTGAGAGGAGATGAATATCGTCGTTGATACCCGCAAGGCTTTTAAGCGCGTTAAGCATTGCCGCTGCACCCGCACCCATGAGAAGTGAGGTCTTGCCCGTAACAAGAGTATCCTTGCCCGTCTCAATTGCCATTGCCGGCTCTCCTGTTTCCTCTGCCTTGGCCTTTGCTGCGGCGATAACGGGACGCTCATCAAGAGAAATACCCGTTTTTTTCATGATAAGCTTGATTTTGTCAACGCTTCCCGAATTGCCGAGACCCTTTTTAACCGAGCACTGTTCGGCATAGAAACGTCTGATAATCTCCTGTCTTGAGGCTTCGCAGCAGGCTTCATCGTCAATGATGCAGTTGCCCGCCATGTTAACTCCCATGTCTGTGGGTGACTTATACGGACATTCGCCGTAGATCTGGTCAAAGGTTGCCGCAAGAACCGGGAAAATTTCAACGTCACGGTTGTAGTTGACCGTCATTTCGCCGTATGCCTCAAGGTGGAACGGGTCAATCATGTTTATATCGTTGAGGTCTGCCGTTGCTGCTTCATAAGCAAGGTTAACCGGGTGGTTGAGCGGAAGATTCCAAATCGGGAAAGTCTCGAATTTCGCATAGCCTGCACTGATTCCTCTTTTGTGCTCGTGATAGAGCTGTGAAAGGCAGGTCGCCATTTTTCCGCTGCCCGGGCCGGGAGCGGTGATAACAACGAGTGAACGGGAAGTTTCGATATATTCGTTTTTTCCGAATCCCTCGTCGCTGACGATTCTGTCAACGTCGGACGGATAGCCGGGAATCGTGTAATGGCGGTATACCTTAACGCCGAGGCTTTCAAGTCTTTTACAAAATGCATCTGCGGCCGGCTGCGCACTGTAGCGTGTCATGACAACGCTGCCGACAAGAAGTCCGATTCCTCTGAAAGCGTCAATAAGCCTGAGAACGTCAAGATCGTATGTAATGCCAAGGTCGCCTCTGATCTTGTTTTTCTCAATGTCTGAAGCATTTACGACAATAACAATTTCAGCCTGATCCTTGAGCTTCATAAGCATTTTAACCTTGCTGTCGGGTGCAAAGCCCGGGAGGACTCTCGATGCATGGTAATCGTCGAAGAGCTTGCCGCCGAATTCAAGATAGAGCTTGCCGCCGAACTTGTTAATTCTTTCTCTTATATGCTCAGATTGCATCTTAACATATTTTTCGTTATCAAATCCGATTTTTTTCAACACCAACACCTCAAAAATTGCAACATTCGATTTATTATAATACTAACGGCTTCTTTTTTCAATAAGATTTGCTGATTTTGTTTTACGAGCCCTGTATTTTTTGCCTTATTGCATATAAAGTATAAAAAAGAAACAGATAAACTAATTTTTATTTGACTTGCATACAAACTATAGATATAATTATAGTAACCGAAGGTTAAAGACAGGAGTTGATTTTTTGAAAAAACCGCTTCACAAATGGGAAAACCCGTTATTCTTTCGTGAGAACAAAAAAGACGGGCATAACCTCGCTTTGCCGTATGACGCAAGAGACAGGGTTGAATACGGCAAGTCAAAATACAAGCTTTCGCTGAACGGAAAATGGAAATTTATGTGGCAGATGGGGGTAGAAAATCAGCCGCAGGATTTTTTCTGTCCCGATTTTGATGACAGCGGCTGGGATACGGTAAATGTTCCGTCGGTCTGGCAGATGCAAGGCTACGGCAAGCCGATTTATCTCTGCTCGTCAATGCCGCCGCAGGTATCGACTGCCGAATCGCAGATTCCGAAAATAAGCCACGAAAAGAACGAGATAGGTTTCTATCGCCGCAGCTTCACTCTGCCCGAAGGCTTTGACGGCAGGAGGATCATTCTGCATTTCGGCGCAGCAAAGTCTGCGCTTTATGTCTATATCAACGGCGAATATGTCGGTTATTCGCAGGGCTCAATGACCCCGGCCGAGTTTGATATAACCGATATTCTTCATGAGGGCGAAAACACTCTTGCCGCAAAGCTTATGCGCTTCAGTGACGCAACCTATCTTGAAAACCAGGATATGTGGCAGTTCTCCGGAATATACCGTGAGGTCTACCTTGTTGCCGAGCCCGAAACCACGGTTGAGGATATCTATGCAAGAACAACACTTGATGACAGCTACATTGACGGCATACTTGACCTGAAACTTAAATTCAACACGGATAGGGAAGTTACATGCCGTGTTGACCTTGACAAAAAGGAGATTTTCAGGGGCAAGGTAAGCGGCGAGCTTGAAATAAACCGCATTGTCGAAAAATGCCGCAAATGGAGCGCGGAAACACCCGAGCTTTATACTTTGACCGTCAAGCTCTATGAGGGCACGTACTGCTCGGTCAAAAAAGAGATAAGAATAGGCTTCAAGCGTGTTGAAATAAAAGGAAATGTTTACTATATTAACGGACAAAAGGTTATAATCAAGGGCGTAAACCGTCACGACTATGACCCCGATTACGGCTGGGCTGTGCCGAGGGAGAGATATTATCAGGATCTTTACCTAATGAAACAGGCAAACATCAATGCCATAAGAACCAGTCATTATCCGGACGATCCGTTCTTCTATGAGCTCTGTGACGAGCTTGGCTTTTATGTAATGGACGAGTGCGACGTTGAAAGTCACGGTGTACGCAGAAAGAATGTACCCGGCGACAATCCGCTTTGGACCTCGGCAGTAATTGACAGGGCAGAGATGATGGTTTTGCGTGACAGAAGCCACGCCTGTATCTGCTTCTGGTCGCTCGGCAACGAAGCGGGAGACGGATCGAATTTCGCCGAGATGAAAAAGGCGATTTTGAAGCTTTGTGACCTTTATCCGATACACTATGAGGGCGATTTTGACCTCACAAAGTCTGATTTTATCAGCCGAATGTACCCGATGGAAAATGTTGTTGACAAGCTCGTTCATCGGGAAGCAATCACGGCGACACTGTTTGACAACATAGCCAATGCCCTTGCCGCCGACAACAAGGACGTACCGGAATCGGCATTTGAGGATCATCCGGTGATTTATTGCGAGTACGCTCACTCAATGGAGAACAGCCTCGGCAATTTCAAGGAATATGTTGATGATTTTGAAAAGTACGACCACATGACGGGCGGATTTATATGGGATTTCGTCGATCAGGCGATACACAAGGACGGCAAGTGGCTATACGGCGGCGACTTTAAGGAAGGCTGGTCAAGCTTCTATTTCTGCGCCAACGGAATAATTGCCGCCGACCGCACGCCGCACCCGGCATATTATGAGGTCAAGCAGGTCTATTCCAATGTCTGCGCCGAGGATATCGACGTTGAAAGAAAAAGAGTTAAGATAAAGAATAAGAATTATTTTATTCCGCTTGATTATTGCTATCTCGAATGGTCCGTTGCAAAGAACGGCAAGGAGCTTGAAAGCGGCAGAATCTCACTCGACGGAATTGCTCCGCAGACGGTAAAGACGCTCTCAATCCCGTATTCTGCCGAGTTTGAAGCAGGTGAGTATATTCTCACTCTTTCGTTTAGATATAAGAATGAAAACGAGTGGCACAAGAGCGGCGATGAAATCAGCTTCAATCAGTTCACTCTCAGCAACGAAAAGGCGAAGCCCGAGCCGAAAGGGGGCATGGTCAAGGTTCTTTCAAAGGGCAACGTCCACAAGATAATTGCAAGCGGCACAACCGTTACCTTTAAAAATAAAAAGCTTTACGGAATCGACTTCGGCAGCGGAAACATTCTTGACAATTCGCTTTCATTTAAGCCGAATTTCTTCCGCCCGTTGACTGATAACGACACAAACTATTTTAATTTTGCCCCGATGTTCAAACGCCTCAATCCGCTCTACCTTTGGGATATAACAAGCCGAAGTGTCAGCATAAAGAGCTTTGTTATCTTCCCGTTCAGCGGATCATGTATAGTAAATATTCATTGGTTTGCACCGTTTGCAGGTCATTTTGAGACTGATATAATCGTCAACAGCGACGGAAGTGTAAGCATCGGACAAAATATGAACAGTCCCTTACTTCCGATGCTGCGTTCGGGTGTAAGACTCGGAATAAACAAGGATTTTTGCAATGTCAAGTGGTACGGAAGAGGCCCCGAGGAGTCGTATTGTGACAGAAAAACGGGACAGCGCATTTCTGAATTCAATAAGAAGGCCGATGAACTCTTCCATTATTATATGAGACCGCAGGAAAACGGCAACCGAACCGATGTGCGTTCGCTTGAAATTACGGATGACAGCGGCAACGGCTTCTCCGTCAGCTCGGATTTCCCGTTTGAGTTCTCCATGCACAGCTATTCTCAGGAAAAAATTGAGAAAGCAATGCATAATCACGAGCTCACCAAGGATGAATATTATTCGCTTTGCATCGATGCAAAACAACGAGGCGTCGGCGGCGATATGCCCGGCACGGCGTGTTTACATGAGCCGTACAAGATGCACAGTGGCAATTATTCTTTTGCATTCTCGATAAGAGGAATTAAGGCGGATAAGTGTAATTTACACAAAGGCGCCCGTAGGGAAGCTGTCGGTGAAGCCGAATAAGGGCGTAGAGCTTCATCGGATATAAACGTCGCTTTTTTAAACAACTATTACTCGAAAGGACTTGATTAAAATGGTATTATCAACTCAGACTGAAGTGGGCTCAAAACGCTTAGGTGACGAAAAATGTGTTCGCATGATATGTGAGGCAGGCTTTGATGCATTGGACTATTCAATGTTCTGTATGCAGGCAGACGATAATATCCTTAATCAGCCCGTATATCTCGAGCATGTGATCGAAGTAAAGAAAATCGTTGAAAGCTACGGTAAATACTTTAATCAGGCTCATGCACCTTTTCCGAGCTTTAAGGTCGGGGAGGATACATACAACACGGTAATTCTTGAAAAAATCAAGCGTTCAATAGAAATCGCAGGTACTCTCGGAGCGAAAAATATTGTAATTCATCCGACATATTACGGCAAAGACAGCAAGAGAAATCTTGAGCTTAATGCCGAGTTTTACAATAATCTTATTCCGCTTTGCAAGGAATATAATATAAAAATCGCATGTGAGAATATGTTCGGCAGGGATCGCCGCAGACACTGTATTATTCCGAATATTTGCAGCGTCGGCGAGGAGTTCAAAGCCATGATGGATATGCTTAATCCGAGATATTTTACCGCTTGCGTCGATATAGGACACGCAGGCCTTGTCGGAACAACGGCTCCCGAAATGCTCAGAACTCTCGGCCACGATAATGTCGGCTGTCTGCACGTCCATGACAATGATTATCTTGAGGACAGGCATTGTCCGCCGTATTTCTTTGATCTCGACTGGGAGGAAATCACTCAGGCTCTTGCTGAGATTGACTATAAGGGCGATCTTACATTTGAATCTGATGATTTTCTTGTCAATTTCCCCGAAGAGGTCTTCCCGGCAGCATATAAGCTTTTGCATGATATCGGCAGGAGCTTGATAAAGAAGATTGAGAGTAAAAAGGAGAAAATTTATGGCAATGCTTGAGTGTGACCTTCACGGTTCATTGTTTGAAATCAGTGAAGCCATTGACAGGGCGGTCAACAAAAGCGTTTCTGCTTCCGTTGAGGACGAGTCGTACTGCGAAAAAGGGAATTGTGCCTGCTCTGTAAAGGTCTATGAGCGTTACAGCTACATAGGCGGCAACAGAGTCAGCCTGAGCGTTACACTTTTTGCGTGCGGAGAAGACGTGCATCTCACGGCAATAAGCTCGGGCGGAAGTCAGGCAGTCTTTTTCAAAATCAACACATGGGGTGAGGATGCGTTTCTCGATACAATTCGTGATACGGTCGAACAATTTACTTAAGGAGATGATAGAATGAAAAAATTTATTTCAATTCTTATGGCACTTACATTTGCGGCGGCGCTGACCGTCGGTTCGTCGGCGGCGTTGCTCGGCGATGTAAATAAAGATGGAAAAGTTAATTCAACGGACGCTCTTTCAATTCTGAGATATATAGTCGGCTTGGATGTCGGCGGGAATTTTGATCGTGCCGCAGCGGACATAAACGGCGACGGTGCAATCAATTCGGCAGATGCTTTGTCGGCATTGAGAATAACGGTCGGCTTGGAAAAAACATATGAGCTGCCGTCCGAAAAACAGGAGATATTGTCTTTTTATAACAGTGCACTTGATAAAACATATGCAAAAACAACGGAAATAGAGGAAACTGTGACAGATGATTATGGATTATGGGTCGATATTCCCGTGACTGATGAAGGGCAGAGAATGAATTTCGGACCTGATACATACAATTATTTCTTCACGGACGGACTTGATGAATACGGCAACGCTCCTGAAGATATTGCGCCTAACTCGTTGCTGACGGAAGAAATGATTAAGCAAATTTCCATAAAAAAGATAAAAAACGGATATGAAGTAAACCTGGAATTGTGGTTTGAAGAAGCCGGGCTTTCTGAAGTTCCCGAAATTCAGTATTGCGGAGGAGTACCGTTCTATTATATCAATGACGAAACGGACGACTTTGAATATAACGGTGGTCAAATTATGTACATAGGAACAAAAGTCACGGCATTTATTAACGAAGACGGATATGTTGAATCGTTTGATGTCTATGTTCCGTATGAGAGCTATTATAGCATTCTGTTCGATTATGAGGGTGACATCTACAAAAGTGAAATTGCTGAAATCGGTTACAGACAACATCATTTTGATATTATAACGACGAGGAGATGATATAGAATGAAAAAATTTATTTCAATTCTTACGGCACTTGCATTTGCGGCGGCGCTGACCGTCGGTTCGTCGGCGGCGTTGCTCGGAGATGCAAATGACGACGGAAAAATCAATTCCGCCGATGCGCTTTGCGTGCTTCAATGCAGCGTCGGAATAAAGGTTAAAAGCTTCAACAAAGCCAATGCCGATGCAAACGGTGACGGGAAAATCAACTCATCCGATGCGCTTAAAATATTGAGAATAACTGTCGGTCTCGAGCAGGCAGAAAACATCCCGACGGTTAAGGGCGAAATTGTCAAGTATTATAACGACGCCCTGAAAAAGACATATTCTCAGGTCAAAAAGGCAACGGTAACATTATCCGACGAGGGAGTTTATACTTTTAACGGAAAGTCGGAAAAAATGGAGCCGAACAAAAACACCTTTACGGGGAATTTTATGAACGGTGTTGATGAAAACAATTTGCCTGCCTATACGTACGGACCGGATACAAAGCTCACGGAAAATATGCTCAGCTCGGCAACGATTGCTAAGATGAGCAACGGTCTCAAAATCAGATTGGTTATCAAATCCGAAAAGGTTGACGTAAAAAAGGATTCGGTTTACAATGCCGCCGGCGGCTTCCCGTTTGAGTTTGGTTATGACGGAACGTTCATAAAGGACTATACCTCGGGCAGCGTAACCTACAGCGGTACGGTTATTGAGGCTGTAACGGACACAAACGGCAGGGTGAAGGAGCTGAATGTCAAAACGCCGTACAGTTCCGAGTTCACTATGAAGCAGAAAAACGGTAAGGTTGACAAGATAACCGAAAAGGGCGAAACGTCATACTACGGAATATTTACTTTCTGAATAAATAATAGAAGCTGATGCGGGGTCGAATCTGCATCAGCTTCTTTCTATTTTGTCTTTTCGATAATTTCATACGGCTTTTCGGCAATATATTCCGCTCCCGCCGTGATCAGCTCGGAAACGTCACGGTTGCCCCATGTTACGCCGACACAGGGGAGACCTGCATTGTGTGCGGTCTGAACGTCAACCTCGGAATCACCAGAGTAAACGCATTTTGCCTTGTCTGCGCCGAGCGTTTCAATGACGTAAAGCACCGAATCGGGCGCAGGCTTTGACGGAAAGCGATCCATCTTGCCGACGACGAGGTCGAAGATGTTGCCGAAGAAATCTTCAACCACCTTTTTGGCCGCCTCATCGGCTTTGTTCGACACAACGGCAACCTTGCAGCCGTTCTGCTTGAGCGTCTTTATAACGTCAACAATGCCGTCATACGGTTTTGTGAAGTCTGCGATATGGTCGAGATAATACGCCGTGAAAATCGCAAGCGTTTTGTCGTAATCCTCCGAGGAAATGTCCTGCGGAGCGGCGCGCTTTATCAACAGTCTTATTCCGTTGCCGATGAATCGGCGAACCTCGTCAATCGTCCTTTCAGGATAATTCATTTGACGCATCGCATAGTTCACGGCATTTGCCAAGTCCTGCAATGTGTCAAGAAGCGTTCCGTCAAGGTCAAAAATATATGTGTTGTATTTCATAATTATCACCGATTTGATATTATATCACAAACGTCGAAAAATGCAATATAAAGAAACAAAATGACCGCTTCAAATTTTTTACAAAAATGAAACGGTCCGAAATTATTTTTGAATGTGGTCGTAAATGGTCTTTGCTATTACTTCGGCGGCTTCGTCGAGCTTTTCGTCGAAGATTTTGTTGTCGTTATCGTTGGTGATGAAGCCGACTTCAAGAAGAAGCGATGGCATATCGGTGTCGGAATTTATATAGTAATCGCCGAACGAGTTGTCACGGAAGCCTTTTTTTATTCCGCGATTCTGTTGGCCTGTCAAATTGCAGATATTACTGACAAGATTTTCGGCGAGCGTGTATTCGTCACCTTTGGAATTCCTTGAAACCCACGCTTCGATTCCGTTAGCCTTTTTGTCCTCGGCGGAATTTCTGTGAATGCTGACAAAGAGCGTGCAGTGCTTTTTATTTGCCGATTTGCAGCGTTCGTCAAGCGTAACGTCCGAGTCATCGTCACGGGTGAGATAAACCTTGATGCCCATTGCTTCAAGCTTCTCTTTAATTTTCAGCGTCAGCTTGAGGTCATCGTCTTTTTCGTAGCGGTCGCCGTTTGCTGCGCCTACGTCATAGTCACCGTGTCCTGCGTCAAGGCAAACGTACGGGTCACCGGAGTAGGTGTATTTGGGCTTGAAAACTCCGCTTCGTACGCAGACAGCAATGATGACAGTCGTTAAAATAACAGCGGCAATGATGATATTTCTTTGTTTCTTCTTGATTTTGAACTTCATTTTATCACCTTAATAATGATTGGTTAAACTTTAATGCTTTTGCTCCGGGACGGTTACTTCATCAGCTTTTCGTAAACCTCGCCGGTAATGCAATAGGTTGCGATTGAGCCGTCGTTGAAGGTTATTTCGGCAATTCGGTAATTGTTGCCGCAGTAGCCGTAAAGGAAGCAGTTGTCAAGAACCTTTTGGATGGTTGATTTGCTTGTTATCTCGTTGGGAACATTATGCTCGATATAATGGGAATTCGATTGGGGATAATTGGCGTAAAATAAATCCATGTCTAAATCCATGTTGGAATCAAAGCTCTTTATATCGGCAACGCTGTTATATCCGCCCGAGAAAAGCGGCAGCATATCGGCATTTGTTTTGTTTATGGACTCCGATTTTGTGCAAAGCTTCATGCTTTTGACGTCGCTTGCCGTGATTTTTGACTCAAGACACTTCATGTATCCGTTGTCGGTGAGATACTTTATCGTGTTCGTCATGGTCTTTGTTATAACGAATGATTTAGATGTGTTGTCCATTGCGCCAATCGTCAGGTCGGTAAGCTTCATTGATTCCTTCGCCTGTTCTGTTTGCAGAGTGTTATCATTTACAATTTCGCATGTATATCTGTCAATAAGATCCCCATATTCGTTGTAGTAATAGTTTTCGGGCATATCGTCTATGAAATTATCACCGATTCCGAAGCTTATAACGCCCATCTCATCCTCCGGCTTGTGGAAGAAAATATCGTTCGCCGTCTGGTTTTCGAGATCTTTCAGAACGGCTTTTTTCAGCTCATCGGTTATTATGCCGCAGCGGTAACTGTCTTTAAGATACTTTGAATAGAGATAGAAATAGTTTCCGGGATTCAATTCGGCAGATACTTTGCTTAAATAGCTATCGCTTGCATAGTAATCGTCGGAATTGGTTTCAAAATATTCTTCAATTCCGCTCTTGGCGACAATTGTATCGCTAAGTCCCATGATTCTCTTTGCGTTTTCTTCCGTTGTTACGCTGTAGTAACGCTTGATTGTTTTGCCGTTTTTGAGAGTATAAACTATCTGGAAGTTCATTGCGCAGGTGTCCGAAGCCGTGCTCTTGATATGTCCCTTTTGAACAAAGCACCTGTGAATTTCAATAAGCCTGTGAATCATGCTTTCATCATCGACGGAGTATTTGGGGTAATATATATCCTGATAACCTTCGCCGTAAAAGAACCGATCAAAGCCGCCGGTGCTTGTGTAGCCCGAGTAGGTTTTCATTACCGCATATCCGTAAATCGGACGGCGATGGAGGGCATCGTTATCGTTAACGCTGCTGTAAGGGTTGGAGATTGTAGAAGAAAACTCGATTGAATCAATGTCCTCGGCGTCGGGTATTCTTGAAGCATAGCCCAAAAGTCCGGAGTAGAAAACCGTGGTAACTATCGCTATTGCTGCGATATAGCACGGTATTCTTTTGAGCATGGATTTCAATATCAGCTTACGCTTATGAGCGAAGATCATTTTGAAAACGAAATACGCTACAATGAAGAAGCCGATTGAGTAGAGAAAGGTGAGCATGTTTCCTCTTTCTATTCCGAGTGTACCTTCGACAACAGCATACATTCCGAAAGTCATGACATATATTCCCGAAAATACAGCACAGATCTCGTTGATGCCCTTTGCTCTTCCGAAAGAACCGCTGATTTCGTTTCTGCGCTTTGGAAAAGCGAGAAAAGCAATTGCAAAAATTATTGCGGCATAGACAAAGTCCGTGATTGCACCCGAGTAATCGGAAATTGTGAGATTATAAAGCGGTGCACCGCTTTCGTTGAATGTAAAATAAAGCTGATAGCTGCTAAAGACCATGTTCAAGCCTTCGCTATATTGCTCCTGAGCGCCATATTCGCCCGGACTGAAAAATCTGAACATATAAATGTAAGGGCTGAAGAAGTTCCAGTCACCCTCATATACGCCTATTCCGCCGACAGTGTAAAGTCCTCTCATTTCGCTGAAGAGCACACCGGCAGCCATAGGAAATACGGCGATTATGGCGGTGAATACCAAGCCCTCCGCAATATTTCCGGTATAGGCGATTACCGCCGAGGTTATAGTGAATGAGACGGCGTATATTCCGATAAAGCAGACTACCCAGTAAACAGCCATCTTGATTATCGGTGCGTTCGGCGTGTAACCGACGCCGAATACAGACACAAGCTCAAAAAATGCGGCTATAATGACGGCAGCGCAGAAGGGGAGAAGTCCGCCGAGATATTTTGCCAGGAAGATTTTTCTTCTGCTTATGCCGAGCGAAAAGATGACATTGCAGTGCTTTTTGCTCTGTGCAAATGAAAAGAGGACTATTCCGGCGAAAACGCCGCCGAGGATAATCAGCACTTCCGCAAGAAGGATGCTGTCACTGACATTGCTCCAGAAAAATCCGAAAAATTTGTCTTTTACAAACGGTGAACCGCCAAAGCGATGGAATGCTTTTATGTTGATATAGTTAAATAGCGTTGACATGAACAGCGCAAAAAAGGTGATTATCGGAACGAAACAGGTTTTTATAAAAGAGTTTCGTAACAGCGCTGAGAAAGGTCCGGCCGCTGTATGTTTATATTTCATAGATTGTTCCCTCCTATTTAATATTCAGCTTGTTGTAAACGTCCGATTCTAAGGCGTAGGTAGCAATCGAGCCGTCGTTGTATGTTACCTCAACAATGCGGTCACTGTTATCGTTAAAGCCGTAAAGCAGGGTATTGTCAAGTACGGTTTGAATCGTAGCTTTGTCCTTGATTGATCCGCCGACGTGGTTTGCAAAGTCGTGGCTTGCCTGTCTGCTCATGGTGTCGTTCGACTTGACCTCATCGGCGCAGGCATAGCCGGCAGCAAAGAGCGGAAGCATTTCGGAGTTTTTCTTGCCGACCGTTTCGGCTCTTGTTGCAATCTTAATTTTGTTTACGTCATTGGCAGTGACGTTGGATTTAAAGTATTGCATAAGATTTTTGTCAGTGAGATATTTAATTATATTTGTCATATCCTTCGTGACAACTATGCATCTATCTCCCGAGATTGAGATACTCGTATCGGGAAGATTCGGAAATCCGGCACGGCGTTCCTTCACAGTGCCCGTAATTTCGTTTGTATCGGCATTGATAATTACTCCGTCGCTGCCGATTATCTCGTTATCCCGGAGGTTGAGGATTGATGAAACCGAATCGTTAAGCGGGAAATAGATAACTCCAAGCTCATCCTCGGGATTGTGAAAATAAATCTGCTGTGCACTTTGCCTTTCAAGGTCGGCGAGAATGGCTTCCATAAAGTCGTATTTCAGTCCGTCAACATACTTGCAGCTCTTGAGATTTTTCGACAGCAGACAGAAACCGTCGAGATAGTCCGAAGGCCCGAGCTTTTCCATTGATTGGGAATGATAATAGAAATATTCAGATATTTCGTCTTTAAATCCTTCAAGGTCGCTGAGGCCGAGCATTTTCATTGCACTTTCCGTGCTGACGGTGCTGTAACGGCGTTCTGCCGTTCTGCCGTTGCGAAGCTTGTAGCTTATCATAATAACGTAGCCGCAAGCGTTGTCCGCATTGGCTTTGATCTTGCCCTCTTTGGCAATGGCTTTGTGGATATCAATAACTTTTTTAATCTCATTGTCTTTTTCAACCGTACAGTCAAGATAAAAAGATCCGAAGTTTGCTGTTCCGCCCCAAAAAATAACGTCGGATAATTCAACCTGGCTTGAAAAGCCGTTGCTTATCATCGGAGAGTAGCCGTAGACCTCATCGCCGTGAATATTCGTGCTGTAATTGATTATGTCGTACGGATTGGAAATTTCTAAAGAAATTTCAATTGATTCGACCTTTTTAGCGTTCGGAACATATGAGGAATAACCGAAAAGTCCCGTTGAAAAAATAACCGCGATTAAAGCGAAAGCGGCAACATAGGCGGCAATTCTTTTTACCGATTGCTTCATATTTTTCATTCGCTTGTATGTGAAAAGAAATTTGAAAACCAAATACACAAGTATAAAAGTTAAAATGAATGAAACGAACGCGATAATTGCACTGTGATTTTCCGTCAGATTTAAGGAAACAATCGTTCCGATGTAAAATCCCGTCATTGCGCCGCAGATTTCGTTGAGACCCTTCGCTCTGCCGAAATAACCGCTGGTCTCGTTTTTGCGCTTCGGGAACGCCCAATAAGCAATTGCAAAAATAATTGCAGAAAGAACAAAACAAGTGATCGTACCCGACCAGTCGGTGGCGGTCAATTTCTCGCTCGTATAGAGAATACGGAGAAGGTGGTTTGTTCCGTAGCCTTCGCCTGTTTGCACAAAGAGCAATGCCGAAAAAGGGCTGAAAAAGTTCCAGTCTTTGCCATAGGCTTCGACGCCTCCATGGGTAAAGATGCTGCGCATATGGCCAAAGAAAATACCTGAAAAATTCGGAAAAATCGCAAGTATGACCGAAAAAATTCCCGCTTCGACAATGTTTCCCGAAAAAGCCATTGACACAGCCGCAACGGTAAATGCGAATGTATATGTTCCGAGAATACCGGCTACCGAAATCAGCGCCAAGTGTATCGTCGGAAATTTGACGATACAGCCGGAAATAACGTCTGCAAGAATTTCGACTGTTGCCGAAAAGGCAAGCGCAGCCGCAAGGGGAACAATTCCGCCGAGGTATTTTGCAAGGAAAATTTTCCTGCGGCTGAGACCGAGCGAAAAGATGACGTTAACTTGCTTTTTGCTTTGCACAAATCTGAATAAAACGGTTCCCGAGATGACTCCGAAAATAACTATGATCGGAACAGCAAGGAGTATTCCGTCAAGAATGGAATCCCAAAAATGTCCGTATCGTTTTTGGTTCCAATCATAATAACCGTTTATATAATCAAAAACAAATTCGAGCAGTGTGGTGAGAAGCAACACAACAAGCGTCACGATCGGAACAAAACGCGTCTTTTTGACAGAGTTCCAAAACATTGACGCAAAGGGATCACGAGAAGATTTTTTCAAAGTCATAATCCGTATCCTCCATCTCCTCAAGGAAAATCTCTTCAAGTGAAAGAGGGAAGCGTTCGCAAAGCACGGGGTCAAGCGAATTGATAATTTCCTGAGCTTTTTCGACATTTTCCGAGACCGTAAATGTTACTATCTTGCCGTCTTTTTTGAAATTCTTGATTTTGAGGTCGCCGAATGCTTCGCGCTCAACCTCGTTCTTGAAGGCAAGGCGGAATTTGCAGCGTGTGCCGTTCATGTCGTCAACGGCGCAGTTTATTGCAATCGTCTGACCGTTGATAAGTGCAATGTGGTCGCACATATCGGCAAGCTCATGGAGGTTATGAGAGGAAATGATTATCGAACATTCCTTTTCTGCCATGTAGTCAAGCAAAATCTTTTTTGTCAGATTTCTCTTTGCCGGGTCAAGTCCGTCAAAGGACTCGTCGAGAAGAATTACCTTCGGCAGGCAGGAGAGACCGAGTATCATTTCAGCCTGACGCTGCATACCCTTTGAAAAACCGATAAGCTTTTTCTTCGGGTCAAGGCCGAAAAGACCTGTCAGCTTTTTGAATGTATCAATGCAAAAGTTCGGGTGAAAGCCCATGTAAAACTTTGCCATGGAATTCATCGAAGCGCCGAGACCGAAATACAAATCGTCGGGAACATAGAAAAGGTCTGTTTTAAGCTCCGGATGCTCAAAAAGACTTTTGCCGTTGAGCAAAACGTCGCCGCAGTCGGGGAGATAAACGCCTGCGATAATTTTCAGAAGCGTTGTTTTACCTGCTCCGTTGTAGCCGACAAGCCCGTAAAGCGAGGATTCGTTGACTGTGAAAGAGAGGTTCTTAATTGCCGTATAATCATCGAAGGTTTTCGTTATGTTGTTTATTTCAATCATTTATTATTCCTCCTCATATATCTTGTTGATGAGCTTAATTACCGAGTCCCTGTCGACTCCCTTTGATTTGAGCGAATACAGGTCGGGTTCAATGTCCTTGAGCGCTTTTTCGGCAATTGATGTGTTGTTCGCAGCGTCCGAGGCAACAAAGCTTCCTCTGCCTACAAGCGAGTAAATTATCCCTTCGTCCTCAAGGTCTGCAAATGCCCGCTTGACCGTGTTGACATTGATGCCCGTTTGAGTTGAAACCGATCTGATAGACGGGAGCTGCTCATCTGCCTTGTAGATTCCGAGGCGGATACACGTTATCAGTTGGTTTTTGATCTGTTCGTAGATCGGGATCCTGCTCCTGGAGTCGATCTCAAACATAGCATCACCTTCCTTCGGGTGTGTGTATTAAGTGTGATATCTGTACTATCACACTTGCATGATATCATTTATGCGAAAAAAAGTCAATAGTTTTTTAAAAAATTTTTTTCATGGGTTGACATCGGTTACGCTTTGATTATAATAATGTTGAAATAAATAGTTGCGACGGAGGTTAACCCTTATAGCGGTTCGATATCTTCCGTCTTCCGTCTAAAATCTATATTTGGAAACAGAGATCGTATATGGCAAAAATCAGTCAAAAATCAAAGGGAATACTTTATATCATGGCGGCGGCGTTCGGTTTTGCAATGATGTCGCTTTTCGTAAAGCTGGCAGGGGATTTGCCTGCATTTCAAAAGGCATTTTTCAGAAATTTTGTCGCGCTCATTTTTATCTTTATTATGATGCTTCGTGAAAAGGTCGGCTTCATTCCGCCCAAGGAGCACATTCCGGATCTTCTCGGCAGAAGCTTTTTCGGCACAATGGGCTTGCTTTGCAATTTCTATGCACTCGGCAGACTGAATCTTTCCGATGCGAATATGCTCAACAAGCTTTCACCGTTTTTTGCAATCATTTTTTCAATTTTTCTCTTGAAAGAGAGGCCTAAATTTGCACAAATTATCGGCGTTGCGGTAGCTTTTGTCGGCAGCCTGTTCATCATCAAGCCCGGATTTGACAATCCGCAGGTGCTTCCGGCGGTTGCGGGACTTTTGGGCGGTGTGGGTGCAGGAATTGCATATACTTTTGTGCGCCGACTCGGTCAAAAGCAGGAGAACAGCCGCAGAATTGTTTTCTTTTTCTCGGCATTTTCGTGTATTTTGTGTCTGCCGTTTTTGATATTCGAATATGAGCGAATGAGCGGCTTGCAGTTGATTTATCTCATACTTGCCGGAACGTTTGCCTGTATCGGGCAGCTCGGCATAACAAAAGCGTATATATGCGCCCCGGCGAGGGAGATTTCCGTATACGATTACACGCAGGTCATCTTTGCCGCCGTGTTGGGTTTTTTTGTTTTCGGAGACATTCCCGATTGGCTCAGCGTCCTCGGCTATATCCTGATCATCGGCGCAGGCGTTGCAATGTTTTTCTACAATAAAAAGCGAGCCAATTAAAACAGAATAGAAATAAACAACCGTTTTCCTTATCTTGACGATAGGGGAGACGGTTGTTTTTCTATAAACATAAGAGAAAATGTGCGGTAGTATTTTGTGTCGCACCTTGAAAAGTCTGATGACATTATATTACGATGCGGAATATTCGTGGCCGCCCTCTTGAGCAATGTCATTATCTTACGGCTTTTTGCAAAAATTCTTGGGTCGAAGTGGGCTTCGACCCCTACGGATTGTGCTTTTATCATAACTCTATGTAGTGTTGATTTTTGAACTCATCGTAGGGTGCGATGCCCACATCGCACCTTGAGATTTACCGACCTTGAAATTTTCTTTAGTCCACTTTTTTATCCCTTGCAACAAGGGGGGAGGCTTGGTTAATTCCTGCTGACTTTAAGTTTAACCATGAAATTTACGTTACGTTTCAGCCCCCTTTGATTGTTATGGTAGCCCACGCTTAAAAATAACTCTGACGACTTTAAAATGAAGTCGCACAATTTTTGTTTTATATCGGTTATAAACAAGACTAAAGCCGCAAGTCGGGATCACTCCGTGACTTACGGCTTTTATTTTTTGCTTGCGCTTAGACGAATCGTTTCGAAAGCGCAATTTGCATTATAGATTAAAGATATAAGTCAGGCAAAATTCAAATCTGCAATTCAATTCTAAAGCAATCTGACGTCTGCCATCTAACATCTAAAATCTATTTATGGCAGGAACCTCTCATTGCACAGTTCGCACAGTTGCAACCGCAGGAGGATTTGCCTTTTTTCTTATCCCTCACCAGGCCCACAATTATCAAGGTGACGATAAGCGCAAGCACAAGGCATATAATAATGGTTGCAAGGTTTTGTGAAATCCATGAAATCATAATATCAGTTCCTTTCACATGGGATTATGGAATATTGCACAAATTGCGGTGCACGTTTTGCATAAATCATTTTCTATATATTTTGCATTCGCACACCTCAATTGTGCGTTTTTTCTTTAGATTTATTTTTTAACCTTTACGTTCTGACTAAGCTTTGTAGCCTCGGTGTACTTCTTGAAGAAGAGCATGTAGATCATACCGACAAGGATAGCGGCCGCAACGATGATGCCGATAACGTTTGCCTTGCCGACAAAGATGTTGCCGAACTGAGTTACCATGAGAGCGATGCAGTATGCAAAGCCGCACTGATAAGCGATTGCGAACCATGTCCACTTAGCGTTGTTCATCTCACGCTTGATAGCACCGATTGCTGCGAAGCAGGGAGCGCAAAGAAGGTTAAATACGAGGAATGAATAAGCGGTGATACCCGTGAAGGCTGCTGCGATGTTGCTGTAAACCGTTCCGTCTCCGCCGCCGTAAAGGATACCGAGTGTGCCGACAATGTTCTCCTTTGCAACAAGACCTGTGATTGATGCAACAGCCGCCTGCCAGTTGCCCCAGCCGAGAGGTCTGAATATTACGGCGATCACGCTGCCGATCTTTGCAAGGATTGAGGAGTCGATCTCATCCTCAGAGAGCATTCTGAATGCTCCGTCAACAACACCGAAGTAAGTTGTGAACCAAACAAAGATTGTTGAAAGAAGGATAATCGTACCTGCCTTCTTGATGAATGACCAGCCACGCTCCCATGTTGAGCGGAGAACATTTGAAACTGTCGGCCAGTGGTAAGCCGGAAGCTCCATAACGAACGGAGCAGGATCGCCGGAGAAGATCTTTGTCTTCTTAAGCATGATACCGGAGCAGATGATTGCAAGCATACCGATGAAGTAAGCCGAAGTCGAAACAATAGCCGAGCCTCCGAAGAGTGCACCTGCGATCATTCCGATAAACGGAACCTTAGCCGAGCAGGGAATAAATGTTGTTGTCATGATTGTCATACGGCGGTCACGCTCGTTTTCGATGGTTCTTGAAGCCATGATACCGGGAACGCCGCAGCCTGTACCGATAAGCATCGGGATGAAGGATTTACCCGAAAGACCGAACTTTCTGAAGATACGGTCAAGTACGAAGGCTATACGTGACATATAGCCGCAGCCTTCAAGGAATGCAAGAAGGAGGAAAAGAACAAGCATCTGAGGAACGAAGCCGAGAACCGCACCGACACCGGCTACGATACCGTCAAGGACAAGTCCCTGAAGCCAATCGGCAACATTGCTGTTTTCAAAAGCGTTTCCGATGAGTGTCGGGATACCCGGAACCCATACGCCGTAGTCAGCCGGATCGGGCTCGTCAAAGCCGTTTTTGCTGAGGTAATCAACAGCCTCAAGATAAGTCATACCGATTGTTGAATCTTTATCGGCATTTGCGGGAATCTCGCTGTAGTAAGCTGTCATGTCGTTGATAGCGAGCGTCTCTTCGTCTTCAACGCCGATAACCGCCGACTGCTTGTCGGTCTTGAAGTTTTTGAGTTTTTCAACTGTCTTATCTGCGTCGAAGTCTTCTGCCTCTGTGTCGAAATCAACAAATGCCTGTGCAGCTTCCGTTGCATTTGTATAATTATCGGCCTTTTCGCTATAAGCGGATGAGCCGATTCCGAAGAGGTGCCAGCCGTCGCCGAACACACCGTCGTTCATCCAGTCCGTTGCAGGAGCACCGACACCGACCATTGCGATCCAATAAACAAGGAACATGATAACGGCGAAGATCGGAAGTCCAAGCCAACGGTTTGTAACAACACGGTCAATCTTATCCGATGTTGAAAGCTTTCCGGCATTCTTTTTCTTGTAGCAAGCCTTGATGATTGAGGATATGTAGATATATCTCTCGTTTGTTATGATGGACTCTGCGTCGTCGTCCATTTCTTTCTCAGCCGCTTTAATGTCGGACTCAATGTGATCCATAACAGCCTTGTCTATATTAAGATTTCCGAGAACCTTGTCATCACGCTCAAAAATCTTGATGGCGTACCATCTCTGCTGCTCCTCGGGCATATTGTGAACGGCGGCTTCCTCGATATGAGCGATAGCATGCTCAACGCAGCCTGAGAAGGTGTGCATAGGAACTGTTTTGCCGTTCTTTGCAGCGTCGATAGCCGCTTCCGCCGCTTCGTGAATTCCTGTTCCCTTAAGGGCGGAAATCTCAACCACCTTGCAGCCGAGCTGACGTGAAAGCTCCTGAATGTTGATCTTATCGCCGTTTTTCTTAACGACATCGATCATGTTGATTGCGACTACAACCGGAATTCCAAGCTCCGTGAGCTGGGTTGTAAGATAAAGGTTTCTCTCAAGGTTTGTACCGTCGATGATATTAAGAATTGCATCTGGGCGTTCACCGATAAGATAATTTCTTGCAACAACCTCCTCCAAGGTGTACGGAGAAAGTGAATAAATACCCGGAAGGTCGGTGATGATAACGCCGTCATGCTTTTTGAGCTTACCTTCCTTTTTTTCAACCGTAACGCCGGGCCAGTTACCAACATACTGATTTGAACCGGTCAGCGCATTGAACAACGTAGTTTTACCGCAGTTTGGGTTACCCGCAAGGGCAATACGTAACTTCATACCAAATTCCTCTCTTTCAATTAGCTTATGCTAATCGTAATTTCAAAAAAATAGGGGTCAATCCCCGTATGTGTCAGTTAAGCCGATTTACTCAACCTCAATCATTTCAGCGTCGGCTTTTCTGAGCGAAAGCTCATAACCGCGGACGTTAACTTCAACAGGATCTCCGAGCGGAGCAACCTTACGGATATAAACCTCAACGCCTCTTGTGATGCCCATGTCCATGATTCTGCGCTTAACTGCGCCCTCACCGTGGAGCTTGACAACCTTGACCGTAGAGCCAACCTTTGCTTCCTTTAAAGTTTTCATCTGTCTCATCCTCCTTAATATTGTACAGATTATTTGAAATACCTTTTTGGTATTCGATTACGAATCAGATCATTATTTTTCTTGCCATTTCTTCGCTTATAGCGACTCTGGCTTCTTTCACGTTGACGATAACGTTACCGCCGAGCGTGTTAATGACCATCACGTTTCCGCCGACAACAAACCCGAGATTTTCAAGATGTTTCTTGACTTCCGGACTTCCGCCGATTTTTTTAATGGTGTTCATTTCACCGACATCTGCAAGTGCCAAAGGCATCATAGCTAATCCCTCACTTTCGCCGGTTAGTTTGGACTAACCGAAGGCTTTAAATAAGGTTAGCTCTCGCTAACTAAAAATATATTATCGCCAAAAAGCAGAAATGTCAATATAAAAAACGAATTTTTTTGTTTTTGCGACGATATTTGTCAGTATGAACAAACAGTTAGCTACGTCTAACTAAAATACTATTTATTTTTGTGAGTTCATAATAAGAAAGATAGCCATAACTGAGCTTGAATTTATTTGATTGTTGTGATATAATATTAGCAGTGTAATTTTGGAGGCTTTATTATGCATTTACAGGAATCCGGAGAGATGTATCTCGAAACTATATATATTCTTTCAAAGAAAAGCAGCGCCGTCAGGTCGCTTGATGTTGCCGAGTATATGGGCTTTTCCAAGCCGAGTGTGTGCCGTGCGGTCGGACTTCTCAAAAGCGGTAATTATATCCTCGTTGACAAGGACGGATATATTACCCTGACTGCCGACGGACTTTATGTTGCAAAGAAAATCTATGAGCGCCATACTGTTCTGACGGATTTCCTTGTGAAGCTGGGAGTTGACCCGAAAATTGCCGCCGAGGACGCATGCAAGATAGAGCATGACATCAGCAACGAATCTTTCGCGGCTATCAAAGCCCATTTTCCGAAAGATTAAGCAATAAGTTTCTTAGTATGTTATATATGGTATGACATAGAAAAACCTACCGTAGCTTGAACTGCGGTAGGTTTTTTATTATTTTCGATTAAACCCATGAGAATGTTACGGATTTCTGGGCTCTGTTGACAACATAGCCGTTGCCGTTTGCAAATTTAATCTGACGTTTTTTCTTTGATGCGTTGTGCTCAATTTCTGTGCATTTTTCAAGTCCGCCGATAAAGGCGTCCATCATTTCCTCTTCGGTAAAATAAATTGTTGCACTTAAACGAAGAACCTGAGTGGATTCCGCGGTGTAGCCGAGCGAATCGAGAGTGCCGAGCTTAAAGCCTGTGAGCCACCATGAATATTGCTTGCTGCGATGGAAGAACATAGTATCGTTCTTATACATTGTAAGCTCCATTTGCATAAGCATTTCATCATCGGCGCACTTATAGAACTTTCTGCCGTTGGCATCAACAAGCTCGTCATCGTCAAAATCACGATAGTAAAGACCAACCTCGCAGCCGTTGAAAATTGCGCCGTACTGACCCTTCCAAAGCTGTACCATCCATTCCATATCGTTGTATTCGAAGAAGATGCGGCTTGTATCAAAGTTACATAAAATCAGCGGTGCGGCTACGTCATAAAGATATGTATAGCCGAACGTCCTCTGCCAGGCATATGTTGAGGCGTAAAATGCTCCGTCCTTTGCATCATACGAAAAGCCGAGGAGACCTGAGCCGTCCGTATTCGTTACCTTGCCGGTTGCTTTGTCATAGTAGAAATCGCCGAAAATATGAACTCGTCCCGCATCTGTCTGAGCCGGAAATCTGTCAATAATTCCTGCCGAGAACTGTAGAATATAGAGCGCGTCGGTTGATGTAACCTTGCCGTCAAGGTCAACATCTGCGGCAACGATTTCTTCCTTGGTGAGTGTATCGGCACCCGTGCAGTATCTAACGACCGAAAGCGCATCAAAAGAGTTTACCGAGCCGTCACTGTTTACATCGCCCGGAGTGTTTGCAACTGCCGATGATGAGGTAGCCATACATGTCATTGTCGCAGCAACGACCGACAGAGAAACTATCGCACAAATAATTTTCTGAAATGCTTTCATTCTTCATCCTCCTTTTAATCAAAGCGAATTCTTTATTCCGACAACATATTGAAGAATATACAACGCGTCGGCAGAATTTATTTTTTTGTTGCCGTCGATATCGCCGAGACCTATCTGCGTCGGACTGAGGGTAATTGAACCCGTTGCATACTGAAGAAGATTCAGCGCGTCATAAGCGTTGATTTTTTTATCCAAGCTTACATCGCCCTTTGAAAAGCTTGTTTCGGTAACAAACGTTACATTAAACGGAGCTTTTTTGCCGCAGAAGGTTATATAAAGTGTATCGTCTGTCGGCAAAACCTCGTTCGTATCCTCCGGAATCGACCAGTTCAAGCATGCATTCGGAGCTTCAACGGTTTGTGTAGCGGCATTGTCATATGTTGCGCTGATAATCGTACCTGTGAGGTCGTATTTAGTCATTTCAACGTCCTTGCCGATGCCGTAGTTCCATTCGACCCCGACGACAAGCTTCGTTTTGGGAGTTCTGACAATGCTTATTTTGGTAACAGAAGCAAAATAGACCTCGCAAAGAGCATATACCCCGTCAAAGCTGTCGCAGTAAATACGAATTGTATTCTTGCCTGCCTGCCATGTGCCGGAATTGCTTTTTGCATACATATTGGGACCGAAATTACTCTTTTTATAATCTACGGTTTTGTTATTGTAAGAAATTGATGTGCCTGAGAGGTTGAGTCCGCCCTTCATCAAGAGGATTTCGCCGCTTTTTGAGTACATCCAATCAACGCCCTGATAGAAGGTTGTGCTGTCAGGTTTGCGCACGACCTTGGAGTTGACTGCCGAGGCCGGTATCATAAGGCACGAAATCATAATAACCGCTGCAAGGATTACGGCACACAAAGATGATATTTTCTTCATTTCCATTCCTCCGATATATAATTAAGTTAATTGTATTATATAGTATATTTCGCAAAATGTCAACGGTTACCCGGGCGGAGCGGTATATAGCTTTTGAATAGTATCTCTTTTTTCAGTTTAAGTTGCTCTTTTTTTAGCTTAAATTGGCTATTGACATCTTATCATGTTTGTTATATAATTTTTAAAAATAGCATGAGTGTTTATGCATTTTTGTTGATAAGGATGAAAGAGATGCGAAAATTTACCGAAAAAGCAATATCAGTTTTTCTTTCTCTTGCCGCTGTTGCGTCGTACCCTATGACATGCGGTGCCGAAAGTGTTCGCCTCGGAGATGTAAACGGGGATTCGACAGTTAATGCTTCCGATGCACTGGCTGTGCTTAATTATTGCGTAGGCAAACTTGAGCTTTCTTCGGAAGCGTTTTTTCGCGCCGATGTCAATGCCGATAAAAGCGTTAATTCGATAGATGCACTTGAAATTCTCAGATATACGGTCGGAATAATCGACCGTTTCAAAGCAGAAGACGGTGAAACCGTTGATTCGGCAGAAGCAGTTGAAACTTATAACAAGGCGATTGAAAAAGCAAAAAGATTTAGGCCTTCTTACACATTGCTTGAAAACTTTTCAAACAATGTTGACGATATAAAGGTCAGCTCTAAGAATCCCTTGATTAGCGCCGCAAGGCTCAGAGAGATTGAAGAGAGAACGAAAAAAGAAAACAGCTATAACAAAAGCTATTCAAGTATAATAAAGCAAAAGAGCGATGATTCAGCCGATAAAATGCTCGGTGCGATTGAGAGCTCCGACATTTCCCGTTATGCAGACGTCGAATGCTTTAAAAATAAAAATGGTCATTACATGCTGACTGTCAAATTTAAGGACGAAAAGAATCCGACCGAAAACAGTCGGATAGTAAGAGTTCTCGGCTGCGATTCATATGATGAGGCTAAAAAGAAGATCGGGAACGAAAATGAGGTGGGCGGTGCAAAATCAAACGTCGAATCATTTGATTTTGTTTATAAGGATTGTTTTATCAAGTGTGAAATTGATCCGCTGACCTCGGAATTCATTGATATTGAATGGTACGCAAGCTGTATTTCCGACTCCAAGGTTACCACCGTCGGCCTTACCGCCGAAATGACGACACTTGGAAAGAACGGCGCGCATTATTCGAATTTCGGCTATTGATTAACTTAGGTTAGCTCATTGTCTCCTATTCGCCTATGGGCGACAGTGTCTAATATAAATTCATGCACCATGTGTGTAAATCTACAATGAAGGAGAAATTGGTGATTACAATGAATAAGATTGCAAAAATCCTGTCAGTTGTTCTTTCCGTTTCTTTAGTAATCGGTGTTACAGTTGCAATGCTTGTTTCTGCATTCGCAGTTACAGCTCCGAAGTTCTCCATCAGCGTTGCTGAGGAAAGCAAGGATTCTGTAAAGCTTGCTCTCTGTCTTGAGTCGGGCAGCATCACAAGCTGCGGCGTTAACGTTAAGGCCGCAGATTGGAACAATCCCAACAAGACAACCGGTTTAACTATTAAGAGTGTAGAAAGAGGCCCGGCTTTCAGAGACTTCGCAACTGCTCACGAAAATGATGAAGTTCCTCCGCTTGTTGCTATCAGTACGAAAAGCGGATTTGGAAGGGCTGCTTTTGCTTCCGTAGCAGCATACAGCGAAAAAGGTGTTATGCTCTACTTCACCTTTGCAAAGGGCAATTCTGCGAAAGCAAAGATTGATTCGAGTGACATCATTGTTGAGTTCGACGGTAGTGTAGACGGAAACAATAATCCTGTTACACCGACTCTTGACAACAAGATTCCGGCACCGGCAACAACTACAACAACAACGACAACCAAGAAGGCTGACGTTACTACAACGACAACCAAGAAGGCTGACGTTACAACAACAACCAAGGCTGCCGAAGATGTTACAACAACAACCAAGGCTGCTGAGGACGTTACAACAACCAAGGCTGCTGAGGACGTTACAACAACAACCAAGGCTGCTGAGGACGTTACAACTACAACTAAGGCTGCTGAGGATATTACATCATCAACAAAGTCTGATGACGTTGTTACAACTGCTCCGGCAGCAGATACAACAACAGCCGCTTCAAGCAGCGATGTTGTTAACCCTGAGACAGGCGACCGTCTCACTGCTTCTGCAGCAGTAGTTGCACTTCTCGCTATCAGCGGTGCAGCAGTAGTTGCACTTCGCAAGAAGGAAGACTAATCTAAGAATTTAGGATTTATTCCGGATAAATCCTTACTGGAATTCTAAACGCCCCCACACAAGCCTATGGGCGTACGGCTTGTGTGGTTTTTCTTTTATGAGGTTCATTTTGAGCCTCTTTTTATTTTTATGTGAAAAAATGAAGAGTATTACGTTTCTATGCATTTTTGAAGAAATCAGACTTAAATTTAATTTGATACGTGATTTAAAGAAAATGAACCCGTATTATATTCTAAAAGTATGTCGAAAAAACGGCGTGACATAGGCTTCGTGAAATGCAGCCAAAAATAAAAACGGGCGGCCTTTTCGACCACCCGTTGAATTATATATTAACTTATTTAATCCACTCTCTGACTCTCAGCGGAATGCCCATGTTATCTGCAATCTTCTGACATTCGGCAATCTCTTCCTTATTAAGGACGTCAACTACCGTGAATTTAATTTTCGGAATATATTTTTTACAATCCTCGGCAAATTTCAGCAGGGCAGGGAATGCATCCTCGCCGAAGCGTGAACGGCTGACTTCCTGGTAGCGCTTTGCATTCGGTGCGTTAAGGCTGATTGAGATTGAATCAACAATGCCTTCAAGAAGCTTTGCAGTCTCCCTGCCGTTGATAAGGTCGCTGAGCCCGTTTGAATTGAGACGAATTTTAAGTCCGTACTTTTCCTTGAGATACTTTGCGCTTGCGATGAGATTATCAAGAGCCTGTGTCGGTTCGCCGTAACCGCAGAATACGACTTCGGAATACGGTGAAAAATCAAACTTGTTGATTTCATCCTCAATTTCTTCAAGCGTCGGATCCTTCTTTAACCAAAGCGATTCTGCTGAGCCGAGTCCGTCGCCGTTGCTCCTGATGCAAAAAACGCAGGAACAGGGGCATTTGTTGGTTATGTTCATATAAACGCTGTTGCCATAGGTGTAAACAATATCAGCCATGATTTAAATCTTCCTTATTCTGTCTTTAATTTTTACCTTGTCAAGTGCGGCGGAAAGTACAATATAAAGTATTCCGCTCGAGCCTGCCTGAATAGCGTTGCCGGGGAGAGTGTTAAGTGCACTGACCCATGACGGAACGCTGAAAAGATATTCCGTGAATCCGACCGGTGAGGAAAGTGCAAGGATAATAACCTCTGCGATATAATAACCGACCATCGTGATTGCGGCTGCAACGAAAACGGCGATAATGTTTCTCTTGCAAAGAAGCTTCTTTGCCGTATGCGTAAAGCAGAGAACCAAAAGTGCCTTGATAATAAAAGTCGGAATGATGTACATTGTGTAGCCGCCCACAGCGTCGGAAAGAGCAGCACCGATACCTGCCGAAAGAGCGGCAAGCGGTGTCGGGAGAATACTGGCACAGAGATAAATCATCGAATCGCCGATGTGCATGTATCCGTTAACGCTCGGAATCTTGACGTAATAGGTCAAAACGGTCGTAAGTGCCGCAAAAAGTGCCGCCAGAACGACTTGGTTAAGCTTGAATTTACTCTCTTTTTTCATAATATTGCCCTCCGAATATCATATGCGAAATATTATAATCAGTCAATATTGAAAAATTAACAAAATAACGAATCTTTACTTATGCAAAATGACTAAAGATACAACGGTTGAAAAAAACATTGTTTTGTGTTATACTTACTCTTAATAAAGCCTATGTCACATATATAACATATTGTTTAAATAGGTTTATAAACGGAGGTCGTTTTTATGAAAAAAATTATTTCGATTATAATTGCCGCAGTGATGGCATTTTGCCTGTGTCTGCCTGCTTTTGCGGCGCAGAGCGCAACCTTTGCGGTAAATGTTGTCTCTGAGGACAATACAAAAGCCGTCGTTTCAATTGATTATGAGGGAGGAACTGCATTTAACTGCCTCGATTTTGAGGTAACTCTTTCAAGCAGGGTCAGCGTTGAAAAGTGCGCAACAGGAGCAGGTCTCAGAAACTTTAAGATTTATGCCGATGATTTGAATGCCAACCTCGGCGACACTGTAATCATGTCTTTCAACAAGGACTCAAATCCGATAAAGTTTACTTTTGCCTCAATATCCGGATTTAAAGCTGTTAACGGCAAGGATCTTTTGATACTCACTCTTAAAAAGACGTCTGCCGATAAGCTTAAGGCTGATGACGTTAAGCTCACTGTTATAAACTGCGGAATCAGCGGCAGCACGACCGACAGCGTTATTACGGCCGAAGCTAAGATTATCCCAATAGGCGGATCATCGGAAGTTAAGACCTCCGCTGCGGCAGGTCAGGCGGGTACAGCCGTTGACAAGACAAACGCTTCGGTCAGAACGACCACGACCTCAGCGGTTACGACCACTGCCGACAGCTCCGAACTCAGCGCAGAGTCAACCACTTCTGTTGCCGAATCGACATCGGACAAGAACGGCGAAAATAACGGCACAAAGATAACCGATAAAAAGAAGATTGTAATTGTCGGTGCGGCGGCATTGATTGTGCTTGCAATTATCGTAGTCGGTGTAGTGGTTATTGCAAAGAAGTATAAAAAAGAGGACGCCGAATAATGAATTTTTTTGAAAGTGATCTCGCATTCAGGCAGCATGCCGACGAGCCGATTTACGATTGCCGTGAAAACTGCGAAATGGCGATTTATCGCTCGACGGATATTGATGAAGTCAACGCTTGGCTCAAAAAACTCAGCGAAAACGGCTTTTTAGCCATAAGAAAGAATGAAATAGACGGGAACCGTTTCGCCATGTTCGAAAAGGACGGCTTGCACATCACGTCATATTATACGCCATGCGACAGCTCGCTCAGAGTGACGGTGGGGGAGAACCCTGTCCCCGAGGACGGCGAGCCTGTGTGCGACGGAGACTGCGAAACAGTGTTCTACGGCTTCGAGAATGACCACACATATATCGACTGCGGAATGTGCCTGCTTATTCAGTGCCCCGATTACAGCTTTTTTATTGTGGACAGCGGTCATTATTTCCAGTTCAACGACAATGACAGAATTCATATATTTATGCGTGACAGAACGCCGAAGGACAGAAAAATTGTTGTCAACGGCTGGTTTATCTCTCACGCTCATTCCGATCATATCTCTAAAATGATGGATTTTCTTCGCTATAACTGTGATGACGTTATTATTGAAGGATTCTATTCAAATCTTATTGACCCCAAGTATGACGTTGATAACGAATGGGATATTGAAGAAGTGCTTCTTTCTCAGAAGCTTTTCAGACAGCTTGATGCGCTTTCGATTCCTAAGTATAAGCTTCATTCCGGTATGCGCTTTACGGTGAGAAATCTCAGCTTCAACGTACTTTGCACCCATGAGGATATTTTCCCCGAGAAGATGCCCGATTATAACGATTCCTCATGTGCTTTGATGATGAGCGTCGGCGGAACGAAGGTGTTTATCCCCGGCGACTGCTCCGCCCTTGCAGGCAAGGTGCTTGAAGCACGCTACAATAATGAACTGAAATGCGACGTTGTTCAGGTCGCACATCACGGACATTCGGGGCTTTCAACGCATGCATATGAGCTTATCGGCGCAAAGGTCGCCGTATTCCCGATTACAAGAATTATGTTTGACGAGGAATATCCAAAGCAGGAGGCAAACAGGAGACTTATCGAGCTTGCCGAAAAGTATTACATAACCTCTGACGGCACGGTTTGTATTCCGCTTCCGCTTGATATTGACAGGATCACAACCCTGCCTGACGAGACCTTTGAGGATTTTGCAAAGATAAAGAATCAGTGGGGATATACCTATTCGGATGAACGTCAGCAGGAGCTTTACGGGATTTATCTCAGCAACGGCGGCAACCTCGAAAAAGAGGTTTTGCCGGTTCGCCGTGAGGGCTTTTCATTGAGGTAAAATTGAAATAAAATAATACGGAGCTGTGCAATTTAGCATGGCTCCGTTCTTATTTTTATGGCCCGCCCGAAGGGATTTGAACCCCCAGTCGTCAGAATCGGAATCTGATGCATTATCCAATTATGCTACGGGCGGAAACAATAATAATATTATATCACAAAGATATGTATTCTTCAAGCAAAAAATATAGGTTAAGTAATCTTTATATTTTAGCAATTGACAATTCTATTTAAATAATATAAAATATAATAAATACCATGGCAATTATATACTTGAAAGGGTGGAAAGAATGAAAGGATTATTCAGAAGGATTGTTGCGGTTACGGCTGTCTTTGTGCTGATTTTCTGTGCAATGGCAATTTCTCCGTCAGCGGCATCTGCTGATATTTCTATAAGAATTGATGCGACCTCATATTCCCAGGACGATCAGATTACCGCCGAAGTTTATTTTCCGAGGGCATATAAAAAGATCTCGTCTCTCGACATGAGCCTTTTATATGATTCTCAAAAGCTTGAGTTTGTCAGTATGAAGCAGGGCAAGGATCTTAGAAGAGCAAGGGATAAGCAGACAAACGGTGAGGTTTATTCCGAATATGCAGGTGATCCCGGAAAAATCAACTGGAGCCTTGCGGGAGGAAATAACTATGAGTTCTCAGGAATTTTCTCTACAATTGTTTTCAAGGTCAAAAGCTATGCAAATCACGGAAGCAGCAAGTTGAGTCTGAAAATCAACAATGCCGTAAACTCCGGTTTTGTTAACATGACGAACGATGTGAATGTTTCGGGTGCATCATTTACCATTCTGCGCAATTCAATGAATGATATTGACTGTAAGCTTAATAAGGCAGGCACGGGTTATATTATTACGGATTATACTTGTGCAACTTATGATACCGTTATTCTTTCGGATACATATAAGGGACTCCCTATTGTCGGAATTGATTATGCTGCATTTCTTAATCATGCCGAGATAAAAAAGCTTGTTCTTCCGTCAACTCTTGAATATATCGGAAAAGAAAGCTTTATGGGCTGTTCGGGAATTACCGAGCTGGTTATTCCGGATAATGTGACTTCAATTTATGAGGGTGCTTTCAGACAGTGCGACGGCCTTAAAAGCCTCAGCTTGCCTTTGGGTCTGGAGACAATAGGTGTAAACGCTTTTTCCGGCTGCCCGTTCCTGACATCGGTTGAGCTTCCGTTTACGCTTAAGACTCTCGGTAAGGGTGCATTTGAAAACTGTACCTTACTTAATACGGTTAAGATTTCAAAGAATACGACCGTAGGAGCAAATGCGTTTAAGGCCTGCTCCGACAATTTGAAATTTATTTCCGTGGCAAACAACACAAGACTTAATAATTATATCAAATCAAGCGGAATCAAAGCATCGGTTGAAATTGTTAAGGACCTTTCCCACGGTACGGTTGCCAATATTGCCGGACAGGAATATACAAAATCTGAGGTAATTCCTGCCGTTACAATCACGCTTACAAGCGGTGAAAAAGTTGTTTTGGGCAAGGACTATAAGGTTGTTTGTCGTAACAATATCGAAATAGGAACGGCAAAAGCTTATATCGTAGGTATAAATTCATACGGCGAGGGTTATGTTAAGCAGTTTAAGATTGTATGTAAACATAAAAATGTAACAAAGAAGGTCAGCAAGGCGGCGACCTGCACAAGGGCCGGAAACTATATAGTTACCTGTAATCTTTGCGGAAATAAAACCAATGAGGTTATTCCGGCAACGGGACATACCGGCGACGGAAAATGGGTAATCGAAAAGAGACCGACGATCAGCACGACCGGATCAAAATATATGCTTTGCAAGGTTTGTAAGGCGAGGGCAAAGACAGAGATAATCGCAAAGGCATATCCCGATGTTAACGGGGATAAGCTTATTAACTCGGCAGACGCATTGATTGTTCTCCGCCATGCGGTCGGTCTCGCGAGTGAGATAAACACCGATGAGAAATTTATGAATGCCGATACAAACGGTGACAACAAGGTTAATTCCATGGATGCACTTACGATTCTCAGAATTGCTGTCGGATTGGTTAGACTGTAATAATTATATAATAAACCGAAAATGACGTTCCTTTTTCTTGCGGAACGTCATTTTTTCTATTGTCTAAAATGTTTTTTTGTGGTATTATATAAGTTGGTTTAGGCTAATTTATGAAAGTAGGTATCAAAATGGATAAAAAAGTTCCTTTAAGAGAGAAGCTTGGCTACGGCGTAGGTGCGGTCGGTCTTGATCTCAGCTATGGCTTATTCTATTCTTACCTTTCGCTTTATCTTACAAATGCGCTCGGTATCAGCTCGCTTTTTCTGCTCATTCTTGCGCCGATCGCGAGATTGTGGGACGGTATCAATGACCCTATGATGGGAACTCTTGTTGATATGTCAAACAGCAAAATGGGTAAGTATCGTCCGTGGATACTCAGAGGTGCAATAGCAAACGCAGTCGTCCTCTGCCTGCTTTTTAATAATCCGGGAATAAAAACAGATTCGGTTTGGATGTATGTTTATGTTGCGGTGTTCTATGTGCTTTGGGGCATGTCAAATACCTTGGCGGATATACCTTACTGGTCAATGATTCCGTCGTTTGCAACTGAGGAAAAGGACAGAAACTTTATTTCTACGGTTGCAAGAACCTTCTCCGGTCTGGGTCAGGGAATCGTGCTTATTCTTACGGCGCCTATTGTTGCATATCTCGGCGGTTCAAGCGAGAGCAGTCTCAAAGCAATGACGCCGGAGTGCCTTAGAACAGGCTTTGGAAAATGGTCAATCATTGCCGCCGTCATGCTTGTTGTTTTTGCATGCATCAGCGTCGCCTCGACAAAGGAAAGAAATGTAATTCAAAGCGGCGAGAAGTTTTCGTTTAAGCAGGCTATAAACGTTGTAAAGAACAACGATCAGCTTTTGACATTTATGCTGTTTGCCATGATCTCAAACGCAGGCTATTATATGACCTCGGGTATCAGCAGCTATTATTTCAACTCGGTTGCAGGAGACCTCAACCTTCAGTCAAAGTTTAATATGTTCGGAGCAGTCGGCTCGGTAATCGGTATTGCCGTTATTCCGATATGTTCAAAGCTTAATATGAACAACAGAAATATCTATAAGCTTTCGCTTGGCATGGCGGCAGTCGGATATATCGGCATGGCTGTGATCGGCTACGGCTTCGGCGGCAACGTTTACGGACTCGGTGCGTGCTATCTTATAACATCAATCGGTATCGGAAGTATGTTCGTCAATCAGACCGTTATGCTTGCCGATGTTGTTGATTACGGCGAATATAAGCTCGGCAAGAGAAATCAGAGCTTGACATTCTCGATGAAGGGCTTTTTGCAGAAAATGGCATATACGGTTCAGTGCATTATCATGTATCTGACGTTCAGCATAACAAAGTATGAGGGAACTGCTCCCGAGCAGACGCAGGAGGCAAAGGACGCTATCTCGGCGCTTATGTTCATTGTTCCTCCGGTGCTTATCATTATTTCATTCATCGTTTTCTCAAAGAGATACAAAATCTACGGCGATTTCAAGAGAGAAATTCTTGCCACGGTTTCCCTAAGACACGAAGAAGCTTCCAAATAACAGCCGGCAGGTGTTGACATGAAAAAAATCGTATTTTTTTCACACGGACTGAGCGCAAACGGAATCGAAACCTTCCTTGTGAATGTGCTCAGGAAAATCGACAAAACAAAATATGATATAACGGTGATAATTGCGATTGACGAGGGCGTTTATTGCCTTCACGAAAAGACAGTTGCCGATATGGGCATAAGAGTTATCCATGCAGGCGATCTTGATGCACCGAAAAAGAAGCTTGATTATATCAAAAATGTCAAGAAAATTCTTTCGGCGGAGCATTTTGACATTGCCCATTCAAATATGGATCTTCTCAACGGAATAACGCTGTCAGTTGCGAAAAAATGCGGAATTCCAATGAGAATTTGCCATGCTCACAATTCAAAAAGTCAGTATGATCCCGTCGGCAGATTGGCGGCTTTGAAGAAGCTTTTACAAAAAATCTACAGCCGCACTATGAAAGGTCTTATTATTCGCTCGTCAACAGAGCTTTTGGCCTGTTCGGATGTTGCATCGGAATATTTTTACGGCGAGAGAAATTCAACGCTTATTTATAACGGAATTGACACCGAGAGCTACAAAAAAGCAGATGATTTTGACGCTTGGGGTTACGCTCGAAAACTCGGTGCCGACGGAACCGAAAAGCATTTGCTCGTTTCCGTCGGAAGACTTTCGGCTCAGAAAAATCCGATTTTTGCCGTTGAAATAATTTCGGAGCTTGCAATAATAAGAGACGATTTCAAATACATTTGGGTAGGCTGCGGCGAGCTTGAAAATGCCGCAAAGGACAGGGCGGAGCAGCTCGGTGTTACGGACAGGATTATTTTCACTGGTGTCAGAACCGATGTTAAAGAAATTCTTGCCTGCTGCGATTGCTTCCTTATGCCGTCGCTTTTTGAGGGACTTCCGTTCTCTCTTATCGAAGCGCAGGCAGCGGGACTTCGCTGTATTGTTTCCGATGTTGTTACCAAGGAAGCCGACGTCGGATTGATTGATTATTTTTCACTTGAAAACGGTGCAAAAAAATGGGCGGAGTTCATTAACAGAGAGCTTGACGAGCCGAGAAAATCGGCGGATGAAAACAAACTCAGACAGTTTGATATTTCACATACCGTGCGTCAGCTTGAAGAAATTTACGATAGATAAAAGAAAGGAGATGCGATATGAGCAGAAAAAAGTGGATAGTCAAAAGCGGCGATAAAGAAAATGCAACGAAGCTTTCCGAAGAGCTTAACATCAGCCCGTATGCTGCGCTTATCGCATCGACAAGAGGAATAAACACGTCCGAGGAAGCGAAGGACTTTTTCGGAATGGGGGAGCGCAGAAGCGTTGACCCGATGGATTTTCCCGATATGTATCCGGCGGTCAAGAGAATTCAAAAGGCCCTTGATGAATTTGAGAGAATTGCGATTTACGGTGACTATGACGCCGACGGAGTTACGTCAACCGCATTGCTGTATTCATACCTTGAAATGCAGGGCGCGGATGTGGTTTATTATGTTCCGAACCGCCACACAGAGGGCTACGGACTGAGCTATGAGGCAATTGACAAGCTCAGCATGATGGGCGTTAAGCTCATCATCACTGTCGATAACGGAATAAGCGCCGTCGAAGAAGCAAAATATATCAATGAGCTTGAAATGGAGCTTATTGTTACGGATCACCATCTTCCGTCGGACACCTTGCCGCAGGCCGTTGCGGTCATTGATCCTCACAGGGAGGATTGCAATCTTGAATTTAAAGACTATGCAGGTGTCGGAGTTGCATATAAATTGATATGTGCACTTGAGGGCGAGGAGAACGGAGTCACGGACAGCTTCGCAGACCTTGTGACTATCGGTACGGTTGCCGACGTTATGCCGCTTATAAAGGAAAACCGCGAGCTTGTACGCAGGGGAGTACAACTGATTGCCGATTCGGACAGAATGGGAATACAGTCGCTTATCGAGGCTGCCGGTCTTTCGGAAAGAAGGATGACGTCAACAACCGTTGCGTTTGGCATTTGCCCGAGAATCAATGCGGCAGGACGTATGGGCTCGGCAGACAGAGCGATAAGACTGCTTCTGAGCGAGGATTACGAGGAAGCAAACGCTCTTGCACAGGAAATTAACGATGAAAATGCAACCAGACAGCAGACAGAGCAGGAGATACTCAATCAGGCTGTCGCTCAGATAAAAAATAATCCGAATTGGATTTATCAGAACGTGCTTGTTGTCGCAGGTGAGGGATGGCACGACGGAGTTGTAGGCATTGTTGCGTCGAGACTTGTCGAAAAATACGGAAAACCGACGCTTGTTATAACCGTTGACGGCGACGACGCAAAGGGATCCGGAAGAAGTATTGACGGTTTCAATCTTTACGATGCGCTTTCACATTGCGGCGAGTGTCTGACTCATTTCGGCGGACATATGCTTGCCGCGGGAATAGGACTTAAAACGGAAAACATCGGTACTTTCAGAAAGGCGATAAACGAATATGCCGACAGTATCGAAATGCCTTTCCCAATTCAGACTGTTGATTTTAAACTGAACCCCGCATATGTGAATGTGGAAATGCTCAGCGCGATTGAACAGCTTGAACCGTTCGGCGCAGGCAACCCTCAGCCGGTTTTCGGTCTTTACAACATGACGATAACCGATATTCAGCCGATAGGAAACGGAAAGCACCTGAGAATAATCCTCGAACGAAACGGAGTTTCTTTGCAAACGCTCAAATTCAGAACGCTTCAGGCGGATTTCCCGTACGTCAAGGGTGATGTGATTGATGCTGCTGTCGGACTTGAACCGAATGAATATCTCGGCCAGCTTAGGGTGAGCGTTTTGCTCAAAAATATAAAGCTCCACGACATGGTGGAGGACGATCTGTTTGTTTCGATGAGAGATTTTTCAATGCTTATGAGAGGAAAAAGCGAGGGCTTCGACGCTTCGCTGCTTGTTCCTCAGCGTGAAACAACGGCTAAGGTTTACAGATACATACGCTCTGTCGGAAGATGGAATTACGATACGGAAACGCTCTGCCACAGGCTTGATTTCTGGGCGGAGGACTACGGACAGGTAGCGGTGTCCGTTGAGGCAATGCTTGAAATGGGTATACTCATAAGAGATGAAAACGGCGGACTGAGCGCACCGAAAACAAGCGAGAAGGTCAACTTGCAGGATGCGCCGGTGCTCAAAAGATTAAGGCAACACCTTACGACCGGAGAGTGCGAATTGCCTTAACAGAACTTTTAAAGGGGTCGGCTTGTAAAGCCGAGTGGTATAAAAATGTCAGAAGCTAATGAAAAAAACAAATTAACCGCAACGATGAACGAAGCGACTGCGGAGCAGGACGAAAAGAAAGATTTCGTCCCCGAAAATCCCGATGAACTTTACGGCAAGCTTATAAAGCTTGTCAGGGAAAACATGACCGAAAACGATGTTTCCCTCGTCGAAAAGGCGTATTTTATAGCAAAAAAGGCACATGAGGGTCAGTTCAGATTCTCCGGCGAGCCTTATATAATCCACCCTGTCTCCGTCGCAATTATTCTTTACAATTTGGGCATGGACGGGGAGTCAATGGCTGCGGCTTTGCTGCATGACGTTGTTGAAGACACCGATATGACCAAGGAGAATATCCAGGAGGAATTCGGCGAGGATGTTGCAAACCTTGTTGAGGGCGTTACAAAGCTCGGCAAGGTGCCTATCTTTACAAAGGAGGAGCAGCAGGCGGAGAATGTGCGCAAGATGCTGATGGCAATGTCACAGGATATCCGTGTTATCATCATCAAGCTTGCCGACCGTATACACAATATGAGAACCTTGTCTTTTATGCGACCGGATAAAAGACGTGAAAAAGCTCAGGAAACACTTGAAATATATGCTCCGATCGCTCACCGTCTCGGTATCAGAGGCGTTAAGGAGGAGCTTGAGGATCTTGCAATCAGCTATCTTGATCCCGTTGCTTATAAGGAGATCAGAGACAGGCTCGAACAGCAGCAGTCAAAGAGGAAGGAATACCTTGACAGTATTCAGAAAAAAATCAGCGAGAGAATAAAGCTTGTTGTGCCGAACGCAAGCATTTCCGGCAGAATCAAGAGTGTTCACGGCATTTACCGTAAGATGTATATGCAGGGCAAAAGCTTTGATGAGATCTACGATATTTATGCCGTCAGAATAATTGTTGATGACGTTATTGACTGCTACAACTGTCTCGGAATAATTCACGATATGTTCAAGTCCATTCCCGGACGCTTCAAGGATTATATTTCAACGCCGAAGGCGAACATGTATCAGTCACTGCACACGACGGTAATCGGCGACGAGGGAATACCGTTTGAGGTTCAGATAAGAACATGGGAGATGCACCGCACTGCCGAGTACGGTGTTGCCGCCCACTGGAAATATAAGCTCGGAATGAGCGGAAGACAGAAGTTTGAAGAGAAATTTTCATGGATTCGTCAGCTTCTTGAAAGCCAGAATGTTTCCGAGAATCCGCAGGATATTGTGAACACGATAAAAACCGACCTTGTACAGGAGGAGGTTTTTGTGTTCACCCCAAAAGGAACGGTTATCAACCTCCCGGCAGGCGCAACCGTTGTTGACTTTGCCTATGCCATACACTCTGCAGTCGGCAACAGAATGGTCGGCGCAAAGGTTGACGGAAGAATCGTACCGATAGATTATGTTGTCAAAACGGGAGAGATTGTTGAAATCATTACTTCCTCTCAGCAGAATAAGGGACCGAGCCGGGATTGGCTTAAATTCGTCAAGACCAGCGGTGCAAGGAATAAAATCCGCTCATGGTTTAAGAAGGAGCGCAGAGAGGAAAATATCCTTGAGGGCAAGATGGAGGTCGAGCGTGAGTTCAAGCGCAATTTCATAAGGCTCAACGATCAGCAGTTTGACAAGTTCATCCTTGAGGTCGCTCAGCGTCAGCGCTTCAACAGTGCCGATGATTTCTTTGCGGCAATCGGCTACGGCGGCGTTTCCATTAACAAGATGATGCCGCATATAAAGGACGAATACGTTAAGGAATTCAAGCAGACCGAGCCGGCTGAGGAGGACGTTATTAAGATAACAAAGCCTTCTCAGAAGAAGCGCGCAAAGAGTCAGGACGGCGTTGTTATCGAGGGAATAGACAATTGCCTTATCAAACTTTCAAAGTGCTGCAGCCCTGTTCCGGGCGATAAGATTATCGGTTTTATCACAAGAGGTCACGGCGTTTCCATACACAAAAGGGACTGTACAAATGTGCCTAAGGTTATCGAGCTTGCCGATGAGCCTGACAGATGGATTCCCGCAGGATGGGACAGCTCTGTTAAGGAGGATTTCACAGCTACGGTTTCGATGACTTGTCTTGACAGAGTCGGACTTATGGCTGATGTTTCAAAGATGATCGCAGACATGAGAGTTATGATATACGGAATCAATACAAAGAGCAAAAAGGACGGCAGAGCATCGCTCGAATTGACAATCGGCGTCAACGGAATCGAGCACCTCAACGGTGTTATGGCGAAGCTCAGAAAGATAAACGGTGTTCTTGATGTTGAACGTTCCAATAGCTAAGGTAAAAAATAAGAGGTTTTGATATGAAAGCAGTAGTACAAAGAGTAACTTCGTCGGCAGTAGTCGTTGACGGCGAAACGATAGGAAAAATCGGCAAGGGATATAATGTTCTTTTGGGCGTTTTCCCCGACGATACAAAGAAGGATGCGGAAATTCTTGCCGCAAAGATAGCCAAATTGCGTATTTTTGAGGACGAGGATGAGAAGATGAATATGTCAATTCTCGATGTTGACGGCGAGGTTCTTGCAATCTCTCAGTTCACGCTCTGCGCAGATATCAAAAAGGGCAACAGACCTTCTTTTACAACGGCGGCGAAGCCCGACTATGCCAATGAGCTTTATGAATATTTCATGGAGCAGCTCAAGGTAAACGGAATTAAAAAGGTCGAGCACGGTTCATTCGGAGCGGATATGAAGGTCGAAATTCACAACGACGGCCCCGTTACGATAATTATGGACACGACTATCTGGAACAAGAGGGATTAAAATGACTGTTGAAACAATGGCGCTGGGACCTGTCAGCGCAAACACATATATTGTAACGGACGATATTAGCTGCGAAACGGCGATAATCGACTGCGGCGAATGTACGCCTGAGCTTATCAATAAACTCAACGGCAAAAATGTTAAATATATCCTGCTGACACACGGTCATGCGGATCATATTCTCGGCGTATATGACCTCAAACAGGCTTTTCCCGAGGCCAAAATCGTGATTCATAAAAAGGATGCCGATTGTCTTACAAACGAGATGATGAGTATTGCATTCAGCATTGCGCCGCATATGCAGAAAAATATCGAGCCGGATATCACGGTGGAGGAGGGAGATGTTATTTCTCTCGGAAGCCTTGAATTTAAGGTCATGCATACTCCCGGACACACAATGGGCAGTGTTTGCTATTATATCGAGAGTGAGCGCACGCTGTTCACAGGCGATACGCTTTTCTGCCTTACGACCGGAAGAACCGATCTTTTCGGCGGCAATGACGATGATATGTATGCTTCAATCAAGCGGCTTTATGAAATGCCCGGTGAATATACGGTTTATCCCGGTCACAACAGAGCCACGACCATGGAATATGAACGCAGAAGAAACAGATATATGAGGAGATTTAAATGATACTCAGGGTCGTTAATCACAAATTTCATTATGAAACAGAAAACCTTTGTCGGGTTTTCTTCCCCTATGAGACGATCCGTGTCATAAATGACGAGTCCGATGAAACGGACGATATAACCGTTGTTACTTCAATGAGCGGCGAATATGTTGTCGGTGTTTCGGTCAATATAAACGGAACAACGGGCGAGAAGAAAAAGACGGTTGCCGACTATGACGACTGCGAGAGAGAAATGGCAATTTTGCTGTTTTCGCTTCTTTCCGAGATAACCGGATATGTGCCGAAATGGGGCATACTGACGGGTGTAAGACCGTCAAAGCTGATGAATTCGCTTATTAAGGATTACGGTGATAACGGCGCAAAGGCGTATTTCACGGATAAGCTCCTGGTTTGCAAAAATAAAACCGAGCTTGCCTATTCCGTTGCCAAGGCCGAGGAAAAAATAATGTCACTTTCCGACGAGAAAAGCTTCAGCCTGTATGTTTCCATACCGTTCTGCCTGACAAGATGCAATTATTGCTCATTTGTTTCCCATTCGATTGCACAGGCAAAGAAGCTCTTGCCCGATTATGTCGAAAATCTCTGCAAGGAGATAAAGCAGACTGCCGAGATCGCAAACGGTCTCGGACTGAGACTCGAATCAATCTATTGGGGCGGCGGCACTCCGACAACTCTTTCGGCGGAGATGCTTGAAAGAATCTGCGCCGAGATAAACAATGATTTTGACCTTTCACATTTAAGAGAATACACGATCGAAGCCGGCAGAGCCGACACGGTAACCGCCGAAAAGCTCAGAGTCATCAAGGCGGCGGGAGTCGGCAGAATAAGCATAAATCCGCAGACCTTTAACGATGATGTTCTCAAAGCCATTGGCAGAAGACATACCGTTGACGATGTTGTTCGTGTTTTCAATGAAGCGAGAGAACTCGGCTTTGACAATATAAACATGGATCTTATCGCAGGTCTGACGGACGATACATATGAGAGCTTTTGCAATTCGATTGACCGTGCGATAAGCATGAATCCCGAGAATATTACCCTCCACACGCTTGCTTTGAAACGCTCATCAACTATTGTTACTCACGGCGTTGACGTTCAAAGCGGGGAAATTGCAAATAAAATGCTGGAATATGCTCAAAATCGGTTCTATTCCGAGGGGTATAAGCCGTATTATATGTACAGACAGTCGCGTTCACTCGGCAACCTTGAAAACGTCGGCTGGTGCAGGGACGGATTTGAATGTTTATACAATATTTTTATGATGGAGGAGTGCCATACAGTGCTCGCCGTCGGTGCGGGAGCGGTAACAAAGCTTAAAGATCCGAACAGCAGAAATATTGAAAGAATTTTTAATTATAAATACCCATATGAATATAATTCACGCTACGATGCTATTGCCGAGCGTAAGGATCAAATAAAGGAGTTTTACGGTAAGCTGAGATGAGAGGTAGCAAAATGGCATACAGAACTTTAAATGATATAAATAAAAGCGTTGCTTCGGATGTTGAGTCGTTTATCGAATCGGCAGAGGAGGGCTTTGACAGCTCTGTTTCTTCACTGGTCGGTAATTTCATTTCCGATTGCGACTGCGATATCGTTCTGCTTGCAGGTCCCAGCTCATCGGGAAAAACCACAACGGCAGGAAAAATTGTAGAAAAAATCAGGGACAGCGGCAGAAATGCCTATACACTTTCTCTTGACGACTATTATCACAACGCAGCCGATATTCCATTGACCGCAAAGGGTGTCAAGGATTTCGAAAATATCAATGCTCTTGATGTTGATTTGATTCACAGAAATTTTTCGGATTTAATTGAAAAAAGAGAAGCGCTTGTGCCGGAATTTGATTTTATGAGCGGTACAAGGAAAGGCGAAATGAGACGCATTGAGCTTAAAAAGGACGATGTTATCATTGTTGAGGGATTGCATGCTCTCAACCCCGTTATTACCAATGGACTTGACGAAAGCCATATTTATAAGGTTTATATCAGCGTTTCATCGAGAGTGACGGATGACGAGGGTAGGGTGGTTTTCAGCAAGAGAAATCTTCGCCTTATCCGTCGGATGATAAGGGATTATCACTACAGAAACACATCGGTTGAAAAGACTTTTTCGCAGTGGTCGGAGGTTCTCAAGGGAGAGGATAAGTATATTTTCCCTTATGAGAAGAATGCACGCTACAGAATAGATTCGTTCCACCCGTACGAGTCGTGTATTTTCAGAAACGAAGCGGTTGAGCTGCTTGACACGGTTGGAAAGAGCAGCCGTTTTTATCCGCTTGCGGAACAGCTTAAAGAAGATTTTTCAAGGCTCAAGCCGATAGATATATCTAAAATGCCGAATGATTCACTTTTGAGGGAGTTTGTGTGAGCTTACGGCAAAGTCGGCAGAAACTAATTTTGCTGCCAATTATGGCGGCAAGAAGGTTTCGGTGCCGAAATGAATATATTTCAAACTTTCTTGATGCGATGAAGGACAGCACACCCTACGATAAGAGTGATAAAAGGAACAATTCGTAGTGGTCGATGCCTATATTGACCAAGGGTCAGAAGAAATCTACCAAGGCTTTCCTTGAGAGGAAGGCTGATAAGTTATCATCCTGAAAGCGTTTTTATCTGAGTTATGGCATGAACGGTTGAAAAATTTAGAACATGCCTCTCGCATCTTCCCACACGAAATATTTGATAAACATATTGATAAATAAGGAAATATATGATAAAATAATTTCTGCCGTTTTTATAAGGGCATTAAAAAGTTAAAATTTTCTTTCTAAATATAACAGTATTGAACAGGAGGAAATACGATGGCTGAAGAAAAGTCGGGCGCAAGAAGTCAGTCGCTTCTCAGCGGAGCTTTTATACTCGTTGTTGCCACTGTTCTTGTCAAGGTTATCGGTGCACTGTTTAAAATTCCGCTTTCCATGCTAATCGGAGAGGTCGGACGAGGATATTTCAGCACGGCTTACGAAATATACACTCCTCTTTATTCTATCTCAATGGCAGGCTTGCCGGTTGCAGTTTCACGGCTCGTCGCAAAGGAGCGCTCGCTTGGGCATTTCCGTGATGTCAGAATGATAAGGCGTGTTTCGGCTCGTCTGTTTCTGCTGATGGGTGTTCTCGGAACGGTTCTGTTAATGCTCGTTGCCTATCCTTATACAAAGTTCATTGTCAAGTATGTTGAAAATGTTTATTGCGTGCTTGCGATTGCACCGTCGATTTTCTTCTGCTGCTGTATGTCAACCTACAGAGGCTATTACGAGGGTATGCAGAATATGCTTCCTACGGCAATTTCCGAAGTTATAGAGGTCGTCGGCAAGCTCATAGTCGGCCTGGGTGCGAGCTATGCGTTGCTTAAAAGTCAGCTTGCAAGATTTGAAGCAGGTCAGCCTGTTTTCGGAGCTGTTCGTGAAACGAAGGAGGATGCACTCGCTGCAATTTATCCTTATGCGGCAACGACGGCGGTTCTCGGGGTTACCTCGGGCACGGTTTTAGGTCTTGTTTATCTTATTATAAGGCATAGGTTGAAGGGTGACGGTATAACCAAGGCTCAGCTTCTTTCTTCCCCCAAACCTGCCGACGGTCAAACTCTTGCTAAAATAATAGTCATGACGGCTCTGCCCATTGCGGCAAGCTCACTTGTTACGAATATTACAAATCTGATTGACGCCGCAACCATTCAGGCTCGGCTTCAACATGCCGTCGAAAAAGCTCCCGACGTTATCTATTCCCTCTACGGGGCGGAATTCGATGAGATGAAGGTTGCCGATTCGCAGATTGTTAAATATATTTACGGTATTTATAACGAGGTTCTTGATTTTAAAAATCTTGTTCCGACGATTACCATGACGCTCGGCATCAGTGCCATTCCCGTCCTTTCGGCGGCGTGGGCCAATCAAAAGCGTCACAGCATTAAGCTGGCCGTTGAGTCGGTTATCAGAGTCACGATGCTTATTTCCCTGCCGACCGGATTCGGACTGGCAGCGGTCTCGTATTCGCTTCTGGATATGTTCTATCCTGCCGCGACGGCGAGCATAGGCTCAACGATACTGGCTGTCTATGGCTGTACGATTTTCATTTTTGCCGTTTCTTCGCCGATTACAAGTATGCTTCAGGCTATCGGCAGAACCGACATTCCGTTGAAGTCGCTTGTCGTTGGAGCGGTTATCAAAATCGTTCTCAATTGTATTCTCATAGGCAATCCGCATATAAACATCAACGGTGCGCCTATCGCTTCAATTGCATGTTACCTTGTTGTTGTTATCATCAATTTGTACAGCATAATCAAGATTACAGAGGTTAAGATAAATTTCGGTTCCGTTTTTATCAAGCCCTGTATCTGCTCGGCTATCAGCGCATTTGTGGCTTTCCTGACAAATCTTGTTTTCGGAAAGTTCCTTGGCAGTCTCGGCAACACCGACAGTATGCTGAACGGCAACACGGTTGCTTTAATAATTGCGGTTATTGCGGCGGTCATTGCATATGTTATTACAATACTTCTTTTCAAGGGAATTTCAAAGGACGATCTTCTTATGATACCAAAAGGAGAAAAAATTGCCGAAACTCTTGAAAAACGTGGATTTTTAGGGTAAAATAGTATGGATATGAAAAACAGTTTTAAATTCAAAGATAAATATAATGTTTATGATCTTGTGGAGATATTGAGAGTTCTCCGCTCTGAGGGCGGTTGCCCTTGGGATATCAAGCAAACGCATGAAAGCATAAAGAAAAATCTTATTGAGGAGACCTACGAGGCAATTGAGGCTATCAATAAGAAAGATCCCGATATGCTTCGCGAAGAGCTGGGTGATGTCCTGATGCAGGTCATTTTCCATTCTCAGATCGAGGCGGAAAAGGGCGTGTTCGATATCGACGATGTTGCCGACGAGAACTGCAAGAAGCTCATAGAGCGTCATCCCCACGTCTTCGGCGAGGTGAATGTCAACGGCGTTGACGATGTGCTGACAAATTGGGATGCCATCAAGCGCAAGACCAAGGGTCAGAAATCAACCTCGGAGGCTATTGACTCGATCCCGAGAGAGCTGCCGGCGCTCATGAGAGCGACAAAGGTTCAGCAGAAGGCGGCAAAGGCAGGCTTTGACTGGGATGATGTCGGCGGTGCTCTTGATAAGCTCACGGAGGAAATTTCGGAGCTTAAAGCAGCGATCGCAAGCAACGATAAGGCGAACATAAATGAGGAGCTGGGCGATGTCCTGTTCTCGGCTGTCAATGTTTCGCGCTTTGTCGATACGGACGCCGAGGAGTCGCTTACGGACGCAACAGACAAATTCGTCAGCCGCTTTAAAACTGTTGAAAAGCTCGCCAAGGAGCGAGATATTGACATGAAGGAGTCCGATATTGAGACTCTTGACAGGCTTTGGGATGAAGCAAAACACTGATTTAAGCAAATGATAGCTTTGAAACGCCGCGGTGCATCGGCAGTATCAAAGATTTCATAATAAAAAACTGGAGGAATTACAATGAATAAGACAGAATTTATCAATGCAGTAGCCGCTAAGGGCGAGATGGACAAGAAGGCTGCCGAGAAAGCAGTTAACGCTGTTATCGCTGCAACAACAGACGCACTCAAGAACGGTGAGAAGATCCAGCTTGTTGGCTTCGGCACATTCGAGATCAGAGAGCGCTCAGAGAAGCAGGCTCGCAACCCGAGAACAGGCGAGACAATGACTGTTCCGGCAAGCAAGGTTCCGGCTTTCAAGGCAGGCAAGGCTCTCAAGGACGCTGTTAAATAATTCTCTTTTACTTCGATTGTATCGGGCAGGACAGATGCTTTTGTCCTGCCTTATCCAATTAAAAAAAAGAAAGGTATTTAATATGAGACTGGATAAGTATCTCAAGGTTTCCCGTGTTATCAAGCGCAGAACCATCGCAAACGAGGTCTGCGACGCAAAGCATGTCCTTGTCAACGGAAAAATCGCAAGAGCTTCCTATGACGTTAAGGAAAATGATATCATCGAGATAACCATGGGTTCAAATGTTACAAAAATACAGGTGACCAAGGTTTCAGAGCATGCCACAAAGGACGATGCGGCTTTGATGTACAAGGTCATAGATTAAATCAGAATATTATAGTATTTTTAATGCGCCGACCTCATATGTTTATATGAGGTGTTTTTTATGTCAGAAGCATTGATGCACAATATTGTTATAGAAAACCGACAGCGTTTGAGCGCAACGGGAATACAGAATGTTGACAGCTATGAGGATGACTGCATAGTTGCTCAAAGTGAGTGCGGCGAAATAATTATCAAGGGACATGACCTTAAAATTACCCGTCTTTCGGTTGAGACGGGCGATATGACGGTCGAGGGCAGTATTGATTCCGCTAGCTATAATGCGCCGAAGGTCAGCGGAAGCTTTTTCAGCAGGGTGTTCAAATGATTGAATACCTCCCTAAAACCTCCGAACAGCTCTTGACAATAATTTATTCCGTCGGAATCGGCTTTGCACTCGGATTATTCTATGATTTTTTGAGATTATTTTTTTATCTGCTGTCAGGAAGCGATAAAAAATTCACTCTTTTAAGAGATATAATATTTTTACTTTTCGTCCTCACCGTTACATTCTTCTTTTTCATTGTCCGCTGTAACGGCAGGGTGACTTTCTATTCCGTAACAGGTGAGGCGGTCGGCGGCCTTGCTGCGTTTAAAACTACCGATTCCTGCATGGCATTTTTAATCCGAAAAAAGCTGAGAAAGCTGAGAAAAAAGCTTGAAAGGAGTCCCGATATAGGACACAAGATATACGTTTTTAACGAAAAAATCAAAAAGAAACAAAAAAATATCGCAAAAGGTAAAAAAATTTCGGAAAATGACTTGCATAATCGGCACGATATAGTGTATAATCAATCCGTAACGGTGCGCCCGTTAATTGATGAAACAGAGAATCGAGGTGACTGAAATGGCAGAAAAGAAAAAGCGCAAGCGCAGCTTTATTGTTTCGTTTTGCATAATTGCTTTGTGCGCATATTTCGCCATTTCATTGATAACCATACATAGAAATATTAAAGAAACCAAAGCTGAAATTGCCAATGTCAAGGCGTCTTATAACGAGCAGGTTGCCGAAAACAACCGTATCAAAAAGCGCATTGGCGGCGGTGAAATAGATGAATACGTTGAGAAGGTCGCAAGAGATGAGCTTGGCTATGTTAAGCCCGGTGAGCATGTTTATTATGACGTCTCGGTGAATGATTAACGGTTCGGAAAAAAGAGGAGTACGCATTTTATGCAGTTGGAAGTTGGTTCAATAGTTGAGGGAAAAGTAACCGGTTTTACGTCTTTCGGCGCTTTTGTCGATCTTGACGGCGGCAAAAAGGGAATGGTACATATTTCCGAGGTCGCAACGGAATTCGTAAAGGATATCAAGGATCATCTCAAGGTCGGTCAGCAGGTAAAGGTAAAGATTCTTTCCATTGCGGACGACGGTAAGATAAGCCTTTCCATCCGAAAAGCAGTTGAACAGCCGAAAACCCCAAGGCCGAAGTCCAATCAGCCGAGGAGACCTGCGGCGAATGTTTGGCAGGGCAACAAGAGCACGGACAATCAGCCTCAGTCATTTGAAAGCATGATGGCAAAGTTTAAGCAGGTAAGTGACGAGAAAATGTCGGATCTGAAGCGTGACTCCAAGCATGGCGGCGGATATAACCGTCGAGGCACAAATAAGCTGTAATGTAATTTCAGGAGCAGGTTTCTGCTCCTGTTTTTTATATTGGCAACCGCTAATTAGCTTGCCGGAAAGAATAAGTTAATATTGAAAATGATTGTAGCACAACTCTCAGCGGCTGATCTATAATCGGAATATCGAAACATTCAGGTGATATATTTGAGAGAAATTGATGTAAATAAAATAAGCGAGACAGTCGCAGAGCTTTGCGTCAAGGCGAACAAGCTTCTGCCAGATGATCTTGCCGAAACAATAGTTAATTGCCGCAAATGTGAAAAGAACAGACTTGCCGAAAGCGTTCTCGGCGATATCGAAGCCAATCTTGATGCGGCAAAGGAGCTTGATATTCCGATCTGTCAGGACACCGGAATGGCGGTTGTTTTTCTTGAAATCGGTCAGGACGTTCACTTCGTTGGCGGCAGCCTTAACGAAGCCGTAAACAAGGGCGTTCATGACGGTTATGTAAACGGCTATCTTCGCTGTTCTGTTGTCGGTGATCCGCTCAGACGTGTCAACACCAAGGACAACACGCCTGCTGTTATTCACACACATATCGTTGACGGCGATAAAGTGAAAATCACCGTTGCGCCCAAGGGCTTCGGCAGCGAAAATATGAGCTGTCTTAAAATGATGACGCCGGCAAGGGGCAGAGAGGACATTATTGAATATGTTCTTTCGTGTGTCAGAACCGCAGGCGGAAATCCGTGTCCGCCAATCGTTCTCGGAATCGGAATCGGCGGCGATTTTGAGCAGTGTGCATACCTTGCCAAAAAAGCTCTTTGCCGAAGCGTTTCGAAAAAAAATCCCGATGAATTCTATGCTCAAATGGAAGCGGAAATTCTTGAACGCATAAATGCAGAGACAAATGTCGGACCGATGGGCTTCGGCGGCGATACAACGGCACTTTCCGTCGCCATCGAAACAGCACCGACTCACATTGCCGGATTGCCTGTAGCAGTTAATTTCGGATGCCATGTTACACGTCACTCTACAGCAGAAATTTGAAGTGATTTGACGGATCTTTTTCCGTTATACAGCCTAAAGCCCTCTCGGCATATAAGAATATAGCCTTCGAGAACTTTAAACTGTCTAACGAAAAAATCTCTCGTCAAAAGGTTTGCACCTTTTCCGTTATACAGCCTAAAGCCCTCTCGGCATATAAGGATATAGCCTTCGAAAACCTTAAACTGTCTAACGAAAAAATCTCTCGTCAAATGGTTTGCACCTTTTCCGTTATACAGCCTAAAGCCCTCTCGGCATATAAGGATATAGCCTTCGAGAACCTTAAACTGTCTAACGAAAAAATCTCTCGTCAAAAGGTTTGCACCTTTTCCGTAGTACAGGTATATAAGAGTATTTGCGTGAAAACAGGTAGAATTTTGTGCTAAAAGATTATTCATATAAATATTAAATTGTTTTAAACTTGAGGTTATATAATGAAAATAAGATTTGTAATACCGTGCCTTTTGGGCTTGGAATCAATAATTGCCAATGAAATGAAAACACTCGGCGCAGAGGACGTTGTGTCCGAAAACGGCAGAGTTCTCTTTTCAGGCGACGAAGCTATGCTTGCAAGGGCGAATATCTGCTCCCGCTTTTCCGAGAGAATTCAGATACTCGTCGGTGAATTCTATGCCCGAAGCTTTGAGGAGCTTTTTCAGGGCACAAAGGCTCTCCCGTGGGAGGAATGGATCGGCGCATATGATGCATTCCCGGTCAAGGGTTATTCGCTTAACTCAACGCTTTTCAGCGTCAGCGACTGTCAGTCAATAATCAAAAAGGCGGTTGTTGAGCGCATGAAGTCAAAGTATGGCATAAGCTGGTTTGACGAAACGGGATCTGTGCATCAGATTCAGTTCTCAATCATGAAGGACAAGGTCAGCCTTCTTCTTGACACAACAGGTGCAGGGCTGCACAAGAGGGGATACCGTCCGCAGGCGAATGCCGCTCCTATCAAGGAAACGCTTGCCGCCGCACTGTGCGACCTTGCGAGACTTCGCCCTTATCATACGCTTTATGACCCAATGTGCGGAAGCGGTACAATTCTTATCGAGGGCGCAATGATGGTTCATAACATTGCTCCCGGAGTGAACAGATATTTCTCTGCAGAACGCTGGGATGTCATTGACGAAAAGGTTTGGACGGACGAGCGCAACCGTGCGAGAGACCTCGTAAATTACGATACGGATTTTATTGCTTACGGTTCGGACATTGATGAGGAAGCGCTTGAAATTGCAAAAATAAATGCCAAACGTGCAGGCGTTGAGAGAAAAATAAAATTTGAAAAAGCTGATATTCGCAACTTTGAACCTAAGAGCGAAAAGGGTACGGTTATCTGCAATCCGCCATACGGCGAGCGACTGCTTGATATTGAAAAGGCACAGAAGCTTTACAAGATTATGGGCGAGAAATTCATAAAAAAACACGGCTGGTCGTATTATGTTATAAGCCCGTCCGAGGAGTTTGAAAAGGAATTCGGGAGAAAAGCGGATAAGCGCCGAAAGCTCTATAACGGCATGATAAAATGTCAGTTGTTTATGTATTTTAAGTGATTTTGGAGGTATTTAGTAATGAAGCACCTTTTTTTAATCAATCCGAATGCAGGTAAAGGGAAGGCCTTTGAAACGGTTATGCCAAAGATTAAAGAAGCAACTGCCGAAAGAAATATGGATTATAAGGTCTATGTCAGCAAGTCATCGCAGGATACGCACGACTATTGCAAAAAGATAGGTGAGAGCGGCGAGAAAACAAGAATATATGCTTGTGGCGGTGACGGAACGATATATGATATCGTCAATGCGATTTATGGCTACAATAACGTTGAGTTTGCCGCTGTTCCTCTCGGTTCGGGCAATGATTTTATCCGTATCTTCGGAACAAAAGAGCAGTTTATGGATATAGGCGCTCAGATTGACGGAACGGCAATAAAAATCGACGCCATTAAGTGCGGCGACAGAATTGCCGTCAATCAGTGTTCTATGGGCTTTGACGCCGAGGTTTGTTCCAAACAGGCGGATTTCAAAAAACTTCCATGGCTTACGGGTGAATCGGCTTACACGGCTTCACTTTTCTATTGTCTTAAATCAAAAACATCTAACCGCTTTACAATTACAATTGACGACGGAGAGCCGATAACGGATAATTTTGTCTTTGCCTTCTGCGGAAACAGCCGCTTCTACGGAGGAGGGTATCAGGCGGCGCCGTATGCTGTTCCCGATGACGGACTGCTCGATTTTTCAATCGTCAAAGCTATGAAGCTCCCGAGGCTTATCACTCAGGTCGGAAACTACAAAAAGGGCAGACATTACAAATGGCCGGAGACTACATATGTCAGAGGAAAAAAGATGACGGTTCACAGTGATACTGCGGCTTCTGTCAATGTTGACGGCGAATGTGATCTTGTCACGGACAGCACGTTTGAAATCATCCCGTCTGCATACAGCTTTGTTATTCCTACGACCTCAAGCTATATTGAAGACAGAAAAAGCGGAACAATTTCCGATAAAATAGGTGTGGAAATCAAATAAAAGGAAATAATAAAGTGACTGCGATTATTAAAACGCAACTCTTTTATTTCGGTGAACACTATGGATATTTTTAATGCATTAACCATGATCGGCGGATTGTGTCTGTTCCTGTTCGGCATGAACGTTATGGGACAGGCACTGGAGCGCCGTGCAGGTAACAGCCTGCGAAACACGCTTGAAAAGCTTACATCAAATAAAATAGCCGGCTTCCTGACCGGTCTCGGCGTCACTGCTGTCATTCAGAGCTCGTCCGCGACTACGGTCATGGTGGTCGGTTTTGTCAATTCGGGGCTTATGACACTCAGGCAAGCCATCAATGTTATCATGGGTGCGAATGTCGGCACAACTGTGACAGGCTGGGTGCTCTCTCTCGGCGGAATCAGCAGTGATAATGTTTGGATAAGACTTCTTAAGCCGAGTTCATTTACACCGGTGCTTGCCCTTGTCGGAATTGTGATGTACCTTTTCATGAAGGACAAGAAGAAAAAGGACAGCGGTGCAATTCTGCTCGGATTTTCGGTGCTGATGTTCGGTATGGAAACAATGTCATCTGCCGTGTCGGGACTTTCTGAGGTTCCCGAGTTTCAACAGCTTTTTGTGATGTTTAAAAACCCTCTTTTGGGACTTCTGGCAGGTACTCTTTTGACGGCACTGATTCAGTCAAGCTCGGCTTCGGTCGGCATTTTGCAGGCGCTGACCGTCACCGGACAGGTTTCAATCGGTGCAGCAATTCCGATTGTAATGGGTGACGGTATAGGAACATGTGTCACGGCGATGATATCGGGAGTCGGAACAAAGAGAGAGGCAAAGCGTGCCGCAACGGTTCATTTGCTGATAAACGCTATCGGCTCAATTGTTTGGGTAACGGTATTCTGGCTGATTAAAGCATTTTTGAAGCCTGCTTTTTTAGATTCGCCGGCAACGTTTGTCGGAATCGCTATAATAAATACAGGCTTCAAGGTGTTGAATACGGCGCTGTTTCTGCCGCTTTCGGGAGTTTTGGAAAAGCTTGTGTGCAAGCTTGTTCCGGATTCGAAGGATGAAGAAGAGAGCACGGAGCTTGACGAGCGACTGCTCTTTACACCGACGCTTGCCATTCAGCAATGCAGCGTGAAGGAAATTAAAATGGCTCGTAGAGCGGCGCGGGCTCTCAAAAACAGCGTGACGGCAATCAAGGCATACTCTCATGAACTTGCGGAGAACATAAGAGCGGACGAACAGCGCTGTGACCGCTATGAAGATATGCTTGCAACCTACCTTGTCAAAATCGGTGCGGAACGGCTTTCTGATCGTGACAGCGAGGAAGCAAACATGCTGTTGAAGCTGCTCGGTGATTTTGAAAGAATCTCCGACCATGCCGTGAATTTACTTGAATCCGCTGAGGAAATGAGAGACAAGAAGCTTGCATTTTCAGCGGAAGCAGCAAGGGATTTTGAAATTATTTCCTCGGCGGTCAATGAAATACTTGACCTTTCAATCGATGCGTTTATTAACAACGACCGTGCTAAGGCGGAGGACGTTGAACCGCTGGAGCAGGTCATCGACGAGATGAAGGAAAATATGAGGACAAGCCACGTTCTTCGTATGAGAAACGGCGAGTGCAGTATGGAAATGGGCTTCGTCTGGTCTGATATACTGACGAATTTCGAGCGTGTCTCCGACCATTGCTCAAATATAGCAGGCTGTGTTATTGATACGGCGGAGCACACCCTGAATCTCCATGAGACGCTTGGTAATTTCAAACATAACAGTGAAGAATTTGAAGAAAGATATAAATATTATTTAAAAAAGTACAGCACAATATAATAATTAAAGGTTGCTCGGATTTAACCGTGCAACCTTTTTAAAATGATATATTTATTTTACAATGCTTACGGTGTAACCGCCGTTGAACGTTACAACTCGTTCCGCCTTGGATAAATCGGCTTTCGGAGGATAATCCGTCGAAACGATCTGTGCACCGCTGTTTAGGGCAATCTGCGAATCCGTTTCCTTATATGAGCCGTAATTATCCGATCTCGTTCTTATTATAAGATTTTTTTCAAGAACCTCGTCTGCCTGAGTTTGAATATCCTTGGGCTTGTTGATGAGCAGGAATGAGGCATAATCCTTGTCACGGCTGTCGTAACGAAGCATGGGAAACATAGCTTGAGTTTTGATTGAGGTGTCCTGTTCAATGTATTTGTCTGTCACGGTCGTATCATGCAGAAGAAGCATAACATGACCTCTTGTTTCGCTGAGTGTCATCCAACCGTCGGCCTCACGCATCTCCTTGAGCGATGAATGATTCCCCATCATATCGGCAGGGGTTATGAGAGTATCGCCGAAAATCAACTTTGCCTGTTCGCCAAGCTCATTGGCATAAGCACAGGTGAAATAATGCATGTTTTTGTCCGGAATGAAAACCTTTTTCGGTTCAATGATTATTGTAACGGGGAGATGATTAGGGTTTGCATCTGACCAAAGCTTGATTTCTTTCAGCGCGAGCGCAAAATCATAGCAATGGGTTGGACTGTCAAGAACAGGTGCATGGGAGCAAACGAAGCTTGTCTTGCCGTCACTTACAACCGTTTCAACATCAAGCTCAACGCTTCTGACTCCGAGATTGAGCTGATCGGTCAGATAGTCTGCCGAGAATTTAGCCTTTTCGGCTTTGACGAGACCGAACGTTACGGTCGAGGCATCCATAAAAAGCTTTTGCCTTGCCGGAACACATTCTTTCTGATAACTGTTGTGAGTGCCAAGAAACGAAACTTCATTGTATTTTACTCCGTCGGCGCAGGCTTTATCGAGGTCAAAATCACAGAATGAATTTTCGTCAACCTTAGTGTAATTCCCGCTCTTGTAATCCTTTTCAAGCTGTTCGATTCGGTCGAGCTGTTCCTGAATGTCAATCTGCTTCTGTTCCTGAACCTGTTTTATCATGGCAGGGTATGTAAAAACAAAGCAGAGAACGAGAGAAAGAAGTGCGGAAATATATTTCGTCATATATTTCATTGTCAACAGTCCTTTATTCAATAAGATTATTTGCTGATAAAAGGGCGGTTATTGAGCCGCCCTTAAACATTTATTTACCGTGGTTTGCGGGATTTCCGCAGCACTTTTTATACTTTTTGCCGCTTCCGCAGGGACAGGGATCGTTCGGACCGGGAGTAGCTTTTTTGCGCACTGTTCTGCCCTTTTCGCTTCCGTCGGAAGCACCGCTCTCGCTTGTGACCTTGGCTGCCTGCTCACGCTTTGTGTCCTCCTCACTTCTGATACGGACGGTGAGCATTTGACGGACGGTGTTCTCACGAATTGAGTTGCTCATCTCATCAAACATATCGTAGCTTTCCATTCTGTATGCAACAACGGGGTCCTGATTACCGTAAGCACGGAGATTGATTCCTCTCTTGAGCTCTTCCATTGCGTCAATGTGATCCATCCAGAAGGTGTCAACGTTTCTGAGAAGAATCATGTGCTCAAGGCTTCTCATAATTTCGGGAGTGAACTCCTTTTCACGGGCTTCATAGCGCTCGTGGCCTCTGTTAATGAGCATTTCTCTTGCTTCGTCACGGTCAAATGCGTCAATATCCTCAAAGTCGTCCGGCTCTGTAATCCAGCCGAGATACTTTTCCTTAAGGCCTGCGATGTTCCATTCATGCTTCGGGAGAGCTGATGCACAGTAGAAGTCGATTGATTCGGTCACGGATTCGTCAAGCATCTTGAGAATCGAAGCCTTGAGATCCTCGCCGTCGAGAACACGGTTACGCTGCTCGTAGATAAGCTCTCTCTGACGGTTCATAACGTCGTCATACTGGAGAACGTTCTTACGGATTGCAAAGTTCTGAGATTCTTTCTTCTTCTGAGCGGATTCGATTGAACGTGAAACCATCTTGGAATCGATCGGCATATCATCATCTGCACCGAGGGTGTTCATAACGCCCTGAAGTCTCTCACCGCCGAAGAGACGCATAAGGTCATCCTCAAGCGAGAGATAGAAGCGGCTTTCACCGGGATCGCCCTGACGACCCGAACGGCCTCTCAACTGGTTGTCGATACGGCGTGAATCGTGACGCTCTGTGCCGATGATGTAAAGTCCGCCTGCTTCACGAACCTTTTCGGCTTCCTCTTTAATAGATTCTTTAAATGAGCTTTCAAGCTCTGCATATTCTTTTCTTGCGGCGATGATTTCCTCGTCGTCTGTCTCGGCAAAGCCTGTTGCCTCAACGATCATTTCCTCGGAATAGCCCTTGCGACGCATAGCGGCTTTTGCGAGAAACTCTGAGTTACCGCCGAGCATGATATCGGTACCACGGCCTGCCATGTTGGTGGCAATTGTAACGGCGCCGAACTTACCGGCCTGAGCTACGATCTCTGCTTCCTTTTCATGGAATTTAGCGTTGAGTACTTCATGCTTAATTCCTCTTGATTTGAGAAGCTTGGAAAGAACCTCGGATTTTTCAATTGAAACAGTACCGACGAGCACGGGCTGACCCTTTTCGTGGCACTCCATGACCTGATTTATGAGCGCATTATATTTGGCAGCCTCGGTCTTGTAAACAAGGTCGTGGTTGTCAATACGGATCATCGGCTTGTTAGTCGGAATTTCAACAACGTCGAGTGAGTAGATCTCCTGGAATTCCTGGCTCTCCGTCATAGCTGTACCGGTCATACCGGAAAGTTTCTTGTAAAGACGGAAATAGTTCTGGAAGGTGATGGTCGCAAGAGTTTTGCTCTCGTGCTCAACCTTAACGCCTTCCTTCGCCTCGATAGCCTGATGGAGACCCTCGTTATATCGTCTGCCGAGCATGATACGGCCTGTGAATTCATCAACGATAAGAACCTGATTGTCCTTAACAACGTAGTCAATGTCACGGCGCATAACGCCTACAGCCTTGATAGCCTGATTGATATGATGGAGAAGAGTCATGTTCTCGGCGTCCATGAGGTTGTCAACATTGAAATAGGCCTCAGCCTTAGCAATACCGCTCTTGGTAAGAGATGCTGTTCTTGCCTTTTCATCAACAATGTAGTCGCCGTCGGCAACGTCCTCGGCGTTCTGCTTGGAGTCGATCTCCTTAACAACTGCTTTTGTAAGAGTGTGAACGAAGTTGTTTGCAAGGGTGTAAAGCTCTGTTGACTGGTCGCCTCTGCCGGAAATAATAAGCGGAGTACGAGCCTCATCAATGAGGATTGAGTCGACCTCATCGACGATTGCAAAGTTATGTCCTCTCTGAACCTTGTTCTCCTTGTACGGAACCATGTTGTCACGAAGATAGTCAAAGCCCATCTCATTGTTCGTTCCGTAGGTTATATCAGCGGCGTAAGCTGCCTTACGCTCATCGTTGTCAAGTCCGTGAACGATAAGACCCACCTTGAGACCCATGAACTTATAAAGCTTGCCCATCCACTCGGAGTCACGGCGTGCAAGGTAATCATTGACCGTAACAATGTGAACTCCGTCACCCGAAAGAGCGTTGAGGTAAGCGGGGAGGGTAGCAACAAGAGTTTTACCTTCACCTGTTTTCATTTCGGCAATACGTCCCTGATGAAGAACAATGCCGCCGATGATCTGAACCGGGAAATGCTTCATGCCAAGAACACGCCATGAAGCCTCACGGCATGCTGCAAAAGCCTCGGGAAGAATATCGTCGAGCGTTTCGCCGTTTGCAAGTCTCTCCTTGAATTCGGGAGTCTTTGACTGAAGCTCTTTGTCCGTGAGCTTTGCATACTCCTCTTCAAGGGCAAGAACCTTATTTTTTATCGGGACTACCCGCTTGACTTCCTTAGCGGAATAATCTCCGAAGATTTTTTTAAGAAGACCCATATTTTCATTCCTTTCAGAAATTGAATTTAAATTAGTTTCTTCACGGAAGAATGAGGTACAATGTGCAATCTCAAATCAAGGCTTCCCTTTGAGAGGAAGGCTCGTCAAAAATGTCTGAAAGTTGTCAACAAAGTACAATATTTCAAAGTTTTTCGTGAAGAGTCTTATATTAACCTATTAAATATATCACAAAAAAGCAAATTATACAAGACTTTCGTCAAAGTTGATTGTAATTTCTTTGTGCGGCAGAGTCAACTGTTTGTATTCCACTCCTGCGGCGTCAAACATACGCTTGGAGGCAAGGTTGCCGCTCGTTCCGTTATACTTGTCGGAAAGGTAGAAAACCTTTTTGATTCCGCACTGGATTATTGCCTTGGCGCACTCGTTGCAGGGGAAAAGAGCAACGTAAACGCTGCATCCGTTCAGCGGTGCGCCGGCATTGTTGAGTATTGCGTTAAGCTCGGCGTGGCAAACATACGGATATTTTGTGTCATAGTCGTTATCTGCGGTTCTGTCCCACGGGAAGGAGTCGTCGCTGCATCCGAGCGGAAAGCCGTTATAGCCGACCGACATGATTTTTTTGTTTTCATTTACTATGCAGGCACCGACCTGCGTGTTTGGATCTTTACTTCTTTTGGCTGCGAGCAAAGCAACGCCCATGAAGTATTCATCCCACGAAATATAATCCTCTCTTTTTGACATTGTTTTCCCTCTCATTCTGCGTTGAATTTAACAATACGGTTTATTGCTGCGCCATCCTCGGTGAAGTTTGACACAAGAACCGTTTGGTTGCTGATAAAGCAATAATTGCATATTCCGCTGTTGAAAATGTCGCTGTCGGAAATAATGCTTGCTTTGCCGCTTTCTGTGTTGTAGATTACCATTGCCTGCTTACCGCTGCCGCAGAAAACAACAAAGTTTTTGCCGCTCGGCGAAGCAATGAAGCCTGAAAGCGATTCAAATTTCGTTTTTTTACTGGACACTGTCTCGCCCGTGTAAATGTCGGTGAATTCCGTTGTTGACGGGTCAAAGATGAAATGATCGCTTACAATATAATCCGAGAACTTCCCGCTGAACTTTTTAAGCGGCTCGTCCTTTTTGCCGTTTTTAACAAGCTTGAAGCCGTCGTCGGCGTTCGCAAAGCAGTAATACGCACCGTCCTTTTCACGGAACTGATATGACGGGGAGTTGACAAACTCTGTTGACTCCGCTTTTCTGACGCTTCTTGAGCTTTCAACCGACATGAAGTCATAGAGAACCGTCTCTGCGTTGGTGTCGTGATATCTCGTCGAAGCGAACCAATCGTATTTGCTCATGCTGTTTACGGAGCTGTCGGTGAACACCGTCCACGTTTCGTTCTGAGTTGCGTCCTCCTGAACCGTTCTGTCCCTTGAGGAAACGATCAGAGTTGCCGTTCCCGAATTCATATCAAATGAATATATGTCGGAATATGTTTTGTCAACCTTGTAAGCGTCCTCGGCTTCCATGTCAAGAAGCAGAATATAATCTGTCCTTGCCGACTTTTTGTAAGAGGACGGGCAGTCCATAAGACGGGCAAAAACATAGGAAAAGGTCTGAACATCGCTTTCCTGCTTGGAATTAAAAAGTCCGTAACCGATAGTGCCGACATCTGTATCCTCAAGATAATAGAGTGTCATCGGGATTTTCTGATAGCTGCAGGTTATGCTTATTTTTTTCGTTCTTACATTTGTAATCTCAACAAATTCCTTGTCGGAATATTTGAAATATTTGATTTTTCCGTCGGGGTAAGTTTCGTAGAAAACATTTTCCTGCTGAGTCTGAACAAGCGGATAGTCGGACTTGTATTCCATGCTTACAACAGATGAAAGCGGTTCTCCGCCGTCGATTTTCATTCCGCCGAAAAGCTTGCCTGTGAAGCTTTTGCTGAATGTAAGCCCCGTAAAAACAAGGCAGACGGCAAGCACGGCCGAAAGAATTATGATAACTTTTTTGTTTTTCTTTGTCATTGTAAATCCCTCTTATTTTAAAACAAGTTCGACCGGACAATGATCCGAGCCGTAAATTTCCGAATGTATTTTAACGCTTTCAAGCCTCGGTTCAAGAGCCTTTGAAACGCAGAAATAGTCGATACGCCAGCCGACGTTCTTTTCCCTTGCCTTGAATCGGTATGACCACCAACTGTAGGCGTTCTCAAGGTCCGGGTAAAAATAACGGAAGGTGTCAATAAATCCTGCGTCGAGCAGCTCGCCGAATTTTCCGCGTTCTTCGTCGGAGAAGCCTGCGTTGCCTCTGTTCGTTTTCGGGTTTTTCAGGTCAATTTCATTGTGAGCAACGTTGAGATCACCGCAGAAAACAACCGGCTTCTTCTTCTGAAGCTCCGAGACGTAAGCTCTGAAAGCGTCCTCCCATTTCATACGGTGGTCGATTCTTTTCAGTCCGTCCTGAGCGTTCGGAACGTACTCCGTGATGAAATATATATCGTCAAATTCGAGCGTAATAAGCCTGCCCTCGGTGTCAAGCTCCTCAATTCCGAGACCGTAGCTTACGCTGAGCGGCTCATCCTTGGTGAATATTGCAGTACCCGAATAGCCCTTTTTCAGGGCATAGCTCCAATATTGATGGTAGCCGTCAAGCTCCAAAACGAGCTGACCTTCCTGCATTTTAGTCTCCTGAAGGCAGAAAATATCTGCGTTCAGCTCATTAAAAACGTCCATAAAGCCCTTGTTCATACAGGCTCTTATGCCGTTGACGTTCCATGAAATAAATTTCTTGCTCAAATGAACACCGCCCAATATAGATGTTAATTACAGTGAAAAAATTTTGCCTCCCATGCAGGGCAGCAAAGCGGCACGACGGTAGTTGAACTTCCGGCGGACGTTCGGAGCCGGAGCGTGACCGAGCCGCAGTGAGACGCTGTCAGCGAAGCTGACTGAGGGAGTGGAATTTCATCAAACTTAAACTCCCTCCGTCACGACTTCGTCGTGCCACCTCCCTCAAGAGGGCGGCCACGAATATTCAGCGTCGAAATAAAATGTTATCAGACTTTCTCGGTGCGAGTGGTAATCGCACCCTACAATTTGTCAAAATAAATGCACTTTTCGTAGGGGTCGATGCCCACATCGACCCAAGGCCGGAAGAAACTCTACTCGGCACCCCTGTAGGGGAGCGTATGTAAAAGTTTAAGAACTTTTAAATAGCCCCATTCCGCACACAAAATGTATTATAGCATACATATAAATAAAAATCTATGAAAAAGATATGAATTTTTAGCTCGAAATAAAAAATTTCAAAAAATGTATAAATATACTGGATTTTATAAAAAATATGTGATATAATACACCCGTCTATGACAAATCTAAACGAATTTTAAAAGAATTGGGGTAAGTAACTTATGAAAAAGACAGTTATCCAGTGCGTGACTGCATTGCTTTGCGTTATCGCAGTTGCAGTTACATCTGTAATCAGCGTTGGTAAGATAAGCACGGCCAAGGTTGACGCTGCTAAGGCTGCTGCGGCAAATTCTTCAACCTCCGGTGATCCGTCGACAGATCCGTCTGCTAATCCTTCGGCTGATCCGTCTGCTCCGGCAGACCCGTCTGCTGATCCTTCGGCAACGGATCCGTCAAATGCTGCAGATCCTTCGGCAACAGATCCGTCAAATCCCGCTTCTCCGGCAACTCCGTCGGCATCAAAGCCCGGCAAATCCGGAACAGCTTCCAAGGTTCCTTCAACTGCAGCTGATATCGCAGCATATTACAATGCTGCCGTTAACAAGGCAGTTAACTCCAAGGCAGGCTTCTCAAAGAAGAGAGTTACTTCTATCAGCAACCTCAACGGTGGAAAGCTCATGGAGATGAAGATAGTTGTTGATACAGTTAACGACTTCCTCGGAGTAGGTACTACCAACTATAAGAACACAAAGGGCAAGGTTGGCGAGATTTCAAAGGCTTCTCTTTCCGCAAACGATATTTCTTCACCGACATGCAAGCAGAGCGGCGATAATTACGTTATCACCATGACCCTTAAAAACGGCACAAGCAAGGCAAGCTCGGCAGGTAAGAGCGATTCAACAGCTCTTGCAAGAACCGGTCTCTACTCGGGCGTAGGCGACAAGAAGGCTTATGATTATAAGAATGCGGGCAATATTTTTGACGGCCTTAATAATGCCGACGGTGCTTCCGTTGAAAGCGTTGTTGAGAACAACAAGAATATCAAGATCACCGCAACGATCAACTCAAAGACAGGCAATCTTGTCTCGCTCCACATTTCCTATAACTGGGATGTTGCTCTTACAAAGGTTAAATACACAATAGTTACAATCAAGTCTGCAACAGGTGACGCAAAGACATCTGTTGACTTCACAAACTTTGTATTTTAATTAAATACGCACATTACCTTCCTCTTGAAAAAGGGGAAGGTTTTTTGCTTGTTATATAATACTTATTTTTTTGTATAAATTTAATATTTTATATTGCATGATACTGCAATATATGTTAAAATAGCAAAGATAGAATTATAGTTATCTGTCAAATTGATATCAAGGAGTTTTTATATGGCAAGCACTTCGAAAAAAGCTGCGTCAAAGGCTTCCCACAGCGACGTGATGCAGGAAAAATTTGTCGAATCCAAAGAGTTTCGTATGTTCTGTCTGGCAGGACTCGGACAGGGCATGATCTACAGCGTAATGTCCTCCTACATCTCGGACTTTTACACCAACGTTATGAAGCTCCCTCTTATTTTTGTTCTTCTGCTCATGCTTTTGGCAAGAGTTTGGGACGCCATCAATGATCCTCTCATGGGTATGATCATTGACCGCCACACAACACGCTGGGGCAAGATGAAGCCATATATTGTGTTCATGTCGGTTCCCATTGCGTTACTTACCTTCCTTATGTTCTATTATCCCGACCTTGACAAAACAGGTCTGATGATTTATGCAGGCGTTGTTTACGTTCTTTGGGGCATGATTTATACAGCGGCAGACGTTCCTTTCTGGAGTCTCCCGAATGTTATGACTCCCAATCCGAATGAACGAGGCAACCTTATTTCCGTTGCCCGTACCTTTAACGGTATCGGATCGGCTGTTCCTATGGCTCTCTATCTTGTTGCGGGCTTGGTTCTCCCGGGACTCTGCGCTAAGATGCAGGCGTCGGATAACGATTTGGTTCAGACCTTCTTCAATAAATTTACGGTTGTTGTCGGAAATACAATAAACTATGATAAAATGAAATACATATTGATTGCCGTGTTTGCTGCGGTAATCGGCGTTATTCTTTATGTCAGTTCATATCCGCACGTTAAAGAGCGTGTTGTTATTCCCGATAAAAAATCCGTCAAGGGAGAGCCCTCACAGCTTTCGAGAATATTCAAATGCAAGCCGCTTATGCTTGTTATCGTCATGGGTATTCTTTCATCCGGCAGATATATGCTTCAGGCGGCTTCGGTTCATGTTGCACGTTATGCGGTATATATCGGCGGAGACCTCAGCACAATGACGGGACTTGAAAGATCCGAAGCTATTTCAAAGAGTATCGGAACCGTCAGCACGATTCTTTCGGTTTGCTCGGCAGTCGGAATGTTCGGTGCAATGCTCTTTATGCCTGCACTTATAAAAAAGTTCAATTACAAACAGATTGTTGTAACAACATGCACCTTGGGCTTCGTTGCAAGTCTTTTGACCTCCTTGGTCGGCTACTTCGTTGTTGCGGGAAAACTCAGCTTCTTTATCTGCATTCCGTTCCTCATTATTTCTGCGGTTCCGCTCGGTGTTCTCAACGTCGTATCATATGCGATGATTGCCGACAGCCTTGACTATATGGAGTGGGAGACAGGCTACAGAGAAACGGGTCTCGGCTCGGCATGCCAGGGCTTCGTTAACAAGCTCGGCAATGCCCTTGCAACGGCAGGTATCATAGTTATGTATCTTGCAATAGGTCTTAACCCGGAACAAATGCTTGCAAAGGAAGCGGCCGTTGCCGCAACGGATCTTTCGATGACTATGAGATATGCAATGTTCTCACTTATTTCTATCGTTCCGGGCATCAGCCTTCTTCTCAGCACGATTCCGATGAAGTCATATGATCTTGTCGGCAAAAAGATGGAAAAGATTACGCTCGAGCTTGCCGAAAAGAGAGAGGAACGCGGAATTCACATCGGTTAATTATTTATTGAATATATCGGAGGTTTCAGTATGAAATACATTGATTTTGACGAGTCAAGAGAGCTTGACCTCATTCCGATCGGCAGAGTTGCAATCGACTTCAACCCGACGGACTACTACAACACGCTTGACAAGTGCGAAAACTACAAGAAATATGTCGGCGGTTCTCCTGCCAACATCGCTGTAGGCCTCGCACGCTTGGGCAAGAAGGTCGGTTTCATCGGCAAGGTTTCCGATGATCAGTTCGGCACATATGTTGAGGATTTCTTTGCAGGCGAGGGAATCGACATTTCCCACGTTACTCGCACAAAGGGCGGCGAAAAGCTCGGTCTTACATTCACCGAGATTAAGTCGGAGCACGAAAGCAGCATCCTCATGTACCGTGACGGAATTGCAGACCTTATGCTCCACCCGGACGATGTTGACGAGGACTACATAAAGAGCGCAAAGGCTATTCTCATCAGCGGCACGGCCCTTTCGCAAAGCCCGTCAAGAGAGGCTTGCCTTAAGGCAATGTACCTTGCTAAGAAGGTCGGCACAAAGATTATTTTTGATATCGACTATCGTCCTTACAACTGGAAGAATGCAGACGAGATCGCAATTTATTATTCAATCGTTGCTTCCAACAGTGACATGGTAATGGGTTCCCGTGAGGAATTTGACCTTACCGAGGCTATTTCCGCTCCCGGCAGAACCGACAGAGAGACAGCCGAGCACTGGATGAAGATGGGTAATAAAATCGTTATCATCAAGCACGGCAAGGAAGGCTCAACGGCTCACACAGCCGACGGTGAGTATTCAATCAAACCGTTCCCGGTCAAGGCGTTTAAGTCCTTCGGCGGCGGTGACGGCTACGGTTCGGCATTCATTTACGGACTTCTCGAAGGTCTCGACATCATGGACTGCCTTGAGCTCGGAAGTGCATCGGCTTCAATGCTTGTTGCCGCTCACGGCTGCTCACTCTTCATGCCGACGGTTGATGAAATTAAAAAGTTTATCAAAGAAGAAAAAGATAAGTACGGTGAAATGGTAGCTCGCGCTTAAATTTGGCTAATTTTGCCCACAGCACATTTTTCGTTCGGGGCAGTATATACATACAGCTCCCGAACTGCAAAAAGCACTGAAAGTACAGACATCTAATATCTACAATCTAACATCTAACGTCTATCCCCAACATCCTCAAAGAAAGGATCATAAGATATGAAAACAATCAGATTGACTGCCGGTGAGGCAATCGTCAGATATCTTGACAATCAGTACGTTGCCATTGAGCGGGACGGAAAGCTCGTTGAAAGCAAATTTGTTGAGCTTTTCTATGCTATTTTCGGCCACGGCTGTGTTCTCGGCGTCGGCGAGGCTCTCTCTCAGGCAGAGCACTCAATAAAGGTTATGCAGGGCAGAAACGAGCAGGGTATGGCTCAGGCTGCAACGGCATACGCCAAGATGAACAACAGACTTAAAATCATACCCTGTATGTCGTCAATCGGCCCGGGTGCGGCGAATATGGTTACGGCGGCGGCTACTGCCACGGTCAACAATATTCCGCTTCTCCTTTTCATGGGCGACACATTCGCAAGCCGTCAGCCCGACCCCGTTCTTCAGCAGGTTGAGCAGCTCCATGACGGCACATGCACGACAAACGACGCTTTCAGAGCGGTAACACGTTATTTTGACCGTATTACCCGTCCCGAGATGGTTATGACGGCTCTGACAAATGCTATGAGAGTCCTTACAGACCCTGCCCACACAGGTGCGGCGGCAATCGCTCTCTGCCAGGACGTTCAGGGCGAAAGCTACGATTATCCCGTTGAATTTTTCAGAAAAAGAGTACATTTCATTCCCCGACAGATTCCGTGCGACTACGAAGTTAAAGCGGTTGCCGAGGAAATCAAAAAGAGCAGGAAGCCCCTTGTTATTGTAGGTGGCGGTGTTAGATATTCGTTCGCAGGCGAGCAGGTAAAGGCTTTCTGCGAGAAGCACAACATCCCGTTCTCCGAGACTCAGGCAGGTAAGAGTGCAATCGAATCAAGTCACTGTCTCAATGTCGGCGGTATCGGCGTAACAGGCAATTCAAGTGCAAACGTGCTTGCCGGGGACGCAGATTTGATTATCGGTATCGGAACGAAATTCTCCGATTTCACAACCTCGTCAAAGTGGCTCTATGCCGACACTCAGGTTGTAACGATCAATGCCAGCGCATTCCACGCAGGCAAGCTTGACAGCATAAAGATGGTTGCCGATGCCAAGGAGGGTGTGAAAGCTCTCGAAAAATATCTTGACGGCTACAAGTCGGCTTATACGACCGAAATTGCAGACGCAAAGGCAGACTGGGATAAGGAAATGGCACGTCTTGCCGCAACTAACTACGGCGAGGGCTACACTCCCGAAATTCCGAACCATATGCCGGACGCAGTTGAAAGTTTCATAAAAGCAACGGGCGGTGTTATCACTCAGACGGCGGCTCTTTCGCTTATTCGCAAGCTCATCCCGGCCGATGCTGTTGCAGTCGGTGCGGCGGGTTCGCTTCCCGGCTGTATGCAGAGAATGTGGACGACAGACAAGCTCTATTCCTACAATATGGAGTACGGCTATTCATGCATGGGCTATGAAATCGCAGGTGCGTTCGGATCAAAGCTCGCTTGCCCCGATCAGGAGGTTTACGCTTTCACCGGTGACGGCAGCTACAATATGCTTCATTCCGAAATGCTGACTGCATTGCAGGAGGGCAAGAAGATCAACGTCATGCTCTTTGATAATGCATCCTTCGGTTGTATCAACAATCTTCAGATGGGTCAGGGCGTTAATTCGCTCTGTACGGAAGCCCGTTACCGTGATGGAGACAAGCCGATTCGTGAGGGCGAATTTATGAATATCGACTATGCCGCATGTGCAAGAGGCTACGGCTATGTCGCATACACCGCAAAGACTATGGATGAGCTTGAGGCGGCAGTGATCGATTCACTTAAGCAGACAAAGCCCGTGCTCATTGATATAAAAGTTCTTCCGAAATCCATGACGGACGGATACGGCGGCTGGTGGAATGTCGGCTGTTCGGATATGCCCCGTACAGAAAAGGGTAAGGAAGCACTTGCCGAAAGAACGCAGAAGCTTTCCGAGGCTAAAAAGTATTAAGGCAACACCGCACAAACGGTGCACAGCCTGAAAAATTTACTACGCAATTCTTTAACAAGGAGAGGTAACATGGACGCAAAAAAAATTAAACTCGGTATTGCACCGATCGGCTGGACAAACGACGATATGCCCGATCTCGGCAGTGAGAACACCTTTGAGCAGTGCGTAAGCGAAATGGCACTTGCAGGCTTTGAGGGCTGTGAGATAGGAAACAAATATCCAAAGACCGTTGAGGAAATGCACGAGTATCTTGATATCAGAGGACTTCAGATTGCTAACCGCTGGTTTTCATCATTCATTCTCACCAAGCCTTTTGATGAGGTTGAGAAGGATTTCAGAGAGAACTGCGAATTTCTTAAGGGCTGCGGAGCAAAGAGAATCGGTGCTTCAGAGCAGAGCTACAGCATTCAGGGACAGATGGATACACCTGTTTTTGAGAATAAATACGTTATGAACGATGAGGAGTGGAAGAAGTTCACAGACGGACTTTCAAAGCTCGGCAACATTGCTAAGGAATACGGCATTACGCTTGTTTATCATCATCACATGGGTACGGTTGTTCAGACAGCCGAGGAAATCGACAAGATGATGGATATGTGCGATCCCGATGCCGTTTACCTTCTTTTCGATTCGGGTCACCTTGCATATTGCGGCGAGGACTACATGGCAGTTCTCAAGAAGTATGCCAAGAGAATCAAGCACGTTCACCTCAAGGATATCCGCCCGGAGATTGTTAAGCAGGTCAAGGACGAGCACAAGTCTTTCCTTCAGGGTGTTCGTATGGGTGCTTTCACCGTGCCCGGTGACGGCGCAATTGACTTCAAGCCGATTTTTGACGTTCTTGACGAAACAGGCTATGAGGGCTGGATGCTCGTTGAAGCAGAGCAGGATCCCACAATCGCAAATCCGTTCAAGTATGCAAAGATGGCAAGAGCCTACATTGCAGAAAAGGCAGGACTTTGAGTATAATTTATAGTGAATAATTAAGGTGAAAGTCAAGCAAGCCTCCCCTTATTGTAAGGGGAGGGGGACCGCTTGCGGTGGAAGGGATAAGTAAGAACATATCTTTATCCCCTCCGTCGCTAATGCGACACCTCCCCTTGAATCAACCAAGGGGAGGCTTGAACAGATAGACTAAGCTTGATTATTCTGTTTAAAAGTTGCAGAGATTCTTGGCACCCCTTTAGGGGAGAGGCAAGGAAAGCCGGCAGAAACCGACCGAGGCTTACACTCAAAGCAGAGGTCTGAAAAACAAGTTAAAAAATAGAATAACATACAAGGAGATGTAACAATGTCCGCAGAAAAACTCAAATACTTTGTCAACGGTGAGTACGTTGAATCAAAGACAGACAAATACTACACTCTTGTCAACCCCAGCACGGGCGAGACAACGGGTTATGCTCCCTGCTGCACCAACGACGAGGTTCTCGGCGCTATTGCAGCGGCTAAGGCTGCTTTCCCGGGCTGGAGCTCAACTCCGGCGATCAAGAGAGCACAGATTCTTTACAATATCCGTGATCTTCTTATAAAGCACATGGACGAGCTTACAATGCTTGTTGCCGAAGAAAACGGCAAGGTATGGGCTGAGGCCGAGGGCGACGTTCTCAAAGCAAAAGAGGGCACTGAGCTTGCAACTCAGGTTCCGTCACTTATGATGGGCGAGAGCGTTATGGACGCTTCAAGAGGCTATGACACAGTTAAGTACCGCGAGTCGATGGGCGTTTTCGCAGGTATCGTTCCGGTAAACTTTCCGGCAATGATTCCGTTCGGCTGGATGGCTCCTACCTGTATTGCATGCGGCAACACGATGGTTCTCAAGGCAGCGAGCCTTACTCCGAGAACGGCTCTCAGAATTGCCGAGCTTTATAAGGAAGCAGGCGTTCCCGACGGCGTTATCAACGTTGTCACCTGTTCGAGAAACGAGATCAACACGATTCTTGAAAGCCCCGATGTCAAGGGTATCACATTTGTCGGCTCCACTCCTGTCGGCAAGCTTATATATGAAAAGGCTGCAAGCGCAGGCAAGAGAGTCCAGTGCCTTTGCCAGGCTAAGAACCACGCTCTTGTTCTTGCAGATACTCCGATCGAGAGAACCGCGGCAGGTGTTATGAACTCCGCATTCGGCTGTGCGGGCCAGAGATGCATGGCTCTGAGCTGCTGCGTTGTTGAGGAGAGCATCGCAGATAAGTTTGTTGCAGAGCTTGTTAAGCAGGCTAAGGGACTCAAGCTCGGCCCTGCATACGATAAGACCTCAAAGCTTGGTCCAATTACATATGAGAAGCACTACAAGGAAGTTCTTGCAGACATCGACAAGGGCGTTGCAGAGGGCGCGGAGCTTGTGCTTGACGGCAGAAACTGCGTTGTTGAGGGCTATGAAAACGGTTTCTATGTAGGCCCGACAATCTTTGATCATGTTACAGAGGACATGACAATCGGCCGTGACGAGGTATTCGGCCCCGTTCTTTGCATCAAGAGAGTTAAGAGCTTTGAAGAGGGTCTGGCAGTCATGAACGCTAACCCGTATGCAAACGGTTCGGTTATCTTCACTCAGAACGGTTACTATGCCCGTGAGTTTGTTCGTCACACGGACGGCGGCATGGTCGGCGTAAACGTTGGTATTCCCGTTCCGATCGGATTCTTCCCGTTCGCAGGTCATAAGGATTCGTTCTTCGGCGATCTCCACTGCCTCGGCAAGGACGCATATCGCTTCTTCACAGAGAGCAAGTGCGTAACAACACGTTGGTTCGACGAGGAAGAAATGAAGAAAACAGAAGTTTCCACATGGGACGGCACAATATAATCAGGAGGGCATAAAGCTATGTTAAATGTTGGTATTATCGGCGCAGGCCGTATCGGTAAGGTACACTGCGAGTCAATCATGAGATATGTTAAGTCAGCTACGGTTAAGGCTATTGCCGATCCGTTCCTCAATGACGAAACAAAAGAGTGGGCAAAGGGACTCGGTGTAAATGAGTTCTACACCGATTATCATAAGATTCTTGAGGATAAGGACATTCAGGCTGTTCTTATCTGCTCATCAACCGACACACATTCAACGATTTCTCTCGAAGCTATTGCCGCAGGCAAGCACATCTTCTGCGAAAAGCCGATCGACCATGACGTAAACAAGATCCTTGAGGTTAAGAAGGCTCTTGAAAACAGCAACGTTAAGTATCAGGTAGGCTTTAACCGCCGCTTTGACCACAACTTTAAGGCCGCAAGAAAGGCTGTTGAGGGAGGTCAGATAGGCGACCTTAATATCCTCAAGGTTTGCTCCCGTGACCCGGGCGCACCGCCGGTAAGCTACATCAAGGTTTCGGGCGGTATCTTCCTTGATATGACTATTCATGATTTCGATATGGTTCGCTTCATGTCAGGTTCAGAGGTTGAGGAAGTTTTCGCATACGGCGCAGTTCTTGTTGATCCGGCAATCGGTGAGGCAGGCGACATCGACACGGCCGTTATTTCCATGAAGCTCGCTAACGGCGCAATCGCAGTTATTGATAACTGCCGCCGTGCAAGCTACGGCTACGACCAGAGAGTTGAGGCTTTCGGTTCACTCGGTCAGGTTGCTATTTCAAATGACTCTGAGTCAACAGCAGTTGTTTCCGACGCTAACGGCGTTCACGGTGAGGTTCCGCTTAACTTCTTCCTTGAGAGATACATGGGAGCTTACGTTGAGGAGGTTTCTCAGTTCGTTGACTGTGTTGTTAACGACAAGCCGATCACTGTCGGCCTTGAGTGCGGCCTCCAGCCCGTACTTATCGGTATTGCCGCCAAGAAGTCTCTTGAGACAGGCAGGCCCGTTAAGATTGCAGACGTTGCGGCAGAATACGGTCTTTAATATCTAAAGCAACAGTCAATTGTACGGTACAATAAAATAATAATTTCGACGGCGCAGGTTTTCCTGTGCCGTTGTATGTTTTATAGAAATTTTTCTTCGCTACCTGCAGGGGAGGCAAGTTATTTTTCCTGCCTCGGGAACAATTTCATCAGGCTTTCTCGGCGCGATGCCCACATCTACCCAAGAATTATTGCAAAAAGCCGTAAGTTAAAGGCATTGCTCCGTTAGGGGGGTTAGTTCGAGAGAAAAGATATAAAGATACATATAACTGATAGAAAAAACGAGCAGAGAAAATAAAAAAGCAGCAAAGGAAGCAAAATCAAGATATATCCACAAAAAGGAGAAAAGGGAGAGAAAAGCTATATATGG
>ENA-OUQF01000013-OUQF01000013.1-human-gut-metagenome-genome-assembly--contig:-NODE-13-length-222452-cov-18.124125_pt1 | contig 222452 bp, 212 predicted proteins | sample MGYA00237947_ERZ548826 | MGnify/ENA primary metagenome ERZ548826 (study PRJEB26490, sample SAMN05194701) | human gut metagenome | biome: terrestrial biome; feature: human-associated habitat... | reverse complement strand
CAAAAGAGAACGCACCGTACTCGATCTGTTAGACGGGATCGACACAAAGGAGCTGTTTCCCGTAGGCAGGCTTGACAAGGATACGGAGGGGCTGCTGCTCATCACGGATGACGGTGCCCTTGCCCATAAACTGCTTTCCCCAAAGAAGCATGTGGACAAGACCTATTATGTGAAGCTGACTGCGCCCCTGTCTTTGGATTCCGTAAAAAAGCTGGAAGCGGGAGTGGATATCGGGGATGATACGTCCACGCTGCCCGCCAAGGTGCAGCAGCTGTCCGGACAGGAGATTTTGCTCACAATCCACGAAGGGCGATTTCACCAGATCAAGCGGATGGCAGTGGCGGTAGGGAATGAGGTATGCTATCTGAAACGGCTTTCCATGGGGACGCTGTCCCTTCCCCCCGAGCTTGCACCTGGCGCGTTCCGGGAGCTGACAGAAGAGGAGATTGCCGGACTGAAACAGGAGAATGCAGAATGACAGAAAATCCACTCAAAAATGAGTTATCCCAATATGAAGCCTTTCTTTTTGATCTTGACGGAACCCTTGTCGATTCCATGTGGATGTGGCATGCGATCGATATTGAATATCTGGGACGCTTCGGAATCGCGCTTCCTGAGCGCCTGCAGCAGGATATCGAAGGGATGAGTTTTTCCGAGACGGCGGTTTATTTCAAAGAACGCTTCCAACTGTCCGACAGTCTGGATACGATCAAGGCGGACTGGAACCGTATGGCGTGCGACAAATACCGGCATGAAGTGCCCTTAAAGGAGGGTGTGCTTGATTTTCTGCGGTACGCCAGACAAAAAAGGATTCCCATGGGCGTTGCCACAAGCAATTCCAGAGAGCTTGTGGAGCATGCCGCCGAGGCACTTTCCCTGCATGACTACATGTCCTGCATTATGACGGCATGCGAGGTTTCAAAGGGGAAGCCTGCGCCGGATATCTATCTGGCAGTGGCGGACAGGCTGGGCGTCCCACCCGAAAAATGTCTGGTGTTTGAGGACATCCTGCCCGGGATCCGCGCCGGAAAGACGGCGGGAATGAAGGTCTGCGCGGTGGAGGATGTCTATTCCTCCGATATCCGCGACGAAAAGAGGCAGCTTGCAGACTATTTTATTGACTCTTATATAGAACTTATATAAAGCGGAGGAGCAAAGAACTATGGAATGGAAACGCTTTTTTTCCACAACCGGGGTAAAGGGCACAAAGAAATATCTGGACAGCCAGAAGAAATATGAAATCATCAGGACGATTGTTTATTTTGCCATTTCGCTGTCCCTTTTTACGGCGGGATTTGTAACCACGGGCACCCGCAACAATCTGCTGACCATCGTAGCGGTTCTAGGATGTCTGCCCGCGAGCAAGAGCCTTGTGGAGGCGATCATGTACTGTAAGTACCACAGTCTGTCCGACAGCGACTATAACCTGATCGAGCCCTGTACCGGGGAGCTTTCCTGTCTGTACGATCTGGTGTTTACCACAAGAGAAAAGACCTATCCCGTACCGCATCTGGCAGTCGTGGGCAACACTGTTGCCGGATACCTGCCGGATCCGAAATTGTCCCCAACGGACTGTGCAAAGCATCTGGAGACCTGCCTGAAAACGGATCAATATACCGGCGTCACGATCAAGCTGTATCAGGACATCCAGAAGTATACGCAGCGGCTGGAGCAGCTTAGAGAGCTTCCAGCAGATGAAAAGCTCACCGCCGGAATTTCAAATACGTTAAAGAGCATTTCTCTTTAGACAGAAGGAGTCATTATGCAGGCGATCACGGTTTCTGACGATCAGGCCGGACAGCGGCTTGACAAATATCTCCGCCGGCTGATGCCGTCGGCGGGAACGGGCTTTATATATAAAATGCTCCGCAAAAAGAACATCACCCTCAATGGGAAGCGGGCGGAGGGCAATGAGCTTCTGCAAAACGGCGATGTGGTCCGGTTCTTTTTTTCGGATGAGACCTTTGAAAAATTTACATGTGCTTCCGTACCGGATCCTGCGGTGTCTGCCTGCCTTCACGCATACAACAGCCTTTCCGGCATCAGGGTCTGCTATGAGGATGCCAATGTTCTGATTTTAAACAAGCCGGCGGGGATTCTGACCCAGCGGGCGGAATCAGGGGATGATTCCCTGAACGAGTGGATGATCGGCTACCTGCTCTCAAAGGGAAGCTGTACCCCGAAATCCCTCACCTCCTTCAAGCCCTCCGTGCAAAATCGTTTAGACCGCAATACCAGTGGTCTGGTGCTCTGCGGCATAACCCTGCAGGGGAGCAGGCTTTTGTCGGAGTTAGTCAGGGAACGGACGCTCCGCAAGTTTTATCTGACGATCGTAAAGGGCAAAATAGAGGCGGCAGGGATGCTGACGGGCTATCTGGAGAAGGATACCGCCGCAAACCGAGTCCATATTACCGGAGCAGAGGAAGGAAAACCGGTAAAAACCGCTTACAGCCCCCTTGCATACGGTGAGGACACCACGCTTTTGGAGGTGGAGCTCATCACGGGAAAGACCCATCAGATCAGGGCGCATATGGCAAGTATGGGGCATCCCATTTTGGGAGATGAAAAATACGGTGACCGGGCATTCAACAGAAAATATGCGGGAAAGATACCGCCGTATCAGCTTCTGCATGCGGCAAGAGTCGAGTTTCCTGCCCTGCAGCATCCTTTTGAGGCATTGTCAAAGTGTGTGTTGAAGGCGCCGCTCCCGGCAGCTTTCAGGGAGGTAATGTCCACATGGCAACATGGAATTCCAGAGGTCTGAGAGGCTCCACATTGGAGGAGCTGATCAACCGCACCAACGAAAAATATGCAGAGAACGGACTGGCGTTGATCCAGAAGATTCCCACGCCGATCACCCCGGTGCGCATGGACAAGGAGCATCATCAGATCACGCTGGCATACTTTGAACAGAAAAGTACCGTGGATTATATCGGTGCCGTTCAGGGGATTCCTGTCTGCTTTGACGCGAAGGAGTGCGCGGCGGATACCTTCGCCCTGCAAAATATCCACGAACATCAGGTCAGATTTATGGGGCAGTTTGAAAAACAGGGAGGCATCTCCTTTTTCCTGATCTACTACACGGCAAAGGATCTGTTTTACTATCTACCCTATGAAATGCTGCGTTTCTTCTGGGACCGTGCCAAGGAGGGCGGCAGGAAGAGCTTCCGGTACGAGGAGTTGAACCCGGAATATGTGATTCCGAAAAAAAGCGGCATCCTGATTCCTTATCTTGACCTTTTAAAAAAGGATCTGGACGAAAGAGAGTAGCGCTTGACAGTTTTTTCCGTTTCCAGTATACTACTGATAGTTTCATATGCTACTATGCTAATTTGATAGCGCGTTAAAGCGTTAAAGCAACCATATAGGAAAGCGGAGGCAGACGAACCCATGAATCAAAAACTGCTGCATACACCGGAGGGTGTCCGGGATATTTACGGAGACGAATGTGCAAGAAAGCTGGCTGTGGAGGACAAATTACACCGCAAGCTGGTTTCCTTCGGCTACGAGGATATCCAGACCCCCACCTTTGAATATTTTGATGTTTTTTCCAACGAGATCGGAACCACCACCTCAAGGGAGTTGTATAAATTCTTTGACAAGGAGGGGGATACGTTGGTATTACGGCCGGATTTCACACCCTCCATCGCCCGCTGCGCGGCAAAGTATTTTATGGAGGAGAATGTTCCCATCCGTTTTTGTTATGCGGGCAACACCTTTACCAACACCTCCCATCTGCAGGGAAAATTAAAGGAGGTAACCCAACTGGGGGCGGAGCTGATCGGAGATGCTTCCGTGTATGCGGACGCTGAGATGATCCATCTGGTGATCGAGGCACTCCTCGGTTCAGGGCTTGAAAACTTCCAGATCAGTATCGGACAGGTAGAATATTTTAAAGGGCTCTGCGAAGAGGCAGGCATTGATGCGGACACCGAGCTGTCTCTTCGGGAATATATTTCCGCCAAAAACTATTTTGCCGCGGAGGATTTGCTCCTGAGTGCCGGTGTGGCGGAGCAGACAAGAAAGCTGCTTCTGACCACCACAGATATGTTCGGAAGCCCGGATGCCCTGAAGGAAGCAAAGGCGCTTGTGAAAAACGAGCGTTCCCGTCAGGCGATCGAGCGTCTGGAGCAGTTGTACCAGGTTCTCACCCTATACGGCTCCGAGAAGTACATATCTTTTGATCTTGGTATGTTAAGCAAATACCGCTATTACACGGGAATCATATTCAAAGCCTACACCTACGGAATCGGGGACGCCATTGTAAAGGGCGGCAGATACGACGGTCTGCTTCCTCATTTCGGAAAAGAGGCACCCGCCATCGGCTTTGCAGTGGTGGTGGATGATCTCTTGGAGGCACTCTCCAGACAACAGGTGAAGATTGATCTGCCCGATGCGCCGAGATGTCTCACCTACACGACGGAATCTTTCCCTCAGATCTTAAAAGAGGCGCAGGAGCTGCGTGCGCAGGGCGTTTCCGTCAGACTGTGCAGAGAAAAGGGGGAGGCTTAAAATGGAACGCTATTTGACATTTGCGCTGGGAAAAGGACGTCTGGCGCGAAAGACGCTGGAATTGTTTGAGCGCATCGGCATCTCCTGTGAGGAGATGAAGGACAAGGACTCCCGGAAACTGATCTTTGTCAACGAAGAACTGAAAATGAAATTCTTCCTTGCGAAAAGCCCCGATGTTCCCACCTATGTGGAGTACGGCGCTGCCGATATCGGCATTGTGGGTAAGGACACCATTTTGGAGGAAAACCGTAGGGTTTACGAGGTGCTGGACCTGGGCTTTGGAAAATGCCGTATGTGTGTCTGTGGCCCCGAGGAAGCGAGGGAGCTTTTACAGCACCATGAACGCATTCGCGTCGCCAGCAAATATCCGAATATTGCAAAGGATTATTTCTACAATAAAAAACATCAGACCGTAGATATCATCAAGCTGAACGGCTCTGTGGAGCTCGGCCCCATCGTCTCCCTTTCGGATGTGATCGTGGATATTGTGGAGACCGGTTCCACCCTCCACGAAAACGGACTGGCAGTCTTGGAGGAAATTTGTCCTCTTTCTGCCAGAATGATTGTAAATCAGGTCAGCATGCAGATGGAAAAGGAACGAATATCAGATCTGATTGCGTCGCTGAAAAAAGCGCTTGCAGATACCAATGAGTCAGGAAAGGACGGAACGCAATGAAAATCGTAAAATTAACCGAGCAGACCAAGAAGGATCTCTTGAGAGATCTTTTGCAGAGAAGCCCCCAGAGCTACGGTTCCTATGAGGCAGTCGTTGCCGAGATCGTGGAGGCAGTGCGGAAGGACGGGGACAAGGCTGTTTTTTCGTACACGGAGCAGTTTGATCACTTTTCCCTCTCGGCGGACAACATCAAAGTCACAAGGGAGGAGATCGAGCAGGCATACGGGGAGTTGCCTGCCGAGCTGGTTGCCGTATATAAAAAATCAGCGCAGAATATCCGCATTTTCCATGAAAAACAGCTGCGCAGCAGTTGGTTTGACTCCAGACCGGACGGCACCATTTTAGGACAGCGCATGATCCCCATTGAGAGAGCGGGTGTTTATGTGCCGGGCGGAAAGGCAGCTTATCCCAGCAGCGTTCTGATGAATGTGATTCCCGCAAGGGTTGCGGGTGTGGACCAGATCATTATGACAACCCCCTGCAACCGCGAAGGAAAGGTAAATCCCGGCACTCTGGTTGCCGCAGATATTGCAGGCGTGGATGGCATCTACAAGGTGGGCGGCGCACAGGCGATTGCAGCGATGGCGTTCGGCACCCAGTCGATTCCCAAGGTGGATAAGATCACCGGGCCGGGCAATATTTTTGTTGCGCTGGCAAAGAAAGCGGTATACGGCTTTGTCAGCATCGATTCCATTGCAGGTCCCAGTGAGATTCTGGTGTTTGCGGATCACACCGCAAATCCCCGCTATGTGGCGGCGGATCTGCTTTCCCAGGCAGAGCATGATGAGCTTGCCAGTGCCATCCTGATCACCACCTCGGAGACGCTCGCAAATCAGGTTTCCGCTGAAATTGACGGTTTTCTGGAGCGCTTATCCCGCAGGGAGATCATTGAGAAGTCTCTGGAGCGTTACGGCTATATTCTTCTGGCGGACAGTATGGAGGATGCCGTTGCGGCTGCCAATGAGATTGCATCCGAGCACCTTGAGATCCTGACGGAGAATCCTTTTGATACCATGACAAAGATCCGCAATGCCGGTGCGGTATTCTTAGGAGAGTATTCCTCCGAGCCTTTGGGAGATTACTATGCAGGGCCGAACCATATCCTTCCCACAAACGGAACCGCAAGATTCTTCTCACCCCTGAATGTGGATGATTTTGTAAAGAAGAGCAGTGTGATCGCCTATTCAAGGGATGCGCTTTTCAAGGCACATAAGGACATCGAGGCCTTTGCGGAAAGCGAAGGACTTACCGCACACGCCAATTCCATTAAAGTCAGATTTGAGGAGGATGGGGAATGAAAAGAACGGCAGAACTTACACGAACCACCAAGGAAACGCAGATTGCGTTGTCACTGAACCTTGACGGCACGGGTGTCAGTGAAATTGACACAGGTATCGGTTTTTTTGATCACATGTTGGACGGTTTCTCAAGGCACGGCTTTTTTGACTTAAAGTGCAATGTGAAGGGAGATCTTGATGTGGACGGGCATCACACCGTGGAGGACACCGGAATCGTGCTGGGCTCCGCCATCAAGGAGGCTGTGGGGAATAAGAAGGGGATTGCCCGCTACGGATTTTTTATTCTGCCTATGGATGATGCGCTCTGCCTTTGCGCCGTGGATCTGTGCGGAAGACCTTATTTTGAATTTGAATGTAACTTTACCACTCCAAGGATCGGTGAGCTGGATACGGAGCTGATCCGCGAGTTTTTCTATGCGGTGTCCTACAGTGCGGGCATGAACCTCCACATAAAAATGATATCCGGCATCAACAATCATCACATGGCGGAGGCGATGTTCAAGGCGTTTGCGAAGGCACTTGACATGGCGGTTGCCGCGGATGCACGCATTCAGGATGTGCTCAGCACGAAGGGAAGCCTTTGATTTTACGGAAACGAAACGGAGAAGAACAGACATGACAAGCTCAAAGAAATTTACCGCATGCATTTATCTGTACCGCACCCATGCGGTGACCACCCTGCAGGATATGACGATCGTGGATACGGATCCCGTGCGTCTTGCCCGGCACTACAGCGATCACAATATTGACGACCTGCTTGTATTTGATCTTTCCGCCACGGACGAGGAGCATGAGGAGGCACTTGACATCATAAAGGACATCTGCGCATCCGTACAGGTGGATGTCTGCGGTGCCGGGAACGTGCACCGCATGGAAGATATCAAGAAGCTTCTGTATGCCGGATGCAAACGGGCGGTTCTCGACTATGAGAACCCGGAAAACGTTGCCATTACGCAGGAGGTTTCACAGAAATTCGGAAAAGACAAGATTGTCATTTCCTATAATGACTATCACAAAATAGAAGAACACAAGGAACTGGTGGAGACCTATGCCTCATCCCTGCTCCTTATGAACGCTCACATGATACGCGAGACCGCCGCCGTAACCGATATGCCGCTGACGGTTCAGATCAACCAGCTTGCGTTGAACAAATTGCTTGAAATCTTTGCTTATGACAATGTGATGGGTGTGACGGGAAATACCATAAACAACAATGTGAAGGACATTCTCACCTTGAAGGAGCTTTGCAAGGAAAACGGCATTCCTGTGGAAACCCTTGAGGCGGCGTATCAATGGTCGGATTTTAAGCTTAATTCCGACGGCATGCTGCCTGTTGTGGTGCAGGACTGCGTCACCTCGGAGGTACTGATGGTCGCCTACATGAACGAGGAGGCCTACCGGAACACCCTGCGCACAGGAAAGATGACCTATTTCAGCAGAAGCCGCAAGGAGCTCTGGCTGAAAGGGGCTACCAGCGGTCATTTCCAGTATGTCAAGTCCCTGACCGCGGACTGTGACATGGATACGCTGCTTGCAAAGGTTTCTCAGGTGGGCGCTGCCTGTCATACGGGCGCAAAATCCTGCTTCTTCAACGAGGTGGTAAAGAAGGATTATGAGGAGTCTGAGAATCCCCTGAAGGTGTTTGAGGATGTGTTCCATGTGATCCTTGACAGGAAAGAGCACCCCAAGGAAGGATCTTACACCAATTACCTTTTTGACAAGGGAATCGACAAGATCCTTAAGAAAATCGGTGAGGAGGCGACGGAGATCGTCATTGCCGCCAAGAATCCCAATGCAAACGAGGTAAAATACGAGATTGCAGACTTCTTGTACCATATGATGGTATTGATGGCGGAAAAAGGAGTCACATGGGAAGAAATCACGGAGGAGCTGGCAAAGCGCTGAAATCTATTGCCGGCATATCCCGCCCCTTTCAAACATATCATACAGTAACAGGATGAAAAATATGGCAAGAAGTAGACATAAAAATATTATGTATACTTCTTGTTTTTTTGAACGGAGTGTGAGATTATGAGCGATCTGACAATGGAGAGAAGACTGGCGCTGATCCGCAGTATCAGGGAAGAAAATGACCGGAACCGGAACAGCCTGCTCAACCGTGAGCAGATTCTTTACGGACAAAAGGCATTTCTGCCCGGTGAGACGGTAGAAGCGGAGCCTGCTCTCGGCGCCCTCGGCTCGTTCGGCATCCGTTTTCTGTTTTCTCTCGTTGTCTTTGTCTTATTCGTGGTCTGGGATTACGCCAAAACGCCGCTTTTCGGCTATACGCCCGCGGATATCAGGACGTATCTGGAAACAAATTATACCGTAAAGGACATTGATTTTGCTGATAAAATCCCTTATACTTTAAAGGATATGATAGTACAGGAAGAGGAAGAGAATGAATAAATTAGCGCTTTCCGATGATATTCTGCTGAAAATCGAAAAACCCGCCCGCTACATCGGCGGGGAAGTGAATGCCGTGGTTAAAAACAAGGAGGAAGTGGATATGCGTATTGCATTCTGTTTTCCCGATGTGTATGAGATTGGGATGTCCCATCTGGGTATCCAGATTTTATACGATATGTTCAATCAGTTTGACGGCGTGTGGTGCGAGAGGGTTTACTCTCCATGGGCAGATCTGGACGCAGTGATGAGGGAGGAGCACATCCCTCTTTTTGCACTGGAATCACAAGACCCGATCCGGGAGTTTGACTGGCTTGCCATCACCATTCAATATGAGATGTGCTATACCAATATTTTACAGGTTCTGGATCTCTCCCGCATACCGCTTCTTTCCAAGGACAGGACAGATGAGGATCCCATTGTGATCGGAGGCGGTCCCTGCACCTACAATCCGGAGCCGATTGCGGATTTCTTTGATCTGTTCTATATCGGCGAGGGGGAGACCCGCTATGCGGAGCTTGTAGATCTGTACCGGAGCTGCCGGGATGCAAAGCTTGGGAGGCGGGAGTTTCTTCGCAGAGCCGCTAAAATCCCCGGTATGTATGTGCCTGCCTTCTATCAGGTGAACTACCATGAGGACGGCACCATTGCCGCCTTTACCCCTACCGAGGAAGGAATTCCCTCCACAATCTTAAAAGAAATACAGATGGATGTCTCCCACACCTATTATCCCAAAAAGCCGCTTGTTCCGTTTATGCGCACAACGCAGGACAGGGTGGTTTTGGAGATCATGCGGGGCTGCATCAGGGGCTGCCGGTTCTGTCAGGCGGGGCAGCTTTACCGCCCGGTGCGGGAGCGAAGCCTTGAGATGCTGAAGGAATACGCCGTAACCATGTTGAAAAACACCGGACAGGAGGAAATTTCCTTGAGTTCCTTAAGCTCCAGCGATTACACCAGACTGCCGGAGCTTATTAATTTTCTGATCGAGGACTGCAATAAAAATCATGTGAACATCTCCCTGCCGTCCCTACGGATCGATGCCTTTTCGCTGGATGTTATGAACAAGGTGCAGGATGTAAAGAAGACAAGCCTCACCTTTGCACCCGAGGCAGGCTCCCAGAGACTGCGCAATGTGATCAACAAGGGACTTACCGAGGAAGATATCATAAAGGGCGCCACGCTGGCGTTTGAGGGCGGCTGGACCCGAGTGAAGCTTTACTTTATGTTAGGACTGCCCACGGAGACCGATGAGGATATCCGCGGCATTGCCGCGCTTTCCAACCAGATTGCCGCCACGTTTTTTGATGTGGTGCCAAAGGACAAGCGTGTCAACGGAAGAGTACAGATTGTGACAAGCACATCATTTTTTGTACCGAAGCCTTTCACGCCGTTCCAGTGGGCAAGACAGTGTACCAAGGAAGAATTTATAGAAAAAGCCTACACGACCAAACGTGCCATTGTAGAGCAGTTGAACCAGAAGAGTATCAAGTACAACTGGCATGAGGCGGATACATCTGTGCTGGAAGGCGTGCTGGCGCGGGGCGACCGCCGCATAGGAGCCGTGCTGTTGAATGTGTATAAGCAGGGCGCAATCTATGATGCCTGGAGCGAGTATTTCGACAACGACAAGTGGATGCGCGCCTTTGCGGAATGCGGTGTAGACCCGGATTTCTATACCTCCAGGGAGCGCAGTCTTGAGGAGATTTTCCCGTGGGATTTTATCGACTGCGGTGTCACAAAGGAATTTCTTTTGCGGGAGTGGAAGAAAGCGCAGCGTGAGGAAATCAGCTACAACTGCCGTAAGCAGTGTCAGGGCTGCGGCGCCGCCCGTTTCGGCGGAGGTATCTGTTTTGAGGAGCATTATGATGACCAGACTCCCTGCTGGTCGTAAGACAGGATAGGAGACCTATGAAAATCAGAGTCAAATTTCGGAAATACGGAAATTTAAAATTTATCGGGCATCTGGATGTGCAGCGCTTTTTTCAGAAGGCAGTCAGAAGGGCGGGAATCGATGTGGCGTACACCGCCGGATTTTCCCCGCATCAGATCATGTCCTTTGCAGCCCCTCTGGGGGTCGGTCTTGAAAGCAACGGCGAATACATGGATATGGAGGTCAACACTTTCACGGGAAGCCAAGATATGGTGGATCGCCTGAATGCGGCATGTGCGGAAGGAATCGAGGTTTTATCCGCCAAGGTGCTGCCTGAGGGGGCCGGAAATGCCATGGCAAGCGTGGCGGCCGCAGGATATACGGTTCAGTTCCGGGAGGGCAGAGCGCCCGAGGGCAACTGGCAGAAGGGAATCCTTGCCTTCTGCGACAGCCCGCATATCTATGTCACAAAGGAAACCAAGAAAAATACATTGGAAGTGGATCTGCGCCCCGGTATTTTTTCCATTGAGATATCGGGGGATGTCATCTATATGCTCATAGACGCCAGCAGCTCCGGCAATATCAAGCCCGGTGCAGTCATTGCGGCATATCTTGCCTCAGAAAACCAGACCTTGAAAGAGAACGCGCTTCTGATAACAAGGGAAGATACCTACACCAATCTGGGAACCGCGGAGGCTCCCCGGTTCGTCTCTCTCGATGCGGTGGGAGAGGACAGATAAAAAAGAGCCATTACAGAACGGAGATTGCAATGTCTGACAACACAACGGACAGAAAACTTTTGGTTATTGAACATGGAAATAAAATACTGTCCCTGCTCATCGGGGAAAACAAACTTCTTTCCGTGAGAGTCTATTCTTCTGAGGGCAGCTCTCAGGTCGGAAATATTTACATCGGAAAAATTACGGGGATTCCCGCCGGACTTGGTGCGGCATTTGTCGATATTAAGCCCGGAGTGTCCTGTTTTCTGCCGCTCTGTGATACAGAAAACGCACTCAGGATCAACGATAAATCCCCTGACCGGCCACTCCGCGCGGGGGATGAGCTTCTTGTGCAGATTGCACGGGACGCGGTGAAGACGAAGCAGCCCGTGGTGAGCGGCCATATTTCCATCGCAGGCAACTATCTTGCCACTGCGGCGGATACTGAGAAGGTATGCTTTTCCGCAAAGCTTCCCTCCCTCAGGAAAAAGGAACTACGCGCCCTGTTATTGGAAAACGGGCTTATTTCGGAGGATGGCAGATGCCTGTCCGGCTGCGGCATGATCGTGCGTACAAATGCCGGCTCTCTGCAGGAGGACATGGCACCGCTCTTAGCCGAATGGAAACAGCTATCCGGGCGGATGAACACCCTTCTCGACGCAGCCCGCCACAGAAGCTGTTATTCCTGTCTGTTCAAGGCGGACACACCCTATGTGGAGGAGCTGAAAAACTATTACAGCGGAGCGTTCGATGAAATCATTACTGATTCTGAGGAGCTCTACCGGGAACTTTGCAACTATGAAAAAGGGCAGGAGAGTGCGCACATGCCTTTCCACCCTGTAAGGCTTTACCGGGACGACTATCCGCTTTCCAAGCTCTATCAGCTGAAAACCCGGCTTGAGAATGCCTTAGGCAGCCGTGTATGGCTAAAATCGGGGGCATATCTGATCATCGAACCCACGGAGGCGCTGACGGTCATCGATGTCAATTCCGGGAAAAATGAGCGTCGGAAGAACAACGCCGACTATATTTTTTCCATCAACAAGGAAGCGGCAGAGGAGGTCATGCATCAGCTGCGCGTCCGCAACCTGTCTGGCATCATTGTGGTGGATTTTATCAATATGGAGGCAGAGGAGCAGAAGGAGGCGCTGCTACATCACATGCGCATGCTCTGCAAGGAGGATCCGGTCAAAACGACGGTCGTGGACATTACCCCGCTGGGGCTTGTGGAGATCACGCGGAAGCGGACTTCAAGACCGCTCAGAGAGCTGCTTTCCGCGCAGGATATTGATTTTGATTTTTAATTTAAGGTGGTAGCTTTATGCAGCTTATATCTCTTAAGAAGGTAAAAGACGGAACTTATCTGAAAAATTATGAACTGACTTACCGCAACAAGGCGGGCGGTCAGAAGGTCTATGAGATTGTGAGCAGAAGAGAGATAGACGCCCCGGAAAATCTGGGTACCCATACAAGCGGTGTCTCTATCGTGGCAACAAGAGGAGAATCCCTGCTTTTACTGCACGAATTTCGTATGGGTGTCAATAAGCAGATCTACAATCTCTGCGCCGGAATGTTGGAGAACGGCGAAACCATATCCGATTGCATCCGCCGTGAACTCTACGAGGAGACGGGGCTCTCCTTGAAAAGAATCTACAAGATTCTTCCTGCCTCGTATGCTGCGGTTGCCATCTCGGATATCCGTACACAGATTGCCTTTGTGGAAGTGGAGGGCACTTTATCCTCCGAACATTCCTCCGAAAACGAGGATATTCACGCGGGCTTCTATACAAAAGAAGAAGTGCAGGCCATGCTTGAGTATGAGGATTTCAGCTCCCGCGCCCAGATGGCGGCTTATTTTTTTGCGTTTGGAAATATGGAATATGATACATGTGATACAGGAGAAAAGAGGGATATATTCAGATGAGTATTTTGGATCATTCCGGTAAAAAAGATCTTACGGAAGGCCCCATCGGGCGCGGCCTGCTTGCCTTTGCCATACCGTTGTTTTTAGGGCAGCTTTTACAGCAGCTATACAATGTGGCGGATGCGTGGGTGGTAGGCAATTTTGCCAACAACAATGCGTTTGCGGCGGTCAGTTCAACGGGAAGCATGGCATTTCTGATCATCGGCTTTTTCAGCGGCGTTGCCACCGGCGGCGGTGTGATTATTTCAAAATATTTCGGAGCCAAAAACTATGACGCGGTGGAGAAGGCGGTTCATACCAACTTTCTTTTCGGGATTATAGCTTCAATTCTGGCAACCGTGGTCGGCGTGCTGATTACGCCGTGGCTGCTCAAAATAATGAAGACACCGGCTGAGGTGCTTCCCGAGGCAATCACCTACCTGAGAATTTACTTCGGCGGTGTTTCCACCATCATCATGTATAATATCGGAATGGCAATCATGCGGGCGCTGGGTGACAGTATTCATCCGCTTTACTACCTGATATTTTCATCCATCGTCAATGTGGTTCTGGATCTTTTGTTTGTGGCGGTTTTCCACTTCGGCGTTGCCGGAGCCGGTATTGCAACCGTGATCTCCCAAGGCATCAGTGCCGTCCTGTGCATCGTCCGCATGAGCCGGACAGAAGATGTGGGAAAGCTGAAGCTCAGCGCCCTTAGGCTATATCCCGACTATATGCGCGAGGTGATTGCACAGGGGCTTCCCACCGGCATCCAGAATTCCGTTATCAGCATCGGCAATATGGTCGTGCAGACCAACATAAATTCCTTCGGCTCCTTCGCCATGTCGGGAGTGGGAGCGTACAGCAAGATAGAGGGCTTTGCCTTTCTGCCTATCACCAGCATGTCCGTATCCCTTCCCACCTTTATCGGGCAGAATCTTGGGGCGAAAAAATATGACCGTGCCAAAAAAGGGGCACGTTTCGGCATCCTGTCCGGCGTGATTCTGGCGGAAATTATCGGCGTAATATTCTTTGTCTTTGCGCCTCAGTTGCTATACTTTTTCGTAAAGTCGGAGGCAGCCATCGCAATCGGCGTGCGCCATGCAAGGATCATCTGCCTGTTCTTTTTCCTGCTTGCCTTTTCCCACTGTGCAGCAGGCGTGCTGCGCGGCTGCGGCAAGACCATGGTGCCCATGGTTACCATGCTCGCCTTCTGGTGCGGCATCAGAATTACCTACGTGACGGCAACCCTGCATTTTATCCCGGATTTTTCCGTTATTTCATGGGCTTATCCGCTTACCTGGTCGTTAAGCTCCATCGTCTTTTTGCTTTTCCTTTTAAAATCCGACTGGGTACATGCGTTTGAAAAATTATCCCCTCACAGACATAGCGTGTAGAGCGCTTAAAAGGGGTAGGAGCTTGCATTTTACCGCCCTTACTTCCGAAAAGTTGCCTTACAGTATTACGGCAACCTCTGTGACCAGTGGTCAAATGTCCTACAAAGCCGCATAAATACTGGAAGAAAAGCTGTTACATGAAATCCACAACCTCTGTAACATGTCACAAAATTGAATATAGCAAAGCAACGAATGCCCCCCGTGCCGTGCTTGAACCGTCCTCAGGTGAAAGCAAAGACACAGGGGCAGTTTATTCGTGCGATACGCAACTATGCGCAAAATGCGAGTTTAACGAATAGATATATAACAAAAAAGTCTGCTTGGGTTCCCTTTGAGGTTCTCAATCAGACTTTTTCTTGTTCTGCATTTTCTTTCTCTATATTCTTAATTTCTGCGTAAGTTTCTCTTATGGCTTCCTTTGTGCCGGACTTTACTGCGGATTTAATAAAATACCATTGTATATATATTCCTAAAGCAAATAATGCAACCCCAAGTAAAACATATAAAAGGATCCATGATTCCATAACGTTCATTTGTTTTCTACACCTCGTTTAAATTTATTTCTCCGTGTTCGGATTCGTATTTTTCAATTCTTTGTTTAATCAGATAGACAATTTCTTTATTTGCGCTCCGCTCGTTTTTCCCTGCAATGTATGTAATCTTATCAATTACAGATTGTTCAACTCTAATATTGAATTGTGGTAATTTACTGGGCATATGTCTCCTTTCCTCAGAAAGTACTTGCACAGTACTAGCACCTATGTTATTATCTTTATAGGTGATAGTACTTTTATAGCACCTCATCTTTTATTTAACACTTTATTATACCATGAAAGGACGGTCTTTTAAATGACAAATTCTCAGTTGGTACAGTTGAAACATGAAAACGAAAAGTTTCGTAAGGCGTTGGAAAGAATTTCTAACTTGGATTCAGTGGAAGCTTTTGATGATGGGTCTAAGTACGCTCGGTTGATGGGCATGGCAGAGACTATTGCACAGCATGCATTGAAATATTAATTTTGTTTCTATTGCCGGGCTCCGGCTTAGAATATTCTATCAATCCCACACACATAAGGAGGAAAAAGAAAATGGAGAAAATGAAAGTATTTGGGATTCAGAGCATGAACTTCGACACGAAGGACGGGAACCACATTGAGGGCATCAAGCTTCACTGCTTTAAAGATGCTCCCAACGATAATTGGAAAGGTGATGCGTATGAGGGCATTTTTATTTCTGTCCGGTCTGCCCTCATTGAACTTGCAAAGCAGGTTAAGCCCTGTGATCTGATCGAGGTTTCCTTTAACCGTTACGGCAAGCCGGACGGCTTCACGATCAGCAAGTAAGGCGCGCACATTCGCAAGGGTGTAAATATAAATTCTCAATGGGAGGAGGTGAAAACATGGGTTTAATGACAGTTTTTAACAATGGCTTGGTTCTTCTGTCTTCCGGGGCGGAGAGCTCAACTTCATTTCTCGATTCCGGCATTTTCACATTTATTGCCGAAGGTGCTAAGACCGTGATCGGTTTGTTCAGCATTCAGCCTATGGGCACATTCATCGGAATCGGTCTTGTTGGTGCCGTGGTTGGTCTCGTCGGCGGTATCATGCGTATGGTTAAGCACTAATATCATATAGGTGTTTAACTTGGGTGAGTGCTTCGGTACTCGCCCTTTTTTTGAAGAAAGGTGGTATATATGAAAAATTTTAATTGGTTTCATTTTGTTCTTTTCGCCGTAACCGGGTTACTGCTCTTCTGCTGCTTGCGTGTTCCTGTGAGTGCTGCGGATGGGGACGCGGAAACTTATACTTATACTGTTTATCTTAAGAACAGCAAAGTTGAAAATCATACAATTACAGAAGTGTGGCCATGTGTTGACAATCCAATAATTTTTACATTGCCTTATAGGGTTGCTATTTTGATTGATTCTAAATACCATGGTTCTTTTATGGCTATTAGAAATGATTCTCTTTTTTCTCCGACTATGAGTCAATTTTTTTCAAAATCGTATAAGCGTCCTGACGGTTCAATTTATACTATGAGTTCTAATACTCGACCGAATACGACTTATAACGATATCAATGGAAATTATTTATATTCCGGTAATTATGACGGCATCCCTGTTTTTACCGATTATGATGCTATGGTGAGTTATTTACAAAACGGAGATGATTCTGGTGACATTAACAAAGATAATTATGAAAAGCTGACCGACGACAAGCCTTTATTTAATGATTTTGCGGAACTTGATTTTTCTGATACCGACACAAATTATTTGCAGGATTTCCGCCTTGAGGGTTTCAGATCTGATTATTTTGTAAATGCTGTTTGGTCGTCCGTGCATATCCCCAACAAGCTGCAGCAATGGATGGATAAGGGTACTATTGATATGGATGATGTTGCGGTTATGGTTATGTTCACATACGCCAATAAGAATTTCCCGGAAACTGACAAATATACAAAATATTATCCTAGGCTTTTAAGCGCTACTGACTTAGCTGCTACGATCAATGTTGCGGACTTTGCCCCGGCTAATGATATGTATTATCTGTCCGGTTTGTCCTTTATCCCGGTTGTAGAATTTACTTACTACAATTCCGGTATGGGAATTTCTATGAAACCGCTTAATTTGATGTATTACGGTTCCATGAATCACATTTATTTCAAACAGGATGGAAGTGCCAATGGTGCAGCATTTGACGCCGGAGACATCAATGGAAATAAGGATGGCGGCTTTGGGCTTGGTAATGATGATTATAACGGTATCGGCGGTATAACTGGCGACATTACAGATGCATTGTCAAAATTTTCTGAGTTACTCGATTCTTTGTATGGTTCCCTATCCCGGGTTGCTAAGTTTGCGACCGTTGTATTTTCTTGGTTGCCGTGGTGGGCATCGCTCCTGATCGGAGCTGCAGTCGCGGTTTGTTTCATTTTGAGAATTGCCGGGAGGTGATCAGATGCAGATGTTGGTTAATACCTTAGTTGACATTTTAAATACAAATATCGTTGTTTTTGGGTTCACTCTTTCACTGTTAGATATTTTTCTGTTCATTGCATTCGGATCCATCGCGGCGTTTTTCATAGGAGGTCTGTTTAAATGAATACGGAAGATTTTTTGTCTGTCAGCGGATCCGATCCGGCTGCTGCAGGTGATCCTGTTTCTGCAGGAGATGCGTTACCGGAATCGGTCGAAGATGTTTCTCCAGGTGATTCGTTTCCCGGTTCTGTAGTTCCGATCTCTTCTGGCGACTCCGGGTCCGGATCCGATCCGGTGGAAACTGTTGCGGAAGTTGATGTTATTCCTGAAGGATCGTATGAGGAATTATTGATTGAAGTGAAGTCTATTAATTATCTGATCTCTGCCCTTCTATTCTTTACCATTTTTGTATGGGTTGAAGTCAAGGTCAGGTCTATTGTAAGAAAGGTGATGAAGCATGAATGATTTAATCAATTTTATTACTGGCGGAGCTGAGACCTTCACTCCGGCGGTAATGGTCGGCTTAATTGTTTTCTGTCTGATCATGGACAGTCTCGCTCTGCTTGTTTCTTCGGTATTGGAGGTGTCGCGTAAATGATTTTCTTATACATAGCCGGAATCTTGTTTTTGTGTTGGGCGTCTGTCTGCTTCCGGCTCTTCTGTCTCCATCCGGTCAGGACTGTTTTTGATCTGATCCGGGATATTTATTTTTACTTCAAACATCATAGATATAATATCTATGATGGCGGTTTATTGAATTGCTTTTTTGCTCACTTCGGCGGTGGTAAGTCGCTTTCTGTTACGCATTATGTTCGGATCCTGTTTCAGAAATATAATAACAAACGTGTATATGATAGGAATCGCAAAAAATGGGTGCTGCAGAAGGTTCACATTATTTCAAACGTGCATTTGAACGGTGTTCCCTACGAGGAGTTAATAAGTCTTTCTCAGATCTGTTGTTGTGCCTGGCGTAACAAGGAAATCGACAAGAAGGAAAATACGAGGACTGTGCTCCTGGTTTTACTTGATGAAGCCAGTGCACAGTTGAATAGCCGGGAGTTTAAGACAAATATAAACGCTGATTTTCTTAACAGTCTGATCACTTCGCGTCATTTCAACATGAGCATTTTTTACACATCCCAGAAGTTTAAGTTGGTTGATGCGCTTCTCCGATCCGTCACCCAACGCGCTATATTGTGCCGGAAGTGTTGGCGGTTTATGGTTCAGTTTTATTATGATGCGGATGAGATCGAATACGCAGCTAACCCCATGCTTGTCAAACCGTACCGCCGTACCGGGTTCTACATCAAGGATAAGGATTATAACAGCTATGATACGCTTGCCACAGTGAAGCAGCTGCAGAAGTCCGTTGACAAGGGCGACATGATGACCGACGAGGAAATTATTGCCCTGCGCGGCAGCATCAACCCGGACAGTGACAATGTCATGCATGCCAGCCGGAAATTGAAACACATGCGAAAACGGCGCTGACTGCGGCGGGTGTTGCCTTTGGCTACCGCCGCAGTTCCCGGCAGAATCGGCGACTTCTCTCGCGTCTCTCTGCTTTTTCCCTCGGTGATGCATTTCAAACCGAGCGTTAAGCAAACGTAGTCCGCGCCATATCGTCGGTAATACGGCATATCTGACTTGACGGCTTTGCAGGCGTTAAGCCAGATCGGCGCGGCGGTACCCGTAAGTGGTAACGTTTGTAGCGACACTTGCGGAAATTCTGAAACTGTAATTAATGGAGGTAAATATAATGTTTTTGCTTATTGTTTTAGGAGTATTTTTGGTTGTTTTGTGGCTGGAGGTTATTTTTGATTATTGTGACTTTGGCTTGTTTTTATCGGTAGTTTTTTGTACGTTTGCATTTGCTAGCGTGTTTGCTTTATGGCATGATTCGTGCTCTTCCGATCGCATGAGAGAGAAATACAACACCATTGTGTATGTAATGGAGTCATATGATGAAAAAGGTGTACCGTATGATATTGATTTACTTGATCAGATCGCAGAGTGGAACACGGAGTATAAGAAATATACAGGAAACGGTATCTATGATCTTTTCGGTTTCTACCCAGAAAGTGCGATTGAAGGCACAAGCGAGATAATCTTGGAAATACAAAAATAGGTTTGTACTTGTTTTTTGTACTTCCGATAGGGGGGTACTACGACCCCCCCCCTATCGTGCCATGTGACATGTGACAAATTTACGTTTAAAGAGGTGTTTCTGTGTCGGTATTTGGTAAATATGATATTTTTGCTTTGGAGAAAGTAGATAAAGAATCGTTAAAGGAGAAAAATAGAAACTGGGTTGCTATTGTATATCCAGAGTCTGCTCCCGCTGATTGGATCGAGCAGTTACGTGATTTACATTTACCGTTTGCTATGTCTCCGTTGCATGATAAGGATATTGATGTTACAGGTGAACCTAAAAAGGCTCACTATCATATCATTGTCTGCTTTGATGGGCCTACTACATACAAAAACGCTAACCGAGTTATACAATCAATTACAAATGGCCCGATCGTTAAACCTTGTCGGTCTATCCGTGGTTCATACCGTTATTTTGTCCACTTGGATAACCCTGAGAAGTATCAGTATCCTGAATCGGGAATTAAGACATATAATTCATTTGAAATTGCGCTTACGGATTCGGATGAAGATGCAATTAAACGTGCGATTTTTTCTATTATTCTTGTGAACCGTATACAAGAATATGCGGAGCTCATGCTTGTTTTGGAGTATGAATTTGGGCTTGAGTATTCCAAAGTTGCCCGGCGTAATCATTCGTTTATAACTTCGGTAGTTAATTCTATCCGGCATTCACCCGGAGCGACTTATAAACGGTATCTTTCGTATGTATCACCGGAAGAATTTGATTTATATGCCTTAAATGAAAATTATAATTATGCTAATTCAATCGAATATATCAACGGCATAATTGAACGCGATCCCGTGACTTCCGATAGCCAGAAAGGAGAATGCCAGGATGAATAAGACAGTAAAATGGATTCTGTACTCCCTCAATCTGCTCTATGGTCATGTTGTTATCAGACGGAAGACCCCGGAAGGTTTGTTTCCTCTTGGCGGCGGATCCGCGGCAGAGGTTCTTGATCGCTTCGGTGATTATACTGTGATCTACTCTTCTATTTCTGATAACGTTCTGTATCTGATCGTTGAGTGATCCGATCTATCCGTTAAACTCTCGTTATCGCAACTAAGAACCGCCCTTTTCTGATCCGCGGTGCTTACTCGCGAAACGTGCGGTTTAACGAATAGATATATGCTAAGACAGGGATTTCTATATTATGAATCAAACCAAGGCAGGCAAATCCGGATTTTGGGGATATAATCAGAAATTCCAAACTAATCAGCTATACATGATTCATTGATTGTAATTTGAGCCCATCGATTCTGCAATTTTATGTTTCCTTTTTTGCCTTTGTATCTATACAACTTTTGCCTTTGTATCTATACAACATTTTTTAAATTTTAGATCCCAATTCAGCCCGGAATCCATGGATTTTAATGCATAAAATGGACTGATTGTATCCTGGTAAGAAAAATCATGTTTCCAGATTCCAGTAATTGCAAAAAATTGGGATCTGGCAGAACGAAAAAAACTCCCTGGATACAATCAGCCTTTCTTTTGTCAATTTAACCGTGCTTTTATGATCAAATTGGGATCCGAAATCATGAAAAGTTACGCATAGATACAAACGTATTTTCAGTAGGCCGTTGTGCCGACAAGCCTTCGCAGATGATACTGACATGTTTTTTCCAATAACACATTTTTTCCCTTTATTATCAGCTCCCGCATATTTCCGCGGAATCCAATAAAATAGTGAAAGGACCGTCGTTGAGCAGACTTACCTTCATGTCGGCGCCGAAAATGCCATGTTGGACAACGGGAATCTGTTTGGATGCCTCGTCGATCAGATATTCGTACAGACGTTTCGCCTCGTCGGGCGCGCCTGCCTCTATGAAGGAAGGTCTGTTTCCTTTACGGCAGTCCGCATATAATGTAAACTGTGAAACAAAAAGAATTTCACCGGAAACTGCATGAATATCCAGATTGGTTTTCCCATCCGCATCTTCAAAGATGCGCAGACCGAGCAGTTTTTTTAACATCTTGTCCGCAATCTGCTCCGTGTCGCTCTGGCTCACGCCCACCAGAACCAGAAAGCCGTGATTGATTTTTCCTACGGTTTCATTGTCAACTTTTACCTCTGCAAATTGTACTCTCTGAATTACAAATTTCATTACTGCTGCTCTTCTCTCCCGCTTCTATTGTAGAAAATCAAACGTTGTTATTGTTATCCGGTCACTTATCCGTGGAATTATCCTTATCGGAAGCATTCTCATTTGCGAAATTCTCATCCGCATTTTCCTTTACCTGCTCTCCGTCTGTATCCGAGGGTGTTTCCTTCTCAAATTTGTGCAGAATATTGGGCAGCTTGATAAATTGGGGCAGCTTGTGCTCCTTCTCTTTCTTCTTTCTGCCGAATTTCTTTTCTTCCTCTTTCTCCTCCCAGAACGCACCTTCCTCGTCCACATAATCCACGCGATAATACAGTCCCGTGTCGACAGGCATCTTCTTCTTTAATAGAGAATGGTTGATGACACTCTTGATTGCCGCATAGAAAACTGCAAAAATAGGAACACCCACGATCATTCCCATCACACCGAAGAGACCTCCGAAAAGCGTGATCGCAAAAATAACCCAGAAACCGGAAAGACCGGTGGATTCTCCTAAAATCTTCGGCCCGATCAGATTGCCGTCAAGCTGTTGTAAAATCAGGATGAAAATCACGAAATAAACGCAGTTCATAGGATGATTCAGATCCACGATCAAAATTAAGAATGCACTGGGAATCGCTCCCAAATACGGTCCAAAGAACGGGATAACATTGGTGACACCCACGATCACGCTGACCAACACCGCATACGGCGTATGCAAAAGAGACGTACCGATAAAGCACAGGACGCCGATAATGGCGGAATCCAGCACCTTTCCGCTGATAAAGCCGATAAAGGTACGATGGATGAAACGCATGGATTTTAAAAATGAGTTGGCGGTATCCGTCTCAAACACGGCATAGGTTGCCTTCTTTGCCTGTGCGGCAAAGACCTCCTTGCTTGCCAGTACATAGATGGAAATAATGAACCCGATGATAAAGTTCCACGTTACCTTGAGAAAGCTCAATATACTCAGAGATACCGTTTTGAGCACTTCACTCGATTTTGCAAGCAGCGTTGCGGTATCTGCCATCCATGTCTCCAACTCTCCGGATAATTTATTAAACTGAGGAATTACAAAGTTCTTAACATCCTGATTATCCTCCAAAAGCTTATTCAGCCAACTCGACAGGTCTGTTACATACCCGTCAAAATTATTCACAATGGTCTGAATGCTGGGTACGATCTGGGAAATCAGCATGGCGATCAAGGCATAGATCAAAAACAGCACCAGCACGGAGGTCAAAAGTATGCCGACCGCACGTATCAGCTTCTTCCTTTTGGGAGAATCCTTCCATTTGAAAAAATCACATATGGGAATCAGGATTTTCTGTTCCAATGTATTCAAAATAGGGGTCAACAGATACGCTATGACAAGGCCGAATACCACCGGCATGATCACGTTGAGCAGTGATTTGCAATTTTGGACGATATCAGAAATATGAAAAACGAGATAATAAAAGCAAATTCCGGCAGCGATTACCAGAAATGCCGTCAGCCCCCATTTAAAATATTTATTGTTGATTTTGAATTTCATAGAATACCCCGCGCCTTTCTGCAATCCTTCACCTGACTGCACAAGGAAAGTATAGCATGAAATTCAAAAGAAAAACAGATGATTTTTCTCAAAACAGATGAAATCATTCTGCAAAAAAAGTATAATGGAAACAAAGTTTTGAAAGGATGCGCAAAAGACATGCGCAGAAATGGAAAAATGACCTTGCAGAGAGTGTTGAGCCTTGTCAGAAAGGCCGTTGATGATTATCATATGATAGCAGAAAATGACCGCATTGCCGTGGGGATCTCCGGCGGCAAGGACAGTCTGACGCTTTTGTATGCCTTAAAGGAGCTGCAACGCTTTTATCCGGCGCATTTTGATGTGATTGCCATCACGGTCGATCTGGGATTTCAGAACCTGAATCTGGACGGTATTCAACGTTTTTGTGAGGAACTTCAGGTTCCTTATCACATTGTTCATACGGAGATTGCGGATATCGTCTTTAAAGATAGGCAAGAGAAAAATCCATGCTCCCTCTGCGCCAAGATGAGAAAGGGAGCGCTGAACAACGCTCTCAAGGAGTTAAACTGCAACAAGATCGCATATGCGCACCACAAGGACGATACCGTGGAAACACTCTTCATGTCACTCATCTATGAAGGCAGGCTGCACACCTTTGCCCCCGTCACCTATCTGGATCGAGCCGGGCTTACCGTGATTCGTCCGCTGCTCTACCTGCAGGAGGCGGAGGTTATCGGCTTTGTAAACAAATATCATCTTCCGGTGGTAAAAAGTCCCTGTCCTGCAGACGGGCATACCAAAAGGGAATATATAAAGCAGCTATTGAAACAGTTAAACCACGAAAATCCCGGCGTGAAGGAACGCATCTTTACCGCGATCCAGTCCGGAGTTCTGGAAGAATGGAGAATCCCACATGAAAGCGAACAATAATTATCATGATATGCAAAATAAACAGAATATCTTAAAGCTGCGGGCGATTCTGGAAACTCTCCCACCCTTTTGTCAGGAATTTTTTCGAGGTATTTCAGATACCACTTCAACCCGCACACGATTGGCCTACGCTTATGACATCCGTGTATTCTTTGAGTTTCTGCATGAGGAGAATCCCGTGTGTGCGAAGCTTGATATCCGAGACATCCCCATTGATGTTTTAAACCAGGTGACACGACAGGATATCGAGGAGTATCTGTCCTTTATCAGCTATTATGAAAAAGACGGTGTGGAACATACCAATACAGAGCGCGGAAAGGCAAGAAAGCTGTCTTCCCTGCGTAGCTTCTATAACTATTATTTTCAAAATGAGCGCATTGTGAAAAATACGGCGGAGCTTGTTCCGGTTCCCAAATTGCATGAGAAGGCAATCATCCGTCTGGATCCCAACGAAGTAGCCATTCTGCTGGATCAGGTGGAAGCGGGAACCAAGCTTACCAAAAAGGAACTTGCCTTCCACGAAAAGACGAAGGTACGCGATGTTGCACTCCTCACCCTTCTTCTCGGAACCGGAATCCGTGTATCGGAATGCGTGGGGTTGGATATTCAGGATGTGGACTTTGAAAATAATGGCATCAAGATCCGCAGAAAAGGCGGTTACGAGGCAGTTGTATATTTCGGCGACGAGGTGGAACAGGCACTCAGGGCTTACCTTGAGGAACGCAGGCATATCATTCCCTCGGAGGGACATGAAAACGCCCTGTTTTTGTCCCTGCAAAATCGCAGGATTGCGGTTCGATCCGTGGAAAATCTGGTAAAAAAATACGCCTCCCGCGTTACCACACTGAAAAAAATCACACCACATAAGCTGAGAAGTACTTACGGAACAACCCTGTACCGGGAAACCGGTGACATCTATCTTGTTGCCGATGTCCTTGGGCATAAAGATGTAAACACGACGAGAAAGCACTACGCTACCATGGAAGACGAACGAAGAAGAATGGCTGCGCAGGTGGTGAAGCTGCGCAGTGAAGAGCTCCCGGAAAAGGATCAATCTGCCCATGGCGAAATCACCTCGGAAAAAGAGAAAAAAGGTAATTAAATCCAAAACTCCGGGAGGTAGTAAAGAAAAAAACAGGCTGTATTTCTACTTGAACTCCGATGAGTAATACGGTACTATCAGGTATTGCCCTGCAAGTATTTTCTCATCCCGCAGATGGTTGATCGCCATGACCTCATCCACATAGTCAGCGGCAGACGCATAGGCGTCCCCATCGGTGATATATTCCTCGGCGATACTCCAAAGGGAATCTCCGTATTGAACCTGAATGCTTGTAAAATACTTGTACTGCATTTCGCCCTCAGCCGTGGCATGGGAAAGAATTGCACGGTAAGAAACCGCAAGAAGGACAACCAGTACGACGGTCAGCGCAAACAGGATAAATCTTCTGCGGAGCTGACGCACTCTTCTCTCCTTGTACTGTCTACTGCGATATTCGCTGTATAATACTGCTTCATAAACTCTCTCTTCCATAATATCTTAATCCTCACTTCTGAATAGCTTGCTGCAAAGTTTCCTTTGTATTTGAATATATGTTCGCAAACATTTGTTCTTTTGATTGCATTATAGCGAACATACTTTCGCATGTCAATACTTTTCCGGCAAAAAATCGAACATATTTTCTGAATATATGTTTGCTTTTTCTCCTGTGATATGTTATACTGCTCTTAGTTCAAGAAACTGTTTCAATTTGGAGGATACTACATGGGTCAGGGAAAAATCACTGCCAAGCAGCAGGAAATACTGGAATATATTAAGGATGAGATCTTAAAGAGGGGCTATCCGCCTGCCGTAAGAGAAATTTGTGAGGCGGTGCATCTGAAATCAACCTCCTCCGTTCATTCCCACTTGGAAACTTTGGAAAAGAACGGTTACATAAGGCGTGATCCCACAAAGCCCAGGGCAATTGAGATTTGTGACGACAGCTTCCAGATGGTCAGAACCGAGATGACAAGCATTCCGGTGATTGGAACCGTTGCTGCAGGCCAGCCTATTCTGGCGCAGGAAAATATTGAGAGCTATTTCCCTGTTCCCGCGGAAATTCTGCCCTCCGGCGATTCCTTCATTCTGAAGGTAAAGGGCGATTCCATGATCAATGCGGGAATCCTCAGCGGAGATCAGATTTTTGTGCAATGCTGCAATACTGCCAGAAACGGCGATATGGTAGTTGCATTGGTGGATGATTCCGCTACGGTAAAGACTTTTTATAAGGAAGTGGATCATATCCGTCTGCAACCTGAAAATGACACGATGGATCCTATCATTGTGGATGACTGCCAGATTTTAGGCAAGGTTTTCGGTGTCATGCGTATTTTTAAGTGATTTTAAAGGACGCTTTATATCTCAAGGATATTGTGAGGTCATGACTTTTCCCACAGGGTTGCTGTTCAAAGGACAATTTATATCCTAAGAACATTACGAAGCGATGCCCTCTATCTGCCTGTGGGAGGTTTCACCACAGGGCAGTTGCGCAAAAGGCTGTCCCGTTGCCCAAGGCAAAGAACTTACGATAATCGAGTAGGAGGCGGTGACTAGCCGCCGTCCTCTCACACCACCGTGCGTACCGTTCGGTACACGGCGGTTTCAATAGTTGACGTGCATGGACTGGTACGCTGTCGCTAAATCATAGTAGCCCCAGCTTATCAGTCTTTCTTTACTTAGTGCCCAGTTTACCGCTTTGTTTCCGGCATTAAACCAGTATCCTTTACGGTCATTGGCGATTGTTGCCGCATAATGGCTGTCTACTCCCAGTCCTATCAGCTTTCGCATCCTCGTTCTGGGCAATTTCCATTGTTTCCAGATACACATCCGTATCCTTCGATACAGCCATCCATTCAGTTTTTCGATGTTGTTCTTCATGTCTGCCATACTATAATAGTTCAGCCATCCGCGCATATTTTCTTTTATACGTTCCATGGTTTTCACTATACTTCCGCACTTGCTCCGGGAAGTGAGCTTTCGCAGGTTTGCCTTGGCTTTCTTCCATGACTTTTCATGGACACGGACATAGATTCCCTTTCCGTTCTTCCCAAAACAGAAACCAAGATACTTAAAATTTCGTATTGCTAACACGCTGACCGTTCGGCTTTTCTCCCGGTTCACTTTCAGTTTCAGTGTCCCTTCCAGATATTTCGTACTGCTTTCCAGCAGTCTCTCGCCTGCCCGTTCACTTTTCGCCAACAACACGATATCATCTGCGTATCGGATACATGGTACATCCCTTCTGTTGAACTCCTGATCAAACTCGTTAAGATAGACATTTGCTAACAGCGGGGAGAGATTTCCTCCCTGTGGTGAGCCTTCTTCCGTCTTGACAGCTACACCGTTTTCCATCACTCCACTTCGCAGATACCTCTTTATCATCTGAATTACCCGTTCATCCTTTACGTCTCTGCGCAGGATGTTTACGAGTAATTCATGGTTCAGTGTATCGAAATACTTTGACAGGTCAAGAACAACTGCCCTTGTATATCCCTGTTCTGCATACTCCTTTATCTTCTGTACTGCATCTTTCGCACTCCGTCCCGGACGGTATCCAAAACTCCCATCTGAAAACTTCGGCTCATAAATCGGTATCAGTTGTTGTGATATTGCCTGTTGGATAATGCGGTCTATGACGGTCGGAATGCCAAGCTTTCGCACTCCGCCGTCCGGCTTTGGAATCTCCACTCTTCTGACCGGGGATGGGGTGTAATGCCCCTTTCGTATCCTTCCTGTCAGTTCATGGTGATGTTCCTTTAACCACTGGGATGCCTCTTCGATGGTCATTCCATCCACCCCCGGCGCTCCCTTGTTTGCCTTCACTCTTTTGTAAGCCCTGTTCAGGTTGTCCTTATTCAGTACCTTACCTAAGATGTCCGGCTCTGCACTGTCTCTTTCTTTCCATATCCGGTTGAATGAGCGGTGCGCTCTTACATGCCCTTTGCGTTCCGCGCTATCTCTCTGCAGGCAGCTTTCTTTGTTTTCTGCACTCATCTGCTCATTTCTCCTTTCCGGGTCATATTTGAGACTCCTATTGATTCAGTCCTTCACCTCGAACGGAACTTGTTCCGTCTGGCTACTATGACCTCTGCTGACTTCTGTACGTTCAGCACTGCTTTGGGCAGTGATTACCTCTTTCAAGGCATTACGCACAGACCTCCCCGGGTACCACACATTTCTTTCCCTTCATTTACCTGCCACATCTACTGTGACTGATTCCGTGTAATTATTGGACTTCATCTTGGCGTGCAGACTTATCCTCAGTCACAGCCTTATATGTGATTTCTGTTCGTCAGGTCAAAGGTTTGCCCTTGGGTTAGTAGCTTCCCCAAATCCAGCTTCCTTCAGATCCCACCTCACGATGGACACCCTTGCTTTCGGCTATATCCTTCCCATTACCGGGCGGATTCCGGACTTTCACCGGTTAGAAACGTGCGCCGCCGGGCGCACGCGCAAAAAACCCTCAGAGGAGATTCTCCTCTGAGGGGTTATAAACTCAAAATCCACCAAAATGCGAAAGTGTTTCTGCCGCCAATTTAGAACCTGTTTTCATTGCTTTTTCGATGTCATGCTCTTTCATGTAGGAACAGACAAAGCCCGCGTGATAACTGTCTCCGCATCCGGTGGTATCCACCACCGTTTCCACCTTTTCAGCTTCTGCATCGTACCGGATTCCGTGATGATAGGTAACGCTTCCTTTCTCTGCCAGCGTCATGTTAAACAGTCCTTCATACTTCTCAGAGAAGTCTTTCATGTAAGGTAACAACTCCTCTTTCCCGCTGATCATAAAGAAATCTATGTACGGTGCGAGACGCTCCATCCCATCAAAATCCCTGTCAACATCAAAATCAACCGCAAGCTTAAAGGGAAAACTCTTCTTAAGCTTTAGTACCTGCGTAAAACAGGATGCCTGCGCGTGTATGAAAACCACATCCGCGTCCGTTATTACCTTTGTTTCCTCCTCATTCAGAACGATGTGTTCCAGTATTTCTCCGTTCCATGAGTCGGGTTTGTAATAGCGGTCTCCCGCCTCCGTAAGATATGTCCTGTTATTCGCCGTCACATAGTTCTGGTCAGTTCTGACATGCTCCGCCCGGATTTTCTTGCCGGAGACTGCAGACATAACCGCCTTCGCGTACTCATCGTCACCGACCACACCGAGAAGCGTCACTTCTATACCGTCAAAATCCGATGCATGCGCCGCAAAGTTCAATGCCTCTCCTCCCGGACGGATCTCATCCGTTCCGTCGAATACATCCACGCAGAGACAGGGCAGCGCCACCAGCTTTATCTTTTCATTTTTCATATTTCACCGAAACGAACCCTGATATATGCCTTGATTTCCTCTACACAGCGCTCAAACCCAAGCTTTGAGCTGTCCAGACAGAGATCATAATTCCGGGCATCCGTCCACTCCCTGCCGGTGTGGTACTTGTAATACTCAGCCCTGTGCTTATCGGTTCTGGCAATATACTTCTCAAGCTCTCTTGTGCTCATGCTGTGCTTTTTCGCTGCCTGCTCCAGACAGAAATCCTCCGGGGCATGAACAAACACGCTGAGAACATTGTCATAATCACGCAGGACAAAATCCGCGCAGCGTCCGATGATCACACAGGACTCCTGCTTTGCCAGCTCCTTGATGATCTTCGCCTGATAATTGAATAAATTATCGTTTGAGGTAAAATCGTCGCTTTCCGGGGGAATCAGTTCTCCCTGATACACATTCTTTGCAACCCTGAACAGCAGACTGCTTTTCAACTTTTCATCCGCTTTCACAAAAAGCGCTTCATTGATGCCGCTGTCGTCCGACGCCAGCTTCATCAGCTCCTTGTCATAATAGTGAATGCCAAGATCCTCTGCCAGCATCTCTCCTACGGTCTTACCGCCGCTTCCGTACTGTCTTGCAATGGTAATTACAACATTCTTCCTCTCCATACTTCCTCCATATCTAAAAGAAATTTACCTATGACTCGCCCAGATAAGCCTTTCTGATGGAGTCATTGTGCAGAAGTTCGTCTGCTTTTCCCTCCAGAACAATCTTTCCCGTCTCCAATACATATGCACGGTCAGCGATGGATAACGCTTTTTTCGCATTCTGCTCCACGAGAAGCACCGTGGTGCCGCTCTTGCTCACTTCCCGGATAATATCAAAAATTTCATTTACAAAAATCGGGGACAGACCCATGGAAGGCTCATCCATAAGAATGATCTGCGGATGCGACATCAGCGCACGCCCCATGGCAAGCATCTGCTGCTCACCGCCGGAGAGCGTTCCCGCCACCTGATTCTTTCTTTCCTCCAGACGGGGAAATCTCTCATAAACCATCTGAAGCGTTTCCTCGATTTCCTTTTTGTCCTTTCTGGTATAGGCACCCAGCTTCAAGTTCTGGAGTACGGTCAGATTGGTAAAAACACGCCTTCCCTCCGGCACATGTGCCATTCCCATGGACACAATCTTATGTCCCTGACATTTAGTGATATCCGTTCCGTTATAGATAACGGAGCCGCTTTTCGGAGACAAAAGCCCCGTAACCGTATGCAAAATCGTGGTCTTTCCGGCGCCGTTTGCACCGATCAGCGCAATAACCTCTCCCTTGTTTACTTCAAAGGAAATGCCCTTGATTGCCTGTATCACGCCGTAATAAACCTGTAAATCCTTAACTTCCAACATTGCCATGATGTTATCCTCCTACTCTCCCAGATACGCCTTGATTACTTCAGGGTCGGAGAGCACCTTGGCTGTTTCTCCCTGACAGAGAACCCTGCCGAAATTCAATACCGTCAGTTCCTCACATATTCCGGAAACCAGCTTCATGTCATGCTCGATCAGCAGAATGGTCATATCAAAGTTCTTTCTCACAAACTGAATGGTGTCCATCAGCTCCTGTGTCTCATTGGGATTCATGCCGGCGGCAGGCTCATCCAGAAGAAGCAGCTTGGGCTTGGTTGCCAGTGCTCTTGCGATCTCCAGCTTACGTTGTTTTCCGTAGGGAAGATTGGACGCAAGGAAGTCTTTCTCTCCGTCCAGATCAAACACACGCAGAAGCTCCTCAGCCTCCCCGTTCATCTGCTTTTCCACCTTGCGGTAGCCGGGCAGCCTCAGGATACCGGTCAAAGTGTTGTAATGGTGCTGGTTATGCAGTCCCACCTTCACATTATCCAGCACGGAAAGCTCCTTGAACAGACGGATATTCTGGAAAGTACGGGCAATTCCCGCCTTGTTGATCTCGATGGTCTTCTTTCCGGTAATATCCCTGCCATCCAGGGTAATGATCCCGGTGTTGGGCTTGTATACGCCGGTCAGAAGGTTAAAGATCGTGGTCTTTCCGGCGCCGTTCGGTCCGATCAGTCCGTAGAGCTGTCCCTTCTCTATGGTAAGTTCAAAATCATCCACTGCACGAAGACCGCCAAAGGATATGCTCAAATTTCTTACTTCCAACAAAGCCATATTATTCAGCCTCCTTTGCATCTGTCTTCTGCTTCTTGAAACGGCGCAGATACTTTCCCAATATCATGGAATACTTCTTTCTCCACTCAACGCACTTCGGTGCCCAGTTGAACAGCATCATGGCGATCAGCACTACTGCATAGATCAGCATACGGTAATCCCTGAGTCCGCGGAGCAGCTCCGGCAGCATGGTCAGGACAACCGCAGAAATAACAGAGCCTCTGATATTGCCGATACCGCCCAGAACCACAAACACCAGAATCATGATAGACATGTTATACCCAAAGTTCTTTGGCAGCGCAATCAGGGTGGACAGGTTGTGGGCGTACAGAACACCTGCCACGCCTGCCAGTGCCGCAGAGATAGAAAATGCCATGAGCTTGTATTTCGTCACATTGATTCCCACCGATTCCGCAGCGATCACGTTATCCCGGATCGCCATGATGGCGCGGCCGTCCCGGGAATGGATCAGATTCAGCACGATAAAGAGCGTGATCAGAAGGAGCACAATGCCGACGGTAAAGGTGGAATCATTGGGCGTACCGGTAATGCCCTGCGCACCCTTGATCAGAACCTCCCCGTCCTCCGCCAGATTCAGCTCCGCTGCACTGTTCACGGAGAAATGAAAGCCGGAGGAATCGCGGCCGATGTAAAGGACATTGATCACGTTCTTGATGATCTCGCCGAACGCCAGCGTCACGATTGCAAGATAATCTCCTTTCAGGCGAAGCACCGGAATACCGATCAGGAGCCCGAAAAGACCCGCGCATACGGCTCCCACCAGAATTGCAAAGGTAAATCTCACAAAGGTAACCGGAATTGCCGTCTGCATGCACTTGGAAAAGAAAGCACCGGTAAAGGCCCCCACGCACATAAAGCCTGCGTGTCCAAGGCTTAGCTCTCCCAGAATACCTACCGTAAGATTCAGGGAAACCGCCAGAATCGCATATACGCAAAGCGGTACCAGAAGTCCCTGCATCAGGTTGCTCACTTTGCCTCCCATCACGAACAACTGCACGATCAGGTAGGCCGCGATCACGATTCCATATGTAATACAATTATTTTTAAATACCTTTTTACTCTGCATCTCACCACCGCCTTACACTTTTTCCTGAATATTCTTGCCTAAAAGACCCGTGGGCTTCACCAAAAGCACCACGATCAGAACGGCAAACACAATAGCGTCGGAAAGCTGGGATGAAATGTATGCCTTGCTGAATATCTCAATGACGCCGAGCAGGATGCCTCCGATAAAGGCTCCCGGAATGGAACCGATTCCTCCGAACACGGCGGCGACAAACGCCTTGATGCCCGGCATGGATCCGGTGTAGGGGGTCAGGGATGGATATGCCGAACACAGCAACACGCCCGCTATGGCGGCAAGCGCCGATCCGATTGCAAAGGTGATGGCGATCGTCCCGTTTACATTAATTCCCATGAGCTGGGCTGCTCCCTTGTCCTCCGACACGGCGAGCATTGCCTGCCCGATCTTGGACTTATTGATAAACAACAGCATGAATACCATAATGACAATACAGACGATCACTGTGACAAGCGCCTCGCCTGTAATATTGATCTGTCCGTCCGCCAGCTTGATCGGTTTTACCGGCACCACCGAATTGAAGGATTTTGTGTTTGCACCAAAAATGAGCAATGCTACATTCTGTAAAAAGTAGCTCACACCGATGGCGGTAATCAGAACCGCGAGCGGGGACGCTGCCTGACGCAGCGGCTTGTATGCCACCTTCTCAATGACGACGCCGAGCACCGTACACAGCACCACTGCGATCAGAACGCCCAAAGCAGGCGGAAGTCCGCAGGTACTGCATATGGTATATACGGTAAACGCACCTACCATAATGACATCACCGTGCGCAAAGTTCAGCATCTTGGCAATGCCGTAAACCATGGTATATCCCAGTGCGATCAAAGCATAAATGCTTCCCAGGCTGATACCATTGATCAAATATGTAATAAAGCTCATATGCACCTCCACAAAACCCTTATGTATTCCTGTCAAATACTGCAAACACAGACAGTATATCACATTTTCCTGTCCGAGAAAAGAAAAATAAACCAAAAAGAGGATTGCCATAGCGGCAACCCTCTTTGGCTGTCAGATCTTACATAATCGTGTATTCACCGTTTACAATCTTGATTGCGATAGGCGCTTTGTTGGGCTCACCGTCAGCGCCCCAGGAAATGCTGTCTCCCGTCGTGCCGCTGAAAGTGATGGAAACCATGGCCCCCTTCAATGCCTCACACAGATCGCTCACGCTCATATCCGGCGTTGCGCCTGCCTGCTCGATCGCCTGCTTGATGATGTAAATTGCATCATAGGCATCTGCTGCAAACTGGTTGGGAATCTCACCAAACTTCTCCTTGTATGCAGCGCTGAATACCTCTGCCTTTGCGTTCACGGTGCTGGTGAACGGGCTTAAGAAGATTACGCCCTCTGCTAAAGATGCGTCAAAATTGTCCACACCCAGCACGCCGTCCATACCGTCAACACCGAACACTACGGGAGCATACTCCATCTGGGCAGCCTGTGCCAGAATCAGGGATGCCTCGCTGTAGTAGATGGGCAGGAACAGCAGATCTGCACCGGCATCCTTTGCCTTCTGCAGCTGTACGGAGAAATCCGTCTTGTTGTCAGCGGTAAATGCCTCTGCTGCCACGATCTCAAGGCTCTGATTCTTTGCCTCTGCGGCAAATGCCTCGTAAATACCTGTGGAATAGGTATCGGAGCTGTCATAAATCACTGCAACCTTGGATGCAAGGCTGTTTGTCTTGATAAACTCTGCTGCAATCTTACCCTGTGTCGGGTCTGCGAAACATACGCGGAATGCATTATCATACTGTACACATTCCTTTGCGGTTCCGGACGGGGTGATCTGGAACATATTATCCGCCTTGGTCTTCTCAGAAACCGCAATACAGGGTGCGCTGGTCACGGAACCCAGAATAATCTGTGCGCCCCAATCCTTCAGTGTATTATATGCGTTTACGGATTTCTCGGCATCATGCTCATCGTCCTGGAAATTCAGCGCAAGCTTGTATCCGTTTACGCCGCCGGCTGCATTGATCTCATCTACTGCAAGCTGGGCCGCATTCATAACGGCAGTACCGTAAATGGCGGCGCCACCGGTGATGGGGCCGATTCCGCCGATCTTGAATACATCGCCGTCTGCGGATGTATCATTTGTGCCTGCGGCTTTATTGTCTCCGCAGCCTGCAAGCAGAGAAACGGACATGGCAGCCGTCAGTACAAGACCGAGTACTTTTTTCATGTTTTTCATAATAATCTCCTCCTTTAATGCAATTCCAATGCATGTTTATGCATGCAATTGATTAAAATAAAATATACACGCTCCCCTTTTTTTTGTCAATCTTTAATTTTTATAATGAATATGTATATTTTCCGCGTTTTTTGTGCAGAATAGTGAAAAAGGAGGAATCGATTATGGGAATCAAATGGCTTGATATTACCGCACTGATCATTGCAATCATCGGAACCTTAAACTGGGCTCTGATCGGTCTGTTCCGTTTTGATCTTGTTGCATTCATTTTCGGTGACATGTCATGGCTGTCCAGAATCATATATGTGATTGTTGGTATCTGCGGGCTGTACCTGTTTACCTTTTTTGGCAGAATCTGCGGCAGCAACGCAGACTGATCCGGCAAGCGAAAAGGCTGCGCACCGTCCGTTTTCATCTGACAGTGCGCAGCCTTTTTCATAATGCCTGATCTTTTTTACAATTCCGAAACCTCGATTGCCTTTCCGTCCCTCCAGATTCTTTCCAGATTGTAGAACAGACGGTTTTCCTTGTCAAAAATGTGGACGATCACATCACCGAAATCCATCAGGATCCAGTTGGCTGTGCCGTATCCTTCCACCTGGCGCATCTCAAATCCCGCTCTGCCCAGTGTCTCCTGCACATTGTCTGCCATCGCCTGAATCTGGCTTCTGTTGTTTCCGCTGGCAATGAGAAAATAATCCGCCACAACGGACACCTCGCTGATATCGATCACGCGGATATCCTCCGCCTTTTTATCCTCCAGCGCCTGAATTGCCAGTTTCGCCATCTCTCTTGATTCCTTCATTTCCATTTCGCTCACTCCTCTCCTTCCGTGTCTTCCGGCTTCTTATAGAAAGAATAGGTTTTCCGGGTCATGGGATCGATCTCCCCCGGCGTCTCCTGCAAATATTTAAGCGTATCCTCCAGAATCCTGCACAGCGCGCCGTCAAGGTCGCGGAATGCAAGAGGACGGATCTCCGCCAGATTGGGAGCCTGTTTTCTGCCCGGCTCTATATAGTCTGCTACAAAAATGATCTTTTCAAGCAGGGACATTCCTGGACGCCCCGTGGTGTGATTCAGTATGGCGTTGATCACATCCGGATCATGCACCTTGTAGGTGTTCATGGCAAGAAAGCTCCCCACCTTGGCATGCAGAAGAAACGGGTTTCTTCTCTCAAGCTCGGTCATGCTGATGTGATGCTTCTCACAGAGCGCGATCTTCTTGTCATCCTCCATACATTTTGCACAGTCATGCAAAAGTCCGGCAAGCTCGGCGTTCTCAACGGATGCCCCATGGCACATGGCAAGCGCGGTGGCGGTATACGCAACCCCCAGTGTGTGTTCATAGCGTTTCTCATCCTGAACCTTCTCCATTGCCTTTCTGATCTTTCTGATATCCGCTGCTTTCATAGAAATCCTCATTCCGTATAAATATGTTTCTCTTCCATGTAGTTTCGCACGCTTTCGGGTACAAGATACCGGATATTTTCACCGTGCTTGATGCGCTCCCGTATCAAAGTGGAGGAAACCGGTATATCCGGAAAAGAAAGAATTTCGATCCGTGCACCGAATATCTTCTCAAGCTCCGCCTTTTTCCGGCACATCCCTTCCGGGTTCGCTCCATTCCTCATACCTACAAGAAAAATGCAACTCTCAAATATCACATCCGGCCGCTTCCAGTTTTCCACGGAGAACAGGCAATCCGCTCCCGCGATAAAATAGTAGCTGCAGCCGGAGTTTTCCCTCACAAGCTGCCGCAGGGTATCACAGGTATAGGTATTGCCGCCCCGCCTGATTTCCATATCCGAGACGGCAAATTGGGGATACCCCTTCACCGCAAGCTCCGTCATATGGAGCCGGTCAGCTCCGGAAGCCATATAAATGCGCTTTTTCCGGTACGGCGTCCCGCAGGGCAGAAACAAAATCCGGTCAAGTTTTTTCTGTCTGTACGCTTCCCGCGCCAGACAAAGATGTCCGTAATGGATCGGATTGAAGGAGCCGCCCATCAGTCCGATCCGCTGTATCCGATCTATCTCCATATGCCACGCCTTCCCTATTGGGGCAGTATGATTTTCTTATTGTCCTTGCTCTCCTTATACAGAACGATCTTTCTCCCGATCACCTGTACCACCTGGGAGTGGGTGCGGTCTGCGATCATTCCGGCAATCTCCTTCGGATCGTCCATACAGTTTTTCAACACCGCGATCTTGATCAGCTCCCGGGTGCCGAAGGCCTCCGAGATTGCTTCCGTCACTTCCGGCGTCAGGCTGGATTTGCCCACCTGAAAAACAGGATCCATCACACTGGCAAGACTCTTTAAATAAGCTCTCTGTTTGCTCGTCATCCCTTCTGTCTCCTCCTATTTGTAATAATCAAAGGCAAAGCCGTACATGCGAACCGTATCGCCTTCCTCTATGCCGAGTTTTTCAAGCTCCTCCAAAATTCCGTTCTCTTTCAGGAAATTCTGGAAGAAGGTAAATCCCTTTTCACTCTCCAGATTGGTGTAGCCGAGCATCTTTTCAATGCGGGGGCCCTCAATGATATACTCGCCGCTCTTTTCATCATAGGAAACCGTGTAGGGATCGTCCTCGCCGGCAAGCATCTGATCGGGGAAGTATTCCTGCTCAAACACAATCGGCTCTTCCGTAAGTCCGTCAAGCATCCCCTTCACATGATAGAGCAGCTCCCTGACGCCCTTTCCGCTCACGGCAGAGATGGGGAATACGGAAATCCCCTTTGGCTCAAACTCCGCCCGCAGCTTGTCCACGATCTCGCTCTCGTTTTCATAGAGCATGTCCATCTTGTTTGCCGCGATCACCTGCGGTCTGTTTGCAATCGCCTCATTGTACGCCTTCAGCTCCTTGTCAATGGCATAGATATCGGCAATGGGATCCCGTCCCTCCGAACCGGCAGCGTCCACCATATGAATGATCACTCTGGTGCGCTCGATATGGCGCAAAAACTCGTATCCGAGTCCGATACCCTCGGAAGCACCCTCGATCAGACCGGGAATATCCGCAATGACAAAACCGTCGCTGCCGTCCAGATCCACCACCCCGAGATTAGGATTCAAGGTCGTAAAGTGATAGTTGGCAATTTTGGGTCTGGCATTTGTCACTCTCGCCAAAAACGTGGATTTCCCCACATTGGGAAAACCCACCAGTCCCACATCCGCGATCACCTTAAGTTCCAGCAGAAGGCTTAATTCCTTCGCCGGCTGTCCCGGCTGTGCGTACTTTGGTGCCTGCATGGTAGGTGTGGCGTAATGCTGGTTGCCGTTGCCGCCTCGTCCGCCCTTCAACAAAACCACTCTCATATTGTCGCCCGACATATCCACGATCACTTTTCCGCTTTCCGATTCCTTGATCACGGTTCCCTCCGGCACCTTGATCACGATATCCTCGCCGTTTTTTCCGTGGCAGTTCTTCTTGCCGCCCTCTTCGCCGTCGCCCGCCTTGTACTTGCGTATATGTCTGAAGTCCGTCAGTGTATTCAGTCCTTTATCCACCTCAAAGATCACGTCGCCGCCGTGTCCGCCGTCGCCGCCGTCCGGTCCACCGTCCGGCACATACTTTTCACGCCGAAATGACACATGTCCGTCGCCGCCCTTGCCGCTTCTCACATAAATGGTCGCTCTGTCTGCAAACATAAGAAACTCCTTTAACTTTAAAAATGGGCTTCAAACAAGAGTTTGAAGCCCGTGAACATATCGAATATCACTTAATCCTCTACCGGATATACGGATGCCTGCTTTTTGTCTCTGCCTTTTCTCTCAAATCTCAGGACACCGTCAACCTTAGCAAACAAGGTATCATCTCCGCCGATTCCAACATTGACACCGGGATGGATCTTGGTACCACGCTGTCTGTATAAGATATTGCCGGCTTTCACGAACTGGCCGTCAGCTCTCTTTGCTCCCAATCTCTTGGATTCGGAATCTCTACCGTTCTTGGTAGAACCAACTCCCTTTTTGTGAGCAAAAAATTGAAGGTTCATATTCAACATCGGTCTACACCTCCTTAATCTCAACTTGTAGATACTTTTTTCCGTACTCCTTCTGAATATTCATGAGACCATATACCATGGCATCCAGAAGAAAAACGGATCTCTCCTGCAGGGGACTTTTGAAATCGCATCGTATGAAACCGTCCTCCTCGGAACAGTCCGTCTGAAAAGACTCTCCCGCGAGCTCCTCCAGCGCGTTGATCGTATTGATCACCAGCACCGAAACGGACGCACACACGATATCCCTGCCGGTCTTCGCATAACCGGCATGTCCCGAGCAGATCAACTGCCTGTAAGAACCGTCAGGATTCTTACCAATCACTACTCTCGTCATACTTCACACGTTCTCATTAAGCGTTGATCTTGTCGATCTTAACCTGAGTGTATGCTTGTCTATGACCATTCTTTTTGTGGTAACCGGTTTTTCTCTTGTACTTGTATACAATAACCTTCTTGCCACGACCCTGTTCCATAACGGTAGCGGTAACAGTTGCGCCTGCTACATCAGCGCCAACCTTTAAAGAACCGTCGCTCACTGCGATTACCTGGTCAAAAGTTACAGTATTGCCGGCCTCGGTATCCAGTTTCTCAACCTTGATCACATCACCCTCGGCAACTTTATACTGCTTTCCACCTGTTGCAATAATTGCGTACATAAGGCACCTCCTATTCAGGAACTCCGTTCAACGAACTTATGTCCCCATTACTCGCTAACTTTGGTGGTGCCCTGCGGGCACACTTCTACCTAGTTATGCGGCATACTCGAATATCATAGCACCCGTCCTGTACCTTGTCAAGAGTGAATTTTCTCAAAATCTTCTATGTACTGCACAATAAGCTTCACCGTTCCGTCTATTCCCAGAATGCTGCTGTTGATGCAGAGGTCGTAGCTGTCGGCGCGTCCCCATTTCTTGGAGGAATAGTAATTGTAGTAGCTCTGGCGCTGCTTATCCTTCTTGATGATCATGTCCCTTGCCTTGTTCTCGGTCAGATCGTATTTTCCCATAATCCTCCTGACCTTTGTCTCCTCATCGCCGTAGATGAAAAGATGTACGCAGTTCTTGTAGTCCGCCAGCGCATAATCCGCACAGCGTCCTACGATCACGCAGGGGCCTTCGTCCGCAATCTTCTTGATGGTGTCAAACTGTGCCAGAAATACCTTGTGGCTGATGGGCATATCCACGAAGGAGGAGGCGTTGTAGCCAAAGGAATAGGTATCCATCACCAGATTATAGAGAAAGGAATTTGTCGGGCGCTCGTCGTGGTTCTGAAGCATCTCCTCACAGAAACCGCTCTCCTTTGCCGCTCTTGACAAAAGCTCCTTGTCATAACATTTGATTCCAAAATATGCGGCAACCTTCTCACCGATCTCCCTGCCGGCGCTGCCAAACTGACGTCCTATCGTAATTACCGTATTCATATGCTGTACCATCCTTTCTGTCATTTGTCTATATTATACACATTTCAAATGCAAAAATCCAGTTTTTTATTCACTTTGCATCATATCAAACCTTGTTTTTGCTTCCTCACCGGCAGGCGTTGCCGCCAGTCCGCCCAGTGCGGTTTCCCTGAGGCTCACATCCATCTTGTCCCCGATTTCCCGCATGGCATCCACCACCTGATCCGGCGGAATCCTGCTGGTGATACCCGCCAGTGCCATATCAGCCGCCGCCATGGCTCCCACAGCGCCGATCACGCCCCTCTTGATGCAGGGAACCTCCACCAGACCCGCAACCGGATCACACACCAATCCCAGAAGATTTTTTAACGCTATCGCCGCCGCATGAATGATCTGCTCAGGCGTGCCGCCCTTCAAACAGACCATGGCACCCGCCGTCATGGCGCTGGCAGTTCCGATCTCCGCCTGGCATCCCCCTCTGGCGCCGCTGATGGACGCCCGGAGCGCAATGACCTGTCCGATGCCCGCAGCGGTATACATGGCATCAAGGATTTCCTCCGTATTGCCCTTTTTATGCTTGAACCATGGAACCAGTGCTGCCGGCAGCACACCGCACGCACCCGCCGTGGGTGCGGCGACGATCCGCTTCATGCAGGCGTTCGACTCTCCCATCTTGAGCGCCTCCGCAATCACCTCGTCCATGTATGTCCCGCAGAGTCCGCTGTCCTCCTGCCCGAGCAGATACCGCTCCATCTTTCCGCCGTCGCCGCCCGCCATCTGACTGGCGGATCTGGTCCTTTCATCATAGGTTGCGGCGGCAAGGAGCATGGCATCCCATGTGCTGCGCATGCGCTCTCTGGAATCTTCCTCCGATCCGCCGCTCTCCCGCAGATCGTCCTCCATCACCACCTGCCAGAAGGGTTTCCTTTCCTTTTCACACTGCTGTACAATCTCTGCAAGAGACTCAAACGCCATGATCACTTTCCTCCAGATTGATATAGGTCACCTTGGTGATCCCCTTCATCTCTTCCATTCCCCGGATCAGCTCCGGCTTCACGCCCTGATCCAGCTCCAGCACCATGACCGCATAGCCGCCTCTCCTTGCACGGTAAAGCTGCATGGTCGCAATGTTGATGCTGTTCTGCGCAAGGACGGACGTGACCTTTGCCACATGCCCGGGAAGATCCTGATTGTGTACCACAAGCGTGGGCTTTTCCGCCGAGAAATTCACCTCGATTCCGTCCAGCTTGTGCACCATGATGCGCCCGCCACCGATGGATGCCGCCTGTATCTCCAGGGTTCTTCCGTTTTTCCCCGTCAGCGAAAGTACCGCCGTGTTGGGATGCGCGTCCCTGAGGTTCTTTGTGGCGAAACGGTATTTAAGACCGCATTTTTCCGCAAGGGAAAAGCTGTCCGGTATCCGGATATCATCCGGGTGCATTTCCAGAAGTCCCGCGATCAGCGCCTTATCGGTTCCATGTCCCACACCCGTGGTCGCAAAGGAGCCGTGGAGCGTAATATCCGCCTTCACGGGAACATCCTGCAACAGCTTTCTCGCAATATAACCGATTCTGACGGCTCCCGCCGTGTGGGAGCTGCTCGGCCCGACCATGACCGGTCCCAAAATATCAAACAGATTCATATGCTTTCCTCTTACCGCCTATCCGTTTGGCAGTATTTCCAAAAGATGCTTAAAATAATCCGGGAGCGGAGCGCTCACCTCTATATATTCCCCCGTTGTGGGATGCCTGAATCCGAGCACCTGCGCATGGAGCGTCTGTCCCTCCAGCTTGTAGGGAGATTTCACGTTGGAATAGACCTCGTCCCCCAGAAGCGGGTGTCCGATGCTTGCCATGTGCACGCGGATCTGGTGGGTTCTCCCCGTCTCCAGCTCACATTCAATGTATGTGTATTTGGCAAATCGCTGCAAAACCTTGTAATGGGTGACCGCCCTTTTTCCCTTTTCACTGACCGCCATCTTCTTCCGGTCCGTGGAATGCCTGCCGATGGGCTTGTCTATGGTGCCTTCCTCCTCCTTGAGCACCCCGTGGCAGATCGCCCTGTACCTTCTTGTAATGCTGTGCTCTTTTAACTGTTCAGCAATGCAGTTGTGCGCCCTGTCATTTTTGCATACGATCAGGGAGCCGGTGGTGTCCCTGTCGATCCTGTGCACGATTCCCGGGCGCATGACCCCGTTTATACCCGACAGCTCCGCGCCGCAGTGGTATAACAGCGCATTCACCAGCGTATCGCAGTAATGCCCCGCCGCAGGATGCACCACCATCCCCTTTGGCTTATTGACCACGATCACATCCCGATCCTCATACAGGATATCAAGGGGAATGGGCTGCGCCGTGATATCCGGCTCCACCGCCTTTGGAAGAAAAAACGAAACCTCATCCTCCTCCTTCACCCGGTAACTGCCCTTCACAGGCTTCCCGTTCACGGACACGGCGTCCTCCTTGATCAGCTTCTGTATGTATGACCTTGACAAAGAATCGATAAGCATACTGATACACTTATCGATTCTCTCATCTTCCATTTCTTCTGTTATCTGAAAGCAAAATGCGTCCATATCCGCTCCTATTTCACTTCCCTGTATTTTTTCTGTTTAAAGTTTAAGAAGGAAAGATCCTCCTCCTTGTAGATGAACAAAAACAGAAAGGCAAAAATGATGATGCTCACCACAATGCACATATCCGCCACGTTGAAAATCGGGAAATTGATCAGGGAAACATAGATAAAGTCCACCACATATCCCAGCCGGATCCGGTCGATCATGTTTCCGACTGCTCCGCCCGCCAGCACGCCGAACAGGATATACAGGATGTGGAACTTTTTCTGCTCCGGCAGCTTGATGATAAAGAACAGCATAACCGAAAGCAGGATTACGCCCGTGAACAGAATGAATATCATCTGTCCCTCCAGCATACTCCATGCAATTCCCGTATTGCAGAAAAACTGTAGTTCCAGAACACCGTCAATCAACACATAGGCGCCCCTTCCCTGTAAATTTTCCACCGCAAGATATTTGGTAAACTGATCGGCAGCCACCGCAAGAAGCATCACCGCAAGGAAAACGATCAGCCATTTTATTTTTGTTTTTCGATTACTCATGTGCATCCTCTTCACTAAAATAGATTTCATTCACGGCGTCCAGAAGCTCCTGCTCCGTCACCGTCGTATCCACCACTGCCTTGCCGATCCCCTCAAGCAGGACAAACTTGATCTTTCCCGCTTCCATTTTCTTGTCCGACTTTGTCAGTCTCACGATTTCCGCCGGGTCGATGTGATCCACGCTGATAGGCAGGTTAAAGGGCACGAACATATCCCGGATCTCGTAGTATTCCTCCATGCTGATCCGGTCTTTCCTGTAGGAAAGAAATGCCGCCGCAACCGCTCCAAGCGCCACACATTCTCCGTGATAGAGTGAAAAATCCTTCACCTTCTCGATGGCATGTCCGATGGTGTGCCCGAAGTTCAAAAGCGCACGCTCCCCCTTCTCAAGCGGATCCTTCTCCACAACCTCTTTTTTGATGAGGCAGCTTCTGTATACCATCTCCTGCAGAACATCCGCGTCCCGCTCACAGATCTCATACATCCGCTCAAGAAGCCACAGATAAAACGCTTCGTCCTTAATCAGACCGTGCTTCATGATTTCCGCAAAGCCCGCATAGAACTGCCTGTCGTCTAACGTATTCAGGGCGGACACGTTCATATACACAAGCTTTGGCATCTTGAACGCCCCCACCATATTCTTGTAGCCCTCAAAGTCCACGCCGGTCTTTCCGCCGATGGAGCTGTCCGCCTGGGCAAGCAGCGTGGTGGGAATCTGCACAAAGTCCACGCCCCGCAGATAGGTTGCCGCCACAAAGCCGGTCAGATCTCCCACGACACCGCCGCCGAGCGCCAAAAGAAGGTCTTTTCTGTCAAATTTCTCCCCGATCAGGAAACGATACGCCTCCTGTACCTTTCCAAGATTCTTGCTCTCCTCACCGGCGGGAATCACAAACCTTACCGCCAATCTGCATTGCGCCTCAAGCAGCTGCAGGATCTCGTCCCCGTAGATTGCATTTACGTTGCTGTCCGTGATCACGCAGATCTTTCTGTCCTTTGCGCCGAGTGCAAGAAGCTCCTCCTTTAATTTTTCAAAGGATTTCTCAAACACGATCTCATAGCAGGGCTTTCCCTCCAGCATAATCTGTAATCTGTCTGTATTCATAGTTGTCCTCACTTCTGAAAAAGGACAGATGCGAATCTGTCCTCCTCATGTCTAATCTTTTAATAGCCGTTATTGATCGGTACTTCAAAGGAACCGCCGTTCAATATGTCCTGAAAATCTCCCGAGATATCCACACTTGCGGGTGTGATAATGAAAATGTAATGGGATATCTTCTGCAGATTTCCGCTGATTGCAAAGCAGGAACCCGAAGTAAAATCTATGATCCGCTGTGCCACATCCACATCCAGTCCTTCCAGATTGAGTACGACGGTGCGGTTCGCCAAAAGCGTCTCCGTAATCTCGCGGGCGTCTTCCACAGAGGTGGGTTTGATCACACAGACCTCCATACCGCCTGCTCCCTGCATTCTCCTTGTATTCCCCTTGGGCATGGGCGTCACCTTCGCAGCGGGGCGTTTGGGCAGCGCCTTCTCTTCCGGTTCGGGCTCCTTCATTGCCTTTCTGGGCGGCTCATCTGCGTAATCATCCGTATCATCCAGATAATCCTCATCCGTATCATACTCGTCCTCATCGACGATCTTCATATAGTTCAGAAACTTGTCCATCACACCCATTGCAGCACTCTCCTTATAACTGATCTGAAATCCCGTAATCCCGTTCCCCAAATATGCCGGTGCCGACCCTCACATAGGTTGCACCTTCCTCCACGGCGACGGTATAATCGCCTGTCATTCCCATAGAGAGAACATCCATACAGACATTATCAATGTTTTTCTTCTTTATGTCAACAGATAATTGGCGCAAATTCACAAAATATTGTCTGTTGTCCTCCGCTTTTTCTACATATGGTGCTATTGTCATCAATCCTCTGACAGAAATCCCCGGCAAAGCCGCAATTTCTCTCACCAGCATTTCCGCCTCCCGGACGCTTGTCCCGAACTTGCTCTCCTCGCCCGCCACATTGACTTCCACCAGAATCGGAACCGTCACATTCTTCTTCACAGCCTCTCTGCTGATCTCCTCCGCCAGCTTCACGGAGTCCACGCTGTGGATCATGTAGACCCTGCCGACCAGATACTTTACCTTATTGCGCTGCAAATGCCCGATCATGTGCCAGCGGATATCTTTGGGAAGTTCTTCATATTTTTCCGTAAGCTCCTGAACCTTATTCTCACCGAAATCACGGCAGCCCGCTTCATACGCCTCCTTAAGCGCCCCGACAGGCTTGGTCTTGCTGACGGCGATCAGGCGTACATCCTCTGTGTTACGCCCTGCCCGCTCGCAGCTCTCTTCTATATTCTTTTGCACCGATACCAGATTTTCCCTGATCATACCGTTACCGTCTCCATTCTGTTTCCATATAAGGGAACTTACTTATAAATGAACTGATCCGCCGACACGCTGGAGGCATCCTGCACGATCAGGTCATACACCCTCAGTCCGTAGCTTGTGTTGGGCTTTACAATGGCATACTCATCATTCTGATACAGGATCTCGATCTGTCTGAAATCCGCATAGCCCTTGTTCATATTGAAAACGCCGATAAGTGTGGCACGCTTGCTCACCGTGTAGGTCTCCTGCGTGTCCTCGATCACCAGATGGTCTCCGCTCTTAAGCGCTTCCGTCTCCACATAATACTCGCCCTCCACAATGCTGTAAACGCTCACATCCATATACTCCGTGCCGCGGTTTCCATCCTCCGTCACGATCTCCTTCATGATACCGTAGGAATCCGTATCCCCGCTTCTCGTAATACAGTTTTCGGGGATCAGGAAAAATTCCCGCTGTGCGATGGCACTGTTCGGAATCTTCAGTCCCGTCTCCTCATGCAGAAGAAGCTCAACCTCCAGAAATCGGTCGTTTACAAAGCTGACCATGGAATTGTTGAAGGAAAGCTGCGCGTAGGTATTCCCGTCCGTTCCGTTTAGAATCGTGACGGCCGCCCACGACTCGTCCTGATTTTTCATAAAGCGGACTTTGACATACTCTGCCTCCGCCAGGTCGGCCGCCTTGCCCTCGTCCACACAGATCACCACTGACCACTGCTCATTGCCGCACACCTTGTAGACAGCGTCCCCCTCTGCTACGATCTCATTTCCCATCAATTGGGTTTTCTCATAATCCTTCTGTTTCAGCATGTCCGCCGTCACCATGTCAGGCGTCAGGTTTTCGTAGCCGTCAAGCCAGTACATGACAATCCCGGTGTAGGGCGCATTGGAAAGATTGACCGTTCCGGTCAGTCCATTTTCCGAATCCTTCAGGCTCTTTAACAGGGAATGGTTTGCCAGCTTCAATACCGTGCCCTTCACGGCGTACTTGAAATCATAGGCGGAGGAAAAGTTTTCCGGGGTAAAACCATGCACAAAATTAACCACTTCGCTCTTTAGCTGCGCCAGATTTCCGTCCGAAAGAGAGTTCTCCCCAAGTTCCGCACTGCTTAGATAATCGGAGAGCCTCCCTGTCTCGTCCACCATGTATACCAGATTTCCAACGGCGACTCTCTCGCCCTCCCTTGCGTAGTAGTTCACATATCCGGCGGCATCCGCCGTAACCACCTTTTCCTCCCGCAGCGCGATGCCCGTGTAGAGGTTCTCCGAGGCAAGCGAACCCTCGCGCACCTCGTAGGGCTTGATATGGTTATCCTTGAAGTACATGCTGATACAGATACAGACATAGACAAAAATCACCGCAAAAATCACCATGCCCACATTAATGTTCAGCGGGCGGCGGTATTTTTGAATCTTGGTTACTTTTTGCATTCCTTTCGAAGCCACTTTGTGCTCCTTCCCCTCCTTTTCCTAAAAAAAGCCCCGGAAAGCATCCGAGGCTTTTTCTGGTCCTTTTATGTATTATAAAGAAAGAATGATCTTTGATTTCACTGTTTCCGGCAGTTCCTCCTCATCCTTGGAAACACTCAGAATGAAGTCAACGCCAAACTTTTCGCTGATCTTTTCAAGCTTATCCACAACTGCGGTCATATCCTCGTCCTCAAGCTGTGCAATCTTCAAAAAGCTGTCAAAATACATCTGCTGAAGATCATGATCCTGTGAGATGATTCCGCTGATAAACCCAAGGAACTCATCTGCACTTTCCAAAAGGTACTGTGACACATCGATCAGTCTCACCTTATTGTTCAGTTCATACATATGCTTGGTGCTCTTGTCAAGATACACTATGGTACCTTCCGTTGCCTTCACTTCTGCATTTACCTTATCCAACAGGTGCTTTGTCTTGCCTTTTCCCTTCTTGCCTACAATCAGTTGAACCATCGACGAACCCTCCTAAAGTAAATTGTGACATTTCGCAATACATCTGTTTTTATTATAAGATATATCCTGTTAAAAAACAACTACTATTTCCCAATCTCAGAGAGCAGGGAGGACATTTCCGTATACAGATTATCCCCACTGTCCGCCCGCAGGATCACGGAAATATACGGCTCACCGGAAGTATCTCTGGAGAGCAGGATCAGACAATGCCCCGCCGCGTTGGTGGTTCCGGTTTTTCCGCCGATGATGGTGATATTTTCCGGCGTGGGTACGTCCCCGCGGAGGAAACGGTTGGTGGTGCGGACATTGATCTCCTTCTCCGCGCCGTTCTTATCATGGTAAATGGTGCTGTAACTGCTCATATGTATGATCTCTCGGAAGGTCTCGTACTGAATCGCCTCGTTGAAAATCAGATACAGGTCATATGCCGTCGTGTAATGGTCGTCCGCAGTCAGACCGTGCGGATTGGCAAAGCTGGTATTGGTAGCGCCGATCCTCTGCGCCTCCTCATTCATCATCGCCACAAAGCCGTCCACGCTGTCTCCGACGCCCTCGGCAATCATCATCGCCACATCATTTGCGGAATACAAAAGCAAGATGTGAAGCGCCTGCGCCAGCGTCATGCTGTCCCCGGGCTTCAGCCCGCACAGCTGCGCGCCTCTCTCCGTTATGTTCACCGCACTCGTAGCCGTCAGCATCTGATCCATCGATCCGTACTTGAGCGCCACAAGCGCCGTCATGACCTTGGTCAGGCTTGCGGGATAAAGTCTCTCATGGGCGTTTTTCGCATACATGACCTCCGTTTCGTTCACGTCACAGAGAAGCGCCGCCCCCGCGCCGGACATATCGATCGCATCATTGCCCGACACATCCTGTGTCACCACGCACAGCTCCTCCGCAAACGCGGAGGCCTGGGAAGCATTTACCGTCCTGACTATCTGAAAGCTGCTCACGCCGTATTCCGCGTCATAAGGAAACTCGTACCGGCTCCCGCCGCAGCCCGAAAAACTTGCCGCGGCAAGTACGGCTGCAAGCCCCGCACACAGCCTCTTTACTTTACTTGTACATTTCACGCCACTCAAGATCTCCTCTGTCCAACGACTTGATCAACAGTTCTGCGGACGCAAGATTGGTTGCGAGCGGGATATTGTGCATGTCGCACAGCCGCATCACGTTTCCCACATCCGGTTCATGGTTTTTCGGTGTCAGCGGATCCTGCAAGAAGATCACCAGATCGATCTGGTTGTGCTCGATCTGGGCTCCGATCTGCTGCTCGCCGCCCAGATGACCCGCCAGGTACTTGTGCACGGAAAGGTTGGTAACCTCCTCGATCAGCCGTCCCGTCGTTCCCGTGGCATAAAGCTCATTTTTACTCAGTATTCCTCTGTACGCAATGCAGAAGTTCTGCATCAGCTTCTTTTTTGCATCATGCGCAATCAATGCAATGTTCATGTTATCAACCCTCTCTTTTTTATTGCAATCCCCGTATGCAGACCTTTTTGAAAGCTACTGCCGTCTGCACTGCAGCCGTACATTCAGTACGAAACCCATCCCAATATATAAACTCACCAGCGAGGTAAGTCCATAACTAACAAACGGCAGCGGCAGTCCCGTATTCGGAAGGATAAAGGTGGTCACGCCGATATTGACGAAACTCTGGAACAGCACCAGACTGCCCATGCCTCCGGCGATGATGGAGCCCGCTGTGTCCTTCGCCCTGCCCGCTACAATAAAGCATTCCACCGAAATCAGCACCAGCAGGATCACAACCACGCAGCTTCCCTTGAAGCCAAACTCCTCACCGATCACGGCGAAGATGAAATCCGTCTGCGGCTCGGAAATATAATTGCCCGAGCTGATCTCGTTGTTGCGGTAGCCCTTTCCGTCAAGCTGCCCCGAACCGATGGCGGTGATGGAATTGAGCTGCTGGTACGCCTCCTTTGTGGCATATTCCTCAGGATACCGAAACGCCAGAATGCGGTTCTGCTGATAGTCCTTCAAAATCCCCTTTTCCACCAGAATCGAGTCCGGCTGCAGGGCGAGCGCGAGAAAAATCAGCACGGTCGGAACCACCACCGCAAGGATGCCTCCGATCACCTTATAGCTCAGTCCTCCCACATACATAATTGCACAAAACAGTAGTAAAAATACGATACTGGTGGACATATCCGGCTGTTTATAAATCAATACCCATGGTACTGCCACAAGCGCAACACACAACATAATGTAGCGGAACGTGTTAAACCGCTTCTTACATTTCATAATAAACTGTGCAAAGAATAAAATCAATATAATTTTAGCAGTTTCCGAGGGTTGGAAACGAATTATTTTCAGATCAAGCCACCGCTGGGCTCCTCCCGCGTCATCCCCGGCGTTGGTGAAGATCACGGCAGCCAGAAGCACCAGATTTCCCACATACATCAGCCAGTACAGCTTCAGCACCTTGCTGTAATCAATAAAGGAGATCACGATCATCATAACGGTGCCCATCAGAACCCCCGCAAGCTGTTTCGTCTGCAGGGATTCCTTTGCGCTTCCGATGGCAAATACCCCGATCAGGGATATCGCCAGTATTAAAATAATCAGTTTGAAATCATAATCCCGTAACCGGTAGCGTTTCAACATACTCCGTCCTTCTGCCTTACTGGTTCAGATCAATGATGGGAATATTTGCGGAAAGGGTGGGCGTTTTCATGGCTCTGCCGCCCTTTGTCCCCGTCTTGCTGATCTGTATCTCCATGCTCTTGGCATCTATCTTCATGTATTTCGATATCACTTTTGCAATATCTGCCTTTATCATTTCCATCATCTCCGGGGAACAGTTCACCCGGTCTGATATCAGCAGTATCTTCAAGCGGTCTTTTGCTATCTCTTTAGAACTTTTCCTGCGAAAAAAATGTCTCATCATCAGACCCGCCTCCCTATATTTTATGAAAAATGCCTGTCACCCTCGTCCAGAAAGAAATCCCCCTTTCAAATTCCATGAAAGGAACTTCCTTTCCGGTCACTCTGTGACAGATATTCTGGAAGGCGATGCCCGCCGGCGTTCCGTTGCCTACAAGCGGTTCCCCCTGATTGGTTGCAATCACGATATTCTCATCATCCGGCACAATCCCGATCAGCGGAATTGCCAGAATGTCCACCACATCCGAGGCGGACATCATATCGCCGCGCTTGACCAGATCGTACCGGAGCCTGTTTATGACAAGATCGATCTTTTTGAACTCGCCCGCCTCTAAAAGCCCTATGATCCTGTCGGCGTCCCGGATTGCGGAGACCTCCGGCGTGGTCACGACCAGTGCCCGGTCAGCGCCGGCAATGGCGTTTTTAAATCCCTGTTCGATTCCCGCAGGACAATCCAGAATGATGTAGTCAAACTGTTCCTTCAGATGGCTGATCATCTTCACCATCTGCTCCGGTGTCACTGCCGTTTTGTCCCTTGTCTGTGCGGAAGGCATCAAATACAGGCTGGGGTTCCGCTTATCGCGGATCAGCGCCTGCTTCACCCTGCAGTGCCCTTCCACCACATCCACAAGATTGTAGACGATACGGTTCTCCAATCCCATGACAACATCCAGATTACGCAGTCCGATATCCGTATCGATCAGACATACTTTCTTCCCCATGCGTGCAAGACCTGTACCAACGTTTGCTGATGTGGTGGTCTTTCCCACACCGCCTTTTCCTGATGTGACGACGATTACTTCACACATACTTCCTCCTTCTTGCCGAAACGGCCGATTAGTCTTCGTCCACCAGTACCCCGCAGTCCGCGGTTAAAAGGTACTCAGTAATTCTTTTGTCAGGGGTTCCAGAACCACCTTGTCCTTGCGGACATGTGCGATCTGGGGCTGCACCTTGGGTTTGATTCCCCACTTTGCAGGCTTATTGCTTATGTATTTGAAATCGCCGATTTTTAATTTCTCCGGCGCCATTTCAAGCGCTACCACATAGTGATCCTCATCTCCTCCCGCTCCCGCGTAGGCCTCCCCGTACAGCCCTCCGAGCACAATGATGTTGTGCGTGGAGATGACCGCCGAACCGGGATACACGTCCCCCAGCACCACAATGCTGGCCTCCGTCTCGATCACCTGATTGTTTTTCAGGGTTCCCTTATAAAACTGCCCTGTGACATCCTCCTTGGGAAAGTGCATGTCCACCCGTTCAATGGCTTTGATAAACTGGTGTTCCGTCTCCTCGTCCCTGCCCACCACGCAGATGATATCCAGATTGCTGCAGACCCGGATTGTCTCAACCACCTGTAAAAGCTGTGCATTATTTAACTTTACGCCCTCTATGGAAAGCGCCATTCTGGCGTCCCCGAAAAATGCCTTCGCCTCCGTGAATTTTCCCTCAATCTCCGCCAGAAGCTCCTCAAACCCGTATGCCGGGCTCAACAGCAACGTAATACCGTTCTGGTAGCTTTTTATCACAACCGCATCCTTCATAAAAAATCCTCCGATCAATCTCCGTAGGTTGCTTCGTCCATCTGCCCCGCCTCGCCGGTCAGGATGTCGTCCTCCTCCGCAAGATTGTAATAATATTGAATCACATCCCTGCTTGTCTGTGCCGCATAGCTGGAAGAATATCCGAACGCGATACGGGTGGCAATTGCAATCTCGGGATTTTCATAGGGTGCATAGCACACAAAGAGCGCGTGGTTGGCTCTGGTGGTGCTCTCCTGCGCCGTACCGGTCTTTCCCGCAACCGCCATGGTCAGATTGGCGTAGGACTTCATCTTGGTAACCACCTGACGCATGCCCGTGTGGATGGCGTCCCAATAGCTTGCCGGCATCTCTATGGTATTTCTCACCACCGGCTCGTACTCGATCAACACATCCCCCTCGGAATTTGTTACCTTGTCAAGCAGGGTTAGGTCATAGCAGGTTCCGCTGTTTGCCACGGTGGCAACATAGCGCGCCAGTCCCACCGTCGTAAAGTTGTTGGTACCCTGTCCGATGGCGGAGGGAATGGGCAGCTCCGTGGAAACCTCCGGGGTGTACTCTGCGATCTCGATTCCGGTTTTTTCGGACAGGCCGTACAGATCCGCGTATTTGGCAAGCATTTCCAAGCCTTCTTCAGCGTTGTAGCTGCCGTTCTGGGTACTCATGTTGTAGCCGACCTGATAAAAGAAATAGTTGCAGGAGTTTGCGATGGCGCCGGTCACATTGAGGGCGCCGTGCCTCCCCGGGTAGATCCAGCACTTGGGAGGCGGCGTTACCAGATCAAAGATTCCCAGACAGGTCGTCGTGGTTCTGGGCGTGATCAGCCCCTCCATCAGCGCCGCCGTGGCGCTCACCATCTTGAAGGTGGAACCCGGCGCGGACTTATACTGGGTGGCATAGTTGAGCAGCGGGTTGGATTTGTCCGACTGCAGGCTTGCATAGTACTCCGCATCCACGGAATTTGCCATTTTATTGTTGTCGTAGCTTGGGTAGGACGCCATGGCAAGAACATCACCGGAATTGACATCCGTCACCACCAGGGAGCCGTTGCAGGGATCCAGCGCAAGCTGTGCCGGTGTGATGTCAAGGTTTCTGATCCTGTTGATGATAAAGTTGTAGGCGGAAATCTTTCCGTCGTACAGCGCCGTGATATCCTCCTGGGAGATATCAATATTTCCCTGCTCACAAAGGATAAAGCAGACCTGCTTTCCCCCGATCACATCATTTTTCAGCATGTATTTAAACAGCTTTTTCTGATAGTCCAGTGTGTTGTCCAGAATCACGAATATGCTGTCCGTAATCTTTGCAAAAATCTCCTCCGAATCCGAATACTGATTCTCCAGATCCAGCTTTGTCACGTCCACCCAGCCCATGGAGATGGCATAGTGCAGATACTCGTTCAGGCTGATGGTCTCCTCTGTCTTCCACGCCTGATAGGTGGCGTCGGAGGTGTCGATCAAAGACTCCGAAAGCACACCCCGCCGCAGCAGGTATTCCACGATGTTGCTCTCGTAAACCTGATATTCCTTGTTCAGCTTATTGTAGGGCGTACACTTTTCCGTCAGCTCCTCCAGAAGCTTTGCATAAACCTTTTCCCTGTACTGTAAATAGGCGTCGTACACGAGTGCCTCATACTCCCCCGCATTCTCGGACGTCATATGGGAAAGGTCTATCACGCTGTTGTCAAACAGGGCAAAATATACATCATATATGGGGATGTAAAGCTCCTTGCTGGAGTTTGTCTTTCCTGTGTACTCCTTCGCGTTCCGGATCTTGTCAAGCAGCACGCCGGCAATGTTCTGCTCCAGAATGTCATAGGCGGCAATCTGCAGATCCTTGTCGATGGTCAGATAGACATCGTTTCCCGCGACCGGGCTTCTGGATTCCTCCTCGTCCACGCTGACAACCTTTCCCGTGCTGTTTACATACACCGTCTCGATTCCCTTCATGCCCTGCAGGGTGGTCTCCATGTAGGACTCGATTCCCGACTTACCCACCACATCATTGATGGAATAGCGGGTGCCGTCGCCGCCCTCCTCCAGATCCTGCGCATTCAGCCGCTCCAGCTCCTCAGAGGAGATCTTGCCGGTATAGCCGATGATCTGCGCAAAATATTTGCTGTCCACATAACGCCTTACGGGATCCTCCTCGATGGAAACGCCCTCAAGCTCCGACATATTCTCCATGATCACGGCACGGGTCTCCTCGCAGATGTCCTTTGCGATGGTGGTACCGATGTATTTCTGGAACGAGGTAAGGCCCATGGCATAGCGGATGTTCACCATTTTAAGCAGCTCGTCCTTGGTATAGCCCTTGCCCGCAATAAAATCGCTCTTGCTGTCGCCCTCCACCTCATAATTACCGATGGCATACTTGGTTCCCAGCATGTCCATCACCTCGTCCGGCGTGGCGGTCTGTTCCTCCAGTTTCAGATCCTTTATGTATCTGCGCCCGTACACATCCGCCAGAAAGCGGAGGCGCTTGGTATCGTCCGTAGCCGTGAAGACATACTGTCCGTTTTCATCCAGAATGATCCCGAAGTCCATGATGATGCTGTCGCCGTTCTTTTCAATCAGCTTGATCAGCTTGTATATGTTGGCGTTCAACAGCCTGTTTTTGCTTCTCCCCGTCTCGTACACATCCTCGATCTTGACGGAGTAGGCAAGCTCGTTATAGGCAAGGAGCTGTCCGTTTCTGTCGTAGATGTTTCCCCTTGCGGCAGTCACTTCCTTGGTTTTCTTGCTCTCGAGGATGAAATCGTTCAGAAATTCTTCTCCCCTGACGATCTGGAGCTGAAAAAGCCGGTAGATCAGAGCGCCGCCCAACAGGAGTGCAATAATGACCATCACGGTCAATCTGCTTGTCAATATGCGGATGATCGAATCTTTTATCTTCTCAAACAAATTTCTTGGCACCTCTTTTTTCTCTGTTTTCGAGTCTGACATTCACAAACAGAACGATCGGATAAAGGAATATGGTCACGACCGTCGTGTAAATCGTCTCCGGCAGGATCACATGCAGGAAATAATACGGAAAATCCAGTTTCCCCCTCAGTAAGAACAAAAAGATATAACAGATCAGCCCATAAGAAAAATCGCTCACCACAATGAGCGCCAGCGGAAGCTTGATATCCTCCGGGTAAAAGCCTCCCGAGAATTTCCCGTTCAGGAAGCCGATATACATCATAACCATCGCATAGAAGCCCACCGCATCCCCGAAGAAGATATCCGCGAGCAGTCCGCAGAAAAAGCCGATGAGAAGCCCTTCTTTCTCACCCCTCATAAAACCGAAAGCCGCGGTGAGAACGATGAGCAGGTTGGGAACCGTGTTCCCGTGTGCGATTCCCGGAAACACCGTGCTCTGCAAAAGAAAGCAGAAAAGTATTAAGATTGCAACAATGATCTTACGTCTCAAAACGCTGTCCCCTTTCGCTTCACAGGGCTTCCTGCCCTACGGTTCCTCGGCTGTCTGCTTCAATTCCATAATGACCAGTACATCCTCAAGATGCTCAAAATCCACTGCCGGCGTCAGCGTTCCCGATTTTGTCAGCTTATTGGAATCCAGACCGATGTCGCTTATGTACCCGATCAGAATATTCGGCAGATACTTGTCGCTGATATGGGAGGTCACGACCTTGTCGCCGCTCACCACCACCCCTGCGCTGTCAAGAAGCTGCGAAAAACTGATGTTTCCCTGCTGCATCAATTCCAGATCCCCGGAGACGATCAGGTTGTCCCCCGTCGCCAGCACCTTTCCGCTGACATTGGAATTGTCCGAGATAATGGAAGTCACCTTCGCCCAGTTCGGACCCACGGCAATGATCCTGCCCACCAGCCCGCCGTCCGCAATGACGTTCATGTCCACTGCCAGTCCGTCGTCGCTTCCCTTGTCTATGGTAAAGGAGTGATACCAGTTGCCGGAATCCCGGGCAATGATCCTCGCTCCCACCTTCGTATACTCCTCGTACTGCTTGTCCATCTTAAAAAGCTGCTGCAGGCTGCCGAGTTCGTACTTCTCCTGCTGCAATTGCGTGTTCTCCACAGTCAGCTCATCCACCTGCTGTTTAAGTGCGGCGTTCTCCTCCATGAGGGAACGGATCTGAACCAGCTCCTCGGAGCGCGTGGAAAGCCAGCCTCCCACATTACTGATTCCCCGCTGGAAAGGCACAATCACGTAACCCGCAACGGTATTGAGCGGCTTATTGAAAATATCTGTGCTGAAGGTCAGAAGCATCATGACCGTACACAGCACCGTTAAAATAAAAAGGAGATATTTACTCGGTATCGTAAATCTCTCCCCTCTTTTTCTGACGATCGGGCTCATTTACTCATCCCTTCGATTGCATATGCTACGGTTTTATAGTTATCGTCCTTGATGATTTTTGACAGTCCCAGCACCACGCTCTCAAGCGGGTTCTCGGATATATTGACCTTAAGTCCCGTGCCTGCAGCGATACGCTCGGAAAGATGGCTCACCTGTGAAGCTCCGCCCGTCAGGTAGATGCCGTGTCTGTAAATGTCGGCAGCCAGTTCGGGGGGCGTGCGCTCCAGGATCACCTTGATATTGTCGATGATGGTGTTGAAGTGCTCGCGCAGGGATTCCTCCACAAGATCCGTGGGGATTTCTCTCTCCACCGGCAGTCCGGTCACGATATCGCGCCCATACACCACCGCACCTTTCTCCTCCTTTTCAAGGTCTTTCAGCATGATCTTTACGTTCTCGGCTGTCTTGCCGCCGATGATCAGGGAAAATTCCCGTCTGATCGCATTCTTTATGGCATCGTCAAACTTCAGTCCACCGACCTTGATCAGTCTGCTCAACACAATGCCGCCGAGAGAAAGGATGGAAATCTCCGTGGTATCGTAGCCCACATTCACCACAAGGACGCCCTGGGAGTTCTTTACGTCGATATCCATTCCGAGGCCGTCGGCAATTGCCTTTTCCACCACCATGATCTTGCGCGCTTTCACACCCGCATCCCGGATCAGATCGTAGAAGGCTCTCTTTTCCACCTCCGTCACATCCGTGGGAACCGCAATAAAGTAATCCGCAGGCCTGATATTTCCCTTCATCAGATCGCTCACAAAGTACCTGACGATGGTCTCCATATTCTTGATGTCGGCGATCACGCCGTTGCAGAGCGGATAAGAAATATGAATATTCGCAGGCGCCTTCTCATACATTTCAAAAGCGGAGTTTCCGTACGCGAACAATGTATTTTTGTTCTCAATGGCGATCATGTTCTTTTCCACAAGAATCTGATCCTCGCTCCTGCTGTATATTTTGATATTGTTGGTACCCAAGTCAATACCGAATGTGTTGTTTGCCAAAATGACAACCCCTTTCTCTCTATAAGTATCCCTGTTCCTTAAAGCTCACATAATTGTTATCCCCAATTATGATGTGGTCTATGAGCGGCAGCTCAAGCTTTTTACCGAGCTCGGCAATACATGCCGTCACTTCCATATCCTCCCTGCTGGGCGTCGGGTCGCCGCTGGGATGATTGTGCAGAAGCAAAATGTTTACCGCCTCCGCCCTGAGTGCCTCCAAAAACACCTCTCTCGGTGAAAGCATGGACGTGCACACCGTCCCCTCCGAGAGCTTCACTTCCTTCAGAAGATGCCCCTTGGCATCCAGCATCAGAAGAAGCACGCACTCCCTGTTTTTGTGGCGCATGCTCTCCATGTAATATGCCGCCACCGATCCCGACCGTGTAAAGGAAAGCTGTTCGGCCGCCCGGGACTTTGCCATGCGCGTGCATAGCTCCATCACGCACTGGATCTGGGTAGCCTTCACCCTGCCGATCCCCTTGATCTGCAAAAGCTGCTCCATGCCAAGGCGATGCAGCCCCAGCAATCCGTTTCTGCCGTAAGCTCCCGTGGCAAGAATACGCTCCGCCAGTTCCTCCGCGGCTTCCTCCCGGTTTCCCGTCCGGAGAATCACCGCAAGGAGCTCGCTCTCCGTCAGGCTTTGCGCCCCAAACTCCGTAAATTTTTCGTAGGGACGCAGATGTGTCTGTTTTTCTGTTGTTTTGTTCATATTCTCTCCCGCACCTTCGGCACGCGGAGCACAATCCCTCTATATGTGAACTACCGGATAAACCGATAGATCACCAGCGCAATGATCACCCCGATCACACTGGCAATGTTGATCTGGATCCTGAGTCCGAAGGTGAGGATGATGAACCCGATGTCAAGGACAACCGGCTCGCTTAACCCGAAAGACTGTCCGTAGTTTAAAAAAGTGCCGTCGAAATATGTGCCGATAAATCTGCCGATCACAAAGCCGATCAGCACCAGTACGATAAATGTCCAGTTTACTTTTTTCACCTCTGTCCCCTCACTTCTCCCTGATCTTTTGAAATGCTTTCACATATGGGATTAATTTTATCACAATTCATCTGTTCTGTATACAAATTTTACCGAAAAAATTTCGACACGATTCCCCTGTCAACCATGGATTGCAGGGATCTTAAAATGCCGAATTTCGCATGCTGCCAGGTAAGTCCGCCCTGAAAATAGACTGCGTAGGGCTCCTTTAAGGGGCCGTCCGCCGACAGTTCGATGGATGAGCCGGACACAAATGCCCCCGCCGCCATGATAACCTTGGCGTCATACCCCGGCATATCCCACGGCTCCGGCGTCACATGGCTGTCCACTGGCGCTCCCGCCTGGATTCCCTGACAGAATGCAACAAGTGCCTCCGGCGACCCGAGCTCAATTGCCTGTATGATGTCGTGGCGGCTCTCGCTGCCGTTTGGTATCACCCGGTATCCCAGCCTCTCATAGAGATTTGCCGCAAAGACAGCGCCCTTCAAGGCCGCCGCCGTCACCGTGGGTGCGAGGAAGAAGCCCTGATAAAAATTGCTCAGTATGCCGAGGGATGCCCCCACTTCCTTTCCAAGCCCCGGAGAGGTAAGGCGGAAAGCCGCGTTCTCCACGCACTCCTTCTTTCCCGCAATATAACCGCCGATGGGCGCCAGTCCGCCGCCCGGATTCTTGATCAGGGAGCCAACCACCATATCCGCTCCCACATCCGTTGGCTCCATCCGCTCCACAAACTCCCCGTAGCAGTTGTCCACCATGCAGATCACATCCGGCTTGATCTCCTTGATAAAGGCGATCAGCCTGCCGATCCGCTCAACGGACAGAGTCGGTCTGGTCTGATAGCCCTTGGATCTCTGGATCGTAATTAACCGGGTCTTTTCCGTAATATTTTTTCTGATATTCTCATAGTCAAATTCGCCGTCCGGCAGAAGATCCACCTGACTGTAAGAGATCCCGTACTCCTTTAAGGAGCCCTTGGAGGGCCGGATGCCGATGACCTCCTCCAGCGTGTCATAGGGTTTCCCGACGGGGGAAAGCAGTTCGTCCCCCGGGCGCAGGTTGCTCATCAGCGCCAGTGCCAGCGCATGGGTTCCGCAGGTGATCTGCGGGCGCACCAGCGCATCCTCCGTATGAAAAACGGAGGCATAGACCGCCTCTAACGTATCCCTTCCCAGATCGTTGTAGCCGTACCCAGTGGTTCCCAAAAGACACGCCTCGCTCACCTGATGCTCCTGCATGGCGGCAAGCACCTTGATCTGGTTGTATTCCGCCGTCTCGTCTATGGCGGCAAAACGCTCCTTTAACTCCTCTTGTATCTTTTCTCCGTACGCGTACACTTCTTCCGATATGCCGCGCTGTGCATACAGCTCCTTCAACGTTTTATTCTGACTCATACAACTCTCCGTTTCTTCCCTTTTCCTGCCGTCCGTCCCCTGCAAATGTCCGGTTGCAGCAGTCGCACAGATAGGAAAGGATTTGATTCTCATCATAGGAAAATGCCGGCTTGTCGATCCAGATCACTTCCTTCTCCCGGCGAAACCAGGTAAGCTGCCGCTTTGCAAAATGTCTGGTGTCCCGCTTGATCCGGTAGACCGCCTCCTCCATGGAGCACTCCCCGTCCAGATATGCAAGCATCTCCTTGTAGCCGAGCCCCTGCATGGAAACCATGTCCCTTGTGCAGCCAAGCTCCTTCAGCCGCCGCACCTCCGCCTCAAGTCCCGCCTCCAGCATGAGATCCACCCGTCTGTCAATGGCTTCATACAGCTTTTTCCTGTCATCATTCAGCACAAAATAGCAGGAGGCATACCTGCTCTCCTTCTGCCTTTCACGCTCATTGTGCGCCGAGATCGGTTCCCCGGTCTGCTCATAAAACTCCAGTGCCCGGATCACTCTCTTTACGTTGTTTGCGTGAATGCTCTCCGCCGACAAGGGATCCACCTGCCGAAGCCTCTCATGGAGCGCCTCCGCGCCCTCCCTCCGGGCGGTCTCCTCCAGCTTTTTCCTGTACTCCGCCTGCTCGGAGGTCTCGGTAAAATCGATTCCGTACAGCACGGACTGGATATAAAATCCCGTGCCCCCCGTGAGAATGGGGATATGTCCCCTCCCATAGATCTCCTCCATCGCCTGTAAGCAGCGCTTCTGGAAGATCACCACGTTAAACTCGTCCCACGGCATCAGAATGTCGATCAGATGGTGTGCAACGCCCTGCATCTCCTCACGGCTGATTTTTGCGGAGCCAATGTCCATATACCGGTAGACCTGCATGGAATCCGCAGAAATGATCTCCCCGCCCACCGCCTTAGCCAGCGCGATGGAGAGCTTCGTCTTTCCCACCGCCGTCGGGCCGGTGAGCACGATCAATGGTCTTTTTGCTTCCATAATCCTTCCTACACAATCCGTTTGAATTTCTTTTCTATCTCATATTTGCTCATGGAAATGATCGTAGGGCGGCCGTGGGGACAATTATACGGGTTGTCCAGCGTGAGCAGCTCGTCGATCAGTGCCTCCATCTCCGCATAGCTCAGCTCATTGTTTCCCTTTACTGCGGATTTGCATGCCATGGAGGCAAGTTTTTCCTCCACGACCGTCAGATTTTTATATAACGGTCCCTCCGCCAGCTCATCCAGCACATCCTGAAAGAGCTCCTTCTCCTCGCAGCCGTACAGATCCGCCGGTACGCTCCTGAGAGCATATTCGCTGCCTCCGAAATGCTCAATCTCAAAGCCCAGCCTTGCAAACACCTCGCCATACTCGGAGAGCACCTGCTCCTCCTTTGCGGTAAGTGTCGCAACAATGGGCGGATTCAGCCCCTGGGAAACGATTCCCTTCTCCCTGTAATGCCGGATCAGCCTCTCATATTTTACCTTCTCATGCGCCGCATGCTGGTCCACGATAAACAGCTTATCCCGAAAGGCGATCAGCCAGTAGGTGTCAAAGATCTGCCCCAAAATGCGGTATTCCTCCCGGTTCTTCTCTGACAGCATCTTCTCCTCGAACAGATCCATCTGCACCGTTTTTTCGGCGGTCACAGATGCCTCCCGGTTCCAGACGGGATTGGGCATCCGGTCGAGAAGCTTCGGCATCTCCGCCTCATATTTCATCTCCTCCATGACCTGAAACTGCTTGGTGCGCACCTGTTCAAAGGGCTCCGGCACCGAGATCCTTTGCTTCTTTTCGGTGCGTTCCGCAGGGGCAGCCGCCACAGGGGATGCCTGCTGTGCTGTGCGTGCAGACTCCGGCTCTTTTTTTTCCTCCAGAAAGGTCTCCGGGATCATCTCCCGCCGCTGCAGCGTCTGTGCAACCGCCTGCGCCACCATGTGGTAGATTCCGTCGCTGTCCGAGAAGCGGATGTCCATCTTTGTGGGATGCACGTTGACATCCACAAGCGCCGTATCAATGGAAAAATGCAGTACCGTAAAGGGAAATTTATGCTGCATCAGATACTGGCTGTAGCCATCCTCGATCGCCTTCGCTAAAAGGGTGCTCTTGATATATCTGCCGTTGATATAATAGTTTTCAAAATTGCGGTTGGAACGGTTGAGTACGGGCTTTCCGAGATAGCCCGAAATCCGAAAGCCCTCCCCGCCGTCGTATTGTATCTCCACCAGATTCTGGGAGATCTCCCTCCCATAGATCCGGTAAATCACTTCCTTTAAATTGCCGTTTCCCGAAGTATGGAATTTGATCTGTCCGTTCACAAGAAGCTTGAAGGACACATCCGGTCTCGACAGTGCCATATGCTCCATCAGATCCACGATATATCCGCCCTCCGTCTGGGGCTGCTTTAAGAACTTTCTTCTGACGGGCGTATTGAAAAAGAGATTCCTCACCAGAATGGTGGTGCCGTCCGGCGCTCCTACCTCACTGTACTCGATCTCCTTCGCACCCTCGCACAAATAGCGCACCCCGGTCAGGGCATCCGCCGTCTTGGTGATCAGCTCCACCTTCGCCACGGCGCAGATGCTGGAGAGCGCCTCTCCCCGGAACCCGAGACTGCTGATGCGGTGCAGATCCTCCACCGAACTGATCTTGCTGGTGGCATGCCGCAAAAATGCCTTGCGCACCTGGGAGGCTTCAATGCCGCTTCCGTTGTCCGTCACGCGGATGAGCGTGATGCCGCCCTCCTTGATCTCAACGGTCACGGCGCCCGCACCGGCATCCACCGCGTTCTCCACAAGCTCCTTCACCACACTGGACGGGCGCTCCACCACTTCTCCCGCCGCGATCTTATCGATGGTTCCCGAATCAAGCACATTTATTTCTGCCATAGGTTCTCCTCTCCGGCCGTCCGTCACTCCCACTGCCCTTACTTGCCGACCTGCCAGCGGTTGATCAATTTGCTCTGCAGGCGGTACAGCGTATTCAGCGCATCGATGGGCGTCAGATTGCTCACATCGATCTCCTTTAGTTCCTTCAGGACGTCCTCATCCTTCACCGTGTCAAACAGGGACATCTGCGCCATGTCGACCTCGTCAAAATGCTCCGTCTTCCGCGCCCTGCCCTCTGTCTTGGTATCCACGGCGATCTGCTGCACCTTCTCGGTGATGTCATTGTCCAGAAGCTGATTGACAATCTCCTTTGCCCGGTCGATCACCATATCGGGCACTCCCGCCAGCTTTGCCACCTGAATACCGTAGCTCTTGTCCGCGCCGCCTTTCACGATCTTTCGCAGGAACACAATATCGTCCCCTTTTTCCTTCACGGCAATGCAGTAATTGTTCACATTGCTCATCTTGCCCTCAAGCTCCGTCAGCTCGTGGTAGTGGGTGGCAAACAGGGTCTTGGCTCCCAGCAGCTTCCGGTTACTGATATGCTCGATCACCGCCCACGCGATGGCAAGTCCGTCAAAGGTGGAGGTTCCCCTTCCGATCTCGTCCAGAATTAAAAGACTGTCCGCGGTCGCGTTCCGCAGTATATTTGCCACCTCGTTCATTTCCACCATAAAAGTGGACTGTCCGCTCGCCAGATCGTCCGAAGCACCGACTCTGGTAAAGATCCGGTCCACCAGTCCGATATTGGCGCTTTTTGCGGGGACAAAGCTGCCGATCTGCGCCATCAGCACGATCAATGCCGTCTGTCTCATGTAGGTGGATTTGCCCGCCATATTGGGGCCGGTGATCACCGAGATGCAATGGCTGCCGTTGTCCAAAAAGGTATCGTTTGCCACAAACATATCATTGTCGATCATCCGCTCCACCACAGGGTGTCTGCCGTCCTTAATGTCGATCACGCCCTTTTCGTTCAGCTTCGGGCGGACATAGCCGTTTCTCTCCCCCACAAGGGACAGGGAGGCAAAGACATCCAGCTTCGCAATCGCTTTCGCTGTGCGCTGGATCCGCTCCATCTCCTCGGCGATAGCATCCCTGATCCTGCAGAACAAGTCATATTCCAGCGTGCAGAGCTTGTCCTCCGCATTCAGAATGGTGTCCTCTAACTCCTTTAATCTTGGCGTGGTATACCGCTCCGCGTTGGCGAGGGTCTGCTTGCGGATGTAATCCTCCGGAACCAGCGCGGAGTATGAATTTGTCACCTCAAAGTAATAGCCGAACACCTTGTTGTATTTGATCTTCAGATTCTTGATCCCGGTTCTCTCCCGGTCTTCCTCTTCAAGCTGTGCAAGCCATGTCTTTCCGTCCCGCTTTGCGCTCCTGAGCCGGTCGATATCCTCGTCGAAGCCCTCCTTGATCATGCCGCCCTCCCGGACGGAGATGGGAGGCTCCTCCTCGATGGCGCTTCCGATCAGGCCGCAGATATCCTCCAGTCCGTCGATCTCCTCCCTGATCTCACACAGAAGCTCCTTGTGAAAGGCGGAAAGCACTGTCTTTATGGGCGGCAGCATGGAAAGCGAGTTCCGAAAGGCGATCAGATCCCTTGGATTTGCCGTCTTGTAGCTGACCCTGCCAAGCAGCCGTTCCAGATCGTAGATGGGGTTCAGATATTCCCTGATCTCATCCCTTGTCACGGAGTCGGCGGACAACTCCTCCACCGCATCCAGCCGCTTCTCGATCTGTGCCTTCTCGATTAACGGCTGCTCGATGTAGCTGCGAAGCAGTCTGCCTCCCATGGCGGTCTTGGTGCGGTCCAGCACCCATAAAAGAGAACCTCTCTTCTGTTTCTCCCTGAGAGTTTCCGCCAGCTCCAGATTTCTTCTGGTGGAGCTGTCAAGCAGCATGAATTTGCTGGCAAGATAGGGATAAATGTGGCTCAAATGATGCAGAGAGGTCTTCTGTGTCTCATAGAGGTACAACAAAAGCGCCCCCGCCGCGATCACGCCCGTGGGGAAATCCTCCACGCCAAGTCCGATGAGCGTGTTCACACGGAAATGCTTCATCAGGCATCTCTTCGCCGCCTCGTCGTCAAAATAGTGAGGCTCCAGCGCATAAACCGAGATTCCCAGTCTTTCGCGCAGATCCTCCACATCGATGCTGCTGACTAAAAAGGCGTCGTTGCAGATGATCTCCTTGGGCTGGTATTTCATCATCTCGTCCACCAGCTTCTTCAAATCATCCACCTCGGTCACAAAGAAGTCTCCCGTGGTGACATCTGCAAAGGAAAGCCCGATGCCGGTCTGCATGTAGGTAATGCACATCAGGAAGTTGTTCTTGTTTTCGTCCATGGCATTGGTATCCAGATTGGTGCCCGGCGTCACGATCCTGACGACCTCCCGCTTGACCAGTCCCTTGGCAAGCTTGGGATCTTCCACCTGCTCGCAGATCGCCACCTTGTAGCCCTTGCTGACCAGCTTGTTCAGATAGCCCTCCACGGCGTGGTAGGGCACGCCGCACATGGGAGCCCTCTCCTCCTGCCCGCAGTCCTTCCCCGTCAGGGTGATCTCAAGCTCCTTGGACGCCGTGAGCGCATCCTCAAAGAACATCTCGTAGAAATCGCCCAGCCTGTAAAAAAGAATACAGTCGGGATATTCCTTTTTCGTCTCCAGATACTTCTGCATCATGGGTGTATATTCAGCCACTTTTTTTCTCCTGTTTCTTACATTTGGTTACTGCAATTCCCTTGCACGCGCGATGGCGGCATCGATATGGGCACAGAAATTCTCATCCCCCACCAGATCCACAAAGCCCGCCTTGTGCATGATGGACATGGGCTGTTCTCCCACATGGGAAAAAATTAACGTCACATTCTTCTTTTTGCAGGTCTCGAAAAGCTTCTCAAAGTTACGCATCGCCGTCGCGTCAATGGCATTCACGCTCCTCATTCTCAGGATGAGGCAGTTGGTGGATTCATTCACAACGATCTTCAAAATCTTATCCGCCGCACCGAAAAACATGGGACCGCTGATCTCGTACACCAGTGTGTTCTTCGGCACTTCCATCAGATCACTCTCATCCTCCTCGGGCGTCACATAGCGCCAGCCCTCCACATCCGTCACGTCGCTCATCCGCTTCATAAACAGGATTGCCGCAAGCACCATGCCGACCTCGATCGCCACAACCAGATCAAAGACCACGGTCAGGAAAAAGGTCAGAACTAACACCAGAATATCGCTCTTCGGTGAGGTCTTGCAAAGATGGACAAACTCCCTCCAGCCGCACATATTGTACGCCACCATGAACAGGATGGCTGCGATCGCCGGCATGGGGATCAGCGCAGCATAGGGCATAAATACCACAAGGATCAAAAGCAGGGTGACGGAATGCACCATACCCGCTATGGGCGTGCGCCCGCCACTCTTGATGTTCGCCGCCGTTCTGGCGATTGCGCCGGTTGCCGGGATCCCGCCGAAAAGTGCGGATGCAATATTTCCCGCACCCTGTGCCACAAGCTCCATGTTGGAGCGGTGTTTGCTGTTCACCATACTGTCCGCCACCACGCAGGACAGCAGGGACTCAATGCCCGCCAGAATCGCAATGGTAAACGCATCCGGCAGAAGATTCTGTATCATTTTGAAATCCGCCTTCGGCAGACTGAATGCCGGAAGCTTGTTGGAAATGGTATAGAGATCCCCGATGGTGTTCACCTTCATATCAAGGCAGGCAACCAGCGCACTGCTTACCACCACCGCGATCAGGGAGCCGGGAATCCTGGATAGAAAACCGGGCAGATACGGCCAGACAATGAGAATTGCCAGACAGATCACGCCGATCAGTACCGCCCACCAGTTTATTGTGCCGATAAACCTTCCCACCGCCTTTAACTTGTCCATGGTCTCCACAAGAGGCTCCTCCGTCACAATGGTAAGTCCCAGAAAATCCTTGATCTGCCCGATAAAGATCGTGACCGCGATTCCCGCCGTGAATCCCGTGGTAATGGTGTAGGGAATAAATTTAATCAGACTTCCGAAACGGAACAATCCCATGAGGATCAGCAAAATTCCCGCCATGATGGTGGCAACCACAAGACCGTCCATGCCGTTGCGCGCCACAATTCCCGCCACGATGGTGGCAAACGCCGCCGTAGGCCCGGCTATCTGCACCCGGCTGCCGCCCAAAAAAGAAATCACAAAGCCCGCAACGATCGCGGTGTAGATACCCTTTTCCGGCGTCACGCCGCTGGCAAGTGCCAGCGCAATGGAGAGCGGCAGGGCGATGATCGCCACGATGATGCCCGCCACCACATCCTTCACAAATTGTTCCTTGGTGTACGTTTTCATAACAGAAAACAGCTTCGGTTTTAATTTTTCCATTTTCTCATAAGTCTCCTCAGTCTTTTACTCCTCTGTAACCGTCCCCGTATAGTAAAAGCCGTGGCATTTCTCCAGCCTTACATTCACAATTTTGCCGATCAGGGAAGCATCCCCCGGAAAATGCACCAGCGTATTGTTGGAAAGTCTTCCTGTCAGCAGGGAAGGATCCTGCTCGTTTACCTCCTCCACCAGCGCGTCCATGATCTGCCCCTCGTACCGTTTTACCCTCTCTCTTGCCGTGTCCTGCACCACCTTCAAAAGCTTGTCAAAGCCCTCCTTCACCACCGCCTCCGGCACCTGCTCCATGGCAGCCGCGGGCGTACCCGTTCTGGGGGAATAGATGAAGGTAAAGGCGTTGTCATATCCCACCTCTTTCACCATCTCAATCGTCTCCTCCACATCCGCAAGGGACTCCCCCGGGAAGCCCACGATCAGATCCGTGGTCAGCGCCATATCCGGGATTTCCTCCCTGATATGTTTCGCCAGTGCAAGATACTGCTCCTTCGTATAGACCCGGTTCATCGCCTTCAGGATCTTGTCAGAGCCCGCCTGTAAGGGAAGGTGCAGATGACGGCAGATCTTCTTTGACTCCTTCATCACCTGAATCAGTTCCTCCGACAGATCCTTGGGATGGGAAGTCATAAAGCGGATGCGCTTTATGCCCTCCACCTTCTCAATCTCCTTCAAAAGCTGGGCAAAGGTGATGGGCTCCTCCAGATTTTTGCCGTAGGAGTTCACATTCTGTCCGAGCAGCATGATTTCCACCACGCCGTCCGCGGCAAGCGCCTCCACCTCCCGCAGGATATCCTTCGGATTTCTGCTCCGCTCCCTCCCCCGCACATAGGGCACGATGCAGTAGCTGCAGAAATTGTTGCAGCCAAACATGATATTGATTCCCGACTTGAACGCATACTTGCGCTCCACGGGGAGATCCTCCACGATCCGGTCGGTGTCCTTCCAGATGTCGACCACCATCTCCTTCTGTGAAAGCGTCGCCGTAAGCAGCTCCGCAAATTTATAAATGTTGTGCGTACCGAAGATCAGATCCACAAAGCGGTAGCTCTCCCGTATCTTGTCGACCACCGCACTCTCCTGCATCATGCAGCCGCAGAGCGCGATCTTCATATGGGGATTGCGGCGCTTGAAGCCCTTTAGCTCGCCCAGTCTGCCGTAGACGCGCTGGTTGGCATTGTCCCTGACCGTACAGGTGTTGAAGATCACAAAATCCGCATTCTCGTCCTCGATCATCTCATAGCCCACAGCCTTCAAGATTCCCGCAAGCTTTTCCGAATCCCTTGCGTTCATCTGGCAGCCGAAGGTGGTCACATGACAGGTCGGCTTTCTTGATAATGTCCGGGAAAGCTGCTCCACCTGTTCTTTTGCCCGCTCAATAAAATACTGCTGGCGCTCCGGCTCGTGCAGGGGCACCTTGTGTTCCGTCATAGCCGCAAGCTTCACCAAAAGCTCCACATTCTTCTCTATGGACTGCACACAGGCATACTCATATTTGCCGTGGAAATTGTGTCCTCCGGTCCCCAGATTCGGGCACGGAAGTCCCATGAAGGACAGCCTTGCGCCGTCCGTTCCGCCTCTTATGGGCTGCACGATGGGCTCAATTCCAAGCTCGCGCATGGCGGTCTTGGCATCCTCGATCAGGTCGGGATACTTCTCGATCACTTCCTTCATATTGCGGTAGGAATCCTTAAGCTCCACCAGCACGGTATTCGCGCCGTACTTTTCATTGAGAAATTCCGCCGTCTTTACGAAGAACCGCTTCTTCTCCTCGAATTTCTTTCCGTCATGGTCGCGGATGATGTAATCGGCATGGGCCTCCTCCACACAGCCGTCGATGCTGTCGAGGTGATAGAAGCCCTCGTAGCCCTCCGTATACATGGGATTCTGCTCAGGGGGAAGCAGGGACTGGAACTCCTGTAAAATCAGGATCGCGTTTTTCATTTTATTCTTCGCGTCGCCCGGATGAACCGAACGTCCCCTGACCGTCACCTTCGCGCCCGCCGCATTGAAGTTCTCGTACTCCAGCTCCCCGATCCTGCCGCCGTCCACCGTGTAGGCGTAATCCGCGCCGAACAGCCCAACGTCAAAATGATCGGGGCCTGCCCCGATCTCCTCATCGGGTGTGAAGCCCACCCGTATTTTTCCGTGCCGGATCTGTGGATTCTGAAGCAGATATTCCGCCGTCGCCATAATCTCCGCCACTCCCGCCTTATCGTCGGCTCCAAGGAGTGTATTGCCGTCCGTCACGATCAGATCCTGCCCCACGTAGAGCAAAAGGCCGGGAAACTCCTCCGGTCCCAGTATCACGCCCTTTTCTTTGTTCAGCACAATGTCCCCGCCGTCGTAGGCTGTGACGATCCTTGGCTGCACATTCTCGTCCGTGACCGCGGGCGAAGTGTCCATGTGGGCGATCAGTCCCATCACGGGCGCATGTTCGCAGCCCGGGGTTGCCGGAATCGTGCCGTACACATAGCAGTGCTCCTTATCGTAGGAAACCTCAGCCGCCCCCATTTCGAGAAGCTGCTCATGCAGAAGCCTTGCAAGATCATGTTGCTTCATGGTGCTGGGAGTGGTGCTGCTCTCCTCCGCCGACCGGGTATCGATCTTTACATATTGCAGAAACAAATCTATTACTTTCGACATAAATTGACCTTTCTTCTCTCACAGCCTCACATTACGGGCGAACCTGCCCACTGCCGTGGATGGTATATTTGTAGGAGGTCAGCTCCTTCAGTCCCATGGGGCCTCTGGCGTGAAGCTTCTGGGTGCTGATGCCGATCTCCGCGCCGAAGCCGAACTCAAACCCGTCTGTGAAGCGTGTGGACGCATTCACATAGACGCACGCCGCATCCACGCCCTCCAGAAACCGCTCCGCCGTCTCCTTGTTCTCCGTGATGATCGCCTCGGAGTGTCTGGTGTTGTTCCGGTTGATATGGGCGATTGCCTCCTCTGTATCCTTCACCGTCTTCATGGAAATAATATAGTCCAGATACTCGGTGCGGTAGTCCTCCTCGGTGGCGGGAATGCAGTCCTCTATCACCTCACAGACCGCCTCGTCCCCACGCATCTCCACATGATGGCTGCGCAGCGCATCCGCCAGAAGGGGCAGGAATTTTTCCCGCACCGCCTCGTGGATCACCAAAGACTCGCAGGCATTGCACACGCCGATGCGCTGGGTCTTGGCATTCAGTATGATCTTCACCGCCATGTTAAGATCCGCGTCCCGGTCCACATAGATATGGCAGTTTCCGGTTCCGGTCTCGATGACGGGAATCGTGCTGTTCTCCACCACGCTGCGGATCAGTCCCGCTCCGCCTCTGGGAATCAGCAGATCCACATAGCCGTTCATCTTCATGAATGCCGTTGTGACCGCCCTGTCACAGGACTCGATGAGCTGCACGGCATCCCTCGTCACGCCGCACGCCTCAAGCGCATCCCTTATGACGCGCACGATCTCCGTATTGGAGCAGATGGCGTCGCTGCCGCCCTTTAAGATCACAGCGCTCCCCGCCTTGAAGCACAGTCCGAAGGCATCCGCCGTCACATTGGGTCTTGACTCATAGATAATGCCGATCACGCCCATGGGAACCCTTCTCTTTTCAATGACAAGTCCGTTGGGTCTCTCAAACCGCTCCATCACTTCCCCGATGGGATCCGGCAGCGCCGCTACCTGTTTCAGTCCCTCCGCCATGGCAAGAACGCGCTCTTTCGTCAGACGCAGCCGGTCAACCATTCCCGGATGCATTCCCGCCTTCGTGGCATTTTCAATATCCTTTCCATTGGCCGCAAGAATGCCCTCCGTGTTCTCCACAAGGCACTCCGCCACATGGAGCAGTGCTTTTTCCTTCTGCTCTGCCGAAAGTGCGCCCAGAAGGTATTTTGCCTCCGCCGCCTGTTCTCCCATCCTTTGCAAATCCATCCTGTAAATCCTCCGTTTCCGCTCCTAAAAGCACAAAATCTCCATCGGTCTGATATCGCTTTTCTCAGCAGGGATCCTCTCCTCTGTGATCTGGCACAAAAAGCCCACAGCAATTGTGGGCAGTTCCTTCTTATCCTCAAGATAACGGTCGTAAAAGCCCTTCCCGTATCCGATCCGGTTTCCCTCACGGTCAAAGGCACAGCCCGGCATCAGCATCAGAACCTCCTCCGCCCTGTGCGCTGTATGGTCAAACCGTCTTTCTTCCTTCGCCGCGGGCTCCAAAATCCCCTTGTAGCCCTCCTGTAAGGGCTCGCCCGGGCTCACCCGGTAAAAATGCATGGACTCCCCCTCCACCTTCGGAAGGTATACGCTTTTCCCCGCCTTCTGTGCATGCTTCAGTATCTCGTCCGTGGAAATCTCACTCCCATAGCTCTTATATGCTAACAGAACGCCCGCCCTGCAATACCATGGATGTGCCGTGATGCACCGGAACAGTTCCTGTTCCGCCGCCTCCCGCTCTTTTTCCAACACGGTATCCCGCAGGGAAAGTGCCTGCCTGCGCAGCTCTTTTTTACTTGCCATCGCCGTATTTTTCCCCGAGATTGACCACACTGCCGTCCTTCTCCACCATGTCGATCTGATTGAGCTGGCCTCTTAAGTTTGCACGTACACTCGCCACATATTCCTGACGCAGCTTCTTCTGTTCCTCTTTCTCCTGCTCGTTCAGTCCTTCCTTCTGGGATTTATGGTAGAGTTCGTTGATTCTCTTGATTTTTTCCTCCATGGTCATAACGCAGTCCTCCTATTTGCTGTGAAGTGCATCCACGAAATGAGGAAGGTCAAAACCGGGATCCTTATGCGCCACAAAGAGAGTGCCTTCCTTCTCTCCCTCCGCAATCCTATGTAAGATGCCCACATCCCTGCTGTTTGCGATCACCATGTCCGCCCCGACGCTTGTGGCGATTTTTGCCGCCACCATCTTGGTGTTCATTCCGCCGGTGCCCACATTGCTTCCGGTACTGGCCTTGCCCATATTCATATAGGTATCGGTCAGCTCCTCCACAACATCCACAAACGCCGCATCCGGGTTTTTCCTCGGATCGTCCGTATACAGTCCGTCAATATCCGACAGAAGGATCAGAAGATCCGCCTCCACTAACGCCGCCACGATCGCAGAAAGCGTATCGTTGTCTCCGATCAGCTTCTCGCTGTCGTCCTTTGCGTAATTGATCTCGTAGGTTGCAATGGTATCGTTCTCGTTGACAATGGGGATCACGCCCATCTTGAGAAGCTCCATAAAGGTATTGTGGGCATTGAAACGGTTCTGGTTATCCACAATGGTATTCTTTGTCATCAGGATCTGCGCCACGATCTGGTTGTACTCGGAAAAGATCTTCTGGTACGTCATCATCAGTCTTGCCTGCCCCACAGCGGCACACGCCTGCTTATAGGCTAACGGAGTGGCTCCCGCATCCTGCCCCTTGTAAGGCTTCACCGCCTTCTTTCCCACCGCGATGGCGCCGCTGGTCACCAAAACCACATCCTTGCCCTGATTTTTCAGATCGCACAGCTCGCGGACAAGCTTTTCCACCTTGATAAAATCAAACTCTCCCGTCTCCGGATGATGCAGGGAGGAGGAACCTATCTTTACCACAATTCTTTGCTTCTTACGCATATTTTCTCTGTAATCCGTCATCCTGTATGCCTCATTTCCGCGTCCTTTCGCAAACGCAGTATTATTCTACTTTATTTTTTTCTGCGCGTCAATTACGATTCCTTCCGCCACCCGGATTCCGTCCATGGCTGCGGATGTGATGCCGCCCGCATATCCGGCTCCCTCCCCGCAGGGGTAGAGCCCGGCAAGTGACGACTGTAAGGTCTCCTCATCCCGATGGATCCGAAGCGGTGATGAGGTACGGCTCTCCACGCCGGACAAGAGTGTGTCCGGTGCATCAAATCCCTTGATCTTTCTGCCAAACTGCTCCATACCTTCCACAATCCCCCGGCTTACAAAGGGCGGAAAGATCCCTGTCAGATCCGCAAAGCAGTGCTGTCCCTTGATCTGCGGCGCAAAGGCGTACGCCTCCTTTGGCGGCATTGCTCCGGCTCCCTGCAGGGTGCATGCCCGGAAGCTTGCAAGTGTCTGTACCGGAACAGCGCCTTTTCCTGCGGCGTACGCTTTCTTTTCCAGTTCTCTCTGGAACGCCACGCCCGCAAGGGGATGGTTCCCCGGAAAATCCTCAGGGCTCACCGCCACAACGATCGCGCTGTTTGCGTTCTCTCCGTCCCGCCCGCTGTAGCTCATGCCGTTCACACAAAGTTTTTCCGGCTCCGAGGACGCATTGACCACATACCCTCCCGGGCACATGCAGAAGGAATATACGCCCCTTCCGTCCGAGGTCTTTCCCGCCACCTTGTAGGCTGCCGCAGGAAGTCCCTCTCCGTTGTCCCTGCCATACTGGCTGTCGTTTATGAGCGCCTGTCTGTGCTCCGCGCGGACGCCTACCGCAAAGGGCTTCGCCTCCATGGGAATCCCCTTTTCATAGAGCATTTCAAAGGTGTTCCTTGCACTGTGCCCCACCGCCAGCACAACCGTGTCCGTCCGCAGCACTTCCCCGTCGCCGCACACCACGCCGCACACCCGTCCGTTTTCTGTGAGAAGCTCTGTCATCATGCGTTCAAAATAAACCTCTCCGCCCAGAAGACAGATCTCCTCCCGCATCCGCTTCACCACCGTGCAGAGAACATCCGTGCCGATATGGGGCTTGCTTTCATACAGGATCTCCTCCGGCGCGCCGAACTTGACAAAAAGGCGCAGAACCTCCCGGTTTCTCCCGTATTTATCCTTGACCAGCGTGTTGAGCTTTCCGTCGGAAAAGGTTCCCGCTCCCCCCTCACCGAACTGCACGTTTGACTCGGGATTCAGGATTCCCTCCCGCCAGAACCGCTCCACATCCTTCTGCCTTTCCTCCACGCTCTTGCCCCGTTCCAGAACAATGGGACGAAATCCCGCCTTTGCCAGAAAGTATGCACAGAAAAGCCCTGCCGGTCCGGTTCCCACCACCACAGGGCGCTCTGCCGGCAGCTTTTCGCTCCTCGGGAAACAATAGGGCTTCTCCGTCACGATCTGTGCCTGCGCACAGCGGCTGTTCTTCCATACCCGCTGTTCTTCCCGCAGCGCCACATCCACCGTATAGGAATAGAAAATTTCCGGCTTCTTTCTGGCGTCCAGTGACCTTTTCACAATATGGAAGCCTTCGATATCGGAAGACTTTATTTTCAAAAGCTTTGCCGCTTTTTTTCTCAGCTCATCCTCGCCCTGTCCCGGTCTGATATTGATTTGCTGTATTCTGATCATTCCTGTATGTCCTCAGTCCTTCCCGCCGCATAACACCCAGCCGTATAACCGCTTGCCCATGCCCATTGCAGATTGTAGCCCCCGCACTTTCCGTCCACATCCAGAACCTCTCCCGCAAAGTACAGACCGGGCACCTTCACGGACTCCAGATGCTCCGTCACCTCGGTAAGTGGAACGCCTCCCGCCGTCACCTGGGCGTTTTCAAAGGAATTGGGCTCCTGCACGGCGAGTGTCCAGCGGCGGCATAAGGTAAATACCTTTCTCAGTTTCCACGGTTCTTCCTCATTGACCATATTAGTCAATTTTACATCCGCCGTTTTACAGAAGAATCCCATCAGCTTTTTATTGAGCATGCCGGTGAAGCATTCCTCCACCGTCTTTCCCGTCCTGCCTGCCCATGCGATGCGCTGCTTTACAAATTCCTCATAAGCAGTATCCTCCGTCTGCGGCAGGCTGTCCACCGTGACCGTGACCCTTTTTTTCTCCCGCAGCGCGTAAGCAGCCGTTCTGCTGAGCTGAAAGGTGACGATCCCGGAAATGCCGTACTCCGTAAGCTGCAGTTCTCCGCTCTCCGAAGCCAGTTTCTTACCGTCCGCATACAGGGTCAGCAGTGCCTCCTCCCTGACACCTGCCACTGCCTTTAACCCCGGTTCCCTGCACTTTAGCTGCACCAGCGCCGGAACCGTGGGAGCCACGGAATGTCCCAGCTTCTTCGCCAGTCTGTAACCATCTCCGTCCGAACCGGTTTTCGGAGCCGCCGCCCCGCCGCAGGTTACGATGACCCTGTCGTACTTTCTCTGGCTCTGCGCCGTTTTTACCAAAAAGCCCGTCCCGCCGTTATGTATGCGCTCCACGGAAAGCACAGGACTTTCCGTGAAAATCCTCACATTGTGCTCCGCAAGCTGCATGCGCAGAATATCAAGCACCGTGGACGCCTGTTCGGAGCGGGGATAAAGATAGCCGTTTTTGTCCTTCACAAGCATCCCGGCTTTCTCAAAAAACGCCACTGTCCGCTCCGTGTCAAAATCCGCCAGAACCTTCTCCCGTTTCCTCGGATCGGAGCCGAAATAACAGTTCTCGTCCGCCTTTCTGTTGGAGAAATTGCATTTTCCGTTTCCCGTGGCAAGCAGCTTTTTTCCGACCCTGTCATTTTTCTCGTATAAATCCGTCTCTGCGCCGCACACCGCAGCGGAAACCGCCGCCATCATCCCGGATGCGCCGCCGCCGATCACCGCGACCCTTATCCTTCCCATATCCGTCAAACACCTTTCTGCCGTATCCGCCTAGCTGGAGTAGGTTTCCAGAAAGTGATACAGCGCCGCCTCATCCTCCACATACATGCCCATGATAATTTCATGTCTGACCTCCTCGGGCAGCTTCTGGGCGGAGATATCCGTGTTGAGGTAGACCGTCTTTCCATCATCGCAGTACACCACCACCAGATTGTCCTCCACGCGCAGATAAAAGCTTTCCGTGGGTTTCACGTAGTCGTAATTCATGCGCACAACCACTCTCTGCGGGGAAAAAGTGCGCACCTCCGCACTCAAAAATCCTCTCTCCAGTTCCGAGAGAGGCGGTGACAATGTATAAAACTCCATGCAGGAAACAAAGGTCTCTCTGTCCATGCCCACATACTTTGCAGGCAGCTTCCATGTACTCTCCGCCAGAGTGTCCCGTCCCACATCATATTCCTCAATCACATAGGCTGTCCTGTCGTTCAGCACCTCTTCTCCCGCAGAGGTCAGGGCGGCTTCCTCCCCGCCCGTTTCCGCTCTCTCTGCCAGATACTCTGTCTGTTGTCTCTCCTCCCGTGCTCCCGGATAGAAAAAATCATTCAGAAACAGTCCCATGCATATGCCCAATCCAAACATCATACAGGGATAGATCACAAATAAACCGATACCTCTTATGACTTTCATGCTGCTCCTTTGCCATAACCCTTTTTCTATCAGTATCAGCTTATCCTTGTGAATTTATTCAATCCCTATATCAGATGAAGCAGTTTTCCCACTTTGCGCAGAATCTCGCCGCCGGGCAGGACATAGAGATCCTTCTCCCTGATACACTGGAACACAAACAGGAATACCATATGGCACACGCCGCAGAGAAGAACGCTTACAATTGCAGTACCGATACCGCCCAAAACAGTGTGAAGCGCTTTTGAGAGCAGAAACATGCACAAGCCTGTCAGCGCGGACATGACAACCGGCATCAGAAACTGCCTGATCCACTCAGGGTCGCAGCGTGTGATGCGGAACACCGCAAAGCCGCCCGCCGCGCAGAACAAAAGCGCGCCAATGTTAAAGCCGTACACAAACAAGAGCAGGGTGCCCTTCGCCACCCCATTGAACAGAAGCGCCGCGCAGACAAAGCCTGCGAAAAACAGGGCAAAAGAGATCAGCACCGTCCTGCGCCTTTCCATCTCCCATAAAATATTTGCAAAATAGATACCCAGTGCAAGCAGCATGGGAAACAGCATGCCGTGTCTTGCAAGCTTCACAACAGCCGCAGTCTCCGTGCCCTCCGTAAGAACCGCCGGCAGTACAAACAAAACGGCTGCAAAGAAAGCCGTGAACATGACGATTGCCTGCATTCCTCCCGTCACCCATCCGCGCATATTCTTTGATTCCTCCGCCCGGTAGGCACGCACAACGGCTCCCTGCGCACCCACCGCCAAAAGCAGTGCCAAGGTGCAGATGATGCCGAACGGCAGGAGCGCTCCCGCATAGAAGGTTCCGAAATCCGCAATCCTTACCATTCCCTCCTGTGTCCAGAACGGGAAGAGGAAAAGACCGATGAAAAGTCCTACGCGCAAAAGTGTGTAGCAGACCGCCGTCGGGAGCATCATTCTCATAAGCTGGGCAAAAAGTTCGATTCCGTCCTCCGACAGGCGCATGCCCTCCCTTGTGCTTCTCCGCATTCTGCGCCCCGCTCCCAGATAGATCAGAAGCAGGAAGAAAAGCTGCAGCACAGAGGCGAGCAGAAGCCCTACCGCAACACCCGCCGCAGCATACATATAGGTGAATTTCTCATTGTGCAGGAGCGCCGACGCCTTCTCCCCATATCCCTTCAGAATATTGCCGAACAGAACGCCGAAGGAAAGGTTGAAGATCTGGTACATCACCCCCGATGCAACCGTTGGCATCGCCGTCCCGTTTCCCTGAAAATAGCCCTGCAGCACGATGCTGACCGCATTGAGCAGAAAAGACGGTGCCAGTATCTTGAGCGCAAGCGCTGCCTCCTTCTCCCCCATCAGTCCGCCGCAGAGCGCGTCAGCAGCAAAGAATAAGAGCAGGCTACCCACAATGCCTGCGCCGAGCGCATAGAGAAGGGCCGCCTTCAGTACCTTGTCCGCATTCTTGTACTGTGCCTTCTGGATACGGCTCCGGATCATCTTCTCCACGTAATCCGGCAGGTACAGAAACCCAAAGGTCTCAAGCAGCAGGCAGATTTCAAGCGCAATGCCCAGATATGCCATTCCCCATGATCCGATCACGCCGCTCATGCCCGCAAGAACAGCAATCCCCGCTGCCTGTGTTCCAAGCACCCATCTTTTCTTTCTGGTTTCCATAGAAGCCTCCTTACTCTCTTGTAATTCCAAGCCCTGACAACACTGCCTCCTGCTTCTCCTCCATCACCTTCGCCTCCTCCGGCTCCATATGATCATAGCCGCAGAGGTGCAGCATACTGTGCGCCACCAGAAAGGCAAACTCCCGCTTTTCGGAGTGTCCGTACAGCTCTGCCTGTTCCTTTACCCTGTCTGCGGAAATGATGATGTCCCCGAGAACCAGTTCCCCGCTGTCCGGGTCAAAATAATCCGCCTCTCTCTCATCAAGACCGGAAAAATCCGATGGCGTATCGTAGTCCACATTCGGGAAGGACAGCACATCCGTCTCACGGTCGATCTGTCGGAATCTGTTGTTGTAATCCCTGATCCCCTCATTGTCTGTAATCAGGAGATTCAGTTGTGCATCAAAGGGACAGCCCTCCGAGGTAAGCACCGCTTTGATCACCCGGTCTGCCACTTCCTTTACATCAAATGCAAAACTCACATCCGTCTCGTTTTCAACGTAAGAAGTCATAGTAGAGTTTTTCCTCCTTAAACAGTTTTTTCATCTGTGTCAGTTCTTCCATGGTAATATTGCAATTTTGAAGAAGCGGCGTCTCCAGCTTCTTTTTGAATACCGTCTCTATGATCCGGTCATAGTCAAGCGCCTGATCCCCGTTCCGCGAAATCAGATACAGGATCGCCGCAACCACCGCATCAGACAGGACGAGCACGGCGGTCTCCTTTTTTTTGATCCCCGTACCCTCGTCCAGATATTCCTTCAAAAGCGCTGACGCTGCCGGAGGAAACTGGTAGCCGGCAAGAAGCTTCTCCACTTCTTCCCATGTATTATGCTCACACAGCACGCCGATCCGGTGGTAATAGCCGCCGGTCTTGAGCGCCTGTGTATCCAAAGAAAGCCTGTTCGCAATTCTCTCGCAGAAATACGCCGTATGTACCGCCTGATAATACTCTTCCTTCGACTTTTCTTTCAGGCGGACCATCAATTCAAATTCCGTGTCATTGATCTCCAGATACTTGCCCCTGTAACGGAATATCACAAGCGCCGAAAAGCATTTCAACAGGATCAGTAAAAGGATCAGACTGATCAGCACATTCAGAAGCGGAATCTGGAACAAAGAGAGTTTCAGCTGCTCGTTTGCAAACAGCACGATCGCCGCCGTCTCCCCCGTGAGCAAAAGAAGCAGAGTCAGAAAAAGCGGCATGCCGATGCGGTAGGTTTCATCCAGTCCGCGAAACAGAATCACTCCCGCCGTTCCACACAGAAAATACAACACAAACACAGGGATCCCGCACCCGGAAAGAAGCACCGACAGCGCAAGCAGAAGCGTCCCGGCACAGATACCGATGAGTGAATCAGAAAACAGCGCAAGCGCAATATAGATTGCAAGAAACTGCCACCCCGCCGCCGGCAGATAGATACATGCCGCTGCGACTAAAAGGCAGCCCACATACAAAAGCAAAAAGCGAAGCGGATGCCGGGCGTTGTCATAGTCAAGCCCTCCCCTTCTTTTCGTATCCGAAATCAGGAGCACAAGTGCAGCCGCTCCGATTCCGGAAAGCACGGTATTGCTGATGATTCCCGCCGTATCAAATCCTTTGAGGCGGCTCAACAGACACACCAAAAGGGCCGTCGTCAAAAACAGGACCGCCGCACACAACTGATTGATTGGTTCTCTTCTTTTGTTACCTTCTTGCATTTTTCCGGATATCCCTGCCCTTGTTCTTCTCCTGATGCTGCTTCTGTCCCGCCTCATAGTCATCATATGCCTTAACGATCTTCTGTACCAGAGGATGCCGCACCACATCACGGCTTGTCAGATTGCAGAACGCAATGTCCTCAATGTTTTTCAGGACACGCTCCGCCACATCAAGCCCCGACTTTGTTCCCTGGGGAAGATCCTTCTGGGAGGCGTCTCCCGTCACGATCACCTTGGAGCCGAACCCGATTCTTGTCAGGAACATCTTCATCTGCGCAGGCGTGGTATTCTGCGCCTCGTCCAGGATAATGTAGGCATTGTCAAGCGTACGTCCCCTCATATAGGCAAGCGGGGCGACCTCGATCAGCCCCTTCTCCATATTCTTGGAAAAACTCTCCGCTCCCATGATCTGGTAAAGCGCGTCGTAGAGCGGGCGCAGGTAAGGATCCACCTTGCTCTGAAGGTCGCCGGGCAGAAATCCCAGCTTTTCACCCGCCTCAATGGCAGGGCGCGTCAGGATGATCCGTCCCACCTCATCATTCTTGAACGCCGTAATCGCCATCGCCATGGCAAGATACGTCTTTCCCGTACCCGCAGGTCCCAGACCGAACACGATCATATTGTTGCGGATGGCATCCACATACTTCTTTTGTCCCAATGTTTTCGGCTTGATGGGCTTACCGCTTACGGTATGACAGATCAGATCCCTGTCGATTTCCACAAGACCCTCCTCCGCGTCCTCCCTGCCGAGTGTAATCGCATAATCCACTTTCTGCTCCTCTATCTCGTTTCCTCTTCTGGAAACCTCAAATAATTGTGCCAGCACCCTGACGCATCTTTTTACATCCGCTTCCTCTCCGGTCACCTTCACCGCTCCGTTCCGATCCACGATCGTCACCGAAAAGTCGCTCTCCAGTTTCCGCACATAGAGATCATTTTGCCCGAAGATCTTCTGCATATGCTCCGCCGGCAGTTCCATTGTGTAAGTCATTTCACTCATCCGGTCAATTTCTCCTCGATATTCCAATAAAAACAGTATACGCTAACTGTTATTCTTTCGCAATCCTAAAATCACCTAAAAATCTCCTCCCCGATCTTCTCCCGCACTCTCACCTCTCCCTTGATCACCCATACGCCGCTGTCGGTATCCATCCTCACATCCTCCTGCAGGATTTCCCATTCCTTCTCCCGCATGCGTGCAAGCAGCTTATCATACTGCTCCCTTAACAGCGCCTCCGCCTCCTTCACGCCGTATTCCCTCTCCACGGGCAGATATTCCCTGTAACGGTAAGTGCCGAAGGAAAACGGCAGCACAAGCCCCTTAAGCAGGGATATTTCCTTTCTGATACACATCATATCAGCATAGGGGTAGGTGTCCTTCCCTCCGAAGGTAAATTCCTGTTTCCCCACGGCAAAAAAATACTTTGTTCTCTCCCTCCCTGTGTATTCCTTCTTTTCATACACATAGGGAAGCGCCTCGTACACCTCCTGGGTGCGCTCCACCACCACATCCGCATCTGCTCTGGTATACTGGTATTTTCTGACGGTGGCATCCTCATTGTAGACCGGTATACAGCCTGAGACCAGAAGAGTGCCCCGCTCCACCGCATCTCCGATCTTCACCTGCGGCACGCCGGAGCGGACGATCATGGACACGATCACGCCGTCCTTCTGGGCGTACAGATCCGAACAGCCGTCCTCCCTGATCTCTGCAAGAACCGCATCATTCTCCTTTATGGAGATGATCAGGCAGGTGCCCGACAATTTTGCGGATGTCCAGATCACCTGCGTATACTCCCTGCGGATCTTCTTCTCCAGCTGCCCGATATCGAGCGCCCGCTTGCGCATGCCCACCCGGATATCCTGTTCCTTCAGAAAGTCAAGGAATATATCCTCCGTGATCGCCGTGTTGCCCTCCACCGTAATGTCCCATATGTAAAGCGAAGATTGATACCAGAAAAAAACAGCGGCGCAAAAGCCAAGCAGAAAGATTTTCCGGGCAAACATCCGGGGCAGCAAAAAGGGCAGTCCGCATCTTTTCAGAATGACCACCCTTGTCCTTGTCTTTCTTGCGATCCCCTTGAGCCTTCGGAAGCCTCCAAGGCTGATGCACATTTCATAGACATCCTTCTCTTTTGTTATGTCCCACAGCAGAATATTGCGGCTGCTGCACAGATTCATAAAGCGCTCCGGGGCAAAGCCCCACACCCTGATCCGCACATAGCCACGCAAAAACTTCAGGAGATTGATCACGACCGTCCGCTCCTTATCCGAATATTACCTGAGAGATTTCACCGCAGATTTTCATATCCTCATTGGTATAATAATCAATGACAAGCCCTTCCCCCAAAAAGCGCACCTGACCGCTCTTTGTCTGAAGCAGAATGCACTGATCCGTGTACTCCAGGATTCCCCTGTAGTTTTCGATAAAGACCTCCCTGTTCCCCGTCATGGACAGCATGAAGGCGCCCATCATCATATCCTTGGGCAGCTTTAAGGATTCCACCAGCATCTCTTTCTTTGTCTGTCTCTTCTTTTCATTGTCACCGGATTTTTTCTTCATACCTCATTGTATTCCGCACTCCGGATTCTCATGCCAGCTTTTACCCTACGATCCCCCTGATCAGTTCCCTTCGCATCGGCGCCTCAGCCGAAAATGTGTATGCCCCGCGCAGCCTCTCACCCGCCTGTGCAAGTCTGTCCGCATCATTTGCGTAAAGTACCGCAACCGTATCTCCCGCAGAAACCGCATCTCCCACCTTCTTGTGCAGAACAATCCCTACAGAGAGATCGATGCTGCTCTCCTTGGTCTCCCGACCGCCGCCCAAAAGCAGGGAGCAGATTCCCACCTCGTCGCAGGTAATATGGGAGACATAGCCGGCAGTATCCGCCTTCCACTCATACACAAGCGATGCCTTGGGGAGCAGTCCGGTATCATAGACCGCCTGTGGATTGCCTCCCTGTGCCGCGACAAGGGCTGCAAGCTTCTCAAGCGCGCTTCCGTCCGAAATGGTGCCAAGAAGCATCCGTCTTGCTTCCTCCTCGCTCTCTGCCTTTCCGCCGAGCAATAGCATCTGGGTCCCCAGCGTGAGGCACAGCTCCACAAAGTCAGCAGGCCCATTCCCCTTCAGGGTCTCGATTGCCTCCTCCACCTCCAGCGCGTTGCCGATGGCTCTGCCCAGAGGCTGATCCATATCCGAGATCACCGCAACCGTCTTTCTGCCTGCGCCGTTCCCGATCTTAACCATCTCCCGCGCCAGTGCAAAGGAATCCTCCTCCGTCTTCATGAACGCGCCGCTTCCCGTCTTGACATCCAGCACGATGGCATCCGCGCCCGCCGCCAGCTTCTTGCTCATGATGGAGCTTGCGATCAGGGACATCTGATCCACCGTGGCAGTCACATCCCGGAGCGCATAGAGCTTCTTGTCCGCCGGAGCCAGATTCTTCGTCTGTCCCATGATTGCGATCCCGATCCGGTTCACCTGCTCCGTAAACTGCTCCACGGAAAGCTCTGTGGAAAATCCCGGGATGCTCTCCAGCTTGTCAATGGTTCCGCCTGTGTGACCCAGTCCGCGACCGCTCATCTTTGCCACGGTGATCCCGCATGCTGCCACCATGGGTGTCAGGGCAAGGGAGGTCTTGTCGCCCACGCCTCCCGTGGAGTGCTTGTCCACCTTGATCCCCCGTATCCCGGAAAGGTCGATGGTGTCCCCGCTGTGTTCCATCTCCATGGTGAGGGCAAGGGTTTCCCGCTCGCTCATTCCCCGGAAGAAGATCGCCATCATCATGGAGGACATCTGGTAGTCGGGGATACTGCCCTCCGTATACCCCCTGACCATGAAACGGATCTCCTCCCCGGAAAGCTCGCCGCCTCCCCGCTTTTTCAGGATCAGATCATACATCCTCATTCCTTTTACCCTCCCTTTTTCTTTGCTAATCCACCGACTTCAAGGATTCCGCCATGTTAATTTTCTCCAGCTTTCCGGACATCATCCGGTTCACGGTCCAGTTAAAAAAGAAGGTGAGCAGAATACTGAGCAGATAGCTGATGCCCTTTACCTTCTCGTCAAAAGAGATCATGTCGACATTGATCCGGCTCATCACATACATGTGCAGGAGCCGTCCCAAAATAAGCCCCACCGCGCATCCCACCGCCGTGAGCGCCATGTTCTCCCTGAATACATAGGACGCCGTCTCCTTCTTGTAGAAGCCAAGCACCTTAATGGTCGCAATCTCCCGGATCCTCTCCGTGATGTTGATGTTGTTCAGGTTATACAGCACCACAAACGCCAGCGCTCCCGCGCATCCGATAATGACAAATACAATGTAATTCATGCTGCTCATCATGCTGAAAACACGGGTCAGCATATCCATACTGACGGAAACCGCCGTCACACCGTCCGTCTTCATAAACTCCGCTCCCGCGGCGTGCGCATCCGCGTCTGCGGGAAGATTGACATAGACATTCTTGTAGGTGATCCTGCCGAACACCGCCTCGTAGGTGTCCGCCTGCAGATACACATAGTTGTAGATATAGTTCTCACAGATTCCCGTCACCACAGCCGATACGCTTTTCTGCCCGTCGTCGCGCAGGGTGATCGTATCCCCTACTTTGATGCGGTAGGTCTGCGCCAGCTTGTCAGAAATCACCGCCTCGCCCTCTCCCGGATAGGCAATGGGGGTGCCGTTGTCCGTGTGCAGGTCGATAAACGGCGGCATCTCCTCAGGTTTCTGGGCAATAATCAGGCTGATCCCCTTGATCTGTCCGCCAAACACCAGATCGTAGGCGCCCTCGTACGCCGTCATATAAGCTGCGCCAAACTGCTCCGCAGTCCCACGGAAGTCCTCACTCTGCTCCTGCTCTCCCACAACGCCGTCCCGCAGGGTGATGCTCAGGTCATAGAGCTGTATTTTTTCGTACTGCTGATCGGCAATGTCCGTCACAGAGTCCCGCACGCCGAAGCCGGTCACCAGAAGCGCCGTACAGCCGCTGATTCCGATCACCATCATAAAGAACCGCTTCTTATACCGCACCACGTTGCGAACCGAAACCTTCTGTAAAAAGCCAAGCCGTTTCCAGATAAATGGAATGTGCTCAAGCAGCACTCTTTTTCCCGCCTTGGGCGCTCTCGGACGCATCAGACTCGCCGCCACCTCCCTCAGTTCCCTTCTGCAGGAAACCCATGTGGTGCCCATGGAGCATGCCAGCGCTCCCGCCATGGAAATGGCAAAAAACTTCCAGTCAAACACATAGACGATGCCGCCCATCTTATACATCATTCCGTAGGCAATCCAGATCACCAGCGGGAACAGGTGGACGCCCAGCACATAGCCCAGTACGCAGCCCGTAAAAGCGGCGCTGCCGGAATAGAACAGGAATTTTCCCATGATGGCGCCCTCTCCGTAGCCAAGCGCCTTGAGTACGCCGATCTGGGTGCGCTGCTCCTCCACCATGCGGTTCATGGTCGTCATGCACACCAGTGCCGCCACCAGAAAGAAGAATACCGGAAACACGTTTGCAATGCCGTCCACGATCCCGGAATCATTCTCAAAGCACACATAGCCCACATTTGTATCCCTGCCAAGCACATAGGTATCCGGGAATGCGATATCCTCCACCTCAGCTCTGGCATCGTCAATTTCTGCCTGTGCATCCTCTATCTCGCGCTCAAAGTCCGCATTGGCGTCCCCGTACTCCGTCCAGCCGTCTGCAAGCTCTGCCTTCGCTTCCTCCAGTTCGGCCTTTCCGTCCGCAAGCTCCTGCTTCTTCTCTGCAAGCTGCCTCTCCGTCCGGGACAGCTCCTCCTTCCCACGGTCGATCTCCTCCTGAGCCGCCGCAAGCTGTGCGGCGAGCATCTGCTCCTGCAGGCTTGTCGGCGTCTCGGGAAGGAGCTGTTTTGCGAGGGAAAGCTCTTTCTCCTTTTCCGCAAGCTGATCCTTTGCATCCCGCAGCTGCTTTTCGGCATCCGCAAGCTGTCTCTCTCCGTCCGCAAGTTCCTCCTGATTGCGGTCGATCTCCTCCTGCGCCTCCGTGAGCGTATCCTTCGCATCGGTCAGCTCCTTCTCTGCCTCCGCCTTCTTATCATCTAACGTCTTCTGGGCATCGTCGAGCTTTTCCTGCGCCTCCGCCATAATGGAATCGTAACGGCGCTCTGCCTGTTGCCCGCAATAGACCTCCCAGAGAGGTGTCTTTTCCTCTATGTACGATTTATACGCCTCCGAGTAAATTTCTGCATCCTCGTCGAATTTCACGTAGATTTCCGTGTAGACATCCATCTGAAAGCCTTCCGGCAGCAGATACATAAAGCCGCTGACCCTGCCGCTTCCCAGAGAAGAATTTCCTCTCTCAAACTGCACGTAAAGGGAGGACTGTGCGATTCCGGTGATCGTGTATTGCCGGAAAGCAAAGCTGGAAAGATCATCCTCCTCATTGTTTTCGGACAAAACAACCTTCTGCCCGATCATATCCTCCGAAAACAGATTGGAGTCCACCACGCATTCATCTGCCTGCGCAGGCATTCTCCCCGCCGTGAGCACCACGCCGTTCACGCCCTCCGTCAGGGAATGTACCTTGATCACGCGCTCGTTGTCCGAGCTGTCCCGATACAGAATATCCGCCGAATACGCGCCCGAAACCGCCCGCACATCTTCCTTTCCCGCAAGCACCTCCACATCCACTTCCTCAAATCCAAGGGTGGAAAGCAGCCGGAAATCATAAAGCTGTTCTTTTTTCAGATAATGGTCAGCCGACGCCACCATCACATTTCTCGTCACCTTCAAGCCGGAAAACAAGCCGACTCCGAGAGCCACAATGGCAAGAATGGCAAAATATCTGCCGAAGCTCTGCTTGATTTCCCGTAAGGTCGTTCTCTTCATCATGGATTTCATCGTTATTACTCTACCACTCTATCTCTTCTACATTTACAATATGTTCGTTCTTCACCATGCTTCTCACGGTGCCGCTCTTCACCGTGATGATCCTGTCCGCCATGGCGGTAAGCGCCTGATTGTGCGTGATCACCACCACCGTCTTTCCCTTTTGCCTGCAGGTATCCTGCAAAAGCTTCAAAACAGCCTTTCCGGTATTGTAGTCCAGCGCTCCCGTGGGCTCGTCACATAAAAGAAGCTTGGGATTTTTCGCAAGCGCCCTGGCGATCGCCACGCGCTGCTGCTCACCGCCGGAGAGCTGCGCCGGGAAATTTGCCATTCTGTCCTTCAGCCCGACCTCCTCAAGCACCGTCGCGGCATCCAGAGGCTCCCTGCAGATCTGCGCCGCCAGCTCCACATTCTCGAGTGCGGTGAGATTCTGTACCAGATTATAGAACTGGAACACAAAGCCAACATCATACCTGCGGTATCCGGTCAGCTGCCTCTTGTTGTAGGCGGACACCTCCTCGCCGTCCAGAAACACCTTTCCTTCCGTGAGGGTATCCATGCCGCCTAAAATATTCAATATGGTGGTCTTTCCCGCGCCGGAAGCCCCGACAATCACGCAGAACTCCCCTTTTTCGATCTCAAAATTCACATTTTTCAGTGCTTCGATCTTCACCTCGCCGGTGTTGTAGGTCTTGCTCACATCGTGAAACTCCACAAATGCACTCATTCTTTTTCCTGCTCCTTGTCAGATAATGCTTTCTTCTTTCCGAACCGGATAAACAGCACGATACCCGCCGCAAACGTAAACAGCGCAATAAACTGGGATGTGGAGAAGATGCCCACCTCTCCCCGGTAATCGTTGCGCAAAAACTCAACCGAGAATCTTCCGATACTGTAAAGAATCAGATACAGTGCTCCGACCCTTCCCTTCTTTCTCGGCTTGGCGGCATACCAAAACAGCACCGCCGCGATCACGAACATCCCCGCGCTGGAAATGAGCTGTGTGGGAATCAGCTTGACGCCGTTTGGTGCAAAAGCGGAACTGGTAAAGGCGATTCCCCATGCGGAATCGGTCTCCCTGCCGTAACAGCAGCCCGCCAGAAAACAGCCGATCCGCCCGAAGCCCTGTGCCAGTGCCACGGAGGGCAGCATCAGGTCAAAATAATCCAGAAAGACCAGCTTCTTGATCCGGCAGTACAGATACGTGGTAAACGCACCCGCAAAAATGCCGCCGTAGACAACAAAGCCGTTGCTGGACAGCACGCTCGCCGGGCTCTCCAGAAAGCTTTTCCATTCCACGATACAGAACAGAATCTTAGCTCCCACAAAGCCGAAGAAAACGCTTAAGAATGTCATGATGTATAAGGCATCCGCATTCATCTTTCTCTTTTTGGCTCTCGCCTCCCCCGTAAACAGCGCCGCCAGCACGCCGATTGCGATCATCAGCCCGTAGCCGTGTACGGTAAAAGGCCCTATTGAAAATAAATCGTTATACATAATCTCCTCCATTATTTGTGGTATGGTTCATTATTCAGGATGCGGAAGCCGCGGTACAACTGCTCGCACAGGATCACGCGCATCAGCTGGTGGGGAAATGTCATATCCGAAAAACTGATCTTGTAATCCGCTCTTTCGCTCACAGCCTCCGAAAGTCCGAGAGAGCCTCCGATGATAAACTGTACATGGCTTTTTCCTTCTGCAAACGCTCTGTCCATAAGCTTTGAAAACGCCACGGAATCCATTTTCTTTCCCAGAATCTCAAGCGTGATCACACAGCTATCCGGCTTCAGCTTTGCAAGGAGCCTCTCTCCTTCCTTTTTCCGGACCTGATCCTCCGCCGCAGGGCTTGCCTTATCCGGCGTCCTTTCATCCTCCACTTCGATGATCTCCACCTTGCAATACCTTGACAGACGCTTGCAGTATTCCTCCACCGCTTCCCTGTAAAACTTCTCTTTCAGCTTTCCCACACACAAAATTGTCATTTTCATTGCATCATCATAACACATTTTTCTTTTTTTTGACTACCGTTTTTACAGAAATTTAATGAAGTGAAAATACAGGGTACAAAAAACCTATCCGAAACACGCCGGATAGGTTTTGTCGCTGTTTTTCTCAATCGTCAAAGATATCACCGTAGATTTCATCCGTGAAACGATCCAGAAACGCCTCGTCCAGATTCATGAATTTCTCGGATATCTTCTTTTTTAAGAGTTTGACACGCTGGAAATATTTTTCTTCCTCCGGAAGCCCGTCCTTCTCCGTCTCCTCCGAAAATAACTCCGCGTCCAGCTCTTCCGGGGAAAGATTCTCCAGACACCACTTCTCCATGGTGTCCTTCAAGGAGTTCTCGGATGCCGCCCGCTTCGCAAAAATATGGTACGACTTCATGGAGATAACGCCCATCACAATAAACAGAAGGAACAGTACGCTCATAATACCGTAGGTCATGTACTTGGAGGTACCGCTCAAATGGATGGGAAGCGCGCCCGCAAGCCCCAGAATGATCACGATCATTCCCACCACGCCCACAATGAGAAGCGTGTATGCGGAGGATTTGTTATCCTCCGCCTTGGCAGCGCTGTCCTCGTAGGGTGCCGCCACCGCCGCCTGCTGTTCTTCCTCCGTTTTCTCTTCCCTTGCCTCTTTCTGCTTCTGCAAGGTGAAAACGGCGGACAGCTTATTTGCCTGTGCCGCATCCTTGGCGTTCACGGAAAGCTCGTACACATCCTCTTTCTCATCATGGGTAACCTGTGCGCTCTTGATCCCGCTGAACGCCAGAAAAGATGCCAGTTCCTCCATCTCCTCGCCGGAGCCGAAGGTCACGGGTACAAGCCCCGTTTCCTCCTCCACAAGCTCACAGCCGCAATCACTGCATATTTTCACGCCCGCCTTATACTCGTTCTTACATTTTGGACACCATGGCATACGCAATCCCTCCAAAAATTTTGTCTTTACTTGCTGCGAAGATACTCGTCAATACCCTTCGCGCCCGCTTTTCCGGCTCCCATCGCAAGGATCACCGTAGCTGCGCCCGTCACGGCGTCACCGCCGGCATAAACGCCTTCCTTTGAGGTCTGACCGTTCTCCTCCGCCGCAACAATGCATTTCCACTTGTTGGTCTCAAGTCCCTCCGTGGTGGAGGAAATAAGCGGATTGGGAGAGGTTCCCAAAGACATGATCACGGTATCCACATCCATCACAAACTCAGAGTCCGGAACTTCAACCGGTCTTCTTCTGCCGGACTCATCAGGTGCTCCCAGCTCCATCCGGATACACTTGATGCCGGTCACCCAGCCCTTCTCATCCTCCAGAATCTCAACCGGGTTGGTGAGCAGGTCGAAAATAATACCCTCTTCTTTTGCATGATGTACTTCTTCCACACGGGCAGGGAGTTCTTCCTCACTTCTTCGGTAAACAATATGAACCTCCGCTCCCAGTCGAAGCGCCGTGCGGGCAGCGTCCATGGCTACGTTGCCGCCGCCTACCACCGCCACCTTCTTTCCACGCATGATCGGTGTGTTGGCATTCTCATCAAACGCCTTCATCAGATTGCTTCTGGTCAGATATTCGTTGGCGGAGAATACGCCGTTTGCATTCTCCCCCGGTATGCCCATAAACTTGGGAAGTCCCGCACCGGAGCCGATGAATACAGCGGAGAAGCCCTCCTCGTTAAGCAGCTCGTCGATCGTCACGGACTTGCCCACAACCACATTGGTCTCGATCCTGACGCCGAGAGATTTTACATTCTCAATTTCCTTGGCAACAACCGCCTGCTTCGGCAGACGGAACTCCGGGATTCCGTAGACCAGCACGCCGCCGGGCTCATGGAGTGCCTCAAAGATGGTCACATCATAGCCAAGCTTTGCCAGATCTCCCGCGCAGGTCAGACCCGCAGGGCCCGATCCGATCACGGCAACCTTCTTTCCGTTCTGCTCCTTTGCACCCTCCGGCTTGATGCCGTTCTCTCTCGCCCAATCCGCTACAAAGCGCTCCAGCTTTCCGATTGAAATCGGTTCTCCCTTGATGCCCCTGATACATTTTCCCTCGCACTGGCTCTCCTGTGGGCACACTCTTCCGCAGACTGCCGGGAGGGCGGAGGACTCGCTGATCACCTGATACGCTTCCTCGATCTTTCCCTCTTTCACTTCCCCGATAAATCTGGGAATATCGATTGCCACGGGACAGCCCTTCACGCACTGTGCATTCTTGCAGCCGATGCAGCGGGAAGCCTCCTCCATCGCTTCTTCTTTATTGTAGCCGAGACATACCTCTTCAAAATTTGTTGCGCGCACTGACGGTTCCTGCTCATGAACCGGTGTTTTCTTTAATACGTCCATTGTTTTCTCCTCTCTTCCCGATTACTGGCAGTTTCCGCATCCGCCGTGATGCATACTTCCTTCTTTTGCTTTCAGGAACGCCCTTCCCTCAGCCGTCTTATAGATCTGCTGTCTCTGCATCGCCTCATCAAAATTCACCTGATGGCCGTCAAACTCCGGACCGTCCACACAGGCAAATTTCACTTTGCCGCCCACGCTCACACGGCAGGCGCCGCACATGCCGGTACCGTCCACCATAATGGGGTTCAGGCTGACGATGGTGGGAATCTTCAGCTCCTTCGTCAACAGACATACAAATTTCATCATGATCATGGGCCCGATCGCTACGCAGGTATCGTAATGTCTGCCCTCTGCCACCAGATCCTTGATCACCTGTGTCACCATACCGCTCCTGCCGTAGGAGCCGTCGTCCGTGGTCACATAGAGATTGCCTGCAACCGCCTCCATCTCCTTCTCCAGAATCAGAAGATCCTTGGTCTTGGCGCCCACGATCACATCCGCATCGATGCCGTGCTCATGCAGCCACTTGACCTGCGGGTAAACCGGAGCGGTTCCGACGCCGCCCGCAACAAACAAAAGTTTCTTGTTCTTTAGCGTCTCGATATCCTCCTCCACAAATTCAGACGGGCAGCCAAGCGGCCCCACAAAATCATGGAAGCTGTCCCCTGCCTTCAGCGCAGACATCATCTGCGTGGACGCGCCCACGATCTGGAACACGATGGTGATGGTTCCCTTTTCGCGGTCATAGTCGCAGATGGTAAGAGGGATTCTCTCTCCGTCCGCATCCGTCCGGGCAATAATGAACTGTCCCGGCTTACATGCCTTTGCCACCCGCTTTGCCTCAACCTCCATCAGGAAAATGTTGGTCGTCAATTCCTCTGCTCTTAAAATTTTAAACATGCAATCTTCACCTCTTCGGCTTTTCGCCTTCTCTTTCCTTTTTATTCTTGTTCTTTACGGATGGGCTCCAGAATGTAATCGTCCAGTGCTCCCCTTGTTGCCTTAAAACATTCCTGTGTATAGACGTTCACCGCATAGACCGTTCCCGTCCGGTTCTGCACGCCTATGGAATCCTCAAACACCTCCGCAACCATGTAGAAGTCTCCCTGTTCGGGAATTCCAAGCACGTACTGGTACAGATAAAGGTATCTGCCGTCCACACCTCCTGTGGGTTTCCCCATGGTGTTTTCCAGTCTTCCTTCCTCCACCAGACCTATGACCAGCGTATCCACCGCCTGCTCCGGCGTGGATTCCGTGTCAAGCTTCAGCTCAAATTCCCTTGTAGTGCAGTCTCCGCACACCCCTTCCTCGCTGTAAGTGATAAATTTAAACTCGCTCTTTCCGAGGGGCATGGGAATCGGCCCGGTATATTGCGTCGAATGCTCCGTTGGAATCGTACCGTCCGTGGTGTAGTAGACCTCTCCGTCCATGGGGAGCTGCACTTCAATCAGCATCGGTGTGGTGTATTCACCGCTGTAAGTTGCCACCTCAGGTGCCGGCGGCTTCGCCACATTGATCACATAGGATTTCGCCACCACTTCGCTGGCAATTCCGTACGCGTTGACAAACAGGGCGGACACGGTATGGCTTCCCGCCTCCAGAAAGATTGGCGTTATGTATATGTCGCTGGTTTCGTCCGGCACCGTACCGTCCGTGGTATAGTAGATGGTTCCCTGCGTGGCGCTTGTCAGTTTCAGGGGCACCACCTTGTCATAGGTTCCCTCCTGATAGCTGAACTCCGGCGGAAGCGCCATATAGCTCTGGAACATGACGCGGATCGCATCATCCTCCGTATTCATCAGGATCGTGTTTATGGATGCATAGTCCTCCAGATTGACATAGTAGGCTATGATCCGTTTATACGCCGCCGCAAGCTCCTCCTCGGTGGCTGTCCCGGAGCGTATGACGGCAAACAGCATATCCACATACTCTCCCTCCCTGCCGGACTGGCTGTAAAGCTCTGCCAGAGTGAAACGCAGGGCATTGTCATTTCCCTCCAGCTCCAGTGCTCTCTCAAAATACCCGATCGCTTTCTCCGTATCTCCTGCCTGAAAAGAACTGTTCGCCTTCGTAATCTGGTAGCTGACCGAATGGTATCTGAGCTGCCCCACGATCAGGATTCCCGCAATCGCCGCCACAAAGACGATTCCCGCAGCGCCCGCAATCAAAGCAATTCTTCTTTTTGCCGCTGCGTCCCGCAGCCGTTCCCGCTCCTCTTTCCCGGAATCCGGCACCTGCTCCCTCACTTCCTCCACGATTCCCGAAAGCGTTTCGTGCATGCTATATTCAATTTCCGGATCGAAGTCCGGTACAATATGGATATCCTCGCCGCATTTCTCGCAGTAGAGGTAACCGTCCCGGATCTCGGCACCACACTTTGGACACTTCATGGAAAAGCTCCTATCTATTCCTATTCGTTTTGCAGATGCAGGGATGTGACGCAGTTATGCATCAGCATGGCAATGGTCATGGGCCCCACTCCTCCGGGAACCGGTGTGATCGCACTGCACTTTGGCGCCACATTTTCATAGTCCACATCTCCGCAGAGCTTCTTTCCCTCCATCCGGTGAATCCCCACATCAATGACAACGGCGCCCTCCTTCACATAGTCCGCCGTGATCATCTTCGGTCTGCCCACCGCCACGATCAGAATATCTGCCCGTCCGGTGATCTTCGCAAGATCCTTCGTATGGGAATGTGCCACCGTGACGGTTGCGTTCTCCCTGAGCATCAGAAGGGACATGGGCTTTCCCACTATATTGCTCCTTCCCACCACGACGCATTCCTTCCCATCCATGGCGATGCCGGAGCGCTTCAGCAGTTCAATGATCCCCGCCGGCGTGCAGGATACGAATCCCGGCTCGCCGATACACAGTGCTCCCACATTCTGCGGATGGAACCCGTCCACATCCTTGCGCGGATCAATGGCGCGGATCACGGTGTCCTCGTCGATCTGTCCGGGCAGCGGCAGCTGAACCAGAATGCCGTTCACATCCCTCCTGCCGTTTAAGTCGCCGATCAGGGCAAGCAGCTCCTCCTGCGTTGTCTCCTCCGGCAGTTCATATGCAAGGGAACGGATGCCCGTATACTCGCATGCCTTCTTTTTATTTCCCACATATACCGTGGAAGCGGGATCCGCGCCCACCTGGATCACCGCGAGGGTCACTTCCGTCCCCTGCTCCTTCAGGCGCGCCACCTCCTGTTTTAGTTCTTCCTTGATCTGTGCGCTGATCGCCTTACCGTCTATCACCTGTGCCATATCGCTCTCCATTCGCCTTTAGAATAATCCTGTTATCATGCCGTTATCATCCACATCGATGCCGTATGCCGCCGGATTTTTCGACAGTCCCGGCATGGTGACGATGGCGCCCGTCAGCACCACCACAAAGCCCGCGCCCGCAGACACATAGACCTCGCGGATATTCATTTCAAAGCCCTCCGGTCTTCCTAATTTTGTAGGATCGTCGGAAAGGGAATACTGATTCTTCGCCATACATACCGGAAGCGAACCAAAGCCCAGACTTTCCAGCTTATCGATCTGCTTTGCTGCGGCGGGGGCATAGCTTACGCTGCCCGCACCGTAGATTTTCTTTGCCACCGTCTCGATTTTCTCCCGTATGGAAAGGGAATCCTCGTAGAGCGGTTCGAAATGGCTCTCCTTCTTTTCAAGCGTCTCCAATATCTTCTCCGCAAGGGCAATTCCTCCCTCACCGCCCTTCTCCCATACCTCGGAGAGTGCGAACTCGCAGCCCCTCTCCTCGCAGAAAGTCCTGACATAGGAAATCTCCGCCCCCGTATCCGTCACAAAGGAGTTGAGCGTCACCACCACGGGTACGCCGTACTGCTGCAGATTCTCTATGTGCTTTTCCAAATTGACGATTCCTTTTTTCAGCGCTTCCAGATTTTCCGCTCCAAGCTCCGCCTTCGGCACGCCGCCGTTGTATTTTAATGCGCGCACGGTCGCCACCAGAACCACCGCATCCGGGGAAAGCCCCGCTTCCCTGCACTTGATGTCAAAGAACTTTTCCGCTCCCAGATCGGCGCCGAACCCGGCCTCCGTGATACAGTAATCCGCCATCTTGAGCGCCGCCTTCGTTGCGCGCACGGAATTGCAGCCGTGTGCGATGTTTGCAAAGGGGCCCGTATGTACCAGTGCGGGCGTATGCTCCAGCGTCTGGATCAGATTGGGCTTCAACGCATCCTTAAGCAGTGCCGCCATGGCGCCCACTGCCTTGAGCTGTCCCGCCGTCACCGGGTTGCCGTCGTAGTCATATGCCACTACCATGCGGGCAAGTCTCTGCTTCAGATCCTGCATATCCTCGGAAAGTCCCAGTACCGCCATGATTTCGGAAGCCACGGTGATCACAAAATGATCCTCCCGCACGAATCCGTCCATCTTGTTTCCAAGACCTACCACTATATTTCTCAGCACCCTGTCGTTCATGTCCAGACAGCGCTTCCATACGACCTGTCTGGTATCGATCCGCAGCTCGTTTCCCTGCTGGATGTGATTGTCCAAAAGGGCAGCGAGCAGATTGTTGGCGGAGGTGACCGCATGGAAGTCACCGGTAAAATGCAGATTCAGATCCTCCATGGGAACCACCTGTGCATAACCACCGCCCGCAGCACCTCCCTTGATGCCAAAGCACGGCCCAAGAGACGGCTCCCGAAGGGCAATCACCGCCTTCTTATTCAGCTTGCCGAACGCCTCTCCCAAACCCACGCTGGTGGTCGTCTTTCCCTCTCCGGCGGGTGTCGGATTGATCGCCGTCACCAAAATCAGCTTGCCGTCCGGTCTGTCCTCAATCCGCTTTAAAAAATCATCCGAGAGCTTTGCCTTGTACTTTCCGTACAGCTCCAGCTCATCCTCTTTTATGTCCAGCCGTTCCGCGATCTTAGTGATCGGTTCCATCACCGCTTCCTGTGCGATCTGAATATCTGTTTTCATGTCTCGTCCTCTTTTCCTCGCCGTCAGGAAATCAAATTTCCTCCAGCAACTGTTCAAATTGTTCCATGCTCATCAGTACCTTGCGGGGCTTGGTTCCTTCCTCCTCACCCACAACGCCGTACTCGTACAACTGATCCATAATGCGCGCGGCACGGTTGAATCCGATCTTGAACATTCTCTGGAACATACCGATGGACGCCTTGTCCTTGTCGATAATGAATCTTCCCGCATCCGCAAAGTATTCATCCACCGCACTTCCCCCGTCCGTACCCGAGGAAGCCGAAGTGCTGCCGCTTCCCATATTCTTGATCTGTTCTTCCACATCCTCCGCATAGACATTGCCGATTGCCTGATTTTTCAGGAAATCCACCACATCCGAAACCTCCCTGTCGGACACGAAGGCTCCCTGTATACGCGCCGGTTTGGAATAGCCCTGCGGGTAAAAGAGCATATCGCCCTTTCCAAGCAGCTTCTCCGCGCCATTCATATCCAGAATCGTCCGGGAATCCACTCCGCTGGACACGCTGAACGCCACACGGCTCGGCATATTCGCCTTGATCAGACCCGTGATGACATCCACGGAGGGACGCTGGGTGGCAATGATCAGGTGAATGCCCGCCGCTCTGGCAAGCTGCGCCAGACGGCAGATGGACTCCTCCACCTCTCCGGGGGAAACCATCATCAGATCCGCAAGCTCGTCCACGATAATCACAATCTGGGGGAGCTTCGCCGGGGCTTCCGTATCCCCTTTCTCCCGCATGCTCTCCACCTTCTGGTTATATCCCTTCAGATCACGCACATTGAAGTCCGCAAACTTCTTGTAGCGGTCGGTCATCTCCGAAACGCCCCAGTGCAGTGCGGCGGATGCCTTCTTGGGATCCGTCACCACAGGGATCAACAGATGGGGAATGCCGTTATATACGCTTAACTCCACCACCTTGGGATCCACCATGATGAGCTTTACATCATCCGGGTGTGCTTTATATAAAATACTCATGATCAGCGTGTTGATGCACACGGATTTTCCCGATCCGGTGGCACCGGCAATCAGCATGTGGGGCATCTTTGCAATGTCCGCCACCACAACCTTGCCCGCAATGTCCTTGCCCACGGCAAACGCCAGATTGGAGGGAAACTCCTTAAACTCCTGCGTCTCCAACAGATCCCGCAGTGCCACGGGGGAATTTTCCTTGTTAGGCACTTCGATTCCGATCGCCGCTTTTCCGGGGATCGGCGCCTCGATACGGATGTCCGTGGCGGCAAGATTCAGCTTGATATCGTCGGCAAGTCCCACGATCTTGCTCACCTTCACACCCTGCTCCGGCTGTAATTCATAGCGGGTCACGGAAGGTCCCTGACTGATGTCGGTGATGGTGACTTTCACGCCGAAGGTTGCAAGCGTCTGCTGCAGTCTTGCGGCAGTCTCCTTAAGCACCTTTGCGGAATCACCTCCGCCGCCCTTCCCCTTCTGTAAACGGGACAGGGGCGGAAATATGTATTTCCTGGGCATCTTCTTCTCCGCCCCCTGCTGCATGTCCGTCTCCAGCTTTGCCGCTTCCTCCTCCGTTTCCTTCGGGGAGGGCTTTACAGGCGCTTTGGGCATCTCCATATGGATCGCCGGCTCCTGTGTCCGATGCCACACAGACTCCTCGACAGGCACAGCGGGCTGCTCATCCCACGGTTCATCCTCCGGCTCCCATGCGGAATCGTCCTGCGGCGTGATCTCATGAATTCCCTGAATGGAAATCTTGTCGAGATCCCGTGACACATGTACCTCTTCCGCAGGCATCTCCTGCTCCGCATCCTCGAGAATAATCTCATGGATATCGTCACGGCTCTTTTTCTGTGTCACAGGCTCCAGTGTGATGTCCGCCATCACGCCGGATACCTTCCGGTCCATGCGGAGGATCTTCTCATTCTCCTTCTCCTCCGCCTTAAGCCGCTGTTCTTCATCCTTCCTCTGGCGTTCCTCCTCCCGCCTCAGACGGGCTTCCTCTATGTCCACCTGTCTGTTTCTGGCGTTTTCCCGCCTTCTCTCCATATCTTCCCTGGACAGCTCCACAACCCTGCGGCCGCCGTTTTTCAGGCCGTTCACCACCGAGTGCTCCGTCAGGAGGACAACGGCAATCACTGTCAGAATGATCAGCACGATCACGGTTCCCAAAGTATCAAGCAGGGAGTGGAGCAGATAAACCAGACTTCCCGCGATCACACCGCCGCCGGTCTTTCCGGTGCTGTCATACACATAGATTTCCTTCAGACTGTAACCTGCCATCTTCATGGCGTTTCCGGTGAGCATCTCGCAGAGTGCCCCCGCCATGAGGAACAGGATCACGCCCGCAACCAGCTTTCTTACCGCCGCAGGGCTCCCCGCGTTTGCGGACCAGAACGCCGCGGCAAAGAAAACGGCAAGCGCCGCCACATAAGCCAGATAGCCAAACATGCCGAACAAAAAGCGGCTGATGGCATCCCCCACGGTTCCGATCACGCCGAAATTGCACAAAAACAGAATGACTGCCGCCGCAAACAGCAGGATCAGCGTCACCTCATGGAAAATGGCGCTCTCCTGCTCCGTATACTGTCTGCTGTTCTTTTGTTTATGATTTGAAGTACTCCGGCTGTTTCTGCCGGATGACGTTGTTTTTCTACCCTTGCTTGCTGCCATGATGATTACTCCCATCCTGAAAATGCGTACCGCCCGGTACGACAATGAGAATATTATATCATTTTTCCCCTGCCTTGTCACCATGTATACAATTTTTTATCATGTAGTGCAGCTTTGCAAGCGCCTCCCTGATTCCGCCCACTTCATTGATGATCCCTTCCTCCACGGTCTGCTGTCCCACCAGAATGGTTCCCACGTCCTTTGTCAGGATCCCGGTCTCCATCATCAGCTCCTCAAGTCTCTCCTGCCCTATCCCGCAATGGGAGCAGACAAAACCGGTGATCCGGTCCTGCATCTGTTTGAAATAGTCAAAGGTCTGGGGAACCCCGATTACCATGCCGGTCATTCTGACCGGATGAATCACCATCGTACCGGTTGGCACAATAAAGGAATAGTCCGTGCTGACCGCGATGGGAACCCCGATGGAGTGGCTTCCCCCAAGCACCAGCGACACGGAGGGCTTCGACAGGGACGCCAACATTTCCGCGATGGCAAGCCCCGCCTCCACATCCCCGCCCATGGTGTTGAGCAGCACAAGGACGCCCTGAATCTCATCGCTGTCCTCTATGGCAGCAAGCTGGGGAAGCACATGCTCGTATTTTGTTGTCTTTGCCTGTCCGTTCAGATTGTCATGCCCTTCCACCTCCCCGATAATGGAGAGAAGGTGGATCCTATGTTTTTCCCTGCTGTGATCCAGCGTCACCTGCCCGGTCTCCTCAATGCGTTTGTCCCTCTGCTGTTCCCTGTTCATCCTGTCCTCTTCCGTCTGCTTTTTGGTATTTTCATCTCCCATTCTGTCCTCCGTTCCGCGGACATTTCAAATTCCGCCCACAAAAAATAAGGAGCCTGTATGGCTCCCTACTATTGTTGGCAAAACAAAGGAATATTATTTTTCCAGATCAAAATCATCGTTTTCGTCCACCTCGACGTCGTAATGCATCTCCTCGGGCGGTATTTCCCTCTGGTATCCCATGGTCTTTTTCACATGCTTTTTCGGAAGGGGAAGTGGATTTTCGATGAACTTCACCTTGCCGGCCGCAGGCGGATCCACCGCCTCACTGAGCGCTGCCACAGCTGCCGGTAACTGACTCACACCGCTTTCTTCCACAGTCTTCTCTTCCGCAGCTTCCCCGGTTTCTCCATGCGCAGACACCGCTCTTGCCGCAGCACCTGCCATGGCGGCAAACACCGCCAACATCAGGTATTCATAGCGTACCTGCACATGATCCGTCCTGCATATACACAGCAGGACAAGTCCGATTTCCAGCATCATAAACGGTGTCTGGCACTCCTCTTTGCGCGAGCAGAAAAAGCCGGGCAGTCCAAGCAGAATCACAAACGCCGCCACCGATAACAAAGCCAGCTCCATCACCGTATTTTCCCGCAGGAAAACCAGATCCGAAAGCACGGGGGACTGCGGAACATAAGAAGCCGCCCACACCCTGCACACGCTGATAAAGTCTGCACCGCTTAGGGAAGCGTCCGCAAAAAAGAGAACCGCCAATACTGCAAGAAAGCTTACAAGTACCACGCCCCACTGGCTAAACAGCCGCTTTCTTCCCTTTGCAAGCGCAAGCCCGAATACCGGGATGAAAAGGAGCAGCCCCGCCCCGTCAAGATAGGTGACAGCCGCGATCGCAGCGCCGCACAGCACCGTCTGCAGCCAGCCGTACCAGCCGAATTTATCCTTTTTTTGTCTGGCTGTCATTCTGCCCACCATCAGCAGCACGATGCCAAAGAGCAGAAAATACAGCATGCGGGGAGAATAGACCAGAGCCTCCCTGCTTGCGGACGGCATAAACATCAGCACGGCAAGCGCCACAATGCCCGCCGAAGCCCCGGAAAACCGTCTGACCGCCAGATAAAAGACAAGCGCACCCACTGTCTGCAGCGTAATCTGCAAAAAGACTCCCGCCGCAAAGTGATTGCCCACCAAATAAAACAATGCGCGCAGCATTCGCACATACAGATACTGGGCGCCGTAAGAAAGAGGCGGAATTGCCTCCCCGTTTACCTGTGCCATATCAAAGTAGGCAGCCTCCTCCATCCCTTTGTCAAGGAACAGTACTCGCAGCGTCACGCCTGCGGCAACCAAAAGCACCGCAACGACCGCTTCCGCCACCGCTTTTCTCACGCTGTTTCCCTTCCCGCCGCAGCGGTTTGCAATCCTGCGCACAAGCAGAAAAACGCACGCTGTCAGGACAAAGGAAAGGCACACAATGCCGATCTGTCCGTAGGGATTTGTCAGGGGCGTGGCATCCAGCGTTTTTAACAGTATCACCGCAAAGCCGATACACGCAAGGATACCGTGAAGCCCCCACACAATATAGCTGAACATTCTTTTTTCAAAAGCCATACGCCGCCTCACTATTGCAACACTTTTTCTATGTTATATCTGGGCCGGTGTTTCACCTCGATATAGATCTTGCCGATATACTGTCCCACCAGACCGATGGCAAGAAGCTGCACGCCTCCGATAAACCAGATGGACAGAATCAAAGAAGTCCAGCCCTGCACCACATTCCCCGTAAAATAGGAAATCAGTGCATAAACTGCCGCGCAGATACTGCCGATCACGATCAGCGCGCCTAAGAACGTGATCAGGCTGATCGGTTTCACGGAAAACGAGGTGATGCCGTTGAACGCAAGGGCAAGCATTTTCTTCAGGGGATATTTGGACTCCCCCGCCGCCCGCTTCTTTCTCTCATAATAAACGCTGTCCGTCTGATACCCAAGGAGCGGAACCATTCCCCGCAGGAACAGATTGTTCTCCCTGTACTGTGAAAACTGCTCCAGAGCGCGCTTGCTCATCAGCCTGAAGTCCGCATGGTTGTATATGGTCTTTACCCCCATTGCAGCCATGGTTTTGTAAAAACCCTGAGCGGTCACTCTCTTGAAAAAGGAGTCCGTATGCCTGTCATTGCGGACGCCGTAAACAATATCATTTCCCTGATGGAACTTGTCGATCATCTCCTCGATGACCGCAACATCATCCTGCAGATCCGCATCTATGGAAACGGTGACATCGCTCATGTCCTTCGCCGTGAGAAGCCCCGCCGTCAGCGCAAACTGATGTCCCACGTTTCCCGCCAGTTTGACGCCCTTCACCTGCACAGGCGTCGCCGCATGCTCCGCCTCGATCAGCTCCCATGTTCTGTCCTTGCTGCCGTCATTGACAAAGAGGATAAAGCTGTCCTCCGCAATCTTTCCCTTTGCAGTCAGATCGGCGAGAACCTCCCTGAGCGCCCTGACTGCGATGGGCAGAACCTCCTCCTCGTTGTAACAGGGTACTACAATTGCCAGTCTATCCATGTATTTTCTCCAATGCCTGCTCCAGATCCGCCAGAATATCCTCTACATTCTCGATTCCCACGGAAAACCGGATCAGATCCGGTGCAACGCCCGCTTCCACAAGCTGCTCATCCGTCATCTGTCTGTGGGTGTGGCTTGCCGGATGCAGCACACAGGTTCTGGCATCCGCCACATGTGTGACAATCGCAGCCAGCTTCAGCTGATCCATCAGCTCCGCTGCGGCTGCCCTGCCGCCCTTTAATCCAAAGCTGATTACGCCGCAGGTTCCCTTTGGCATGTATTTCTTTGCCAGCTCGTGATATCGGTTGCTCTCAAGGCCCGGATAATTGACCCATGCCACCTTGGGGTGCTTCTCAAGAAATTCCGCCACCTTCTGCGCATTGCTGCAATGACGCTCCATACGCAGGGGAAGGGTCTCCAGACCGATATTCAATAAGAAGGCATTCTGGGGCGCCTGAATGGATCCCAAATCCCGCATCAGCTGCGCCGTTGCCTTGGTTATGTATGCCGCTTTTCCGAAGCGCTCCGTGTAGGTTATGCCGTGGTAGGAATCATCCGGCTTGCAGAGTCCCGGGTATTTATCCGGGTAGAGGCTCCAGTCAAAATTTCCGGAATCCACGATGGCACCGCCCACCGTCATGGCGTGTCCGTCCATATATTTCGTGGTGGAGTGAATCACAATATCCGCTCCCCACAAAAAGGGATTGCAGTTGATCGGCGTGGCAAAGGTATTGTCCACAATGAGGGGCACCTGATGGGAATGTGCCAGTCTCGCAAATTTTTCGATATCAAGCACCACCAGCGCAGGGTTTGCGATGGTCTCCGCAAACACACATTTTGTGTTTACACGGAAAGCCTTTGCAATCTCCTCCTCCGGCGCGTCGGGATCCACCACCGTACACTCGATGCCCATCTTTTTCATGGTCACGGTCAGAAGATTGAAGGTTCCCCCGTAGACCGTGGAGGAGAGAACCACATGGTCTCCCGCCTCGCAGATATTGAACACCGCATAGTAGGTTGCCGCCTGACCGGAGCTGGTCAGCATTGCCGCAACACCGCCCTCCAGCTCGCAGATCTTCTCTGCGACGCAATCGTTCGTGGGATTCTGGAGTCTGGTATAGAAATAACCGCTCTCCTCCAGATCAAAGAGCCGTCCCATCTGCTCGGAGGTCTCGTACTTGTATGTTGTTGACTGATAGATCGGCAGGATCCTGGGCTCACCGTTCTTCGGCTTCCAGCCTGCCTGTACGCAAATCGTTTCTTTTTTCACTCTGTTCTCCATTCCGCCCCGCATCGGCATTCTTTTTTCAAAGAGAGACGCTCTCTTTACTCATCCCAGTTGTGGTAAACTGCCTGCACATCATCGTCATCCTCAAGCAGATCCAGTGTGCGCTGCAGATTCTTGATGGCAGTTTCGTCGGTCAGCTCCACATAGTTCTGGGGGATCATGGTCACCTCCGCACTCAGCATGGGGATGCCTGCCTTTTCAAGCTCCTCCCTCACCTGCTCGAAGGAATCCGGATCCGTAAGCACCTCGTAGCTGTCCTCCTCCTCGGAGAAATCCTCGGCTCCCGCATCCAGCACCTGCATCATCAGTTCGTCCGCATCCGCCTCATACTCTTCCTTGTCAATGATGATCTGTCCCTTCTTGTCAAACATGAAGGACACGCAACCCGGGGTTCCCACGTTTCCCTGTCCCTTGGTGAACGCGCTTCTGACATTGGCAGCCGTGCGGTTCTTGTTGTCCGTCAGCGCATCCACGATGATTGCGATACCGCTCGGTCCGTAGCCCTCATATGTAACGTACTCGTAATTTACATTTCCCGCATCGCCCGCAGCCTTCTTGATTCCTCTCTCGATGGTATCGTTGGGCATGTTGTTCGCCTTTGCCTTCGCGATCACCTGTGCAAGCTTGAAATTGTTGGCAGGATCGGGGCCGCCGTCCTTTACGGCAACCGCGATCTCTCTTCCGATGATGGTAAAGATCTTACCCTTCGCGGCATCGTTCTTTTCCTTTTTATGCTTAATGTTTGCAAATTTAGAATGTCCTGACATTTCTCTTCTCCTTATCCTCTTGTCGTTCTTTTTTCACCGTTATCGTATCATTTATGGCTCTTTTCGTCAAGTTATGTATCCAGTTCCAAACTGACCATGAGAGCTCTGTTCACCTTCTGCATAATGTGAGAATCCAAATGACATACCTTATCCTTCAGGCGTTTCTTGTCGATGGTGCGGAGCTGTTCCAGCAGCACGACGGAATCCTTATCCATGTCGTACTCCGCCGTGGACAGTTCAATGTGGGTGGGCAGCTTCGCCTTGTTCATCTTGGATGTGATGGCGGCGCAGATCACGGTCGGACTGTGCTTGTTCCCTACATCATTCTGTATGATCAGAACCGGTCTGATCCCCCCCTGCTCGGAGCCGATCACCGGTCTCAAATCCGCATAATAGACATCTCCTCGTCTCATAACATGCATCCCTTCTTCTAAATCTGGTAGTAGTATTGCCAGTTTATCTGAAGGTATTCAATCGCTATCCGCCAATGTAAATTCTTGGGATTCTCTTTCCCAGATCACACATCAGTTCATAATTGAATCTTCCTGAAAGCTCTCCCAGCGCATCCGCCGTGATCTCCTCCGCTCCGTCCCTGCCGATGAGGGTCACATCGTCGCCCTCACAGACGCCGGGAATTTCCGTCACATCCACCATGAACTGATCCATGCAGACCCTGCCGATAATGGGTGCCCTTTTCCCCCGGATCAGCACATAGCCCTTGTTAGAGAGGCTGCGGGGATAGCCGTCGCCGTAGCCTAAGGGGATGGTTGCCACTCTGGTGCGCTTTGAGGTCACATAAGTGCCGCCGTAGCTGACCGGGCTTCCCTCCGGGAGCCATTTTACGAAAACCACCGTGCTGTGCAGGGACAGCGCAGGCCGCAATTCCACCGTGTGCATATTGACCTCCGGGGAAGGAGCCAGACCGTAGAGCGTGATGCCCGCACGAACCACATCCATATTTGCCTCCGGCATCTCCAAGATTCCGGCACTGTTGGAGCAGTCACGGATCAGCCTGTGCAGCCCCAGCTTCTCCTCAATCTCATCCGTAAACCTCCTGAACACCCGGAACTGCTCCCTTGCGCTGGATTTATCCGCCTCATCCGCCCTTGCAAAGTGCGTGAAGATTCCCTCGATCTCTATATTTTCCGTCTCAGACAGCCGCTTGACGAACGCAAGACCTTCCTCGTCCGGTGAGATGCCGATTCTTCCCATGCCCGTGTCCACCTTGATGTGCACCCTGGCTTTCTTGTGCAGTCTGCCCGCCGCCTCTGAGAGGAGTTTCGCCGTATCTTCCCGGAACACACAGGGACGGATATCCCATGCAATCATTTTCTCAAAGCTGTACGGAAACGTGTAGCCCAATATCAGAATCGGCAGCATGATGCCACTCTCGCGCAGTTCAAACGCCTCCTCCGCCGTGGCGACCGCAAACCCATACATAAAATCCAGCTTCTGCAGCGCTCTTGCCACAGGTACACTCCCGTGACCGTAGGCGTCGGTCTTGATCACGCCGATCATCTTGGTCTCCGGTCTGATATGCGCTTTCATATTTCTCATGTTGGAAAGGATGGCGTCCAGATCCACCTCTGCATATCCTCTCGCGTATTGTTCCTTATCGGTCATCGTTCATTCACCTCACATGATTTTATTATATCGGAAGAAAGCATACCGGGGAAGTCGCTTGCCTTCGCCGCTCTGTCCCCCGCGCAGGCGTGCAGGCAGACACCGCACTCCGCCGCTTCAAACGGGCGCATTCCCTGTGCCAGAAGGGACGCGATCATTCCGGTCAGCACATCCCCGCTTCCCGCCGTAGCCATCCTGTCATTTCCCGCAGTATTGAGAAAGTCGGCGTGTCCCGGAAAGCTTACGCAGGTGCGGGCGCTTTTTCCCGCCACCACGCACTGAAAACGTTCCGCTGCCTCCTTCGTGCATTCCACCTCCGCATCCGTCACCTCTTTTAAGGAGCGCCCCAGAAGCCTTGCCAGTTCTCCCATGTGGGGTGTCAGGATTGTTTCTTTCTCCTCCGTCCTCCGCCTTAGTAAAAGCGTCTGCAGCTGTGCAGAGCCTGCCAGCAGATTCAGCCCATCCGCGTCGATCACAATTGGACAATCCGTGGAAAGTGCCATAGAAAGCAGCTCCTTCCCACTCTCTCCCAGAGACAGCCCTGGACCCACGGCAACCGCATCCGCCCACTCCATATTCTTTTGAAAGTCCGCTTTTTCGGCCGCCGACAGCCCCAATCCGCTCTCGTAGACCTGAAGGATTGCCTCCGGGATCCGGCTCTGTATGATCGCGCGGATCTTCTCCGGCACCACCAGCCGCACCATGCCGGCACCTGTGCGGTAGGCGCTCTCCGCAGCTAAAATTGCCGCTCCCGCCATGTTTTCACTTCCGGCTGCAAGAAGCAGTCTTCCGAAGGTTCCCTTGTTGCCGTCCGGTCTTCTCTCGGGAAGCAGTCCCTCCGGGGAACCGAAGCGGGTATACATGCCCGGCAATCCGGTCGCCATGCTCCGCCCGGTGATGCCGATCTGCGCAAGCGTCACCCTTCCGGCATACGCCGCCCCCGGATATCGGTATACGCCCCGTTTCAAAAAGCCCATGCACACCGTTTCCTGCGCCTGCACCGCCGCTCCCATAATCTTCCCGTCATCCGCATTCACGCCGGAGGGAATATCCACCGCGATCTTATAGGCTTCTGTCCGGTTTAAGGCCTCAACCGCCTCCCTGTAAGCCCCGGTCACATCCCTCGAAAGCCCGGTTCCCAGAAGCGCATCAACCGCCACTGTAAACCCATCCTGCGGGATCTGTTCCTCCACGGGAATCCCGTATTCCCGCAATATTGCATACTGTGCCGCCGACTCTGCGGTAAGACGGGTTCTGTCCCCGATCAGTGCGACCCGCACCTTCACGCCCTCATCCGCAAGCAGTCTTGCCAGACACAGTCCGTCCCCGCCGTTGTTTCCCGTGCCGCAGACGCAGAGTACAGTGCCGTCCCTGCCGTTTCCGCCTTGGGACAGCCGCTCCATGACACACTCCCGCATCGCCAGCGCCGCCCGCTCCATCAGCACCATGGCAGGGATGCCGATTTTCTCTATGGTATAGGTATCATATGCCCGCATCTCGGTTCCTGTGACCAGATATTCCGTTTCTCTCATTTTCCGCCGCGCTTTCTGTTTCGATTCGTCATTACCGTAAGAGTTTACCACAAAAAAGGGCTGTTGTATAGAAACAGCCCTTCATAACAGCATTTTCTGCAAACTATTCTGTTTTTTTCGCATTTTCCGTCTCCGTCTGCGATGCGGACGGCTCTCCGGGGCGGTATTTCATATCAAAGAGATTGATCACGTCCGCTCCGAACATGGCATGCATATAGGAATACAGCTCCTGATTCTGCTGCTCCTTCTCCTCCTTCCGGATGATCCGCTTTTTTAGCTCAATCCGCATCTGCGTGATCCACCCGGCATCTTCCTCTATTTCCTTTGTGTTTTCTTTTAACTTGTCATAGCAGGCATCCATGGTGGCGAGCATCAGGTAATAGTTGCTTTTCTCTATCTCCTTTGGCAGCCGCGCCAGCTCGTCCCGGTATGCGGAGAGCTTCTCGTTGCAATCGTTTATCAGCCTCTTGTTGTCCTCGATCTTCTTCTCCGTCTTGCGATCCGGTTTGTACTCCAAAGAATCCACCATTGGAATGATCTCCTGCATCAGGCGCTTTTTCAGCCGATGGATCTCCCTGCTCTCCGTATTGAGCTTCCCCTGCCTTTTGATCAGCTCATTCAGCTCCTCCTCAAGCCTGACGACTGCCTCCGTGGGCTCTGCCTGTCCAAAGAGCAGGTGCCATCTGTGATCCAGTGTCAGAATGGGAATCTTTTTGTCCTTCAGTGCCGCCTCGTATATCTCGTCCCTTTTCCCCATCGATAACCACCCTTCCGCGCAGTCCTCGTTACTCCCCTGCCGTCTGCGTCTTGCTGTACCGTTCCAGATTGTAGGACAGCTTCATCAGGCTGTCGGAGAGATGAACGTTCTCCACCTGAATCCCTTCCGGTACATTTAAGTCCACATGTGCAAAATTCCAGATCGCCTTGATTCCGTTTGCCACAAGGATCTCGGCTACCTCCACCGCGCTTGTCTTCGGAATCGTCAGCACGGCGATATCCACCTCGTTCTCCCGCACAAACGCCTCCACGCGCTCCATGGGCTGTACTTCTATCTCCCTCACCTTTTTGCCGTACAGTGCGGGATTCTTATCAAAAATACCTTTGAGCAGAAAGCCGCGGCGCTCAAAATTCATATAATTTCCCAACGCCTGTCCCAGATTTCCCGCTCCTATGATGATCAGATGATGCGTCTTGTCAAGACCGAGAATCTTTCCGATCTCCTGATATAAAAACGTAACATTGTAACCGTACCCCTGCTGGCCGAACCCGCCGAAATTGTTGAAATCCTGCCGGATCTGGGACGCTGTCACCTTCATCAGCTCCGAAAGCTCCTGGGAGGAAATTCTCTCCACCCCTTCATCCTTCAGTTCACCCAGATATCTGAAATAGCGGGGAAGTCTTCCAATCACCGCCTGTGATATTTCCTTTGATTCCACCTCTCTACCTCCTGCCCGATAGCATATTTCCATTATATAAAAGCGTTAAAAAAATGTCAATGCGCAAAACCGGGACACGACAGATATTGACAGCGCATATGCCGGGCGGTAAACTATAACCTGTGTATCAACTTATTACGAAAGGGTTTTGTCACCATGATCTTATCTTGTCAGAACATCAAAAAAGCATTTGCGGAAAACACGGTTCTCTCCGATATTTCCTTCCATATAGAAGACAACGAAAAGGCTGCCATCGTGGGAATCAACGGTGCCGGAAAAACCACGCTCCTGCGCATCATTGTGGGTGAGCTTACCCCAGATGAGGGAAAAGTGATCCTTGCCAAGGGAAAATCCTTGGGATATCTGGCACAGAATGCGGGGTTAAACAGCGAGAACACCATCTACGACGAACTGCTCTCCGTAAAGGAAAACCTGATTCTTCTGGAGCAGAAAATGCGCAGGACGGAGCTTGCCATGAAGGGGGCGGATGATGATACTCTCTCCCAGCTCATGCAGCAGTACAGCAACGATACGCATCTGTTTGAATCCGGCGGCGGCTACGCTTACAAGAGCGAGCTTGCCGGTGTGCTGAAAGGCTTGGGCTTTACGGAGGAAGAATTTTCCAAGCAGGTTTCCACTCTCTCCGGCGGTCAGAAAACCAGAGTTGCGCTGGGCAAGCTGCTCCTTCTGTCCCCCGACCTGATCATTCTGGACGAGCCCACCAACCATCTGGACATGCAGTCCATTGCATGGCTGGAAACTTATTTGAAAAATTATAAGGGAGCCGTGCTGATCGTCTCCCACGACCGTTTCTTTCTGGATCGTCTTGCGGAAAAGATCATCGAGATCGACAACTGCCGGGCAACCTCCTTTACAGGCAACTACACCGCCTACGCGCAGAAAAAGGAGCAGCTGAGGGTTGCGGAATGGAACGCCTATGTCAAACAGCAGAATGAGATCAGGCATCAGGAGGAGGTCATTGAGAAGCTCCGCTCCTTCAACCGGGAAAAATCCATCAAGCGCGCCGAGAGCCGCGAGAAGGCCCTGAACCGGATGGAGGTTTTGGAAAAGCCCGTGCAGATCAGTGCGGATATGAAGCTCACTCTGACGCCCCGGCTGCTTAGCGGAAACGACGTTCTGACTGTGGACGGGCTCTCCAAGTCGTTCGGCGAGCACACGCTTTTCTCCGATGTGTCCTTTGAGATCAAGCGCGGGGAACACGTTGCCGTCATTGGCGACAACGGCACCGGAAAAACCACGCTCCTAAAGATTTTAAACGGCATTCTCCCCTCGGATTCCGGCTCCTTTAAGTTAGGCTCCAACGTGGAGATCGGCTACTACGATCAGGAGCACCATGTTCTCCACTCGGAAAAGACGCTGTTTGAGGAAATCTCCGATGCGTACCCGGAGCTCACCAACACCGAGATCCGCAATGTGCTCGCCGCCTTCCTCTTCACTGGGGACGACGTTTTCAAGCGCATCTGTGATCTGAGCGGCGGCGAGAAGGGGCGTGTCAGCCTTGCCAGGCTCATGCTCTCCAACGCAAATCTTTTGATCTTGGACGAGCCCACCAACCACCTTGACATTCTCTCCAAGGAAATTCTGGAGGATGCGCTGAACAATTATGCCGGAACGGTACTGTATGTGTCCCATGACCGCTATTTCATCAACAGAACAGCTTCCCGCATTCTGGAGCTTGCCGGAAACAGGTTTGTCAACTACATCGGAAACTACGACTACTATCTGGAGAAGAAAGAGCTCCTCTCCGGCGTTTCCTCTTCTGTACCGGAAGCGTCGGGCGCATCCCCGGAATCTGAGAGCAAGGTCGACTGGAAACAGCAGAAGGAAGCGCAGGCAAAGCAACGGAAAAAAGAAAATGATCTGAAGAAATGTGAACAGAAAATCGAGGAGCTTGAAAACCGGGCTTCCGAACTGGAAACTGAAATGAGCAATCCTGCCGTCGCCACGGATGTTGCCAGACTGCAGACAATCGCAAAAGAGCAGCAGGCTGTCTCAAAACAGCTTGCTGCCTTGTACGAAGAGTGGGAAACCCTTGCGGAATAACCCTACATGTTCTCGAAGGTGTCCCGGATTGCCTTGATAAAGCCTTCACTGTTAAGCGCGGTCACATTCTCAAGGGATGTGATCGCGGCAAGATCCTTCGTCATCTTTCCGTCCTCAATGGTCTTGATGGTCGCCTGCTCCAGCTTCTTTGCAAAGGCTGTCAGTTCGGCATTGCCGTCCAGCTCTCCTCTCTTGGCAAGCGCTCCCGTCCATGCAAAAATCGTCGCTACCGAGTTGGTGGAAGTCTCCTCCCCTTTCAGATGCTTATAATAATGGCGCTGCACCGTACCGTGCGCAGCCTCGTACTCATACACGCCGCTCGGTGATACCAGCACGGAGGTCATCATGGCAAGGGAACCGAACGCGGAGGAAACCATGTCGGACATCACATCCCCGTCATAGTTCTTGCACGCCCAGATAAACCCGCCTTCCGCCTTCATCACTCTCGCCACCGCATCATCGATCAGGGTGTAGAAATAGGTGATGCCCAGCTTTTCAAACGCATCCTTGTACTCCTTGTCGTAGATCTCCTGAAAAATATCCTTGAATCTGTGATCATACTTCTTTGAGATGGTGTCCTTCGTGGCAAACCACAAATCCTGTTTCGTGTCAATGGCATAGCCAAAGCACGCCCTTGCAAAGCTCTCGATGGAGCGGTCGGTATTGTGCATGCCCTGCAGCACGCCCGCGCCGGTGAAGTTATGGATCAGTTCCCTTGTCTCGGTTCCGTCCTCCGCCGTGAATACAAGCTCTGCCTTTCCGGGTCCGGGCACCCTGATCTCCGTGTTTTTATACACATCCCCATAAGCATGACGGGCAAGTGTGATCGGCTTCTTCCAGTTCTTTACGCAGGGCTCGATCCCCTTTACCACAATTGGCGCCCTGAAAACTGTTCCGTCCAGAATCGCTCTGATGGTGCCGTTGGGGCTCTTCCACATTTCCTTTAAATTGTACTCTGTCATTCTTGCCGCATTGGGTGTAATGGTGGCACACTTGACTGCAACGCCGTACTTCAGGGTTGCGTTAGCGGAATCCACCGTCACCTGATCATCCGTCTCATTGCGGTGTTCCAGTCCCAGATCATAATACTCTGTCTTGAGATCCACATAGGGAATCAGAAGCTCCTCCTTGATCATCTTCCAGAGAATCCTTGTCATTTCATCTCCGTCCATCTCCACAAGCGGCGTGGTCATCTGAATCTTACTCATGCATTCTGTCCTTCTTTCCTCTTTTCTTCCAGATCCGCATTCTTTCTCTCATACGCTTCATGCAGTCCGTTCTTTACCATATTTTCATACGCATTGATCATGTGCCTGTTTGCCAGACGCTCCGCGCTGTCCGCATCCTTCGCCTTGATTGCTTCCATGATCTGCTCATGCTCCTTGTTGGAGGCGACGCCTCTGTTCACATCCGCCAGCGTTTTTCTTCTGACTCTCAGCACATACTCGTGAAAGTCCTTGAGCTGATGCTCCAGAATTTTGGAATTGCACGCCTCGTACAGGATATCGTGGAAGCGGTTATCCAACTCGGCAAGCTGCTCCATATGCCCCTTTGAGGCATGGAAATTTGCCAGATACACATTCTCCTCCAGCTCCTCCATCTGCTCTTTTGTGATGTGTTCCGTCGCCCAGCGCGCGCAGAGCCCCTCAAGCAGGGAACGGATCATATAAATATCTTTGACATCCTTCTCCGTGATGCCGGTAACATAGGCCCCCTTGTTGGGAATGATCTGGATCAGGCCCTCCAGCTCGAGCTGTCTGAACGCCTCCCTCACCGGGGTGCGGCTGACGCCCATCTCCTCGCCGATGGTCACTTCCTTCAGTTCCTCATGCTCCTCGTATTTGCCGTTCAGGATATCCTCTCTGAGCCTGTGAAACACTCTTCCGCGCAGGGAATACTTGTCCGTCACTTCCTGCTTCACATCATAATTTCCCATTTTTTCCTCCCTGCCCTGGCTTCTCCTCAGCCGATTGAGAGATTCAGTTTCTTGCATGCCGCATCGATGGTCTTGACCAGCTCCTCGTCGGTCAGCACCGTCACACGGCCTCCCGCATATTCCTCATCCACCCACTTCTTTACTTCGTGTACCAGTTCACTGTTCTTGTCCACCATCTTGTCGCCCTTCAGCTTGTAGTAGGTGTTCATCCAGTGCGCGATGCCCGCAAGCCCGGAGGTGTTGGAAACCGCACACAGAACGGGACGGTTCAAAAACTTCTCCGTATCGAATATATTGTAGATCTCCTCATTCTTCAAAAGCCCGTCCGCATGGATGCCCGCACGGGTCACATTGAAGTTCTTACCCACAAACGGCGTTCTCTCGGGGATATGATACCCGATCTCCTTCTCATAGTATTCCGCCAGCTCGGTGATGACCGTGGTGTCCATGCCGTTCAGGTCTCCGCGCAGCTGCGCATACTCAAACACCATCGCCTCCAGAGGCGTATTTCCGGTTCTCTCCCCGATGCCGAACAGGGAAGTATTGACGCCGGAGCAGCCGTACAGCCACGCCGTAGTGGAATTGGAAACAGCCTTGTAAAAGTCGTTATGCCCGTGCCACTCAATATTCTCATGGGGAACGCCCGCATGGGTGTGAATGGCATAAATAATTCCCTGCACACTTCTGGGAATAACTGCGCCGGGATAATTAACGCCATACCCCATTGTATCGCATGCTCTGACTTTAATTGGAATTTTGTACTGCTCCTGCAGCTTCACCAGCTCCAGACAGAAGGGAACCACATATCCATAAATATCCGCCCTTGTGATATCCTCCAGATGGCATCTCGGGCTGATCCCCTCTTCAAGACAATCCCTGATCACACTTAAATAGTGATCCATTGCCTGACGTCTTGTCATTTTCAGTTTCAGGAAGATATGGTAATCCGAGCAGCTCACCAGAATGCCCGTCTCCTTCATGCCGATCTCCTTCACAAGCTTGAAATCGTCCTTGCTGGCCCTGATCCAGCTTGTAATCTCGGGAAACTCATAGCCCCGCTCCATACATTTGTATACGGCATCCCTGTCCTTCTTACTGTATAGGAAGAACTCCGACGCACGGATCATGCCGTTGGGACCGCCCAGACGATGCAGATAATCGTAGATCGTCACGATCTGCTCCGTGGTATAGGGGGCTCTTGACTGCTGTCCATCGCGGAATGTGGTATCGGTGATCCAGATCTGCTTCGGCATATTATGTGGCACGATCCTGTCATTGAACGGAATCTTTGGGATCTCAGAATAGGGAAACATATTCCGGAATACATTGGGTTTCTGGACATCGTCCAGAATATACATATGCTCCTCTATCTCCAACAGGTTGTTCCTGTTGTTCATACTGACCGGTCGGTTCTGGAAAGTATCGTCGTTCTCTCTCATAGTTCCTCTCATTCTGCCGCATGGGCGGCTTTGCTCCCGCGTATTTCTTCCGTATAATTGTATACAATCATACGCTGTCTGTCAACACTTATTCCAACAGCCTTTCCACATTGATCATTCCCCACCCCTGGGACACCCACGGCTCCCTTAAATCATCCGCCGCATAGAGCAGCTTTCTTTTCGCCGTCTCGTTATCGTATTCCGGGTGCTGCTGGAACAAAAGCGCCAGCGCGCCGGAGACCACCGGTGTCGCCATGGATGTGCCGCTCTTGGCGATATAGGCGTTCTGATAACCTCCCCTTGTGCGCCGCACACCGCCGTTGCAGGATATGATCTCCGTGCCCGGCGCCACAATATCCGGCTTTCTCACCGTATCAAACAGGCTTCCCCTCGCCGAGTAGGCGGCACACCGGCTGGTCTTTCCCTCGTAATACGCGCCGTCGTGGCAGCCTACTGTGATCAGGTAATGGCTTTTTCCGATTTCGGACAGCGAGTTTTCCGCCGGTCCGTTGTTTCCCGCCGCACAGACCACCGCAAGCCCCTTCTGCCATGCGCTCTCCAGCATCTCCTTCAACACCTTTTCCCGGTGGGCGTCCATCTGCCCGCTGACGCCCACCGACACATTCAAAATACGGATCCCAAGCCTGTCTCTCTCCTGTAACACCCAGCTGATCCCCGCAAGCATAGCGTTTACGGTTCCGTCACCTCTTCCGTCCAAAACCTTTCCCACCACGAGATCAGCCTTCGGCGCCATTCCGCAATATTTTCCTCTCGACAACGCACCGCTTCCGCAGGCAATCCCGCACACATGCGTGCCGTGTCCGCTGTCGTCGTAGGCAGCCTCCCGCCCCTCCGTAAAATCCTTGAAATCCAAGATCCTGCCGTTTAAGTCGGGATGTGCCGCCACCCCGGTATCCAGAACGGCAACCGTCACTCCGCACCCTCCGGCATTTAGCATACTCTGACGGCAGCCCACCTGTTCCCTCACTCTGAACATAAAAAAGCTCCGGCATTTTTTCTTATCATATGCCGGAGTTTTATTTTATTTCTTCTTTATTTCCTCTTTTTAATGAACAACACGCCGATTGCCAGACTGGCGAGGCCGGCTGCCAGAAACCATTTCGGATGAATCGGATCTCCCGTGTCCGGGGACTCATCCAGCCTGCCGCTTGCCATCACATTGTCTCCCGACACGGTTCCCTCCGCGTACACCCTGTCCGCAGCTCCCACATTACAAAATGCAAACGGAGACAGGTGGCTGACCATAAAGCTGACCTTGTTGCCGTCCCTTGTGTAGGAGACATTCTCAAGCTGTCCGTTCCGGTCCGTCGTCAGGATCCGGAGGCTTCCCGTCACACTGCCCGGCAGCTCCGCCGTGATCTGCAATGTGCGTCCGCCCATTTTCGTAATGGGCACGCCCGATCTCACATCCACCAGACTGATCTCTGCGCAGAGCACGCCCTCCGGGAGATCCTCCCTGTATACCGCCTGATAAGCCCTGTTCAGGCTCTCATATGCGGTTGCGTCGTCCGCAATGCGAAGCTCATAGCAGCCATCATTCCCTTCCAGAACCGCATTCACAGCTCCGGTCAGCACCTTGCTGCCATTTTCTACCGTAAGCGTTCCCGCCTCGTACTGACGTTCCGTGCCGTACTGTGTGATCTTGTCCTTTCCTGTCACCTGATATTTTCTACCGTCGATCACCACCTGATCCGGGATATACAACTGTGAGAACTCCTCCTCCGAGCAGGTGGTCGCCAGACAGGTCAGAAGCCCTCTCTCCTCGGAGTTTATGTACGCAATGATTCCCTTGAAACCGTAGACGGAGTTATCCAGCACCGAACCGGCAAGATGCTCCGCTGCCGACCGATCGGGAACGACCGCCATAAAGGTATCCCCCAGAATCATGCCTCTTGCCGACGCATTGGAAAGCCTGCCTGCGTCCGTCTCATAGCAGGGCTTCGGCAGCGCCGTCCCGTTCTCAAACACCACCACCTTCAGTGAGATGCCCACGGAGGTATCCGAAAAATCAAAGCTCTCCAGTCCCAGATACTCCACCTTTCCGGGTACATGCGCAGATGCAAGCGGACATCCCTTGAACGCCCGATCCCTGATCACGCGCACATTCCTGCCGCCTTCCACCGTCACCAGATTCCGGCAGTCAAGAAACGCATCCTCACCAATTTCTATCAGGGAATCCGGCAGCGTCACGGACACCAGTCCGGTGTTTCCCGCAAACACTTCCGGCGCAATATGCTTTACATTGTCGGGCAGTACCACATGACTGTCGTTTCCACGGTATGCAAGCAGGATGCCGTCTCCCACGATCAGGAAATCATCGCCGTTTCCCGCAAACCAGGTTTCTAACCACATGGATTTGTCAAACGCCTTCGGCGCAATGGAAGTCACCGTCTTTGGGATTTCCACCTTGCGAAGATAATCACAGTGATAAAAGGCCGCATAACGGATCGTCGTCACCCCGGCCGGGATCACCGCCTCCGTCAGGTTGCTTCTGGCAAATGCAAATTCCCCAATCTCGGTAATCTGCTCCGGTATGGTGTAATCCGACACATCATGGCTTCTGTAAAATGCCTGATCGGCAAGTATGCTGTCAAACGCCACCGTATACTTGGGAATGTCCGTCCCCTTCGCCAGATCCTCATTGACAACGGACGTGCTGCCGCCGGGCGACGTCTCCCCGTAAACGGGGGCGGCAGAATTGTCAACCATGACCACCGCCCTGTTTCCCACCACATAAGTGCTTCCTAACAAAGTGCCCGACACTTCCTCACCGCTTGTCCGGTTATCTTCCTTCGGCGGATCCTGCGGCTCCTCGGTGGTATTGCCCGTATCCTCGTACTCCGCCTGATTTCTCTGCTTCCAGTCCTCATAAAAACGCTGTGCCACTGTTCCCGTATCCGCGGAGATCACCAGCTTGGGACAGCCGTCAAAAGCCGTCTCATGGATGCCCGACACCGCGGAGGGAATCACCACCGTCTCCAGATTGACGCAGTCGGAAAACGCCCTGATGCCGATGGAAGTAACCGAGTACGGGATCGTAATGCCCACCAGGGATTTGCAGTTGGAAAAAGCATAATCGGGAATCGTTTTCAGATTGTTTCCGATGGTAATGCTCTTGATTTTGTCGTTTCCCCAGAAAGCGTACTCCGCAATGTCCGTCACCGTGGACGGCATGGGATAGCTGTCCTTGTCCCTGCCGGGGAGAACCAGATAAAGCTTGGTCTTCGCTGCATCATACAGGCAGTCGTCCGACAGTACAAATGCTTCATTATCCTTGGACAGGGAAAGGCTTTTCAGACTACCGCAGCCTGTAAAGGGGCCGATTCCCCAGTTTTTCAGAGACTTTCCGAGTGTGACCTTCTCCAGAGAAGAACAGTTGCTGAAAGCACCGTTTCCGAGGGTCGTCACACTGTCCGGCAGCACCAGCTCCTTTAAGCCCGTACACCCGGCGAACGCCCGGTAGTTGATCTGTTCCACATTGTTTCCGGCAAAGGAAAGCTTCTCGATCTCCGTGTGGTCGGCAAAAGCCTCCGCTCCGATCTCCGTTACGGAAGCGGGAACAGACACGGATTGCGCCGTGCCTGTGTACTTTACGAGAATCGTCCCATTCAGTTGAAAATCGGTATCCTTCGAGGTAGAAAGCGTATCCGCCTCAACCTGCCTCGCCGGTATCTGTGTTACCGCAACCGCAAGCGCAAGCAGCAGGATACTCACCGAAATCTTAAGTGCTTTTTTCATTGCCCCACCTTTTTGCCGCCCTTATGCCTTTGCAGGCATCTGCCTCTTTACCGGTTTATCCCTCTTCACAAACAGGATAACTGCCATACAGCTCAGTCCGATCACCGCGAACCACTTGGGATGGATATCGCCCGTCTTGGGGGAATTATCCACCACAGAGCTTTCACTGAGTCTGCTCGTATCCACATAAATCACATAGGGTGAAAAATGTTCTGCCGTGAAGGTCACGCAGGAAACGCCGTCTATGGTCGTAAACTTCGCACCCAGCTTATCCAGCTTGTCGTTCACCACGCCTGCCACCTTGTTGTTGCCCGCATAGGTGATCAGGGAATCCGGAAGCGGCAGGGTAATGCTGATGGACAGTCCCGAAGTGTCCGTAATCTTATTCTTGCCCGTGGAATCATACAAGGAGATATCCATGGGGAAATATTTCAGGTTATCAAGACTGCCGTATTCATCCATCAGAGCCTTCACGATTGCTTCCGTTGCCTGTGCATTCTCCGTGATCTTGATCACAAAGTTATCCGAGGATCCCTTGATGGTTGCAGACACCACTCCGGTGTTGGAAAGACCGTTCTTGTCAATGACGATCACCGTTCCGGTATTGTTCTTGTTGCCGGAGGATGTTGAGTTGCCGTTGCCATTGTTGGTTCCGCTGTTGTTGCCGTTGTTTCCGCCCGTATTGGATTTTGTTGTATAGTTTGCCGTCACCGTCGCGTTTGCGGCAGGCATGACCATGGTGGTTGCCGCCACTGTGCTGCTTGCAAAGGTGATGGAGGAATTGTCGGTCGTCCATTTGGAAAACTGCTGCGTGCTTGCCGGCTCATTCGCCACAATGATCACGGTTGCACCCGCCACATAACTGCCCGAACCGCTTCCGTTCTTTACGGTCAGTGTGTACAGCGTGGAAGAATTATTTCCGCTGACGCTTCCGTTCCCGTTATTTCCGCTGTTATTGCCGCCGCTATTTCCGCCATTGTTTCCGCCATTATTACCGCCGTTGCTGCTGTTCTTCTCATACTGCGCGTAGGTATCCGTATCCTTGGTAATATTGGTGATGGCAGGTCTCCATCCGGTAAAGGTATACCCGTCTCTGGCAGGCGCCTGCGGTGTGATGGCACTCTCTCCCGACGCCACCTTCTGGGTATACAGCACATTATCGTTATAGTCGATGAATCTGACCGTGTACTTGGTGTCCTCGGAATCGATCTTCTGGTACTGTGCCACGATATCCATATCTCTGCTGACATTGGTATAGTTAGGCAGCCAGCCGGTGAAGGTGTAGCCCTCTCTCACCGGATTCTCGGGAGGCGTTGCATCCGAGCCAATCAAAACGCTTTCCTCTTTCAGTATGGTCTGGTCCCAATCCCAGAAAATCACATCAAACGTGGTCGTAATGGGCTTGTCCGTAATCTTGATATTATCATATTCATTTGCATAGGTCTCCGCAGCACTGCCGCTCTCACAGTAGAACTCTATTGTGTTGTACGGCTTTGCCGGATCCGTGCTGGGATACTCCGGCGTATTGAAAGCCTTCGGGTCAATGTAGGTCACGCTGCCAGGAATATCCAGATAGCGCACATTACTGTCTGCGAACGCGTCCTTGCTGATAGATTTACAGGTAGTAGGCAACGTCACAGAATACAGGCTGGATGTATTGTAGAACGCCTTCTCCGGGATTGCCGTAACAGAAGAGGAACCAAAATCGATAGAGCCGACCTCCTCGCAATCCATAAACGCTTCCTTTGCAATACTTGTAACGCCAGCCAGCTCCGAACCGCTTATGGAACCGGGTGTGCTCAGCTTACCCCTGGATTCCAGACACTGTACGATGGAATCCTTCGATCCGTTATCCAGACCATAGATGATCGCATTGCTGGTGGTAAAGTACGGACCGCCGGAGAAGCCTACATCCTCAAGCAGCGGACAATCCTTGAAAGGTCTTAAGCCCATGGAGGATACCGTCGAGGAAAGCGTCACATTCGCAAGCTGCTCGTTGTTGCAGAACGCATAATTTCCCACGCTGCTTCCGCCTGCCGACATATTAAACGTGGTCAGCGCGGACTCCGAACCTGCTCCGCCGGAGGTATAATCATAGGCGATGGCATAATCGTCCAGCTTTGCCTCTCCGCCTGTGATATTGATCTGCTTCAGTGACTTACAGCCGCTGAAGGAGTACGGTGTGTACTCATCTATATCTGCAAAGGTAATCGTCTGGATATTGATATCCGCGTTCTGTCCGGAAACCGGGGTCACTGTGTAGGAACCATCCGTTCCCTCTGTTCCCGTAACACCGGAGAAAAGTCCCGTAGCGTAAGCTTTGACGCCGGACGGCACGGACAGATTCAACGCCGCGTTGACAATCTGCCACTGGTAATCCGTAACTTCCGTATTCTTATCAATCAGATAAGACTCATAATCGGCAATCGCATCCCTTGCTGCAGTCTCAAAGTCCGAAGTGATATACGGATAATTGGAACTGGTATACTTGGAACCTGCTTTCAATTCCGCGAAGGTGGGGTAATCCACCAGCGTTGCCGCTCCGGCTCCCGTCAGCGGATCCGCCGTATACTGGATCTCCAGGTTGGTCGGCCAGCCGCTGTAGTAGGTGATGTAGGATTTGGTCTGTGCGCCCGCATTGATTGTGCTGGACGGATTCATGGCAAAATCATACGGGATGATTCCGCTTCCTACCGTACCGGTAAACGTCAGCTTCGGAGACAGATTCGTTGTCAAAAAGTCCTTGTTGGTACATCCGGTAGCGTGAAGTTCCACCACCTGGGTTGCAAAGGCATCGGTTCCGATAAAGGTGACTGCCGCCGCGTCTGCAAAAATCACATCCTTCAGGTTATGGCATCCCTTAAATGCGCTCTCATTGATCCTCGTCACCGTGGCGGGAATCGTGATCTTCTTTAAGAAGCAGTTGCCTGAAAAGCTTCCGGAATTGATGGCGGAAATGCCGTAAGGGCCGATTGACGCAGGAATCTCCACCTCTTCCACTTCTTTTGTCATGTTAAAATACAACAGTTCGTTCAAGGAATTGACCTGATAGGTCAATTCGGCTGTCTTAGCCCCTCCCACATCTCCGATTGCCTTCACTCTCTGGATAATCTCATATCGGTCTTCATCGGAGTATTTGAATGCAATTGCATTTTCCTTTGTAAAGGTATGCGTTGCAGAGGTTCCGTTCGCTTCAAAATAGAAAGTGGTTGCCACATCCCCCTTGAAGTTGTCCACCGTATAGGTAGTGGTTCCTTCAAATGTAGTATACGGACTCTCCACCAGAATATGGGTCAGGGAATTACAACCTTCAAAATTGTTCAAGTTTACCGTATCGGTGGAGGCGCTGATGGATTCCGGCAGCGTAAGCTCCCGCAGACCGGTACAGCCCTTGAATGCATAATATCCGATCTGGGCAAGGGTCACATTCAGCCCTTCCGCCGCACCGGACAGATCCAGTCCGCCCGTTGTGGAATCGCTTCCCAGTCTGGTACAGCCCTCAAAAGCATGATCGTAAATCATCTTCACGCTGGCAGGAATCTTGAAGGTCGTCATTGCACGGCAGTTTAAGAATGTGTAGTCGGAAATGTACTGGATTCTGGAAGTGAAATCAAGTCCGATCTCCTTCATGTTCACACACTCTGCAAACGCATACTTTCCGATCTCGGTCAGACCGTTCCCAAGCTCGATCCTCTCCAGAGCCGTACATCCGTAGAACGCATAGTTTCCGATTCCCATCAGGTTCTCGCCCACCACAAGCGTCCGTATGTTGCTTTCGTTTGCAAACACGCCGTTGGCGCTGGACATGTTGATCACCTTGTCGCTGGCGTTTGTACCCTCCGCAATGATCCACTCCTGCACGGCGCCGGTTGCGCCCACTGCCGCCGGGTTGCTGGTCAGGGACTGGTTTCCTATATACATAACCGGCACGCTCTTGATCCACTGCTCAGCGTTGGTCTCCGTCCTGTTGTATTTGTAGCCGTCCGCGCCGTTGTATGCGCCGGCATCGTCCCGGTAATAGAACTGAGCCAGATCCAGTGTGCTCCAGTTGACAGAATCCGTATAGTAGCAGGGTTTGAATTCCGCTTCGCTGATCAGAACGGCATTTCCGGTGGACACATCCGTCTCATATTCTGCAGGCGCAGACATGTAATACAGCGGCTTCTGGTTTCTTCCCACCGCAACATAGCCGGTTCTTCCGCCCACGTTCTCATTGAACTTGGTATATGCCTCCACATAACTGGGGATCTCCAGTCTGTTGTCCGTCAGATTGGTTGCATTGTATCCGAGAATCACGGCGATCTTGTCCGGGCTGGTATCGGATGCGTTCACAAACGCAAACTGATAGGTACCGTCTCCCGTGGTATATATGGTCTCACAGCCTTTAGGGATCACCGGGATTACGGACCGGTTGCCCGCTCCCACCGTACCGTCCGCCGACACATGGCCGATCAGGTCATCCCATGTATACATTACATCCCCGGCAGCGCTGGTCTCCGGCACAGGTATGTATGCCACAAGAATCGCCGTGATCAGGCAGATCACTCCCAGTGTGCGGCGTATCCTCCTGCGAAGCTTGTAATTTTTTTTCTTCATCCCTTGTTTTCTCATTGATATTCTCCTATCTAACCCTCTTTGCCACCACCACGAACCGCCCGTAATCCGTATAGTAATCACAGGTGGAAAGGGTCAGCAGCTCGTCCCCGTATTCTGCCGTCACCCCCGTATCATACAGGGATAACGCCGCCATCTCTCTCATATTGGAGTCAAATTCCATCTCCGACGCCGCATCTATGAACTGATAATACTTGAAAACTATTTCATTTTCCTCATAGATCTTTGACCGGAATACATACATGACCTCGTAGGTTCCCTTTTCGTAAATGGTATCAAACTGGATATACCTGTGATCCTCGTAAAAGTCCTCCGAGCTGTATTTTGTAAGCTGTCCGAACATCCTGCCGCTCCGCATGTGATGCCCGTAAATGATCAGATTCGTGGATCTCGGAAAGATGCTGCAGTCCTTGTCCAGAAAGATGCTGCCGTTCCGATCCTCCTCCTGATCGAAATTGTGTTTCAGGTAATATTCGTTGTTGCTTGTCTGAAGCACAGGATAATCTATATGTGTATCGTCAATTTTCACCCATCCGATTAGCTTTTTGTTCAAACTATATAAAGTTTTATATTCATCCAGAACCTCCGGCACCACTGACTCCTGATCATCGTAGTGGATCACCACGGTTTCCTGCGTCGTTGCGGGCGGCGCTTCCGCGCCCTTCAGGCTCTGCTGTCTGCTGGCGTAATCGTCCAAACGCCTGGTCTGATAAGAGTAGACACCCAGATAGGCAAAACACCCCAGCGCCACACACATGCACCCGGCAATGACGAGCTTTCTGATCCGCTCCCGCCTGCGCAGCTCGGACAGAATCTCCTTTTGCATCCCGGAATCATAGTCCTCCAGTCTGACTGCCTTCTTTTTTGCGGTGGAGCGTCCTCCTGTTCCTGTGTGCCGGGCTCCTCCGGTTTTCCCCGTCGTTCCCTGACGCCGTCCGTTTCCTTTTTTTGCTCCGGCTGTCCCGGTTTTCTCCGCCTTGCGCCGCTCCTGCTGAAGCGCTTCCATCTCCTCCAAAAGGTCATCGCCCAAAATGGTACGGAAGCGGTACTTACCGCTCTTTAAGTCCTTGACAAGGCGCTCTATCTCCTCCGTCCGGTCCGTGTCATATCTCTTTTTCAGTTGTTCTATGTATGCGGCGTCCCGCTTTGCGGCCTCATAGTCCGCCGAAGTCCGAAATTGCCTCCCTGCGATTTCATACATCTGCGTACACACTCCCGTAGCGCATGTCCTCGGACAAGGCTTTCCATTGTTTTTATACTACTTATTTTACTATATCTTGAAATTTATTCAAGTACTTTTACAACATCTGCTTATCTGCGCATTATCTTTTTCAATTTCCTTTTTTTGCCGTCAAACAAGGAAACATTGACATGCCTACCCACATACTATAAAACATAACAAAACCTGGAGGCACTTAAAATGAGTGACTTAACTGCAACAAACTGCGGATGTTCCAACAACTGCAACAGCAACAACAGCGGATGCGGATGCATGTGGATTATCCTTCTGCTCTTATTCTGCGGGAACGGATGCGGCAACGGCATCGGAACCCTGGGCGGCTGTGGCGACGGCTGCAACAACAATAGCTGTGACTGGCTGATCTGGATCCTCCTGATCTCCTGCTTCTGCGGAAACAACAACGGCTGCGGATGCTAGTAAACAGCTCCATTGCGGGCAGGCTCTTTTACAGAGCCTGCTCTACGCATACGGAACTTTTTCTTTTCATATGATTTAAAAAACACGAATGGGCAGGGGGCACCGCATGGATGAAAACAAGCAGCCGGACAAAATACAGGCTTTTGACACGCTCTTTACCACCAATCATATCCAGATATATAAAATACTGCTTCCCTATTTTGAGCCGTCCATGCAGAAGCAGCTCGCCGTTTTGATCAAGTATATGGAATTTCGCTATACGCTCACTTATTTTAAAAACCACCCCTACGCCTATCAGCCGAAGGAGGACTCCTCGGACACGGAGGCTGTCTGCAAAGAGATCCTGCCCTTCTGCTCCTCCTCGGAAAAAGAAAAGATCCGCAAAATGCTGGAGGTCTCCTCCTCCATGAAAAATGCAAAAGAGATGATGGAGACCATGTCCGCCATGAAGGAGCTTTTCCCGGATGGATTCTCCTTCGGGGAAAACGGGGATGGCGCTCCCGATCTGATGCAGATGTTTCAAATGTTCGGAAATTAAGGAATGGAGATTGCTATGGAAAACAAACCGGAATGGATGAAAGATCCGTTGGTACAGCATATCGAAGAAAAGAAGCTTGCATTTTTAAGCGAGCTTGTCTTTGGCGGAAAGGGAAAGACGCAGAAGGAAATGATGCCGTTCATGATGATGAAAATGAAACAGGCAAAAGCGGAACACATCTCCTTTTCTCCCGCCGAGGTCACCGCTGTGGTGGAGGCAATCAAAAAGCACAGCTCCCCCGAAGAAAAAGAACAGATCGACCGGATTCTGAAAAAAGCCGGTTCCCGGTAAAGAAAAAGGCAAAACAGGAAACGTCTCCGCCTCCGCTTTGCCTTTTGTCTGAACTCAGTTTGTTTTTACGGTTTTACCACGATATTGACAATTCTGCCCGGTACATAGATTTCCTTCACAACCGTGCCGGAAAGCTTGCTTCCGAGAGCTTCCTTTGCCATGGCGATCACCTTGTCCTTCTCCTCATCCTTGAAGATCTGCACGGTGGTCTTGGTCTTTCCGTTGATCTGGACAGCCACCTCCACGGTTGCCTCAACGGTCTTTTCCTCCTCGTAAACCGGCCATGTGGTCTGATAGATCTTTCCCTCATAGCCCACGGTCTGCCAGAGCTCCTCCGTGATATGCGGCGCTACGGGATTCAGCAGGGTTAAAAGGGTCTTGAACTCTCCCTTCGTCACCGCATTCTTCTTGTAGAACTCATTTAACAGCGTCATCATGGCTGCGATTGCCGTATTGTACTTCAGGTTTTCAAAATCTGAGCTAACCTTCTTGATTGTTTGATGCATGCGGGTCTCCATGTCCCCGGAATATCCCTCCTCATCCGTCAGGATATCCTGCAGCTTCCATACACGCTCAAGAAATCTGCGGCAGCCCTTTACGCCGTCCTCGCTCCATGCGGCGCTCAGGTCAAAGGCACCGATGAACATCTCGTAGGTACGCAGCGTGTCTGCGCCGTACTCTCTCACAATGTCGTCCGGGTTTACCACATTTCCTCTGGACTTGCTCATCTTCTCGCCGTTTGATCCCAGGATCATACCATGGGAGGTTCTCTTCTGGTAAGGCTCCGGACAGGGAACCACGCCCTGATCGTACAGGAATCTGTGCCAGAATCTGGAATAGAGCAAATGCAGCGTGGTGTGCTCCATGCCGCCGTTGTACCAGTCCACCGGCAGCCAGTATTTCAATGCCTCCGGGCTCGCCAGCGCCTTGTCGTTGTGAGGATCCGTATATCTTAAGAAATACCATGAGGAGCCCGCCCACTGCGGCATGGTATCCGTCTCCCTCATTGCAGGACCGCCACAGCAGGGACAGGTCGTCTTGACCCACTCCGTCATGTGCGCCAGAGGGGATTCGCCGTTGTCCGTGGGCATATAGCTCTCCACATCGGGAAGCTCAAGCGGCAGTTCGCTCTCGGGCAGTGCCACATAGCCGCACTTCTCGCACTTCACCACGGGGATGGGCTCGCCCCAGTAGCGCTGTCTGGAAAATACCCAGTCGCGCAGCTTATAGTTGGTCTTCTCATGGCCGATTCCCTTCTCCGTGAGGAACTCGATGATCTTCTTCTTTGCATCCGCAACGCTCAGACCGTTCAGGAACTCGGAGTTCACCAGCGTGCCGGTCGCCACATCCGTAAACACCGCTTCATTGACGTCCACGGGACTTCCCGCAACCACCTCGATAATAGGCATTCCGAATTTCTTTGCAAACTCCCAGTCTCTCTCGTCATGGGCGGGCACTGCCATAATGGCGCCCGTTCCGTATGTCATCAGCACATAGTCTGAAATCCAGACGGGAATCTCTTTGCCGTTGACGGGATTGACCGCCGTAAGTCCCTGCAGCATGACGCCGGTCTTGTCCTTGGCGATCTCCGTGCGCTCGAAATCCGACTTCTTTGCAGCCATTTCCCTGTATGCCGTCACATCATCCCAGTTCTTGATATCCGCCTTATACTTGTCAATAAAAGGATGCTCCGGGCTCATTACCATATAGGTCACGCCGAACAGCGTGTCGGGTCTGGTGGTGTAGACCGTCAGCTTATCCTCTTTGTCCTTCAAAATGAAATCCACTTCCGCACCGGTGGACTTTCCGATCCAGTTTTTCTGGGATACCTTGACACGCTCGATATAATCCACCGTATCAAGCCCTTCCAGAAGCTTCTCCGCATAATCCGTGATTTTTAACATCCACTGGCTCTTTACCTTGCGGACTACCTCGCTGCCACAGCGCTCGCAGACTCCGTTTACCACTTCCTCATTGGCAAGACCTACCTTGCAGGAGGTACACCAGTTGATCGGCATCTCCGTCTTGTACGCAAGCCCGGCATTGAAAAGCTTTAAAAAGATCCACTGTGTCCATTTGTAATAGTTCACATCCGTGGTGTTGATCTCCCTGTCCCAGTCGAAGGAATATCCGAGGGAATGGAGCTGTTCCTTGAATCTTGCCACGTTGTTCTTGGTCACGATCTTCGGATGAATGTGATTCTTGATCGCATAGTTTTCCGTAGGAAGTCCGAAGGCATCCCAGCCCATGGGATACAACACATTATATCCCTGCATTCTTCTCTTTCTTGCCACGATATCAAGCGCCGTATAAGGACGGGGATGTCCCACATGAAGTCCCTGTCCAGACGGGTACGGGAATTCCACAAGCGCATAGTATTTCGGCTTGGTATAGTCATTTGAGGTTGCAAACGCTTTCTCGTCGTCCCATACCTTCTGCCACTTTGTCTCCACTTCTCTGTGATTGTACGGTACTGCCATTTTCTTTCCTCTCTTCCGCTTTAAATCATTTCCATAATACAAAATAATAGGCCCTCTCATCTCACTTAGAGACGAAAGGGCTTTGCTTCCGTGGTACCACTCTAATTCGGAGATTTCTCTCTCCGCACTCGAAAACCGCTAACGGGGTCTGCCGCCTGCGGCTACTCATCCGGCCCGCACCGCCGATCAACTTTACGACGCCACAGCCAAATCTTCCCCACAGGAACTCCGGAACCAGTTCGGAACACGCCTCCACAGCCTCGCACCGCCCGGCTGCTCTCTGAAAAAAACAATATCCCTACTACTTTCCATCAACATTTCACAAATATAGGTTCATTGTAATCATCCGCACCGCCGTTGTCAACTGTTTTTTCCGCCTGCGCGCCCGCACTCCCATGCGCCGGCGCGTCAGTGATAACCTGAACTCAATATATTGTACCTATGAAACCGGCAAACGGGAGTTGCCCTCCGAGCCGGCAGTTACCCTCGTCAAATTCTACGATGTCTCTTTAGACTCTATCGGCAGTCTGACGAGCAATACGGCTCTGCCACACAAAAGATAATACGTGGTAAAGGGTCTGATGTCCTTCTGCCGCATTTACTTTTTTAAGCGTCCCCTGTATAAACATTTAAACAAATCACAGTTTGTTTCTATTGAAATATGATTAAACTACATTTTAGAAAATTTTATAAATTCATATGGCAGCCCTATGCCCTCAGAAAATTTATAGATTTCTTCTTTTTCCTCATCACTCATTTCGTCATAGAAAGGGCGATCCGACACTTTCTGGTATGTTTTAACTTCGTCTATTTTCAGTACATCACCCCATGGGGCAATGTATAATTCCCCAACTTTATATTTTCCAATTTCTTTATATACTCTCGTGGTATAACAATATCCCAATTTGTTTAAATAATTTTGAATTGACCCATATTCATGTTCAGGGAATGATATTTCTTGAAGCATATAATAAACCTCCCATCATTGTAAAACATAAAATCTCATTATAGTATTCGATGCCGATTTGAGATGTTTAAATTATATCATTTGCAAGTTCCGCCCTTGATTGCCCGGCGTACCTCGGAAATCATTTTTTACTCCACGGGTACAGCAGAGCAAAACCCGTCTCCTGTACCCGTTTCAAGCCGGTTTTGATACATCGGACGGGTACAGAACGGCAAAAGTGGTCATCTATGGCGCTGCGCTTCAGGGCAGAAATACCTGAAGATTCCGGTGTCAGGAAACACAGAATATTATCCCGTGTAAAAATACCGAAATCACTACTAGACCATTCCACATCATTTTTGCTTTTTATTGTAACCGGGTTGGACTGTGTCGTAATCTGCGTGCCGTCCTTCTCATAAAGAGTTACGTTTATCTGTGCTGATTTTGTAGCAGATAAATCAATATCCCCTGTCACAAGAGGCGGTTTGATATATAACTGCTTTACATTACTGGTAATCGTATAGCTCTGTCTGTACTTCTGGGTAAATCCCGGAATTTCCACTTCAACAACAATGCTTCTCTGTCCACCGTAGGTTGCCAGAGTAATAATGGCAAAGGAATCATATGTATTGTAAAGGGAAGGATATATGGTATCAACACATTTTGTATCAACATACATTTTTCCGGTTTTGTTATTTTCAAAGGTATATTTTTCTTTTTTCCCTTCCGACATAGCAACATATGCCTGTATTTCATCATATAAGCCTGATGCAAGAGTATAATTATGATTGCCATAGCCCTTCACAATTGCTTTGCACGTTGCAAGTACATCCTCATACCACTTTTCGTCCATAGTACTAACCCGGTTAAACAGTTCCTCACAGGACATGAGGCGGAGCGCATCAAAGATTGTATGCCAAAGCATATTTGTCCAGAACCGTCTGATTCAAATCCAAAATCTTTTCATATTCCCCCCATGCTGCTTCTGTATAGGAAGGGTATTCAAAGTTAGCGTATTCGTTTTTGGAACTTTCCAGCCATTCGCTCAGTGCATCATAATTTTCCTGGGCACTCCTGTCAGTGTCAAACAAATTCGGTCTGGCTGTTACATGTGACCCGCTATAGATATAACGATACAAAAAATCATTTGCATCAAGATATGCACCCACAAAGGAATCTGCCGCATTATAGTAAGCGTCCACAGCGCTCTTCAGCTTGTCATCTGCTATTCCAAACGCTGCCGCCTCCTCCCGCAGCCCGCCCAGCGTCTGCTGTGTTTCCCCGAGAAGTACGACTCGCCGTTCCAGATTTTTCTGGCTATCCTCAGAATCCTTGTTTTGGTCTTGAGCCACCATGTCCTCTATCACAGTATTTGCCTGTTCCAGATTTTTCAGCAGTTCCTCATAGGAAACATCCTCCGTTTTCTCCACGCTGCTCCCTTTTGCAGCCACTGTTTCTTCTTTTCCATTCGTTTTTCCCGCTTTCTGACCGGAGGACACTGCATCCGCAATGCCGGAAACCCACACCGGACTGCTGATAAGCAGTGCTCCCGCCACCAATGCAACGGGAATAATCACCTTTAATTTTTTCTGCCGGAGGACTGTGCCTTCGGAGTACAGGGTGTGCCGCAGGCAGGGCAGAAAGAAGCTGTATCGCTTAATTCTTTTCCACATTTTTTACAACGCATACTTCTTATCTCCTTGTATTCGTATCTTTTCATACCGAAAGTGTATGATTACTGCACTTTTTCAAGTGTGATCTCCCCATCACTCAGTGTGATACTGTCTGTATCTTCATCATATTTAAACCACAATTCTAGCAGAACAATATCTTCATCATCACACAGGTATATACGACCGCCATGACGATACAGCGACATCTTTCCAGCATATACTTTATTTTGGGTGTCAGTCAAAATCAGAAGTTCATAATTGTTATCTTCCTCCACTTTAAGAGTCAGATAATATTCCGTCCCACTCTCATCTGTCGCAGTCCAGGTCCACTCTCCCTGAAGAAGTTCCCTGATTCTTCCAAAATAATCGTCCCTTTTCATTTTTTCATCACCCAGGCTATTACTATAATGCTCGAGTTCTGTACTGCCGCTCACACCATTCGGATATGTATAATGTATTTTCCTCTCAGCATCGCTATCAATAAATTTTAATTCACCGCTGATATAAGCTAATTTTTTGTCCACACTGTATGTTCTCTCAACAGGTTCAATATGTCCCGAAAATTCTGTGATTTCCAGAGTTTTAGGATTCTGTATAAATAACTCGTAATCTGTTCCTGCAATCGAAAAATGCCAATACTCATCATCTTCTGCCCACAGATACCAGTCCCCCTGCACAGACTCTATCACAGCATCAAAATAGGTGTCTTCCTTACTGTCAGCTGCCTGTCCACCTGACAGTAACGTCCCGATAAAGGCAAAGACTGCAAAGAGAATAACACACCCTAATATAATACATCCTAATACAATGCATACAACATCCAGAGCAGTATGCTTTTTCTTTGGTTTCTTCGGGATATTCCCCCCTGCTCCCTGCACCATATTTTCGTTCTTTTGTCCACAATACGGGCAGAAGCTCGCCGCATCGTTTGTTTCTTTTCCGCAATTACTGCAATACATCTTCCTTCCCCTCCTATTTAAAATATTTTGGTGCCACAGGCTTCGCAGAATCTTGCTCCCTCCAGAAGCTTTTTCCCGCATTTCGGACAATTCAAAACAGGATTAGCCGGAATCTGGTTGACCGGAGCCACTGGCTGTGTACTGTTTGCAGCTCCCGTTATCGGGGAAAAATCTATCGGTGCAACGGTTGCACCGCATCTGTTACAGAAAGCGCTGTCAGATGTAATGAAAGATTTACAGCTATCGCACATCCTCTGTCCATCCAGGCTGAGGCGGTACTGATGCCAGAGATATTCCTCTTTTATCCTGCGGTTGACTGTTTCAACCTGCGTTGCAAACTCAAAATCTGCATTCTCCCTGTTTGCCTCAAAATATGCCCTGCCCAGCTCCAGGGTTGCCGCATCAATTGCCTGTTTTGCAGCCATCCAGCCATTTTCGGCTTCCCGGATTTTACCGGCGTTTGCGTCCTGCACTTCCGTTTTGGGTGTGTTTTTCTTCAGAAAATCCATATTTTTCCTCCTCATCCCATGGCATTTTATGAATATCACATAATTTCCGAATATTTTTTGTATATCAATTTTTTCTTTATTTTTCCATTCCTCCCATAATAATCTTTGTTTTTCTCTTGTTAACTCGCTTTTTCTCACATTTTCATTTTTTATAGAGATATTTTCTAAGTCTATGTCATTCCCCCTGTCCATAAATCATTTATATACGGATGTTTAGGGTACGCAAAACAAGACGTCATCTTATTCTGCTATGATCGGCCTTTCTTTCCCCGACTCCTTACGGCAGCCTAACCTCCCATGTCATACGGGATCTCCTTTACTTCAGGGTCCTTAATTCCTTCGTTCTGCTTATCCATAAAGGGGCGTCATGATGCTCCCTCGCTGAGTCTCTGCTCTGATGGAAATAAATCTGACTTGGCTCTCTATGTTTTGTTAATTCTTCTGTTCCTTTCAGCACCTTGCGGCGGACGTCTCCTGAATCTCACAGCTGGTCTTCTTATGCTGCCTGTGGCTTCCTGTGAATGTCAGAAAGCATCTTCTGTGGATCATAGGTCACTCCATTTACCAGAATTGCATAAAAGACTCGTATCAGCTTACAGCTGATGGCAATCACGGATTGTTTCTTCTTGAGCGGATTGTTCGCTCTTGTCGTGTAATACTCATGCAATGACTTAAACTCTGGGTTCTTCGCTATCAATGGAATCGCTGCATTAAACAGTACTGCCCGCAGCTTACTCCGACCTCTTTTACTTATGGTCATCTGTCCTTTGTGCTTTCCCGAACTGTTCTCCCGTAATGAGAGTCCTGCCAGCTTTTGTATCTGTCTGGGTGATTCGAAACGCCTCACATCACCCACTTCTGCCAGGAATCCGGCTACCGTGATCATTCCTATACCTTTGATGGCAAGCATCTGCTCGCTTTCGGGTATCTTCTTGCACAGCTTTTCTATCTCCTCCATAACGGCGTCAAGCTGTGCCTTTTTGTATTCGTAATCCTCGAGCAACAGTTTCATTTCATACCGGGCAGCCGAAGAGCCTTTCTTTAAGCCGATGCTGCGTTTTGCTGTCTCACACAGGGTCGTTGCCCTCCTGCAGGATCGTCAGAATGATTTCTTCGCTCTCCGATACCAGATATTTTTCTTCCATAACACTCTGTTCCTTCTTCCGTTTTTATTTCTGTCGTCTTTTCCGGAACAAAAAAGTTACACCATGTAACCTCTTCTTAATTCTAGGTTACATGGTGTAACTCATAATGTCAATTCCTTTTATTTTTTAGCCAACACTCCTAAACCAAAACCATCCAGACCGTCTTTGCGATCAGGTGCGTTGCCGCATGTGCGATCATGGCGTACTGTATGCCGTATCTGCGGTAAAGTCTGCCGTACACAAGCCCCAGACCGCCGTTATACAGAAAACAGCGGAATATGACAAGCGCACCCACGTTCCCGAACGTCATAAAGGTGGCGGGCAGATGCCCGGCCGCGAACAGCATCGCCGCCGCAATATTGGCTGCCACAAAGATGCCCTCCGGTATCTGCTCCTTTTCCCGGCTGCGGTAAAAAAGCTTCCACAGAAGAAACGCGATCAATGACAGTACAAACAGCCTGAGCATCACTTCCTCGATCACGCCGCCGTAAAGCACGGAGGCAATCAGGTTGCTTACGGTTATATTTTTGCAGGCATCCGCCACCTCGGGAATTACGGCTCCGAACAGCCAGTAATCCAGACTGAACGCCACGCCACACACAATACCGGAAATCCCCGCTTTGACTGTCTTTCCTTTTTCCAAGCCAAACGGTTTCAACAGCCCTATTTTGTCCGCCAGCAAATATCCCAAAGTGCCGCACACAACGGCATAGCAAACCGTCTGAACGGCTGTCACTGCCAGATACGGCGCATATCCGCCGATCTGTGCGGCAAGCGTCGCTCTTATCTCTTCGGAATAGCCCTCGTAGGTATAGATTCCGGTAAACAGACCGCCGATCACCGCGGCCGGAAGCAGCGCCGCCACAAACAGCAATATTTTTTTCCACGCAACAGTTTTGTTTTTCATTCTTATGCTCCATTCCACAGACATTTTTCCAAAAATAGGCAGCTCCGCCGTATATCAGCAAGAAAGAATCTGCACCTGAAACTTTTCTACATTCGCAAGATATTCCTTTTTACAGCGGGGCAAAACACCGGCTGATGGTACAAAACCGTGTCCTCCCTCACCTTTGTGTGCGTGTTGCCGCCACACGCCGGACAACTGATCCACTGAACCTTTACCGTATATTCCATAGCTCTCTCTCCTCCCCATATTGAACTCGAATGCCCGAATAGTATGTCAGGTCGTGCCGCCGGGGGAAGATATCAAGGTGATCTGTCTGGGCTTGCTGCCCTCCGCAGGCCCCTTCGACAGACAGTTCAGCATCAGTTCCTGCATCTTCGTCAGAAATTCCATAAACTCCTCGTCGGTCAGCATCAGGGTCGTGCTGCTCACCGTCAGCATGTCCCTGGCAGGATCCGCATCCTTTCCCGCAAAATAGTCCGCAAAGGACTTGCAGAGCGAAAAAAGCGTCGTCTGCACCAAAAGACCGTTGTCCTCCGTCTCCAATGAGGAAAACAGGTCGGCATTCAGCCGGTACACACTCTCCACGGTTCCACGGATCCGGTTCTCCTCCGCCACCACGATCACCTCGTTGTCCGCCAGTATCTTAATATGCCGGTACAGGCTGGCGCCGGGGACATCCGAAAGCTTTTTCTTAATCTCCTTCACGGTTCCCTTCTCATGTACCATCAGGTACTGTATCACTCTTTGACGAACCGGATTCATCATCACCTCAGAAAGTTCTGTGCGCAATCTTCCTCACCGCTCCCTCTTTTATTTTTGTTTTTAATTATATTTTCATTTTTGAGAACGTCAAGTCATTTTTATATTCCAGTTGAACATCAAAGGGTTCTTTCTCCGCAAGACTTTGGTTGATCTCCTCCGCGTGGGTGCAGCCAAGCGCGCGGTACGCCGCCTGACTTTCCTTGGAGGAATGTGTGGAAATATGCAGTCTGTCCGCAGGTAGGCTTCCCTGTCGCAGTGCGCTTCTGTCCGAAATATTTTTCTGTGACATAAAAAATTCTGTCCGGAAAGCTTTTGTACCATAGGAAGATTACGGAATCATTTCCCATAATAAAAAACAGAGCGCCCCCAAAAAGGGGGCAGCTCTGCGTCCTGCGTCCGGCCGTCATATAAAACACTTTTTTAACTTTCCTCACCGGCTGCTACCTTGTCTGCCCTTGCAGCCACTTCCTTCTCCTGCACATCGGAGGGAGCCTGCTCGTAGCGGGCAAATTCATAGGTATACTCACCTCTGCCGCCCGTCATGGAACGTAGATCCGTGCAGTAGCCGAACAGACCGCTCATGGGAATATCCGCTTCTATGGTCTGCTTGCCTCCGGGTACAGGCGTCATGCCGAGCACCCTGCCTCTGCGCTTGTTCAGATCCCCCATAATATCTCCGGTGTAGGCATCCGGCACCGTCACCTTCAGGGATGCGATGGGCTCAAGCAGGATGGGTCCTGCTTCCATAAAGCCCTTCTTGAACGCCTGTATGGTTGCCATCTTGAACGCCATCTCGGAGGAATCCACCGGGTGATAGGAACCGTCGTAGAGAACCGCCTTCACGCCCACCACCGGGTAAGCCGCCATGGGTCCCTTCACCACGGATTCCTGCAGGCCCTTCTCCACCGCCGGGAAGAAGTTCTTGGGAACGGCTCCGCCGACCACCTCCTGCTCGAATACATACGGTGTATCCAGATCACCGGAGGGTGAAAAGCGCATCTTTACATGTCCGTACTGACCGTGTCCGCCGGACTGCTTCTTATATTTGTACTCTACATCTGAGGTCTTTTTGATGGTTTCCTTGTAAGCGATCTTGGGACGGCTTAATTCGATCTCCACCTTGTACTCGTTCAACAGCCTGCTGGCAATGATCTCCAGATGCTGGTCGCCCATACCGTAGAGAAGAGTCTGTCTGTTTTCCGCATCGTTTACCACCTTCAGCGTGAGATCCTCATGCGTCATCTTCTGCAATGCCTGGGAGATCTTATCCACATCTGCCTTGTCCTTCGGCTTGTACCGCAGATAGGTGTACGGCGTGGAGATTTCCCATTTGCCGAACTTGATCGTGGTTGCCTTGGTCGAGAGGCTGTTTCCCGTCCTTGCGGCGGTCAGCTTCGCCAGCGCACCGATGTCCCCCGCGTGAAGCTCCGGCACCTCGATGGGTTTGTTGCCCTGCAGCACATAGAGCTTGCCGATTTTCTCCTCGATATCGCGGTCCACATTGTAGATCAGATCGTCCGTCTTGAGAACGCCGGAATTGACCTTGATCAGGGAATATTTTCCGATGAAGGGATCCACGATGGTTTTCCATATGTAGGCGGATTTTGCCTTGGAGAAATCATAATCCGCGTGGTAAATATCGTTTGTCTTCATGTTGATGCCCGCAACCTGACGGTTCTCCGGGCTCGGCATATATTTCACAATATCGTCAAGGAGCGTGTATACACCCTGACAGAGTGTGTTGGAACCCATGCTCATGGGAACGATGCTTCCGTCGCAGACATTGCTCCGCAACGCCGCCCTGATCTCTGCCTCCGAGAAGGTCTCTCCTCCGAAGTAACGCTCCATCATCTCCTCGCTGGTCTCCGCTACCGCCTCCATCAGGGTATCACGACAGATCTGCAGATTCTGTCTGTTGTATTCCGGGATTTCACAGGGTACGACCTCTTTTCCCTGCCAGCGGTTTCCGGTCTCGGCAATCACGTTGACATATCCCACAAACTTCTCATTTTCCCGGATCGGCAGATTGAAGGGCGCCATCTTCTTCCCGTACTTTGCGGTCATGTCCTCCACCACCTGCCTGAACGAGGCATTGTCCACGTCCATATTGGTCACATAGACGAAGCGGGGCAGTTTGTATTTGTCGCACAGCTCCCACGCCTTCTCCGTTCCGACCTCCACGCCCGCCTTACCGTTTACGACGATAATGGCAGCTCCGGCGGCACTCAGCGCTTCCTCCGCCTCGCCGACAAAATCAAAATATCCGGGCGTATCCAGAATGTTGATCTTGTAACCTTCCCACTCAATGGGAATCACGGAGGTGGAGATGGAAAACTGACGTTTCTGTTCTTCTTTGCTGTAATCGCTCAAGGTGTTTCCATCCGCCACTTTTCCCATTCGTGAGGTGATTCCTGACAGATATCCCATCGCCTCGGCAAGACTGGTCTTTCCGGATCCGCCGTGCCCCAGCAAAACTACGTTTCTGATCTTGTCGGTTGTGTAAACTTTCATAATCGTCGTGTCCTTTCCTTTGAGTTATTTGCATTTTTCACAACATGCTATGCCGTTTTCAAAATACTATGGGTATATTTTACTAAATTATCACACAAATTACAAGTTTTATTCCTCAATTTGCACACAAATTTGTTTTTGCACTTTTACGCTTTAAAGCAAGAAAAATCCCGATTGACTTTCACACGGTAAAATGTTACTATTCTTCTGATTTCTACTGTCATTTATTTGTATGGAGAGAGAATTATGTCAGAACTGACCTGTGGTTTTATCGGACTCGGCCTGATCGGCGGTTCCATTGCAAAAGCGCTGCGCGCCGCCTTTCCCGATGTGAAGATCATTGCTTACGATACCAATCCCGAAACGCTTTCCCTTGCCGCGCGCGAGGGAATCGCAGATGTGTGTGCCCCCGGCATCACCTCTTTGTTTTCGGAATGTCATTATTTATTTTTATGCGCTCCGGTCTCCCACAATGACCGGAATCTGGAGGAACTCAAAACGATCCTTTCCCCCGGCTGCATTCTCACGGACGTGGGAAGCGTAAAATCCACCACCCACGCACATGTTGCGGCTGCCGGGCTCTCCCGCCAGTTCATCGGCGGACACCCCATGGCGGGCAGTGAGCGGATCGGCTACCAGAATTCCAAGGCGCTGCTTTTACAGAATGCCTACTATATCCTGACACCGTCCGCCGAGGTTCCCTACGACCGGCTTCTGGCAATGCAGAATCTGGTGGAAAAGCTGGGGGCAATCCCTCTTGTGCTCTCCTGTGAGCAGCATGATTTTGTCACCGCCGCGATCAGCCATCTTCCCCATGTGGTTGCCGCTTCCCTTGTGAATATGGTGCGGGAGACCGACACGGAGGACGGCATCATGAAACAGATTGCCGCCGGCGGTTTCAAGGATATCACCCGGATTGCCTCGTCTTCCCCCATCATGTGGCAGCAGATCTGCCTGACCAACGGGGAAAATATCTCCCGTCTGCTCTCCGCCTATATCGACCTTCTGATGCAGGCAAAGACAGCCTTGGACGGGCGCGACGCAGAGGCGTTGTACCGGCTTTTTTCCGATGCCCGCACCTACCGGGAATCCTTCTCCAACGCATCCGCAGGCCCCATCAAGCGCGTATTTGATCTCACGGTGGACATTGCCGACAAGCCCGGCTCCATCGCCGCCATCGTAACGCTCCTTGCTTCTCAGGGACTGAATATAAAAAATATAGGCATCACCCACAACCGTGAGGTTGCGGAGGGTGCCATGCGGATTGAGTTCTATGAGGAGGCAGATGTGGCAAAGGGTGCCGCCCTGCTCAAAGATAGTGGGTATGAAACCTTCGGTTTATCGCTCTGAGGATCAGTATTCCGAAGATACCGCCGCAGGTATCCAGAATCACATCCGGTATGCCGGCGCACCTGCCGGGCACAAAATACTGGTGCCACTCATCAAGGGCTGCCGATGCCGCCACCCAGAATACCCCTATGGCAAGCTGCACTGCGGATCGCTTTATGGGAAGCTCCCTTAAGATGCGCTCCACAAGAATCCCCATAAAGGCATACTCCGAAAAATGAGCCAGTTTGCGGACGGGAAAGCCCATGGATTCTGCCAGCGCATCTATCTGAACCGGACTCATGCTCCGTCCCGCAAGGAAGTTGAAGCCTTCCGCCAGAAACCGGCAGACTGCATCGCTGAGCCCTCCGGAGGTTTCCCCGTCCTGCGCCGAAAAGGAAAAAATCACACCGTACCAAAACAACAAAAGGACACCGGCAACGACCGCCGGTATCCTTCTTTTTATTTTATCCGTCATTTGCCTTCTTCCACCGTCTGGTAAGTCTCAATGCGGAAGGCATCCATCTCCGGAAGCCCTACAAAAACCGCACCGTATGCGATGGTGTCCTCTTTTTTCTCGATCCTGACGATCTCCAAAACCGCATGCAGCACTTCCTTCGTCCAGATAGTCAGATAGGCTTCGTAGATTGCACCGATCGTAAGCGGCTCCTTACAGGTAAACCCGACTCCCGATTTCGAAACATCCACAACCTCAATATCCACTTCCTCTGTCTTCTGGTTGTCCAGACGCTTCATCAACAGCTTGGACGTCAGCTCCGTGCGCTTTGCTTTCCTTCTCTCTTCCATGTGTGACCCCTTTCCCGATCAAAATTTAGTTCATTATACCAAACCTCTCCGGAAAAGTAAACGTCAATGAATGAACATGGCATCACCGAAGGAGAAAAAGCGGTAGCGCTCCCGGATTGCCGTCTCGTACGCCGCCAGCACATGCTCCCGTCCCGCCAGCGCGGAGACAAGCATCACCAGCGTGGATTCCGGCAGATGGAAATTGGTGATCAGCGCATCCAGCACCTTGAAGCGGTAACCCGGATAAATAAAGATCTCCGTGTTGTCGCAGCCGGGCTGCACCACCCCGTTTTCATCCGCGGCGCTCTCCACCGTCCTGCAGCTTGTGGTTCCCACACAGATCACGCGGTGCCCGGACTGCTTTGCCCGGTTGATCTTTTCCGCTGCTTCCTCCGTGACCTGATAAAACTCGGAATGCATATGATGCTCTAAAATATTATCCACCTTGACCGGCCGGAAGGTTCCCAGGCCCACATGCAGTGTCACATAGGCAATGTCCACTCCCTTTCTGCCGATCTCCTCAAGCAGCTCCTGCGTAAAGTGAAGTCCGGCAGTGGGCGCCGCCGCGCTGCCCTCGTACTTCGCATACACAGTCTGGTATCTGTTTTTGTCCGCCAGCTTGTGGGTGATGTAAGGCGGCAGCGGCATCTCACCCAGCCGATCCAGAATTTCTTCAAAAATTCCTTCGTAGGAAAACCGGATCAGCCGGTTGCCCTCCTCCACCGTTTCTAACACCTCCGCATGCAGCAGACCGTCCCCGAACACCAGACGGGTTCCGGGCTTGCATTTTTTTCCGGGCTTTACAAGGGTCTCCCAGACATCGTTTTCCCTGCGTTTCAGTAACAGCACTTCCACCGCGGCATGGGTATCCTCCTTGGCTCCGAGCAGCCTTGCGGGAATCACCTTCGTGTTGTTCAGCACCAGACAATCCCCCGGCTCAAGGTACTGCACGATCTCCCGGAAAATGTGATGCTCCACCTCGCCGGTCTCTTTGTCAAGCACCAGCAGTCTTGAGGAAGAACGATCCGCCAGAGGATCCTGTGCGATCAGTTCCTCCGGCAGGTCAAAATAAAAATCGGATTTTTTCAGCTCTGCCATTACAAGCAGGCTCCTTCCACAAATGCCTTGTAGCCGCGGTATGCTTCATAGATATCCGCCTTGCTGGTTGCCTCCCAGGGTGCATGCATATTCAGCACAGCCACGCCGCTGTCGATCACGTTCATGCCGTAGAGCGCCAGAATATAAGCGATGGTTCCGCCGCCGCCCACATCTACCTTGCCAAGCTCCGCCGTCTGGAAACGGATATTCTTCTCCTCGTAGATTCTTCTGATGTGCGCCATATACTCCGCATTTGCATCGTTGGAGCCGGACTTTCCTCTTGCGCCCGTATACTTGTTGAACACCATTCCCTTTCCGAGGAATGCCGCATTCTTCTTTTCAAAGCAGGAAGCGTAGCTGGGATCATAGCCAGCGCTCACATCTGAGGACAGCATGCAGGAATGAGCCAGACATCTTCTCAGCTTCAGCTCGCTGTAATCGCCCGCAAGCTCCATCAGCTCAGCCAGACTGTTCTCAAAGAAGCGGGACTGCATACCGGTTGCGCCCACGGAGCCGATCTCCTCCTTGTCCACCAGAATACAGCACATGGTTCTGTCCGTTTTCTTGGTATCCAGCATTGCTTTCAGGGATGTGAACGCGCACACTCTGTCGTCCTGACCGTATGCCAGGATCATGCTTCTGTCAAAGCCTGCCTCGCGGGCCTTTCCAGCGGGAACGATCTCAAGCTCTGCCGAGATGAAATCCTCCTCATCAATGTCATAGCTCTTTTTGAGAATGGCAAGCACGCCCGCCTTGACTGCGGTTTTTGCCTTCTCCTTCTCGGACTCGTCCTTATCTTCTTCATCCGCCTTTATGGAGATGGGTCTGCTTCCCACGATCAGGTCGAGAGCCTCTCCCTCAATCACCTTTGCAGCCTTCTTCTCAAGCTGCTCGCCAGCCAGATGGATCAGCAGATCGGAGATGAAAAATACGGGATCGTCCTCTTCCTCGCCAACATTCAATTCCACGGTGGTGCCGTCCTTCTTCACGATCACGCCGTGCAGTGCCAGAGGAAGCGTCACCCACTGGTATTTCTTCACACCGCCGTAATAATGGGTATCCAGATAAGCAAAGGAGCCGTCCGGATCCTCATAGAGCGGATTCTGCTTTACATCGATTCTGGGGGAATCGATATGGGCACCCAGAATGTTCATACCCTCTGAGAAAGGCTTGCTGCCGATCTGATAGATCGCAATGGACTTGTTCATCCAGACGGAATAGATCTTGTCACCCTTCTTTAACTTCTTTCCCTGTGCGATTGCCTTCTCAAGCTCAATATAGCCGGCAGCCTCGATCATGTTTACGATGGTGTCGATGCACTCTCTCTCCGTCTTGCCGTTGTCCAGAAACACACGGTACTGATCGGAGATCTGCTCCAGCTCCTTCAATTCCTTTTCATCATACTCATTCCACAAATTCTTGCGTTCCATACTGCAATCTCCCTTCTTTTCCATTATTGTCTATTACTGTCTGAGCTGTGCGCCAAGCTGCTCCAGCCCGTTCAAAATCTTCTTCATGGCACCCGAGACATCTGCCTCCTCCAGGGTTCTGTCCTTCGCCCTGAAGGAGATGGAGTAAGCCATGGACTTGTAGCCTTCCTTGATCTGATCTCCCTCATAGATGTCGAACAGCTTGTAAGACTCCAGAATCTTTCCGCCTCTCTGTGCAATCACTGCCTCGATCTGTCCAGCCAGAACATCCTTGCTCACCACCATGGAAATATCCCTGGTGACCGCAGGATACTTTGCAATGCCCTCATACTTGCGGTCGAAGGTGGCAAACGGAAGCACGTTCGGCATATCCAGAACCGCTACATACGCTCTGGTTCCCAGATTGTAGTTGTCACACACAGCAGGATGCACCTCACCCAGAAATCCGATCAGCACATCCCCGTAGAACATATTTGCCTGCCTGCCGGGATGCAGGAAATTCTTTCCGGCCTTCGGATCATAGGTCACATGCCCACGCATGCCGATGCTCTCCAGAAACTCCTCGATCACACCCTTCAGCGTAAAGAAATCTCCCTCGCCGTACATACCCAGTGTAAACTGCATTCTCTCATCTGGCAGCTCCTCCAGAGGAAGCTTCTTCGGAATATATACATTGCCCAGTTCATACAGACGGACATCTTTATTTCTTCTGTTGTAGTTGGTGGCAAGGCCGGTCAGCATACCGTTCAGGGAAACGGTTCTCATCACGGAGAAATCCTCTCCCAGAGGGTTGGAAATGGTGATCGCGTTCCTTGCGGGATCATCCGCGTCAAGCAGCAGCTTGTCGAACACCTTGGGGCTTTCAAAGGAATAGGTCATTCCCTGCGAGAACCCGCAGAACTCTGCGATATCACGCGCCTTCTGCTCAATGCGGAGCTTGAAGGAAAGCTTACCCATGGTGGACTCTCCCTTGGGAAGCGTCACCGGAATCTTGTCATAGCCGTAGAAACGGGCCACTTCCTCCGCCATGTCCGCGCGTCCCACCAGATCCTGACGGAAAGAGGGAATCTCCAGCACGATGCTGCCGTCCGCTTCTGTCAGCACGCCGACCTCCAGCTTTCTGAAGATATCAAGCATCTGCTCCGGCGAAATGTCCGTTCCCAAAAGGTCATTGTATCTCTGCGGCTCAAAGGGGATTTTTTTAAGCGGTGCCAGCGGTGCGCATACATCCACCGTTCCGCCCACGACCTCGCCGCAGCCCAGTTCTTCGATGAGCTGGCAGGCACGGTCAATCGCTGCCTTTGCATTTCTGGGATCCAGTCCCTTCTCAAACTTGCCGGAGGCATCCGTGCGAAGCCCCAGACGCTTTGCGGATCTGCGGATATTGGGGCCGTTAAAGGTAGCCGCCTCAAATAGTACCGTATGCACATCATCGGTGATCTTGGAATTTTCACCGCCCATAATACCGGCGATACCGATCTCCTTTTCCGCGTCGCAGATCATCAGTACATCCTTGTCCAGCTTGCGCATCTGTCCGTCCAGTGTCCGGAACTCATCTCCGTCCTTGGCACGGCGCACAATGATCTTCCTGCCCGCCACCGTGTCCAGATCGAAGGCATGCATGGGCTGTCCGTATTCTTCCATGACATAGTTTGTTATGTCAACCAGATTGTTGATGGGGCGAATACCGCTGGCTGCCAGTCTTCTCTGCATCCACTCCGGGGAAGGGCCGATCTTGATGTTTTTGCAGACTCTCGCGCAGTAGCGGGTGCAAAGCTCCTCATCCTGCACTTCCACGCTGATGTAATCCTTCACATCTTCCCCGTTTTCCTTCACCGTAACCTCGGGTGCGACAAAGGGCTTTCCGAATGTGTTGGCTGCCTCTCTTGCAATTCCGAGCACACTGTAGCAGTCCACCCTGTTGCTGGTGATCTCATATTCAAATACCGTATCCCGCAGTCCCAGACGCGCCACGGCATCCTCACCGGGAACCGCATCCGCCGGAAAAATATAGATTCCGTCCTCCGGTGCATCAGGGTACATATCCTTCGTGGAGCCCAGCTCCTCGATGGAGCACATCATACCGTTGGAGGGAACGCCCCTCAGCTTGCCTGCCTTGATTGCAATGCCGTTCTCGGGAAGCGGACCGCCGTCATGTCCGCCGGCAACTCTGCCGCCGTCAAGTACAACGGGAACCTTGTCTCCCACCTTGACATTGTGTGCGCCCGTCACAATCTGGATCGTCTCCGTTCCCACATTGACCTGACACACGATCAGTTTGTCCGCATCAGGGTGCGCCTCGATGCTCAGGATCTCTCCCACTACGATCTTTTCCAAATTTTTATCCAGTCTCTCAAAGCCCTCTACCTTGGTGCCGGTCAGCGTCATTCTGTCGCAGTATTCCTGATCCGCGCACTCAAGTCCGGGCACATATGCCTTAATCCATGATAATGCTGTATTCATGTCGTCCTTCCTTTCCGCGCCTAGAATTGTTTCAAGAAACGAATATCGTTCTCGTAGAGCAGACGCATGTCGTCAATCTCATATTTCAACAGGGCAATTCTCTCCAGGCCGACGCCGAAGGCAAATCCTGTGTACTCCTCCGGGTCGATGCCGCTCATCTCCAGCACATGGGGATGTACCATTCCGCAGCCCAAGATCTCGATCCATCCGCTGCCCTTACAGAAGCGGCAGCCCTTTCCGCCGCACTTGAAGCATGTCACATCCATCTCTGCGGAAGGCTCCGTAAACGGGAAATGGTGGGGTCTGAATTTCACCTTTGTCTCCTCGCCGAACAGCTCCTTGGCAAACTCAGCCAGCGTACCCTTCAGATCCGCAAAGGTGATATGCTTGTCGATGACAAGTCCCTCTACCTGATGGAAGGAAGGGGAATGGGTTGCGTCCACCTCGTCCGCACGGAACACCCTGCCGGGCGCGATCATACGGATGGGCAGCTTGCCCTTCTCCATCTCATGAACCTGGATTCCCGAGGTCTGGGTACGGAGCAGGAACTCACCGGAAATATAGAAGGTATCCTGCTCGTCCTTTGCGGGATGATCCTCCGGGATATTCAGCGCCTCGAAGTTGTAGTAGTCCCGTTCCACTTCCGGCCCTTCCACCACTTCATAGCCCATGCCCACAAAGATTCTCTCCAGCTCCTCAAGCGCAATGGAGTTGGGATGTCTGTGTCCGATGGTTCCTTTCTTTGCCGGGAGCGTCACATCGATAACCTCCGCCTTCAGCTTTGCCTCTCTTGCGGCATTCTCCATCTTCTTTATGGCGGCATCCAGCACCTTCTCGATCTCTTCCCTGGTCTCATTCACCATCTGACCGACCTTCGGTCTGTCCTCCGGTGCCACATCCTTCATGGATTTCAACACAGCGGTCAGCTCACCCTTTTTTCCAAGGATGTTGACGCGCACGTCATTGAGCTTGTCCAGCGCATCGCTCTGCTGGATCTGCTCAATTGCTCTTGCCCTGATCTGTTCCAGTTTGTCTCTCATCTTAATCCTCATTTCCGAGCAATTCGTCTGCCTTCAAAGCTACTTGTTTTTGCTCTGAAACAAATAGCCGTGCATTGTTGCGGTACGGCGTGGGTACACCATATGATACAAATAAAAAGTCCCTTGCATATGCAAGGGACGAATCTACTCCGTGGTGCCACCCAAATTTCTGTCCTCAGACAGACACTCTTCCGCTTAACGCGCGCCGCACGTTCCGCCATACTATGAGTTCAGGCGGAAAGCTCCGGTGGGAAATTCACGCCTCATCTGCACTTAAGGAAGCTTCCAGCCGACGGCTCCCTCTCTCTGTAAGAAAATGATTTGCTACTGACACCTTCACCGCTTTTATCAACTAAGGTCATTGTAATAACGGTTTCCGAAAAAGTCAAGCAGAATTTATTTGGCGTGCCGCTCTCTCTGCTTCTCCCTGCGGTTCCGGTAAAGCACCCGGTATGCGGGACCGAAATAACGGTTGATCTGCGCGCCGATCAGGATAATATACATACAGAAATACAGCCAGAGCATGATAATCACGATTAAGGACAGGCTGCCGTAGGTGCTGAAGCTGTCCGTCCGTTCCACATAGACAGAAAAGCACCAGGAAAAGATGCTCCACACCACCGCGGAAAACACCGCTCCCGGAATCTGGAGCCGCAGCTTCAGCCTTTTGTTGGGGATGTATGTATAGATCAGAGTGAACAGGATCGTAAGGATCAGCCACACTGCCAGAAAGCGGAAATTCATCACAAAATCAAACACCATTCTGGTTTTCGGCAGCTTTGCAAAGATCATATCCAACAGGACATTTCCGAACACGTTGATCAAAAGCGACAAGAGCATGACAACCAGCATGATCAGAGTATAAAAGCTTGCGATGGAGCGGAGCAAAAAATAATTTCTCTTCTCCTCCACCTCGTTCACCTCATTAAGTCCTCTGGTGAGGGCAAGCACACCCTTTCCTGCAGACCACAGCGTGGCGAATGCTGCAATGGACAAAACTCCCGCCGACCGGTCGTACACATCGGACACCACGTTGGCGATCAGCGGATCCATCATGTCCGGTGTCACCCCCATGACGGCCTCCAAGAGGTTCTCCTCCGTCAGATGCGTAAAGGGAATGATCGTACAGAGCATGATCAGCATGGGAACCAAGGACAAGAACAGGAAAAAAGCCGTACTGGCAGCAAAAGATCCTATGTTTTTGCGGTTCATCTGTCGTCTGAAATCATCTATAATAATGTATAATTTCCGAATCAATTCTCTCCCACCTTGCTTACACTGGTTCCTCGATAAAAGAATGTCAGTATCTGCTCCGCAGAACAGCCCTCCTTCGCCATGCACTTTGCGCCGTTCTGGGACATACCGACCCCGTGGCCAAACCCGCCGCCGGATATTTCATATCCTACCATATTTTCTCCGTCCTGAACAGTCGAAATTACAAAGAAAGCGCTGGGCAAAAGACTTTTCATCTCGATCATGCTGCCGTCCTGCCTCCTTACCGATGTCTTTCCGTCACATAAAACATACCGTATATTCAGTTCCGTGAGCACCAGATAATCCGCCTCGCTCCCCTCGATCAGAAGGGACTGCGCCACACCGCCCGCATTTCTTCCGACCACCGCAATGTTTCGGATCTTTCCCAGCTTCTCCACCGGCTTGCTGACATAGTCATCCCCCTCTTTCTGCAAAATCTTCTCCGGGGATGCCTGATAGCGGCTCTGTAACAGGGAAAGCAGCCTTTCCTCGTCCGGGCAGCCCGCGGTGTAAGTCCAGCGATACCACGGCTCCTCCCTCTCAAAGTCCGTCCCGTCCGGCTGTACCAGAAAACAGGAAAATGCCTCCTCTTCCTGTATTTTTTCCGCCGTGTACGCCGTTTCCTTCCCCATGAGTGCCTCCCTGCTCACGGATCCTGCGACCAGATATGCCTCCCGTTCCTCCCTGTCTGCGTCCCACACTCTCTCGTCGGAGCCGAAACCGCAGGAGGTGGAATAGTAATAGGTTGCCGCTGGCTGCCCGCCGTAGGTCAATAAAAGCCCTGCCGTCTCCTTCACCGCGACGGTCGCTGCCGCCTGCTCCTCAATATTGTTGTAGACCTGATAGGCTGTGCTGTCGTCCACATGTGCCCCGTACTGTGGCAGCCCCGGGTTCTGCATATGGGCATACGCATAGGTTCTGGCGCAGATTGCCTGCGCTTTCAGTGCCTCCGCCGGATAGGATGCCGGCATCTCGCTTGGAACCACTGCATAGAGATACTCCTCCAACAGCACTTCATTGACCGCCACGATCCCCTCCTCCGATCTGCGCAGTTCCAAGGAACCTCTGTAAGAAGGCGCCCCCTGACTCCTGTGTACATCATAAAGGGTGATCTTTCCCGTGAGCGTCGCCGGCGTCACCAGAATCACCTCCCCCTCCTCAGAAAATGCGGCATCCTGCGGCGTAATGGTAATCTGCTCCCCCGCAGGGAGGCTTCTCTCCTCCAAGGCAGTCTTCACCACATAATCCGTGTCACAGCTTATGGTGAGCTGTTTATGTATGTTTGCGGCATAATCACCGGTCTTTAGCAGGACACGGATGGTATCCATGGCATCATCCCGCGCCAGCAGAACCGCATATATTTTTCCGTCCGACAACAAGAAGTCCGCATAGGCATAGCCAATGCGCAGATCCTCGCACCGTCCCGTCCGCAGCTCTCCGTACAGTACATAATATGCAACCTGTTCCGCAAAGGGAATCCGTCCGTACCCTTCCAACACGATACCGTCCTCTTTTGTGACGGAGAGCAGTTTCCCGCTCACGATCGTATCCGCCTTATCGCAGACCCGGGTCACAACACCGTCTGTCAGCATCACATCAGCCACGCGCCCGCAAAGCTCCGTCCCGCTTCTGCCGCTTCCCGCGTATTCACACTGTGAGCTAACGGCATATGTCCGATAAGTGCCGTCGTAGAGCGTCAGCTCCTCCTTTGACGCCTCCACCACATATACATTCTGCACGGTGCTGATCTGTACCTCCGGCTCCTTCTCCTCTTTCCTTCCTCCCATCTTCAAAACCATAAGAAAAAGCAGAACAATGCCGATCAGACAAATGACGGCTTTCCTCTGCATTCTGTATTTTTCTGCCATTCCCCTCTCCCCCCCGGACAATGAAAAAGATATAAAAAAGAATCCTGCTTTGCAGGATTCTCCGCCTGCGGCGGGTCGCTTTCGCGACATGATACCTCTCCGCCGCAGTGCGATCCTGCCCGGAGGGCTTTTGTATCATAGGAAAGTTACGAAGTAATTTCCTATGATATGAAAAGAGCAGCCGCTAAGCTGCTCTTTTCATCTTTTGAAACCCCAAAATGCCGGCTCTTGCCTTTTGACTCCTAGCCATAGCCAGGTGGGTGACCGCAACCATGCTTTTGCCTTCCCCTGCAATCCTCTTTCGAGTGGAGGCTTGACAGCCACATGGCAATATAGGAATCCCGTTTAAAGTAAATGTAGGTTCAAAACTAACAAGAGTTATCGAACATTTCAGGTTACTCTTATTATACCCAAAACAGGGGTGTATGACAAGGATATTTTTTTGACAAATGTTCCCTGCTTTATGGCAATAACCTCATTGCGCAATGATTTTTTTGTAATTATCTGCATGATTTTGATGCCGTCTGGCGCACATAAAAAAAGAATCCTGCCCGGAGGGCTTTTGTATCATAGGATATTACGAAGTAATTTCCTATGATACAAAAATATCCGCACGACGAAAGTCGTGCGGATACTGTTTTTACAACATTTCTTATTTCTGAGGGCCTGCGGATACAAGTGCCTTTCCTGCAGGATTTCCTTCATACTTTGCAAAGTTCTTGATGAATCTGTCTGCCAGATCCTGTGCCTTGGTCTCCCACTCGGAAACATCTGCATAGGTATCGCGCGGATCCAGAATTGCGGGATCTACGCCGGGCAGCTCGGTAGGAACTTCAAAGTTGAAGTGAGGAATCTTCTTGGTAGGTGCGTTCACGATGTCTCCGTTCAGGATTGCATCGATGATTCCACGGGTATCGCGGATGGAAATTCTCTTTCCGGTACCGTTCCAGCCTGTATTCACCAGATATGCCTTTGCGCCGCTCTGCTGCATCTTCTTAACAAGCTCCTCTGCATACTTTGTAGGATGCAGCTCCAGGAATGCCTGACCGAAGCAAGCGGAGAAGGTCGGGGTAGGCTCGGTAATGCCGCGCTCCGTACCTGCAAGCTTTGCAGTGAATCCGGACAGGAAGTAGTACTGTGTCTGCTCCGGTGTCAGGATGGATACGGGAGGCAGTACGCCGAATGCATCTGCTGACAGGAAGATTACGTTCTTTGCAGCGGGTGCGGAAGAAATCGGGCGGACAATGTTCTTGATATGGTTGATTGGATAAGATACACGGGTATTCTCCGTCACGCTCTTATCGTTGAAATCGATCTTGCCGTTCTCATCCAGCGTTACGTTCTCAAGAAGTGCGTCTCTCTTGATTGCATTGTAGATATCCGGCTCGGAATCCTTGTCCAGATTGATTACCTTTGCATAGCAGCCGCCCTCGAAGTTGAACACGCCGTTGTCGTCCCAGCCGTGCTCATCATCACCGATCAGCAGACGCTTGGGATCTGTGGAAAGGGTTGTCTTTCCGGTTCCGGAAAGTCCGAAGAAGATTGCGGTGTTCTTACCGTTCATATCCGTGTTTGCGGAGCAGTGCATGGAAGCCATGCCCTTGAGCGGCAGGAAGTAGTTCATCATGGAGAACATACCCTTCTTCATCTCACCGCCGTACCACGTATTGATGATTACCTGCTCACGGCTCGTGATATTGAACATAACGGCAGTCTCGGAATTTAAGCCAAGCTCCTTGTAGTTCTCAACCTTTGCCTTGGATGCATTGTAAACGATGAAATCCGGCTCAAAGTTTGCCAGCTCTTCCTCTGTGGGCTGGATGAACATATTCTTGATGAAGTGAGCCTGCCATGCAACCTCAACGATGAAACGTACAGCCATTCTGGTATCCTTGTTTGCGCCGCAGAATGCATCTACCACAAACAGTCTCTTACCGGAAAGCTCCTTCTGGGCCAGCTCCTTCACTGCCTTCCATGCTTCCTGGGAAGCGGGATGGTTGTCGTTCTTGTACTCGTCGGTCGTCCACCAAACGGTGTCCTTGGAATTTTCGTCCATGACAATGTACTTATCTTTGGGAGAACGACCCGTGTAGATACCTGTCATTACGTTGACAGCGCCCAGCTCGCTTACCTGGCCTTTTTCATAGCCTGTAAGGTTCGGATCTGTCTCTTCCTTAAACAGCGTCTCATAAGAAGGATTATACACGATTTCTTTTACGTCCGTGATACCGTACTTGCTTAAATTGATTTCTGCCATTTCATTAACCTCTCTTTTTTTATAGTAAATATCAATCACAGGAAAACCTCATGCATAAATATACTGTCCGGCATCCTGCAAGGCGACATGCCTTTCACTAGGTGTATTATCGCAGAGCGCATAGTAAAAGTCAATATTGAGAAAATAAAATTTTTCTAATCAGACTGCGCGTGTAACCTCTTTCAGCCATTCCTTTTCATCGGGCTCAAGGAAAGGAGAAATTTTATCAAATACCTGCGCGTGATACCCGTTCAGATACTGCCTTGCCTCCTCCGTCATGTAGCTGACATCGATGGCATCCAGATCGATGGGCGCATAGGTCAGCGTATCAAAATGCATAAACTGTCCGTCCCCGTTCTTCTCGCCGTTCTTCACCACCATCACGTTCTCTATCCTGATGCCGTGGCTGCCCTCAATGTAGACGCCCGGCTCATTGGTCACATCCATGCCGTCCTCTAAAACCGCCTCCGACACACCCTCGATATACTTCCATCTTAAGCTCTGGGGGCCTTCGTGAACGTTGAGGATATAGCCCACGCCATGTCCCGTACCGCATTTGTAGTCCATGTTCATGCTCCACATAGGCAGTCTTGCCAGAATGTCAAGGTTCCGTCCCGTACATCCGTAAAGCCATTTTGCATGGGTCAGATTCATCACGCCGCATGCCACCGCCGTGTAATGGCGCCTGATCTCATCGGAAATCGGTCCTAACACAATGGTTCTGGTCACATCCGTCGTGCCGCCCAGATACTGTCCGCCGGAATCCACCAGAAGCATCCCTTCCGGTGCAAGAACGCTCGCCGTCTCAGGCGTCGCCTCATAGTGCATCATGGCTGCATTTGCCTTGTAACCCGCAATGGTCGGGAAGGAAAGATCCAGAAACTCCGGGATCTGTCTGCGCAGCCCCTCCAGATAGTCCGCCGCCGTCACCTCGGTAATGGTCATCTTACCCACATTCTTTTTCAGCCAGTAAATGAACTTTGTCACGGCAACGCTGTCCGCAATAAAGATCTTCTCCATATTGGCAAGCTCCACTGGATTTTTCACAGCCTTGAGCAGTTCGGTGGGTGCTTTTCCATCCACTTCCTTCGCCGCGTTCTGCACCTTCTTAAACAGACAGTAGCTGCAATTTCTTCTATCCGTGAGCACACGCTCGTCCGCCTTCAGCTCCTTGTCCAGAAAGACGCCGATCTCGCCGTACTCCCGCAGGGTCACGCCGATTTCGTTAAAGTATGCCGAAGCCTCCTCGGTAAGCGCTTCCTTCTGCACAAAGAGAAGCGTCTCCTCCTCCCGCAGGAATCCGTAGGAAAGCGCCACCGGATTGCACTCCACATCGCGGCCTCTCACATTGAAAAGCCACATCAGATCGTCCAGCTTTGTAAGGAGCATGCTGTCTGCTCCCGCCTTCTTCACCTGCTTCATCACTTTTTTCTTCTTATCCGCATAGGTCTCGCCGGTGATCTTTTCGGACAGCACCTTCACCTTTCCGCAGGGCAGCGCAGGGCGATCCATCCATACCTGCTCTGCCAGATCACTCTCGTAGGAGAAACGGATCTTCTTTTCCTCCATCCGCTTTTCCAGACGCAGTCCATCCGCCGCCGTCACCACTCTGCCGTCAAAGCCGAGAGTCTCGCCCTCCTGCATATGCTCCGCCAGATACTCATTCAGCGTGGGAACGCCCTCGTCGCCCATGCGGAACAGGGTAACGCCAGTCCCCGCCAGCTCGTTTTCCGCCTGAATAAAATATCTTCCGTCCGTCCAGAGCCCCGCTCCGTCTTTCCACACCAAAAGCGTACCGTTGGAGCCCGTAAAGCCGCAGAAGAACTCCCTCACCTTAAAATATTCATTCACATATTCCGAATTGTGAAAATCTGCCGTGGGCATCATGTAGAAGTCCACGTTTTCCTGCTGCATGACCGCTCTCAGCTTCTGCAGTCTCTCCTTAATAACCGGATTTTCCATTGCTCTCTCCTTTTCTTTTTTTCCTGTATTTCTTACGGTTCCTTACAAAGCGCCACCGCCCTTGAGGTTCCCACCCTGTCGCATCCGAGCGTAAGGAACATCTCCAGATCCTCTAACGTCTGCACGCCTCCCGCCGCCTTTATCTTCACGCCGGGTCCGATATGTTTCCGGAACAGTTCCACATCCTCCTTCGTGGCGCCCCCGGTGCCAAAGCCGGTGGAGGTCTTGATATAATCCGCACCCGCATTCGTCACGGCATGGCACATGGCAATCTTCTCCGCCTCGGTCAGGTAGCAGGTTTCCACGATCACCTTCAGAATGTGGTCTCCGCACACCTTTTTCAGGGCGGCGATCTCCTCCTCCACCTTATCGTAAAGCCCATTCTTAACATCACTGATGTTGACGACCATATCAATCTCATTGCAGCCGTCTGCAAGCGCCTGCCTTGTCTCCTCGATCTTTGCCTGCGTCACACTGTAACCTAACGGGAATCCCACAACCGTACAGATATTCACGCGGTCTCCGTAGGTATCCTTCACCCTCTTTATGTAGGTGGGCGGTATGCAGACGGAAGCTGTCCGAAACCGGATTGCCTCCTCACACAGCTTCTCAATATCCTGCCATGTTGCAAACGCCTTGAGCTGCGTGTGATCCACATGGGACAGCATTTCCTTTTGTGTCATAACCGTTCCTTCCCTTCCGCAGCCGGTAAGCTGCAACTATCTCATCTGCCTTATTGTAATACCCCGCCGGGAAAAAATCCATATTTTATAAAAAAGTTTGTGAAATTCCTTTTTTCGCTTGCCACCCTTTCTTTGTTCATGGTAAGATAAGTTTATCTTTTGCAACTTCAACTTTATACGTTTCTTCTTCATAAATATACACTAAGGGGTTTTTCTTACTATTTTCACCATCAAAAAGCGAAAGGAGTGTTCAACCAATGGATTATAATCCTTATTCCGACATTACACCTGAAATCATCCGCCTGGCAAAAATGTCCGAGGAAGCAGGTGTCATTGAATCAGAATTGTTTACCAAATATGATGTAAAGCGCGGTCTCAGGGATCTGAACGGCAAGGGCGTGCTTGCCGGTCTGACCCATATTTCGGATGTCCGTGCGACCGAGAAAAGGGACGGTGTGGAAGTCCCCGCTCACGGCAGACTCTTTTACCGCGGCTATGATGTGCAGGATCTTGTAAACGGCTTTACGAAAGACAACCGCTTTGGGTTCGAGGAAGTGACCTATCTTCTGCTCTTTGCCAAGCTGCCCGACAAAAAGGAGCTGGCTGATTTTCAGGCTCTTTTAGGGAGCTACCGCTCGCTTCCCACAAGCTTTGTGCGCGATATCATTATGAAGGCGCCCAGCAAGGATATGATGAATACACTGGCTCGGAGTGTGCTGACGCTCTACTCCTACGACGACCGTGCGGACGACACCTCAATCCCCAACGTACTCAGACAGTGCCTCCAGCTCATCAGCCTGTTTCCCATGCTTTCCATCTACGGCTATCAGGCATACAGCCACTACCATGATGGAAACAGTCTCTTTATCCACCAGCCCATCCCGGAGCTTTCCACCGCGGAAAATATCCTTCACATTCTTCGCCCGGACAGCTACTACACACCGCTTGAGGCCAGGATACTGGATATTGCGCTTGTGCTTCACATGGAACACGGCGGAGGCAATAACTCCTCCTTCACCACCCACGTGGTGACTTCCTCCCTGACAGATACATACTCTACGATTGCCGCCGCCATCGGTTCCCTTAAAGGTCCCCGTCACGGCGGAGCAAATATCAAGGTCGTAAAGATGTTTGAGGAAATGAAGCAGGTGGTTCGCGACTGGGAGGACGAGGAGGAAGTCTCCGACTATTTGAAAAAGCTGCTCCACAAGGAGGCCTTTGACCATGCCGGACTGATCTACGGTGTGGGTCATGCGATCTACTCAAAATCCGACCCCCGTGCGGTCGCCTTCAAATCCTTTGTGGAGAAGCTCTCCGTGGAGAAGGGACTGCATAAGGAATTTGCCCTGTACTCTCTGGTGGAGCGCCTTGCACCCCAGATCATTGCGGAGGAGCGTCAGATGTATAAGGGTGTCAGCATCAATGTGGACTTCTATTCCGGTTTCGTATACCACATGCTCGGTCTCCCCATGGAGCTCTACACCCCGATCTTCGCCATTGCGCGTATCGCCGGCTGGAGCGCCCACCGTTTAGAGGAGCTTGCCAACAACGGAAAGATCATCCGCCCTGCCTACAAATCCATCGGCGAGGACAAGGATTACATTCCTTTAAGCGAAAGACCTTAATAAGCAGCCACACAAAAATACCGATATAGAAAATTTTCTATATCGGTATTTCTTATCATCAAATAAAACTGCGCAGGCGCCTATCGGAACAAAAAGTCTGTCACGACCTTCTCCATCTCTTCCTTCTCGCAGACATGATCGTGGATCACGGGCGCGGTGCGGATCTCCTCTATGGCTGCCGGAACCTTCACGTTCGCCAGCTTCGACAACTCATCCACCAGTGCAAAATCATCCATACTGTCATACTTTGCATCGATGGCGTTCATCACGCTTCTCGTAAATTTGAACGGGCTTGCGGTGGAGGCGATCACCGTCTTGGTGTCATCCCCACTCTCTTTCTTATATTTTCCGTACACCGCAGCCGCAACGGCGGTGTGGGTGTCGATCACATAGCCGCAATCCTCGTAAAGCTCCTTTATGGTTGCCGCTGTCTCCGCCTCGCTCGCATAATTTCCGTAAAAGTCGGAAAGCTGTTCCTTCATGTCTTCTGAAATCTCATATTTGCCCTCACCGGACAATGCCGCCATCAGCTCCGCGTTCTTCTTTGCATCATTTCCTGCGATGCGGTAGATCAGTCTCTCCAGATTGCTGGAGATCAGAATGTCCATGGAAGGAGAACTGGTCAGCACAAACTTCCGGTTCCTGTCATACACGCCGGATTGGAAGAAATCATACAATACCTTATTTTCATTGGAGGCACAGATCAGCTTCTTGATGGGAAGTCCCATATTCTTTGCATAGAACGCCGCCAGAATATTCCCGAAGTTTCCGGTGGGAACCACTACATTGATCTGCTCGTCATCAGCGATCCTGCCCTGCTCCAGAAGCTTTGCATACGCGTACACATAGTATACGATCTGCGGCACCAGACGACCGATATTGATGGAGTTTGCAGAGGAAAACTGGAAACCGGCAGCCGCCATCTTCTCAGCAAGGGCCCTGTCGTTAAACAGCTTCTTCACCCCTGTCTGGGCATCGTCAAAATTGCCTGTGATCCCGACTACATATGTATTGTCACCCTTCTGGGTCACCATCTGCTTTTCCTGAATGGGGCTGACGCCGTGCTTCGGGTAAAACACGATGATCCGCGTTCCCTTCACCCCTGCAAAGCCTGCCAGTGCCGCTTTTCCGGTATCTCCACTGGTCGCCGTCAGAATCACGATCTCATTCTTGACCTGATTCTTCTTTGCGGATGTGGTCAGAAGGTGGGGCAGGATGGACAATGCCATGTCCTTGAACGCGATCGTCGCGCCGTGGAACAGCTCCAGATAGTAAGCGCCCTCCGCCTCCACAAGAGGTGCGATCACCTCGGTATCAAATTTGGAATCATATGCATTGCGGATGCATTCCTTCAATTCCTGCTCCGTAAAATCGGTCAGGAACAGCTTCATTACCTCATACGCCACTTCCTGATAGCTCATCCCTGAGAGCTGGCGGGGCGTCTTGTCCAATGCAGGGATATGATCCGGCACAAACAGACCGCCGTCCTCGGAAAGCCCCTTTAAAATCGCCTCCGATGCCTTTACCTTCTTTTCCCCGTTTCGTGTACTGCTGTATAATACCTCTTCCATGGTAACTCCTATCCGTGCTTCCGCTGCCGCACCTGTTTTCATACATTTCTTGTCTGTCCGACAATTTTTTTCAGTATATCATATCAGTTTTTTTTTGGCAACTTCCAGATCGTCAATAAAAAAATTCATGTCCGCCGTGGGTAAAGAGGTAGGTCAGATGCTCGTCAAACCAGCGCATTTTGGTAGAATCCGCATATTTGCGAGCCGCGAAATACAGCGCCCCCTCCGTCAGATCCTCGCCGCACAGGACCCGCTCCACCGCCTCAACGGTGTCCTCGCTGATCCGCACCCGGTCATATCTGCCGCTGTAAACCGGGGAAAACTGCGCCGTCCCGTTGGATCTCTGGAACACGACCTCCTTCACGCTGTCCGGGAAATCCTCGCTTGCCACACGGTTCAGCACCACGCCCGCCACCAGCATTTTCCCTTCCGTGTCCTCCCCTCCTGCCTCCGCCTCCACAATCCGCAGAAGAACCTGATAATCCTCCTCTGAAATCTCGTATTTCCATTCCTTTTCCATAACCGCAACATCAATTACGCGCTGATTGGAAGTAACCGCCTGGGTCAGGCTTCCATGGCTTGTCTGCTCCTCCGGCATCAGGGCATCCCTGATCATAAGCCTGAATGCCGGGGTCGACATAATATGGTTGATGCGCAGTCCGGTGACATTGAACAGCGCCGCCACCACGATCAGATTGATCAACAAAAGTATCGCCATATATCTCTTATACATCATCCTGCTCCTTTATCCTGATTTTCCGCATACTATATTTTATACAGCAAGTCCTAAAAATATATCTGAAATATACATTTACAAGAAAATCTGCTATAATTTTTCTTATAATCTACTCAGAGGTGAAAACTGATGCAGAATTTAGACGGCGTTTTCCCGGCAACAAAAAAGAACGGTACCCGCTATTACCGTTCTTCCATCACCTATCGCAGAAAACATATCAGTCTCGGGAGCTTTTCCGCTTCGGAGGCGGCGCATGCTGCCTACCTCTGCGCCCGCGGGCTTCTGGATACCCCGCAGAGCAGCCTTTCCGACTACCGCGCAGACAGCGCGCTTTTCTTTGAAAAATGGGTGGTTCTCCTTAACTTCCGGGACAACGGTGTCTATTTCCCCACGCCGATCTATGTACGCCCCCACTTTTTTTATTACTACTACTCCCCCGATCATGTGTTGAAATTCGACGCGGACGATCTCTTCTACTATGCCTCCCATAAGATCATGAAGCGGGGCAATCACTATTTTGTGGCGGATTTCGGCATGCAGGTGAACATCGTCAACCGCTACGGCATCAAAAACTACGCCGTCTGCGGCAGGGATTACCGTTTCCGGAACGGGGATCCGTTGGATTACCGTCGTGAGAATCTGGAGATCTTAAACCAGTACAACGGCGTCATTCCCCTGTCCGGCGGCTCTGCCTCAGGCTACCTTGCCCGCATCCACATTAACGGAAACTATGTGATCGGAATCTATTCCGACATGACGGAGGCTGCCATCGCCTACAACAAGGCAATCGACATTCTGCGCCGGAACGGCTGCAAAAAAAATTTCACGCCGAACTATCTGGAACAAATATCGGCAGGAACGTATGCCGATATCTATACACGCCTGCCGATCTCCGGGAAAATAGAAAAACTCACTTTTCCGAGTAGTCAATAAAACTGATATTCAAATTTGCATATCCCGCAATCCCGTCGATATTTGCCGTTGTGGAATACTGCCACATGGTAAATTTGTACGGGTAATCCGGAAGATCTCCCGGCTGGGACAGCCAGATGTCATATTCCGTCAGCTTGGACAGATCGATCTTTTTTAAAAGCCACTCCTTGTTTCCGTAAACCATTGCCTTGTATCCCGCCTTCTCAATGGTCTCCAGAAAGCTCTTCGTGATCTTTGTCTTGTCCTCACGGCTCAGATTATCAATGCGGGAGGTATCGTTCTTGATCTGCTCCATGTCTATGGCAATGGGGTATGTCACCGCGTAGTCCCCGATATTGGACAGTACCAGATTTGCCTCCTCCACCGCCTCGTCCGTGGAGATCGCCTGTGAGAAGAAATAAAGCCCTATCTCAAGCCCCGCGTCCGTTGCCCGCTTGATGTTGTCCGTGAAATACTCATCTATCAGAAGCTGCCCTGTCCCGTAGCCTCTCGCTCCGACCCTTAGCATCACAAATTCCACGCCCGCTTTTTTCAGCCTGACAAAATCCACATAATCCTGATATTTGGAAATGTCCGCGCCCACAAAGGCAACCTGCTTGCCGTCCACATAATAGCGCATCAGCTCCGACTGGCAGACGAGCTTCGTGAAATCATACTCATGCTTGGGCAGATAGGGGCTGATCAGCACCCATTCCTCCTTGCCGTCCGAGGTGGTCACCAGCGTGTGCTTGCCGTCCGTAGCCGGATCCGGTTTCTCCTCTTCCTTCTTTGTATTGTCGTCGGCGGCAGGCTCCGTCGTCTCCTCAGGATACATGTCCCAGAAATCGAAATCATCCGGCGTGAGCGTGCCCGGCGTAAAGGTTTCCTCCGTGCTCTCTTCCGTTCCTCCCTGTGCCGCCTGATCATTCCCGCCCTGCCCTGCGCTGTTCCCGTTTCCGTTCTTCTTTCCGTTCAGCACCAGAATCAGCACAAGGATGGCTGCTATAAACAGGGTAACTCCTATGATCATCTTCACGATTCCCGCACTCATTCCGGGCTGTTCGTCAAATTCCTCGGGCAGCTTCATACAATACCATGCCTTTCTGTTCTACTTTACAGGATAATATGCTTGGGACACTTTTCTGCACAGATGCCGCATCCGGTACATTTCTCCTGATCGATAACGGCGTGGAAATCCGTCACGCTCACCGCGCCGGACGGACAGTTCTTCACGCAGATTCCGCAGCCGATACAGCCTGTGCTGCATGCCTTCATGGTCACGGGCCCCTTGTCCGCGGAGCTGCACGCCACAACGTGCTTTGCCTCATAGGGCTCCATCGAGATCAAATGCTTGGGACATACCGCAATACATTTTCCGCACGCCTTACAGATCTCCCTGTCCACTGTGGCGATTCCATTCTCCACATGAATCGCGTGGAAGGGACATACCTTGGCACAGGTTCCGAAGCCCAGACACCCGTAATTACAGGATTTGGGCCCGCCGTTCGGCACAAAGCTGAGCATACGGCAGTCCTCAATGCCGGTGTATTCATAGTCCGGGTGTGTCTTTTCACAGTCGCCCTTACAATGCACATACGCCGCCATGCGCACGGTCTTTTTGCTCTCCACGCCCATGATCTCCGCAATCTGTCTGCCGACCGGCTCGCCGCCTACCGGGCAGGCGTTCACCTCCGCCTCTCCCTTTGCGATTGCCGCTGCCAGTCCGGAGCAGCCGGGGTATCCGCAGCCGCCGCAGTTATTTCCAGGCAGTGCTGCCAGAACGGCCTCCTCTTTTTCATTTACCGTCACTTTAAACACAATGCCTGCAATTCCCAAAAACAGTCCCACGAAGATGCCGACTCCGCCGATCAGAACTGCCGCACTTACAATGCCCATTGCATCCATACTCATCCTCCATTCCGCAATCGTTTCCGATCACGCATTTTCTCTCCCTACAAAAGACCCGAAAATCCGCAAAACGCAATCGCCATCAGTCCTGCCGTCAGCAGTACATGCGGCATTCCCTGAAAGGATTGGGGAACATCATTGTGTTCCATTCTCTCGCGCAGTCCCGCAAGGATCACGATGGAGATCATAAAACCGAGCGCCGTGGCAAAACCGTTCACAGTCCCCGCAAGAATTCCGTACTCCTTCTGTACGTTGGTGATCGCCACACCCAGAACCGCGCAGTTCGTGGTGATGAGCGGAAGGTATACACCCAACGCCTTATACAGCGACTTCATATTCTTTTTCAGGAACATTTCCACAAACTGCACCAGCGCTGCGATAACCAGAATAAAGACGATGGTCTGTAAATATTCCAGATGGAACCGCACCAGCAGATACTGATAGATCACACCCGCAATGGTGCTGGAAAGTGTGATGACAAATATGATTGCGCTTCCCATTCCGGCGGCCGTCTTGATCTTTTTGGATACGCCGAGGAAGGGACAAAGCCCTAAAAACTGACTTAAAACAACATTGCTGACCAGCGAGGAACTGATCAGGATAATCAGAAGATTTTTTACTGTTTCCATTTAGTTTTCCTCCTCGTCCAAATCTACAATCTCCACCTGCGCCGCCACTATTTCAACGGTCTCTGCCTGTTCCTGCTGGCAGCTCTGTGTATCCTCCGCAACCTCCTGTGAGGCATCCTCCTGCCCGTTCTTATGGCAGTTGTCCTTCTCCATGCAGCTGAGACAGTCATGTCCGCAGCCGGAGCCGAATCTGCTCATATCCCTGCCCTTCTCCTCGCCCTTTCTCTTGACGTAATTCTGCAGTGCAGACAATGTTGCAAGCACAAAGAACGCGCCTGGAGCCAGAACGAAAATGCCGATAGGAGTAAAAAAGCTGCAATTCTTTAACAGCGGGTATCCGAAGATTTCCCCTGCGCCCAGAAGCTCCCTCACCGCACCGATGCAGGTCAGGGAAACGGAGAATCCGAGGCCCATGCCGATTCCGTCAAACAGGGACGCCACCGGCCCGTGGGAGTAAGCGTACGCCTCCGCACGACCCAGAATGATACAGTTTACCACGATCAGCGGAATGTAAACACCCAGCGCCTCGTTTAAGGACGGCAGATATGCCTCCAGCAAAAGCTGCACCACCGTCACGAAAGAAGCAATGATCACGATGAATGCCGGAATCCGGACGCTGTCGGGAATGATTTTCCTCATCAGGGAAATAATCAGGTTACTCAGCGCCAGAACCACCGCCGTGGTCAGGCCCATGCCCAGACCGTTCATGGCAGATGTGGTGACCGCAAGCGTGGGACACATGCCAAGCATCAGCACAAACGTGGGATTTTCCTTTACAATACCGTTATAGAGTCTTTCTGCTGCATTGTTCTCTCTCATTGTACCCCTCCGTTCTGCAATACCTCTCGAAAGTAATCCAGACCCTCGTTTACAGCGCCCGTAACCGCCTTGGTGGTAATGGTGGCTCCGCTGATCGCATCAATCTCATTGTCCGCCTTTGCTCCGCTCTTGGTATACTGGAAAGTCTTTACCTCTTTATCCGTAAACTGGGGAACCAGAACCTCCCCTGCCTGCATGCCCAGACCGGGGGTCTCGGAAATGCTCAGAATTGAGATTCCGTTCAGATGCCCTTCCGCTGTGACACCCATCATAATCTCAATATCGCCGCCGTAGCCCTCCGTGGAGGTGACACCGATCACATAGCCCATGACGGAACCGTCCTGTGCAAGCGCGGTATAAACCTTTCCGAACCGCACTCCGGCTGCCGCCTGATAAGCTGCCCCGGAGGCGTCTTCGGCTCTCTCTTCAAAGGAGGCTGCCTGTGCAAACACCGCCGCACATGCCTTCTGGATTTTCAGCTCCTGCTGTTTTGCGATGGGATCCGCCGTCAACTGATTGACAAAGCCCAGAATCAGGCCGGCAATCAGGGTGATGGCAAACAGAATCCCTGCTTCCTTTATCATTTTGCCAAAATTGCCGCTACGCTTCATGTCTGCCACCTCCCTTTCCGAACGCGATGGGAACCGTCGCCCGCTCAATCAGCGGAACCAGAAGGTTGCCCAAGATGATCGCATAGGAAACGCCCTCGGTGCTTGCCCCGAACACTCTGAAAATGCCGGTCAGGATTCCCAGAAAAATTCCGTACAGATACTGTCCCTTCACGGTGACGGGTCTCGTCACATAGTCCGTCGCCATGAAGAACGCACCCAGCATAAGACCGCCGCCCGAAAGCTGTGCGGCAAGGTAAGCCGGATCCGCTCCGTGCCCGCCGAACAGAAGGAGGAACAGGCAGAACGTTACCAGATAGCTCCCCGGAACCCGCAGATCGATCACACCGATCAGAAGCAGAAAGCAGGCACCGATCAGAATCGCAATGACGCTGGTCTCACCGATGGTTCCCGCGGTCTTTCCTATGATCATGTTCATAATGTCGATCTCTTCGCCCGCCTTCAGCGCCGCGAGGGGCGTTGCGCCCGTGTACGCATCACAGTTGAAGTTTGTCATGAGTGCCGGGAAAGAGATTAACAGAAAGCATCTGGCTCCCAGAGCGGGGTTCATAAAGTTCTGACCGAGACCTCCAAACAGGCATTTCACCACCAGAATGGCAAACACACCGCCCAGAGCCGCCGTCCAGAGCGGAATGCCCACCGGCAGATTCAGCGCCAGCAGCAGGCCGGTCACCACCGCCGAGAGGTCGCCTATGGTCTGTTTTTTCTTATAGAGTCCAAACAAAAATTCCGTCAGAACGCAGGCCGCAACCGTTACGAGAATGACCGCCAGCGCCCGTATGCCAAAATTATAGATTCCGAATCCGGTAGCGGGAAGCAGCGCAATGATCACCGCAAACATGATGCCGTTTGTGCTGACCTTGGATCTCACATGCGGATTGGATGATACTTTAAATAAATCGGACATATCCGTCCCTCCTACTTTTTCTTCTTTGCAAGCTGCATTTTTCGCATGGATTTGATGGTCTGTGTCAGGGGCTGCTTTGCCGGGCAGACATAGCTGCAGCAGCCGCACTCACAGCACTCCATTCCGTTCAGTTTCACAAAGGTCTCCTCATCCCCATGAACCGCAGCCGTCATCAGCTTGTTCGGCAGTATACGCCCCGGACAAGCCTCCACACATCTGCCGCACCGGATGCATGCGGTAGGCTCCATGGAAGAAACATCATCATGGGACAATGCCAGCAGTGCCGACGCCGTTTTGGTCGTGGGCAGATCCAGATCAAAAACTCCGAATCCCATCATGGGACCGCCGGAAATGATCTTTTCGGGCTGTACCTTGAAACCGCCCGCCTCCTCGATCAGCTCATGGTAATTTGTACCGATCCGCACCTTGAAATTGCGGGGATGTCTTATGGCGTCGCCCGTCACGGTAACGATACGCTCCATCAGGGGCTTTCCTTCCCACACTGCATGATAGATCGCCACCACGGTATCCGTGTTGTTCACCACACAGCCCGCATCGGCAGGAAGCATGGATGAATTTATGGTTCTGCCCGTTGTGGCAAAAATAATCTGGCGCTCCGCGCCCTGCGGATATTTGGTCTTCAACGCCTTTACGCTGATTCTCTTCTCATCCTTGGTCAGTTTTTTCAAAAGCTCGATGCAGTCCTTTTTATTGTCCTCCACCGCCATGATGCCCTGTGCATTGGGAAACAGGCTGAGGGAAACCTTCAGACCGGCGATCAGCTTCTCCGGCTCCTCCAAAATTCTCCGGTAGTCGGATGTCAGATATGGCTCGCACTCCGCACAGTTTACGATCACGTAATCAATCTTCTGCGGATCCTTCGGTGAAAGCTTGATAAAGGTGGGGAAGCCCGCGCCGCCCATTCCTACGATCCCGGCTTCCTTGATCCGCTCAATGATCTCCTCCCTGGACGCGCTCTCCGGGTCAAGCGGCGGCATATACTCTACCTCCTCGTAGAGCCCGTCGTTCTCCACCACGATACTCATAACGCTGTCTCCCGTCACAATACGCCGCGGCTCTATCGCCTTGACAATACCCGATACGGTGGCATGGATGGGCGCGCTGACAAAAGCAGATGCTTCCGCGATCTTCTGACCTGTCAGCACCCTGTCTCCCTTCTTGACGATCGGTGTCGCCGGCGCTCCGATATGCTGTGACAACGGATATACCAGATCTCCCTTTGGCAGAACCTTCCTGATGGGCTTGTCCTTTGTCAGATCTTTGCCATCATAGGGATGGATTCCTCCCCTGAATGTCAATGTCGCCATTTTCTTCCTCCTGTCCTCTTTCGACAAAACTTTACTATATTCTCTAATATACTATTTTTTATCAAAAAATACCACCGAAAAGTAAAAATTATGCTATGGAAAGACCAAAAAATATGCTATCATTATCCTATCAATCCGCACCGGAGGGAGTTTACTATGTATACGGAAACAACAAGGCTTACGGGGATTTCCCCCGCCTATCCCATTGAGAATCTTTCGCCCCTGTCCCGGCTTTTGTTTCTTGATATCGAGACCACGGGCTTTACGGCAAAAAATTCCAGCCTTTACATGATCGGCTGCGCCTGTTACGAGGACGGCTGTTTTCAGGTTCGCCAATGGATGGCGGAAAAATATGAGGAAGAAAAGGATGTGCTGACCGCATTTTTTGAGTTTGCCGAAAGCCGGAAATTTCTCATTCACTTCAACGGCAACAATTTTGATCTGCCCTACCTGACACAGAAAGCCGCCCAATATGAACTCCCCTACGATTTCAGCACCTTCGAGGGCATTGATCTCTACCGCCGGATTTCACCGTACAAATTTTTCCTGCACCTGCCCAACTGTAAGCAGAAAACCATCGAACAGTACCTCGGCATCGACAGGGAAGATATCTTCTCCGGTGGTGAGCTGATCGGCATCTATCACGACTATGTAAAATCACCCTCTGCGCGCTCCAAGAATGCGCTGCTTACCCACAACAGGGAGGATGTGATCGGCATGCTGGAGATTTTGCCGATCCTTTCGTATTACGATATCTTCAACGGGGAAATCAAGGCAAGAAAGGTACAGGCGAACTACTACACCGATTACGCCGGAAACCGCAGACAGGAGCTCATCATGACGCTGACCCTCCCAAGTGCTCTTCCCGTTCCCCTGTCAGCCTCGGTAAACGGCTGTTATTTCAAGGGAGAAGGCACCGAGGCAAGCCTGCGGGTTCCGATTTACGAGGAAGAGTTAAAATACTTCTACGCCAACTACAAGGACTACTACTACCTGCCCACCGAGGATGTTGCCCTGCATAAATCCGTGGCAAGCTTTGTGGACAAGGAGCACCGAATGCAGGCAACGGCGGCAACCTGCTACACCCGGAAGCACTCCCTCTATCTGCCGCAGTGGGAGCTTCTCTTCACCCCCTTCTTCAAGCGGGACTACAAAAGCAAGGAATTATTCTTTGAACTGACGGACGAATTAAAGAGAGACCGGCAGGCATTCACAACCTACGCCCGCCATGTTCTCGAGACCATGAGCCAGACCTATTAAAAAACAAACCGCACCGCAGCGGGATATTGACTCCGTTGTGGTGCGGCCTGAATTTTTAATCTGCTATATGCATAGCCCATTGATTAATTTTGAGCAATCCATTCTTACTCCCCGAAAGATACAGTGTATCCTCTATGCGGAATAAATAGTCCGGTTGGATGTTATCAAGCACCTGTCCGTTGTTTTCTATTGCTATAATATTAAGTCCAAACCGTCCTCTCAGATTTGCATTGGCAACACTTTTTCCAATGAGCTGTTCCGGTATCTGTATCTTTGAAATATTGATTTGTTCGCTTAATTGGATAATATCTAATTCACTGGCGGTTTCCAAGCGCCCTGCCAAACGGACAGCCATGTCACGTTCAGGGTACACTACTTCCGCTCCGAGTTTTTCCAGAATGATGCCATGGTCTGCACTTGTTGCTTTGGAAAGCACCTTGGGAATCCCTAAAGAAACCAGATTTAGTGTGGTCAGAATCGATGTGTCCATCTTTTCACCAATACATACCACCGCAACATCACAATTTTGAATTCCCGTTTCTTCCAATGTCTTTTTATCTAAATTTTTCACAACATAAGCGTTTTCAGTTAATTCTCTCATTTCCTTGACCTTATCCTCATCAAGGTCCAAAACAATCAGCTCTGCCCCTGATCCCGCCAATTCCCTGGCAAGTGCTTGACCAAACCGTCCAAGTCCGACGATGCCATAAGTTGTCTTATTACTGTTTTTATTTCCAAACATACCCTTCCTCCATTATCCAATTGAAATATTCCCCTCCGGAAAACTAATGCGTTCGCCTCTGTTAAAATACCAAAGTGATGCCACAGTCAAGGGACCAAGTCTGCCTATGTACATAATAAGAATAGAGAGGAGCTTTGCCCCAACGCCCAAACCGGTTGTAATTCCTGTTGAAAGACCAACCGTTCCAAAGGCGCTCGTAATCTCAAAAAGCGCATCCGTTAATGAAACATCCGGCTCCAGCACAACCATAAGCCAGGTGCCTACCGACACAACCGCTACGGCTAACAACGTTATAACCGACGCTTTTCGGAATGAATCCTTCGGTATGGCATTATGGAAAGCTTTTTCCGATTTATTGGTTGCTGCTGATTTAATGCCCTGAATTAGAACAAAGAAAGTACTGGTCTTTATTCCTCCCCCCGTCGATCCGGGAGACGCACCGATAAACATCAATACTGTGAGTACCAGCAGTCCGGCGGTCGAAAATGTTCCCAGCGGATAAGTTGAGAAGCCGGCAGTTCTGGACGAAACACTGTGAAAGAAAGCGCCGAGCCATGTCACATTTTCCGTCAATTTGATTAACAATGTTCCTATGGCGATCAGTCCCCCGCTTACTGAGAGCACAACTTTAGAGTGCATGGAATATTTTTTCCAATTTAACTTGCACTGCCACATTTCTCGAATGACAAGAAAACCGATTCCTCCGAAAAAGATTAATCCACAAGTGACTAAATTGAGCATCACATTATTTTGATATGGAATCAAGTTTTGAAGATTTCCCAATATATCAAAGCCTGAGTTGTTAAAAGCAGCCACTGAATGGAACAAACTGATTCCAATTGCCTTTAAAGGCGGATAATCATGTATGAAAACGGGAAAACTCAGCACAGCGCCGGTCACTTCGATAATCAAGGTGGTAAGCAGCACACTTTTAATAAACCGGACAACACCTTTGTTTGAAGCCAGATTAGAGGCTTCCCGAATCAGGCTTCGACTCTTTAAGTCTAATTTCTTTCCCATCGCCAAAATAATTCCGGCACCTATAGACGTGACGCCAAGCCCTCCGATTTGTATCAACATGGCAAGAAAGAATTGTCCAAGAGGCGTAAAGGTATCTCCTGCATCTACGGCAATCAACCCCGTCACACAAACAGCGCTCGTGGAGGTATAAAGGGAATCAATGTATTTCAATTCTACTCCTTCCTGCACACTGCATGGCAGTATCAGGAGTAATGATCCCATTAAAATTGCAGCAGCAAATCCCAATGAGATAAGTCGCGCCGGTGATTGTGTATGAAATAGTTTATTCATTCTGCATTATCTCCGTTCATTCGATATCCAACACCAAGTTCGTTGGAAATAAACCAAATCTCCCCCGGTTTTACACCAAATTTCCTTCGTATATTGGCCATATTGACCTGAAGTTTTTTTATACTGCCCTCATCGGGATATCCCCAAATCTCTTTAATGATTGCGGAATAAGTCATCATCTTCCCGCAGTGTGCGGAAAGAAACGCTACAATGTTATATTCAGTCTGGGAAAGACTGATCTCTTGTCCGCGGGCAAACACCTGCCTTGCGTTATAATCAATCAGTAGATCTTTTATTTGAAAGGTACCGTTCGGGAACTTTCCACTATCAGCGCGATGCTGATAGTTCCGCAATACCGCACGAATACGCGCCAACAGCTCTGCTGAACTGAACGGCTTTGTCACATAATCGTTTGCACCGGCATCCAATGCCAATACTTTATCTTTGTCATCACTTCGTGCGGATAGCACAATGACCGGAGAAAGTGAATCTTTCCGGACAAGTTCAAGAAATCGCATCCCATCCATATCCGGAAGACCAAGATCAAGAATCGTAATGTCCGGCAAATGAGAGGAAAACAATGTTATCGCCAGATTACAAGTTTTAGCAAGAATCACCTGATAGCCGGCATTTTCCAGCATGGTCACCATAACCATTTGGATATTTTCGTCATCTTCCACCAGTAGAACCTTATACCTATTATTTGTCATCTCGGTTTTTCTCCTTTTGAATTGTAAAATGGAATAATGCACCGCCGGATTTTTGATTTTGTGCGGTAATTGTTCCACCATGTGCCTTGATTATTGTGGAGCAGACGGATAAACCAATTCCTGCATAACGGCGGCTGACGCGTGTCATATCCTGCTGTCCTTCGTAGCATCCTGAAAAAAAATCCTTCAATTCGCCTTCCTCTATTCCGCAGCCATCATCCGCAATCTCGAACGTAACCTTGTCAGCTAAGGTAAACACCTTGAGTGAAAGGGTTGTCATGCCCTTCGCATGGCATACAGAATTTTCCAAAAGATTAAGAATAACCTGTTCAATCAAAATTGGATCAACTAAAACTACCACAATTTCTCCGGGCACTTCCACTTCGACCTTCTGCTCCGGGTGGCGCTGGCAGAACTTCGTAACAGAAGAGTCGATCAACTCATCCAATATTGTCGGTACTTTAGTGATTCTCATTGTTTCATTGTCGATTCTGGTGACCGAGAGAAGGTTTTCCACCATGCGAATAAGCCATTCCGAATCTTCCTGAATATTCAATAACATTATTTCCTTTTGCCCTTCTGTCAGATTTTCTCTTTCGTCATGAAGAACAGAACTTGCACTGTAAATGGATGTAAGCGGCGTGCGTAGGTCGTGAGAAACCGCCCGAAGTAGATTCGCACGCATTTTTTCCCGTTCGCTCTCCGCCTTTGTTTCTTCATAGGTTTTGATCTTTGTTGTCAGCATTCCTGTAATAATAGCAATCATCAACATTATAATTGCCGAAATAACATTGATGGGCGTTAAAAAGTCAAATTTTAAAAAGGGATATGTAAACGCAAAATTAATTGCAACTGTACCGATCACTGCAGACACAATTCCATAGAGGTATCCATCGGTGCAGAGAGAAACAATAAAAACGGAAAAAACAAAAATTGTCGTTATGTGTTCCTCCACCCCAAGCCACTGAAATAACGGACTGATCGCACAGGCGGCAGCCAAAGCAAACAATGAAATAACTATATTTTTCAGGATTTTTTTCTTTCTCACCTCTATTGCCTCCTTGTACTGATAACTATTGTAGCACATAAACGGATAAAAAACGGTAAAGGCATCCTGCATATAAGCGAAAATGTAAAACAAAAAGGAGCTGTTCATCTCCCCAAAAAAAGACAGACAGCCCACTTTCTGTTACCGACAACTCCAACGAGTAAACTATATTATTTTTTTGTCTCATAGCCTTTTATGTTTCATCCTGATACCCCGGCAGGAATGCAATCCGTTCCGGGTCAAATTCAAACCTGTTCTTCTCCCCGTTATACACAAGGGCAGTCAGAATATTGCCGATAGGGTCTGTGATGCCGTCTTCTCTCCATATGGAAAACTCACAGTACAGCGTGCCCTCCTCATCCGCATAAGCGGAATAGCTTGAGCGGAGAATATATTGGTATTGAGGAAACAAAGTGGAGAATGCCTCCTTCTTTTTAAGAATCCCTTCAAGCTGCGCGCTCTGCTCTGCGGTCAGATCCACGCAATCATCAAACACCGGTATTTCCGCGTTTCCTTTCACATCATAGACCATCACCATGTCGCCATCAAGGGGGCCTGTCCCCGTCATCATAACCGGAACGATTGCCAGAATGTCTTTTTCCCCATCCCCTGTCACATCAATATAATAAAACTTTGGCTCCTCCACCCAGTTTTTGTCATACATGGCATAGAGACGCTTTGTGAAAAGCAGTTCGCCACCACGGTAAAACCGATATTCCGTCCTCCCATCCTGACCGGAGTCCGACTCTGCCGACACCTTTTCCACCTGCACCTCAATATCCTCTATCCGGTAGGTAAAATACGGCTCCGTCTCCGCAACAGACGCCTCATCCAATGCCGCTCTGCTCACGTTCGCATTCGCCAGATTCTGGTACGTTTCCCGATATAAGTCGCGGTGCTCTGTCATGCAGGTTACCAGCGCCTGTTCAAAGTTCTGCTCCTCTTCCCATAACGATGAAGAACCTTCCGACTCGTTTTTTCCACAGCCGGCAAGCAAAACTGCAATAAGCAAAGTCAAAATTACATATCTCCTTTTCATCTTTTCCCCCTTTACACAAAAAGCCATAACGAATCCGTCATGGCTTTTGAATTTTATCTCTTCGGCTTTGCATAAAAGAAAGAGTTCTTTCTCTCGTAACCGATCTCTTTGTAGTTGATAATCTGTTCTGTGCTGCCGATGAAAAGAAGTCCTTCCGGTTTAAGCGCACGCTCAAACTTCCGGTAGATCTCTTCCTTGGCTTCCTCCGTAAAGTAGATCAGTACGTTACGGCAGACAATTAAATTGCAATCGGTGGGATAAGCATCCTTCAGCAGATTATGCTCCTTAAACTCCACACGGCTCTTGATCTCTTCCGAGATCTGGTAGGAAGGCCCGATCTTCGTAAAATACCTACGCTTCAGGTCATCGGGAACAGCCTCAATGCTCTTCTCGTTATACAGCCCTACCTTCGCCTTTGCAATTACCTGTTTGTCAATGTCGGTAGCCAGTATTCTGATCTGATTCAGCGGTATATGTCTGGACAACGCCATCACCAGGGAATATGGTTCGTCTCCCGTGGAGCAGGCTGCGCTCCAGATCTTCAAATTCTTGCCGAACCTCTGAATGAGCTCGGGAAAAATCTGCATGTCCAAAAGCTGCCATTGATCCGGGTTACGGTAAAACTCCGACACATTGATGGTCAGATAGTTGACAAATTCCTCAAAACGAACCCTGTCCGTCTTTAAGACCTGCACATACTTATCGTAGCCGACTACACCGTTCTTGGCGATGAGCGTGTCAATTCTGCGCTTCATCTGCTTTTCCTTGTATGCATTCAGATCAATACTGGTCAGGTCATAGACCGCTTTTTTGAAATATTCGTAATCGTAAATCATGCCGTCGACCTGCCTTCTCTTAAGTTATAGGATTACTCTGCGTCTTTCTCCGCCTTCTCAGCTGCGATCACAGCGTCGATATCCACGGAAACAACCTCAGCGTCGTCATCCTGTGCTTCTGCTTCCTCTTCCTTCTCAGGTTCCGGAGCAAGAAGTGCCTTTACGCTCAGGCTGATCTTTCTGTCTTCCTCATTGAAGTCCACAACCTTTGCGGTTACGGTATCGCCTACCTTCAGAACATCGGAGGGCTTCTCAATGTGATCCTTGGAGATCTGGGAAACGTGCAGAAGTGCGTCTACGCCCGGCTCAAGCTCCACAAATGCACCGAAGTCCGTCATTCTTGCAACCGTACCGGTCACAACGGAACCGATGGCATACTTGCTCGCAGCATCCTTCCAAGGGTTGAGGTCGTCAAACTTAAGGCTCAGCGCGATCTTGTTGCCGTTGATCTCCTTGATGAGAACCTTTACGGTATCGCCTACCTTGAACATCTTCTTTGGATGCTCAACACGTCCCCATGACATCTCGGAGATATGAAGGAGTCCGTCTGCGCCGCCCAGATCGATGAATGCACCGAAGTCCGTAACGTTCTTCACGGTGCCCTCTACAATGTCGCCTTCCTTGATGCGGGCAAACAGCTCTTTCTGCATCTCAGCCTTCTTTGCTGCGATAAGCTGTCTTCTGTCGCCGATATATCTTCTTCTCTTGGGATTGTACTCGCTGATCACGAACTCAATCTCCTGACCTGCGTACTTGGTCAGATCCTTCTCATAGGTATCGGAAACCAGACTTGCGGGGATGAAGATACGAACCTCATCCACGATCACGCTGAGTCCGCCGTCCAGCACCTGTGCAACCTGTGCCTTGAGCACTTCCTTATTGTTGAAGGCTTCCTCAATTCTCTTGTTTCCTCTGTCGGCTGCAAGACGCTTGTAGGTCAGCTGAACCTGTCCCTCGCCGTCGTTCACCTTGAGCACCTTGACTTCCATGGTGTCTCCCACCCTGGCAACGGTAGTCAGATCTACATTGGGCTCGTTGGTGTACTCGTTTCTTGTCAAAATACCGTCTGACTTGTATCCGATGTTCAGAACGATCTCTTCGGGCTTCACATCAATGACTGTACCTTCGACTACCTCTCCTGTGTGTATTGTCTTTAATGATTCCTCTAACATTTGTTCAAAAGTTAATTCTGACATAATTTTGAACCTCCTCGATAATATTGTTTGGGGTTGACGCCCCCGCGGTAATACCCACCAGTCGAACAGCTTTAGGTAATGCTAAATGCAAGTCATCCAGTGTCTGTATAAAATAGGTGTTCGCACATTCCTCGCTGCATATTTCATACAGCTTTCTGGTATTGGAGCTGTGCCTGCCCCCTATTACTATCATTGCATCGACAGACGCGGCAAGCTCTTTTGCTTCCCTCTGTCGCTCCTCGGTTGCATTGCAGATAGTATTCGCAACACTAACATTATAGACTTTTTTCTTTAAAATTTCAACTATATTATGAAATTTGTTGTAATTAAATGTCGTTTGAGACACAATACAGATTTCTTTGTCCTTTTCAGGTACAAATTTTTCCGCTTCCTCCACGGTTTCAAGCACCACCGCAGGCGTCGTACACCAGCCCGTGATCCCCTCCACCTCCGGGTGTCCGGGGTTTCCTACCACCACGATCTGCTTTCCTTCCCTGCTCTCCCGCTCCACGATTCCGTGGATCCGCTTGACAAAGGGGCAGGTCGCATCCACGCAGGTAAGCCCTCTTTCCGCAATCCGCTCATATACATCCCTTGCCACACCGTGGGCGCGGATAATCACCGTGCCGGATTCTACTTTGTCAAGTTCCTCCCTGCCCTCGATCACGCGGACGCCCTTCTTTTTCAAATCGTCCACCACTTCCCCGTTGTTCACAACAGCCCCGTAGGTGTAGATGTCACCGCCTTTTTCCGCCTGCTCGTAAACCGCCTCCACCGCGCGCTTCACACCGAAGCAGAATCCCATGCTCTTCGCCAGAATCACTTCCAAGATCAGTTTCCCTCTCGTTTCTTCTCACAGATTTCAATGATTGCCTGGATTACTTCTTCTATGGTCATATCGGAGGAGTCCACCAAAACAGCGTCCTCCGCCTGCCGCAGCGGAGATTCCTCCCGCGTCATGTCCCGCTCATCCCGCTCTATGATATCCGCCTCGATCTTTGCAAGATCACATTCCTCTCCCTTGGCGGTCAGCTCGTCATAGCGTCTCTTCGCCCTGACGGCGCTGCTGGCGGTCAGATAGATCTTCACATCCGCATCGGGCAGCACACAGGTTCCGATATCCCTGCCGTCCATAATGACATCCGAGGTGGCGGCAAGCTCACGCTGCAGCCTTACCAGTTTGGCTCGCACTTCCTTCCTCGGTGCGATGGCGGAAGCCATGTTGCCCACTTCCTCGGTTCTGAGGAATGCGTTCACATTCTCTCCGTTCAAAAGAACCACCTGCTCACCGTTCTCATAGCGGATGGTGATATGGGTCTCCTCACATTTTTTCACAATCCCGTCCGGATCCCCGGGATTCACCTTCTCCCGGATCATATACAGGGCCATCGCCCGGTACATGGCGCCGGTGTCCACATAAATCAACCCCATCCTCTTTGCGATCTGTTTTGCAATGGTACTCTTTCCTGCTCCCGCAGGCCCGTCTATGGCTACGTTATAACTCATCTCTTCCTCTTTTCTGCACTGTTTTCCGGTCAGTGCCGCCGATTTATTTTTCCTGTGCCGCGCTGCACCCGGCAAGATGCCCGGTAGACCACGCGATCTGCAGATTGAACCCGCCCGTCAGTGCGTCCAGATCCAGCACTTCTCCCGCGAAGTATAAACCCTTTACGATTTTGGACTCCATGGTGGAGGGATTGATCTCCTTCACGGACACCCCGCCCTGTGTGATGATCGCCTCCGAAAAATTCCGGCAGCCCGTCACCGTCATGGGAAGTCCCTTGATGAGGGACACCAGACCTTTCCTTTCCTCCCTTGTCACCTCATTTACCTTCTTTTCCGGGTCGATACCGGAAAGTGCCACCATGACCGGGATCATTTTGGCAGGGAACAGACCGCCCAGCGCATTCTTGAACAGGCGGTTCCTGTTTTCCTCAAAATCCCGCAGTATCCTCCTGTCAAGCTGTTCCTCCGTCAGCGCTGGTTTCAGGTCAAGCCGCAGAACCGCTCTTTTTCCGCAGGCGCGTTTTGCATAATAGCTGCTTGCCGTCAGGATCAGGGGGCCGCTGACACCAAAGTGTGTAAACAGCATCTCACCGAAGCCCTGATACAGTTCCTTTCCGTCACAGGAGAGACTCACGGACACATTTTTCAAAGACAGCCCCATCATATCCCTGCAAAAGGGCTCCTGAATATTGAAGGGCACCAGCGCCGGTTTTGCCTCGGCGAGCTTATGTCCCGCCCGCTCTGCAAAGCGATAGCCGTCGCCCGTGGAGCCGGTGCTTTCATAGGAGATTCCCCCGGTTGCAACCACCACGCTGTCCGCGGGCTCCTCCCTGCCGTCAGCAAGGCGTACCCCCCTCACTCTTTTGCCGTCAGGTCTCTCCTCCAGAAGGATTTCCTTCACAGGCGTATGCAGAAACACCTCCACGCCTCTCTCCGAAAGCTCCCTGTTCAGCGCCGCTATCACATCCGAGGAATGGTCGGACTTTGGAAATACCCTGTCCCCTCTCTCGGTCTTTAGCATGCAGCCCGCCTGTTCAAAAAAGTCCATGGTGCTGTTGTTGTCAAAGGAATAGAACGCACTATACAGGAATTTGCCGTTGCTCACCACATTGCCAAACAATTCTTCCGTCTCGCAGGCGTTTGTCACGTTGCAGCGTCCCTTTCCCGTGATAAAGAGCTTTTTCCCGATCTTTTCATTTTTCTCAAACAGGGTCGTCCGGCTTCCGCTCCTTGCCGCAGCGATTGCCGCCATGGCTCCCGCCGCGCCGCCTCCGACCACGATCACCCTATTCATGGTCGCCTCTCCAAAGGGGATTGTCCAGCATAGGCTCCTCGTCGATAAAGTTTATTTCGTCATTCAGATATACCTGATAATTGTTCCATACCTCTTCAAGCGTCTCCAGATTTTTCTTGACCGCCTGAGGGCGTTTCAGGCACATGGCAACCACCAGCGCATTGATCACGCTCAGGGGCGCCACCAGCGAATCCACGATGGAAACCATGTCGCTCCTCGCCAGCAGGTTGCAGGAGGAATACAGGCACATGGGGGAATGGATGGAATCCGTGATGCTGATCACCTTCGCATTCCTGTCATTGGCAAACTCCATCGCCTTCAACGTTCTCATGGAATATCTGGGGAAGCTGATTCCGATCATCACATCCTTCTCGTCAATCCGAAGCATCTGTTCAAAGGTCTCACTGACGCTGGTTGTATTGAGCAGAATCACGTTTCCGCGGATCATATTCAGGTAAAAGTGCAAAAACTCCGCAAGGGGCGCGCAGCTCCGCAGACCGATGATATAGATTCTCTCCGCCTCCAGAATGGCGCTCACCGCCATCTCAAATGCATTAGGATCCAGATTGCCTATGGTGTCTCGAATCTTCTCGATATCCGCGTTCAGCACGGAAGAAAGGATCTCCGACTGGCTGCTGTGCCCATATTTTTCCCCGATCTTCTGCACCGCGCTCAGCTTGTTCTTCACCCACTCCTCCAGCGCCTTCTGGAACTGCGGATACCCCTCATAGCCCAGACCGGACGCAAAACGCACCACCGTGGACTCGCTGATGGAAAGCTCCTCGCCGAGCTTCGCCGCCGTCATAAAGACCGCCTGCTCATAATGATCCCTGATAAAGCCCGCAATCGCCTTATGGCTCTTGCTCATGGACGGATATTTTTCACTGATTCTGGCAAGAATGTCTTGTTGCTTATCCATTTGCATACTCCTGTTCCAACAGTTTCTTTGTCTCCACATCCGTCAGATCATAATCCCCCGTAAGGCTCATGCTTGCCGCGCCGTGGATAAACAGCCACATCCGCATGAACATTCCCTGAGGATCGGCGCAGCCGTCCTGGGCGGCCCGGTTGATCTCATGCAGAACATTGCCGCTCTCCCCGTTCAATATCTCATACAGGCTCTTTCTGTTTGCAACCTCCGACAGAAACAGAAGCCGGAACAGATGCTTTTCTTCCCTTGCAAATGCAATATATGCCATTCCCAGATTGGCAAAGGGCGTAGCCGAAGTGCGGGGATACAGATCATAATAATCCCTGAAAAAGGCTACCGCCTTCTCATACACAGCCGCCCACAGCTCCTCCATATTCTTATACACCCTGAAAATCGGCTGGGTGGAGCAGCCCGCCTTTGCCGCCACCTTGCGCGCCGTCACATTGGCAAACCCTTCCTCCCTCGTCATTTCAAAGGCGGTCTCCAATATGTCCTGCATGGTTATGGACTCTTTTCTTGCCATAGATACCTCTCTTTTCTCTGCCCTTCCCGGGCATCCCCACTTGGGGCTCCTCATTGGTAACACTTGTTATTCTAACCCATTTCCGTCCCACCGTCAAGAAAAAACTGCCCTCCGCATCTCTGCGGGGGACAGCTTTTGTCTCTTTCTTATTATACGGATTATACAGGGTATGCACCATTCTTGGTGTCTGCCTGTGCAGGATCAACCTTCTCCTGCTGTGCCTGACGATACTTGAAGAACTCGGTTGCCACCTGAGGGAACAGTGCGTAGGACAAAACATCCTCATCCTGCTGCTTCCACTCCGACATCTCGGATTCCAGCTTGTCCATCTCGTTGGAAAGCAGATCTGCGGGGCGGCAGGTAATGCGCTCCTCTCCCGGAATAACCTTGTCAACCACTTCCTGATTCATGGGCTTTACGGTCTGACCGTACTTACCGCGAAGCACATCCTTGGTCTGGTCGGTTGCCATCTTGTATCTCTCACCCATCAGTACGTTGAACACTGCCTGTGTACCCACGATCTGGGAAGAAGGGGTAACCAGAGGCGGCTCACCCAGATCCTGACGAACCTTTGGGATCTCCTTCAGCACATCATAGTACTTATCCTCTGCATTCTGCTCCTTCAACTGGCTCACCATGTTGGAAAGCATGCCGCCGGGTACCTGATAGAGAAGGGTCTTGATATCAACGCCCATCACCTTCGGGTTCAACAGGCCGTTTGCAAGGCACTCATCACGGTAAGGTCTGAAGTAGTCCGCAATCTCAGCCAGAAGATTCTGGTCGTAGCCGGTATCGTACGGCGTTCCGCGGAAGGTCTCTACCATCACTTCTGTTGCGGGCTGTGAGGTTCCCATTGCGAACGGGGACATTGCGCAGTCGATCACATCCACGCCCGCCTCCACTGCCTTCAGATAAGTCATGCTTGCCACGCCTGAGGTGTAGTGGGTGTGCAGCTGGATCGGCAGCTTGGTAGCAGCCTTCATCTCCTTGATCAGCTCGGATGCCTTGTAAGGAAGCAGCAGACCTGCCATATCCTTGATACAGATGGAATCTGCGCCCATCTCCTCGATCTTCTTCGCCATGTTGATCCAGTACTCCATGGTGTAGGCATCTCCCAGCGTGTAGGACAATGCAACCTGTGCATGGCCGCGGCCCTCGCGGGCTTTGATCTTGTTTGTTGCGTTTACTGCTTCCTGCAGATTGCGCAGGTCATTGAAGCAGTCAAAAATACGGATGATATCGATTCCGTTTGCGATGGACTTCTCAACGAAGGTATCCACCACATCATCTGCATAGGGTCTGTAACCTAAAATGTTCTGGCCTCTGAACAGCATCTGCAGCTTGGTATTCTTGAATCCGTCTCTCAGCTTTCTGAGTCTGTCCCAGGGATCTTCCTTCAAGAATCTCAGAGACGCGTCAAAGGTTGCGCCGCCCCAGCACTCTACGGAATGGTATCCGACCTTGTCCATCTTGTCCACGATGGGGAGCATAAATTCGGTCGGCATTCTGGTTGCGATCAGGGACTGATGCGCATCACGTAATATGGTTTCCGTTATTTTAATCGGTTTTGCTTCGGACATTTCCTATTTCCTCCTAATATTTTCTATCGCTTAGAATACACCGTAAATTGCCATAAAGGTTCCGGCTGCAACCGCCGTACCGATAACACCTGCCACGTTGGGGCCCATTGCATGCATCAGCAGGAAGTTGGTGGGATCTGCCTCAGATCCGACCTTCTGGGACACACGTGCTGCCATGGGAACCGCAGACACGCCTGCGGAGCCGATCAGCGGGTTTACCTTGCCATGGGAGACAACACACATCAGTTTTCCGAACAGCACGCCGGCTGCGGTACCGAACATGAATGCGATCAGCCCCAGTGCAACGATCTTCAGGGTATCCATGTTCAGGAATGCCTCTGCGCTGGTGGTTGCACCAACCGAAGTTCCCAACAGGATAACCACGATATACATCATGGCGTTTGACGCAGTCTCTGTAAGCTGTCTTACCACACCGGATTCCTTGAACAGGTTACCCAGCATAAGCATACCCACCAGAGGAGCCGTTGTGGGCAGAATCAGGCTGACCACGATGGTAACCACGATGGGGAACAGGATACGCTCCAGCTTGGAAATGGGACGGAGCTGATCCATCTTGATCTTTCTCTCCTTCTCCGTCGTCAGAAGCTTCATGATAGGCGGCTGGATGATCGGCACCAGTGACATGTAGGAGTACGCGGCAACCGCAATGGGTCCCAACAGTCCGGTCTGTCCCAGCTTACCTGCAAGGAAGATGGATGTCGGGCCGTCCGCTCCGCCGATGATGGAAATGGCTGCAGCTGCCTTGCCGTTGAAGCCGAGTCCGATTGCACCGAAGTACGCTGCAAAGATACCGAACTGTGCCGCCGCGCCGAGCAGAAAGCTCTTGGGGTTTGCGATCAGGGGACCGAAGTCGGTCATGGCGCCCACGCCCATGAAGATCAGGGAGGGTAAGATCGCATACTCATCCAGAATATAGAAATAATACAGCAGACCGCCCACACCGTTCGACGAATCCTCCGCATGAAGCATGATATCCGGGTAGATGTTTACAAGCAGCATACCGAATGCAATCGGCAGAAGCAGAAGCGGTTCAAAGCCGTGCCGGATTGCAAGATAAAGGAAAAAGCAGGCAACTGCTATCATCACGTAATTTCCCCACGTCAGGTTAAAGAACGCGGTCTGATGCAGCAGGTTGTCCAGCGTAGTTGTTATGTAATCCATTTGTTGACCTCCTGTAATTTAAGCACCGTAAAGAAGCTAGTTCAAGGTTGCTAAAACCTTTCCTGCCTCAACGGCATCTCCGACTGCTACCTCAATGCTTGCAACCGTGCCGTCCTGGGGAGCTACTACAGGGATCTCCATCTTCATTGCCTCGATGGTAACCACTGCATCTCCTGCCTTTACTGCGGTGCCTACAGGTGCATCGATCTTGAATACCTTTCCTGCTGCGCCTGCCTCTACCTTGATTGCGCCCTGTGCGCCGCTTGCTGCGGGTGCCGCCTTGGGAGCTGCAGCTGCCTTGGGCGCTGCCGGTGCTGCCTTGGGTGCTGCCTTGGGTGCTGCGGGTGCCTTCACAACAGGTGCTGCGCTGCCGGTACCCTCCTCAACTACTACATCGTATACATTTCCGTTTACGGTAATGGTATAATTCTTCATCTCTTTTTCCTCCGATTATCTTCTTTTTCTGATACTTCTCACAACAAAACCATCCGTGCCGGATGCGCCTTCATACGCTGCAACCGCAGCGGCGATCACAGCCGCGAGCTCAAGCTCGTCCGCGCTCTCCGCACTCTCTTCTTTTTCCACGATCCGGGCGATGGTATTCTCCACTGCCGCCTCGGTCGTCTCCGCCTTCTGTTTATTCTTTCCGCTCAGCTTTTCCTGCAGTTTGGGGATTCCTCCGAATGCCCAGATTAACAGGCTGATCATGATCAGAATCACAAACACGGTTCCCATTCCCATCAGGGTATCCATGGCTGCCTTGATCATCAGCTCGCCGATGGACTGATCCAGATTCAGGGCGCAGGACTTCACCGTGAGGAACAGATCGTTGGTGAAGATGACCTCCGCCTCTGCAGTTCTCACATTGCCCTTGGAATCCGTCTTGGTTCCCGTCAGAGGAACTTTCACGATAATCTCGTCACCTGATATCTCATAGCTTGCCTCGGTGTCGGCAACATTCACATCCTCCAGTGAATTATAAAGAGAATCAAATGTGCCGTTGAAGGATACGATACCGTTTAAGATGGCGTTTCCTTCCACCTGCACGCTGCTGAAATTATAGCTTGCTTTATAATAGTTTGTCCACACATACAAAGCGTAGTTGAACTCATCCTCCGCCAACGCCTTGAGCTCGTGCACATTATAGTCCGCCTGATATTCCTGTGCGCGCGCATCATCAAAGAAGCTTGTCATATACGGCACCACGAAATCCGTGGCAATCACTTTCGCACTGTCAACCTTCTGCTGCTGCGCTTCGCTCAATGCTTCTTCATTTCCGCAGGCGGTCAGACCAAATACACAGGTGAGCATACATAACATTGCAAGTATTTTTTTCATATTAAGTATCTCCCTTTCTAAACCGTTCCATGCTTTTTAACCGGGCGCTCTTCACATTTTGTGAACAGCATCTCAAACGCGCCGATCACGTACTTTCTCGTATCGGCGGGCTCTGCCAGCTGATCTACATATCCTCTCCTTGCCGCACTCTGTACGCTGTTCTGGAGCGCTGCGTACTCGGCAGCCTTCTCCTTGATCACATCAGCGCCTTTTCCTTCATACATGATCTTTGCAGCCAGCTCCGCATCCATGGAACCGATCTGTGCATCCGGCCATGCGATGGTGATGTCCGCGCCGGTTGCCTTGGAGTTCATTGCCACATAAGCGCTTCCGAATGCCTTGCCGATGATCACGTTCACCTTGGGTACGGTTGCGTTTGCAAACGTATATGTAAGATGAGCGGCAGCCTTTGCAATCTTCTTTTCGCTGCACTCACATGCCTTGTAGCCGGTCACGTTGGTCAGCGTCAGTACGGGGATGTCAAATGCATCGCAGAAGTTTACGAAATCCGCAGCCTTCTCGCAGCCCATGGGGGACAGCACAGACTCGAATTTCTCTGCCACATTGCCCTCTGCATCCAGCTTCTCGCTTCTGTTTGCAACGGCACCTACGGTAACGCCGTCCAGTCTCAGGAAACCGGTCACCATATCCGGTGCATAATCTGCCTTCACTTCCACGAAATCATTGTTGTCCGCCAGAACGGCAAGTGCAACCGCGGTATCTCCCTTGCAGCCGGAAAGCTCGGGGGTAAGACGGTTCAGATCATCCGTTCCCTCCTCAAATGCAAGGTTCTCCTCGTTGTTTGCGGGAAGCATGGAAACCAGCTTGCGGACGCCGGAGATTACCTCGTCCTCTGTGCCCACGAAATCTGCGTTGCCTGCCTCCTTGCCCTGGAATGCAGCGGAAGCCGTATCACACTTTGCGGTGCTGTTGCCTGCCAGCGCATTGGGGGAATTTACAAAAAGCTTTGCCTTCTCAGACTCCATAAAGGTGAAATCGGACATTGCCGCCATAACGGCAAGACCGCCGCCACAGCTGCCGAATACAGCCGAGATCTGAGGGATCACGCCCGAAGCATCGGACATCTTGCGGTAGATGGTTCCGAATGCGTCCAGCGCATCAGTTGACTCCTGCAGTCTGAATCCTGCGGAATCCAGCAGACCGATCACCGGCGCTCCCGTCTTCATTGCCAGATCATAGAGATTGGCAATTTTCTTTGCATGCATCTCACCGACGGTACCGTTCAACACGGAAGCGTCCTGGCTGTATACATACACAAGATTGCCGTCGATCACTCCATAGCCGGTAATGACACCGTCAGAAGGAGTCTCGTTCTGTTTCAGATCGAAATCCGTAGCTCTGGCGGTTACCAGCGCACCGATTTCCACGAAACTGTTGTCATCGAGCAAAGCGTTGATTCTTTGGCTCGCTTTTGAAGTACTACTCATGTTTTTCAGCCCTCCATTTATAATAAAAAAATAATAACAATGTAACAGGGGGACTCCGTTTTTCTAAAGTAAACGCCTACTGCCCCATGATTGTCTGTAACATTGTAGCACAAAAAAAACGAACGCACTAGCAAAAGTTTTGCAGAATCGGACAAATTGGACGATTTGTATAGTTTTTTAACGTTATCTTAACATTTATAATACATATTTTTTGAGCACCTGTATCACGCACCAGCCCAGATCGATCCGAGGAACCTCCCCGGCGGTCACCACCGGCAGCTCCCTGATGCATTCCTCTCCCACCATGTAGCGGATGCTTCCCACCAAAACTCCCGCTTCCACCGGCGCGGTCAGATGCTTCTCCACGGTGCAGGTGACTTCTATTCTTTCTTCTTCGTCAAGCAGGAGCCCTTGGAAAGTCTGTATAGAAGCCTCCCCAGCCAGATATGCCATGCCAGCATAGCCCGTTCCCCCTTTCTCATCGATCCGCAGTTCTACATACGCACTCTGCCCCAGCTTCTCGGTCTGTCCGTCCTCCACAGGCACCGGTTTTAAAAGAAGCGGATCATATTCCGCCTCCGCAAGTCCGTGGTAGGTGTAGCGTCTCAGCCCATAACCGAACAGCTCTTTAGAGTCTGCCCATTTCCAGGTCTTATGATTCGGCCAGCCGCAGCCGAGCAGCGCAATGGTAAATTTTTTTCCTTCTCTTTCCAGCGCGCCCACATAACAATAGCCCGCCTTGTTCGTAAAGCCCGTCTTTCCGGAGAGCGCTCCCTCCATCATATTCAGAAACGTATTGTGGTTATTGCAGGAAAAGCTTCTGCCCTCCTCGTTCGTAAAGCTGTACGACTGCGCACGCGTGATGTCTAAAAACTCCTCCTTCTTCGGAGAATAAAAACAGCAGTATGCCATGATCCGGGCAAGATCCCTCGCCGTGGTGCCGTGGGCAAGCTGCACGGGATTGCCGTCTTTGTCCGTTCCGTTCCTTGTGGCATCCAGCCCGTTCGGGGTGATAAAGCAAGTCCCCGTGCAGCCGATGGCTGCCGCTTTTTCGTTCATCATTCCGGCAAAGCCCTCCATGCTGCCGCCGATGTTCTCGGCTATCGCCACCGCCGAATCGTTGTGGGATTCCAGCATCAGGGAATACAGAAGGTCACCGAGACGGAAATGCTCTCCTGCCTTCATGTATAATTTCACCTTGGGCATGCTTGCCGCATAGGCGGAGATCTCCGTCATCTCATCCGTACAGCCGTTTTCCAGTGCCAGAATACAGGTCATGATCTTTGTGGTGCTGGCGTTCGCCAGAAAGGCATCCCCGTTCTTCTCATACAGCACGCGCCCCGTGTCCGCATCCATCAGCACCGCGGCGGTGGCATAGAGCGAGGGCTCCTCTGCGGCGCTGCAGGGAAGCGCTGCCCCGGCAAAAGCTGCACAGACCAGCCATAGTGCCGCTGTCCGCCGCAGCCTCCTTCTCCATATTTGCGAAAAAAAATACATAGCAGCAACGCACCTTTGTTTCGTTGCTACTATGTATATGTTGACAATTCCCGTAAATTTCCTCTTTTTTACTCGGTCACATCCGACTGCATCATTCCTGCCTCCGCCTCGGCCTGCTGTTTGAACTCCTCCATCTGAAGGGTAGTAAGCTCCGGCAGCTCCTCAAGAGATTTCACGCCAAAGCAGCGCAGAAACTGTTCCGTTGTGCCGAACAGAAGCGGTCTTCCCGGTGCGTCCAGTCTTCCAAGCTCCGTGATCAGATCGTACTCCAGCAGCTTGTTGATGGCATGGTCGCAGCTCACGCCTCTGATCCGTTCAATCTCCAGTCTGGTGACCGGTTGCTTGTAGGCAATGATGGAAAGGGTCTCGATCACCGTATCGGTCAGCACCATCCTGCGGGGCGTCTTGGCGATCTTGATCAGATACTCGTAAAGCCGGGGCTTGGTGGAGAGCTGTACGCTGTCCTCAAACTGCATCAGCGTGATGCCTCTCTCCTCCGCCTCGTACCTTTTCTGCATTTCCTCCAGAACTTCCTTCACTTCATTTTTATCCGTCTCAAGCACCGCGGCCAGCCTGCTGATCTCCACGGATTCCCCCATGGTAAACAGAATTGCCTCTATGACCGCTTCCTGCTGTTGTCTCTCCATTTCCATTCCTCTTTTCTACGCGCTCTCTTTCAATGTGATGAAAATATCATCAAAGGTGTTCTCCTGCACAATGTTGATCTTGCCCACCTTCATCATCTCCAGAATAACTAAAAACGTGACGATGACCTCCATCTTGCTGTGCTGTTTTTCCAAAAGCTCCCGGAAGCTGCAATGGCTGTGCGCCAGAATATACTCCTCCACATGCAGTGCCTTGGCGTCCATATCGATCTCTTCCTTCTCAATGTTTCCGTAGCTGCTCCGGATGGGATCGATCTTGTCCTCCTGCTTCCTGACCACAGACTTGAAGATATCCTGCAATTTCTGCAGGTTCAACTTCCCGATCAGCTCCGCATAGTCCACCGGCTGGCGGTATCCCTCCACTTCCTTCGGAAGATGCTGCTCCCTGTAAAAGAACCTCTGGGCATCCACCTGCTTGTCCCGTAACTCATAGGACATATACTTATACATCTTGTATTCGAGCAGTCTCTGTACCAGCTCTGCTCTGGGATCCTCTTCCTCCCCTTCCTCATTGACTTCCTTGGGAAGGAGCATCCTGCACTTGATGTCAAGAAGTGTTGCCGCCATGACCAGAAACTCGCTCATCACGTTCATGTCTTCCGTCTGCATCCGGCGGATATAATCCAGATACTGCGCCGTGATCTCCACAATCGGAATATCATAGATATCTATTTTGTTCTTATCGATCAGGTGCAGAAGAAGGTCAAGCGGCCCCTCAAACACCTCAAGTTTTACCGGTATTGCCATAATGTTCTCCATTTCACAGCGTTCACTGTTCTATTCTAACGGCTTTTTCTCTCCGTATCAAGTTCTTTTTCAAGCTCAACCACGATAAGCTCAGCGGGATTGAAAAGTCTGACCCTCGGCGAATGCGTGCCGATTCCGCGCCCCAGAACCATTTTGGCGTTCCCCTCCCCAAACAGCCCTCCGTCATATTTCGGAAAAAACCGGATTGCCGGGGAAATCACGCCTCCCAGAAAGGGAAGCCGCACAATGCCGCCGTGTATATGCCCGGAAAAGACCAGATCCGCGCCCCATTTTGCGTACTCCGGAAAATAGTCCGGGTTGTGCGCCAGAAGCACACAGTATGCGGAAGACTCCGGCGTGCCCAGCGTTTCCGTCAGATACCGCTCCGGCATGGGCGGTATCTCAAAGCGCTTAAAAAATTCCCTGCCGATCTCCAGACCGTAAAAGACAATATTCCGATCACGCAGCACACAGTGCAGATTGTTGAGTGGCTTGATTCCCGCCTCCTTAAGACCCTCCTCGAACTTTTCTCCCATATCCCCGTAACGGCCGGGATACAGCATGATCTTCTGTTCGTGGTTGCCGTATGCGTAGTACACCGGATAGCGCTCCGCCAGCGTTTTCAGAAAGGACAGCGTCTTATCGAACTTCTCTCCTTTTTTTGCCGTGATCATATCTCCCGCCAGAATCACGGCGTCCGGTTTATTCTCCCCAATCGCGTCAAGGAGAAGCTCGTTCTCCCTCCCGTAGCGGTAGTTGTGCAGATCGGACAGCATGACAAGCCGCATGCCCTGCTTGATCTTGGGCGAAGCAAATCGGTATTTTACCGTCACAAAGCGGTGGGTGTCATACAAGACCACCCACGCGCACACAACGATCAAAAAAAACAGTATCATCAAAAGAACCGTCATCGCTCCGTATATTCCTTCCCGATTTCGTGCTGCCGCACTCTTCATCCTGCTTCGCAGGATATTCGTTCCGTGCCTCATTATAGCATAATTACACACTGCACACAAACAGCAATCTACATCAGAAACAGGGAGAACACCTTTTTCAGGTAATCCCGGTAGACCGCTTTCTCCACATCCCCGCCCGCGAGCAGCTTCACTCTGCCGATCTCGGCGTCGCCCAGCTGGTAAACCGCCTCGCCCACCGCCTCGCCGCTTTTCACCGGCGCCTGCACACTCTCCGGCAGCTGCAGGGATTTTGTCACCCCGGACAGATCGTTTCCCTGAAGATCCAGATACTCAAAGGAACCCTCGTACACAATCCCGACCTCCTCCGCCACACCGCCCTCCACGGCAAGTCTCGGAAGCATATCCGTATTTTCATCCCGGTAGAGCTTGCTCACCCGGAAGCCGTAGTCTAACAATGTTCTGGCGTCCTCGAAACGCACCATGTAGTCCGGCGCTCCCATCACCACCGCGATCAGGTCGATCCCGTCCTTGGACGCCGTGGCGGACAGGCAGTATTTTGCCTTGCTTGTAGAACCGGTTTTCAATCCGGTTGCCCACTCGTACTGCTTTAGGAGCTTGTTCGTGCTTGACAGTGTAAACTGGCTGGTTCCCTGTGCCGTGACATGGGTGATATCCTCCATCCAGATTCCCGTATAGTCAAAAACAGCGGGATATTTTGTGGTTAGCTCCCTTGACATGACCGCCACATCATATGCCGTGGTATAGTGGTTATCCGAGTCCGTAAGCCCGCAGCAATCCTCGAAATGGGTGTCCATCAGACCGAGCTTTGCCGCCTTCTCGTTCATCATTTCCACAAACGCCGTCTCAGATCCCGCTATGTACTCCGCAACCGCCACGGAAGCGTCATTTCCGGAAGCCACCGCAACGCATTTGATGAGCGTATCCAGCGTCTGGATCTCCCCTTCCTCCAGAAAAACCTGTGAGCCGCCCATGGATTTTGCATGGGCACTGGTCACAATCTCATCCTCCAAGGTGATCTTCCCCTCCTCCAGCGTCTCAAAGATCAGCAGTAAGGTCATAATCTTGGTAATGCTTGCCGGACTTCGGCGTTCCGATGCGTTACATTCAAATATGGTCTGTCCCGTGGATGCCTCGATCAGAATTGCCGACGGCGCGGCAATCTCCACCTGTGCCGAAACCTGCAGTCCGCCGCCGAAAAACAGCAGAAACGCCAGGAAGCAGGCTGACAGCCGTTTCATTCTTTTCAAAAACAAAAGCCGCACTTCCCATCTTTTTTATAAAAGATATGGAACTGCGGCTCCGAATATGTATCATTGTATCAGATATCTAATACCAGCGCGCCTTAAAATTTTCATACCGCTTCCGGATCGCCTGTTTCGGTCTATCCAGATCGACCTTGAAGGCTTTCAAAAGCTGGATGATGTAATCGATCAGCACAATGAACAGGATCACGGATATGATCTTCCTGCCCACGTCTGGATTCACCAGATCAATCGCCTCATATACCTTGCTGTTCAAAAAGCAGATAATACCGATCGCGTAAAATCCCCATGCAATGGTGCTCTCCAGACATATGATTCCCTTGTAGTTGAGCGGCTTATCGTTGTAATCCCACCACAGCTCTCCAAACAGGCGGAGCATCAGCTTGCCCACCAGAAATTCAAAAAGTGTTGCGGAAACTGCGCCGCACAGATACAGGAGCACATAATTGTTCCTAAGCGGGCACAGCGCCAGATAGCCAAACACCGCACCGAATCCGTAGATAGGACAAAACGGACTCTTTGCAAATCCTCTGTTCGTCAACTTGCGGTTGCAAAACGACATGTAGACAGACTCCACAAACCATCCCAGAATACTGTATACCACAAATGCAGCAACCAGATGATACACGTCCGTCCCAAACATTTTGAACGTCCACATGCTTTTTCCCTCTCCTCATAAAACACAGCGTAAAAATACAGAAGTCCCGGATCGAGATGACCAAGGACTTTTCTGATTTTCTTAGTTATATTTACGCTTTCTTGCCGCTTCAGACTTCTTCTTACGTCTTACACTTGGTTTCTCATAATGCTCTCTCTTGCGGATCTCCTGCTGGATACCTGCCTTCGCACAGCTTCTCTTGAAACGACGTAACGCGCTGTCTAAAGTCTCGTTCTCTTTTACGATTACGTTTGACATAACTACACCCTGACCTCCCTTCAGTCCCTTCAAGCAACACGACTGATACGGGTTAATATGTGCAACCGGCCATCACTTTGGTTACAGCCCGCATACACAATACACATTATATCATAAAATCAGTCAGCGTCAACTACTTTTTTTATGTCGGCAAAATTTTTTGCTTATTTTTACGAAAGCATGCCTGCAAGCACTTTTTCCGTCTCGGCAATCGCCGCGGAAATGCCTGCGGGATTCTTTCCTCCGGCCTGCGCCATATTGGGTCTGCCGCCGCCACCGCCGCCTACCAGTGCGGCAATGCCCTTGATCAGATTTCCTGCGTGCGCACCCTTCGCAATGGCGCCGTCCGTTGCCATCGCCACCATGCTCACCTTGCCGTCCTTTGCGGAAAGAAGCACCACAACGCCCTCGCCCAGCTTCTCCTTCAGGGAATCGCCCAGATCGCGCAGTCCGTTCATGTCCACATTGTCCACGCTGCTTGCAAGGAGCTTCACGCCCTTCACTTCCACGACGCGATCCATCACATCGCCCAGCGCTTCCTTTGCAGCCTTTGCCTTCAACGCCTCGTTCTCGCTCTGTAAGCTCTTCAATTCTGCCATCAGGTGTTCGCACTTCTCCACCAACGTATCCGGCGTGGTCCTGACTGCCTTGGCTGCGGAAAGCAGCTTCTCTTCCATCTGTTTGTAGTAAGCGATAACTCCGCTTCCCGTGAGTGCCTCAATTCTGCGCACACCGGCTGCAACACCGCTCTCCGATACGATCTTGAATACTGCAATCTGCGCCGTATTTCCCACATGCGTACCGCCGCACAGCTCCGTGGAGAAGTCTCCCATGGACACCACGCGCACGCTCTCGCCGTACTTTTCTCCGAACAGTGCCATCGCGCCTGTCTTCTTCGCCTCCTCCAAGGACATCACCCTGGTGACAACCGGAAGCGCCGCTGTGATCCTGCTGTTTACAATCTCCTCCGTCCTGGCGATCTCCTCGGATGTCATGGGTGCGGAATGGCTGAAATCGAAACGCAGCCTCTCGCTGTCCACATAGGAGCCTGCCTGCTCCACATGGGAACCCAGCACCTGTCTGAGCGCGCTCTGCAACAGATGCGTCGCACTGTGGTTCTTGCAGGTGTCCGCACGGTTTGCGGCATCCACCTGCAGCAGGGCATTGTCTCCTGTCTTCAAAACGCCCTTTACCACCTTGCCCACATGACCGATGATTCTGCCATTTAACAGCTTCACGGTGTCCTCCACCTCAAACACGCCGTCCTTTGTGGTAATGACACCCTTATCCGCCTTCTGTCCGCCCATGGTGGCATAGAAAGGCGTCTTTTCCGTCACAATCGTTCCGGATTCCCCGGCAGCAAGTTCCTGCTTCATTTCCGTTTCGGATGCAGCTGCAACAATCCTGCTTTCCGTCCCAATGCCGTCATAGCCTGTAAACTCACTTACAACCGTATCGGGAAGTGCATCAAACACCCCTGCACCCACCGTCAGCTTTGCGGAGAAGTTCTGGTTATCCCTTGCCTTCTGCTTCTGTGCTTCCATGGCGGCTGTAAATCCGGTCTCATCCACCGTCAGTCCCTCTTCGTCCGCAAGTTCCACCGTCAGTTCAATAGGGAAGCCAAAGGTGTCATAGAGATAGAACGCGCTGTCTCCGTCAATGGCATTTTCGCCCCTCTCGCGCTTCTCGTCCAGAATCTTTTTAAACTCCTTCATGCCGTTCTCGAGAGTGCTCTCAAAGCGGGTGATCTCCTTCTTCAATTCCGAGAGAATGAACTCTCTGTTTTTCACAAGGCGAGGATAGCTCTTTGCATAAATATCATCAATATACATACCTGCGATCGTAAGCAGGTTGTCCGTGGTAAGCCCCAAAATTCTTCCGTGGCGCACTGCGCGGCGGATCAGTCTGCGAAGCACATAGCCTGCGCCGGCGTTAGAGGGAAGAAGCTTTGCCTCATCTCCGATCAGCATTACGCTGGTGCGCAGATGATCGGACAGCACTCTCATGGATCGGGTCATTTTCTCATCCGCATCGTACTGATGTCCCGACACCTTCTCCACATAGGCGATGATGGGGGCGAAGAGATCCGTGCGGTACACATCCTTCGTTCCGTTTAAGAACGCCAGAATTCTCTCAAGTCCCCAGCCGGTATCCACATTTTTCTGTTTCAGAGGCGTCAGGGAGCCGTCATGGTGCTTCTCGTACTGCATGAAAACATCGTTTCCAAGCTCGGTGTACTTGCCACAATGACAGCCGGGTCCGCAATCCGGGCCGCAGTCCGGCTTGTCCGCGATATAGAACATCTCGCTGTCCGGGCCGCAGGGGCCGTACTCCAGTCCCCACCAGTTGTCCTCAGCGGGCAGATAGTAAATATGTTCTTTCTTAAAGCCGGAAGCAATGCGGTATTTTGCACCCTCCTCGTCTCTGGGCGCATTCTCATCCCCCGCAAACACGGTTGCGGCAAGGTGCTCCGCATCGAAGCCGAGCACCTGCGTCAGAAGCTCAAAGCTCCATTTGCACCTGTCCTCCTTGAAGTAATCTCCAAGGCTCCAGCTTCCCATCATCTCAAAGAAGGTGACATGGCTCTTGTCGCCCACGGAATCGATATCGTTCGTGCGGACACAGCCCTGCACGTTGCAGAGCCTTGTTCCGAGAGGATGCTTCTGCCCTAACAGGTAGGGCATCAGGGGCTGCATGCCCGCCACATTGAAAAGAACGCCGGTGGAGCCGTCGGATACCAGAGATACCGCTCCCACATCCACATGTCCTCTCTCGATATAAAACTGCTTCCACGCCGTTCTTAATTCTTCTGAAGTGAATTGTTTCATCTGATCCTCCAATTAAAACGTGAATTTGTCTGCAAAGTATGCATCCAGATCTGCAATGGCTACGCGCTCCTGCTCCATGGAATCGCGGAAACGCACCGTGACACAGCCGTCCGTCTCGGAATCAAAGTCGTAAGTGATGCAGAAAGGCGTACCGATCTCATCCTGACGGCGGTATCTCTTTCCGATCGCGCCTCTGTCGTCGAACTCGCAGTTATACTTCCTGCAGAGCTGCGTATAGACCTTCTCGGCGCCCTCGTTCAGCTTCTTGGAAAGCGGCAGCACACCGATCTTCACCGGTGCAAGCGCCGGATGGAAACGAAGCACGGTACGCATGTCACCGCCCTCCAGCTCCTCCTCGTCGTAGGCAGCACACAGGAATGCAAGCACCACGCGGTCTGCGCCCAAAGAAGGTTCAATTACATAAGGTATGTATTTCTCATTCTTGGTATCGTCAAAATAGGTCATATCCTGACCGGACAGGTTTGCATGCTGGGTCAGGTCATAGTCGGTTCTGTCCGCAATGCCCCAGAGCTCACCCCAGCCGAACGGAAACAGGAACTCGATATCCGTCGTGCCCTTGCTGTAGAAGCAAAGCTCCTCCGGAGAGTGGTCACGCAGACGCATCTCCTCCTCCTTCATGCCCAGTGACAGAAGCCAGTCACGGCAGAAGGCTCTCCAGTACTGGAACCATTCCAGATCGGTGCCCGGCTCGCAGAAGAACTCAAGCTCCATCTGCTCAAACTCTCTGGTTCTGAACGTAAAGTTGCCCGGCGTGATCTCGTTACGGAAAGACTTTCCGATCTGACCGATGCCGAAAGGAATCTTCTTTCTGGAGGTACGCTGCACATTCTTGAAGTTTACGAAAATACCCTGTGCGGTCTCGGGACGCAGATACACCGTATTCTTTGCATCCTCGGTAACGCCCTGAAAGGTCTTGAACATCAGGTTGAACTGTCTGATGTCCGTGAAATTGTGCTTGCCGCAGGTCGGGCAGGGAATATTGTGCTCCTCCACGAAGTTTTTCATCTGCTCCTGAGACCATGCATCCACGCTCTCCTCAAGCGTGATGCCGTTCTCTGCGCAGAAATCCTCGATCAGCTTATCCGCACGGAACCTCTCATGACATTCCTTACAGTCCATCAACGGGTCGGAGAAACCGCCCAGATGTCCACTGGCAACCCATGTCTGGGGATTCATCAGGATGGCACAGTCCACGCCTACGTTGTAGGGGTTTTCCGTGATGAATTTCTGCCACCATGCCTTCTTCACATTATTTTTCAGTTCCACTCCAAGATTGCCGTAATCCCATGTGTTGGCAAGTCCTCCGTAAATTTCGGAGCCGGGATATACAAAGCCCCTTGCCTTTGCCAGCGCTACGATCTTGTCCATTGTCTTTTCCATAATAGTTCTCCTCCTATTTTATGATCACATAAGTCAGCCCGCCGTCACCCGACGCCCTGACGCTTTTGCTGTCAACCAGCGTACTTCCCTCGCTCCGGTATAAGACCTTCGTCGGAACCGTCACCAGCATGGTTTCTGAAAAAATCACCACATGCTTTCCCGCCAGGGCATCCGCCCCGCCCTGCACACTCGCGCCCTTCGCATTGACAAGCGCCGTATCCAGGGAATACCCCTCCGCCTGCGCCTGTTCCACGGTTCCGTAGAAGAACGTCACTTCATTGAACGCCGCATAGTCCTCTGCCGACCCATACCGCATACCGACACTCACCGTTGCCCCGTCGTCTCTCCGATCGATTCCGATTGCCGATATTCTCCCCTTACCGTAGGCCTGCATTTCTTCCCGGATGAACTGTTCAAGCCCTTCCTCGGTGTAATACTCCTTGTCAAAGGACTCCACAATCTTCGCGGTAATCTCCCCGTCCGCGCCAATCTTCACACCTGTCTCCGGTTCCCTGCTGCTATTCCCGGCACAGCCGGAAAGCAACATTGCAAACGAAAGGAGCAGAGCCGCTCCGGTCACACCCGTCCATCTTCTTTTCCCCATAAATATCTCCTTTTAAACACATTTTTTTCTTTTGGTTTTAAGACACCATTCTTTATTATAGCGAACTTATTTTGGTTTTTCAACAAAGAGTTTCTAATATTTGCAGACTTTTGAACGGGTGATCCATAAATCGTCTGCGATATTCTCCCGCAACCTCCGTAAGTTCCGCAAGCACCTCCGGTGTCACCGTGAAGGTATACAGCTTCTCAATGCTGCTCTGTGCAATGTATGTAAGCGCATATTCCGTGGATCCGTTCCACTTCCGGTCTTTCGGAACACCGGGGTACTCCCCGTTCACCGCAATCGCCTTCAATTCAAACACGGCTCTCACAAGCGGGTTTGGAAGCACCGGCACAAGCAGGGCGCGCAGGCTCTGGTACAAAAGCTTCAGCATCTCCCTCTCGTCGTTGTTCTCTCTGGTGTAGTAATCCGCGACCTCCAGAAAATACATACCGTAATAGGCGCATATGTAATCCGAGCGGAGCTCCTCGAAATACTGACTGATGTCAGCCTCCGCAACATTATAGGAGTTTTTTCCCTCAAACAGCTTGAACCTGCCAAAAGAAAAAGGGTTGGTTGCCGCCGTAAAACGGCTGGTGGGCCGTCTTGCACCTTTCGCAAAGGCAGAAATCTTCCCTCTCTCTTTTGTAAGTATACAGATTCTTCTGTCATATTCCCCGACAGGGGTCTGGCTGATCACCATTCCTGTCACAAAACATATATCCTGCATAAGGATACTCTCCCGCCACAAGACCCGCCGTCCGCGGGTTCTCCTGTGCCTTTCCCCTGGCGTAAGCCAGATAATCCGCAACGCTGCCGCTTTCTTCAAATTGCTTCCAGTAATTTTCGCCGTTCATCCTGCTCCCCCTTTTGTGTGTTTCCTCGTCATTAGGGTTCGCCGATTTTCATTTTCTATGCGTCAGCTTCTGGTATCTTTTTCGTTGTAGCCGAAATTTTTGAGAAGGAAATCGCTGTCCCGCCAATCCTTTTTCACCTTCACCCAGAGCTGCAGATTCACCTGTTTTTCCAACATATCCTCGATCTCCGGCCGCGCCATGGAGCCGATCCTTTTCAACATGCTGCCGCCCTTTCCGATGATGATTCCCTTGTGGGAATCCCGCTCGCAGACGATGGTCGCCTCAATGTCCACAATGTTTTTCCTAAACTTCATGCTCTCGATGCTGACGGCGACGCCGTGGGGAATCTCCTCCTCGAGGAGCCGCAGCGCCTTCTCCCGGATTAACTCCGCCACGATCTGGCGCATGGGCTGATCCGTGACCGTGTCCTCATCATAGAACGCCGGACCGTAGGGAAGATATTTCATAATGCACTTGATGAGCTCCTCCGTATTTTCCGCTTTCAGGGCGGACACCGGAACGATCTCCGCAAAATCATATTCCTTACGGTAGGTGTCGATATATTCCAGAAGCTGCTCCCGCTTCACCGTGTCGATCTTGTTGATCACAAGAATCACGGGCGTTGCGGTTTTCTGTAACTGCTCAATGATATGTCTCTCGCCTGCGCCGATAAAATTGGACGGCTCCACCAGCCAGAGGATCACATCAACCTCCGACATGGTCTTTTCCGCCACCCCTACCATATAGTCGCCCAGCTTGTTCTTCGCCTTGTGAATGCCGGGCGTGTCCAGAAACACGATCTGTCCCTCCTCAGAGGTATAGACCGTCTGGATCCTGTTTCTTGTGGTCTGCGGTTTATTGGATGTGATCGCAATCTTCTGTCCGATCAGGCAGTTCATCAGAGTGGATTTTCCCACATTCGGTCTGCCGATCAGGGTTGCGAAACCCGATTTGAATGCTGCATTCTGTTCCATGTCAATCTCCGTCCGGCGGGATGCCCCGCCTTTACTTCTGCTCTTTATTTTCCGTCGTCACCGGCTGCGCGGGTGCGGGCGCTGTGGGCTGTCCGCCGGAGGGCATCTGCGCATAGGCTCCCTGATAGGGCGTCATGTACGGCTGTGTGCCTCCCATTGCCGCCATCCGCTTTTCTCTCTTCTTATCCTGTCTTTTCGCAATGAACATGATGACCCGCACGATCACAAAGACGATCAGTGCAATCAGCAATAGATACGGCAGGCTCACCACAAACCATACAAAGAACTCCCTGCAGCCGTTGCCGATGTTGGTCAGGCTCTTCACAAAGCCCTCTCCGATGCGCTCCCAGACGGTCTTCTCCTCCACCTGAACCGGTGTCAGCTCCACCACCTCGGAAATATCCAGATAAAGTGTGCTGTATGTAATCTGATTGTCGTAGGTTCTGAGCCTGCTCTCCATGCTCTCGATCTGATAGCGTATCTCAGAGAGACGGGATTCCAGCGTGATGATGTCCTCCAGTGTCTCCGCCTGCCCCATCAGCTCAAGCAGTCTGTCCTGCTCTGCAAGAAGGGTCTTTTTGTGGCTTTCCAGATCCACGTAGTCAAGCGTCACATCCACCTCCTGCACCGAGCGGTTGGTCACATTGCTGTTCTCCCCCACATAGGTCAGGAATGCATCCATGTTCTCACTAGGAATGCGGAGCGTCAGGCTCGCACTTCTGTCATTGCGGTAGCCCGTGTCGTAGTAGGAATAATTGTAGCGGTTGTAGGCGCTGCCGTTATATACGTTCATGCTCTCCACATAGCCGCCCAGCTCCTCCGTCTTATCCTGCACATGGACAAGGAGGTCGTCAAACTGCAGTGTCTCCACGGAAAAATTGGCTGTTTTGATCAGCTTTCTCCCCGCTCTGACACTTCCCTGCTCATTTGTGCTCCCGGTGCCGGACGCCGCCGTATCGCTCTGCGGCATGTAGATCTCGTCCGTGGCATAGTCTTCGCCGTAGGAATCGTAAGACGCCCCGTTCTCCGCATAGTATGCGCCGCTCTTTGAATCGCTTGCGCCGCAGCCTGCGAGCATCGCCGCAAACAGTACGGCAGACATTAGATAAATTCCCTTTCTCCTTCTGTTCAGGTTCATGTGACCCTCCTTCCCCGGTCTGTGCCGGTATCAGCCGTTTACAAGATTCTCAACATGGTCAAACAATGCTGCGCTCTCCGATATTTTTTCTGCATTTCCCACCACGCACAGGCACTCGTCCTCCATGAAGGCGCGCACATATGCGGCTGTCCCGCGCAGATCGTCCGCTGTCGTCTGCAGGAGTTCATTCCGCTCCCTCTGTCTGTCCTCATCCGTGATTCCGGTCATAAATCCGCTCAGAGAATACAGTCCCCTCACGGAAGCTGTCATGGGCATGTCAAGCTCGCTGACTGCCCCTATGATAAATTGTGTCATGGTGCGCTCATCCGCCTCAAAGCCCGCAATATAATCCGCAGCCGCCTCGTACACATCCAGCGTGCGCTTCAGATTTGGATCCCTGTAAGAGACAAAGTAGCAGTCGCCGAAACGGGAGAAGCTGCACATACAGCCGTACGCGCCGCCCTGCACACGCACCTGATTCCAGAGGTAATCATACCCCATCATCACCTTCAGCACCCGTAGGGAGCCGGTGTAGGCAAGTCCCTTGTCCTTGAAGTCTCCCGCACGGCAGACATACTGGATCTGTCCCGGCGTCTTGAAGCCCTCATTCTTCTTGACAAGTTCCGGATGATAGCTTCCCTTTTCCACCTCATCCGTATACAGCGCACCCTCAAGCCCTGCCGTAAGCTCTGGCAGTGCCTCCGCAGCCGTCCCGCTTCCGGTCAGGTCATACATCAGGTTCTCCGCCCGGAAGATCATGTGGGAAAGCTCCTTCAGGTTCTCAACCAGTTCATCCGCCTTCTCCTCAAAATGCGCGTCCAGCTCCTCCACAAAACGGTAGAATGCAATGCCGGAAAGCTGCTCGTTCAACGCGGATTCCTCCGTGATGCCCGCCATTGCCCTGCCCACGGCAACCATATGTCCGGCGTTGCTCATCTGTCCCTGCATGCGGGATTTTCCTTCCGCCAGAATCTCCTTGATACGCTTCTTATCCGTAAGATCCGAGGTCAGCATAATCTCCTGCATAAGGCCGACCGCCTTATCCAGATTCTGCTCCATCACCTTCGTCTTAAGCTCCATCGTCACCGTGCAGCAGTTATCCTGCTGTGCGTTCTCGTAAACATTGTCCACCGTCGCCATGCCGCCCGTCAGGATATTGATCTCATTATAGAGATCCACGTAGCCGTGCTTCTCTGTGTTGAGCAGTCCTAAAAGCCCCTTCAGCACACCGATATAGGGGAACAGTCTGCCCGGAACGCGATCCAGCTTGAAGATCAGGCGCAGGTAGCAGATGCCGTTGGTAAACAGACCATGGTAGAGGAAATCCCGATCCCTGATCTTTCTCAGCTCGTTGACATAGGGCGCCGCCTCTTTTTTCAGATCCGCCACGGAAAGCAGCGGGATCTTGTTCAGATCCTCCTCCGTGTCCGGTGCGTCCTGATAAGCCTTGAGCGCCTTGGTATCCTCCACAAGCCTGCAAAGCTCGCTCTCGGAAAGGGACTGCTTGTATGCCTGCAGCTTCTCCCGCAATTCCCTGTCACGCTTCTCCGTCAGACCCCTGCAAGGCTTCAATACCACCAGAGATTTGTGGGGATTGGAAAGCAGGTACTTCTGCACAAGCTCCTCGTAATATCCGGTCTCTGTCTTTTCCCGCAGACGGGCAAAGGTCTCGTTCGCCTCAATGTGGATAAACGGTTTGCTGTCGTCGTAGAGCCAGCTGTCGAACATTTGCAGATTATACATCAGTCCGGCGGGATAAGAGCCAAAGTCCGCCTCCCTGTACTTGAACTCGTAGTAGTTTAATCCTGCCAGAAGCGCCTTTCTGTCAAAGCCCTCCTTCACAAGTTTCTCAAGAACCTCTGTGATGGTATTCAGGAATAAGGGTTCCTGATCCGCATCCGCATTCTTCGCCACGATGCTGAAATAGGGCTGCTTGATCCCGTTCTCGTAGCGGCTGTAAATATCCGTTCCGATCCCGGCATCCGTCAGCGCCTTCTTCAAGGGTGCGCCCGGTGCGGAACAGAGCGCATAGTCGAGGATCTGGAATGCCAGATAAAGCTCTCTGTCCAGTGTATTTTCCACGGTCATGTTGTATGCAAGGTAGGTGTTTCCCTCCTCCTTGTCCTCCGCGCCGATGGGATACTCCTTCTCCACTCTGCGCATCTCTGTGAAGGCTTTCTGGGATTCCACCTCCGATGCCACCTCGCGCCTCTCAAATGCGGACAGATATTCCCGGTCTATGAAATCCAGCTTCTCCGCCATATCCATATTGCCGTAGAGGAAGATATAGCTGTTGGAGGGGTGATAATACTTTTTGTGGAACTCCATAAATTCCTCATAGGTCAGTTCCGGGATAACCTGCGGATCGCCGCCGGACTCAAATCCGTATGTGGTATCCGGGTAGAGGGAATTCATCACCTCTCTGGAAAGCACCTCGTCCGGTGAGGAGAACGCGCCCTTCATCTCGTTGTATACCACGCCGTTTAAGGAAAGCTTGCCCTCCTTATCCTGCAGCTCATAATGCCAGCCCTCCTGACGGAAGATCTTCTCTTCCTTGTAGATGTTGGGATAGAACACCGCGTCCAGATACACATGCATCAGATTCTGGAAGTCCTTGTCATTGCAGCTTGCCAGCGGATAGATTGTCTTGTCCGGGTACGTCATGGCATTCAAAAATGTGTTGAGTGAGCCCTTCGCCAGCTCGATAAACGGATCCTTCACCGGAAAGCGTTTCGATCCGCAGAGCACGGAATGCTCCATGATATGCGCCACTCCGGTGCTGTTCACGGGTGTGGTTCTGAAGCCGATGGAGAACACCTTGTTCTCATCATCATTGGACAGAAGCGCCACTCTGGCTCCCGTCTTTTTGTGTCTCAGAAGATAGCTCTCCGAATTGAGATCTTCGATCCTTCTTTTCTCGATCAGTTCATAGCTTGTCAGATCTTCTACTTTCATACACTCTCCCTCTCTTTTACAATGTCATAAGCGCCAGCTTGGAAAGCGCGATCTCCTGAATCAGCACTCCCGCCTCTTCCTTCTGCTGCGGCGTCATTTTCACAAATTCCTGCAATTTCCATGTCTCCGTCACATACTGCCGTTTTCCGTGTTTCTCCCGCAGAATGCTGAATTTTACCTTGGTCTTTAGCTGCAGGTAGGTCTGGTAGGCAAAGCCGTGGGGCTCCATGTAATAGAAATGGCTCTCCAGAGAGAGATCCTCACCCGAAAGCTCCGGCTTTATGTAGTGGTTGACGAGGGTCTTTAACTTGAACGGAATGTCCTCCCCCTCAATCAGCTCGTCGTAGGTGTATTTCGCCCCCACATAGACGCTGCCGACGTCCTGCATCACATATTTGTAATCCCTGTTCTCACCTGTTGTCATGTTCATGAAAGTTTCTCCAGATCCTCTATTTTATCTCCGCTGATGCGCATGGCGTCCCGGATAGCCTTTAAGGAGAGCCTGCTCTCCGCGGCAAGCTCCTCCGCCGTCACCTTTCTGCCGTATTCCTCCGCCAGCTTTCTTGCTGCATCCGCCACCTTGTTGACCCTTCCGGCAATGTTGTTGTCCTTCTTGGATTCCTCCGCATTTTCCGCGATGTAATCCTCCATGGCGTCCATCATCATTTTAGCCAGCATGGCCTCCGCTTCCGCCGCATGCTCCATGGCTCCCAGCATCCGCACGCCCATGGCGAGTGCCACGTTGCCCTCTCCGATCAGATCCTCCAGAAAGACGCCCTGTCCCGCGTAGAGCTTCGCCACGTCCACCACCTGCGGCAGCATCAGTGTCAGAAGCCTCTCCTGTGCCTGTGCGTCCCCCGCCATGGCGGACAGCACCACCGCCTCCCGCTCTCCGTCGCTGAGCGTTTCCGTCCGTGCGATCTCATCCAGATAGATCTGTAAGAAATTCCGCTCCTCCTCCGTGAGGTATTCCTCCTCACTCAGGGGCTCGCCGATTCCGACCTTGTGTTTTTTCAGGTAATCATACACCAGCGCAAGCTGCTCCTCGTCCAGAGCAAAGTCCGCAAACGCCTCCTTTACCTGTGTCTCCGTGAGCAGGTTTCCCTGCGCCTTTGCCGTCTCCCTCAGATTTTGCAGCTTATCCGCAAACAACAATTCCCTTTCCATTTTCTTCCTCCAAAAGCTCCCTACTCCACATGCTTGTGGGTAAACAGATGGTCCTGACAATATTCGTAATTGCCGTTGCACTTCGAGCAGAACCGGAACTCCAGCTCAGGATTTGATTCATCCGTTCTTCCGCAGATGGCGCACTTGTGCTTCGTCACCGCCTGACTGTGGCGCACCTGACTGCGGAACTCCTGCTGTTTGCGGATCTGCTTCGGGCTCCGTATGATTCTCTTCCTCGAGGTGAAGAAAAACACGACGAAGTTGAGCAGGGACGCCACGATCGCCACCCTGCAGAATAAACTTAAATCAACAGCCGGAACCCCTCCCAGGGATATAACCGCTCCCTGAATGAACTCCCATCCCGCGATCACGGCGTAGACGATTCCCATCCACTTGACCTTGATGGGCACAATAAACATCAACAGCACCTGCACATCGGGGAAGGTCGCCGCAAACGCCAGAAAGATCGAGGTGTTGACATATCCCGTATTGAAGAACTGGGAGCCCAGCCGGAAGATTAACGCTGCCACGGCAGGATCGGAAAGTCCCCACGTCTCTCCTAAAAAGATGTAGGCAAGTCCCATGGCGGCAAAGCTGCCCAGTATGGTAAACAGCATGCCGGAAAACAGATACACATTGTAGCGGTAGGTGCCCCAGGTACGTTCCAGCGCATTTCCGATCAACCAGTAGAAATACAGCATGATCAGGGTCGAGATGGGGCCGCCCATGGAGGGGGGAACCACAATCCATGTAAACAGACGCCACACCTGACCATGCAGGATCTGGTACGGATCCAGCGTCAGGTAATAGACAAACTCACTGTTGATCAGTTCGATAATGTAGCCCACCGCATAGCAGGCAATCAATATGGTGGACAAATTCGGAATGGCGTACTTTCCGAACTTTTTTTCAAATTTGCTCATATGGTACATACTTTGCCTCCGGTCTCCCGTCATTTGAGACAGGATAGTTGCATATATTCTATCATTCCTGTTTTCCAAAGTAAATGTAAAATTTTATGAAGGCTTTCCTCGTTGCAATTTGTCGCTTTCTGTCGTATAATCAAGTTTGTATGCACTACTGCATGCAAGCTGTTTTTGACACAAAATCAAAGAAAAAGGACGCGTTATATGACATATACACTGGGTATTGATATCGGCTCCACAACCGTCAAAATTGCCATCTTGGACGAGCAGCACCGGATTCTGTTCTCGGACTACGAGCGGCATTTTGCCAACATCAGGGAAACGCTTTCCTCCCTGCTACAAAAAGCATATGACAAGCTTGGCAACCTTACCGTCCATCCCATGATCACCGGCTCCGGCGGTCTTACGCTTGCCAACCATCTGCAGGTTCCCTTCACTCAGGAGGTTATTGCCGTTGCCACATCCCTAAAGGAGCTTGCTCCCCAGACGGATGTTGCCATCGAGCTCGGCGGCGAGGATGCAAAGATCATCTACTTTGAAGGCGGCAATGTGGAGCAGCGTATGAACGGCATCTGTGCCGGAGGTACGGGCTCCTTCATCGACCAGATGGCTTCCCTGATCCAGACGGACGCCTCCGGTCTCAATGAGTATGCCAGAAATTACAACTCCTTATACACCATCGCTGCCCGCTGCGGCGTGTTTGCAAAGACCGACATCCAGCCCCTGATCAACGAGGGGGCTACCAAAGAGGATCTCTCCGCTTCCATTTTTCAGGCGGTGGTGAACCAGACCATCAGCGGTCTTGCCTGCGGAAAACCCATCAGAGGACATGTTGCTTTTCTGGGCGGTCCCCTGCACTTTCTGTCCGAGTTAAAGGCTGCCTTCATCCGAACCCTGAAGTTGGATGAGGAACACATTATAGATACGGATAACTCCCATCTTTTTGCGGCGATCGGTTCCGCTCTCAACGCAAAGGAGGATGTCTCCTATTCTATGGAGGAAATGGTGGGAAAACTCTCCTCCGACATCAAGATGGAGTTTGAGGTGGAGCGCATGGAGCCCCTGTTTGCGGATCAGTCTGCCTACAATGAATTCAAGGAGCGCCACGGCAGGCACCATGTAGGCACGGCAGAGCTCGCCTCCTACAAGGGAAATGCCTATCTGGGAATCGACGCCGGTTCCACCACCACTAAGATCGCTCTCGTAGCCGAGGACGGTTCTCTTCTGTATTCCTTTTACAGCAGCAACGACGGCAGTCCGCTGAATACAGCCATCCGCTCCCTGAAGGAGATCTACGCTCTTCTTCCCGAGGGCGTCACCATCGCCCGCGCCTGCTCCACCGGCTACGGAGAAGCGCTGATGAAGGCTGCATTCCTTTTGGACGACGGTGAGGTGGAAACGGTTGCCCACTACTATGCTGCCGCATTCTTCAATCCTTCCGTGGACTGCATTCTGGACATCGGCGGGCAGGATATGAAATGTATCAAGATCAAAAATCACACCGTGGACAGTGTGCAGCTCAACGAGGCATGCTCCTCCGGGTGCGGTTCCTTCATTGAAACCTTTGCCAGGTCCCTAAACTATTCCGTACAGGATTTTGCGAAGGCTGCCCTGTTTGCCGAGCATCCCATTGATCTGGGTACCCGCTGTACCGTGTTTATGAACTCCAAGGTAAAGCAGGCGCAGAAGGAGGGGGCTTCCGTGGCGGATATCTCCGCAGGTCTTGCCTACTCCGTTATCAAGAATGCATTATTTAAGGTAATCAAGGTCTCCGATGCCTCCGAGCTCGGAGAAAATATTGTGGTGCAGGGCGGTACGTTCTACAACGACGCCGTTCTGCGAAGCTTTGAGAAAATCGCGGGCTGCGAGGCGATCCGTCCCGACATTGCCGGCATCATGGGCGCATTCGGTGCCGCTCTGATCGCAAGAGAGCGCTACACCGCCGGGGAGGAAAGCTCCATGCTCTCCTTCCGGAAAATATGCGAGCTGAAGTTTGAGACCAGCATGGCAAAGTGTAAGGGCTGTACCAACAACTGCCGTCTCACCATCAACCGGTTTTCCGGCGGCCGTCAGTATATCTCCGGCAACCGCTGCGAGCGCGGTCTGGGAAAAGCCAAGAATGAGAACAACATCCCCAACCTGTTTGAGTACAAGCTAAAGCGTCTCTTTTCCTATGAGCCGCTGACGCCGGATCAGGCGCCCCGCGGTCAGGTGGGCATTCCCCGCGTGCTCAACATGTACGAGAATTATCCGTTCTGGTTCACTTTCTTCACAAAACTGGGCTATCAGGTGGTACTCTCCCCTGCTTCCAATCGTAAGATCTACGAGCTGGGCATCGAATCCATCCCCAGTGAATCGGAATGTTATCCGGCGAAGCTGGCTCACGGTCATGTGACATGGCTGATCCGCCAGAAGGTTCCGTTCATCTTCTATCCCGCCGTATTCTACGAGCGCGATGAGGTGGAGGGCACCAACAACCACTACAACTGTCCCATCGTCACCTCCTACTCCGAGAACATCAAGAACAATGTGGAGGAGATCGGACGGGGTGAGGTGGAGTTTTTGAATCCCTTCATGTCCTTCCGGGATCAGGGAACCATCAGTTCCTCCCTGATCAAGGCATTCCCGCTGATCGACGCGCGGGAAATCCGCGCTGCCGTGGATGCCGCATGGGCGGAGCAGGCAGCTGCAAGACGCGACATGGAAAAGAAGGGGGAGGAGACCCTTGCATGGATGGAGGAGAACCACAAGCGCGGCATCGTGCTGGCAGGCCGTCCCTACCATGCGGATCCCGAGATCAACCACGGCATTCCGGAGCTGATCACCTCCTACGACATTGCGGTTCTGACAGAGGACTCCGTTTCCCATCTGGGCAAGCCGGAGCGCCCGCTCATTGTCTCCGACCAGTGGATGTACCACTCCCGCCTTTACGCTGCGGCAAGCTTTGTAAAGTCAAGGGAGGATGTTGACCTGATCCAGCTCAATTCCTTTGGCTGCGGTCTGGATGCGGTTACGACCGATCAGGTGAACGACATTCTCTCCGGTTCGGACAAGATCTATACCTGTTTAAAGATCGATGAGGTCAATAATCTGGGAGCTGCCCGTATCCGTATCCGCTCCCTGCTCTCCGCGATCCGCGTCAGGGAGAAGCAGAACAAGCAGCGTACCCTCCATTCCTCCGCTATTTACAAGGTTCCGTTTACGGAGGAAATGCGTAAGGATTATACCATTCTCTGTCCGCAGATGTCGCCGATCCACTTTGAGATCCTGCAGCCCGCCTTCCGGGCATGCGGCTACAATTTTGAGGTGCTCGGCAACGACAACAAGCACTCTGTGGATGTAGGTCTTAAATATGTCAACAATGACGCCTGCTACCCTTCTCTTCTGGTGGTGGGTCAGATCATGGAGGCGCTGCTCTCCGGAAAGTATGATTTGAACAAAACAGCGATTATCATGTCCCAGACCGGCGGCGGCTGCCGTGCTACCAACTACATCGGATTTATCCGCCGTGCGTTAAAAAAAGCCGGCATGGAGCAGATTCCCGTCATTTCCCTGAATCTCGCCGGCATTGAGAACAATCCCGGTTTTCATCTGAATGCGGACATGATTCTGCGCGCCGCATATGGCGCTGCCTTCGGAGACATTTTCATGCGCTGTGTTTACCGTATGCGCCCCTATGAATCAGAACCCGGCAGTGTGGATGCCGTACACCGGAAATGGGTGAAGCGTGCACAGGAATTTGTTTCTGCAAAGCACATGAATTTCTTTACCTTCAACCGCATGTGCCGTGAGATTGTGCGTGAATTTGACGCCATCCCCATTGATGAGAATTTAAAGAAACCCCGCGTGGGCATCGTGGGCGAGATTCTGGTCAAGTTCTCTCCCGCCGGCAACAACCATTTGGTGGAGCTTCTGGAATCGGAAGGCGCCGAGGCTGTGATGCCGGATCTGATTGATTTCATGCTCTACTGCTTCTACAACCAGATTTACAAGGCGGAGGAGCTTGGCATGAGCAAAAAATCCGCCCGCCTCTCCTCTCTGGGTATCTGGGCAATCGAGAGGCTGCGCGGTGCCGCAGCAAAGGAATTGGCAAAGAGTAAGCACTTTACGCCTCCCGCCCATATCCGCGATCTGGTGGAATATGCAAAGCCCATTGTCTCCATCGGCAATCAGACCGGTGAAGGCTGGTTTTTGACCGGCGAGATGGTGGAGCTGATCCACAGCGGTGTTCCCAACATTGTATGCTGTCAGCCCTTCGGCTGTCTGCCGAACCATGTGGTGGGCAAGGGCGTTATCAAGGAGCTGCGCAGACAGTATCCCGCCTCCAACATTGTCGCCATCGATTACGATCCCGGCGCCAGCGAGGTAAACCAGCTGAACCGTATCAAGCTGATGCTCTCCACTGCATCCAAAAATCTGAAATAAAACAAGTACAGCCGGACAGGATGGTCACCACCTGCCCGGCTGCTTTTTTACTCTCACTTCTTACTTTTTATCTTACTCCACGTTTTTCAGCGCCTCGTCCATGGGGATCTTCTTGATCCGTCTGAAATCAAACACCATGACAATCAGATAGCCGATCAGCACGAACACGAACATCTTCACATAGCCCATCGGCAGAATCACAAAGGCAAACCATCCTGAAAAACCGAACATAACCACTCTCCATGCCTGCGCCATCACAAACCCGCCCAGAAATACACTGACCGCATCCACGATCACAAGGACGAAGGTCGTAGACAGCAGATAAAGGCTCGCGATCTCCCGGTTCTCATAACCCAGAATTTTCGTCATGGAAATGGCATTTTCATTCTTCTCTATGATGATCTTGGTAAGCAGATAGATCAGCACTGCGGACAACAGGATACAGAGAATCTGGAAATAGGACATATAGTCGCCCATGGAATGATCCAGCTGGTCGCATATTTTCGTAATATCCCGCTCCGTGATCACCATGGCAATATTGTCATCGCCGATATCTGTGATCTCCGTGTCGGACAGATATCCGGTAAACTCGCCCTCATCCAGTCCGAATACGGCCTCATAGTTTTTCATGGGCATGAACACAGCAATGCTCTGGCATTTGTCATAGAATCCCGCAACCGTAAACGCATACTGCTTATTCTCATATTTCTCATCTAACAGAACCGTATCCCCCACGGCAAGACTGTATTTGTCCCTGAACGATGTAGAAATATAAACCTCGTTCTCCTCGAGGGCTTCCAGACCCTCGATCTTCACATAGCGGCTGTCCTTTATGATGCCGTAGACTGACACCTCCTCATCCAGCGACGTTCCCCTCTTTTGCAGAGAATACATATCAAACCTCTCCGCATCCTTATTTTCGGTGTCAACGGGGTTTCCGTCCTCATCCTCCACGGATTTCAATACATACTGATACTTTGCAAAGAGCATATCCTTCGCATTCTGTTTATAGTAATCCAGTGTAGCAGGCATTCCTACCGCCATGGCAAGCATCACCATGATAAAGAAAATACCGAAAAACAAAATCAGGTAGTTGGGTATATTCTGGAAGATGATGCGGAGACGGAACCTGCTCAGGAATTTCCACCTCGGCAGTCTCATTGCCTTCTTGCGCTTCGTCTTCTTTAAGTCGTGCCGTAAAAACTGTAACGGTGTGTGCTGCATCATTCCGATAATCACCGCCAGATTCACCACGAACATCAGTGCCACCGGGATCAGCGTGGTTTTCAGGAATGCCTCCGCACTCCATATAGTTTCATATGCAGGCAGGCTGTAGCTGTTGTAATACATGCCCACCACCACGTTTTTGAACACCGTATAGCCGAGCAGATTACCGATTGCCGCCGCAAGCAGCGTCACAACCACCGGCATGGAGAGATAATGTCTGACAAGCTCTCCCTTTGTGTAACCGGAGGCGCGGAGCGTTCCGATTGCGGACGCTTCCTTTGTGATGGTATTGCTTATGGTCACCGCAAAAATGAAGGCAATGATCACAATCAGAATATCCAGCAGCACACCGCCCATTGCCTCGTCCGACCCCATATCTTCCGTTGCAAAAGTGATCGCGGGGTTTGCGTACTTCGGCGCATAATCCTCCAGTTCGTTGTCGCCTGCCACCGTCTGTGTCAGCAGAGCCTTCATAAAGTTATCCGAGAAATGTTTCTCCTCTTTTTCATCCGCCGGGTCGGTCACATACTTCCACGCATACACATAATGAAGCGCTTTCCCCAGACGGGCAAAGCCCTCGTCCGTCACCATCGCCACATCAAACTTGAGCGCGTCAAACATCAGATCCGTGCTCTTCTCATGCAGGGTCGCGTAATTGACATAGGCAATCAGTCCGACCACCTTGTATGAGCTGCCGCTCACGGTAACTTCATCTCCCACCTTGATGCCCACATTGTCGGCATGCATACGGTCAATGGCGATTTCACCCTCCGTCTCCGGCAGTCTGCCCTTCAGGATACATGCCTCATTGATCCCTTCTGTTTTGGGATAAACGCGGATGGTTCCGTCCGCCACGCCGTCATTGTTGTAATCCTCATCCTCATTCCGGTAAAAATTCTCATACAGCTTTACCGGAACCTCCTTAAAGTCGGGATCGTTCAGCTCATACTTCTCCTCTGCGTCCGCATATTCCTCATCTATCTTGTCCTGAATTTCTTTCCATGCCTTCTCGTACGCCTCGTCGTATGCCTTTTGGCAGGCCTCCTTGTATGCTGCGTCGTAAGCCTCGCTGTAGGCGCCGCTCTCCCTTGCCTCTTCCACGGCGGTCTGCAGCATCGCGTCCGCCATTTCCTCCGTCAGCCCCTGGGCGATCAGCATCTGTCTGATCTGCGAGGTAAACTCCTCGTCAAACTTCGGTGTAAATTCGGCATCGAATTTCTCCGTAAACTCACTCTCGAACTTATCATCCAGCTCCCGCTTCGCCTTGTCCAGATAATACTGCTTTACATCGGCCTTCCTGCCGGATTCAATGGCGGAGAGCAAAGCCTCGTCCGGCCTGGCATTCAGTTCAAAATGCCCGTCCTCCAGCTTGCACTTTTCCACGCCGTCACCGGCTGCCTTCAGCATGCTGCCGTTGGCAACATACATGCCGGACACAAAGCCGATCGTCAGAATCAGGAACAAGCTTACCACCAGATATTTTTTCCAGTCTCCCGACAGTTCTCTCGGAATGCGTTTGTGCAGCGGATTTTTTACCCTGCTCTTTTTCTTTTTCGTATTTTCCATGTCCGCCACACTCCTTACCATTCCAGATCCACCGCTGAAATCTTGTTGGTGTTGATGTCATTGTGACGAACGCTTCCGTCCCTGAGCTTGATCACATGATCCGCCATATTCCGGATCGCTTCATTGTGGGTAACCATGATGATCGTGTTACCGTATTTTACGTTTACGTCCTCAATCAGCTTCAATATCTCCTTGGAGGTGTTGTAATCCAGCGCACCGGTGGGCTCGTCGCACAGCAGGATATCGGGATTCTTCACGATGGCACGCCCTATGGAAACACGCTGCTGCTGTCCGCCGGAGAGCTGATTGGGCAGCTTGTACCTGTGCTCATAAAGACCAAGCGTATGCAGAAGATCGTCAATATCCAGCGGATCATCCGACAGGTATGCGCCCACCTCAATATTTTCCTTCACGTTCAGATTGCCGATCAGATTATACATCTGAAATACATATCCGAGATGCTTTCTCCGATATCTGGTCAGTTTCTTTTCTCCCATATCCTCCAGCTTGTCGCCGTTTATGGATATATAGCCGGAATCGGCGCTGTCAATTCCGCCGATAATATTGAGCAGCGTGGACTTGCCGGAACCGGAGGGGCCGAGAAGCACACAGAACTCTCCCTTTGCCACGGAGAAATTCATTCCCTTCAATACTTCCTGCCGCGTCTCACCGCTGCCAAAGCCTTTCTTTAAATCTACAATCTCCAAAAACTTTTTTTCTTCCTCTGACATATGTATACTCCTGTTCTCTTTGTAGTTAGTTTTATCTAACACATTGTATTACTTTTCTTCTCTGCTGTATAGATTGCCAGTTGATAAAGTTTCTCAGAAGTGTGTAATTTAACGCCGGAGTAATTTCCTATAAATCGTGCGCCGCAAGGCGCACGATAAAAAAGGATCCCACCCGAACAGCTTTCGGAGTAGGATCCCGCAATTTGTTTTCTATGACTGAGTTTTCTTTGTGCTTCTGTTTCCTCTGGTGTTTCGTCTGTTGCCCTGACTTTTCTTTTCTGTGGCGATCTGCTTTCTCACAAGCACCCTGCTGTCGTCCATTCGCGTAAGTTCAATGCCCTGAAAGGATTCCACCATTTTGCTGAACTTGGAGAACTTATAGACACGGCAGTCAAAATCCGGATACCGCTTCTGCAGGATATTTCCCAGCTCGCCAAGATTCATCCACTCGCCGTCCTCCGTCTGCTCCTCGATAATACTCATCACCGTCTGGCGTATGGTCTTCAGACTGGTAATGGGAACCACTTCCTCCGGCACCGCATCCGCCTTTTTCTTGCCCGTTTTGGCGGCCTCCTCCGTCTGGTTCTCGCTTTCATACAGCACATCCAGAGTCTTGAACTGCTCGCAGGCTTTAATGAAGGGCATGGGCGTTTTGCTCTCTCCCATACCGATCACGATCTTGCCGTCCTCCCTCAGTCTCCTCGCCAACGTGGTGAAATCGCTGTCGGAGGTCGCAATAATAAACCCGTCCACATGGTTTCCGTACAGGATGTCCATTGCGTCGATGATCATAGCGGAGTCAGAGGCATTCTTTCCGCTAGTGTAGCTGTACTGCTGTATGGGAGTCAAGGAATTCTGCAGCAGGCATTCTTTCCATGAATGCTTGGAATTGTCCGTCCAGTCCCCGTAAATTCTCCTGACGCTCGCCGTTCCGAAATTCACCGTCTCCGTCAGAATAATATCGATGTACTTGGGTGAAATATTATCTGCATCGATCAGCAGTGCAAATCTTTTATCTTTCTCCATCCTACCTCCGTTTGGGCGCTCCGGGCGCCCTGACGCCCGACTACTCGTTTCCGCTGAGTGCCCTTATCATATCGCTCAACTGTGTAATATTGACATTGATCTCATGGATATTTTCCAGATTTTCGTTGTTCAAGTTTGCAGTGTTCTGCGCGTTCGCAGTCACCTCCTGGGTGATCGCTCCCACATTGCTGATGGAATTTACAATCGCCGTCTTGGAGGTCTGCATCTGATCCACGGAATCCACGATCTCGCTGCACTGTCTTTCAATGTCGCCCGATGCGGAGGCAATCTCGGTGAAGATGTTTCCGGTATCCTCCACAAGCCTGTTCTGATCCACAAAAATCTCGCTCAAGCCTGCCATATCCTCCGCCACCTTGCGGGAGCTTTCGTTGATGCCCGTCATTTCTTCCTTGATCTTCTTTAAAGACTCACCTGTCTGTTCGCTGAGGCTTCTGATCTCCTCCGCAACCACTGCAAAGCCTCTTCCCGCTTCTCCTGCTCTTGCCGCCTCAATGGAAGCGTTCAGGGAGAGCAGATTGGTCTGGGACGAAATCGTCTCAATCATCTTTACCACATTGTTGATGCTCCGGATCTTTTCATTCAGCTCATTCATCGCCTCGGTGGTGGACTTGGATGTTATATTGGTGCGCTCCGCCGCCTCATTCAGGCGTCTCATATTCTCCGTACCGTTATCAATGATGGCGAGAGTTTCCTCCATATTTGCATAGAAATTGTTCACCGCATCGGAGATGGCGTCCATATCCCTGCTCATGTTGTCAATCTGCTCCAGCTCCTCCTGCACTGACTCTGCGGTGGTATTCGTGCCGTCGCAGACCTGCTCCATCGCCTCGGAGGAGGACTTTGCGGCAGCCTTGAGCTCCTCGGATTTCTCGTTGATCTCCGTCACCTTCTGTCTGGCAACCTCCGCAAGCTCCTTTGCCTTGGCAAGCATGTTCTCCGATATTTCCTTTTCTTCCTTGATGGCATCCATCTTGCGTTTTACCATGCTGGCATCCACATATGCTACAAGCACGCTGAATGCCGCAATCAGCACCATGGCGGCGATCTCTATTTCCACGTCCACCAGGAAAAGCTTGTCCCCCGCTTTCTCACCCAGAAGCCGCACCGCTGCATACGCAATGTTCATCAACACCGCAACCGCGCTGTATATACCGGTATATTTCCAGTTGTGAAACAGCGGAAACAAAAACATCATGGGAATTATGTATACAAAGGTCACCAGCGTATTTCCCGTGAAAAGTGCAAAGGCATACAGAATCATATAGCCTAACGGCAATATAAAGGCGGTCAGCTTTGTCTCCGGGTTACTCTTCTGCACCACAAAGTTCAGAATCGCAGGCACCAACACCAGCCCGAAGAACAGCGCAACATAGCCCACCGTCCGGTTTCCCTTTACCACTTCGATGATATAGGACACGATCAGCACCAGCGAGAGCGTCCCGTACGCAAGCGCAACCACCCGGTTATCCGTCCTTCTTTCCGTAATCTGTTTCTGCTTCTTGTCCCTCATTGTCTTTCTTCCCTCCCTGTACTCTCTTCCTTTTATTGCTAGCACTTGTTTTATTGTACCAAACATCACGAGTACATTGCAACCGGACTTTTGCATTTATCCGCACTTTTTTGCCTCAGATCAAAGTACATACGGTGTCACCTGATATACATAGTAATTCAGGAAATTGCTGTATAGGTTGTTGCTGTGCGCCCGCCACTGCAAAAGCGGCTTCTGGGTGGGATCATCCTCCGGGTAATAATGGTACGGAATATGGATTGGCAGCCCTTTGTCCAGATCCCTGTGGTACTCCCGGTCAAGGGTATAGCGGTCATACTCCGGATGTCCGTTTACAAAGATATGCTTTCCCTCCCCCGCAATGGCAAGGAAAACCCCCGCCTCCTCGGATTCCGCCAGCACCGTAATGTCCTTGCATGCGTGGATTGCCTCCGAAGGCGTTTCCGTATGTCTGCTGTGAGGTGCCAGAAAGATATCGTCAAACCCTCTCACCAGCGGGATTTTGCGGTTTGCAACCTTATGGGGATATACGCCGAACAGCTTTTCGGACAGTTGGCGCTTCTGAATCCCGTAATAATGGTAGAAAGCCGCCTGCGCCCCCCAGCAGATATGAAGCGTGGAGGTCACATGCTCCTCGCACCAGTCCATAATATCGCAGAGTTCTTCCCAGTAATCCACCTCTTCAAAGGCAATGTCCTCCACCGGCGCACCCGTTATGATCAGTCCGTCAAATTTGCGTTCCCTGACCTCCTCGATGGTCGTGTAGAACTTATTCAGGTGGCTTGCGGACGTATTGACGGAATTATGGCTCTTCACATGCATAAAGGTCACATCCACCTGCAGCGGTGTGTTGGACAGCGCACGCAAAAGCTGCAATTCCGTATCCTGCTTCAGGGGCATCAGATTCAGAATACACACCTGCAGCGGACGGATGTCCTGATGCATGGCACGGTTTTCATCCATGACGAATATATTTTCATTCTCCAGTATTTCCTTTGCAGGCAGCTCGCCCTGTATCTTAATCGGCATTTTCTCTCTCCTCCAGGTACTTTTCTATAAAGGCGTCCTCCGTCAGAATCGGAATCTGCAGCTCCTTTGCCTTCTTATTCTTGGAAGACTGGGACGCAATATCGTTGTTGATCAGGCATTCCGTCTTGCCGGTCACGCTTCCCGTGACCTTTCCGCCGCGCCTTTCAATCTCCTCTTTTAATTCGTTTCTGCTCTCATAGTGTATCAGGCTTCCCGTCACCACAAAGGAAAGCCCTGCCAGAGTCTGGGCGTTCTCGTCCACCTCGGGCACCTCCAGATGAAGCTCCTCCATCAGCCGAAGCAGCCTTTCCCGGTTTTCGGGATTCTGCATATATTCCACGAAGGCGGCGGCAATCACCTCTCCCACACCCTCGATATCGCCCAGCTCCTCTGTTCCCGCCTGCATGAGTGCCTGCAGGTCATATCCGAAATGGCGGCACAGCATTCTGGCATTCACCAGACCGATATTGGCAATGCCCAGACCGTAAATCACCCGCGGCAGCGTCGTGCTGCGCGCCTTTTCGATGCTGTCCGCCAGATTCGCATAGGATTTTTCCCCAAAGCCCTCCATCTCCACGATCTGCTCCCGGTAACGGTCAAGATGGAACAGATCCGCAAATTCGTGGATAAAGCCCATTCCGATAAATTTCTCAAGCGTAGCCTCCGACATGCCGTCGATGTTCATAGCGTCCCTGCTGACAAACAGGGTAAATGCCTTGATCCGCTTTGCGGCACAATCGGGATTCAGGCAGTAGAGGCTTTCCGTGTCATTGACGGAGCGGATCTGTGTCGCGCCGCCGCAGACTGGGCACTCCCCCGGAATGATCACATTATCACTTCCGGTCAGATTTTCCGCAATCTGGGGAATGATCATATTTGCCTTGTAAACCGTGATCCGGTCTCCGATTCCCAGCTTTAATCCCCGCAGAATGCTGATGTTATGGACAGAAGCCCTGCTCACGGTAGTACCATCCAGCTCTACCGGTGCAAAAACCGCCACCGGGTTGATCAGTCCCGTCCGGCTGGGACTCCACTCAATTCTCTCCAGTGTTGTTTCCCTGATCTCATCCGCCCATTTGAACGCAATGGAATCCCTGGGAAATTTTGCGGTTCTCCCTAACGACTGTCCGTATGCAATATCCTCATAAATCAGAACCAGCCCGTCCGACGGCACATCATAGGTCTCGATCTTTTCCTCAAAATCCGCAATGGCAGCCTGAATCGTATCCGGTGTCACCATAACATGCTCCACCACTTCAAAGCCCTGCCGTTTCAGAAACTCATACTGTGCTTCTCTGGAGTTGCCAAAATCAACGCCCTCCGCCTGCACAAGGGAAAAAGCATAGAACCGCACATTCCTTTTTGCCGTAATCTCATTGTTGAGCTGTCTGACCGAGCCGCTGCACAAATTTCTGGGATTCTTGTATTTTGCCTCCGTTTCAGGAATTTCCGCGTTGATCCTCTCAAAATCGGAATAGGTAATGACGGCTTCTCCCCGCAGCACCAGCTCCCCCTTGTAGGCAATATTCAGGGGAAGATTCTTGAAGGTGCGGGCATTGTTGGTAATCACCTCGCCCACCTCGCCGTTTCCGCGCGTCACCGCTTTTGCAAGTTTTCCTTCATCATATGTCAGTACCACCGTTAATCCGTCCAGCTTCCAACTCAATATTGCAGGCTTTCCTTGCAGCCATGCCTCCAGTTCCTCACGGCTCTTGGTCTTGCCTAAGGAGAGCATGGGCTGCTCGTGCCGCTCCTTCGGAAGCTCGTCAACCGACTCGTAGCCGACGTTCACCGTCGGACTGTCAGAAAGGATAACTCCTGTTTCTTTTTCCAGTTCCTCCAGTTCATCATAGAGCCTGTCGTATTCAAAATTGCTCATCAGCTCGCGGTTTTCCGCATAATAAGCCTTGGACGCCTCGTTGAGCGTCCGCACCAGCTCCTTCATCCTGTTCATCTGTTCCGTGTTTGCCGTCAAATCCATTTCACCCACTCCATTCCCGCGCTTCTATCTATCGTTCCAGTCCGCACTCCTCATATAATAACGCCAGTTCTGTATCTGTCAGTTCCCGGTATTTTCCGGGCTGCAGTCCGCTCAGTCCCACGCTCATCACGCGCACCCTTTTCAAAGCCGTAACCCGGAATCCCAGCTCGCCGCACATCCTTCGTATCTGTCTGTTGACTCCTTGGGTCAATATTATACGGAAGGTGTATTTTCCCTCCCTCAACACTTTGCACGGTCTTGTTGTGACATCCAGCTCCCGCAAATAAATACCACCCGACATTTTTTGTATAAAATCATCCGTTATTTCCTTGTCCGTCTTTACAATGTATTCTTTTTCGTGCTTCTCTGCGGCCCTCATCATCCTCTGGATCAGTTCCCCGTCATTGGAGAGCAAAATGAGCCCCTCCGAGTCCTTGTCCAGCCGCCCCGCATAGGTAACCCGGATCGGATAATGAATCATATCCATAATTTTCTTTTCCGCATGTCTGTCCCGCTCGGTACACACAATCCCAACCGGCTTATAGAAAGCCAGCACAACCTTCTTTTGCTCTGCACATGCTTTTCTCTTGCCCACCAGCACGGCATCTCCTTCACCTACCCGGTCTCCGGGCTCGGCTCTCCTGCCGTTGATCGTAACAAGCCCCTGCTCAATCAGCTTGTCCGCATCTCTCCTGGAGCATATTCCACTCATGGAAAGGTATTTATTTATTCTGCATTTAACATTTTGATCCTTTTGATTCTGCATATACACCTCTCCCCAAGTTTTCCTCTAATCTTAATATTATAGCAAACTTTTTCTCAGAATACCACTATTGCAGCCCCAAATTACCATAAAAAGAATCCTGCTTCCCAGATCCCCCGCCCATGAAGCCCCCTTGGCACCATGATACAAAAAAGTCTCACATCCGCCATTTCCCGAATGTGGGACTTTCGATCCGATCAGCCTGCTGTCAGCGCCATCAAAGCTATTTGCTTTTTAATCTAAGCTGTTCAACGCCCTCCCTGTCACTGTATAAGGTATAAATCAAATCACCATCCATTTCCCTGACCGTCTTTTCCACGGTTCCATCCCTATAATAGCCGATCAGGTATCGGACATTGTCAAGACGATAGTCAATATACAACACATCTCCCACCTTGCTGACATCCGTACACCATGCCCCGTCCGGTATGTAGGACTGCCCTGTCTCCTGCGGATTCTCATATGTGACATCCCCAGCTTCCCCGTCAAAAAAACGTTGGACGATTTCCCGTGCCTGCGCCGTCTCCCGTTCCATCCCAAGATCCATTCCCGCAACGACTTCGTCCCCAATTGTCGTCACTTCCCCGCTCTCATCGCCGCGTAAATAAAAAGTAATTTTTAGTCGGTAGATCCCCGGTTCCACCAGACAATGCTCCTCTCCCGACAAGCGCATGCCCTGTTTGACATACCGCCAGTCAGCGTAGCCTGTCCACCCCTGCACGCTCTCCTTCTGCATTTCTACATGAGCTTCTATTTCCTCCACGCCGCATCCGCCGATGGCACCGACCGTTATCTTTGCGTCTGTTCCCAAAATAACCAGATTATAAGAAAAATTCACACCATTACAGGCTGTCGCCGCAAAAGCTTCCTCAGTTCTATTGATCTGCCCGGCAAATATACTGACCGGTTGTAGCAACACGCAGAGTACAAGCGACAGCGCAAATTTTCTTCTCCACATAGTGTTTTCCTTTCTTCTGTTATGGTGTCATGGTAACAATGTTGTCCCTATACGCAAAGGTAATCGTGCTTCCCTCTTCTACTTCATCCAGCAGAAAAATCACATAACGTTGTCGGCCGATGCTGGAAAACACCTGATCATAGCTTCCTCTTTCCAAGCCATTGATTGCTATCGTGATGTCGTGGTTCCGGCCCCTTATGCTCTTTGCTTCATCCAAAGTGTCCTTCACGCAGATTTCCACATAACGGCATTCCCTGTCATAATAGGCAAATGCTATACGATAGTCCGCTCCCAGCTTTTTCTGATCCGCCTGCAAAAAGGCAATCTGCTTATGCGACGACGGCGTAACATACAAGCCCTTCCTCTGGTTGATCCACCAATGCAGAAAAAGCGCAATGCAGATCAAGGCAAACACTAAAACAGCTGTCACTACTTTTTTTGTCGTTTTCTTCCTCACCGTCAATTCCTCCCTTCACCTATATAACGCCGGAGAGGAACGCATTGTGACAACAGTTTTTTATTTTTCGCTTTCCGTACAGCTCTCCATATTCTCCGCTATTTTCATGATCTCCGCCTCTGAAATACCCTGTGTGGCATAAATTCGGTAATACATATCCCTCTCAAACCAGAACAAAATATAATAGGCTTTCTCCCCATTGTAAGTCAGCAGAGTGGCTTCTTTTCCTCGTATCATGATATGGCTTTCTTTATCATACCCGGAATTCGTCAGCATCGTCATTCCATTTTCAATCTGCTGATTATCAATCATAATGATTTCGCCGTCGGTGCCTGCATAAATCTCATACCACTGAGGCAGCTCATGGTAGTAATCCGTCAGAGTATACCCTTGCGGGATATACTGTGGTTCCAGCAGATAACCTTTTCCCGTCTCTGCTCCATCATCATAGAAAAAATGCCACTCTCGCAGCCCATCCTCTCTTTCACTCCTAATGAAGGAGAAAAATCGCTCCCTGAGTGCCTCCACACTCATAGTGACGGTAAAACCAATTGTCAGTATAACTGCTGCAATGATCGCTGCATATTTCACGATACCGGAAATGGTTCTGTAACAGTGGGAATGATTTGCCCGGCGTATCAGTCTATCCATTTTCCTATCGTGCCTGTCGCTGAACAAATGCCCGCTCTGCTCCGGAACTGCATCACATATCAGCCGGTCAGCTATCGCAACATATTTTTTCAAGAAATCTTCCGTTATTTCAATATTGTCAGTCATCACTGTTCCGCCCGCTTTCCAAACGTTCCTTCAATATCTTTTTTGCCCGTTCCACTCTCTTTCGCACTGTCGCTTCCGGTATTCCCAACACTTCCGAAATCTCTTTGTTTTCCAATCCGATTGCGTATCGATATTGTAAAACCTCCCTGTATATCACCGGCAGGTGGATAATCGCATTCACAATCTCCCTGTCCTGCACTTCTGTTTCTTGATTTATAAGCAATCGCTCCGGCACCTCATCCAGACCTATTTCTGCGTGACGCTTTTGCTTTCTTTTGATATCCAATGCCGCATGCCTTACCGCCGTGAGCAGATAGCTTTTCTGCTTTTCCTGCTCAAGTCTCTCTATTTTTTCCAAATGCTTTATCAGTCGAAGAAAAACCGTATGCACGGCATCCTCCGCCGCATGGGTATCCACCAGAATACCATACGCAAGCCCATACATGCTCTGCCTGTGCTCTCTATATAGGTTTTCAAAGAAGCTTCTCTCTTCCTCCGAATCCAAAAGCATCATGTAAAACAACATGTTATCCCCCTACCGCAAAAATCCCTGCCACTTCCACACACCGACAAACAGATTGATTTAACATCTATTTTATCACAACTTTTCATTGTTGCCGCGAATGCACTTTTCTTTTGCCAACTTAGAAAATCTGCGTAATATCCTGATACCGATTCACCACCCGATAAATCTCCACATACTCCTTTCCGATCTTATACAACAAGACATATTTCCCGCAAATCACATACTTATAATCCGTCCGAAAACTGACCCTCTTGGCAAGATCAGCTCCCATATGCGGAAACTGTTGTATATTCTCAATTCTAGCATATATCTCCTGAATGGTTTTTACTGCCATTTCTTCATTGTCTTCCGCAATATACTCTTTAATGTTCCTTAAGTCCTCTGCCACAATCGGGTTGATTCGTAATTTCATCATAAGCTATATCCCTACAGATTTCTTAAGTTCATCCAAGCTCATCCATGCATTTTCATCCTTCACCGCTTCTTCTGCTTCCTGTAACTTCATAAGCAGCTTCTTTTCCGCCTTTTCACGTTCATAATCTTCAATATCCATAACCACATACTTACCTCTGCCATTTTTTGTCAGAAATACCGGCTCTCCAACCTGACAATTTTTCAAAACTTCATTATAATTTCTCAAATCCGATACAGGTAGTATATTAGGCATAAAATCATCTTCCTCTCCCAGATATAGTTTCTTTATCTTAATATATTATACAAAATAGAGCTGTAAAATTCAACGAAGAATTTTACAGCTCTATGGGTGTCACTATTATCTTAAGTCTTTAAAAATAACTACTACACAATCCCCTGTGCGGTCATAGCCTCTGCAACCTTCAGGAAGCCTGCGATGTTCGCGCCGGCAACGTAGTTGCCTGCCATGCCGTACTTCTTGGCAGCGTCATCCAGATTGTGGAAGATGTTTACCATGATGCCCTGGAGCTTCTGGTCAACCTCCTCAAAGGTCCAGCTCAAACGCTCGCTGTTCTGGCTCATCTCCAGTGCGGAGGTTGCCACGCCGCCTGCGTTTGCAGCCTTGCCCGGGCAGAACAGAACACCGTTCTTCTGCAGGTACTCGGTAGCCTCCAGAGTGGTCGGCATGTTAGCGCCCTCAGCTACGGCGAATACACCGTTTGCAACCAATGTCTTTGCATCTTCCAGATTCAGCTCATTCTGGGTTGCGCAAGGAAGTGCAATATCAACCTTCACGCTCCACTGGTTGGTTCCCTCGGTCTTCTTGTCATGGTACTGTGCGGAAGGTCTTGCTGCTGCGTACTCTGTCAAACGCGCGCGCTTCACTTCCTTCACTTCCTTCAGAAGGGCAACATCGATGCCTTCCGGATCATATACCCAGCCCGTGGAATCGGAGCAGGTAACAGGCTTTGCGCCAAGCTGCTGTGCCTTCTGGATTGCATAGATTGCAACATTTCCGGAACCGGAGATTGCGATGGTCTTGCCTGCAATATCCTTGCCGTTGCACTTAAGCATCTCAGCCGTCAGATAAAGCAGACCGTAGCCGGTTGCCTCCGTTCTTGCCAGAGAGCCGCCATAGGTAAGACCCTTTCCGGTCAGGACGCCCTCGTAAAGTCCGGTCAGTCTCTTGTACTGTCCGTACATATATCCGATCTCTCTTGCACCGGTGCCGATATCTCCTGCGGGAACATCAGTGTCAGCGCCGATATGTCTGTAAAGCTCGTTGATAAAGCTCTGGCAGAATGCCATAACCTCTCTGTCTGACTTTCCCTTCGGATCAAAATCGGAACCGCCCTTGCCGCCGCCGATCGGCAGTCCGGTCAGGGAGTTCTTGAAGATCTGCTCAAATCCAAGGAATTTGATAATGCCAAGGTTTACGGAAGGATGAAGTCTCAACCCTCCCTTGTAAGGTCCGATTGCGCTGTTGAACTGCACACGGAAACCGTTGTTTACCTGTACCTGTCCCTTGTCATCCACCCAGGGAACACGGAACAAAATCTGACGCTCGGGAGTGCAAAGTCTCTCCAACAGAGCATCCTTCCTGTAAGCCTCCTCATTTGCCTCGATTACGACACGCAGGGACTCCAGCACTTCCTTTACAGCCTGATGAAATTCCGGCTGTGCGGGGTTCTTCTCCACTACAAGATCAAATACCTCATCAACGTATGACATTTCAAAATCCTCCTTGTCTGGTTCTTGGTTTCGTATATGCGAACATAAATACGCCAAAAAGACACAGAGAATACAACCGCTCTGTGCCAGTGACGCCTTTGTCCAAGAAGTATTATAATATAGCTTTCCAAAAATGCAAAGAACTTTATCTCACTAAATCATAAAAGTTTTTTGTCTATTTTTGTGCAAAATGCATAAATGCTACAAATACTTTTTCAGAATGGCGATATTTTTCTCTTCAAAATCCATCAATTCCTTCGCCAGCTCCACCGCAGATGTATTTCCCTGCGGGTTGTGGTTCAATATCTTACACATCTCCGTAATCCCGCGGTTGCTGCCCTGTATCATCAGCTCCGCCAGATGGCTTGTGCTTGTATTGAACAGCGTATTCATCTGAACCGCTCCCTTCAACATCATGTCGGAAAGATAATTCTGATGAACCGGCTCCGCTTTTGCCGCAAGCAGCTTATCCATCGCTTTGCCTCTGATATCCGAATATTTCAGCGACTGTCTCGATATCTGCAGGGCAAAATCGTCCTCATACGCCTTATCGCTCAAAGCATCGATCGCCTTGATCGCCATCTCTGTGTTTTTCTGGATCTCCCTGTATACATTTGCCTCTTCCGGTTTCATAAAATCCCCATTTCCGAGCAAAAACAAATAGCCGCATGAAACCCGGCCGCTCAATCTACTTTCTACTTTGCAGTATGAGCATCTTTCACTTTCTTTATACAGGGAATCGCAGAACAAAGGGTAGTTCGGCATATTGCGGACTGTCGCAAAAAGCGGGACAAACCCATCGGTTTGCCCCGCCCATTTTTTTTGCTGTTACTGCACATATTCCGATTTGATATAGCCGATCTGGCCATTGTAGATGATCTTGCACCAATCGCCTTCTCTTGCCACCAGATCAAAGGACTCGCCGCCCGCCGCCACGCCGAGCTTCTGGCTCGTCTGGCTGGCTGCCGCCCGGACATTGACATTCGTGGTCGCCGTCACGGTACCGATCGTCTCCACGTTGCTTGCGCTCTCGGCAATGCTTAAATACTGCGACTTGACATAGCCCTCTTTTTTCTCAAACTCAATTTTAGTCCAGCCGTTCGGCTTCTGCTCCAGCACCTTCACCTTGGTTCCGTTGCTGAGTTTCCCGAGCTTATCCGCCGTCTCGCTGTCGGAGCTTCTCACATTGACAGTCGTCGTTGCGGTCGCATAGACCGGTTCGTTTGCCGCAGGAGTTTCCGGCTCCACGGTATCCGTACCGTTTCCGTCCGCTCCGGCATTTCCGTCGCTCTCGCCGCCGTCCGTGACATCACCGCTCACATCTCCGGCAACCTGCTGTGCAAGGACAAGTCCCGCCGCCGTCTGCACCTGCTGTTCCACCATGGAAATATACTGCAAAAGCTCCGGCTTTTCCCTGCAGACATCATTGTATTCTACCTGAATCTTATTGTAGAGCTCCACCACATCATCCTGCATAATCACCTTGCGGATGTACTCGGTGATCCACTCCTCCACGACACCTTTATTGATGAAATAGCTGCCGTCCTCATTCCGGCACACATAGAAGGTCTCATAGCCCGGCAGGTAATCCTCCGGATAATAGGACAGAACCGCCCGCGTGTATGCCACCGCAATGCAGGAATTTTCCTCCGGTCCGGGTTTGGTGTATACCTCTAAGAAAGGATAGCTTTCAATGTATTTGCCAAACTCCTGAATACGGATCTTTTCCATATCGTCAATCTCGTTCTGTATCGCACCCACCGCATCGGCATTGCCTTCCGCTCTCGCCTGATAATAAGCGGCAATCAGCTCGTTTACCTCCGGGTGTGCGTTCACTTCCTCAAACGGAATGTCCGGCACTTCATCGGAAGCCGAAACATCTCCGTCTGACACCGACTCCACTGCCTGCACGATCTTGTTTGTTTCATTGGTTTTATGAGAGCCCGCTCTCAGGGCAATGGTCACTGTAACAGCAACCGCCGCGATCAGCAGTACAGGAAATACGATTTTGCCGCGTGCCAGTATAAAGTCGCGCACATGCAGCATTTTTTCTTTTAACGTTTCTTTCACACTGTCACCTTCCCTTTTAATGAATAAGGTCTGTGGTTGTCAAAGCAGCCCCAGACCGGTTGTCAGAGTGATGTAAAGTGCAGCCGACAGGAATCGAACCTGCATTAAAGGCGTCGGAGGCCTCCGTTCTATCCATTA